>Ga0153917_1000061_pt1 | contig 127130 bp, 109 predicted proteins | sample TSFL001MetaG_FD_104695 | JGI IMG/M metagenome (GOLD analysis project Ga0153917, IMG submission 104695) | Attine ant fungus gardens microbial communities from Florida, USA - TSFL001 MetaG | ecosystem: Host-associated > Fungi > Mycelium > Unclassified | place: USA: Florida, Paynes Creek Historic... | reverse complement strand
GTTCGGTGCGGAGTTCGGCGATGTCGGTCTTGAGTTCGGTGCGGAGTTCGGCGATGTCGGTCTTGAGTTCGGTGCGGAGTTCGGCGATGTCGGTCTTGAGTTCGGTGCGGAGTTCGGCGATGTCGGTCTTGAGTTCGGTGCGGAGCTCGCTGATGTCGGTCTTGAGTTCGGTGCGGAGCTCGCTGATGTCGGCTTTGAGTTCGGTGCGGAGCTCGCTGATGTCGGCTTTGAGCTCGGTGCGGAGCCCGGCGATGTCGCCCTTCAGCTCGTCGCGGAGCCCCACGATGTCGGATCTGGCCTCCGATCGAACGTTCGCGAATTCGGCTTTCGTCTCCGCGCGGAACTGGCCGAGACTGGCGTCCGCGCGCTCGGCGATCGTGTCCATGCGGCGCACGAGCCATGCCATGCCTGCAAACGTTCCGCTGCCGAGGGTCACGACGATGCCGATCGCGCTGAGCACGATCGTGATGGTCTCCGCGGACATGTACACGCTCCCATTCTGCCTCGCCGCCGGTCGGCTTGTCAGGAATGTACCCGGCGGTCGCGCGGTGCGGCGCGGGATCCACAGGATCGGTGAGGAAGGCGCCGATGACGAGAGATGTGCAGGGAGATCGTGGCGGTGCCCGGGGATTGCGCCGGCGCGCTCACGTCGACGCGCTCCGAGGCCGAGCGCAGGATCGACGACGGTGAGGACGCTCGGCGCGCTCACCGGGCCGCCCTCCCTGCGTTCAGCGCCGCACGATCATGCCGCGCTGCTCGAGCCCGTCGAGGAAGCCCTGCAGGCCCTGCTCGCCGAAGTCGATCGTCGCTCCGAGCTCGGTGACCTCGGCGACGATCCGATCCGGATCCCCTATGCCGTCGGCGATGAGCACCCACACCAGCCAGCCGGCGTCACGCAGCTCGAAGAGCTCGGCGGTGTCGAGGCGTGCGATCCAGACGATGCTCTCCTGACGACCGCCGTCGGTGCCGTCGACCCAGGCGACGTCGGGCGCGAGGGCGTAGAAGCCCGTCATGAGCGGCCCTTGCGGGCGCGCCGCAGCCCCGAGGCAGCTCCGTGCCAGATGCGCGCGCACTGCTCGCGGAACACCTCGATCGGGCCGGGCTCGTGCCCCAGGCGCAACCGCAGGTGGGTGCGGTTCACGTGCATGGCCTGCCGCAGCACGCGCCAGCGTTCGGCGGTGCTCTCGGCGGAGCGGTAGCGGGCGGCCCACTCGTCCAGCCTGTCGTTGTCGGAGCTCGACCAGTACTCCCACAGCGCATGGTCGGGGGCGCCGCGGTGGGCGTCGAGCTCGCCGATCGCGGCGGCCAGAGCGGTCTCGGCCTGCAGTTCGCGGGCGAGCGCACGGGCCTGATCCCGCACGTCCGCCGAGGAGAGCTCCCACGCCTCGGAGGGCTCCAGTCCGTGCGAACGCGCGGAATGCAGTGTCTGCACCAGGACCTGCCCGACGAGGGACGGTGCCGGACACATCAGATGTCCGATTTCTGCGGGCTCGCGATCACGCCACAACAGGTCGAACACCGCGTCGGCGCCGAGCCGTGGACCGGGCAGGTGCCGGTGCACGTCGGCGTAGGTCCACGACGGGTGGGTGAAGTTGGCCGCGTGCCCGAACGGAGACCCCTCCTCGAACTCGGTGAACAGGGTCCAGCCATCGGCGGCGAGTGCGGCGAGGAACTTCTCGAGGTGGGCAGGACGCACCAGCACGTCGGTGTCGGTGGAGTCGTGCCTGCCGGCGCGCAGTGTGCTGCGGGTCGCCGGGCCCTTGATGTGCAGCAGGTCGACCGAGGCGCGATCGGCGGTGCGTTGGAGCGCCGCGTGAGTCAGGTGCACCAACGCCCAGATCGGGACTTCCGGCGCCGCCATAGCCTCTACCCTAGGGGAGAAGGCGTGTCCGCATGGACCGCGGGGGAACGGGGGGATGCGTGGTCGATTCCCTCGTGCTGCGAATATTCGGCGAACGCTGGCAGGTGGACCTTTCGGGATATGCGGATCCGAATGCCCATGTTCGGAGGCTGCGTGCATTGTGGGTGCGTGTCGTGGATGATTCCGCCGACGTGGTCGATGTCGTCTTCCGCCCGGTTCCCGACGCGGCCGTGGCCACCTCGACGCTGACCCCCTACATCCCGGACCGTGCCGACGGCTCCTTCCCCTACGCGTTCTCGCGCGCGGTCACGCAGGCGGCCATCGAGCGCCACGCCGGATCCGCCCTGCTGCTGCACGCGGCGGGCCTCGTCTCGCAGGACGCCCGGCGCGGCATCGTGCTCGTGGCGTCGTCGGGGACGGGCAAGAGCACCGCTGCACGGCGCCTCGGCCAGAGGTTCGGATACCTCAGCGACGAGCTGATGATGGTCGATGAGCGCGAGGAGCTGCAGGGGCTGACGAAGCCGATCTCGCTGATCGTGGAGGGCTTCCCGGGAGGCAAGGACGAGTCGTCGCCGGACGAGCTGGACCTCGGACCCACCCCGGCCGCGCCGCCGAGGCTCGCCGCTCTGGTGTGCCTGTCTCGGTCCGCCGATGCCGGCGCCGCGCAGCTCGACGCGATCAGCATGCATGACCTCATTGCGGAGGTCGTGCCGCAGACGTCGTCGCTGTGGCGGGTGGATCGTCCGCTGCAGCGCCTGGCCGAGGCCGCGCAGCGCGGGGGAGGACCGTTCCGGCTCCGGTACGCCGAGATCGTGGAGGCCGAGCCGCTCGTGCGCGGGCTGCTCGAGTCGGCGCCGATGCCGGACAGCGTCGTGGACTGGACCGAGCACCGCCCGGACCCGGACGAGCAGTGGCACGCCGCGACCGGATCCGCATCCGTCGAAGACCTCGGGGACGACGCGCTCATCTCGCGGGCGCCGTGGACCGACGCGATCGAGCAGGACGACGAGGTGTCGGTGCTGGCAGGGCCGGCGTTCACGCGCATCGCCGGGATCGCGGCCACGATCTGGCTGCGATGCGCTCGGCCGCTCACCGTCGCCGAGCTGGGCGACGAGCTGGCGCGCGAGCACGGACCGCACCCCGATGCCGACGCGCTGGTGCAGGCGGCGCTGCGCGAACTGGCCTCGCGGAACCTCGTGGAGGCCGTGGTCGTCGGGGCCGCGCTGTGAGCGCGCCGCACATCTGGATCGCCACCAACCACGGGGCGATCGGCGGCGGCGAGGTCATGCTCATGCAGATCGCGGAGGCCCTGCGCGAGCTCGGCCGTGCGGTCACGGTGGTCGCGCCCAGTCACCCGCCGGCCCTCGTCGACGCGGCACGGGCGAAGGGGCTCGACGTGGAGGTGCTCGACGCGCACGACCGGGTGAGCTGGATGTTCGCGCTGCGGCGCTGGGATCGACGACACCGCGAGGGGATCCTGTGGTGCAACGGTCTCGTGCCGGCGGCGGCGACGGCCGGGCAGCCGTACCGCATCGTGCACCTGCACCAGTACCTCTCGGGGCGCAACAGGCTGATCGCCGCCCTGGCGCGTGCCAGGGCGATCGTGACCGTGGTCCCGTCGAGGGCCGTCGCCGAGACGGTGCCGGGATCGGTCGCGCTGCCCAACTGGACGGCGCCGCTTCGTGCATCGGCACGCACGCGCGTCCCGGAGGAGCCGTTCGTCGTCGGCTATCTCGGTCGGCTCAGCGCCGACAAGGGTGTGGTCGTGCTGGCGGAAGCCCTGCGCATCCTCGAGGAGCGCGCTCCCGGGGGCTTCCGGCTGCGCGTCGGCGGTGAGACTCGTTTCACCGGCAGAAGGTCCGACGCGCGGGTGGGCGAGGCGCTGGCTGCGATCGCACCCCTGACCGACCCCCTGGGGTGGGTCACACCGCAGGATCTCTTCGACACGGTCGATGCGCTCGTCGTGCCGTCGGTGGCGCCGGAGTCGTTCGGTCTCGTCGCCGCTGAGGCGATGGCCGCGCGCGTGCCGGTGATCGTGAGCGACGCGGGAGCGCTCGTCGAGGTCGTCGGCGAGGACAGCGGGATGGCTGTGCCGGCGGGGGATCCGCGGGCGCTCGCCGACCGGATCGAGAGACTCGCCGCCGGCTCCGATGACACGGTCGGCGCGCAGTTCGCACGCTGGGAGGAGCAGTTCTCCGCAGAAGCCGGATGGCAGCGGCTTCGCGCCTTGCTGGGCGAGATCTCGGCGCTGCACGTCGGCGCCTGACCGCCGCGCGTGAGCCCGTGTCGGGCACGTGCCCGGCGAGAGGTGTCAGCCGCCGATACCGGCCGATGGTCTGGGGGGCACCGGCCCGAGCAGCCGTGCCAGCCCGATCCCGATCATGAGGAATCCGATCGGCGCGAAGAACACCTCGCCGAGTCGCAGCGCGCACATGCAGACGATCGCCGTCGCCGCGGTGATCGCCCGCGACGGGAAGCTCAGGGCGTCGATCTCGACCCGGGTGCTGAGCCCCAGCCCGGTGACGAGATAGATCGCGAGCATGACGACGAGCAGCACGATCCCGCCCTCGACGATGAGGCCCTCGTAGGAGTTGTGGAAGAACCAGGTGCCCGAGTCGAGGTTCACGGTCGCGGTGCCCAGACCGCTGCCGTACCAGGGCGCCGCTTGGGCTTTCAGTGAGGATGCGGTGTCGATGCGCAGCCGGAATGCGTCGGATCCTTCGCGTGTGACGGCATAGTCGCCGAGCTTGGTCAGGTTGTCGTCGGCCCAGAGGAAGAGGAAGACGCCGATGGTCAGCGCCAGCAGCTCGACGGTGCGGTGCATGCGGCCGGAGACGAGCAGGAACACCACGGCGACGGCGAACGCGGCCATCGTGGTGCGCGAGTCGGTGAGGAACACCGCGACTCCGCCGGCGGCGAGGATCAGCACGCGCCACAGCAGCTTCCGGGTGACCATCGCCAGCAGCACCGCTCCGACCGCATAGACGAGGGCCGCGGCGTTCTTGTCCTGCAGGAATCCGGTGAGCCTGCCCTGGTAGTCGTCCGGGGTGAGATGCAGGTAGAACAGCGCCGCGTTCAGGACGAGCCCGATGCCGAGACCCTTGATGACCGAGCCGATGTCGATGCGGCCGGTCGCGAGGAACGCAGCGAACAGCATCAGCGACGCGATGTTCAGACCGCGCCGCAGCGGATCGAGATCGTTCACCAGGGTCTCCACCGCGAGGAACCCGAGCAGCGCGATGGCCACGACCGGGTACCACGAGGCCCCGGTGAACGAGCGCGTGGGAGGGCGGAAGAGTCCGATCAGCACGAGTGCGATCGCCGCGAGCTGCGGGACCGGCAGCGGCAGCCCAGGAACCGCGATCCGGTACACCAGGAGCATCGCGAGCAGAGCGTCGATGATCCGCGCCGAGTGCCCGGGCGGCACGAGGACCACCGGCGGGAAGCGTCGGGGACGCGCCTCACCAGCGGAGGAGGCGGCCCGAGAGGCCGACGGCGCGGTGGTCATGCTCTCATTCTGGGGCATGCGCGCCCCACGACCCCACACAGGCGGCTGTGACCCACAGCCGGGCGGTCCGCAGGAGCGATCGCCGTCGTCCCGATAAGATCGGTGTCGATGCCGTGTCCGCGGCATGGACGCCGTGCGCGCAGTTCGTTGCGGCGACAGAGATCTATGGGGGATCCGAGACGTGACCTTTCTCGACTTCATCGCGATGACACGACGCGGATGGAAGATCCTCGTCGTCCTCATCGCGCTCGGCGCCGTCGCCGGGTTCGGCTACGCGTTCCTCTCGCCGAAGATCTACCAGGCCAGCTCGACCGGTTTCATCGCCGCCGAGGGATCGTCGGCGATCGCCGGATCCGACGAGGCCGTCGCGCGGGCCGGAGCCTACGTCACCCTGATCTCGAGCCAGCAGGTGCGCGACGCGATCGTCAAGGACGCGAAGGCCGATCCGGCGCAGCTGAGCGGCAGCCTCGGGGCCAGGGTGGTGCCGGGCAGCACGCTCATCGAGGTGACCGCCAGCTCCGCATCGCCGGAGGCGGCGCTGAAGCTCGCGAACGGGGCCCTGCACGGACTCGTGACGGTCATCGACGACATCGAGTCGAAGACGAACAACACGACCGGCACCAAGGTCATCATCGTCCCGATGGACAACGCGGTCGCGCCGACGGAGCCGGTCTCGCCCAACACCAAGCTGGCGATCGCGATCGGTGCCGCGGCGGGCCTGGTGCTCGCCTACCTGTTCCTGTTCGCCCGTCGCGCCCTGGACGTGCGGGTGCGCGTGCATACCGACATGCGCGAGCTCATGGGCACCGGCGTGCTCGCCCGCGTGCCGAAGCTCGGACGCAACGGCACCCCTGAGGGCGACTCGCACAACGAGACCATCGCGAGCGAGGCGTTCCGCCAGCTGCGCACGGGCCTGCGCTTCTCGAGCGTCGACAGCGAGGTGCGTGTCGTCATGATCACGAGCGCGAGCCAGGGTGAGGGCAAGTCGATGACCGCGGCCTCGCTCACGCGCGTCATGGCGGAGTCGGGGCAGCGCACGCTCATCATCGACGCCGACCTGCGCCGTCCGAAGGTGGCGCGCAACTTCGGGATCGACGGCGCGGTCGGTCTCAGCGAGGTGCTCAGCGGTCAGGTGCCGGTGCGCAGCGCCATCCAGCCCACCTCGGATCCGAATCTCTTCGTGCTGCCTTCGGGCGGCACGCCCCCGAACCCGTCCGAGATGCTCGGCTCGGTCGCCTTCACCAGCCTGCTCAACGAGTTCCGTAAGGACTTCTTCATCGTGATCGACGCGCCTCCGGTGCTGCCGGTGACGGATGCGACCGTCGTGAGCACGCTCGTGGACGGCGTGGTGTTCGTGCTCGCGGTCGGCAAGACGCGCCGGGCGGCGGGCGCGGCTGCGCGCACCCAGCTCGAGCAGGTGGGCGCGCGCATCCTCGGTGTGGTGCTGAACATGGTGCCGATCAAGGGCGCCGACAGCTATGGCGACGGCTATGGATACGGCTACTACCGGCAGAACAAGAGCTACTACGTGAAGCCGAAGAAGACGGGCGAGAAGCGCACCTCGGCCGCTCCTGCCGTCGTGCCGAACGTGCCCCAGCGACAGCCCGGGGCATCGGCTCCGGCCGCAGCGCCGGCACAGGCTCCGCGGCCGACAGCCGCCGCGCCCGCTCCAGCCTTGGCGAGGCCGGCTCAGCCGTCGCCCTCCGAGGCGCAACCGGTCACCGCCGGCGCGCGGGGCCTGCGCCGCAGCACCCGGAACTGACCATGACCCGGCCGACAGCTCCCTCTGGGGAGGGTGAGCGACGGCCCGATCCGAGAACGCCTCGCATCACGGGGCTCTCGATCGTGGTGCCGCACTATGGCGACCCTGCGACCGCCCAGACGCTGATCGCGCAGCTCGGACGTCAGGTCGACGCGCCGCCGCTGGAGATCATCGTCTCGGATGACCTCTCGCCGCAGCCGTACCCCGACGCGGACGACGTCACGGTGGTGCGGCGCAGCGTCAACGGCGGGTTCGGGGCGGCGGTGAACTCCGGCGCCGCGGTCGCGCGGCACTCGCACCTGCTCGTGCTCAACAGCGATCTCGAGATCGACGAGGGGCTCGTCGCATCGATCGTGCGCGAGTCCGAACCGTGGCAGCCCGCCGTCTGCGCGCCGATGCTGGTCGGTCACGACGGCGCCACGCAATGGGGCGGGCGGCACTTCCCGCGTCATCGGCATCACGTGGTCGAATGGCTGACGCCGCTGGCCCGGTTCCGCCCCCGGCTGCACGAAGCGGTGGGGCACGACACCCGCTGCATCGCGGGCGCGACGGTGCCGGTCGACTGGCTGGTCGGCGCCGCCCTGCTCATCCCGCGTGACGAGTTCGAAGCCGTCGGCGGCTTCGACGAGGGGTACTTCATGAACTCGGAGGAGGTCGATCTGCAGCGGCGGCTTCGCGGGCGCGGCATTCCCTCGATCTTTCTCGGACGCGTCACGGTGGCGCACGAAGGCGGCGGATCGTCGGATTCGGACCGCAGGGTGCGCTGGGTGACCCAGTCGCGGATCCGATATGCCCGGGTATGGCGCGAGCATCCGACGGTCCTCGTCGTCGGCCTCCGCGCCGCAAGCGTCGCCAATCTCATCTTCAACGCGATGCGAAGGCTCTCCGGCCGCCGTGTCGCCCCGCTGCAGACGTTGCGACGGGAGCTCGCCGCGATCGCCCCCGGGAGGGTCTCATGAAGGTTCTGATCACGGGAGGCGCCGGTTTCATCGGACAGCACGTCGCGTCGCTGCTGACTTCGCGCGGAGACCAGGCGGTCGCCTTGGACTCGTTGCTTCCACAGGTTCATTCCGACCCGGAGTCCGCCCGCGCACGATTCCCGGGAGAGGTGGTCGTCGCGGACGTCGCGGACGACGCTGCCTGGGATGCGCTGCCGACTTTCGATGCGCTGGTCCATCTCGCCGCGGAAACCGGAACGGCGCAGTCGATGTATGAGAGTGCGCGTTACGAGCGCGTCAATGTGCACGGGACTCGCCTCGCGGCGCGGGCCGCGGTGCGTGCGGGGGTGCCGATCGTGTCGCTGAGCTCCCGAGCCGTCTACGGCGAGGGGCTCGTCGATGAGCACGGTGAGCCGCGCGCGTCTCGGGAGGATGACCCGCACGCTCCCGTGTCGTTCTACGGCGAGACCAAGTCACAGGCGGAGCGTGAGCTTCTCGACGAGGCCGGGCACTCGGCGCCCGTGGTGATCATCCGCCCGCAGAACGTCATCGGGCCCGGTCAGGCCTTGCACAATCCGTACACCGGAGTTCTGGCTGCGTTCCTCGCACGACTTCGTGAGGGGCGACCGCTGTCGATCTACGGTGACGGAACGCAGACCCGCGATTTCGTGCACGTGGCCGACCTCGCCGAGCTCATCGTCTGGAATCTGCAGAACCCGCCGCAGCCGGCCGAGCCACGGATCATCAACTGCGGCACGGGAGTGCGCACGTCGCTCACACGGCTCGCCGAGTATTCTGCAGCGGCCGCTCCCGAAGGTTTTTCGCCGATCGAGTATGTCGACGTCCATCGGGCCGGCGACATCGAGCACGCATGCGCCGATCTCAGTCGCTTGCGGGCGCTCGGTGCTCCTCTGCCCTCGCGAACTTCGGCGCAGGCGGTGGCCGATTTCATCGTCGGCTCCTGGACGGGCGACGGTGCGCCGTCCAGCGTGTGGGACGACGCCTTGGAAGAACTCAGCCGTCGTGGTCTGGCGGGGGAATCGTGAATCTGGCCCGCGTTCTCGTGGAGCTCCCGCCGTCGCTTCGATGGCGATGGGGTCGACTCGTGTCGGCGGTCCTCTACCGTCGGGCTTTTGCCGCGTTCGGCTCGGGCAGCGTCATCGTCGCGCCGATCCGGCTTCGCGGCGTGGAGCGGATCAGGGTCGGAGCCGGACTGGCCGCCTTCGAACGATGCTGGATCGAGGCTGAGGGCCAGGCCACGCTGGTTATCGGCGATCGGGTGTATCTGGGCCATGGTGCGCACGTTCATGCCGTCGACGATGTGAAGATCGGCGACAGAGTCATGCTGGCCGACAATGTTCTGGTCAACTCCGGCGCGCATGCCGCGGATGAACTCAAGACGATCAGCGGACGGGGTGCGATCAGCATCGGGAACGACGTCTTCGTCGGTCAGAACGCCGTGATCCTCGGCGGCGTGACTATCGGCGAGCGGGCGATCATCGGGGCCGGTGCGGTGGTCACCCGCGACGTCCCCGCAGGAGCGACCGCCGTCGGTGTTCCCGCTCGGGTGATCGGAGACGGCTCGTGAGAGTGCTGGTCGTCAGCCCTGGATTCCATGGGTATGCGTCCTCGCTCGGCCGCACACTGGCGTCGCTCGGCCACGATGCCCGCGTGCACGTCTACGACTCGCCACGCACGCCGAGCGGGCGCTTCGGGATAAGACTGCTGCATCGCGCACCGGAGCGCGCGCCGGCGCGGCGCGCTCGCCGAGACCTGACCGACCGTGCGATGTCCGCACTGCGTCTGTACCGGCCGGACGCGGTCCTCGTGGTCCGCGGTGACCTCCTGGACGAGCGCTGGTGGGACGCCCTGGAGACCAGTCGTGCCCGCCGGGTGACCTGGATGTACGACGAACTGCGGCGGATGTCCTACGATTCCGGCCTGCTCGGCCGGATCGGCGCCGTGGCCACCTACAGCGCTCTCGACGCGGAGGAGCTGAAGAGCCGCGGGGTGGATGCGTATCACGTCCCGCTCGGGTACGACGCGCTCGAAGCGGTTGTGCCCCGACAGGTGCGCGGCATCAGCCTGATCGGCGCGCGCTACCCCAGTCGCGAGGAAGTGCTCCGCTCTCTGGCGAGAGCGGGCCTCGACGTGGTCGCCTTCGGACGGGACTGGTCCCGGCACCCGGTCGATGTGATCCGCACCGGTGCCTACGCGGGCCCTGGGGTTCCCGCTCGCCGGGAACTCTCACGAGGAGCGGCCTATGGCGCGATGCGCGATTCGGCGGCGACGCTGAATCTCCACGGCGATCAGGACGGCTTCACGATGCGCACCTTCGAGGCACCGGGCGTCGGAGCTGTCCAGATCTGCGATCGTCCTGAGGTCGATGGTCTCTATGAGGTCGGCAGCGAGGTCCTCGCTTACTCGACAGGGGACGAACTCGTGGAGCTCTGCCGGAGGGCTGTGCGCGATCCTCGCTGGGCGGACGGGATTCGGGCGCGCGGGCGCGCGCGGACGCTGGCCGAGCACACCCTGGCGCATCGTCTGCAGCGATTGGAGCAGCTGTGGGGCTGAACTTCCCGGAACATCTTCACGAGTGGCAGACGTGGCAGGCCCGTCAGCATCGCCTTCAGGGCTGGAAGGCTCGCCTTTCCGGCAGAGGGCTCGCACAGCCGTCCCTCAGCACTGCCGTCCGCGGCACGGATCCCGCCGTCCTCGTGGCGATCGACTCCCGCTCGCCGTCGGGGATCGCCTCGCTTCATGGGCTGATCGACCGGCTTCCCGCGCTGGCCGTCGTCAGCTCGGTGCACACCCCCGAGCAGGTCGTGGAGCTCTTGGGCGGCGACGGGCAGAGCATCCGAGTCATCGAGACGGAAGCCCTGCCGCGTTCCCTCAGCGCTGTGGTCGGTGCCGGCCACTATCTTCCTGCGGGTGCCGCCGCCTGGCGTCTTGCGGATGAGCGGGGCATCCCGAACATCGTGGTCCAGCACGGGTTGATGACCCCGTTCGCGCCACCGCTCCCTCCGCGCGCGCATCTTCTCGCCTTCAGCGACGCGGATGGCGCATTCTGGGCGTCGAATCGCTCCGACATCGCCTGGACCGCTGTCGGGGCGCAGCTGCTCTGGGACGCCGGCGCTGCACGGCGAACGGAGCCCGTCACGGGCACGCCGACCTATCTCGGTCAGTTGCACGGCGCCGAGCTGCCTCGCCAGGGCATGGCGCGTGCGACGACCCGGTTCTGGCGCGAGACGGGGGCCGTCTACCGCCCGCACCCCTCGGAGACCGACCGTCTGTCGCGGGTACAGCACGCCATCTGGGAACGCCAGGGGATGCGGATCGATCGGCAGGCGCGCTCGCTGGCGGAATCGAGGGGGCCCGTGGTCGCGGCGTTCTCGACCGGCATCCTCGAGTCCGCAGCGGCGGGCCTCCCGTCGTGGTCCTTCTACCCGAACCCGCCGCGCTGGTTGTCCGAGTTCTGGGAGCGCTACGGCATCCGGCGCTGGGAGTTCGATTCCGAGCCCACGCCGCCCCCCGCCCGCCCCGCCGCCGAGCCCGCGAAGGCGATCGCCGATGCCGTGCTCGCCCTGGCCGAAGGAACCTCATGAACATCCTGTGTGTGATCCCTGTGCGCGGCGGCTCCAAGGGCGTGCCCGGCAAGAACGCCCGCCTCGTCGCAGGAAAGCCGCTCGTCGCCTGGAGTATCGAGCAGGCGCTCGCCGCAGGGCTCGATGTGCTCGTGTCCACCGACGACGAGGCACTCGCGGAGATCGCCCGTACGGCCGGAGCCGACGTCCCGTTCCTGCGCCCTGCCGAGCTCGCGCAGGACACCACGCCCACCGAACCCGTGATCGCGCACGCGATCGCGCACCGCGTCGCCGACGGGCGGCGGCCGGATGCGGTGATGCTGCTGCAGGCGACCTCGCCCGTGCGGTTGCCGGGGACAATCGAGCGCGCGGTGCGGGAGTTCGCAGAGACCGGCGTCGACAGCCTGGTCGGAGTGGTCGCACAGACGCCGTTCTTCTGGCATCCCGCAGACTCCGGCAGCGCGACGGCGGAATACGATCCGGCCGCGCGACCGCGCCGGCAGGACCTCAGGGCCGAGGACTACTTCTACAAGGAGACCGGCTCGCTGTACCTCACCCGCACCGAGATCTACGAGCGGGACAGCAACAGGATCGGCGGCCGGGTGGGGCTGTTCGTCATGGACGAGCTGGAAGGCATCGACATCGATACGCTGGTGGATCTGCGAATCGCGGAGCAGGTTCTGGGGGACCTGCACGGTTCGGACACAGGGGCGCAGCGACCGCAAGAGACTGGGGACATTTCATGATCATCGAACGCGACCTCGCACCGTACATCGTCTTCGCCGAGGATCCCGTGTTGGTGGGCCTGGGCAAGATCAACGCCAACAGGCAGCGCATCGTGTTCTGCGTCGACGAGCACGGCATCCTGCAGGGATCCCTGTCGGACGGCGACTTCCGCCGCTGGATCATCCAGAACCCCACCGCCTCGCTCGACGTGTCGTGCGCGACCGTGGCGAACCGCGGCGTGCAGACCGCGCCGCACACCGCGACGCCCACAGACATCGCGCCGCTGCTCGGCCGTGGCGGCGTGCACCACGTGCCGCTCGTCGACGACCGCGGACACCTGTGGGCGATCGCGCTCGACGAGACCGGAACGCTGCGGATCGGATCCCACGAGCTCGGCCCCGGCCACCCGGCGTTCGTGATCGCCGAGGTCGGCAACAACCACAACGGATCCGTCGATCTCGCCAAGCGTCTCGTCGACCTCGCCGTCGAGGCGAACGCCGACGCGGTGAAGTTCCAGCTGCGCGACATGGACGCCCTGTACCGGCAGCGCGGGGCGGCGACCGGGGGAGAGGACCTGGGCGTGCAGTACACGCTCGACCTGCTGCGCCGGTTCTCGCTGCCCGCCGAGAAGCTGTTCGAGGTGTTCGATCATGCGAAGAGCGCCGGCATCGACGTGATGTGCACCCCGTGGGACGCGCCCAGCGTGCAGGCGCTCGCCGACTACGGGATCCCGGCGCTGAAGATCGCCTCGGCCGACCTCACCAACCACGAGCTGATCCTCGATGCCGCGGGCAAGGGCCTGCCGCTCGTGCTCAGCACCGGCATGTCGCGGGAGAGCGAGATCCTCGAGACCGTCGCGCTGCTGCGCGGGCAGGGCGCGCCCTTCGCGCTGCTGCACTGCCAGTCGACCTATCCGGCGCCGTACAAGGACCTCAACCTGCGCTACCTCGACCGCCTGGCCGAGATCGGCCAGTGCGTGGTCGGCTACTCCGGGCACGAGCGCGGCTGGCACGTGCCGGTCGCGGCCGTCGCCCGCGGCGCCCACATCATCGAGAAGCACTTCACGGTCGACCGCGCGATGGAGGGCAACGACCACACGGTGTCGCTGCTGCCGGACGAGTTCCGCATCATGGTCGAGCAGATCCGCGACATCGAGACCTCGATGGGCAGCGGCGACACCCGCACGGTGTCCACCGGCGAGCAGATGAACCGGGTGACGCTGGCGAAGTCGCTCGTCGCCGCACGTCCGCTCGTCAGCGGGGCGGTCATCACGACAGAAGACGTGATGGTGAAGAGCCCGGGCCGCGGCCTGCAGCCGAACGCGCTGCCGCAGCTGCTCGGCCGGACGCTCAAGCGCGACATGGCCGAGGGCGAGTTCTTCTTCGACGGCGATCTGCGCGACGCGGCTCCGGAGGGGCGGCCGTTCATGTTCCGTCGGCCCTGGGGTCTGCCGGTGCGCTACCACGATGCGGCGGCGCTGCTGGCGCAGTCCAACCCCGACTTCCTCGAGTTCCATTTCTCGTACAAGGATCTCGACGTCGACATGGACGACTTCTTCAGCGAGAAGCTGCCCATCGGCTTCACCACGCACCTTCCGGATCTGTTCGCCGGCGACTTCCTGGTGGATCTCGCCTCCGACGACGACGAGATCTGGGAGCGCTCGATCCGTGAGGTGCAGCGCACCATCGACGTGACCCGCGACCTGCGCCGCTGGTTCACCGTCGAGGAGGATCCGATCATGGTCGTGACCATGGGCGGATTCACCAAGGACAAGCACATCGCCCCGGAGCAGCGGGCGCACAAGTACGCACGGGTCGCGGCCGCACTGAAGCGCCTGGACTCGAGCGGGGTGCGGATCGCGGCGCAGACGCTGCCGCCCTATCCGTGGCTCATGGGCGGGCAGCAGTTCCACAACCTGTTCCTCGATCCGCGCGACACCGTCCGGTTCGCGGAGGATACGGGTACGGCTCTGTGCTTCGATGCCTCGCACACCAAGCTCGCCACCAACTGGCTGGGCATGGCGTTCTCCGAGGCGGTCGACCTGCTCGCGCCGCACACCATCCACTGGCACCTGGTCGATGCCACCGGCGTCGACGGCGAGGGCGTGCAGGTGGGCGAGGGCGACATCGACTGGCCGGAGTTCGCGGAGCGGATGGACCGGCTCTCGCCGGGGACGCCGTTCATCCCGGAGATCTGGCAGGGTCACGTCGACAACGGCGCAGGCTTCTGGACGGCGCTGGACCGCATGGAGGCCTGGTTGTGACGCCCGATCCTCCGAGCCCCACCCCGGCGGGCTCCCCGGAGCCGTTGAGCGACTCTGGCGCCCAGGGGTCGTTGAGCGAGCCGGGCCCTCTGGGGTCGTTGAGCGAGCGAAGCGAGACGAAACGCCCCGCACTGCAGGCCTCGGTCGTCATTCCTTCGTATCGCGGCGAACAGCGGCTCCCCGAGCTCCTGGAGCGTCTGGTCCGCCAGGACTTCGACGGCGAATGGGAGGTCATCGTCGCCCTCGACGGCGAGACCGATGGATCCCGCACTCTCCTCGAGTCGTTCCAAGGGCGCCTGCCGCTGAAGATCCTCTCCTCCGATCGGAGCCGCGGCATCGCCGAGACGCTCAACGACGCGTACGCGGCGGCAAGTGGCGATGTGCTGATCCGCTGTGACGACGATCTCAGCCCGGAGCCGCATATGGTGCGGCGGCACGTCGAGCTGCACGCAGCCAGCGAGGTTCCGCTCGGGGTCATCGGCGCCACCCGCGATGTGTTCCCGGACACGCCTTATGCCCGTGCATACGGGGTCCCCGCTAACCGCCGTCACCTTGCCGTCGCATACGACCGCGATGAGAGCGCGACCTGGATCCACTGGGCGGCCCACAACTCCGTGACGCGGCAGACCTGGGAGAGCTTCGGCGGATTCGACGCGAGCTTCGGCTACGGCGAGGACGGCGAACTCGGTTTCCGGCTGCACGAGGCCGGCGTGCGCATCGTGATCGACCCGGAGCTGGAGATCGCGCACCGCGGACCTGCGCCGAGCGCGTCGGTGCGCATTCCCCGCGCCTTTGTCTCGGGCGCCAGCAGGCGCGAGTTCGAACGGGCGCACCCGGGAACGGTGCGGTCTGCCACGGCGCCCGGGTCGATCGCCGGGAACGTGTGGAACGGCGCGGTGGGTGCGCTGGCGGCATCGGTGCGCTCACAGGGCGGCTATGGGCGCTACGGCCGCGCCATCGATCGTCTTCCCGTCGCTGTCCCGACGGGTCTGCGCGGCCGCCTGATCGCCCTCGGCGTCGAGGCCGCGGGCCGTTCCGGCTACCGCAACGGTGCCGAAGAACTCCACTCGGAGTCCTGGCGCGACGGGCATCGCCCTCCGAGGCCCGTCGAGCGAGGACACGGCGAAGCCGCCCCCGAGCTCAAAGAGGGCACGTACCCAGAACGTCCCGCTCGCACCGCGCTCTGGGTCGTCCCGGTCGCGGCGCTCGGCGGCGTCGCGCGTCATGTGCTCGACGTCACCCGGGTCGGCGTGCCCGGCTGGAGGGTCGTCGTGCTTTGCCCCGAAGGGCCGCTCGCTGAACGCCTTCGAGAGCAGGGCGCTGCCGTCACGACGGGGCCCTTCGGGCCAGATGCCGGCCCCGTGACGTCGATGCGAACGCTGCGCCGCACCGCAGCAGCACTCCGCCCCGAGATCGTGCACTCGCACCTCGCCTATGCCGACATCATCAACGCCTGGACGCGCCTGCCCCGCGGCACCCGTCGCTTCACGACCGAGCATGGCATCGCCGGCGATGACGGCGTCTACCACCGGTCGTCGTTGCAGTCACGAGTGATGGCGTTCATCCACCGCGTCCGATTCCCTCGCTTCGACGGCGTGATCGCCGTCGCCGAGGCGACGAAGCGCGCCATGATCCAGAAGTGGCATGTGAAGCAGCCGATCACGGTGATCCTCAACGGCGTCGACCTGCCTGAGGGCGTCACGCCGCGTGACCCTTCAACCGTCACCGGCATGCGGATACTTTCGTTGTCGCGCCTTGCGCCTGAGAAACGCATCGACAAGCTGATTGAGGCGTTCGCACTCGTCAAGAACGAGCGACCCGACGCGACTCTGACGGTCGCGGGGGAGGGGCCGCTGCGTGCGGAGCTCGAAGCCCAAGCCGCGCGCCTGCATCTCGACGTGGCTTTCCCAGGGTTCATGAACGCGGACGAAGCGATGGGTGCCGCAGACGTGATCGTGCAGCTCTCCGTGTGGGAGAACTGTTCCTACACGCTGCTGGATGCGGTGGCACGAGGCCTGAGGGTGGTGGCGGCCGATGTCGGGGGCAACTTTGAGATCGTCGGTCGAAGTGGCCTGCTCGATCAGGTCGACTCCCCCGCCGTTAGTCAGACAGTGCTGTCGTCCGACGACGGTCCGCATGGGCCCGATCGGTTCCCGTCGCGAGATGAGATGTGTGAACGTCTGGCGAGACGCTATTCAATAGATGGGGGAAGATGAATGTTGATCGTCTTCGATGCGCAGATCAGGCGAGGGCTGAGCACGCTCTTGGCCCTTGCCCGCGTGCGTGGCCTCCCGTGGATCGTGCTTTCCGCGTTGATCATGATTGCTCAAACGGTGCTGAGCACGGTTCCGGTCGTCGCCATTGTGCCCCTCCTTCAGCTCTTCTCGGCGCCGTCCCCCCTGGGCTTCGCGGCGCAATGGGTGGCGAACATGATCGGCACGTCGAAACCGGAAGTCTTGATTCCCGTTTTCGCGCTCTCCATCGGGGTCGTCTATCTCGTTTCCAGCGGCCTTTCCGTGCTCCTCACCTGGTGGCAATCGGGACGGATATCGACTCTCGGGGTACGAGCTGCCACGGAACTGCTTCGGCGCTATGCGTCGGAGCCATACGCCTCTCACCGTACCCGGTCGAACGCGGAGGTCATCAGAAACATGGGGCTCGTCGTTTCGTCGGTCAGCGCCCTTGCGAACGTCCTGACGATCTACACCAGCGCGCTGACCTTGGCCGGCATCTGCCTGGTGCTGCTGATCGCCTCCCCTCTTGTGACGATTCTGACAATTGTGCTATTCGGGGCCTCGATGATGATTACGCAACGCGTTCTCAGACCGGCCCAACGGCGCGCGGGAGAGGAAGGCGCAGAGGCGGATCTTCAAGGTTGGTTCCACATGTTGCCTCTCATTGAAGGGTTTCGTGAGGCGCGTCTTACCAACAGCGCCGATCGGTTCGTCGGCGGATATGAGCAGACCCGGCTGAGGTCGATGCGCGCAGGTCGCGTCATGTCGACGCTGGGTGCAGTGCCTTCCGCGGTGTCGCAGGTCGTCTTCGCGTTCGCGGTCGCCGTAATCGCAGCTGTGTTGTTCGCGACGGGCTCGGCCGCGGATGCGATCACGACCCTTGGTCTCTTCGCAGCGGCAGCGATGAGAGCGATCCCCACCATGAATCTTCTCGCAGCGACCGTCGGCAACGTCCGTTCGGCGGAACCCGGACTGAAGATCCTTGCAGACGCGTCCGAGGATCTAGACGTCGAGGAAGCCTTCCAAACGACTCTGTCGGCGGGGCGACCATATCGGGGCGACATCGTCCTCGACCGCGTGACTTTCGAGTACCCGGACGCGTCGGCACCGGTGATCCACGATATCGATCTGGTCATCGCGCGGCATGAGACCACCGCCATCGTCGGGTCGAGCGGAGCAGGCAAGTCCACGCTGATCGATATCGTCCTCGGTCTTCTCGAGCCCAGCAGCGGGACCGTCTCCGTCGGCGGGAAGTCGATCTTCGACGATAAGGCCGGGTGGTACCGGACTCTGGCGGTGGTGCCTCAAGAGGTCTTTCTTCTGAACGACACGTTGGAAGCGAACGTCACTTTCGGCCATCCGGCGACCGACGATTCGCGCGAGAGCGTCCGGAGAGCGCTGCGTCTAGCGCAACTCGATTCGCTCGTGCATTCGCTTCCGAATGGCCTTCAGACTGTGATCGGTGAGCGTGGGACGCGGTTGTCTGGAGGACAGCGACAGCGCCTAGGCCTTGCGCGTGCACTGTATCGAGAGCCAGAGGTGTTGCTTCTCGATGAAGCGACATCTGCTCTGGACAATGCGACGGAAGCGAAGATCACCAAAGCGCTCAAGTCGTTGCACGGCAAGGTGACGATCATCGTGGTTGCACATCGACTTTCGACCGTGCGCAACGCCGACAAGCTCGTCTTTCTGCAGGCGGGGTCGATCGCGGCTGAAGGAACATTCGACGAAGTCGAGAGTGCTGTGCCCGAGTTCGCGCATCTGGTCAAACTGGGCAAACTCTGACCTACTCCGAAAGGGATTGCAATGACCTTGTCAACGTCGGGGCGGCGGCTGATCGGTTCAACGAAAGCCGCTTTGTTGAGCCGAATCCGTAGAGGTCGTCTGGTAGCCTGGACGCCGCCTTGGATGCGTTTCGGAAACTATCTGATGCTGGGTCTGTGGGCACACGAGTCCGCGCATCAGGATCGCAGGAGATTCGCTCTTCTGCACTCAGGGAATCAGCTCCTGGAGACGGTATTCCCAGGGTTCGTGCGGGAGTATCTTCTGCGGCCGGACCAGGTCCGTTTCACTGACCAAAGACTGATGCCCTGGTCGGGTGGCAATGTTGAGACGTTCAAGCCGGATGTGCTTGCCAACTTCATCGACAACGTGCTCCTGCCGGAGACCCCGCTTCGCGGAATGGATCGGATCTCGCCGGAAACGGTGGTGGTCAATGTGCGGCGTGGCGACTATTACTCAGTCCCCGAGCACAAGAAGGAATATGGAATCAATATCCGTGGGTACGTGCGTACCGCGTTGGAGAGCATGTCCTCAACGGAGTCGGTGAGTCATCTTCAGGTTGTCTCCGATGACGTGCCCTGGTGTCAGCGAAATCTGGACGCGATGTTGTTGGAATTTGCATCGGTGACATATCAGTTGGACAGTTCTCCTCAGCAGGATCTTGCGTCCATCGTGCATGCTCGCCGTTTGATCATTCCGAACTCGACGTTCTCAATGTGGGGAGGTTACCTCGGCGATCGGCTGCATCGTGATCGAGTCGTCTATGCTCCCAGTATCTTTGCCCGGAGTCGGAATGGCGGACGTGGAGATGCATATCTCGACTCGTGGCACCTTGTGGAGGACGTACCGGGAGGGTGGGACCCGCAGGACTAGCGAGCTGCATCGTGTGTGTCCTGGACAGACTTTTGGATGAAATCCTGCACACGCTCATCGAAGATCGACTCCATGGCGAGGGGGGCCATGTATCGGAGAGCTTGTGACGACCGGGCGCGTAGCAGATCCCCGTCTCGGGATATTGTTTCGACGAGGTCCGCCATCGCGCGGACATCTCCCTGCCTGACCTCCCATCCGCCTCCGCCGTGACGTAGCAGTGGCGAGAGCGTGTCATTCGCAAACCCCAGCACGGGCACCCCCATGCCCATCGCTTCGTAGTATGTGCTCGAAGAATCTCCTTGTATATGCGGGAAAAGCATGATATCCACAGAGGTTGCGAAATTCTTCCATTCAGTATCGAAATCGAGGTGGCCGAGGAGTGACAATCGTCCTGACGCGTCCAAGCTATCCGTGAGCGGGCCGGTTCCGGCCACCGATATCTTCACATTCATGGCTCGACGGTGCAGTTCTTCGGCGAGGAGCGGCAGGTACTGCACTCCCTTCATGGGGATGAGTCGGCCCGAGTACGCGAGGTGCAATGGCCGCGAGTCCGGCACCGATCGCGGCCGCGCGCCGTCGAGGTCGGCGCGGGTGATTCGGTGGTCGAAGTAGACGAGTGCGGAGGGGTGAACGCGGCGATAATGCTGGAACGACGCGTAACCGTTCGCGTGAAAGCCCGCTGCTCCTCGAGCTAGGCGATCGAATCGGCGGCGTGCGCGTTCGGCGCCCAGAGCGATCCGGGTCTTGTCAGCGATGCTCGTGGCTCCGAGCATCGAGATATGTCGTCTGACGCTTGGAGAATAGTCATCGCCGAGCACCACGGGGATTCCCAGCGCGAGCACGTCGTCGATGCCGGGCGTGTTGACGCTGCCGTGAATGAGTGCGGGACGGAGAGCATCGATATCAGCCGCGGTCATGTTTCCGATGGCGGTGAATCCACCATCCGCAGCCGGACTGACCCATTCGTTGCCTGGAGGGTCCTGTGTGACATCTCTCGGGGGCTCCAACGAGGTGATCGCGACAGGTCCCTGCCAGCGGTCTGCGAATGCTCGGAGTCCTATCGCGGTCTTGTTCGGCACGCCCAGGGCGCCGTCATGGCGTCGCGGCATCGCTCCGGCCTGGACATAGAGCAGCAGGTTTCTGGTTCTTGCGGGGACGGGGAATTCTATCACTGTGCTGTCCGCGACTTCTGGAAAGGGGCGGCGGAACGGGCCATTTCGCCTTGTTCGGTTCGAGGCTCTGGACTTGAAGCACCGCTTTCGTCTGGGTTATGCAAAGGCATGAGCCTAGGTTCCGGCACTCGCTTACGCAGGCGATAGCGCCAATGACCTTCGAGCGTGCCCAACGCCCACCCGATCCCCTTTGCGGCTTCGATCCGAGTGCCAGGCTGGACAAGACGAACCAATTCGGTCATTGCCAAGACGGCCTGATGGATAGCGCCGCGAAACGATACAGGAGCGACCGGAGCCCCTGACCGTGAGAACCGCACCCAGAGGAGGATTCTCGTCCTCGCCGAGTTCCGTGACTGCCGGTAGGCGTCTCGAGCGCGCTCGCGTTGGCGATAGCTCAAGATCGCGGACTCTGCGCCTCGGATCGAATAGCCGGCTTCCTGGAGGCGCCAGCAGAAATCGGCTTCATCGTGGCCACCGACGAAAGTCTCATCGAAGCCGCCCACGGCGAGGGCCGCCACCCGACGAACTCCCAGAGATGCTCCGATTGCGTACGGGAGGTAGCCCAGCACGGACTGAAGCGGGTCCCCGAGTTCCGGTCCAGGGCCTTCGCGATGACCGGCGCGCGACGGAAAGTACGGCACTGCGTGACCGCCCACCAGGTCGGCGGTTTCCAGTGCTTGTGCAAGCGCTGCGACCCATCCGACATGGACCTCGTCGTCGTGGTCGCAGAAGAGGACTTTCCCTCCCCACGCTGCCGCCAATCCCACGTTCCGAGCATGGTTGACGCCGCGTCGTTCACCAGCATCGACGACTCGGAGGGCGCCGAAAGCATTGCTGTATGCGAGCGCGACCTGCTTGGTCCGATCCGACGAGCCGTTGTCTGCGATGACGATGTCCAGTTCCTTCGCCTCGGCCTGCCGTGCGAGCGCTGCCAACTGGTTGGAAAGGAAATGCTCGCCGTTGAACACAGGTACGATGACGGAAATTTCGTACTGCTCGCGAGTCACGGGGGGAGGTTCTGAGAGGTCGCCGTAAATAGCGGTAACCGCTCGTCCGAATGGCAATTCTCCATAACGGTTGCGCGCCCATCTCAGACGGTCCGAGGCGACCTCGCGCTCCGCGACCGCGGAAGCCATGATGCGTACGACCTCATCGGCGAACCTCAGCGGATCATCGAACGATGTGGGGGAGAACTCGTGGTCGCCGATCCCCTCGTTAGCGGTAGACGTGGCGACGAAGGGGAGGGCACTCGTCATTGCCTCGAGCACTTTGAACTTCAGGCCCGCGCCCAAGCGAAGCGGCATGACCGCCACCGTAGCATTGCTATACTCCGCACCGAGGTCTTCGGTGAACCCTGCCGCCTCGACCCCGGATGACTTCTCGAGGAGCTCTCGCTGAGACGGAGTCGAGGAGCCGATGAAGCGAAGGCGCGCATCGGGTAACCGGCGCCGGACAGCTGGCCAGATCTCCTGGCAGAGCCACATCGCGGCGTCCCAGTTCTCTATTCGTCGGAGCGGACCGACGAATAGCGCTATCGGCACATGGGAGGAGGAATCAATTGATCCTTTCGACTCGAATCCTGGTATCCAGGGCAGGAGCACGTCGACGTTCCGTGCGGCCCCGAGCAGCCCTCGGTCTTTTTCGCTGAACACCACGACTGTGTCCGCCCGTCCGAGGACGCGGCGCTCGAGCAGCCTCGCTTGGAACGCGCCGGCCATCAGGAGGATCTTCCTTTTGGTCGACGCCACGGTGTGATATTTGCGCCAGAACCCTTGGCTGGGCACGTCATGCAGGGTGGCGACAATACGCGCCGATGGTGCAAGTGCGGTGATCCCGCGAATCGACCATGACAGCGAGGGCCATTCGATGTCTACGAGGTCGGCGTCTCGCAGGGCTGCGCGTGCACGGGGCTCAGCCTGAAGTCCTCTGAGGAAGCCTCGCGGAGGTCGCAGCGGGGCGAGGCGATCGAATCTCTCCTGAGCACCGCGGACGAAAGGCGTGTCGCTCAGCGGCTGCTCGGGAACGACGATGACGGATTCGACCGAAGGGAATGAGGCGGTCTCGGGGCCCTTTCCGGACTCGGGCACGATGAGCGTGATCTCGTTGCCCGCCAGTTGCGAGATCAGGGAGGAGAAGAAGTTTCCACCGGCGTTGTCCGATTGTGTCAGCGGTACGGTCGGCGTGATGATCACGACCTTCCGCCTCTCTGATGACGCGCGCCTGTGGTAAGACATTCCACCCCTTGGTCTACGTGTTCCTGCCGATGATTCTATCGGGGACCGGCTGTCGGTACGCCTGCGGGGGTCATGGGCGGTGGGTAGGCTCGTTTGGCGGCCTGCCTGAAAGCTGTTGATGGCGAGCCGGATCCAAGATCGTGCGTATGATCCGGCTCAGGAACACTCGAACGAGAGGGGGCGTGTGATTTGGGTCCCGACAGACTTCCAGCGAGGCTGTCCTCTGACCGCCGAGTCGTAGGGTCTGGTTGTCGGGGTCTGGTGGGCGCATGCTGTGGTGATGGATACGTTGACGGTGGCCTCTTCGGTGAACGACTTGCTGAGTGGTCATACCCGGCTGGATATCGGGTGTCTGGACCGGATCTATTTGAACGGGTATGTGCTCTCGTTGCAGGTGGGTGGGCAGGTCGTGAACTTCATGCGGAAACACCTCGGGAAGAATGTCAAGCGACGAGTTTGGTAGAGGGTCGTTTAAACCAGATCATCGATGCCGCCTGTTTGCGCTGAGGAGTCCTCGCGTGTGGATCGCTTCGTCGATCTCCCCCCACATCACCCGCGGATTGAAGCGCGTTTCCACTGATCGTCGGGCGCGTGAGCCCAACCCCTGGCGGAGCGCGTGGTCGGTGCTGAGCTCATTCAAGGCTTCGCGCAGATCCTCATCGTCGCCGACGCCGACCATGAGCGCTGTCTCACGGGGCGTGAAGAGGGTTCGCATCGCGGGGGTGTCGGTGACGACGATAGCGGCGCCGCTTGCTGCGGCCTCCAGCGCGACGCTGCTCCCCGTTGGATACATCAAATCGTGAGTGGGCACGACGACGATCTTGGCTCTCCGCAGAAGATCGGCGTACTCGGTGTGAGATACCGTTCCGCGATAGTTCACATTGGTAGGCAGATCCAGGCCCTGAATGTTGACCGGCCTGCACACCAGTTCGACGTGCAGTTCGGTTCCTTGAACGGCTCGGAAGAGCGTGGCATAGTCGCGTCCGAGATCCTGACCTATCGCAACAATATCGATGTCCCGGGGCTGGCCAGAAGGGGAATAGAACTGATCTGCGACGCCGTAGGTCATCGCCATCAGCTGGTCAGCGGAGAAACCAGAGTCGATCAGGATGTCCTTCTCGGCCTCAGCCATATGAACGAACAGGTCACACGACAGGTAGTTACGTGCGAGTGCTCGCCGTTCATCGCGAGACACTCGGGAAAGCCGCTCTGCAAACCACACGCTCCAGATGACGAGGGGAGTGCTGGCGTATGGCCACATCCTACATCGCTTGAGGAAGGCAGCGAGTTCGCCGTTTTGCTCAAGCAGCGCGAAGACGACATCAGAACGGCTGACCGTGCCGATGGCTCTCAGAGGGCCTTCGATGGGCATCCCGAGACGATGCTCCGCAACGGCGCGCGCCTTGGCTACGAATCGGCCTCTGCCTGCGCCAGGTCCGGTAAAGGAATAGCCTCGTGCCTCGAGAGCATCGATTCCATACGGGAGCGGAGACGGCCGGCTTCCCTCGCCGAATTCCTTTCGCCACTGCCTCAGATCCCGGCCTGAAAGTAGGGTGGCCCTCACGTGACTGTCCTGCAACTGGTGATTCCGCTGATCGCGCGCATTTTCCTGGCTCCCCGTGTTGACGTCCTCTGCAGATTTCCTAATCATTATTGCCCGAGGCGGCGTCTCGGGATCCTTCTCCATCGAAAGACAGTCGACATCGGGTCCTTGCTTACAGGATCAGGCAGTGACGCTTGTCCTTTCCGCGACTGGACATGCGGCGAAACTGAAACGTTGATCTGACCATTGCAAATCCGAGCAGAGTCTCGTTCGGGTGGTGCCACCGCGCTAGCGGGCACGTGTCTTTGGGCTATCTCGCTTCTCCGAGAGTAGCGGAGGGGGTAGCCCAGCAGGCGTTCTCGTATGAGTTCGGAGTGATGAGGTCGATAGGGGAGTGGCGCGTTCGGGGTGTCATAGCGGTTCGCCCATCGGAACACGGCCCGGTAGGCAACGGCCTGCCTTCGAAGGCCGCAGCGCCTTCGAGGAGCGCGGCGTTGGAACTCTCCACGATTTGAGTTGTCGGTACTCGTCCCGATCGCCTCCGTGAACTGGGCACGGTCAACTTCCCGCATTGTTCTTCGAAGCGTAGACCGACCCGGGATCAGAGGATCCCGCGCCGCCGGGCTTCGCGCACGGCCTGAATCGCGCCCGATGCTTCGAGTTTCCGTTCCTACTGTCGCGAGGTTCGGGCGCGCTTGACAGTCTGCTCGATGAGTATGCTCCCTTTCGGGGATTCCGCTCGAGCCTACGGGCTGATGCGAGAATGCGCTCTCGGTGCCGCGCGGGCAGGCCATCCTCAAGGGGCACGAGCGCGGGACGACCCGAGCTCGGCACGCGTCAGGTGCTCGGGTGACGTGAGGGGTGACAATCACGCGCGGGCCGCTCCGAGCCGGACTGTGCCGGTTTGATGAGCAGAACGCTGACCCGGGGTTTCGCCACCCCAGAGGCCCGGTGTCCGCGGATCGCTCAACAACTGCCCGTCTGTAGGATCGCGTCATGTCGGACTCCCCCGCCCCCGGCACATTCGCCACGGCGTTGAACGTCGCGCTCGAGCGGAAGCAGATGACGCTCTCGCGGCTGCGGGCGCAATTGGGGATGAAGGGGCACTCGATCTCGCTGGCCGCCCTCTCGTACTGGCGTTCGGGAAGGAGTCTCCCCGAACGGCGATCCTCGTTGGAGGCGGTCCCCATGATCGAGTTGCTTCTCGAGCTGGAGCCCGGTGCGCTTTCGCGATTCGTCCCTGGACCATCCGCACGTCGGCTCGGCCGTGTCGAGGAGTTCGACCAGCTGCTCGACTATCCGGTCAAGGACGCCCTCATGAATCAGCGCTTCGTCGGGGAGAGCGACGTGTCTCGACTCGCGACGCATCTGACGATCTCCATCGGCGCGTACCACGAGGTGCGGTGGACGCGGACGCGACGCGTGGTGGTGGCCAATCGCGATGGCGTCGAGGGGTTCACGGTGTTCATGGGAACGGATGCGGATGAGGGGATCGGCGACTATCGCTTCCAGGCGATCGCCGGCTGCACGATCGACGAGCCCCATCAGCTCGCGGGAAACGTGCTCAGCTTCCAGCTGCGCTTCCCTCGCCCGCTGGCGCTCGGCGAGTCCGCCATCACCGAGGTCGAGGTCATGCGGAGCGCCCAGGCCGCGCCCGACGTCGACCTCACGAACGACTACGAGCTCGTCGCCGAGCAGCGGTTGGAGGAGATGCTGGTCTGGGTGAACTTCGATCCGCTCGCGATTCCGCCTCGATGCTGGGTGTACTTCGAGGAGGCCGGTGTGAAGCACGAGTGGCCCGTCGACCTCTCGGGCACCTCGTCGGTGCATTACCGGCAGCGGGATTTCGGCCCGGGCGGAATCGGCATCCGATGGGAATGGGACGATCCGGCGGAGGCGGATCCGGGCGCGCCGGGCGACCCGGGGTGATCATCCGCTGAGCTTTCACAATCACCGCCGCGACTGTTAAGCGAGACCTCTGTAACGTGCCTCCCACCTGGGGAGGTCGGTATGGGGATAACGGCGTTGGGCGACCCTTCCATGGGCGCCATGGGGATGAGAGGTGCAGGAGGCGCCCCGGTGCAGGGGGCGCCTCCTCTCCTGCTGCAGGATGTGGTCGCCCATGCGAGATCCGCGTTCGCCGCTCAGGATCTGGAGAAGGTCGTCGATCTGCTCGCGACGAACCCGATGGAGCTCTGGTACGGGCTGTCCACGCATGAGCTCGCGGCGATGTTCCGGACGATTCCTACCGAGCGGATCCGCGCCAACCCGGCTGCTTTCCTGATCGCCACGATGTTCTTCGGGACGGAGTCCGCGGCGGCGCCGGCCGACCCGGCCCTTCTTGCTGCCGTCGATGCGAATCCCGGTTTGCGGAGGTGGCGCATCTTCTCAGAAGCCGGGTCAGCGCGGCTTGCCGGCGATCTGGGCACAGCGTACGAGGTGATGCGCTCCGGATCCGATGCGACCGCACGCATTCCGTTCGTCGTCGACAGGACGTTGGGGGTCCGCAGCTTCTCTCTGTGCCAGACCGCCCTGACCGCGATCGTCGTCGGCGAGTTCCGCGACGCCCTGGGCTTCTACGACCGGGTGCTCCTCGCCGAACCCACGCCCGGGATGGAGTTCTTCGCCCGTGAGGCACGGGTGCGAGCGGCGATGATCCACGCGCAGTTCGGGGATCCCGTGATCGCACGCATGCATCTCCTCGAGGCCGAGGCGCTCCCGCGCACGCAGAGCTGGGTGGAGGCCCGCCTCGATCGCGACCAGGAGGTCGTGGAACTGCTCCTCGCTCCTGCCGGGGACACCGTCGAGGAGTCGTTCGAGCGCATGCTTGCGCTGACGCACACGGCGATGGGTGAGATCTGGCCCCTGTACCTGGCGGCGCTGCAGCGGATCGCATTGAGCGCAGGCAAAGGGCGGGCCGCAAAGGAGCGCTTCGAAGCCCTGCGCGACGCCGACTTGGGCGTCCCCGCCGCGAGCGGGTTCTCGGGGAGCATCATCGCCCAGGGGCTCGCACTCGAAGCCCTGTTGTCGGGGCACGCCAGGCGGGCACGCAAGGAACTCGAGAGCGCGGAACCGCGGCTCTGGGGAACGAGATTCATCGAGTGCCTGGCTGCCCTTTCCTCGTCGGCGAACCGCAGCGCTCAGCACATCGCCCGCGGCATGGAGGAGCAGACCCGAGGTCTCCGTCAAGCCGAGGCGCGGCGCGTGCTGCTGCTGGCGATCGCGTTCTTCCAGGACGGGCGAGAAGACGAGGCGGTGGCGCAGCTCATGACCGTCGGCGGCGATCTGCTCGACATGGAGCGCGCGATGCTGTCGGCGTTCTCGCCGCGGCTGTGCGACCTCGGCGCAGAACGCGTGCCGGGCTGGCCCGAGATCCCGACCGATGGGGCCGTCGGCCTGATGGATCGGCCGCGGCTGACCTCGAGCGAGCGCAAAGTGCTGGAGGCGCTGGCCCAGGGGCTGCCGCGCGCGCAGATCGCGCAGAAGCTCTTCATCTCGGAGAACACCGTGAAGAGTCACCAGCGCGCGCTCTACCGCAAGCTGGGCGTGAACGCGGCGAGGCAGGCGGTCCTCAAGGCGACCGAGTGGGGTCTCGGATGACCAGCAGCGTACGCCTCGACTCTGGTGTCTCTCCGGTCCCGTCAGCGGCCGTGCGAGTGGGTGAACCGCGGGGTGAGATCGGCCGATTTCACCGGATCCATGCCAGGGGATCCCTTTGATGGGACCCGGCGCAGTTCCCGGCTGCGTCCGCCTGTCGACAGCGACCCGAATGGTTGCTGCGTGATGCCTGGCTGGGGAAACGGAAACAGGAGCAGGACCATGGATACTGAAGAGCGCGCGACGATCAGCCGTAGAACCCTCATGAAAGGCGCAGCGTGGGCCGTGCCGGTGGTCGCCGTGGCGGCCGCGGCGCCTGCATGGGCCGCCTCGAGCAGCATGCTTCAGATCACGGGAGGCTGCGCGCCGGTCGGAAACAACGGCTCGCTTCCGTCGTTCACCGTCGCCAACACCGGTGCGACCGCATACACCGGCACGATCACGGTGACGGAGACGATCGATCTCTCCGGCGCCGCCAACGGCGAACGTTCCAACTTCTGGCAGGCGCTGGGTCAGGCGGGCGCCGCGACCAAGACTTCGGACGCGAGTGTGTCCGTCGGAGCGTGGTCGCCGTCCCAGACCGGAGCCAACGTCACGAGCAAGACCCGCACCGTCACGATCACCACGACTCTGGCGCCCGGCGCGTCGGTGAGCTGGGGGCAGGTTGTGACCTCTGCTTCTGGCCAGTTCCCGTCGAGCGGCACCTGGACCGCCGCGATGACGGCGACGAACACTCCGACGATCTCCGGTTCCCCCGCGACTCTGCCGTGGGCCGACATCAAGGGCTGCACCCCGACCATCACCGAGACCCACACCTACCTCAACTGGAACTACGAAAAGTCGAAGTGGTGTGAACACGGCCAGACCTTCCGGCCGGACCAGATCGACGGCACCATCGCCGATGGCATCGTGTTCGCGCTCAAGTATCCCGACGGGTCGCCGATCGCGAACGCCCCGGTCACGCTTACTCTCGCGGGCACGTCGTCCGGTTCGTTCTGGTTCGCGGTGGACAAGTACCAGGGCGACACGCGCGGCACTCAGCCGCAGACCATCACGCTGAACTCTGACGCGAACGGTATCCTCGCCCTGGACAACTCGGTGCCGGGGATGCCCGTGCCGGGCAACGACGCGTACGACAACTGGGGTTGGCTGCGGTACGGTTCCGGGGCGAAGTCCGGCGTCACACTCACGGCGTCCGCGGCCGGGGCCGCACCCGTCGTCTTGACGATCGCGAACGGTTCCGAGGGAAACAACCCTCACCCGGGCAACAAGACCCGTAACTACGACGGCGGTCAGGCCTGCTGAGCGATATCCGTCGAGACGGCAGAGGGAGAGGCGTTCGGGAGCCTCTCCCTCTTTCGTCGTGAGCGGGGCTCCTCCGTTCCGTCGCGTTTCAGTCGCGTTGTCCATCTGCGTCGTGCGATCGCGCCACCGCTGGGTGCGGTGCGACGCGCGGGGCCGCGTTGGTACGACATCCTGTCGCACGGTGTCCGTGATGCCGAAGGCGATGATCGTCGTCGATCGCGGCTGAGTGCGATCCCACGAGTCGTCTGACGTAATAGATCGGGAACTTTCGACTCTCTTCATTGTGAATGTCGAAGAGTGTCGGGGCTTCGGATGGCCGGCGCTGTCCGGGCACGATGGCCGCCAGGCGATCCCGTCGTCGGGCTGGAACGTCATCGCGTCGAGCGACGCCAGGGGAAAGCGGAGGTCACCGTGACTCTTCGGGGTGCGACGATTCGGCCGACTTCCAGCATCCGAACGCATAATGTCGGCACGAAATCGATCGCGTGGCCTTGGGGGAGGTGCTCGCGGCTTCTGGGGAGAGGCTCGAAGATGAGTAGGCGAGTGTTCGGCGTACGCGCCGGCATCGGGGGAGAGCATGGCGATCACCGTTCGGCACCGCGGTGGACCTGAACAGCGCGGCAACGCGTGCGCGCCAGGCCGCCGCTGACGGAGATTTCCCGGCACTGATCCAGGTTCTTCTCACGTCGCCGCTCGAACTGTGGTTCGGCGTGCCGCCGGACGAGCTCGCGACGATGTTCGCAGCGATTCCCGAGGACGAGCTCCGCCGGTATCCCGGGGCGTTCCTGGTGTCGCGAATGTTCTTCGCGCCGCAGCCGGAGCAGCTCGAGGCGGATCCGGGATTCCAGGACGCCCTGCTCGGCGATCCCGACCTGCGTCGCTGGCGGGTCTTCACCGAGGGATGGCGAGCCCGCCTGGACGGAGACGCGCAGCGCGCGTACGAGCTGCTGCGGGAGATGCCGCAGGTCCCCGAGAACTTTCCGGTGCTGATCGACCGGTCGAAGGGCTTCCGCGCGTTCTTCCTCGGCCAGGCTGCACTGACGGCGGCGCTGGCGGGTCAGTTCGTCGAAGCGCTCGGCCTGTACGACCGCCTGCTGCTCGCTCCGCAGACGCCGGGGCTGGAGTTCCTCACCCGTGAAGCGCGATTGCGTGCCGCTCTGCTGCATGGGCTGTTCGGGGAGCGCGAGGCCGCGGTGATCCATCGCAGCTGCCTGCCGTCGATTCCGCGCACGTCGAGCTGGCTCGAGACCCACCTCGACGTCGAGCAGGAACTCCTGGACGCGCTGCTCGCCGACGATGCCGAGGCCGCGTTCGATGCGGTATTGCCGCTGACCTATCGCGAGATGGGCGAGACGTGGCCGTTCTTCATCGCCGTCCTGCAGAGGCTGGCGACCAACGCGGGGCGGCGAGCTCAGATGAGGGATCGGGTCGAGGCGCTGCGGACCGCGGGACTCGACCAGCCCGCGGGCGCGGGCTTCACCGGCAGCGTGCTCAATCAGGTGCTCGCGCTCGACTCGGTGTTCGCCGGCAACATGAACCGGGCGAAGGAAGAGCTCGACAAGTCGGATCCCCGTCATTGGCGGACGCAGCTCGTCGCCAGCCTCCTGGAGATCAGCGCCTCCTCGCCGCGTCGCGCGATTCAGACCATGCGCGAGATCGCCGATCAGACTCGGGGCTTGCGCCAAGCGGATCTTCGGCGGCAGCTCGTGCTGGCGCTCGCACACTACATCGGCGGCGAGGTGGAGGATGCGCTCTCGATCCTGCGGGCGGTCGGGCCCGTCCTGACGGCGAGCGAGCTCGCGCTGGCGCGTCTGCTCTCACCCGCCTTGATCGATCTCGCCGCCGAGCGACTGCCCGACTGGCCCGTGGATCAGCGGACGGGGGAGCAGGGCGTGCTGGACGTGCCGCCGCTCACCCCGCGGGAGATGCACGTGCTGGTGGGCCTCAGCAGAGGCAGGAACCGCCGTCAGATCGCCGAGGATCTCTTCGTCTCAGAGAACACGGTGAAGAGCCAGCAGCGGACGCTCTATCGGAAGCTCGGCGTCAGCACCGCAGAGCAGGCGGTGCTGACAGCGGAGCAGCGCGGGATGTTCTGAGACATTCATATTCCAATATCTTGGCGCATTCCTGGCGGCGTCTGCGGATCCTATATATCGATATTTCGAGATATCTGAGGTTTGTGTTTCACCCTGCGTTTCACCCTGTGCGTATACTGCGGTGTTATCCGGTGTGGGACGGCGCCGGTTCGCTGGGGACGTGTCATTCATTCCGGAATGATGCGCCCAAAACGATCTGAGGCTGGGATGACTGAAGAAAACACTGTGGAGGGTGCGGCGTCGCAGGGGGTCTCCCGACGCACGATCATGAAGGGGGCGGCCTGGACCGTTCCCGCGCTGATGGTGGCAACGGCCGCCCCGGCGTATGCGTCGAGTTGCGCGAAGGGCAAATGGTCGGCGGTCGGCCGCGGCAAGATGCTCAGCGGCGGGTTGTTCAACGTGAATCTCGACACCCTGGCGAGCGTCAACGGAACGATGGCCGTCGTGCCCAATGCCGTGGGCACTCAGCCCGAGACCGGCTTCGCGTTCGGGCAGGGCGCCGCTCATCCTGCGGACCCGGACATCCACCACAATCCGCTGGACGTCTCCGCGCTGGGCGCGGTCAACGTCAATGCGACGGGACTCACGACGACTCTTTCGGCGATCCTCGGCGTCGTAACACCGGCGGATACCGGAGTTGTCAACCAGTTCGGCCTCGCGCAGTCAGATGGTCTTTCCCAAGGGGCCTCTGGCTATGTCGATGACAGCGGCACGGTGCGGCTGCAGCCGAACACGGGATATCCCACGTTCGCGAGCCTGGATCTGAAGGCACTGCTCACTCCGATCCTGGGCGGTTCTTCGGCAGGTTTCCTCGCAAATGTCACCAACCTCAACCTTCAGATCGGCGCGGTCATGGGTCGAGCGGCGCTGGAGCAGCAGTGCAACACCGTGATAAACCCCACGGGCTACACATTGTCACGGGACTACCTTCTGGCGCACCTCCGTCTCGTACTGACTTCTCCGCTCGTCGGGTCGCTCATCACCACGCTTGCGTCCGCGGTCGGCGCGGTGCTGAACAATGCTGTCGTGAATACTCTGGCGGGTGCAGTTGCTCTCCTTCTGTACGGGCCGTCCGGAAAGAGCCAGGTCGGCATCGACACCTCTCTGATCACCGGTCAGATCCCGAGTGCACCGACGCAGCCGATTCAGATGAACCTGGGCGCCGGAACGGTGACGGTCGACCTCAGCACGCTCTTCAGCAACAACGCGGATCCGTTCGGGGCGGCCTCGTCGCCGTGGCTCAGCGGACGAGCCGCCAACACGGCCCTCTTCGTCGACTACCCGTTGCCGGGGGCCGCGATCGGCAATTTCACGTCCGGTGTTGTCGCGAGCCTTCAGGGCATCCTTCTCGATGCGGTCTATGTCGAAGTGCGGCCGAACAATGGCTCCCCGTGGGTGCGGTATTCCTTGCGTTCGTTGCAGTCGCTGCCTGGGTTGGGCTCGGGCCTCATCACACCCGTGATCAACCTCCTGAACGGTGTGGTGATCGGCGCTGCCGTCACGGCAGCGATCGATGCCGTGAGCGGCCTGCTTTCGAGCGTGTTCGGGGCGCTTACCACGATCATCAACATCAAACTCAATGAGCAGAACCTGCCGCAAGACAACGTTCCGAACCCATGGGGCACCAAGGCGGGCCCCGGTCGTTGGAGTGCTGGCGGCGCGCAGCCACTTCCGGCAGGTCGTTACGATGTCGCGGCTCTTGGGATTCATGCGGTGAACGCGCTGCCTGCTGGGCAGGGTGTGCTCGACCTGTTCCTGGCTCGCGGGAGCGTGGGACCGCACGTCAGCATTTGATCTAGTTGCACCGATAGCTGACCTAGTCTCCGGACGACAAGGCAGGCCTCTCCCGCTTCGGAGAGGCCTGCCTTGTCGCGTTCGGGGGTGTATTTCATCTTCGGGGGCACGGTCATCGTGTTCTCGCCGAGCGTGAGCGGGAAGAGCCGGCCGGCGGGACCCGACTGCCGGAGGCGGAAGGCCAGGCGGCCGCGCGCCATCGATCGCTTGCGCGCGGACATGCGGCTGAGGCGGCGCGACCCTGGTTCTCAGGACCTGTTCGAAATAGTCCCACCTCGACCGGCACAGCATCCTGGAAGTCTGGAATACTGCGATATCGACGGGCGCGGTTGTGCGCCTCAGAGCGGGGGACCGTCGTTCGCGAGGGCCCATCATGATGCGAGGCTGGGATGACTGAAGAGGTGTCTGTGGAGGGTGCTGATCCGCGGGGGGTTTCGCGGCGCACGATCATGAAGGGCGCGGCCTGGACCGTGCCGGCGCTGATGGTGGCCACGGCGGCTCCGGCATACGCGCAGAGCTGCATCCCGGGCAAGTGGAACGCCCTCGGCCGCGGCAAGATGCTCAGCGGCGGACTGTTCGACCTCGACCTCGACACCCTGGTGTCGGTCGATGGCGTGATCGCGTCGGCGCCGACGGTCGTCACCGAGACCGGCTTCGTGCACGGGCCCGGCAACGCGGATCCGGACGTCTACGCCAATCCGCTCAGCGTGACCGCGCTCGGCGCGCTGAACGTCAACGCGACCGGTCTGACGACGACGGTCTCGACGCTGCTGGGGCTCATCGCCAGCGCGCCCGACGGCACCGGTCTCGCCAACCAGTTCGGGTACGCCGAGAGCCTGGGGTTGTCGAAGGGCGCGTCCGGCTATGTCGACGACAACGGCACGGTGCGCGTCGCTCCGGCGGGCGCCTACCCGCAGGTCGCATCTCTCAACCTCAAGCAGTTCCTTACGCCGCTGCTTGGCGGAACGCTCACGGGTGCGCTCGCGAACATCACCGACCTGACGTTGGACGTCGGGGCGGCTGTGGGTCGCGCGATCCTCGAGCAGATGTGCAACACGGTGGTGAACCCCGACGGGTACAGGCTCACGCGCGAGTACCTCGTCGCCTACCTGCGGCTCGTGCTGACCTCGCCGCTGATCGGCGCCGTCGTGACCGCTGTCACGAGCGGGGTGAACGCGGCGAACCTGGCCGTGGACGTGAACGCCCTTCTGGCGGCGCTCGGACAGATCCCGGTCATCGGAGGCGTCGTGACGGCGCTGGTGGGCGCGACGGCGCAGCCCGCGGTGAAGGTGAGCGCGGACGTCGGGCAGATCACCACCGACCTGACGTCCACCCCGCTCGGCGCGGGCACCGCTGTGGTCACGGATCTCGGCGCGGGCACGGTCACCGTCGATGTCGCGACCCTCCTCGGGTCGGCGTTCCCCGGCGGCGCGTCGGCGATGGCGAACTCGCTTCCGGCCAACTCGATCCTGTTCGTCGACTACCCGCTGCCGACGGACACCCTCGCGAATCAGCTCTCGCAGATCCAGGACGAGATCGTCACCCGCATCGCGAGCAACGTGAGCGTGGAGATCTCGTTCAGCATCGCGGGCGGCCTCACGACGCTGAAGGTCGTCGGCACGCTCGCCGATCTTCTCGCGGGCAACGCCACGATCACTGCGACCCTCGCGGGTCTGCCGGTCGTGAACGGACCGGTCGCCAACGCGGCGCTGGCGACCGTCGGCAGCATCGTCAAGGGCGGACTGCTCGCGACCGGCGGTGCGATCAACGTCGCGCTGGTCGCGCTGAACGGTCTGCTCGCGGCGATCTTCGACGCGCTGAAGAACGTGCTGAACATCACGCTGAACGTGCAGAACCTGCCGGAGAAGAACGTGCCGGCGACCGCATACACGCACACGCCGGGCCCGGCCCGCTGGAACGCCGGTGCGCAGGCGCTCCCCGTCGGCCGCTACGACGTCGCGGCGCTCGGGCTCAGCGCCGCGCAGATCCTCGCCGCTCCCGACGTGCTGGACCTGTTCCTGGCCCGCGGCAGCGTCGGACCGCACACGCCGAGGCCGTAAGCGGCTGCACGCGAAACGGGGCCCTCCGGACGGAGGGCTCCGTTGGCGTGCTCGTTCGTTCGTGGCATTCACGTCGTCCCTGCGCTCTGGTGGGCGCGGAGCTGCGGGCGGCGTGGTGTAGTACGTCGACGGAGCGACGCCGCCCGCGTGCGGGATCAGCAGCGTCACGATCGGCGTGGCTCCGAACGGTCCGCATACACGCGGACGTTACCGAGCCCTACCCGGTAATCTGCACGCTGCTAGGGTTGGCGATCGAATTCGTCAGGTTTGAGCTTGTGCACCCGGACGCGGCAAGACCTATTTTAGCTTGGCTGTTGTGGAAGCTCGAGCCTGTGAGTATTGCCTGAGTGGTGAAAAGATTAGAGCCCGTGGTGCCGCCATCGAGCGATATGAGCAAGTCGTTTGAAGCCGATCCAGAGTTGAACGGGGAATTCCAACTTGCTCCGGTCGGTTGGGGTGGGTTGGCCCAGGTGGCGACGGGATATTGGTTGCCCGATTGAGTCAATGTGTATGTAAGCGGGATCCTGACGGTGGTGTGTGGGTTGCCGGCAGGGTTCGTCACTTGCACGGTGAACTGCTTGCTTGTGTTGTTGGCCACCAGCGTGACGGTCGGGGCCGCGGTTGGGAGCGTGTAAGTGGTAGAGCCCGGGTCGAAGTATGAGGCACTGGCGGTGGCGTGCAGTTCGCCCACGGTTGTCTTGGTTGTATCGCGCTTGACCGCGACGCCGCCTGTGCCGTTGCCGGTGAAGGTGTAGTCGGCGTATCCGCCCGCGTTGATCGATGAGCTGCCGGTCGGTGGCGTGGCCACTGTCAAAGTGATGTCCGTCCCATCGGCGAGCGTCACCGCGACGTTGTTCGCGACGTGGCCCTTTGTGCTGTTGTTGGTCACTCGAACGACGACATTGGTCCAGGCCCCGTTCGGGCCGGCCATCGAGAGGACCGAAACTGACAGTGTGTCGCCAGGAGATACGGCCCACGCGGGCGCCGCGACTGCGGCGACCACCACCGGGGCGCTCCAAGCGCCGGCCTTGAGAAGGGTGCGACGGCGCACGCTGCGTTCGGCGGCTTCCGCGGAAGCCGAGTCGGGCACAGGTGTGTCAACGGACATTTCAACCCCAGTCATGAAATGCGAGTATTCGATCTCGCCGTCCCATGCGGCGAAGACCTCTTCAGAGGCTACTACGACGGCCGGGGTAGTGTTGACATGACCTTGACAGAGCGACTGGGGACTCGGCCATGGATTTTCGCGATTTCCTGCGTATCGTGCGGGCGCACTGGATCGGGCTGGTGGCGTGTGTGCTGATCAGCACCCTCGCTGCGTACGGCTACGCCCTGCTGCAGCCCCGCGTCTACACGGCGACGACCAGCGGGTATGTGACGATCCCATCGAGCTCCAGCGGAGATGCAGGCACGGCGCTCGTCAGCTCGCAGGCGGCGCAGCAACAGGTGTCGTCGTTCATCGACATCGGCACCTGGCGCTCCGTGGCGCAGTACGCCATCGACACCTTGCACCTGAAGACCTCGCCGCAGGCGCTGGTGTCGAGAGTGACGGTCGACAGCCCGACGGGCACGGTGTTCATCAAGGTCTCCGCCAATGCGGCGTCTCCGATGGAAGCACGCGACCTCGCTGAAGCCTGGGTGCGCGGCATGCGCAAGCAGATCGTCGAGCTGCAGACCGGCGGCGGCTCGAGCGCGCCGGCGGTGGATCTGGTGCCCGGCGACAGTGCTCAGCTGCCCACCGCCCCATCGTCGCCCGACGTGAAGAAATACCTGCAGATCGGCGCCGGAGTCGGGCTCGCTCTCGGCATCGCCTACATGCTGATCCGCCACGCTCTGGACCGCAGGGTGCGTGATCCGCGTGAGATCGAACGACAGACCGGGGCGACTGTCGTCGGCTGGATCCCTGTGCAGAAGGGGCTGGGGGTCAACCGCAATTTCTTCGATGGCGTCGGGCTCGAACGGGCGGCTCGGATCACTCCGGCACTCGAAGCGGTGCGAGAACTGCGCACGAATCTGCAGTACATGAGCATCGACGATCCGCCGCGCGTCATCGTGGTCACCAGCCCGCTCCCCGGTGACGGCAAGTCGGTCACCGCGGCGAACCTGGCGCGCAGCCTCGCCGCGGCGGGCAACCGCACGGTGCTGATCGACGCTGATCTGCGCAGACCGGTCGTCGCAGCCTCCTTCGAGATGCCGGACAAGCCCGGCCTCACCGATCTGCTCGCCGGGCGTGCCACGCTCAAAGACGTCGCCCACGTCGCCGACAGCGCGGGCAACCTCATGGTGTTCACCGCGGGCAGGATTCCCCCCAACGCCAGCGAGGTGCTGGGTTCCAAGCGCATGCGCGAGCTCCTCGCCGACCTGCGCCGGGAGGCGATCGTCATCCTCGATTCGCCGCCCACCCTGCCCGTCACTGACGCCGCCGTGCTGTCGGCGGTGGCCGACGGCGTGCTGATGGTGGTCTCGGCCGGGCGAACGACCTACGACATGCTGCAGCGGTCGCTGTCGAACATCCAGCGCGCCAACGGCCGATCCCTGGGAGTGGTGCTGAACAAGGTCCCCCGAGGGGGCATGTCGGCGGGCCACTACGGCTACTACGGGCACGGCTATGTGGGCGGGTACCATGCAGAGGCGCCGGACGTCGACCTGGCGGCACAGCCGTCCGTCGTGCGCTGAGCGGGTCAATCGGCTCCGGTCAGCGCCGCGCGGAGGGCCGCTCCGATGCGTTCTATGGGTGGCACGAGGATCTCGACCGCAGCCGCGTAGTCCGCATCGGAGCGTCGGTACGGATCAGGGACATCGTCGGTGGCCCGGCTGCCACGCTGTTGCGCCAGCGGATGGGCCGTCGCGCGCCCGATCAGGGCTGACGCACCCGATTGTGCCGACTCGGGGACGGTGAGCCCCGTCAGCCAGTGCGCGGCCGCCGCCGGCGGCTGGCTCGTCGGCAGCGCATCGAGGATCCGGGCCAGGCGGCGCGCCGTGAATGTGCGGCGTGCGGCGCTGGGGTCGTAGTCGAGGATGACGCCGCGGTGTTCGTCGGCCATGGTGATGACCAGGTCGCTGCTCGCGATCGCCTCCTCGGTCAGCTGCGTGGCGCGTTCGCCCGACGGGTCCAAGCCCAGCCTGCGGGCGTGCAGGGCGGCGCGGTCATCCATCGGCTTCCCGACCATGGCGAAGGTGCCCGCGCTGGAGACTGTCACTCCCGGCAGATCGCGAAGCCGATGCGCCAGCAGCGCGGCCGCCAGAGGGGACCGGCAAATGTTTCCGGTGCAGACGACCAGGATTCCCAGCCTCGGCTCACGGCCCGTCCTGTCGTACGGCGACGTCGAAACGCGCAACGCCCCAGCGTTCGATTCCACTTCATGCTCCCCAGCAGGCGACGCGCTCCCAGCAGCGTGCGGCTCGACGATCATACGGCGGATGTCCGGGAAGCGGAACCGCCCACCCGCTGACGCTGAGGACGCATCTGCGGCCCCGCGGATCCGTTACGATCCCTCCCATATGGGCTTCGAAGTCGTCGTGGTCGATGACGCTCAGCCGATCAGACCGTCCTCCCACGCTCGCCGGGCCAGATCCAGTCGCGTCCTGCTCGGCCGGCCGATCGCGGCGTACTTCTCCTTGACGCGGCTCAGGTACTTGCGCGCCGTGTCGGGGCGCACGCCGATCTCCGCGGCGACCTCCTCGATCGGCTGCCCCGCGGCGTAGAGCTCGAGCACGCGCGTCTCCTGAGCGGACAGGCGAGGCGCGTTCGGGCTCGGTCGCATCGACTCCGCGGCCCGATCGGTGATCGGGCGGTGGCCGGCCACGGCACTGGTGACCGCGTGTAGGAACTGCGCCTCCTCGTCGGACTTCGATACGACCCCGTCGATGCCTTCCTCGACGATCCGCTGCGCCGCTCGCCGGGGATGCAGCGCCGACAGCAGAAGCACCCGCACGCCGGCCTCGCGCAAGGCCGTGACCGCGGCGCGGTCCCGATCGCCCGTGAACGGGCCGATCAGCTCGGCGACGATCAGATGCGGCCAGTCGGAGCGCTCCCGGGCGCTCATCCAGGTCATCAGCGCCAGCACCGAATCCCCGGCGAAGACGACCTCATGCCCGGCCCCGTGGCGCAGCAGCTCGACCGTTCGGAGCCGCTGGAACACGTGCGGCTCCACGACCGCGACGCGTCGTTGCTTCCTCGTGGCCGTGCTCTTCGGTGTCACGCGAGTCCCTTTCGCGGTTCCCGCGCCCCACGCGCGGCTCCTGCACTTCGGCTTCCGCGCCCCACGCGCGGAATGACGGCGGCCGTCGGGCCGTCGGACATATCCATGTCGTTAAAGAAGAGTCGGTGATGCCCGTTTCGTGACGCGGATTCGCGGGAATCGTTTCGGGATGACCCCTCACGGGGTCAGAACTCGACGCCTGCGGGTGCCGTGTCTAGCCTCTATGAGGTCGGTTCGATCTGGGTTCGAATCGACCTGCCTCGGGGCTCCCGAGGCCGACAGGACTGCGCTTACCCGGGCGCGGGTCCTGAGCTTCGCCGTGACGGTCGAATCCGTGCGGTCCAGGCCGGCGAGCGCATCGGGATGCGCTCCCGGGCCTTGTCGTCGTGCGCGCCCGCGCACCTCGGCGCCGGGTAAGGGAGACAGGGGATAATCCATGACCGTCCAATCGGGCTTGAAGATCAGCCGCCGTACGCTCGTCAAGGGCGCCGCCTGGGCTGTGCCGGTCGTCGCCGTCGCGGCGGCCGCGCCGTTCGCGGCAGCGAGCGGCGGGACCACCACGCCGACCTTCGGCGCCGGGCGCGGCTGTGCGACCACGGGCGTCGAGGGCCACGGATGCGCCGGAAAGGACAAGACCGGACAGGTGCCGATCGCCGTCACCAACACCACCGGATCCACCCTGTACTTCCAGGTGCTCGCGACGAAATCGTGGATCTGGGGGAAGGCCGAGCCTTCCGCATGGAACACGAGCACCAGCAACAACCCGTTCAGCGTGTGGACGGACAACGGCACGGAGAACCACTGCACGCCGCAGGTCATCGACACCAGGTGCGGCGGCTATCTCAGCATCGCGGCCGCTCCCGGCCAGACGCTGAACCTGTGGATCGTGGACCAGTCCCTCGGAAGCTCCTCCGCCTTCCAGATGAAGGTGCAGTTCCGGTGGGTGGACGCCGCGTGCAACGTGGTGATCGCTTCGGACATCGCGGACTCGGGCGAGATCGAATCCAAGGCGAACTGCGCCTGACCGCCTCAGCCGGGGCACGGGCCGGATCGGTTACGATCCCTCCCATGCCCCGTCGTCCGTCTCGCCGTCTCGGGGGCTGGATCTTCGGGATCCTGGCCGGGCTCGTGGCCGTCTACGGGGCGATGTACGTCACGGTCTACTCCGCGCCGTCCGCCGCGTACGACGTGCGCAAGGTCGACGCGGTGTTCATCCTCGGCCCGCCGCTGGACCAGCGGATCGCCGTGGGGGAGCGGATCGCGAAGGAGGCCGGCGGGGTGCCGGTGTACCTCTCGGTCTGGCACGGCGTGGTGTGCAAGCCGCAGTTCGTGTGCGTGCACGCCGACCCGTGGACGACGTCCGGCGAGGCCGCGGCGCTGACCGAGGCCGTGCACGATGACGGGGTGAAGCATCCCGTCGTGGTCACCAGCGACGAGCACGTGATGCGCTCGCGGTACATCTTCGACCGATGCGTGCCGATCCCGGCGCCGGTGATCGGAATCGACGAGCCCATGGACCTCGGCACCCGGCTGTGGCAGCCGGTCTACCAGTGGGGCGCGATGGCGAAGGCGTTCTTCGGGGGCTGCGCGGGCGGGTAGCGGTCGTGGATTTCGCCCGGCGCTTCACCCCGATCCGGCCGCGGATCCGCAGGACGCGGACGCAGAATTGAAGGGCGCCCCTCAGGGCGCGCAGGTCTCTCCGCTCCCGGAGGGAACCGAGGCCGACCCAGAGGGCCTCGGACAATTCCTGAGAACCGACGTCCCGGAGCTGTCCCCGCTCGGAGCCTCGGACCTCAGGAGAGCGACGCGGTGTCCCCAAGGCACTGCGTCGCTCCGTCTTGCCGGGAGGGTCGTTCGACGAGTTCGTGGTCGAACAGCGACGAATCCAAGACTTCAGATCCGGCGGATCCTAGATTTCAGATCCGACGGATCCTAGATTTCAAACCCGACGGATCCTAGATTTCAGATCCGACGGATCCTAGACTTTCTTCATGCGGATCTATCGGAAGCGCGTGGCGGATGCGGAGCTGCGGGTGCGTATGGATGCGATGGGCGCGGTGCTGGTCGATGGCCCCAAGGCGGTCGGAAAGACGGCTACTGCCAGCCAACTCGCTCGAAGCGTGGTGCGACTCGATCTGGACCGTTCGGCGCGTGCCGCGCTGGAGACGTATCCGGAGCAGCTCTTCTCGGCAGAGACGCCGATCCTGTTCGACGAGTGGCAGGAGACGCCCGATCTCTGGAATCTCGTGCGTCGCGCGGTGGATGACCGCCCCGGCAAGGGGCTGTACATCCTCACCGGATCGTCACGGCCTCGGGACGACTCGCGTATGCACTCAGGAGCCGGTCGCATCGGTCGTCTGCGCATGCGGCCGATGTCGTTGTTCGAGTCCGGGCATTCGAGCGGAGAGATCAGCCTCGCCGCTTTGCTGCGGGGGGAGGCGCCACGCGGTGCGGCGCTGCCTCTCGATGTCCCAGGTCTCCTTGAGCGTGTTGTCGTAGGAGGGTGGCCGGACCTCTTGGAGCAGTCGGAGTCGACTGCTCGAACGTGGCTCCGGGACTACGTGGCGACGATCGCCGAGGTGGATGTTCCCGGACTGGGTCTGCGGCGGCATCCCGGAAACATCATGAGGCTGCTGGCCTCGCTTGGCCGCCTGGCGGCATCGCCGATCAACCGCTCGGCGATGGCCTCCGACGTGGGAGGAGCCAACGGTGCAGTCGCGACGGAGACTCTGGGGAACTATCTTGACGTCCTGGAGCGACTCATGCTGATCGAGCCGCTGCCCGCGTGGAGGCCACACATGCGGTCGCGCGCGCGGCTGCGCACGGCCGCAGTGCATCATTTCGTCGATCCCTCCGTGGGGCTCGCTGCGCTGAGTGTGGGCAGGAGAGAACTGCTCCAGGATCTGAACGCCGCCGGGTTGCAGTTCGAGTCGATGGTTCTGCGCGATCTTCGGGTGTACGGGCAGCGGGACGGGGCGCTCTGGTCTTCATGGCGTGACACGAAGAGCGGTGCGGAGGTGGATGCGATCGTGGAGCTCCCGGATGGCCGATGGGCGGCGTTCGAGGTCAAGCTCGGCGAGGGTGCAGTGGATGAAGCGGCTTTGTCGCTGCGACGCTTCGCCGCGCGCGTCGACGTCACCGAACAGGGAGAACCCGTCGCGCTCGTCGTCATCACCGGAGGCCGATTCGCGTATCGCCGGCCGGACGGAGTGCTGGTCGTGCCGATCACCGCTCTCGGACCGTAGGCGGAGCGAGTCTTCGCGGGAAGGGATGGGACGGACCGGACGTGGCGGACCGGACGTGGCGGAGCGGATTCAGGATTTTGCCGGAATGCTCGCGTGCCGTAAGGTTGATCCTTGGTGTGCGATCACTGCTGGTCGCATGCACGAACGTGAGCCCTCCACTGGCGTGTTCACCTCATCCGCTCTTCCGGGCCCTTCGACAGGCTCAGGGACCGGAGCTCGGCCTCAGGGACCGGAGCTCGGCCTCAGGGCCGAGGAGGAGAACCACCCCGGAGTGGGATTCACGAACCTCTCCGTTCGATCAAGAAAGCAGCACTATTGTGACGCGCACTTACACCCCCAAGGCCGGGCAGGTCCAGCGTGACTGGGTCGTCATCGACGCCACCGACGTCGTCCTCGGCCGCCTCGCCTCGCACGCCGCAGCGCTCCTGCGCGGCAAGCACAAGGCCACCTTCGCCAACCACATCGACTCGGGTGACTTCGTCATCATCGTGAACGCCGACAAGGTCGCGCTCACCGGTCAGAAGCTCCAGAAGAAGATCGCCTACCGCCACTCGGGCTACCCGGGCGGGCTCAAGGCCGTCTCCTACTCCGAGCTGCTCGAGAAGAACCCGGTCCGCGCCGTCGAGAAGGCGATCCGCGGCATGCTCCCGAAGAACAGCCTGGGCCGCCAGCAGCTGGCGAAGCTCAAGGTCTACACCGGCTCCGAGCACCCGCACGCCGCTCAGCAGCCCAAGACGTACACCCTCGACCAGGTCGCCCAGTAAGCGCCGTTACGAACAAGGACATACTCGTGGCTGACATCGACACCACCGAATTCCCGCAGAACTTCTCGACCGAGACCCCCGAGGCCGCCGCCGTCGAGACCGCTCCCCGTCCCGTTCTCAACGTCCCCGGCGCTGCCGTGGGCCGTCGCAAGCAGGCCATCGCCCGCGTGCGCCTCATCCCCGGCGCCGGCACCATCACGGTGAACGGCCGCACGCTTGAGGACTACTTCCCGAACAAGCTGCACCAGCAGCTGATCAACGACCCGTTCACGGTGCTGAACCTCGCGGGCGCGTACGACGTGATCGCCCGCATCTCCGGCGGCGGCCCCTCGGGCCAGGCCGGCGCCCTGCGCCTGGGCATCGCCCGCGCGCTGAACGAGATCGACGCCGAGAACAACCGCCCGACCCTGAAGAAGGCCGGCTTCCTCTCGCGCGACGCCCGCGTGAAGGAGCGCAAGAAGGCCGGTCTCAAGAAGGCCCGCAAGGCTCCTCAGTACTCGAAGCGCTAAGCCCTACAGTCCCTCTATGGCTCTGTTCGGTACGGACGGGGTGCGGGGGCTGGCCAACGGCCCCCTCACCGCCGATATCGCGCTCACCCTGGCCCAGGCGACAGCTGTCGTCCTGGGCCAGGGCCGTATTGCCGAGGCCCGCAAGGCCGCCGGCAAGCGTCTCACCGCCGTGGTCGCCCGCGACCCGCGGATCTCGGGACACTTCCTCAGCGCCGCCGTCGAGGCGGGTCTCGCCTCATCCGGGGTGGACGTGCTCGACGCGGGCACGTTGCCGACCCCGGCCGCGGCGTTCCTCATCGCCGACATCGACGCCGACTTCGGCGTGATGATCTCCGCCTCGCACAACCCTGCGCCCGACAACGGCATCAAGATCTTCGCCCGCGGCGGCGTGAAGCTGCCCGACGTGGTCGAGCAGCGCATCGAGGAGGCGATGACCGGCGAGAAGCTGCGCCCCACCGGAGCGGACGTGGGCCGCGTCAGCCGCTTCTCCGACGCCGAGGACCGCTACGTCATGCATCTGCTGGCGTCGCTGCCGCACCGCCTCGACGGCATCCACGTGGTGCTCGACTGCGCGAACGGCGCCGCCAGCGGCGCCTCGCCCGAGGCGTTCCGCAACGCGGGAGCCCGCGTCACCGTGATCGGGGCGGATCCTGACGGCATCAACATCAACGACGGCGTCGGATCCACGCATCTCGACAAGCTGGCCGCCGAGGTCGTGCGCGTGGGCGCCCACGTGGGCATCGCGCACGACGGAGACGCCGACCGCTGCCTGGCGGTCGACGCCGACGGCACCATCGTCGACGGCGACCAGATCATGGCGATCCTCGCGGTCGCGATGAAGCAGCGGGGCCGCCTCGCGGAGGACACGCTCGTGGCCACCGTCATGAGCAACCTCGGCCTGCACGTCGCCATGCGCGAGCACGGCATCACCGTGCGCCAGACCGCCGTCGGCGACCGCTACGTGCTCGAGGACATGAACGCCGGCGGCTACTCCCTCGGCGGGGAGCAGTCGGGCCACGTCATCATGAGCGACTACGCCACCACCGGCGACGGTCTGCTCACGGGCCTGCACCTGGTGGCCGAGATGGCCCGCCAGCGCAAGTCCCTGGCCGAGCTCGCCTCGATCATGACCGTCTTCCCGCAGAAGCTCGTCAACGTCAAGGGCGTCGACCGCGCCCGCACCGACGACGAGCACGTGCAGAAGGCCGTGAAGGCCGTCGAGGCCGAGCTCGGCGACACCGGCCGCGTGCTGCTGCGCCCCTCGGGCACCGAGCAGCTCGTGCGCGTGATGGTCGAGGCCGCCGACGAGGCGTCGGCGCACGACTACGCGCACCAGCTCGCCGAGGTCGTGCGCGAACGGCTCGCGCTCTGACCTCGCCGGTGCGCAGCGTGCAGACGGCCGACTCCGCACCGGAGCCACGGCCGTCTGCGCGCGCGGGCATCGCGCGGACGGTCATCCTCGCTCTGCTCGGCGTCTACGCGGTGGCGCTCGCGCTGATCGCATTCTGGCCCCAGCACGTCGACACCGATGCGGGGCCGCTGATCCTCTGGATCCAGGACCGCACCGGGCTGAGCTACGAGACGATCGAGACCGGTTCGAACGTCCTGCTGTTCGTGCCCATGGGGATCCTCCTCACTCTGCTCCTCGGACGCGCCTGGATCGCGATGCTCCTGGGAATCGCCGCCTCGGCGACGATCGAGATCGTGCAGACGCTGTTCCTGCCCGGGCGGACCGGCAGCATCGCCGATGTCGTGGTGAACACCGCCGGGTGCGTGATCGGAGCACTGATGGTGGTGCTGATGCGACGACTGCGGGCGCCGCGCCGAGGCGCGATCGACCCGCACCGGTGACCGGCGGCATGGGGCGCGGGAGCGCTACGGCGACGTGAGTGCCGGCGCCGACGCGCCCGACTCCCCTCGCCGACGCCGCAGCCACGCTCGTCCGGCGCGACGCACCGGCGATTCGACCAGGCGATACGACAGGGCGACCACGATCAAGGTCAGCGCGACGTCCAGCGGCGCGGCGAAGCGCAGCGTGATCCCCGGGAACAGCGCTCCCACGAACCCCATCATGGTCAGCCCGTACAGGTAGACGCCATACGAGCGGGCGCCGATCCACCGCGGCACGGCGCTGCCGAGGAGGCGCCCCACGCCCGTCGTTCCCGGGTTCGTGAGGTGCAGCAGCAGTGCGGCGGTCGCGATCGCGATCAGGACGAACATCCCCGCGCCGAGCAGCGGTGGGAGAGCCAGCAGCGCGGCGGCCGTGAAGATCGCGAGCGCGACGTACCCGGTCCACGGCGATCGGGCGATCGACGCGATCCACGGGGAGAGGCCGCGGGCTCGCTGATCCGCAGCCCAGCACCCGATCACGAGCGGGAGCAGGTGCCCGGTCGGGAGGAAGTAGTTCGGCCGGGTGAAGGCGACGACGGCGGCGGCCGGCACGGCGATGCCGAGGATCCACCGTCGCTGCCGCGGCGGGCAGCGCAGCAGCACGAGCACCAGCAATGCGGGCCAGACGAAGTAGAACTGCTCCTCCACCGACAGGGACCAGGCCTGATCGAACGCGTTCGCGACCAGGTCCGTCCAGGCCTGGAGGAAGTCGCTGACATAGAACAGCGCGCCGGCGGCGCTGAGCGGCACCCGGTGCGCGTCGCCGCCGAGGACGGCAGTGATCGAGGCGAACACCAGCCACAGCAGGAGCGCGGGAAGCAGGCGGAAGGCGCGGCGCCAGTAGAAGGCGACGAAGTCCACGCGCCCGTGCGCGTCGAACTCGTCGATGAGAAGACTCGTGATGAGGAAGGCCGAGAGCACGAAGAACACGTCGACGCCGAACGCGCCGCCGGGCACCCGGTCGCGCGCCAGGTGCAGGAGGAACACGCTGAGGACGGCGATCGCGCGCACGCCGTCCAGCGCAGGGACATACCTCGGGTCGCCCTGCTTCGCGCCGAGGATCTCGTCCATCGGTCTCGTCCGTCCCCCAGCCGTGTCTCTGCGCCTGCGCCCCCGTGCCGCTCGTCAGCTGCGAGGCCAGGATAGCGTGCGGGATCGGGCGGCGAACGCGGCCGACCGCATGAGCCGACCTTCGATGAGGTTCACGCGGCCGCCGAGGACGGCACGGCGCGCTCCGGCGCGGTCGGATCCGGGCCGCGCAACGCGGCGAGCACGGTGGAGAGCGCGACCACGGCGAACGTCGCGACGACGATCGCGAACTGCGGCCATCCGGATCCGATCGTGGTCTCCGGCACGCGGAAGCCGAGAACCCACCAGAGCGACAGCACCGCGACGGCGATCGCCGGCCGCACGCGGGATCCGCGGCCCAGCAGCTCGGCGCACCACACCCAGAGCAGCGGCAGCACCAGAAGGCGATATGCCGGGTGCGACACGGGGATCAGCAGTGTCGTCGCCGCGGCGATGTTCCAGAGCGCCAGCGAAGGCGTGTCCGGCCGGAGGACCGCGAGGATGATCAGGCCGACCACGAGGAGAAGGAGGATCGCCGTGATCGCCTGGCCGAGCGGGGGCGCATCCCTGACGGGCGTCGGAGCGCCGTGCGACGGCGGCCACTGCCGGGAGAAGTACCACACGGAGTAGACGTTCAGCGGCTGCTCTCCGAAGCGGATCGTCGTGGCGATCATCGAACCGACGCTTCCGGGACCGAGCTCCCACACCCAGACGGCGCAGAACGCGACGACGACGCCCAGGGCGGCGAGGCCTGCGCGGATCCGAGGGGGAGCGTCCTTGCGCGCCAGCCAGACGCCGATGATCGCAGGCCAGGTCTTGAGCAGCGCCGCGATCGCGAGGACGGCGGCGGAGAGCGCAGGCCGACGCGATCCGAGGAGCGCGGCCAGCGCCAGCAGCGAGAGCAGCAGCAGCTGAGCCTGACCGAGGTACAGGTCGATGGTCAGCACCCGGCTGTACATCAGCGTCGCCGCGGCGACGGCAGCCAGCAGCGGTGCGCGCAGGCCGGGCAGCCGGCGGCGATGCGCCATCACGACGAAGGCGATCGCGAGCAGCCCGGCAAGGAGCGACGCGGCGGTCCACACCGCCATGGCCGCGTGCCGGTCGGTCAGGGGCAGCAGCAGCCAGGCCATGAGCGGGGTGTAGGTGTACCCCGGGACGGTGTACGGATCTCCGCCGCCGCGGACCACGCGGGCCGCCGCGAGCCAGACGTCCAGGTCGATGCCGACGCCGCCTGCCAGAGCCTCGCGGTACCGCTGGACGACGAGCAGCCCGGCGAGCGCCGACGTCGCAGCCCATGCCGCGATCGTCGCGACGCGCCCCCGTCGCGCAGCACCCGGCCTCGGCCGCACACCGACACTCCCCATCGGGAAACCGTAGCAACCGGGCCGCCGTCGCGCGCGCCCGGGAGAGTCGCGGCGGGACGCGCCCTCCGCGTCTCGCGCGGCGGCTCGCGACGTCGATCGCGCTGATCGCGCCGCGTGGGATAATGACCACCTGGGGAAGGGCGGGACATGGGGCGAAGCGCGATCGTCTTGTCGCGTCTTCGTGACGCCGTTCCCGGAGCCTGGGCCGCCGTATGGCGGTGGGTGCTGGTCGCCCTGGGCGTCATCCTCGCGGTCTACCTGCTGCTGGAGAACGCGAACCGCGGATCCGTCGTGACCGCCGCAGCGCTGGCAGCCCTGATCGTCGGCGCGGTGCTCACCTGGTCCACGCCGCTGGCCATCGCGGTGATGGCGGCGCCGGTCGTCTTCGTCACCCAGCGCCTCGCGATCGGCGGCGCGGATCTGACCGTGTCGGATGCGGCTCTCGCGGCGGGCTTCGGCACGGTGGTGCTGCTCGGCAGCCGCGAGTTCAGCCCGCCGATGCGCGCCATGCTCTGGCTGAACGCGATCTACCAGTTCAGCACGGTGTTCACGGTGATCGTCAACCCGTTCCCGCAGAACACGGTGGAGTGGTTCCACGCCTGGCTGCTGATCTCCGGAGCCCTGGTGCTCGGGTGGGGGCTCGGACGCGCCGGGTACGCGCGGAGCACGACGATCCTGCTGCTGGGCGTTCTCGTGCTGATCGCCGCGGGCACCTTCGCGACGGCCGTGATCCAGGCCGCCCGGGGGCACGTGCTCGACGCGGTCTATCCGGTGTGGCCCTGGTCGATGCACAAGAACGAAGCCGGTGGAGCCCTCGCCCTGGGCGCGTTCCTCGCCTATGTGCGGCCCGACTGGCTCCGGCTGCCGCGGCGATGGACGGTTCCGCTCGTCATCGTCTTCGGAGCGGCGCTGCTTCTCACCCAGTCCCGGCAGGCCATCGCCGGTCTCCTGGCCGCGCTCTTCGTCTTCATCATCCGCCGGGGAGCGGCCGGCCATGCGCTGTTCATCACGATGCTCGCCATCCCCGCCGTGTTCCTCATCGTGCAGAGCGTGATCGACCAGTTCGCGTCGGGCAACCAGTTCAACTCCGCGTACGCGCGGCTGGACTGGATGCGCGAGGTGTACGCGCTGTGGAAGCTCTCGCCGATCTTCGGTCACGGCCTGCGGTACTGGTATGTGCACCCGTGGGCGCACTTCCAGCCTCCGCAGGCGGAGCTCGAGGTCGCCGCGTCGGCGGGCGTCGTGGGCGTGCTCGGCTTCGGGATCATGTGGATCGGCTTCGTGATCGTGCTGTGGCGGATGGCGCCGCGCTACGGCGCGGTCGCGCTCGGCGCCGTCGTGCTGCGCATCACCGCCGCCCAGTTCGACCTGTTCTGGGTCGCGGCGCAGGTCTCCGTGCCGTTCCTGGTCGCGGGGATCTGCCTCGGCGCCCAGGCGCTGGCGGTCTCGCGCGGCGAGGGGCGGTTCTGGGCGCCTCCCAAGGACGCCCGGCAGAGCGCCGCCGAGCGAAGAGCGGCCGTGCGTCGCGCCGCGACCCGGGATCCGCGTGATTCCCGTCTATATGATCTTGCTAACCCATCCACCCCGAAGGACTGACATGGACATCCGGGACTACGTCCGGGCGCTGCGGCGCAACTGGATCGCGATCATCCTCATGACCGCGGTCGGCCTCGGCGCGGCCTACGGATGGGCCAAGATCCAGACGCCGGTCTACGAGGCATCGATCAGCGGACTGGTGCAGACCCGCCCGAAGGCCGACGTTCAGGAGCAGCAGCAGCTTCTCTCGCAGGCCAACGACGCGGCCGCACGCGCCAAGGTGCCGACCTACCTCGTGATGGCGGGCTGGCGCAACGTCGGCGAGTCCGCCGCGGCCGAGCTCAAGGTCTCGGACAGCCCCGATGCCCTGTTCAAGCGGATCACGGTGACGAACCCGGACAACACCAACATCATCGACATCGCGGCTCAGGGTCCGTCTCCGAAAGCGGCGAGCGAACTCGCCACGGCGTGGATGAACGGTCTCGTCTCCCAGATCGACAAGACGGACGGCATCAACAGCGCGCCCGGCACCTCGCCGATCATGATCTACCTCGCCCAGACGGCGGCGCTGCCCGAGGCGCCGATCTTCCCGAGCGTGCCCACCGCCCTGCTGATCGGCGGGCTGCTGGGCCTCGGCGGCGGGATCGCGTTCGCGATGATCCGCGCCATCTCGGACCGCCGGGTGCGCGGCACGGACGATGTGGAGCAGCGCCTCGGGGTTCCCGTGGTCGGCACGATCCCGAAGGTCGACACGGTGGTCGCCGAGCGGCGGATCGTCAACGACGACGACGCGCACAGCGGCACCCGCGTCGACTTCGCCGTGCGGGAGTCGCTGCGCGCCCTGCGCACGAACCTGCAGTTCATGGACGTCGACCATCCGCCGCGCACCATCGTGGTGACCAGCGCGCTGCCCGGCGAGGGCAAGTCGACGGTCGCCACGAACCTCGCCATGACCCTGGCCGCGGCCGGGGCGCACGTGGTGCTCGTGGACGGCGACCTGCGCCGTCCGACCGTCGCGTCGACGCTGGGGCTGGTCTCCGGCGCGGGACTCACCGACGTGCTCTCCGGACGCGCCAAGCTCACCGATGTGCTGCAGGGCGCGCCCGACGCCCCGAACCTGGCGGTGCTGACGGCCGGGACCATCCCGCCGAACCCGAGCGAGGTGCTCGGATCCGAGCGCATGCATCAGCTCGTGAAGGATCTGGCCGGCCACGCGACGGTCATCATCGACGCGCCGCCGCTGCTCGCCGTCACCGACGGCGCCGTGCTCACCAACCAGGCCGACGGCGCTCTGCTCGTCGTCGCGGTGGGCAAGACCACCTACGACGTCGTGGACAAGGCGCTCAACGCCCTCGAGAAGGCCCGCGGGCGCGTGCTCGGCGTGGTGCTGAACCGGGCTCCGGTGACCGGCGGACGCGCGTCGAAGTACTCCTACGACTACCGGGATCCCGACAAGGCCGCGTCGAAGAGATCCGGCCGAGCGAAGCGAGGGATCGCCGCTCCGGCCGAGGCCGCTGCCGGGCCGGTGCGCGCCCCGTCGGCCCCGGCCGAGCCGGTACGGCCGCATTCCGCGGCGCCGGCGGAGACGCCGGCCGCCCCCGCGACGGCGAAGCCGCGCAGGGCCTCCGATCCGGCGCGGGCCATCGGTCCGGATCCGGCTCCCGTCGCGGATCCGGACGCCGGCGACTTCGACTCCCTGCTGGGAGACTTCATCGCCGATGACGCCGCGGGCGGTCCGCGCCGGCAACGCGGCCGGTCGTGACCGCTCGGCGCATCGCGCTGATCACCTCGTCGTACGCGCCGCATGTCGGCGGCGTCGAGACGCACGTCGCCGAGGTCGCCCGCGCGCTCACGGCGCGCGGCGACCGGGTCGAGGTGTGGGCCGTCGACCGCGGTGCGCGGCCCGTCGCGGCGCCGGAGGAGCCGTTCCCGGTGCGGTACCTGCCGACGCCGCTGCCGGCCCGGCGCGCGGCGTCGCTCGCCCGGGTCGCGCTGCGCGGACCCGGCGCGCTGACGCGGTGGACGCGGGCGCACCGAGAGTTCTGCCCCGATGTGCTGCACGTGCACTGCTTCGGCCCGAACGGCCTCTACGCGCTCGCGCTGCACCGGCGTTTCGGCACGCCGCTGGTGGTCACCTCGCACGGCGAGACCACGGGCGACGACGACAACGTGTTCGCGCAGTCGGCGCTGCTGCGGCGCGGGCTGCGCGATGCTCTCCTCGTGGCCGGCGCGGTCACCGCGCCCTCGGAGTACGTGCTGCGCGACCTCAGGGAGCGGTTCGGGCTGACCGGCGGCGCGGTGGTGCCCAACGGCGTGACGGTCCGCACCGAGGTCGGTGCGCCGCCGTTGCAGGGCCGGTATCTGACCGCTGTCCGCCGTCTGGGATGGATGAAGGGCGTGGACCTGCTCGTGAGCGCCTACGCGCATGCACGGACGAGCGGCCGCATCGACCCCTCTGTGCGCCTCGTGATCGCCGGGGACGGCCCGGAACGCCTGCGTCTCGAAGAGCAGATCCGCGTTCTCGGGCTGGACGACGCCGTGCTGATGCTGGGCTGGCAGGATCCGGCGGAGGTCGCGGCGCTCGTCGCGGGTGCCGACGCGATGGTCGTGCCCAGCCGTGACGAGGCTTTCGGGATCGTCGCCTTGGAGGCGTGGCGGGGCGGCGCGCCTCTGATCATGACCACCCGCGGGGGCGCGGCGGAGTTCATGACGGACGGGGTGGATGCGCTGCTCGTCGACCCCGAGGACGTCGACGCCCTCGCCGACGCGATCGCGCGCGTGCTCGCGGATCCGTCGCTGCGGGAGCGGCTGTCGGCCGCGGGGTCGGCGCGCATCGCGGAGTTCAGCTGGGAGCGGGTCGCGGCCGGCTACGCGGCCCGGTACACGGCGCTCGCGACGCGCTGACGGGCGTGCGCGCTCAGAGCGACGCCCAGATCCTGGCGTGCTCCGCGGCCGAGCGCTCCCAGGTGAACTCACGGGCGCGCTCCCGTCCCAGGCTCTGCAGCCGGGCCACGGCCGAATCGCCGGAGAGCGCCGCGAGCACCCCCGCGAGCAGGCCGTCCGCCGTGGGCTCCACGATGATGGCCGCGCCGCCCGCGACCTCCGGCAGGCTGCTGGTGTCGGCGGCGACGACCGGCACGTTCGCCGCCATCGCCTCGAGCACGGGGAGGCCGAAGCCCTCGTAGAGCGAAGGGACGACGACCGCACGCGCGGCTGCGACGAGGCCCGGCATGATCCCGTCGGGCAGGCGGCCGAGCAGGCGGACCCCTGGCAGATCGCGGAACAGCGCCGTGCGTCGAGGGTGCGCGGGCCCTGCGAGCGCGAGCATCAGGTCGGGGCGCTCCCTGCGGATACGAGGCCAGGCGTCCGCCAGCGCACCCAGGTTCTTGCGCTCCGCCGCGCCGCCCGCATGCAGCAGGTACGGTCGGTCGAGTCCGTGCCCCCGCAGCGTTCCTGCGTCGAGCGGCGCCGCGTCGTAATACCGCGGGTCCACGCCGTTGGGGACGACGTGCGGGGCGCTGACGCCGAGGAAGTCGGTCGCCTCGGTGGCGGTGAACGCGGAGACGCAGATGACGGCCGCCGCCCGCCGGGCCTCGGCGGCGGCGTTCGCCACGGGCGGGGACTCGTCGGGGAACCGCCAGGACACCACGTCGTGAAGGGTGATGACGTCGCCGTGCGCCGCCGGGGGCAGCTCGAGCGACATGCGGTGCGTGATCGCGTCACGCGGGTAGAGCGCGTGCCCGAGCAGGCGGCGCGTCCGATCGGAGGAGGACGCGACTCGTGAAAGCGGAAGCCGGCGGTCGCCGGGGATCGTGGAGCGCAGGGAGCGGAACGCGAGCGGGCGGACCGACCACGCACGATTGGGCGACACGACGGAGAGAGCGGATCCGGCGCGGTCGAGGATCTGCCGCTCATACGCCTGCGCGCCCATCGGAGTGTCCGTCGCGATGGTGGCGATCGTCACCTGTGGCATGCCGTCCCGCCTCCCGTTGGTCGCGGATCCAGTATGCCCGGGCGGTCTCCGGGATCGGCGACGGGTCCGAGTCCGCGGCGCTACGATCAGGGAGGCCCCGGCTCCGGGGAGCACAGCCCCGGCTCCGGGGAGCACAGGCACGACGAGGGGACACGGATGGTCGACCGCGTCGTGTGGGTCAGCAACGAGACGCCGGACCGGGGCGGGCAGGGCGGGCAGCGGCGGCAGTACTTCCAGATCGCCGCGCTGCGCGCTGCCGGGATCGACGTGGAGGTCGTCTCCCTGGCCGGCGAGCAGGACGACTCCTCGATCCGGGAGATCGCCGCCGTGCAGCGCATCGTGCGCGGCCGCCGGCGGCCGTGGGCGACGCTCCGGGGAAGAGCCCTCATCCGGCACGCGCTCGCGCAGCGCGACATCGCCGTGATCGTCGCGCACAGCGAATCCTGGCCGCTGGTGCGCCGTGCCGTCCGACGGGGCGCCGGCGCCCCGGTGCTGGTGGACCTGCACAACGTCTGGGGATCCTGGTACCGTGCGCGCGGCGAGGAGGAGTCCGCGGCGGACTGGGACGAGCGGGAGAGGGCGCTGACGGTCGAGGCCGATGCGCTGTCCTTCTGTTCGCCCGACGAGGCCGCACGGCTGCCGATCGGCGGCAGTGCCGTCCGGATCGTCGCACCCCACGGCGTGGATCCGCAGGAGTGGCCTCAGCCGCGGTCGCGCGGCGCAGGCGCCCCGCGGATCGGCGCCTTCGGGAACTGGTGGTGGGAGCCGAACCGCGACGGCGTGCGGTGGTTCCTCGACGAGGTGTGGCCGCTGGTCCGCTCGGCGAGACCCGACGTCCGTCTGCGCATCGCCGGAGCGGGACTCGAAGAGCGCTGCGCCGGGGCGCCGGGAGTCGACGCGCTCGGCCGTGTGCCGGAGCTCGGCGCCCTCATCGACGAGGTCGACGTCGTCGTGGTGCCGATCCGGGGCGGGGTCGGCGCGCCCGTGAAGTTCGCCGAGGCGCTGGCGAGCGGACGTCCGGTGGTGGCGACGACCGGGGCGTCGGGCGGCCTCTCGGACGTGCCGGCCCGGCTCGGCGACCATCCGGATCAGTGGGCGCGCGACATCCTGCACCTTCTCGCCGATCCGCGGGAGGCCGAGCGGCTCGGACGGCAGGGCCGCCGCTACGCGCGCGAGGAGCTCAGCTGGGCGTCGACGACCGCGCCGATCGTGGACTGGATCCGTCGGCAGCGCTCCCGCTGAGGGCGCCGGGTCGCGGCATCAGAGCGCGTCGAGCGCGGCGCGGAGCTGCGCCCAGGCCCACGCGGGGCTGCGCTGCAGCGCCCGTTCGCGTCCGGCCTCGCCGAGGCGCCGGCGGCGCGCGCCGTCGGCGATGAGCTCGCGGAGCGCCCGGGCGAGCGCGTGCGGATCGTTCGGCGGGACGAGCACGCCGACCTCGCCGACGACGCTCGGGATCCCCCCGAGATCGCTCGCCACGATGGGGAGGCCGGTGGCCATGCCCTCCCCGAGCGTCAGCCCGCTCGCCTCGGCGCCCCTCGAGGGCATGACGAGGATGTCGGCATCGCGGTAGAGGTCGGGGAGGCCGCGGCGATCGGTGAACGGGAGGAAGCGGACGACGCTCCGGCACCGTCCGGCGTCTCGGCGGAGCCGCCGCTCGTAGCCGCTGAGCGCGGAGCCCGCGTCGAAGCCCTGACTGCCCACGAGGACGAACTCCGCCTCGTCCGGCGCGAACTCGGCGGCGGCCGCGACGAGAACCGCCGCGCCCTTCTGCGGGATCATCCTGCCGACGAACAGAATCCGCGGCGGGCCCGTCCGGACGGGCCCGCCGGCGGAACGCGGCGTGAACCGCTCCGCGTCGACGGGGTTCTCCACGACGCGCAGCTTCGACGCCGCGCTTCTGGGCAGCACGGCGCGCATGTCCTCGGCGAGCGCCTCGCTGACGCAGATGAGGGACGCCGCCTCGCCCGCGACGCGATCGGCCTCGCGCCGGCCGTAGGAGCGGAAGAGCCGGTTGTGGGCGTAGAGCGACACCCGATGTCCGCTCCCGCGCAGGAGCAGGGGCAGCAGCGGCGCGTTGTGCGCCAGGATGTCGGCGGGCGGCAGCGTCCGCGCCGCCTGTGCGAGCGGCCCGAACCATCGCGCGGCCCCGGGCCGGATGAGTCCGGCACGACCCGCGACCGCGTCGAGGTAGCGGCCCGAGCGGGACACCCCGGGGGCGGGGTCGTACTCGATGAGCTCGGCGCCGCCATAGCGCGGGCTCATGGTGGTGCGGTCCAGCAGCACCCCGTGCGTGAGATCGCCGTTCAGCGCCGCGGCCTCGGCGAGCAGCCGCACCACCGTCGGCACCGCCGAGCCGGTGAGCGGGGAGAAATGATCGCCGGGCGTGATCGCGTGGATGACCCTCCGTGTGCCCATGCGGTCAGCGTATCCGCCGTGCGAGCGCGGACGCTGCCCGCATCGGCTCCGGCCGGTCGGCGCAGGCGCCGCGTGACACAATGGGAGGATGCGCAGCGCTTCCTGCTCCGCGGGGCGGGTGGAGGCTCCCGGCCGTGAGTGACATCACCGCCGCCGTCATCCTGCGCATCGACCCGGACAGGATCGCCTCCGACCTCGATCGGGTGCTCGCCCTCGCGCTGCCGTCCTTCGAGCGCTTCGTCTCGGCCGACGCCTTCGCCGAGATCGTCTTCGTCGTGCCGCCCGAGGACGTGGCGGCCGTGGCTCGTGCGGTCCGACGGCGGGTCAGCGGGCCGCATCGCGTGATCGACGAGCAGACACTCGTCCCGCACCTCGCCGGCAGCGACGCCGGCTGGCGGAAGCAGCAGATCATCAAGCTCGCCCTCCCCGCCGCGATCGCGACCCCGTGGATCCTCGTGCTCGATGCCGATGTGGTCGCCACGCGGGAGATCGACGAGGAGCTCCTTCTGCCCGGAGGGCGCGCGATCTGGCAGCGCGAGCCGGTCGCGGCCCATCCCGGCTGGTGGGAGGCGAGCGCCGCGGTGCTCGGTCTGGACTGGCGCTTCCCCGGCGACGCGCAGGTCTTCGGGGTGACGCCCGCACTCCTGCATCGGGACGCCCTGGTGGGCCTGCAGCAGCGGGTGCAGGAGTCTCAGCCCGCGCAGCACTGGACGCGGAGCCTGCTCGCCGTGCACGGCTGGACCGAGTATTCGCTGTACTGGTCGCATGTCGTGGATCGGTCGCTGCACGACGCCCTGTACGCGGATTCGCCGCGCCATCTCTACGACCTGCAGGCGAGTGTCTGGGTGGCGGAGGATCTGGCCGCCCCCGGATTCGGCGACGAGCTCCGTCGCGCCTTCGACCCCCATGCGCTGCATTGCTTCTACGTCTTCCAGAGCAACCTCGAGCAGCCGCTCGACGACACGGTGCGGCTGCTGCGCCCCTGGATCGGACCCGGACGGCGGATCCGCGCGGGGGAGCGGATCCGGTGGATGCGGCACCGCGTCCGCCGTCACCTGCGCTACCGCATCGCCGCGCTGCGGCGACGCCCAGGGGCGACGACATGATCGCGCCCGGCGAGCGGCCACGACTCTCGCTCATCGCCTGCACCGACGGTCGCGCCGATCTGGACGCGCTGCAGGAGCGGATGATCCGGGCGGCGTCGCGGGCTCGCGCGGTCGTGGAACTGGTCCTCGTGGACAACTCCCGCACCGGCGGGATCGCAGCGCTCCCCGACGTGCGGGTCGTGCGGGCGAGTCTTCCGGGGCTCTCCCGCGCGCGCACCGTCGGGTGCGCGCTCGCCCGGGGGGAGCTGCTCGTGTTCGTCGACGATGACGTGCTGTTCGACGACGGGTGGCTGGATCGGATGCTCGACGCCTTCGCGGCGGGCGCCGACGTGGTCGCCGCGCCCATCGCGCTCGCCGCGGACATCGAGGCGATGTCGCTGCCGCCGGTGGTGCGGGCGTGGCTCGCGGAGAACCTCGCCGGCCCGGGTCCGGTGCGCGTCGTCGGCGCCGGGTTCGGCTTCACCCGTGCGATGCTGCAGCACGCGCTGTGGGATCCGGCGCTCGGCGCCGGCCCGCACGGCACCGGTTACGGCGAGGAGCAGCTCTTCGCGCTGATGTGCGGCGCCGCCGGCGCGCGGATCGCGATGGCGGAGGGGCCCGCGCTGGTGCACGATCCGGATCGCGGCCGCATCGCCCTCGACGTGATGATGCGGGAGGCGGTGCGCAAGGGGCGCAGCGAGGCCTACATCTCGCACCACTGGCGGGGCGAGTCGCCGGCCTGGCCGCGCCTGCGGCGGCTGGTGCGCGGAGTCCGTGCGCGGCGCCGGGCGCGGAGGTCGTCGTCCGCGCTGGACGATCGAGCCGCGGCGGCGCTGGAGGCCGCGCAGGACGCGGCGTTCATCGACGAGCTGATCGCGCTCAGAGGGCAACCGCGGCTGTTCGCCGATCGGCGGTCATGACGGCGTGCCGCGCCTGAGCCTGCGGGAGAGGCCCGCGATGATCCGGCGCACCGAGCCCACCGTGAACTGCAGCGGTGCGTAGCGCAGTCCGCACGCCGTGAGCAGGGCCGCTTCGCCGAGCCGGCCGGTCGTGAGAGCGCGGAATATCGTGTGCGAGGCGCCGTAGGCCGCGTGGTGCCTGGCCCGCTTGCGGTTGGCGGTGATCTGCGCTGCGAGCGCGCCGTCGCCGGCCCGTCGAGCCCGACGCGTGTGCTCGCCCAGGAACGTCTCGGTGGCGATCCAGATGATCCGGTCGGCGGAGAGCCGCCGGGAGATGCTGCTCGAGTGCATCCGGTAGAAGGCCAGAGGCCGGGGATCGGCGATCATTCCGCCCGCGATCAGGAAGCGGCAGATCAGATCCATGTCCTCGGCGGCGGGGAAGCGCTCGTCGAACCATCCGACGCGCTCGCCGACCGCTCTGCGCACCACGAGTGCCTGAATGCGGGGGAGCGGGATGGCGCCGCTCAGCAGCTCCGCCCGCGATGCCGGCTGAGCGGACCAGGATCCGATGGTCTCGTCGTCGTCGTCGAGGTAGCGGCCTGCGCTGTATGCGGCGGTCGCGTCGGGGTCGGCCTCGAGCGCACCGACGAGCCGCTCCAGGAAGTCGGGCTCCCAGGCGTCGTCGTCATCCAGGAAGGCGAGGTAGGCGCCGCGTCCCTGTGCGATGCCGGCGTTGCGGCCGGCGGAGATGCCCCGGGCCGCGCTGCGCGTCACGGTGATGCGTCGCCGCGCCCGCTCAGGGTCGCCGTCGGCGTCGATCGCCGCATCGATCGCGGCCTGCACCGCGGCCGGATCCGGGGATCCGGTGTCGATCACGTGATGGTGCCAGCGCTGATGCGTCTGCGCGAGGACCGTGCTGACCGCGTGCTGCAGGAACTCGCCGGATCGGTTCGTCGGGGTCACCACGTCGACGAGCGGAAGCGGTGCCGTCGGCGCACCGTCCACCGCATTCCCGTCCGGCGTCATTCGAGCCGGCCCAGCTGCACGAGACGGGCGAACTCGTCATCCTCCGCGCGCACCTCGTCGAAGGTGCCCTGCGCCGCGATGCCGCCGTCGCGCAGATGCACGAGGTGATCGACGGTGCGGACGGTGGAGAGTCGGTGGGCGACGATGACGATCGTCATGGTCCCCTGCAGAGTCCGCAGGGTCTGCGAGATCTCGTGCTCCGTGGCGTTGTCGAGCGCGCTCGTCGCCTCGTCGAGCACGAGCACCCGGGGGCGCAGGTAGAGGGCGCGCGCCAGGCCGACCCGCTGCCGCTGGCCGCCGGAGAGGCGCGCCCCGCGATCGCCGACGACGGTGTCGATGCCGTCGGGCAGCTCCTGGACGAGCTCGCTCAGCTGCGCCTGTTCGAGCGCCGTCCGCACGCGCTCCCGGTCGATGTCCGCGGGATCGACGCCGAAGGCGACGTTGCGGGCGATCGTGTCGCTGAGCAGATACACGTCCTGCGGCACGACGCCGATGCCCGAGTACCACGTCGCAAGGTCGTCGGAGATGCTCCGGCCGCCGCAGCGCACGGTGCCCGACGTCGGGGAGAACAGGCCGAGGATCAGATCGATCACCGTGGTCTTGCCGGCGCCGCTTCCCCCGGTGAACGCCACCGTGCGGTTCTCGCCGATCGTGAGGGTCAGCCGGTCGAGCACGGTCGCATCCGAGTCCGGGTACCGGAAGGTGACGTCGTCGAGCACGATGTCGCCGCGGAACGGCTCATCGCTGCGGGGCTGCTCGTCGTACAGCTCGTCGGGATCCAGGTCCGCCAGCGCCTCGACCATGATGTTCAGGCCGACGCCGCCGACGCGGATCGTTGCGAGGTTCGCGGAGACGCGGCTGAGGGTCGGCAGCGCACGCAACGCCGCCGTCGCGAACAGGCCCAGCACGGGGACGACCTGGTCGGCGGATCCGACCGCGAACATCAGGATCGAGATTCCGACGATCGCGATGATGAACGCGATCTCGAGGATGTGACGCGGAACATCGCTCATGAAGCTCAGCTCGCGCCCGGCGCGTGCGCTGCGCAGGCGGGACTCGCGGAAGTCCGCGACGAAGGCCGAGCCCCGCGAGCTCAGCCGGGTCTCGCGGAAGCCCTCGAGTCCCGGCATGAGCGCCTGCCACGACTCGAGACCCGCTTGCGCGAGGGTCTCTCCGATGCGCAGCTGCCGACGTCGCAGCGCATACTGCACACCGCCGACGATGCCGCCGAACAGCACGATGGTGAACACCGTGGCGCCCGGCGCCACGAGGGCGAGCACCGTCATGATCGCGACGAGCACCAGTGCGTCGGAGCACAGGGTGACCACGGCCATGAGCACGCTCGCCGCCTGATTGGTCGCGTCGTTGATGTTGCGATAGACGACGCTGAGGGGGCGTGCGCGGTGCGCGGCGTACGGCGCCTGGACGTAGCGGTTCATGAGCTCGGCCGACGCCAGCGCGGTGATCCGGGTCGTGCGGCCCAGGAGCCACCATCGGAACAGCAGGGATCCTGCGGTCTTGATCAGGAACACGAGGGCGATGAAGCCGCCGATGAGGGGGATCAGCACGGACAGCTCCGCACTGCCCGCGGCGGCGACGACCCACGCGAGGACCGTTCCGTCCGGCTTCCCCTCCGTGATCAGCGTCATGAGCGGGAGCATCGCAGCGACGCCGGCCATGTCGAGCAGAGCGAGCACGACCGACGCGGCGACGGTCGTCAGGATCCATCTGCGCGGATCGGCACCCGTCACGCGCAGGAGGACGCCGAGCTGCGACAGCAGACCCGGCGCTCTCATCGATCGGGCGGCATCGCTTTTCATGGCGCGTCCTCCCGCGAAATCCTTTGCATTTCCCGTACCGAAACGCTTGCGTCTTACGCTAACATCGGTCTTGTCCGTACTGTGCCGTCGCTTGGGGTGGCATAAGGCAATTGCATTTCGACTGGGGAACCTGCACATGACTGAAAATGACCAGCCTGTCGGCGTCAACCGCCGCACGGTGACCAAAGCCATGGCGTGGGCGGTGCCCGCCGTGGCCGTCGCCGCGACTGTGCCGTACGCGGCCGCGAGCCCGTGTAACGACTACAACCCGAGCAACCCGTGTCCGGTGACCCTGAACGGCACCTTCTGCAAGGTTCCGGGCGGCGGCACGGAAAAGACCTACATCGTCGAGGCGACGGTCGTGAACCCGAGCGGCAACCCGCTGACCGTGAGCTTCGACTCGATGACGGTCAACGGCTCGACTCAGGGAGGGCTCAGCCCTGCTTCGATCACCGTGGATCCGCACACGAAGTGCGTGGTTACGGTCGCGGCCGGCGGCTACGGCGACAGCGCCAACGGCCAGGCCACGGTCAACTACACCATCAACGGCTCGTCGGCCTCGGCCAGCACGGCGCCCGGCAACAACATCCCGCAGAACAACAACACGTCGAGCGGTTGCCCGCAGACGATCGTCGACCACCCGTACAAGGCGTGCACGCCGATGTGATCATCCGCTGACGGGCCGAAAGCGGCGGACGGACACCTCGAGGTGACTGTCCGCCGCTTTCGTCTGTGCGGGTCGGGAATGGTGGAGAGCGAACTTTCGCGCCGAAATCCCATCGAGGCCGGGAAAGCCATAGAGACGCACGAGATATATCAGATGAATTGATATATCGAAATGTCATCTTCGCTGACGAGATTCCGCACTTCCCGTCCGTTCTCGAAGCCCGCCATGAGATTGTCGGCGTGGTGCGATCGGCTCATGATCGCACGGCCGCGGCGAGGACGGCCTGCATCTCGGTGACGCGCCGGGACCAGTCGGAGGAGAGGCCGGGATCCGGATCCGCCCCGGGATCGGGCGCAGCGCCGGCCAGCGTCTCGCGCACGACGTCGGGGAAGTCCTCGGCGGCCGAGATCCGGATCCGCGGCCCGGCCGCCTCGCGGAAGCCGGCGACCGGCGTGGACACGACCGGATGCCCGACCGCCTGGTACTCGTACAGCTTGATCGGATCCAGGCTCTCGGTGAACGCCGTGACCACGTGCGGAACGAGCAGCACGTCGGCGTGCTGCAGATAGCCGATCACGGCCTCGCGCGGACGGGCGCCGAGAACGAGCGCGCCGGCTTCGCGCAGCGCCGTGGTGTCGGCGTCGTCGAGCGCGTTCGGACCGACCAGGACGAGAGCGCCCTCCGGCTCGCTTCCCTGTGCGCCCAGCGCCTTCGCCGTGCGCACGCAGAGGTCCACGTCGAGGCGGTCGCGATGCAGAGTACCGAGGTAGAGCGCGACCGGGCCGGCGGGAAGGTCCACGGGTCGCGGCTGCGGCGTGCGGTAGGCGGCGGTGTCGACGCCGTTGCGGATCACGGCGATCCCGGCGCGCCGCGGGGCCTTGCGCCGGGCCAGCTCGGCGGAGCACGCCACCACCGCCGCGGCGTTGGTGAGCAGCCAGCCCTCGCCGTCGGCGATGCGGCGCAGCTCGGCCGCGGGCCGGTCGGCGGCGAGCCAGTCGTCGGTGAGGTCGTACAGCGTCGCCCAGCCCGTGCGGCGCGCGAGGCCGTCGGCGCGGGGGTCGTTGATCCACAGCAGCGGATCCGTCATGCCCAGCCGGGCGGCCGCGCGGATGACGGCCCGCTCGATGCGATCGTCGGCGCGCGGGTCGATCCGGCGCGGCAGCCATTTCACCGGGCGGAGCGTGTGCAGCCGATCCGCGACGGCCCGCAGGCCATGGCCGAACTCGGGTCGCGCACGACGCTGCACGGCGTGCAGCGGGTCGTCGGGCGGCTCCACGAACAGCACCCGGAGCGCGGGATCCGTCTGCAGCAGCCCCGAGACCAGGTGCTGGTTGCGGCGCCAGACCTCGTCCCAGCGCTCGAGGGAGATCACCACCAGGTCGGTCATGGGCTCGGCGTGCTCTCGGGTGCGGGCGTTCCGTCTCGGTCGGCTGCGTCCGGTCCCTGAGCTCGTCCCCGGCGCCCCGGAGGCTCCGGGGCGTTCGACGACGCCGGGGCGCTCGATGACCCCGGGGCGCGGCGCGCGATCGCCTCGCGGTAGACGGCCTCCGTGCCGATCACCTGCGCGTCGAGGGAGAACCGTTCGCGCTGACGCCGACGGGCCGCGGTCGCGAGCCGTTCCCGGGCCTGCGGGTCCGCGGCGAGCATGCGAAGGCGCGCTCCTGCCGTCTCGGCATCGCCGACGGGGAAGAGCGGGTCGGGCTCGAGTCGCTCCAGCAGATCGAGATGCCCGCCGCCGGCGGCGGCCACGACCGGCAGGTCCGCCTGCATGGCCTCCAGCACGGTCAGGCCCAGGCCCTCGCGCGGACACGGCGCCAGCAGGATCGACGCCTGCGCCATCAGCGCGGCGACGTCGGCGCGGTATCCGAGGAACCGGGTGCTGCCGACGAGCCCGAGCCGGGCGACCTGCGCCGTGAGCGCGTCGCGCAGGGCGCCCTCACCGGCGATCCAGAGCTGCCAGCCGTCCGAAGCGAGGCCGGATGCGGCGAAGGCGTCGAGCGCCACGTCGGTGGCCTTCTCCGGCTCCAGCCGCTGCGCCACGAGCACGACGCGGCCGCGGGCGGGGGAGCCGGACGCGACCGGATCCGCCGCGGCGCTCGCGGACCTGCCGGCCCCGGACCCGTTCCCCGCCGCGGCGCTCGCCGGCAGCCCGGAGTGCACGACGGTCGAGGGCACGCCGATCGCGGCGGCCACCGCCCTGCTGATCGCGATCTCGGCGTCGACCACGCGCGCGGCCACCGTGTTCATGTGCACGGTGGCGTGGCGGCGGCGCGGCTGGGCGAAGTGCCGTGTCGCCACGACCGCGGGACGGCGGCCGCGGCCGAAGGCGAGCGCGGCGGCGGCCTCCGCGGCCGTCATGTGCACGTTCACGACGTCGGCGTCCGCGCGCACGGCCCGCAGCGCCCGGCGCACGCCCAGCGTGCCCCGGGCCGGCAGGAAGCCGACCCCGGTTCCCGAGAGCGCGGCCGACATGCGCGCCGGATCCCCGCCGATCACCCGCACCCGGGCGCCCGCGGCGCGTTGCGCGCTCGCGAGCCGCACGATGAAGCGCTCCACCCCGGCGAAGCCGTCCGAGCGCACGGCGTGCACGATGTCGAGAGGGCGGGAGGCGCTGCCGTCGGCGGGATCCGGGTCGGTTGCGGGCAGCGGAGGCTTCGGGAACGCCGCATTCGGGCGCACCGCCGCCAGCAGCGCCAGGTACCGGCGTGCGATCCGGTCCCAGCCGAGGTGCTCGACGCTGCGCCGGCACGCGTCGCGCCAGTCCGCGACCTCGGTCGTGGCGACCTGCTCGAGCCGGGCGGCGATGTCCGCCGGATCCGGGTCCACCAGGTAGCCGTTCACGCCGTCCTCGACGAGGTCGACGGCGCAGCCCTGACGCGTCGCGATGACCGGCAGCCCCGAGGCGAGCGCCTCGGAGATCACCATGCCGTAGGGCTCGTAGAGCGTGGGGAACACGAACATGTCGGCGGCGGCGAACACCCCGGCGAGGTCGGTCTTCACTCCTGCGAAGTGCACCCGATCGGCCACCCCCGCTCGCTCGGCTCGGCGCAGCATGAGCGGGATCGTCTCGGAGTCGCCGCCGACGACGAGCAGCATCACGGTCGGCGCGTGGGCGAGCGCGTCGATCGCGAGCGGAACGCCCTTCCAGCGCAGCTCGTGCCCGACGAACAGGGCGACCCGGTGCTCGTCGTCCAGTCCCAGCTCGGCACGGGCCGCCGCGCGTGCGGCCGCGCTCGGCGGACGGAACCGGTCGAGGTCGACGCCGTTCGGGATCACCTCGATCGGCGCCGTCACCGCGCCGTAGGAGTGTTCGAGCTCGGCGACCTCGGCCGAGGTGAGCGCGACGATCGCGCGATGCGTGCGGCCGCGACAGCGGATCCGGTCCACGACGTAGGCGAACGGGACCATCGGGTTGCGCAGCACCCGCCACAGGGCGTTCCCGCGGGCGCGGACCGCCGCGATCGTGATCACGTGGTTCACGAACACGTCGCCCGCCAGCACCATGCCGTGGCACAGCGCGACCGCATCCGGCCGCTCGGCGAGATAGGCGCGGGCGCGGGCGCTGCCGCGCACGACGAGCCGGAACTGGGTGCCGACCATCGACAGCCGGCGGAGCCAGGCCGCCCGCTGGGTGCGCGGGCGGACCGCGACGAGCTGCGCCGCGGTGAGGGATTCGACCTCGTGGCCCTCGGCGCGGAAGGCGCGCTCGAGCTCCCACGCGACGCCCGAGATGCCGGCGCCCGGCGCGACGCTCGGCGCGATCTGCACGATCCTCATCGCGGTGCGGTCCCCATTCCCGTCCCGTCAGCTCTGTTCGGATCCGTTCCCGTCCCTCTGCCGGATCCGTTCCCGTCGCGATTATCGTCCTTCTGCGCGTGCGGAAGCGACATCTTCTGCGACGGGAACGTCTGGAATGCGAGCGATTCGGGCTGCCCCGTGTTCCTGCCGCTGCCTCAGAGCGTAGCGCGCGGATCACTCGGGCACGGGGCGGGGATCGGGCACGGGGCGGGGATCGGGCACGGGGCGGGGATCGGCCTCGGCCTCGGCCCGCACGGGACCGCGGCGGTACAGCGCGGCCCGCCGTGCGGCCTCGCGTCCGCGGTCTCCGGGCAGCGCGATGCCGCGAGCGGTGGCTCCGAGCAGCTGGGCGGTGCGGGCGAGGGCCCAGCCGACGGCGCCGAAGTGCTTGCGGTAGTAGCGCTCCTGGCTCGCGTGGAAGTGCCGCTCGCGCCGGGCCGGATCCGTGCTGGTCCCGGCTCCCACGTGCGTCGCCTCGGCCTCGGAGACGACCGCGTGCCGCCAGCCGAGCAGGTGCGCGCGATAGGCCCAGTCGGTCTCCTCCGCGTACAGGAAGAAGCGCTCGTCGAAGCCGCCGACGTGATCCAGCGCCTCCGCGCGCAGCAGCAGCACGGATCCGATCACGAACCTCGGCCCCCGGATGAGCCGGCCGAGTCCCACGGCTTCGAGCCAGGCGCGGCCGGGGGAGGGGAACACCCACTCCGCGCGCGCGGCGACGCCCTGCTCGTCGCGCTGCACCGGCCCCACGCTCGCCAGGGCGGGGTCGGCGGCGAGGCCCCGCTGCAGGGCGTGGATCCCCTCCGGCGCGATCACGGCGTCGGGGTTCAGCAGCAGCATGTCGGCGCCGGGACGGAGCCTGTCGGCGAGCGCGCGGTTCACGCCCGCGCCGAAGCCGAGGTTCGCGCCGGGATCCAGGTAGCGCACGCCCAGCTCGGCGCAGAGCGCGGCGATCTCGGGCATCGACGAGTTGTCGACCACGGTGACGGCCAGATGCCGCACCGGCTCGAGGGCGCGGCGCAGCAGGGCGGGGGCGCCGTAGGCGACGACCACGATCTCAGGGTCGGGGGAGTCGGCGGGCGTCGGTGCGGGGTCGGCCGGGTCGGGCGACCGTGCGGGGTTGGCGGGGTCGGGCGACGTGCCGAACTCAGCCGATTCGCCCCGATTCGCCCCGTTCGCGGGGGTGCGTCGTGCGGATCGACGGAGTTCGGCACGGTGCGGGGCGAGCGCCGCCCGGTACATCCGCTCGTACAGCTCGCCGACCGCCGGCCAGGAGCACTCCGCGGCGCGCGCCAGCCCCTGTGCGACCAGTTCCTCGCGGCGGGGGCCCGCGGCCTCGCGCAGGGCGACGGCCAGGGCGTGCGCGTCGCCCCGGGGCACCACGATCCCGGCGCCGCCGACGACGTCGGGCAGGGCGCCGGCGTCGCTGGAGACCACGGGCACGCCCGCCGCCATCGCCTCGACCGCGACCCGGCCGAACTGCTCGGTCCAGCTGCGAGTGGGCAGCGAGGGCACCGCGAGCACGTCGAGCGTGCCGTAGAAGCCGGCGACCGCATCGGGGTCGATCCCGCCGACGAACCGCACCCGCTCGGCCACACCGCGGCGCGCGGCCTCGGCGTCGATCGTGGCGGCCAGGGGCCCGGTGCCCGCGATCCGGGCGTGCAGCCCGGGATCCTCGGCCAGCGCGTCGAGCAGCAGCAGCACCCCCTTCTCCGGCACGAGCCGGCCGAGCAGGCCCACGACGACGCGATCCGTGCCGGGCTCCCCGGGCGCGGGAACGGATCCGGCTGCGGCCGCGGGAGCGGATCCGGGCTCGGCAGCCGACGCGGATCCGGATCCGGGTGAGACATCAGATCCAGCATGAGACCTGCCTTCTGCAACTGCGTCTCGTGCTGAAAGTGGTTTCTCGCGGACGGAACCGGGCCGTTCGACGGGCACAGGGACCGGATCCGCGGAACCCGCGACCGGGTCGACGCCGAGCGGGATCACCCGTGCGCGCCCGGGGAAGCCCTTGAGCTCGGTGATCGAGGCCGCCTCCGTGTTGCAGGCCGAGATGCCCGCGGCGCGGCGCAGCGAGAGCCGCTCGAACCAGCCGAACGGGAACGGGTAGCGCTTGTGCAGGTTCTGCGCGGTGTAGAGCGTGTACGGCGCCCGCTGGCGGCGCAGGGCCCGCAGCGCCAGGGTCTCGGCGGTGCTGAGTGCGAACGGCTCCTCGTGGATGTCGATGAGGTCCCAGCGCTCGCCGAGCGCGCGCCAGAGCGGTCGCGGATCGTAGAGGAGCAGGGCCGGATGCGTTCCCCAGGTGCCGACGCCGACGACGTCCTCGTCCGCCGCCGCATCCAGCACGACCGGCACACCGCCGGCGTCGCTGCGGTTCGCGGTGAGCAGACGCACCTCCAGTCCGCGATCCCGCAGCGCCCGCTCCCGTCCCCGCCAGGCGCGCACCGTCGCGCTGTGGGAAAGTCGCAGGACACGCATGGATAACCCCCTGTATGCTGGTCCAGATAACGATAGCTTGGGAAGTTCCGTGCCCTGCGGAATGCCAGGCCGGTGCCTACTGGGGAAAAAGCGGGCGCCCATAAATCATCATTTGGGGAGATGATGTGGCTGTTCGCGCGTATTTCAACGAACCCGCACCGCGCATCGTGCACCTGGGGCACACGACGGTGGCAGGCGGTGCCGAGCTCGGCCTCGTCCGGATGCTCCGAGCGGACCCGCCCTGGCATGCGACCGTGCTCTATCCGCCGGATCCGAGCGGCGACGGGGTCTTCGACGACCTCCCGTTCACGATCGCGACGCACGAGGTGGGCGTCGCCCAGCCGTACGGGGCCAGCGACGCCACCGCCGCACGCGCGGCCGTCGTCGGCGCGCGCCTGCTGGTGCAGGCCGCCGCGGCTCGCCTGCATCCGTCCTTCGGCCATGCCGATCTGATCGTCGCCAACAGCACCCGCTCCGCCGCCTACGGTGCGCTGGCCCTGGCCACTTCGCGCAAGCCCTTCATCGTCTACCTGCACGACATCGTCGGCGAGGAGAGCCTCGGCGGCTTCGGGGAGAAGATGATGACGCGGGTCGTGCTGCCGCGGGCCGACGGCGTGATCGCGAACTCCAAGGCCACGCTCGCGAGCGCCGAGCCGTACCTGCGTCGTGATGCCCTGCGCGAGGTGATCCCCGGGGCGTCCGGGGCGACCGGGATGCCCCGCGGAGTCCGCGAACCGGGTCCGCTGCGCGTGGGCATGCTGGCGCGCATCGACCCGTGGAAGGGGCAGATGCTGCTGCTGGACGCGTTCGCACAGGCGTTCCCGACCGGTGAGGAGACCCTCGAGTTCGCCGGCGGCGCCCCGTTCGGCCACGCCGACTACCTCGAGGCGCTGCGCGATCGGGCCGAGGTGCTCGGCGTCGCGGACCGCGTGCGCTTCCTCGGTCACGTGGAAGGCGTCGACCGGTTGCTGCGGCACTGGGACGTCGGCGTGCAGGCGTCGATGCGCGCCGAGCCGCTCGGCCTCAACGTGCTCGAGTACCTGGATGCGGGACTGGCCACCGTGGTCGCCGCCGAGGGCGGACCGATCGAGTGGGTGCGCGACGACGTCAACGGCCTCGCGGTCCCGGCGCGCAACGTCGGCGCGCTCGCCGACGCGCTGCGCAGGCTCGGCGCCGACGACGCGCTGCGTGCACGGCTGAGCTCCGCCGCGGCGCGGACGCCCGGGCTGTCCGCCGATCACGTCATCACCGAGCGTCACGCCCAGGCATACCGGCGGGTGATCGCCCAGTGCAGTCGCTCCGCCGTTCGAATGGCCACAGCCGCGCGCACCGTGATCGACCCGGTGCCGTAGGCTGGCGCCGTGCCAGCGGAGGTCGTCGAGCGGATCCCCCCGGGGGTGCGCTTGGAGATGTCGCGCGCCGGGGTGCAGATCATGGCCAACCGCATCGGCGTGCGCCTGCTGCACATCAAGGGCGCGATGACCGATCCCGCACTGGGCCCGCGCATCGAGGGGACCGATGTCGACGTGATGGTGGATCCCGCGGACATCCCGCGGCTGCATCGCGCGCTGCTCGCCGGGAGCTGGACCGTCTACAGCACCTTCCGCAACAACTCGTCCTTCGAGCACGCGCAGACCTACTTCCATCCCGACTGGGGACACCTCGACCTGCATCGGCGCTTCCCCGGGATCCGGATCGCCGACGACCGGGCGTTCGCGCTGCTGTGGGCCGGCCACGGGGTGAGCAGCGCCGCCGGAGTTCCGTGCGCGGTGCCGTCGTTCGCCGCACAGGCCGTGCTGCTGACGCTGAACGCCGCACGCGCGGCCTTCCCGGGCAGTGCCGCGGAGAGGATCTGGGACGCGCTCGACGGCCCGGCGCGCAAGGACTGCCTCGCGCTGGTCGAGCGGCTCGACGCGCAGGTCGCGTTCGCCGCGGCGCGCGGCGACCTGGAGCGCTACGCGCACCGGCGCGAATACCTGCTCTGGAAGGTCACGTCGCAGGGAGGGACGCGCACCCAGGACTGGCTCGGCCGCGTGCGTGCCGCCCCTACGCTCGGGGCCAGGGCCCGGCTGGTGCTGCGGGCGCCGCTGGTGAACACGGAGCGTCTCGGGCACAAGCTCGGCCACGCGCCGGGCGCGGCCGAGATCGCCCGGGAGTTCGTCGTGCGCACCTCGCGCGGCGCACGGGAGCTCGGGCGCGCCGCCGTGGCGCGGATGCGGCCCGGTGCGGACCGCTCGAGGAGGACGGCATCCGCGCCGGTGAGCGCGGCAGCGGATCCGGAGCCGGCGGAGCGGGGCGGCGGATGACCCGGTACCGGCCCGCGCCCGAGGTCGGCGTGATCGACCAGGACGACGCCGTGTACGTGGCGCGGCTCCCGGAGGGTCCGGTGGTCGTGCTCGCCGGCACCGCGGCCGTCGTGTGGCGCGCCGCGTGCGACCCGGGGGAGGGGACGGTCGCCGATCGCGCCGCGCGGAGCGTGGATCAGGACAGCACCACGATCGCGCCCGCCGTGGACGGATTCCTCGCCGACCTCGTGGAACGAGGACTGCTCGCGCCCGGCGCGGACTGAGGCCGCGCCCGGGCGGCTCCTCGTGCGGCTCTGCTCGAGCCGGATCCGTTCCCGTCGCAGAAAGGAGCGGAAACCGGGCGGGAAAGCGGCATCTTCTGCGACGCGAGCGGTCAGCACCCGGCGGCTCCCGGGCGGCTCCCGGGCGGATCCCGGCCGGATCCCGGGCGGCTCATCGTGCGGTCCCGTGCGGCCCCCTGCTCGAGCCGGATCCGTTCCCGTCGCAGAAAGGAGCGGAAACCGGGTGGGAAAGCGGCATCTTCTGCGACGCGAGCGGTCAGCACCGGGCGGCTCCCGCCGGATCCCGGGCGGAGTCGGAAGCGGGCAGGGGACGGCGCGGACCTCAGGCGGGAAGCCACTCCCGCACGGCGCGGTCGAACTCGGCCGTGTCGAAGCGCAGCGCGCTGGCGGCGATGGCCGCGCGGTCCAGGGACGCCGCACGATCCAGCGCCGCGCGGAACTCGGATCCCTCGAACCCGCCCAGCTCGTCGATCAGCACGCCGCTGACGCCCTCCTGCACCGACTCCGCGACCCCGCCGGTGGTGCGGCCGATCACCGGGGTGCCGGTGGCCATCGCCTCCACGGGCATGATGCCGAAGTCCTCGACCGCAGGGAAGACATAGGCGATGCTGCGGCGGTACAGCGCGCCGAGCAGCGCCCGGCTGGGACTGTCCACGAGCACGAGCGTCACGCCGTGCTGCCGGGCGAGCGCGAGCAGCGCGTCGCGCTCGGGCCCGCCGCCGGCGAGCACGACCGGGAGGGCGGCGGCGGCGCCGGCGCGCACGACCGCGTCGAGGCGCTTGTAGGGCACGAACCGGGAGGCGCCCAGCAGGAACTCGGACGGCAGGCCGTCGATCAGCGCGTCCTCCTCCGCGGTGAGCGGCGCAGGCGTCCGCAGCCCTGTCACGTCGACCGGAGGATGGATGACCCCCGCATCGACGCCCCAGTGCTCGCGGATCCGGTCCCGTACCGCGACGCTGTTGGCCATCATCGACGCGGCCTCCGCCGCCCGGCTGCGGTCGATCGCGCGCAGGGCCGGAGCTGCGGCGCGCACCGTCGCGCTGCGTCCGCGGTCGTCGAGCTCGGGGTTCCAGATGTACCGGGCCGGGGTGTGCACGTATACGTGCTTGGGCGCGTCGCGCGCAGGGCCCGCGAACCGGGCATGATGCGCGAACAGGTGCGAGCTGCACACGATCCAGTCCGCGTCCTGCGCGCCGAGATGGCGCCAGGTGGACGGCTGGAAGGGCAGGGCCAGGGCCTTGCGCCGCCGCAACGGGGTGCGCGCGAGCCAGGTCTCGTGCACGCGAGCCGGATCGAAGCGCCCGGGGGCGTCGTTCCAGAGCGCCTGGATCGGCGCCTGCGGGTACAGAGCGGCGAAGCGGTCGACCACGTTCTCGGCGCCGCCGAAGCGCTCGAGCCATTCGTGGACGATGATGCCGGGCATGCTGTGCGTCACGGCGCGACGTCCGTCAGTACGCCCCTTCCGGGGCCAGCACTGCGCGCGCGGTGCGCCACAGGATCATCAGATCCCCCGCGGCGGACCAGTTCTCCACGTAGTACAGATCGAGGCGCACGCTGTCGTCCCAGGACAGGTCGGAGCGGCCGCTCACCTGCCAGAGGCCCGTGATCCCGGGCTTGACCAGGAAGCGCCGACGCACGTGCTCCTCGTAGCGCTCCACCTCGGACACCAGCGGCGGGCGAGGCCCCACGAGCGACATCTCGCCGCGGAACACGTTGACCAGCTGGGGGAGCTCGTCGATGCTGTACCGGCGCAGCCAGCGGCCGAACGGGGTGACGCGGGGGTCGTCCTTCATCTTGAACAGCACGCCGTTGCCGTCGGTGCGGTCGAGCAGGCCGTCGAGCCGCTCCTCGGCGTCGACCACCATGGTGCGGAACTTCAGCATCGCGAAGGCCCGTCCGTCCAGGCCCACGCGCTCCTGCCGGAACAGCGCGGGGCCGCCGTCGCGGCGCACCATCAGCGCGATGAAGCAGAACAGCGGCGAGAGCAGCACCAGGGCGAGGGCCGAGAGCACGATGTCGGCCGCGCGCTTGGTGAGGAACTTCCCGCCCTCGAACGTGGGGAAGTCGACGTAGATGAGCGGGAGCCCGGCGACCGGCCGCGCGTGGATGCGGGGGCCGGCGATGTCGGTGAGCGCGGGGGCGACGATCAGGTCGATCCCGCGGGCCTCGAGATGCCAGCCGATCTCGCGCATCTGCTGCGGGGAGATCTTGTCGGATCCGCTGAAGATCACCGTGTCGGCGCCGACGGCGTCGAGCTGCGGGATGACGTCGGCGAAGCCGGCGACCACGGGAATGCCAGGGGCGAGGTCGGTGCGGGTGCCGCTCTCGGTGATCGCCCCGACGATCTGGAAGCCGACGGACGGCACGCGATGGATCTGATCCGCGACGTGGCGCAGCTGGGTGCGCTCGCCCATCAACAGCGCACGCTGCACGAACGCGCCGCGCAGGCGCTGCCGGTTCAGCCAGTTGCGCCACGCCCAGCGCCCCAGCAGCAGCAGGAGCAGGCCGAGCGGCAGCGCCACCAGCAGGTAGCCGCGGGCGATCGGGATCTTGAAGGCGAACGCGATGATCGCGAAGGCCCCGAAGGTGCGGAAGGTCGCGACCCCGATGCGCTTGTACTCGGTGGAGTCGTTGCCGATCACCTTGTGATCGCGTGTGGCGGCCGCGGAGAGCATCGCCATCCACGCGATGGCGATGACCGCGGCGATGATCGGGTAGCCGAGGTTCACGAACGCGGTGGGCAGCGAGATGTCGGTGTCTCCGAAGCGCAGCAGGACTGCTGCGAAGACGGCGATGATGACGGCCGCCGCATCCGTGACGCGCAGCCGTTGCGCGTAGGAACGGCGCCAGTCATGCGTGCGACGCGACGGCAGGACCAGTCCGGCGAGTGCGTTGAGCGTCTCGTCGCCCTCCCCCGCCGGTCCTGTCACCAGCCCGCTGCGCGCGGCCGGTAACCGCGCAGGTCGCGACCGGCGCGGTTCCGCCCCCGCGCGTACTCCGAAATCCACCACGTCTGCGAAACCCTCCCCAGAGGTCCGCCCCCCGGGAGGGCGAAGACACGCCTCCGGAGGGTCCCCACGACTCTCCGGAATCATCGCCGCAGCACTCCGCCCGGGGGCGCAACGCCTGCAACGAGGATTGTCAGCACTCTACCAGGCGGGCTCGCACGCGCCCAGGGCGGACCCCTCCTGAGGGGGTGGTCTTGCGGGCGATCTTCGCATCCGGCGCGCCGGTGGACGCAGGTCGCAGGGCGCGCGACGACGCCCCCCGGCATCCGCAGCCGCGACCCCTCAGAACCCTCGCCAGCGGGAGATCGGCCACAGCGTCGCGACGACGCGTCCGACGATCTCGTCGCGATGCGCCCAGCGGAAGCACCCCGGGGCGCGGGCGCCCGGGACACGGCAGCGGAAGGCGCCGTCGGCGGAGTTGGAACGGTGGTCGCCGAGCACGAGATACGACTGCGCGGGCACGGTCACGGCGGGGAAGCAGCGCGTCGAGCGCGGCGTCGTCGTGCAGTCCAGGCTCCCTGCCTGGAACGGGAAGTCCTGGTAGACGTACGGCTCGTCGACCGGGACGCCGTCGACGATCAGCCGTCCGTCGGCGGTGCAGCACTCGACCTTCTGCCCGGGCGTCGCGACGATCCGCTTGACGAGCGTGTGCGGGCCGGAGGGGCCGAAGCCGGTGACCTCGCCGATCCAGCGCAGTGCGGCCTTCCACGGCGGGTCCTGCGCGGCCGGGACACCCCAGGACTCGTCGGCGTCGAAGACGATCACGTCCCCCCGGCCCGGATCCGCCCCGTCGTATGCGAGCCGGTTGACCAGCACGCGGTCGCCGATCTCGAGCGTCTGCTGCATGGATCCGGAGGGCACCTGGTAGGGCTTCGCGACGAACGAGAGCACCAGCCCGGTCACGACCACGGCGAGCAGCAGCTGGAACCAGGCGCTCGAGGTGAAGCGCCGCAGGCCGCGACGGAACCGGGAGGACGGCGGCGCGGCGGACACGCTCTCCGGCGCGGGCGTGCCCGCATCTGCGCCCGTCTCGGCTGCGAGGTCGCTCATGATCGGGCCGTGTCGAGGGCCACGCGCACGACGCGCTCCACTTCGGCCAGCGCCGGATCCAGCTGCGCGGCGGAGGTCTCGTAGGCCTGCGTGCCCTGACGGTAGGGGTCGAGCACGTCGTCGTCGGCGCTGATGGATCCGCGTCGGCCGGCGATGGCCATGATCACGGCACCCAGACGCACGCGGGGGTCGTCGCCGCCGGTCGCGGCCAGCCGCCGGATCTCGGCGTCGGGCAGCCCGTGCGCGGCGCGGGCGAACTCGCGCACGGGGAAGATGCGGTGCAGGCGGCTCGGCACGAGCTGTACGGCGAAGCCGCGCTGCTCCTGGGTCATCGTGAGCACGAGGTCGGACTCCATCACCAGGGGCTCGCGCAGGTGCCGGGCCCGGTGGGCGGCGATGTCGGCGGGATGCGCGTGCCGCGCGCGGGCGACGAGCTGCGCCTCCTCGGGCATGCCGGCTCCCACCAGTGCGTGCGTGCCGGCGCTGTGCACCCGCACGCCGAACCGCGCGAGCCGCGCGCGCAGCAGCACCTCCGCGAGCGGGGAGCGGCAGATGTTCCCCGTGCACACGGTGAGGATCGTGGGGGCGCCCTGCGGCATGGGATCGGGGGCGATCACCGGCGCGCGGTCGCGCGAGCGCTTGGCCGGCGCCGCGGCGCGGGTGGCGGCTCGCGCGGCGGCCTCTCGTTCGGCGGCTTCGCGGGCTGCCGCCGCAGCGAGCTCGCGAGCGGCCTCTTCGCGGGCGGCGGCCTCGCGGGCGGCGGACTCGCGGGCGGCGGAGGCGGCGGCCTCGCCGGCGGCCCGTTCGCGGGCGGCACGCAGTTCGCGCCGGGTCTGCGCGCGCGCAGACCCGGCGCCGGTCTCGGGTCGGTCGTGCCCGCTCAGATGCCCCCCCAGGTGGCGATCCCGCTCTGCATCCATCGCACCAGCCTAGGCCCGCCCGTGGATGAGCCGGCTCCGGCGCGCACGCCAGGGTGCGCGCGGGTCAGGCGTCCCCGTCGTGCGCGCGGTCCTCGATGTAGCGCAGCAGCACGCCCTCGCGGAGGGCCCACGGCGACACCTCGAGCTCGTCCACCTTCATCGCCGTCATCGCCGTGTGCAGCACCACGGCGGCCGCCACGATCTGGAACGTGCGATCCGGGGTGATGCCCGGCAGCTCCTGCCGCGCGGACGCGGGCAGGCGGGCGAGGCGGGGGATCCAAGATCCGAGCGACTGACGCGGCAGCAGCATCGCCGGGTCGGTCCCTGAGCCCGTCGATGGGCCCGGAGCCTGGTATCCGACCAGGCGGGCCAGCGATCGGATCGCCTTCGACGAGCCGACCACATGCTCGGGGCGCGGGAGGGCGGAGAACCGGGCGGCGACCGGGGCGAACACCTCGGCCGCGTGCGCGCGCAGGCGCTCCACGGCGTCCTCGCCGGGCGGGTCGTCGGGCAGGAACATGAGTGTCGAGCGCCCTGCGCCGAGCGGCACGGACGTCGCGATGTCGGGGAGCTCCTCGGATCCGGCGGCCATCTCGAAGGATCCGCCGCCGATGTCGAACAACAGGATCTGTCCCGCCGCCCAGCCGAACCAGCGGCGCACCGCGAGGAACGTCAGCCTCGCCTCGGTCTCTCCGTCGAGCACCTGCAGCGGCTGTCCGAGCGCGGCCTCGACGCGGGAGATCACCTCATCGCCGTTCGCCGCCTCGCGCACGGCGCTCGTCGCCGTGGCGAGCAGCGCGTCGACGCGCTGCTGCCGGGCGACCTCGCGCGCCTGCACGACCGCGGCCTCGAGCGCCTGCACGCCCTCCTCGCTGATCGCACCGGACGGCGTGAGGAAGCGCATCAGTCGCAGCACGGTGCGGTCGCTCGTGGTCGCGAGCGGCCGGCCGCCGGGATGCACATCGGCGGCGAGCAGATGGACGGTGTTGGATCCGATGTCGAGCACTCCGAGACGCACGGACGAAGAATACTCGGCGAACGTGACGTGAAGGCACGCCGATACGATGGAGCGCGTGAGCCCCGACACTCTCGCGCCGCTGTCGCCGTACCGTCGCATCGACCGTGCGGACTGGGCGCGCCTCGCCGCCGACCTCGACCAGCCGCTCAGCGAGACCGAGCTCGTCGGGATCCGCGGCATCGGCGACCGGCTCGATCCCACCGAGGTCAAAGAGGTGTATCTGCCGCTCAGCCGGCTGCTGAGCCTGTACGCCACCTCGACCAAGCGCCTCGGCGAGGCCACGAACCAGTTCCTCGGCGAGGCCGACGACACCACCCCGTTCGTCGTCGGCGTGGCCGGATCCGTCGCCGTCGGGAAGTCGACCATCGCGCGCCTGCTGCGCGAGCTCATGAGCCGCTGGCCGGGCACGCCCCGCGTCGAGCTCGTCACGACCGACGGCTTCCTCTACCCGAACGCGGAGCTCGAGCGCCGCGGGATCATGGACCGCAAGGGCTTCCCCGAGTCGTACGACCGGCGCGCGCTGATCGAGTTCCTCACCAAGGTGAAGAGCGGTGCCGCCGAGGTCCGCGCCCCGTTCTATTCCCACATCCGCTACGACATCGTGCCCGACGCGCACGTCGTGGTGCGCCGGCCCGACGTCGTGATCGTCGAGGGGCTGAACGTGCTGCAGCCGCCGCCCGCCCCGAACGACGTGGCGGTCAGCGACCTGTTCGACTTCTCCATCTATGTGGACGCCGAGCTCGACCACATCGCACAGTGGTACGTCGACCGCTTCCTGGCGCTGAGGCAGGGCGCGTTCACGAACCCCTCGTCGTACTTCAGCGTCTTCGCGCACCTCACTGACGAGGAGGCGGTGACGACGGCGATGGGCTACTGGAACGAGATCAACCTGCCCAACCTCATCGAGAACGTGATGCCGACGAGGCATCGCGCGACTCTCGTGCTGAACAAGGGCGCCTCCCACGCCGTCGAGTCGGTGCTGCTGCGCAAGCTGTGACCCCCGGGCGGGGCTGACGGATCCGGAGGGTCCGCCGGCTGCTCGGCCGGTCGCGAATCGCGGTCTTCCGGCGGGGATGACGACGATCCGCGACCAGTGCGCGCGGGGATGCGGTGAGCGGGCGCGGATCCGCGCTCTGCGGTCGGGCACGGGGCCTTCCCGCGCCTGGAATACTGACAGGCATGGGGACAACTGCTCTGTTCGCGTTCGTGCTGCCGGCCGCGGCCTTGGCGTCGACGCTCATCATCGTCGGCGTGCTCGTGGTCAGCGGCATCGCCAAGCTGCGCACGCCCGATGACGCCGCCGGGTGGGAGGCGCTGGGCATCCCGGCCGCTCTGCGCCGGGACTGGCTGATCCGCCTGCACCCGATCGCGGAGCTCGTGCTCGCCGCGGCGCTGCTGCTGCTCGGCGGTCCGCTCGGGGTCGCGGCGGCGATCGTCGCGGTGCTCCTGTTCGCCGCCTATCTGGCGATGGTCTGGCGAGCGAAGCGGCAGACCCCCGACGCCTCCTGCGCCTGCTTCGGCGAACGGCGCCCGATCACCGGGCGCACGCTGCTGCGCAACGCCTGGCTCGTGCTGTTGGCGCTCAGCTCCGCGCTGACCGTCGGCCTGCTGCCGCCGTGGGGCGGGGTGGCGACCGTCGCGCTGCTGCTCTGGCCGTGGACGCTCGCGCTCGCCGCCGTCGCGGTGACCTTCGTGCTCGTCCGGGAGAGCGCCTCCACGGACGTGCCTGCCGCCGTCGCGGCCGGAGTGCCGGCCGTGGGCGGGGCAGGATCCGCCGAGGGCGCGGATCCCGAGGACTACATCCGCACCCGCACGCCCGCCGTCCCCGTGCAGCTCGGCGGCGGCGAGACCGTGAACCTGCGCGAGCTCGCGTCCCGGCAGCCGATGCTGCTGCTCGTGGTGTCGGAGACCTGCGGATCCTGCACGCCCGTGATCGAGCGCATCGACGCCTACCGCGCGCTGCTCCCGGAGGTGTCGGTGCGGTTCCTGCTGCAGCGGACGCCGGAGGAGAGCGGCCTCACGTCGGGGGAGGAGCCGCAGACGCTGCACGACCCGAACCGCTACGTGAGCGGCTCGATCGGCGACTTCTACACGCCCAGCGCGGTGCTCCTCGGCATGGACGGTCTGCTCGCCGGCGGGCCGGTCACGGGCGCCGATGCGATCGCGGAGTTCGTGGACGACGTGTACGAGAGTCTGCACGGGGAGCGCCCGCCCGCCCGCTGACGGGCCGGGATCCCGATTCGTACGGACCCTGCGCAAAATTCCCGCTCTACCCTGGAACGCATGTGTGGAATCGTCGGATACGTGGGGCCGCGCCCCAGCCAGGACATCCTGCTCGCGGGGCTCGCCCGCCTGGAGTACCGGGGTTACGACTCCGCCGGCATCGCGGTGATCGATGAGGCCGGATCCCTCGGCATGCGCAAGAAGGCCGGCAAGCTGCAGATGCTGCGCGACTCGCTCGCCGACGCCGCGCTGCCCGACGGCAGCACCGGCATCGGGCACACCCGCTGGGCGACGCACGGCGGCCCGACCGATGCGAACGCGCACCCGCACCTGGCCGACGACGACAGGCTGGCGCTCATCCACAACGGCATCATCGAGAACTTCGGCCCGCTGCGCGCCGAGCTCGAGGCCGAGGGCGTGACCTTCCGCAGCGAGACCGACACCGAGGTGGCCGCGGCCCTGATCGGTCGCGAGTACCGCCGCACCGGCGACCTGCGCGAGGCGTTCCGTGCCGTCGTGAACCGCCTCGAGGGCGCGTTCACGCTGCTCGCGGTGCACCAGGACGAGCCCGGCCTCGTCGTCGCCGCGCGCCGCAACTCGCCGCTCGTGATCGGGCTCGGCGAGGGGGAGAACTTCCTCGGGTCCGATGTCGCCGCATTCGTGGAGCACACCCGCCGCGCGCTCGCGATCGGGCAGGACGAGATCGTCGCGATCACGCCGACCACGGTGGAGGTCACCGACTTCGCCGGCGCCACGGTCGTCCCCGAGCCGTTCGACGTCTCCTGGGACGCCGCCTCGGCGGAGAAGGGCGGCTGGCCGAGCTTCATGGCCAAGGAGGTGGCCGAGGAGCCCGAGGCCGTCGCCAACACGATCCGCGGACGCATCAGGGACGGCGCCGTCGTCATCCCCGAGCTGGACGGATCCGATGAGCTGTTCCGCGGCATCGACCGCGTCATCATCACCGCCTGCGGCACCGCGGCGTACTCGGCCATGGTCGGCAAGTACGCGATCGAGCAGTGGGCGCGCGTGCCGGTCGAGGTCGAGCTCGCCCACGAGTTCCGCTACCGGGATCCGGTGATCGGCGAGAACACGCTCGTCGTGTCGATCAGCCAGTCCGGCGAGACCATGGACACGCTGATGGCCGTCAAGTACGCGCACGAACGCGGTGCGCGCACGCTGTCGATCTGCAACACCCAGGGCGCCACGATCCCGCGCGAGTCGGACGCGGTCGTCTACACGCACGCCGGGCCGGAGGTCGCGGTCGCCTCGACCAAGGCGTTCGTGGCGCAGATCACGGCGCTGCTGCTGCTCGGCCTGCATGCGGGGCGCGTGCGCGGATCCCTCTCCGACGCCGACTCCGCGGCCGCCGTGGCCGAGCTCGAGGCGCTGCCGGCGAAGATCTCCGAGGTGCTCGCGGAGGAGCAGGCGCACGTCACCCAGCTCGCCGGCTGGATGGCCGACACCCGCTCGGTGCTGTTCCTCGGCCGCCACGTGGGCTACCCGATCGCGCTCGAGGGCGCGCTCAAGCTCAAGGAGATCTCCTACATCCACGCGGAGGGCTTCGCCGCCGGCGAGCTCAAGCACGGCCCGATCGCGCTCATCGAGCCCGGCCAGCCGGTGTTCGTGCTGGTCCCGTCGCCGCGGCACTCCGCGCTGCTGCACGCCAAGGTCGTCTCCAACATCCAGGAGATCCGCGCCCGCGGCGCCCGCGTGATCGTGATCGCCGAGGAGGGCGACGCCGCCGTGCTGCCCTTCGCCGACGAGGTGATCCGCATCCCGCTCGCCGGTGCGCTGTTCGAGCCGATCCTCGCGGTCGTGCCGTTGCAGATCTTCGCGATGGCGCTCGCCACCGCGAAGGGCCTCGACGTCGACCAGCCCCGCAACCTGGCCAAGTCCGTCACGGTGGAGTGACGCCCGGGCCCCGGGCGGCCGGCCCCCGGGGCGCGCGGTTCCCCTCCCCGGGGTCGTCGAGCGAGCACGGCCGCAGGCCGAGCGGCTCCTCTCGGGGTCGTTGAGCGAGCGCGGCCGGGGGCTGAGCGGCTTTTCTCGGGGGTCGAGTGAGCACGGCCGGGGGCTGAGCGGCTTCTCTCGGGGGTCGAGTGAGCACGGCCGCAGGCCGAGCGGCTCCTCTCGGGGGTCGAGTGAGCACGGCCGCAGGCCGAGCGGCTCCTCTCGGGGTCGTTGAGCGAGCACGGCCGCAGGCCGAGCGAGACGAAACGCGCGACCCCCCCGGAACCGCGTTTCACCCCGACCGCGCCGGCCTGCGGTCGGTCTGCGCCGTGCCGGCCATGGCGTGGGGTTGCGCTGGGCCGACTGCACGGGTTGTTCTCGAGTGCACGGGGTGTTGGCGTGAAGGAGCCGTGCAGTCGGCGGGATCCGGTGCAGTCGCGGTGTGTGTCGTCGAGTGCACGGGTTGTCGACGTCAGGCGGTCGTCGCAGACCGCCCGCGCACGCAGGCCGGTCCCCGCGCATGCACGCTGGTCCCCGCGCATACCGGCCGTCCCCGCGCATACTGGCCGGTCCACGCGCGCCGGGGTGGACCGCCGGGGGATCCCGGACCCCGCGGAACCCGCCCGGTAGGCTGAATCGGTGATCATCGGCACCGGCATCGACCTCGTGGACATCCCGCGATTCGAGCGGACCGTCGCCCGTACCCCCCGGCTGATGCAGCGGCTGTTCGCACCGTCGGAGCAGACGCTCCGCCTGGCCTCGCTCGCCGCGCGGTACGCGGCGAAGGAGGCGCTGATCAAGGCGCTGGGCGGATCCGACGGCGTGCACTGGACCGAGATCGAGGTCGCGTCGGAGCCCTCGGGCCGGCCGTACTTCGTGCTGACCGGCAGCACCGCCGCCGTCGTCGCCGAGCGCGGCATCGCGAACCTGCACCTCTCGCTCACCCACGACGCGGGGCTCGCCGCCGCATACGTCGTCGCGGAGGGGCCCGCAGATTCCGCGTTTCCCTCCTCTGCCCGTCTTTCCCTCCCCGCAGCGACGTCACTGCGGGGAGGGAAAGACGACGCGGGGAGGGAAACGCGCCAGGAGACCGGCGTCGGGGAGGGCCGCGCATGACGGCCCCGTTCCGCGAGGCGACCATCGACCTCGACGCGATCAGCGACAACACCCGGCATCTGCGCCGTCTCACCGGCGTCGACGTCATCGGCGTGGTCAAGGCGAACGCCTACGGCCACGGCGCCGCCGCGGCCGCGGTCGCCGCGCTCGCGGGCGGCGCGACCGGTCTCGGCGTCGCCACGGTCGAGGAGGGCCTCGAGCTGCGCCGTGAGGGGGTCACTGCGCGGATCCTCGCGTGGCTGCACGCCCCCGGCCGCCGCTTCGACGACGCCGCCGAGGCCGGCCTCGACCTGGGTATTTCGAGCTTCGACCAGCTGCTCGCCGCGTCGGAGGCGAGCCGGGGGGCGGATCCGGTCCGGGTGCACCTCAAGTTCGAGACGGGACTGAGCCGCAACGGCATCGCCCCGTCCGACCGTTCCCGGCTGCTGGCCGAGGCCGCGCGTCTCGAGCGGATCGGCCGCGTGCGCATCGTCGGCCTGTTCAGCCACGTCTCCAACACCTCACCCGAGGACGACCTCGCGGCGCTCGCCGCCTTCGAAGCCGCATGCGCGGAGGCGGCCTCGCTCGGCATCGCCCCCGAGGTGCGTCACCTCGCCGCGACCGCCGCGGCCATCGACCTGCCGCAGGCCCGGCTCGACGCGGTGCGCGTCGGCATCGGGCTGTACGGGCTCAGCCCGTTCGAGGACCGCAGCTCGGCCGATCTCGGCCTGCGCCCCGCGATGACCCTGCGCGGCGCCGTCGCCGCGGTGCGCCGGGTGCCCGCCGGCACGGGCGTGTCCTACGGCTACACGCACCGCACGGACGCCGAGACCACGCTCGCGCTCATCCCGCTCGGCTACGCGGACGGCATCCCGCGCAGCGCCTCGGCACGCGGCCCCGTGCAGATCGGCGGGCGCCGCTACACGGTCGCCGGGCGCATCGCGATGGACCAGTTCCTCGTCGACGTCGGCGACGACGAGGTCGCCGTGGGGGACGAGGTCGTGCTGTTCGGCGATCCCACGCTCGGGCTGCCCTCTGCCGCGGACTGGGCGGACGCCGCCGGCACCATCAACTACGAGATCGTGACGAGGATCGGCCCGCGAGTGCCCCGCCGGAGCGTGTCGTGACCGCTCTCGACGACCTCGCCGGACGGCACCAGATCCGCACCGCCGACGCGATGGAGGATCTCGGACGCCGGATCGGATCCGACCTCGTCGCCGGGGACGTCCTGATCCTCACCGGCCCGCTCGGTGCGGGCAAGACGACGTTCACGCGCGGACTGGCAGAGGGCCTCGGCGTGCGCGGTCCGGTGCAGAGCCCGACGTTCGTGATCGCCCGCACGCACCCTTCGCTGGTCGGCGGCGCCCCGCTCGTGCACATGGACGCGTACCGGCTCGGATCCGCCGCCGAGTTGGACGATCTCGACGTCGACGTGCCGGGATCCGTCGTCGTGGTCGAGTGGGGCCGCGGCATGGCCGAGGAGCTCGCCGACGCCTGGTGGGACATCGAGCTGGAGCGCCCGGTCGGCGCCGGCGCCGGCGACACCGTGCCCGAAGACCTCGACGCCGACGCCCCGCGCGTCGTGACGATCGCCCGCGCGACCGCCCGCTGAGCCGGTCCGGATCCGCGGATCGTCCCGCCGCGTCCGTCCGCAGATCGCGCTCCCGCTGCGTCCGTCCATCCCGCGGATCCGCGCTCGTCACCTCCGCTCGTTGGTCGCCGATTGCGGCTGTCCGCGGGCTGAAGCCGCAATACGCGACAGTGAGCAGAGGCGCGGCCTGTCTGGATCTGGGGGTGGGCTCGTCACCTCCGCTCGCTGGTCGCCGATTGCGGCTGTCCGCGGGCTGAAGGCGCAATACGCGACCAGCGAGCGGATCCAGAGGTGCGGGACCAGCGAGCGGGTGCGGAGGTGCGGGACCAGCGAGCGGGTGCGGAGGTGCGGGACGAGCGAGCGGGTCCGGAAGTGCGGGCCCGGCGAGCGGGTGCGACGGGGGACCGGACGGATCCGGGGACGGACCGCGTGCAGGGGCCGGTCGAGGACTGCGACGGCTAACCTGGAGGGGTGATACTCGGCGTGGACACCTCACTCGGCTCGGCTGTCGGCTTGATCGGCCGTGACGGGCGCACTCTCGCCGACGTGTCGCAGTCCGGGCACCTCGGGCACGCGGAGGCGATCGGCTCCCTGCTCGAGCAGGTGCTCGCCGCCGCCCCCGGTGCCGGATCCGTCGCCGCGGAGGCCGCGACGAAAGATGCGGATCCGGATCCGCTCACGCACGTCGCGGCGGGCATGGGTCCCGGCCCGTTCACCGGGCTGCGGATCGGGATCGCGGCGGCACGCGCCTTCGCCCTCGGACGGGGCGTGCCCGTGATCGCCGTGCCCAGCCACCACGCCGCGGCCCTCGCGATCATCGAGGCGGACGCTCCCGCGGGGCCGTTCGCGATCCTCACCGACGCCCGCCGGCGCGAGACCGCGGTGACCGTGTACGAGGGGATCGACGTCGACGGCATCCCGCACGCCGTGGTCGACACGGTGCTCGTGCCGCAGGCCGACGTCGATCGCAAGCTCGGGGCGCTGCGCCGTTTCGACGTCACGGCGATCTCGGGCGCCGCCGTCGCGCGGGTCGCCCGCCGTGCCGTGGCCGCCGGGCGCACCCTCACCGGATCCGAGCCGCTGTATCTGCGCCCGCCGGACGCCCGCGTGCCCGCCGCGCCCAAGAAGGTGGGGTCGTGAGGCGGCGACCGCATCGCGGCATCGGGGTGGCATCGTGATCCGCGCCGCGACGGCGGCCGACCTCGACGCGATCATGCTCATCGAGCGGCGCTCGTTCCCGACCGACGCGTGGAGCGCCGAGATGATGGCGGCCGAGCTCGCCAGCCCGCACGGCCGCTACCTCGTCGATGTGGAGCCCTCCGCAGGCAGCGAGATCGTCGTCGGGTACGGCGGGGTGCGCGCGCTGCGCGGCTCCGCCGACAGCGACATCCAGACCATCGCGCTCGACGCCGACCATCGCGGATCCGGCCGGGGCAGGGCGCTGCTGCGCGCGCTGCTCGCGGAGGCCGAGGAGCGCGGTGCACGCGAGGTCTTCCTCGAGGTGCGCGCCGACAATCCGGTCGCCCAGGCGCTGTACCTCTCCGAGGGGTTCGTCGAGATCGGACGCCGCGCCGGCTACTACCAGCCCGACGACGTCGACGCCGTGATCATGAGGCTCGACCTGCGCGGACGGACGCTGCAGGATCCGGCGCCGGCGGGCTCGATCGCGCAGGACGACAGCGCGCAGGACGACAGGCCGAGCGCCGGGCCTGCGGACGATCCGGCCGGATCCGTCCTGCAGAATGACAGGACTCCTGCGGACGTGAAGGGATCCGATGACTGACCAGAAAGTCTCCGCCGGGGGCGTCGGATTTCCGGTCCCCCGGTCTGGTCATCGGCCAGGGGCCGCTGACGGGCCTCTCGTGCTCGGGATCGAGACGAGTTGCGACGAGACCGGGATCGGGATCGTGCGCGGTCGCACCCTGCTGTCCAACACGATCGCGTCGAGCATGGACGAGCACGCCCGCTACGGCGGCGTGGTGCCCGAGGTCGCCGCCCGGGCGCACCTCGAGGAGCTGCAGCCGGCGATCGAGCGGGCTCTCGCCGAGGCGCAGGTGCGGCTGGAGGATCTCGACGCGGTCGCGGTGACCAGCGGGCCGGGGCTCGCCGGCGCGCTCATGGTCGGCATCGGCGCGGCGAAGGGCCTCGCGGTCGCCCTGGACAAGCCGCTGTACGCGGTGAACCATCTCGTCGGTCACATCGCCGCCGACATCCTGACGCCCGATTCGGTGCCCCTGGAGTACCCGACGATCGCGCTGCTCGTCTCGGGCGGGCACACCTCGCTGCTGCACGTGCGCGATCTCACCACCGACGTCGAGCTGCTCGGCGAGACCGTCGACGACGCCGCGGGCGAGGCTTTCGACAAGGTCGCCCGGATCCTCGGTCTGCCGTATCCCGGCGGACCCGAGATCGATCGGGCGGCGATCGGCGGGGATCCGGACGTGATCCGGTTCCCGCGCGGGCTGTCCCGTGCGTCGGATCTGGAGAAGCACCGCTACGACTTCTCCTTCTCCGGGCTGAAGACGGCGGTGGCGCGCTGGATCGAGCGCGAGCAGGCGGCGGGATCCGAGATCCCCGTGGCCGACGTGGCGGCGAGCTTCCGCGAGGCCGTGGTCGACGTGCTCGTGACCAAGGCGCTCGCGGCCTGCGCCGACCGGGGCGTACCCCGGCTGCTGCTCGGCGGCGGCGTGATCGCGAACCGCCGGCTGCGCGAGGTCGCGCTCGCCCGGGCCGCCGAGGCGGGGGTCACGATGCGGATCCCGCCGCTGTCGCTGTGCACCGACAACGGCGCCATGATCGCGGGGCTCGCGGCCGAGCTGATCGCGTCCGGTCGGCGCCCGTCCACGCTCGCGTTCGGCGCCGACTCGACGCTGCCGGTGACCGAGATCCAGGTCGCCGAGGATACCGCCGGCGCATTCGACGCGGCGGCCGCCGGCCTGCCTGCGGCTGTCGTCGCCGGCCTGCCTGCGGCTGCCGTCGCCGACCGCGCGGGGACCGAGGGCGACTGATGGCGACCACAGGCGGAACGGATCCGGAGCGGTACACGCGGCTGCCGACCGCGCCTGTGCCCGTGGGCATCGAGAGCGGCCCGCAGCTGGACGGCGGGCTGGATCCCGAGGACCTGGAACTCGACCGCGACGGGTCTGCGCCCGCCCACGAGGAATGGCATCCCACAGACGGCACCGAGACGCCCGAGCATCCTGTCGCGGAGCCGCGGCTGGCGCCGTGGGCCCTGCTGTCGGCGATCGTCGCGCTGTTCTCGTCGCTGTTCGTGGGCTGGGGGATCCCCGTCGCGATCGTCTCGGTGATCGCCGCGATCATGTCGCTGCGCCGCCCCTGGGAGAGCCGCGGGATGGCGACCTGGGCGCTCGTGCTCGGCTCGGTCGCGACGCTGTACTGCGCAGGCTGGCTGCTCTGGGCGGCCTACCGGTTCGGCTGGTTCGGATAGGGCATGTCGGATCCGGCGGGGGAGCGGCGCGAGCTGGAGCGCCGTGCGTTCGGCAGGGAGGGATCCGGCCTGACGGCGGCCGAGGCCGCGCGCTTGACGGAGCTGCGCTGCGCGGACGCCCCCGTTTCGGGCCCGGATTCGCCGAGAGAAGCCGGCACCGGACCGGGCGCCATCCCTCTGGGGTCGTCGAGCGAGGACTCCGTGGCGCGGGGGCTCCTTCCTCCGGGGTCGTTGAGCGAGGACGCCGGAGGCGACCGAGTCGAAACGCCGCATGCTCGCGGGTCAGGCGGGGCTGCCCTTCCTTCGGGGTCGTTGAGCGAGGACGCCGGAGGCGACCGAGTCGAAACGCCGCACGCTCGCGGGTCAGGTGGGGTGGTCCTTCCTCCGGGGTCGTCGAGTGGGGATGGCGTGACGCCGGGGTTCCCCCCTCCGGGGTCGTTGAGCGAGGACGCCGCAGGCGACCGAGTCGAAACGCCGCCTGCTCACGGGCCAAGGCCGAGAACGCTCCTGTCAGGTCCGATCCGCGCGTTCCGCGCCTGGCTCCAGACCGGCCGCTGGAAGCGCCCGCGCTACCTCGTCGGCGGCCTCGCCGGTCTGCTGCTCGTCGGCGTCCTGATCGGCGTCGCGATCCCGCGCCCACCCGACGTGGGGCTCGCCATGCGGGCGGGGGAGGATGCGCGCGAGGCGGCGGTCGGATCCGAGAACGACGACCTCGATGCCGGATCCCTGCTGCTGCTCGCCCGAGAGGGTGAGGGCCTGCTCTGGTACGCCACACAGGCGAACGGTGAGCTGCTCTGCGCGGTCCTCGACGTGAACGGCATGCCGATGCAGAAGCAGTGCCTGCCCCGTGAGCAGCTCGCTCAGCATCCACTCGGCGTCTCCAGCCAGCAGACAGGAACCGTCTCCGGAGACGGCTACTCGGGCATGGTCGTCCTGTCCGGTCGCGGTGTACCGTTCGGCATGCTGAACCGATTCCAGTTGACGTACGACGAAGGCACGGGCATGAGTGCGGAGGAGCGCTCAGCGATGAAACGCGTCATCGGTGAGAACCGATTCGTCTATGCGCAGGTCGTCGGTCGGGTGGGGAAGACACCGGTGTGGTTCGGCGATGACGGCACGGGGAATCGATGTCTCGTCGTCGAGGACGGTCTCACGCGGAAGACCTGCTCGCCGAACACCAGCACGACCATGGATCCGTTCTCGGGCGAGGAGCGGCCGGCGCTCAGCATGAGGCTGATGCAGACCGCTTCCCATCCAGCCGTGCGTCTCGACTTCTGGATGCCCTCTTACGCTGGACAGTACCTCGTGATCAGCCCCGACGAGGGGGAGTTCCGGGTCAACGCGGACTGAGTCAGACCCGGTCCGCGAGGATCGCGTGCCGCTTGTCTCCGACGCGCACCAGAATCAGCGTGGCCTCGCCGGATCCGCGCAGGTTCAGCTTCTTGCGGAACGCCGCCGGATCCACGTCCACGCCGCGCTTCTTGATCTCCAGGCGCCCGATCCCGGCCTTCTTCAGCGCGGATCCGATCGCCTTGGGATTCATCGGCAGCACCTCGCGCACCTGGAACGACGCGGCGAACGGGCTCTCGGCGGGAGCGTCGGAGGTCAGATACGCGATATGCGGATCCAGCATGCCGGCATCGAGGCTGCGGGCGAGGTCGCCGATCAGACGGGCACGGATCACCGCGCCGTCGGGCTCGTGCACGTAGGCGCCGAGCTCGCGCACCTCGGCGTCCTCGGTGTCGGCCGGGGCGGTCAGCTCGTGCGCGCGGTCGCCGCGGATCACGAGGGCCGCCCGCCGCACGCCTTCGCGCGCCAGCACGCCCGACCACAGGACCAGCTCGACGACGTCGCCGTCGGCGCTCACCCACTGCGCCTCGACGCCTTCGGGGATCGCGTCGCGGTCGTGCGCGGGCCCGAGCTTGATGCCGGTCGGGATCCGCTCCGCGAGCGCGAACGCCCAGTCCAGGGAGGGGGAGTAGTCGTCCGCGGCGACGCGCCGGGTCTCGGAATGCCCCGCGGTGCGCCGGGCCGGATCCAGCCACACCGCTTCCGTTCCGGTCCCCGAGCCGGTCGAAGGGACTCCAGCGGATCCGGGCCATTCGGCGGGCTCGGGGACCGGATCCGCCCACGCCGCTTCCGTTCCGGTCCTCGAGCCGGTCCCACGCACCGCGGCCGGCGCCGGCGCCGGCGCGTGATCCTCCGCGAGTCCGTGCCGCACCTCGGCGTCGGATCCGAATGGGGCGAGGTTGTACGCCGCCAGCGCGGCCGTGACCTCGTCGGCGTCCACCGCGGTGACCCGGAGACCTGCGCCGGCGAACGCCAGCGCATCGCCGCCGATCCCGCAGCCGAGGTCGGAGACGTGGGCGATCCCCGCGGCGCGCATCCGGCCCGCGTGCCGTGCCGCGACGCCGAGCCGCGTGGCCTGCTCGAGGCCGGCGCGGGTGAACAGCATCCGGTCCGCGAATTCGCCGAACTTCGCCCTCGCCTTGGTGCGCAGCCGTGCCTGGCCGACGACCGCGGAGACGAACTCGGGGGAGTGCCCCTCCGCTCGCAGGCGCATGACCGCGCGGGCGGCGGCATCTGTGGACGCGATGGGCCCGAGGGTGTCGAGCATCCGCAGCGCCTCGGGCGTCAGCAGCGTTCGCAGTTCGCTCATATCCACGCGGTCCAGGCTATCGACGTCGCGGCCCCGTGCCGCCGCCGATCAGGCCTGCCGCGAGGTCGGCAGGCATCCGACTGCACCGGATCCTGACGACTGCACGGGAAGTTCGCGTCAACAGGCGGTGCACTCGGCGACAGGCCGTGCACTCGTGGATGAGCAGGGCGGACGCCCGCCTATAAGCCGTGCGCTCGGCGACAGGCCGTGCGCTCGGCGACGGGCCATGCCGCGAGGTCGGCAGGCATCCGACTGCACCGGATCCTGACGAGTGCACGGGAAGTTCGCGTCGACAGGCCGTGCGCTCGGCGACAGGCCGTGCACTCGACTCGCCATCAGTGTCGCCCGGTTGGCACTCGCATTGCATGAGTGCCAGCGATGTGCCTAGACTGTCGTTAGCACTCTCGGGCTGAGGGTGCTAATCAGTCTTGAACCGTCAAGAAAGAGGTAGACCGTGTCGGTTTCCATCAAGCCGCTCGAGGACCGCATCGTCATCAAGCAGGTCGAGGCCGAGCAGACCACCGCGAGTGGCCTGGTCATCCCCGACACCGCCAAGGAGAAGCCCCAGGAGGGCGAGGTCGTGGCCGTGGGCCCCGGCCGCATCGACGACAACGGCAACCGCGTCCCGCTCGACGTCACCGTCGGCGACCGCGTGCTCTACAGCAAGTACGGCGGCACCGAGGTGAAGTTCGGCGCCGACGAGTTCCTCGTGCTGTCCGCGCGCGACGTGCTCGCCGTCGTGGTGCGCTGAGCGCCCTTCGAGTTCTCCAGGGAGTGCCCCGCCGTGTGCGGGCCGGTTCCTGACGAAGGCCCGGATGCGACGCATCCGGGCCTTCGTCGTCCCCACCACCTTCGAGTCGTCCCCATGAGCGGACGCCGGGGGCTCCGCTCATGGGGACGACTCGGAATGGGGGACGGAAGGCCGGCATGTCGCCGCGCGGCAATAGGGTTGACCGGTGACCACCACCCCGCGCAGCGCCCAGACCGTGGGCGTCGCCTCCGCGATCGGCGCGTATCTGCTGTGGGGCGTGCTGCCGCTGTACTTCCTGCTGCTCCGGCCCACCGGCCCGTGGGAGCTGGTGGCCTGGCGGGTCGCGCTCTCGTTCGTGTTCTGCCTCGTGCTGCTGGCGATCACTCGCGGCGGGAAGCCGCTGATGGCGATCATCCGGCAGCCGCGGCTGCTCGCCCTGACGGCGCTCGCCGGGGCGCTGATCTACATCAACTGGCAGGTGTTCGTCCTCGCCACCCTGAACGGCGAGATCGTCGAGACCAGCCTCGGCTACTTCATCAACCCCATCGGCACCATGCTGCTGGGCGTCTTCGTGCTGAAGGAGAAGCTGCGCCGGCTGCAGTGGGTCGCCGTCGGGATCGCGACCGTGGCCGTGCTGGTGATCGTGTTCGCGCACGGAACCTTCCCGTGGATCGCCCTGTCGCTGACCGCCTCGTTCGGCGTCTACGGCCTCGTCAAGAAGAAGATCGGCCCCTCGGTCGACGCGATCAGCGGCCTCACCCTGGAGTCGTTCTGGCTGCTGCCGGTCGCCGTCGTGCAGCTGATCGCCGTGGGACTCACCACCGGGATCACGATGGGCGCGAACGGTCTGCTGCATGCGGGCCTGCTCGCCTTCGCCGGCATCGCCACCGCGGTTCCGCTGCTGCTGTTCGCGGCGGGCACCCGCCGGATCGGACTGACCGTGATCGGCATGATCCAGTTCATCACCCCGATCATGCAGCTCCTCGTCGGCGTGCTCGTCATGCACGAGCCGATGCCGATCGAGCGATGGATCGGCTTCGGGATCGTCTGGGTCGCGATCGCCGTGTTCCTGGTCGACCTTGCGCTCGCCGCCCGCCGGCTGCGGTCGACGCCGGACGTGATCGACGAGCCGGACCCGGGCACCGGCGCCGTCCCCGTGCCCTGAGGTCCGCACGGCCCAGGCATGGTCGTGCAACGAGCCGGCGGTGCGTGGGTGCCGCCCTCCACCGTCTCCGTCGGTCGCCCCGGTTCTGGGAATACCGCCCCTCTCACGGCGTTTAGAATCGATACACGCGCGCGAGAAAGAGGAGCCCCGCAACCCATGGAGCAGCACGACCCGTTCGGTTTTGTCGGATTGACCTACGATGACGTCCTGCTCCTGCCCGGGCACACGGATGTGATCCCGAGCGAGGCGGACACCTCGTCACGTGTGACGCGCCGCATCTCGGTCGCCACCCCTCTGCTCTCCAGCGCGATGGACACCGTGACCGAGGCGCGCATGGCGATCGCCATGGCGCGCGAGGGCGGCCTGGGCATCCTGCACCGCAACCTCTCGATCGCCGACCAGGCCGCGCAGGTCGACCGGGTCAAGCGCAGCGAGTCGGGCATGATCACGGATCCGATCACCACGACCCCCGACGCGACGATCGCCGAGGTCGACGCGATGTGCGCGAAGTACCGCATCTCGGGTCTGCCCGTGGTGGATCCGGATGGGCGCCTCGTCGGCATCGTCACGAACCGCGACATGCGCTTCATCTCCGGATCCGCCAAGCAGACCACGCGCGCCCGCGACGTCATGACGAGCGAGAACCTCGTCACCGCCCCGGTCGGAGTCCCGGCCGAGCAGGTCATCGCGCTGTTCGCGAAGCACCGCGTGGAGAAGCTGCCGCTCATCGATGAGGACGGCAAGCTCGCCGGCCTCATCACCATCAAGGACTTCGACAAGAGCGAGAAGTACCCGCTGGCGACCAAGGACGAGCAGGGCCGCCTGCGCGTCGGCGCGGCGATCGGCTTCTTCGGCGACGCCTGGGAGCGTGCCGAGGCACTGCGCGACAAGGGCGTGGACGTGCTCGTCGTCGACACCGCCAACGGCCAGTCGCAGGGCGTGATCGACCTCGTCACCCGGCTCAAGGCGGATCCGTCGTTCGAGCACATCGACATCATCGGCGGCAACGTCGCGACCCGCGAGGGCGCGCAGGCGCTCGTCGACGCCGGCGTGGACGCCGTCAAGGTCGGCGTCGGCCCGGGCTCGATCTGCACCACCCGCATCGTCGCCGGCGTCGGCGTGCCGCAGGTGACCGCGGTCTACGAGGCCTCGCTCGCCGCGCGTCCGGCCGGCATCCCGGTCATCGCGGACGGCGGTCTGCAGTACTCCGGCGACATCGCCAAGGCCCTCGTCGCCGGCGCCGACGCCGTGATGCTCGGATCCCTGCTCGCCGGCACCGAGGAGTCGCCGGGCGAGATCGTGTTCCAGGGCGGCAAGCAGTTCAAGCTGTACCGCGGCATGGGCTCGCTCGGCGCCATGCAGACCCGCGGCAAGCAGACGTCCTACTCGAAGGACCGCTACTTCCAGGCCGACGTGCCCAGCGACGACAAGCTCATCCCCGAGGGCATCGAGGGCCAGGTGCCCTATCGCGGCCCGCTGTCCGCGGTCGCGTACCAGCTCGTCGGCGGCCTGCGCCAGTCGATGTTCTACGTCGGCGCGCGCACGATCGAGGAGCTGAAGACGCGCGGCAAGTTCGTCCGCATCACCGCGGCGGGCCTCAAGGAGTCGCACCCGCACGACGTGCAGATCGTGGTCGAGGCGCCGAACTACAAGCGCTGAGCCCGGATCGCGCGCTCTCTGGGGCCGTTGAGCGAGCACACCCCCGGGGTCGTTGAGCTAGCGAAGCGAGACGAAACGCGGGTGCCTTTGCGAGAGCTTGTCCTGCGAGAGCGGCGTTTCGTCTCGGTCGCCTGCGGCGTCCTCGCTCAACGTCCCCGGGGGTAGCGGTGTGTGTTGCTTCCGGGGGGTCGTTGAGCGAGCACCGGCGGAGCCGGAGCGAGACGAAACGCAGTGCCCTGTGGCGTCCCGCTCAACGTCCCCGAGGGGGCGGGCCGCCGATCCCGGCGGCGGAGGTCTCAGGCGGCGACCGGCTCCGCCGTGGCGGAGGCCGTCTCATCGGCGCCGTGGGCGCCCCGTCCGGCCGGCAGCCAGAGCGCGATGACCGTGGCGACCAGCAGCACCGCGGCGCCGGTGAACACGGCGGGGCGGGCGGCGTCGACGTAGTGGTCGGGGAGCAGCTGGCCGCCGGCGCCCACGAAGATCGCCGTCATCACGGCGGTGCCGAGGGCGACGCCCAGCTCGCGGAGCGTCGAGTTCACCCCCGAGGCCTTGGCGTGGTCGACGAGGCCGAGCGTCGCCAGCAGTGCCGTGGCGGACGGCGCGAACACGAGGCCCATCCCGACACCCGCGAGGATGAACGGCGCGACGAGGGCGGCGTAGGGCACGTCCGTGGCGAGCAGCGCGGCCAGCCAGCCGAGGGCCGCGCCCTCCAGCAGCAGGCCCGTCACGAGCAGCACCCGCGTGCCGACGCGCGGCGCGATCAGGCCTGCCAGCGGCGCCACGACCATCGGGGCGAGCGTCCACGGCATGGTCTGCACGGCGGCCTCGAGCGGGGTCGCGCCCTGCACGACCTGCAGGAACTGGATCAGGATGAACACGGATCCGAAGGTGCCGAAGCTGAAGGCGAAGCCGACGACGTTCGTGATCGAGAACGACCGGTCGCGGAACAGCCGCAGCGGCACCAGTGGGGCGGCCGAGCGCACTTGCCAGATCAGGAACGCGATCACGAGCGCGCCGCCGAGGGCGAGCTCGGCGATCACTCCGATCGTGTCCCAGCCGTCGTCGTTGCCGCGCACGATCGCGTGCACGAGGGCGAGCACCCCGGCGGCGGCGAGCACCGCGCCTGGCACGTCGATGCGGGTGCGGGCGCCGAAGTCGTTGTTCAGCACGAGCAGGGCGAGCGGGATCGCGATCACGGCGACCGGCACGTTGATCCAGAAGATCGCCTGCCAGTTCCAGCCCTCCATGATCGCCCCGCCGATGAGCGGACCCACGGCGACGCCCAGCCCCGAGACGCCACCCCAGATGCCGATCGCGAGCGGGCGGCGAGCGGCGGGCACGGCACCCGTGAGCAGCGCCAGGGAGAGCGGCATGACCGCGGCGGCGCCGAGGCCCTGCACGGCCCGGGCGGCGATGAGCTGGCCCGGGTCGGAGCTGAGGGCCGCGAACAGCGAACCCGCGCCGAACAGCGCGATGCCGAGCGCGAACACGGTGCGGCGCCCGAACCGGTCGCCGAGTGCCGAGGCGACCAGGATCGCCCCGGCGAACGCCAGCGTGTAGGCGTTCACGAACCACTGCAGCTGCTCGATCGTGGCGCCCATCTCGCGGTGCAGCACGGGCAAGGCGTTGGTCATGACGAGGTTGTCGAGGGTCGCCATGAACATGGGCAGAGACGCAGCGGCGATGACGAGCGCAACCGGCCGCGAAGGGCGGGGAGCGACGGCGGAACGGCTCCGGCGAGCGGTCGGAGCAGAGGAGGGAACGGTCATGGGAAGCTCCAGTTGTAATTGGATGATCACTAGCGCTGAGATACATGTTGTAATCAGATGATTACAAAGTCAAGTCATTCACTGATAACCTTTCGACATGACCTCCGCAGCGCCCACCGCACCCGACGCCGCCGAGGACCCGGGCCGCCGCCTGTCCTCGGAAGAGCGCCGCGCGCAGATCATCCTCGCGGCGCTCACGGTCTTCGGATCGCGCGGTTACGAGGGGGCGACGACGGACCAGGTGGCCCGGGCCGCAGGGGTCAGCCAGCCCTACGTCGTGCGTCTGTTCGGCACCAAGGAGAACCTCTTCCTGGCGACGATCGAGTTCGCCCTCGACCGCTTGCTCGCGGTCTTCCGTGAGGCGCTCGCGGCATCGGACGAGGGCGGCGAGCGGCCCGTGGGCAAGCGGATCGGCGAGGCCTACGTCGACCTCATCGAGGTGCCCGGCCTGCACCAGACGCTCGCGCACGCCTACCTGCTCGGCAGCAACCCGGCCATCGGCGCCGCCGCGCGAGCAGGGTTCGCGAAGGTGTGGCGCTTCTTCCGCGACGAGATGGGGCTCGAGGCCGACGAGGCGCGCACCTTCCTCGCCGAGGGCATGCTGATCAGCACCATGATCGGCCTCCGGATCGTCGACGACTACGGATCCGATCCGCAGATCACGGAGCTGTTCCGGGCGTGCTTCCCGAACAAGCTGCCGCACGTGCTCGAGGTGCTGCCGCGCAACGAGCACCGGATCTAGGCGGCGTGCCCGATCGGCGGGCGCGGCGACGCCGCCGGCCGGAGTCTGACGTGCCATCGGCCCCGGCGTTGACGCGCCATCCCACCGTGCATCGCTGAGTGGTATTTTCGAAAGATGGATACCACATATGCAGCGTCCATGGGTGATCGCGGACGGCTGGTGGTCCCCGCGGGACTTCGCACGCGGCAGCACTGGGACTCCGGTACGGCACTGCTGTTCATCGAGACGGAGAACGGCGTGCTGCTCGCGACCCGTGAGCAGGCCAAGCGCATCGTGCGCGCGCAGCTCTCCGGCCAGGATCTGGTCCAGCAGCTGCTCGACGAGCGGCGCGCCGCCGCGCAGGCGGAGGACGCGGCGTGACGGTGCTCGACGCCTCCGCTGTGCTCGCGTTCCTGCAGGGCGAGTCGGGCGCGGATCGCGTCGAGGCCGAGCTGGACGGCGGTGTCATCGGCGCTGCGAACTGGTCGGAGGTCGCGCAGAAGGTGCGCGCGTCCGGCGGCGACTGGGGGATCGCGCGCAGTCTGCTGCTGAGCTACGACGTCCGGGTCGAACCGGTGGGCGCGGCGGACGCGGAAGGCGCAGCCGTGCGATGGCGTCGAGGATCCGGGCTCTCTCTCTCGGCGATCGGCTCTGCCTGGCTTTGGCGGATCGGCTGGGCGTCCCGGCACTCACCGCCGATCGCGCCTGGGGCGAAGCGGAGGGCATCGTCCAGATCCGCTGACAGCACGGGCGGGCGGTCGGATCCCGCCTTCACGCTCACGTCGACTCGCTCCTGATAGCCTGGTCGGCTCGCCGTTGCGCACCTGCTCGCGGGCGGAAGGACCACCACCGTGGGATACATCGATGTCGCCGGCGTCTCGCTGACCCTGCCCGATGGGCGACCTCTGCTCGACGAGGCCTCGTTCCGGGTCGGCACCGGATCCACGAGCGCGCTGATCGGGCCGAACGGCGCCGGGAAGTCCACGATCCTGCGGGTCATCCGCGGCGAACAGGCACCCGACGCGGGCGTCGTGACGATCGACGGATCCCTCGGCGTCATGGATCAGTTCGTCGGACATGGCCACGAGGGGCAGACCGTGCACGAGCTGCTCATCGCCGTGGCGCCCGCGCGCATCAGAGCGGCGGCCGAGGCGCTCGAGGGTGCCGAGAACGCGCTCATCGAGGACGACACCGAGCCCCGGCAGATGCGGTACGCGACCGCGATCGCGGAGTATGCGGACGCCGGCGGATACGAGCACGAGACGGTGTGGGACCAGTGCACGATCGCAGCCCTCGGTGTCGCGTTCGAGCGGGCGCGGTTCCGCGATCTTGCGACCCTGTCCGGCGGCGAGCAGAAGCGGCTCGCGCTGGAGGCGCTGCTGCGCGGACCGGATGACGTGCTGCTGCTCGACGAGCCGGACAACTATCTCGACGTGCCCGGCAAGCGCTGGCTCGAGGAGCGGCTGCGCGAGACTCCGAAGACGGTGCTGCTCGTGTCGCATGACCGAGAGATGCTCGCCCGGGCGGCCGATCGCATCGTCACGCTCGAGCCGGGCGGCGCGGGCGCGACCGCGTGGGTGCACGGCGGCGGATTCGCCACCTACCATCAGGCGCGGATCGACCGCATGGACCGGCTCGACGAGCTGCGCCGCCGCTGGGATGAGCAGCACGAGAAGCTGAAGACCCTGGTCGCGAACCTCAAGGTCAAGGCGGCCACGAACGACGGCTTCGCCTCGCGCTATCAGGCGGCGCAGACGAGACTGCGGAAGTTCGAGGAGGCAGGCCCGCCCGAGGAGCGCCCGCCCGCGCAGGACTTCGACATGCGCCTGCGCGGCGCCCGCACGGGCAAGCGCGCGATCGTGTGCACGAGGCTGGAGCTGACCGGCCTGATGCGACCGTTCGACACCGAGATCTGGTTCGGCGATCGCGTCGCCGTGCTGGGCTCGAACGGATCCGGCAAGTCGCACTTCCTGCGCCTGCTGGCCCGCGGCGGCTCGGATCCGGACCCGATGATGCGAAAGTCGCCGCCGGGGGCGTCGAATTCCGCATCTCCTGGATGGTCATCTGGCAGCAGCCAGCTGACTGCCGGACATCTCACGGGCGCGGGGGAGCGGCTCGACGAGGTCGCCCACGCCGGGACAGCGGCGCTCGGTGCGCGCGTCGTGCCAGGGCTGTTCGCGCAGACCCACGCGCATCCGGAGTTCGCCGGGCGCACGCTGCTCGAGATCCTGCACCGCGGCGACGACCGCAGGGCGGGGATGCCGCGGGATGCGGCCAGCTCGGCGCTGGACCGCTACGGGCTGGTGCGCCAGGCGCAGCAGGAGTTCTCGCAGCTCTCCGGCGGGCAGCAGGCGCGGTTCCAGGTTCTGCTGCTCGAGCTCTCCGGCGCGACCCTGCTGCTGCTCGACGAGCCGACGGACAACCTCGACCTCGAGTCGGCCGAGGCACTGGAGGAGGCGATCGCGCGGTTCGAGGGCACGGTCGTCGCCGTCACGCACGACCGCTGGTTCGCGCGCTCGTTCGACCGCTTCCTCGTGTTCGGCCAGGACGGCGGCGTCTACGAGTCGGACGTTCCGGTGTGGGACGAGCGCCGCGTCGCCCGCGTCCGCTGAGCCGCAGCGCTCGTCTCGCCCGTGCCGCGACGGATGCACGACGGATCCTCCCCTCGCGTCGTGCATCCGTCTCGCGATCGTGCATCCGTCGCAGGGGCAGAGCGGCATCCACACCCCGCTGAGCCGCAGAGGCAACCCGGGTAGGCTGGGGTCGTGACCCAGGAGATCGAGCTCGGCCGAGGCAAGCGCGCGCGCCGCGCGTACACGTTCGACGACATCGCGGTGGTGCCGTCGCGGCGCACCCGCAATCCGGAGGACGTGTCCACCGCGTGGACGATCGACGCGTTCCCGTTCGAGATCCCCGTGCTGGGCGCCCCGATGGACTCGGTGATCAGCCCCCGCACGGCTATCATGCTGGGTCAGCTCGGCGGTCTGGGCGTGCTCGACCTGGAGGGCCTGTGGACCCGGTACGAGGATCCGGAGCCGCTGCTGGCCGAGATCGCGGGTCTCGACGAGGGCGAGGCGACCGGCCGCATGCAGGAGCTCTACGCCGAGCCGATCAAGCCCGAGCTCATCAAGGCGCGCCTGGCCGAGATCCGCGACGCCGGCGTCACCGTCGCCGGATCCCTCACCCCGCAGCGCACCCAGGAGCTGTACCAGACCGTCGTCGAGGCCGGTGTCGACCTGTTCGTCATCCGCGGCACGACCGTGTCGGCCGAGCACGTGTCGAGCGTCGCCGAGCCGCTGAACCTGAAAAAGTTCATCTACGACCTCGACGTTCCCGTGATCGTCGGCGGCGCCGCCACCTACACCGCGGCACTGCACCTCATGCGCACGGGCGCGGCCGGCGTGCTCGTGGGCTTCGGCGGGGGAGCGGCCTCGACCACGCGGGCCACGCTGGGCATCCACGCGCCGATGGCCACCGCGGTCTCCGACGTCGCCGCCGCGCGCCGCGACTACCTCGACGAGTCGGGCGGGCGCTACGTGCACGTGATCGCCGACGGCGGCGTGGGCACCTCCGGCGACATCGTCAAGGCTCTGGCGATGGGCGCCGATGCGGTCATGCTCGGCGTCGCGCTCGCCCGCGCCACCGACGCGCCCGGCCAGGGCTTCCACTGGGGCCCGGAGGCGCACCACCCGAAGCTGCCGCGCGGCCGGCGGGTGGCGGTCGACGGCGTCGCGACGCTCGAGGAGATCCTGTACGGCCCGGCCCCCGTGGCCGACGGCACCGCCAACCTCATCGGGGCGCTGCGCAAGTCGATGGCGACCACCGGGTACTCCGACCTCAAGGAGTTCCAGCGCGTCGAGGTCGTGCTCTCCCCGTACGAGTCCTGAACCCCCGCCGTTCTTGAACCGTCCCGTGTCGTCTCCGCAGCACTCCGCCGCCCCGGCTCCGGAGTTCCCGCCCACCCTGCGCGAGGTCATGCTGCGTGGCCGGTGGATCGGCATGCTGCTGCTGTGCCTCGTCGTCGCCGGAGTGTTCGCCTGGCTCGGGCAGTGGCAGCTGGGGCGTGCGATCGACACGAACCCGCCTCCGCCCGGTGCGACCGAGAAGGTGCTGCCGATCGACCAGGTCGTGCAGCCGGGCGCCTATCTCGACGCGCCGCTCGTCGGGCAGCGCACCGAGACCAGCGGATCCTGGATCCCCGACGACTTCCTGATCGTCTCGTCGCGCTTCAACGACGGCGCCGAGGGCTACTGGGTGACCGGGCAGCTGCGCATCGCCGGCACCGCGAAGCCCACGTCGCTGGCCGTCGCGATCGGCTGGGCGCCCGACGAGAAGGCCGCGAAGGCCGCGGTGCAGCGGCTGGAGAAGACCGCGGACGGATCCGTTCTCACGATGACGGGCCGGTTGATCTCCGACGAAGGACCCGTCGCCCCACCGCAGGACCAGCCCACGCGCATGGACCGGATGTCGCCGGCGGCACTGCTCGGCTTCTGGCACGACACCGCCGAGCTGAACGTCTACCGGCCGTACCTGGCCTCCGGTACGCCGCTCGGCGGACTCGATACGATCTCCTCGCCGGCGCCGGAGGAGCACTCCTCGATCAACTGGCTGAACATCTTCTACGCCGTGGAGTGGGCGATCTTCGCCGGCTTCGCGTTCTACCTCTGGTACCGCCTGGCGAAGGACGCCTGGGAGCGCGAGGTCGAGGAGTTCGACGAGCGGACCGGTGTCGCGGACTGAGGCGTTCCGGGTCTGCGCGGTGAGAGTGCGCGTCTGAGCGCAGGAATCGCCGCAGATGCGCGTTCGCGCGGAGGTGTCGTCGTCGCCTGCGCGTGGAGTGACCCTCTCGTGCTGACCTGCGAAGGCCGCCGGATCCCGGATCCGGTGGCCTTCGCCGTGCAGGCATCACCGGGAATCGTGCACAGGTCCGGCGCTGTCGGTTCGGGCGCCTGAGAGGTCGCGCGGAGAGCTCGCCGGTCGCTGAGCTTGTCGAAGCGTCCGGCCCACGGATCCGGCCCCTTCGACAAGCTCGGGGACCGGAAGCCGCTCCCTATCCGCGCGGCCTCTTAACCCTCTTTGCATAAAGATATAGCTATGAAAAACACTTTTGGATAAAGATTTCTGAAAGGTAACATGGATCCATGGCTGTGACTCCTGTTCCCATCCGTCGGGCGCTCCGTGAGATCGGACGGAATATTGCGACGCAGCGAAAACTGCTCGGATTGACCGCGAAAATGGTTGCCGAACGGGCGGGGACCACACCCCCGACGATCAGCCGGCTCGAGAATGGGAACGGTGCGAGCCTGGAGATCACTCTGCGTGTTCTGCGTGTGCTGGGTCTCATGGACGGTGTCGTCGTGGCGAGCGATCCGTACGTGACCGAACGTGGTCGTCTGCTGGCCGATGAGAGACTCCCCGAGCGCGTTCGGGTGCGCCGCGATGGCTGACTCCTACGACGTGACGACGGTCCTCGGTCGGGAGGAGGTTCTTGCGGGTACGATCCACCGGGCGCGACGTGGAGGTTCCTTCGTCTACGCGGCCAGCTATCTCGGCAATCGGGCGGCGTTCGCGCTGGCCCCAGCGCTTCCCCTCTTCTCTGGTCCGCAAGCGCTGTCGCCGACGAATCCGTTCAGCGATTCGGCACCGGACACCTGGGGCCGGAAGGTGCTGAACCGCGCGGCTGGGCGCGGTCTCGACGAACTGTCCTTGATGCTCGGCGTCAACGATCGAAGCCGCCAGGGAGCGACGCGTTTCTGGGATCGCGGCGTGGCCGTGGCAGACGGCGACGGCACTCCGGTCGAAGCCGAACTCGCGGATGTCCTGCGCGTCGCGGACCAGATCCAGCGGGGCGACAAGGAGATCGCGGAGACCGACGTTCGTCGATTGTTCCGGGCGACGGGATCATTGGGTGGCGCGCGCCCCAAGGCCAACGTCCTGATCGGGGATGAGCTGTGGCTGGCGAAGTTCCCGAAGCCGACCGGAGACGACTGGAACGTCATGGCGTGGGAGGCTGCGATGCTCGACGGGATGGACGCCGCCGGCATCGACGTTCCCGCGCACGCGACCAGGTCGCTCATCGTCGAGGGCGAAACACGCACGATCCTGCTTCTGCGACGGTTCGATCGCGCCGAGGAGCAGATCCGAGTCCCGTACATCTCGGCGATGACCGCGCTCGAGTCCTCGGACGGCGAGGGAGGCGACTGGGTGGATCTGGTCGACTTCGCGCGTATGAACGGGGCGGATCCGACCCAGCTGTGGCGGCGAGCGATGTTCGGAGCTCTCGTCGGAAACCTCGACGATCATCTGCGCAATCACGGGTTTCTTCGGAGGCATGGAGTGGACTGGGCGCTGTCGCCGGCGTTCGACGTCAATCCGCGACCGCTGGGCGATGGCGACGATCATGAGCTCGCGCTCTTCGGTGCTCGAGCAGTCATCCCCGACACGCTTCTCACGGCGGATGCGCTCGACCTCTTCGGTATGAGTCGGGAGGCTGCGCGGCGTCAGCTCGGGCGATTCGCCGAAGTCCTTCCCCGGCTGCGCCGTCGCGCGGAGGCTCACGGCGCAGACGCCCCTTCGATCGAGATCATGCGCACGCGGATCGAGTCGGCTGTGATGGCTGCCGCGGACGCGACGAGTCGATCCGCGGACACCTCACGGTGACGCTCGTGTGCGCTGCTCCTGGTCCGCACCCGGGAATCGCGCACAGGTCCGGCGCTTAGACTGGATCCATGCCCGCACCCAAGCCTGAGAGCTTCCCGGCCATCCGCGGGGCGCTGAAGTTCTACCAGATCGCTTCCGTGATCACCGGCGTCATGCTCCTGCTCCTGGTCACGGAGATGATCCTCAAGTACACCCCGATCCACCTCGAGCTCTTCGCGGGTGGATCCGGCGGCTTCCTCTGGTTCGCCCCGGTCGTCGAGGGCGTGCACGGCGGACTCGAGTCCACCGGCAACGGCCTCAACCTCTCGATGGGGATCCTGGTCGCGCACGGCTGGTTCTACGTCGTGTACCTGTTCGCCTGCTTCCGGGTGTGGAGCCTGATGCGCTGGCCGTTCCTCCGCTTCATCCTGCTCGCCCTCGGCGGCGTGGTCCCGTTCCTCTCCTTCATCATGGAGACCCGCGTCGCCCGCGAGGTGAAGGCGTATCTCGCCGCGCGGGAGGCCCCTTCGACAAGCTCAGGGACCGGGGCTGCGGGCTCGGGGACCGATCCCGACCAGACCTCTTCGACCACTCCCGCCCCGGAAGGTGCCCGTTGACCGACAACACTCCCGACTCGCCCGTTCAGGACACCGTGCAGCGCCCCGCACAGGATACCGAGCAGCGTCCCGCGCTGGTCGTCGACTTCGGCGCGCAGTACGCGCAGCTGATCGCCCGTCGCGTCCGCGAGGCCGGCGTCTACAGCGAGATCGTGCCGCACACCGCGACCGCGGCCGAGATCGCCGAGCGCAACCCGGTGGCGCTGATCCTGAGCGGCGGGCCGTCGTCCGTGTACGAGGAGGGCGCTCCGCAGCTCGACCCGGCCGTGTTCGACCTCGGCGTGCCGACGCTCGGCATCTGCTACGGCTTCCAGTACATGGCGCGCACGCTCGGCGGCGAGGTCGCCAACACAGGCCTGCGCGAGTACGGCGCGACCGACGCGATGATCCCGATCAACGACTCGACGCTGCTCGGCGGACAGTCGGCGGAGCAGAACGTGTGGATGAGCCACGGCGACCAGGTCGCCAAGGCGCCCGAGGGCTTCGAGGTGCTCGCGTCGACCCCGGCCACGCCCGTCGCGGCCTTCGCCGACGAGGAGCGCAAGCTCTACGGCGTGCAGTGGCACCCGGAGGTCAAGCACTCCGACCACGGCCAGGAGATCATCGAGAACTTCCTGCACAAGGGTGCGGGGCTGCCCGCCGACTGGAACAGCGGCAACGTGATCGCCGAGCAGGTCGAGCGCATCCGCGCCCAGGTCGGCGACGCCCGCGTGATCTCCGCGATGTCGGGCGGCGTCGACTCCGCCGTCTCCACGGCGCTCGTGCACAAGGCGATCGGCGACCAGCTCACGGCGGTCTTCGTCGACCACGGTCTGCTGCGCAAGGGCGAGCGCGAGCAGGTCGAGCGCGACTTCGTCGCGGCGACCGGCGTGCGCCTGATCACCGTCGACGCCGCCGACACGTTCCTCGGGCACCTGGCCGGGGTGACGGATCCGGAGACCAAGCGCAAGATCATCGGCCGTGAGTTCATCCGCGCCTTCGAGCAGGTGCAGCGCGACCTCGTCGAGGAGGCTCGTACCAGTGGCTCGACCGTCCGCTTCCTCGTGCAGGGCACGCTCTACCCCGACGTCGTCGAGTCGGGCGGGGGATCCGGCACCGCGAACATCAAGTCGCACCACAACGTCGGCGGCCTTCCCGACGACCTCGACTTCGACCTCATCGAGCCGCTGCGCACCCTGTTCAAGGACGAGGTGCGCGCGATCGGCCGAGAGCTCGGGATCCCCGAGGCGATCGTCGGACGCCAGCCGTTCCCCGGCCCCGGCCTCGGGATCCGGATCATCGGCGAGGTCACCCGCGAGCGCCTCGACATCCTGCGCGAGGCCGACGCGATCGCCCGCGAGGAGCTGACGCTCGCGGGTCTGGACCAGACCATCTGGCAGTGCCCGGTCGTGCTGCTCGCCGACGTGCGCTCGGTGGGCGTGCAGGGCGACGGCCGCACCTACGGCCATCCGGTCGTGCTGCGTCCCGTCTCGAGCGAGGACGCGATGACCGCCGACTGGACCCGCCTTCCGTACGACGTGCTCGCGAAGATCTCGAACCGCATCACGAACGAGGTGCGCGATGTCAACCGAGTCGTGCTCGACGTCACGTCGAAGCCGCCGGCAACCATCGAGTGGGAGTGACGGCCTGAGGGGTGCGGCGTTTCGTCTCGCTGCGCTCGCTCAACGTCCCCGCCGCCCTTGGGGTCGTTGAGCGAGGACGGCGGAGCCGACCGGAGACGAAACGCGGTGCGCTCCCCGGGGTCGTTGAGCGAAGCGGGTCGGGACGAGACGCGGTGCGCTCCCCGGGGTCGTTGAGCGAGCACGGCCGCAGGCCGAGCGAGACGAAACGCGGTGACCGTCGGATCGCACTCAGAGTCAACCGCGTCGTGCTCGACGTGACCTCGAAGCCACCGGCAACCATCGAGTGGGAGTGACGGCCTGAGGGGTGCGGCGTTTCGTCTCGCTGCGCTCGCTCAACGTCCCCGCCGCCCTTGGGGTCGTTGAGCGAGGACGGCGGAGCCGACCGAGACGAAACAGTGACCGTCGGATCGCACTCAGAGGTGTTTGAGCGCCTCGCGACGGCTGAGCGGCGAGAGGGCGGGGTGCGCCGCGACGAAGGCGCGCACCCAGTGCGGGTCCGTGCGGGCGACGTCGCGCAGCGCCCAGCCGATGGCCTTGCGGATGAAGAACTCCGGATCCGCGATGTTCGGCTCGATCGCATCGGTGAGCAGCGCGCGATCGACGCGCTCCTTGCGGCCGAGCTGCGCGATGATCGCGGCGCGGCGGATCCAGAAGTCCTCGTCGTCCGCCCAGACCCGCAGCTCCACCGCCAGTTCGGCCGGGTGCGCGTCCAACAGGTCGGCGAGGCGGTGCGCGACCTCGTCGACGTGGTCCCACCAGGCGCCGGTGCGGATCATCTCCTCGTGCACGTCCAGCAGGTCCAGCCGCCCGCGCAGCGGCCGCAGGGCCATCAGCGCCTGCGCCGCGTAGCGCTCCTCGCGATACTCGGCGCGGCGCCACAGTTCGAGTGCGGTATCGCGCAGTTCGTCCGCATCGGTGATGCCGCGCGCGGCCTCCCGGGTGAGCCGGCGTGCTTCGGGCACCCGCACGCCGAGGAACGGCATGGCCGACTTCATGTACGCCTGCTGGCCCGGAGCGAGAGCCGGATCCGCGGCGTCGCGCAGGACCTCTCGGACGGCGGCGGCGAGCGGCGAGGAGGAGGTCACCTCAGCAGTGTAGGAATCTTTTGAAGAATCTTCGACGGACTGTCGATCCGGCGTCTTCTCGTTCGACGTCTTGAATGAGAGGGTCGAGAAACGACCTGAGACGAGGAGACAGAGACCATGAAGTTCATGCTGATCATGCGCGCGGACGACCAGGGTGTGCGGGCGTACGAGGACATGCCGTTCGAAGAGGTCATCGCGGCGATGGGCAAGTACAACGAGTCGATGATCAAGGCCGGCGTGCTGCTGGCGGGCGAGGGGCTCACCGACGCGGCCGAGGGCTTCGTCGTCGACTTCTCCGCCGAGGCGCCGCTGGTCACCGACGGCCCCTACGGCGAGACCAAGGAGCTTTTCAACGGCTTCTGGATCATCGAGGTGTCCACGCGCGAAGAGGCTGCGGAGTGGGCCAAGCGCGCCCCGCTCAGCGCCGGCGCCTACCTCGAGGTGCGCCGCGTCACCGAGCTGGAGGACTTCCCGGCCGACAACGAGTGGATCCAGAAGGAGGCCGGCTGGCGTGAGGAAGCGGCCGCCCGCGCGGCCGAGTGAGGACCATGCCGGGATCCGATTCCACGGCGACGGCGGGCTCCTCCACGGGGCGCGCTGTCGCCGCGGTGTGGCGTATCGAGTCGGCGCGCATCGTCGCGACCCTGACCCGCTTCACCGGCGACTTCGGGCTCGCCGAGGACCTCGCCCAGGACGCGCTGCTGGAGGCGCTCGCGCAGTGGCCGCGCGACGGCGTGCCGGCGAACCCCGCCGCGTGGCTGACCGCGGTCGCCAAGCGCCGTGCGATCGACGGCTGGCGCCGCAGGGAGCGCTACGACGACCGGCTGGCCGTGATCGCGCACGATCTGGAGCGGGAGCAGGAGGACGCCCTCGACGCCCCGCCGTGGGATCCCGACGCGATCGACGACGACGTGCTGCGGCTCGTCTTCATCGCCTGCCACCCCGTGCTGTCGCGCGAGGCCCGGGTGGCGCTCACGCTGCGGGTGGTCGGCGGCCTCGGCACGGAGCAGATCGCTCGCGCGTTCCTGGTGCCGACCGCCACGGTGCAGCAGCGCATCGTGCGGGCGAAGAAGACCCTCGCCGCGGCGAAGGCACCGTTCGAGGTGCCGTCGCGGGAGGAGCTTCCGGTACGGCTCGGCGCCGTGCTCGGCGTGCTCTACCTCGTGTTCAACGAGGCGCACGCGGCGACCGCGGGAGAGGATCTGCTCCGCCCCGACCTGGGCCGCGAGGCGATCCGCCTCGCCCGGGTGCTCGCCGCGCTCCTGCCGGGCGAGCCCGATGTGCATGCGCTGCTGGCGCTCATGGAGCTCACCGCCGCACGCTTCCCGGCCCGGGTGGACGCGCACGGGGATCCGGTGCTGCTCGCGGATCAGGACCGCAGCCTGTGGGACCGGGGGAGGATCGCACGAGGACGTGCCGCCCTGGCCCGTGCCGACGCGTTCGGGCGCGGGCGCGGCGCCTACGCGCTGCAGGCCGCCATCGCGGAGCGCCATGCCGTGGCGCCGTCCGTGGGGGAGACCGACTGGGCCACCATCGTGCTGCTGTACGAGGCGCTCGGCCGGATCGCGCCGTCGCCGGTCGTCGAGCTGAACCGCGCCGCCGCCGTCGCGATGGCCACGGGGCCCGCCTCGGCGCTGCGCATCATCGACGCTCTCGTCGAAGACGGCGCCCTGCGCGGCTACCACCTGCTGCCCGCCACCCGCGGCGAGCTGCTGCTGCGGCTCGGGCGGGAGGAGGAGGCGCGATCGGAGTTCGCCGTGGCCGCCGCCCTCGCCGGCAACGATCGAGAGCGCGCACTGCTCGAGCAGAAGGCGCGGGGCTGAGCGCCGCGGTCTCTGAGCGACGTCCTTCGTCTCGATGCGCTCGCTCAGGAACCGTGGTCGGTCCCTGAGCGAGGAGCGGAGCGACGAGACGAAGGGCGGTGCGCTCGCTCAGGAACCGGGTGGTGCGCTCGCGCAGGATCCGGGGCGAGGACGACGAAGGCCGCCCTCCGAGGAGAGCGGCCTTCGTGCGGATCCGGCCTGCGTCAGTTGTTGCCGCGGGCGATCGCGATCATGCGCAGGATCTCGACGTACAGCCAGACGACGGTGACCATGATGCCGAAGCCGCCGAGCCAGCCGTAGACGCGCGGGGCGCCGTTGCGCACGCCCTGCTGCACCTGGTCGAAGTCCATCACCAGCGAGTACGCGGCGAGGAACACGACCAGCACGCCGATGATGAGGCCGAGCGGGATGCCCGCGATCTTGGCGCTGTAGAGGCCGAACATCATGCTCTGCGGCAGCACGCCGAAGAGCATGAGGCCGACGTTCAGCAGCGAGAAGACGAGGTAGCCGAGCATCGCGATCATCACGATCTTGGTCATCTTCGCCGAGGCGCGCACCTTGCCGCTCGCGAACAGGGCCAGGGTGACGGCGACGACCGCGACGGTGGCGAGGCTCGCCTGCAGCACGATGCCGGGCCACATCACCTCGAAATAGGCCGAGATACCGCCGACGAACAGGCCCTCGAACGCCGCGTAGGCGAAGATCAGCGCGGGGCGCACCTTCTTGCGCGACGTGAAGCTCACGACCATCGCCAGCACGAAGCCGCCGAGCGCACCGACGAGCCACGGCCAGATCGCGATCCTGCTCAGGGCGGCCGCACGCACGGACGGGTCGGTGGTGTCGGGCGCCGCTGCTCCGCCGAGGGTGAAGAACCAGCCGATCACCGCGAAGACGAGCAGGATGCCGAACAGGCCCGCGGTCTTCCACACGGTGTCCTCGACCGTCATCCGGTCGGTCTCGATCGCGCCCGCGGAGGGGGCGGCGTACATCCCCTCCAGGTTCGCGTTGACGGCGGCCTGCTGGGCCGCGGCGAACTGGCCGGCGGGCGGCGGCGGGGCGTACTGCCCATTCTGAGCGCCCGCCTGCGGGTTCCCGGGGTAGGTCGCGACCGCGCGCGGATCCTTCTCCTTGAACGCCGGGTTGTTGAACACGAAGTTGCTCATGGTCGGCCTCACTCCTCAGAAGTGGTGGTCATCTTTCTTCTAAGATAGCCGCGGATCCTCCCAGAGGCACTGCCCTACGCTGAGAGCGTGACCGGTCCGATTCCGTGCGACACGCCCGCGCGCCGTGCAGCGCATCGACCCCTGATCATCGGCCATCGCGGCGCCCCGGGATACCTCCCCGAGCACACCGCGTCGTCGTACCGGCTGGCGTTCGCGAGCGGCGTGGACGCGGTCGAGCCCGACGTGGTCGCGACCAGCGACGGCGTGCTCGTGATCCGGCACGAGAACGAGATCTCCGGCACCACCGACGTCGCCGAGCATCCCGAGTTCGCGGACCGGCGCACCACGAAGCGCGTCGACGGCGAACTCCTGACCGGCTGGTTCACGGAGGACTTCACCTGGGCCGAGCTCGCGACTCTGCGCTGTCGCGAGCGGATCCCCGCGCTGCGGCCCGGATCGGCCCGGTCCGATGACACCGAACCGATCCTGCGCCTGTCCGATCTGCTGGCGCTGGTCGCGGAGGCGTCGGTCGAGCAGAGGCGGGAGATCGGCGTCGTGCTGGAGATCAAGCACGCGACGTTCTTCGCCGGGATCGGGCACGATCTGGCGGCGCTGGTCGAGCGCGATCTGCGCGCCGCGGACTGGGCGTCGGGCGAGCACCCGCTGTGGATCGAGTCCTTCGAGCAGGCCGTTCTCGGCGATCTGCGCGGACGCGGCGTGGCGGGGATCTACGTCTACCTGCTGGAGGCCACCGGATCCCCGGCCGACCTCGTCGCCCGTGACGGCGCCTCCGCGGGGACCTACACGGAGGCGCTCACCCCGGCCGGCCTGGACGCGCTGGCCGGCGTCGTCGACGGCATCAGCGTCGACAAGCGGATCCTGCTGCGCGGCAGCGGCCCGGCGCTCGTCGCCCGGGCGCACGAGCGCGGCCTGCTCGTGTTCACCTGGACCTGCCGACCCGAGAACGCCTTCCTCGACCGGCGTTTCCGTGCCGGCGGCGGCAGGGCCGCCTTCGGGGACTACGCCGCCGAGTGGGCGGCGATCCGGGACACCGGGCTGGACGGCGTCTTCGTGGACCACCCGGATCTCGGGGTCGCGGCCTTCCGCCGTTGAGCGGATCCGGCGGATCCGGACAGACGGCGTGGCGGATCCGGACAAGGTGGATTCGCGGATCCGGACAGGCGGCGTCGTGGATCCGGAGGCCACCATCTCGGTGCCTCCTATGCTGAGCCCATGGACGGAATCGTCGCAGAGGGGGTCGGCCGGTCGTTCGGGCGCGTGCATGCGGTGCGCGACGCGACGTTCCGAGCGGAGGCAGGGCGGATCACGGGGCTTGTGGGCCCCAACGGAGCGGGGAAGACGACGCTGCTGCTCATGCTGGCGTCGCTGCTGGAGCCGGATCGCGGCAGCATCCGCGTCGGCGGCGTCGATCCGATCGCGGATCCCACCGCGGCGCGCCGGCTGCTCGGGTGGATGCCCGACGCGCTCGGCGCCTGGCCGTCGCTGACCGCGCGCGAGAGCATCGTGACCACCGCGCGCCTGTACGGCTTCGCCCGAGACGACGCGCAGCGGCGGGCCGAGGAGCTGCTCGGACTCGTCGGCCTGGAAGCGCTTGCGTCGTCGCCGGCGAAGGTGCTCTCCCGCGGACAGAAGCAGAAGCTCGGTCTCGCCCGCGCGCTCGTGCACGACCCGCAGGTGCTGCTGCTGGACGAGCCCGCGTCGGGTCTCGACCCCGAGGCGCGGGTGCAGTTGCGGGTGCTGCTGCGCCGGCTCGCCGCGGAGGGCCACACGATCCTCATCTCCAGCCACGTGCTGTCCGAGCTCGAGGAGGTCGTCGACGACACCGTCTTCCTCGTGGCCGGGGCAGTCGTGGACGCACCGGAGGTGCGGGCGCGCGCCTGGCGGATCCGGATCCTTCCCGCGCTGGCCGCCGAGGCGGCGGAAGCGGGGACGACGACAACGGCGGGACCGGATCCCCGTATGGCGGTCGCGGCCGCGCTCGGGGCGGCGCCGGAATCGCTCGGCATCGACCGGGGCGACGTGCTCGCCGTCTTCGCGGACGACCGTGACGCTGCGGACGGGCTCGCGCGCCTGGTCGGACAGGGGCTCGCGGTGAGCGCGTTCGCGCCTGCACAGAGCGAGCTGGAGCAGGCGTTCCTCTCCCTCGGGGATGCGCCGCAGAACGGCGGGAGCGCCCGATGAACGGCTCGCGGATCTGGACCATCGCCCGCCTCGAGCTCATGCAGCGGCTGCGCAGCCCCGGGTGGTACATCCTGCTCGGCGTGTTCGCGCTCGTGCTGCTCATCGTCACGGTGCTCGCGCTGATGGCGTTCTCGTACACCCCCACCGCGGGGGCGGGAGCGTACTCGGTGATCGTCATGCTGGTGCTGCTGCTCGTGGTGCTGATCTCGCCCACACTGAGCGGATCCTCGATCAACGGTGACCGGGACGCGGCGACGCTCGCGAGCCTGCAGATCACGCTGGCGAGCACCGGCGACATCATGATCGGCAAGCTCCTGGCGGCGATCATCACCGGCGCCGCCTTCCTCGTGGTTGCGGTGCCGTTCCTCGTGGTCTCGATGCTCGCGGGCGCCGTGCGTCCCGACGTGCTGCTGGTCTCGCTGCTCGTACTCGCCGCGGAGATCGTGATCGTCGCGGCGATCGGCGTCGGCTGGAGCGGCCTCGTCGTGCGCCCGCTGTTCTCGGTCGCGAACACGTACCTGGTGGTGGCGGCACTCTGCGTCGGCACGCTGCTGATCTTCGGGCTGGCGGGATCCGTGATCCGCACCGATGTCGAGGTGCGCGACCGCGTCTGGGACTCGCAGGGCGGGCCGGACTGCGACAGCTGGCAGACCCAGACCGTGCAGCTGCCGCGCTTCGATTACGTGTGGGGGTTCCTCGCGGCGAACCCGTTCGTGGTGCTCGCCGACGCCACGCCGACGACCTACTCGGCATACGGCTCCCCGAACGACATGTTCGGCGGGATCAAGCTCTCCGTGCGCTCCGCGCAGCTTCCGCCGCAGACGCTGAACACCTACGACCCGTGCCTGGAGGGCCCCGACGGCGGGCATCCGACGCCCAAGGAGATCATCGGATCCACCACGCCGAGCTGGTTCGTCGGGCTCGGGATCCAGATCGTGATCGCCGCCGGACTGTTCGCGGGGGCATGGGCGCGCACGCGCACCCCCGCGCGGCGGCTTCCGCCCGGCACGCGGATCGCCTGAGAGGCCTCGCCCGGCAGCGATCCGATCCGCGCGGTTCCGCGGGCTGGGTTGGGAGGTGCCGTTCGGGTGAAGCACCGAGCGCCCTTCGTCTCGTCGCTGCTCTCCTCGCTCAGGAACCGCGCAGGCGGAGGCGATGTCGGTGGGCGGACCTACACTTGAGGGGTCATGAGCGAAGCCCCTTCCCCCGTCATCCTCCCGCCCGGATCCTCCGTCGGAGGGGTGCACGGAGCGGCCTCCGCTGCGCCCGCCGACGACCTGCTCGGCGGGCTCAACCCGCAGCAGCTCGACGCGGTCACTTACCGCGGGCAGGCGCTGCTCATCGTGGCCGGGGCGGGGTCGGGAAAGACCAGCGTGCTTACCCGCCGCATCGCCCTGCTGCTGCGTCAGCGCGAGACGTGGCCCAGCCAGATCCTCGCGATCACGTTCACGAACAAGGCCGCGGGAGAGATGCGCGAGCGCGTGGAGCAGCTCGTGGGCGACACCGCGCGGGGCATGTGGATCTCGACGTTCCACTCCGCCTGCGTGCGGATCCTGCGGCGCGAGGCCGAGCAGTTCGGCTTCACGAAGTCGTTCACGATCTACGACTCCGGCGATTCGCGCGCGCTCATCAAGCGGCTTGTCAAGGAGCACGAGGCCGACGCGTTCGGCTACACCCCCGCGGCGATGCAGTCGCGCATCTCGAAGCTCAAGAACGAGCTGCAGGACGCGGAGTCCTTCGCCCGCCAGGCGAACATGTCGGATCCGGCCGAGCGCGTGTTCGTCGAGGTCTTCGCCGACTACCAGCGTCAGCTGCAGAAGGCCAACGCCTTCGACTTCGACGACCTCATCGGGCAGACCGTCTATCTGTTCCGCGCCTTCCCGCAGGTCGCCGACGTCTACCGCCGTCGCTTCCGGCACATCCTCGTGGACGAGTACCAGGACACCAATGCGGCCCAGTACGCCCTCATCCACGAGCTCACCCGGCCCGTGCAGGGCCCTTCGACGAGCTCAGGGGCCGGGAGGGAGCCATATGCCTCCAACGGCATGATGATCTTCGAGCCCGACCCTTCGACGAGCTCAGGGACCGGCGCCGAGGGTGCCGAGCCCGGCGCGGCGCTCACCGTCGTCGGAGACTCCGACCAGTCGATCTACGCCTTCCGCGGTGCGGACATCCGCAACATCAGCGAGTTCGAGCGCGACTTCCCCGGTGCGAAGGTCGTGCTGCTGGAGCAGAACTACCGCTCCACGCAGAACATCCTGTCGGCGGCGAACTCCGTGATCAGCAACAACTTCGATCGCAAGGACAAGAAGCTCTGGAGCGACAAGGGATCCGGCGACGCGATCGTCGGCTTCACCGGGTATTCGCAGCACGACGAGGCGCAGTTCGTCGCCGACGAGGTCGAGGCCCTGCGCCGCGCGGGCATGCCCTACGGGGAGATGGCGGTCTTCTACCGCACCAACTCGCAGTCCCGCGCGCTGGAGGAGATCTTCATCCGGGCCGCCGTGCCGTACAAGATCATGGGCGGCACCAAGTTCTACGAGCGCGCGGAGATCAAGGACGCGCTCGCCTACCTCGTGGCGGTCGCCAATCCGGCCGACGAGATGGCGGTGCGACGCATCCTGAACAAGCCGCGCCGCGGCATCGGCGATGTCACCGAGACCTCGATCGCCCGCTTCGCGGAGCAGCACGCGCTGAGCTTCCGCGACGCGCTCGCACACCCCGCGCAGCTCGGCGTGGGACCGAAGATCCAGGCGGCCATCGCGGCACTGGACGCCGTGCTGCGCGAGGCCACGGAGATCATGCTGCCGGCCGGCGGCGAGATCGCCCCGCCCACCGCCGTCGCCGAGGGGCTCACCCTGCTGCTGCAGAAGAGCGGTTACCTGGATGCCCTGCGCGCCAGCCGCGACCCGCAGGACGAGGCACGCCTGGAGAACCTCGACGAGCTCATCGCCGTCACCCGCGACTTCGCGCGCAACAACCCCGAAGGCACGATCGCCGACTTCCTCACCGAGGTCGCGCTCGTCTCCGACGCGGACGACCTCGACGACGAGTCGGGCGTGGTCTCGCTCATGACGATGCACACCGCGAAGGGTCTCGAATTCGACGCCGTGTTCGTCACAGGCGTGGAGGAGGACCTCATCCCGCACCGGATCTCCGCGAACGAGCCCGGCGGACCGCAAGAAGAGCGGCGGCTCTTCTACGTCGGGATCACCCGCGCCCGCAAGCGCCTGCACCTCTCGCTCGCGATGACGCGCGCCCAGTTCGGCGAGGTGTCGGTCGCGATGCCGAGCCGGTTCCTGCAGGAGATCCCGTCCGAGCTCATCGACTGGCGGCAGTCACCGGGGGATGTGAACTCGCGCGGCGGCATGCAGTCGCGCGCGCTGAACGCCCGTCGCCCCGGCGGATCCGGATCCGGTGGATTCGGCGGCGGATCCCGTTCCGGCGACCGCTTCGCCGCGCGGGCGCTGCCGAAGCGCCCTTCGACAGGCTCAGGGACCGGGCTCACGCCGCTGTCGACCGCGATGGACAAGTTCCCGAACCGGGTCACGGCGAAGGTGCGCGACAACGGCGACCTCGAGCTCGCCGCGGGCGACCGCATCCGCCACGACGATTTCGGCGAGGGCAGGGTCGAGGCGATCACCGGCGAGGGGGCGAAGCGGATCGCACACGTGCGTTTCGATTCGGCGGGGCAGAAGAAGCTGCTGGTGAAGATCGCGCCCATCGCGAAGATCTGACGGGCGGCGTTGCGCACAAGCCGGCGCGGTTAGGCTTGCGCAATGGGTCTTTTCTCGCGCCGTAAGAAGCAGGACGACGTCGTCACGCCGGAGTCCGTGCCTGCCGCCGTGGAGGCCGCCCCGGACGCCTCGTCGAGCGCGAGCGAGCCCGGCGTCGCGCCGGCATTGGAGCCCGCGGACGCCGCGGCCGCTCCCGTGGTCAACGTCTCCGTGCAGGCCTTTCGAGGACTGGGCTCGCCGTCCGGCCCTGCCGTCGCCCCACCCGCGGAGGCCCCGGCAGCCGGGCACGACCTGATCGATCCGGTCGGGGACGAGACGCCGATTGTGCCCGCGCAGGCGCAGCCGCCCACGCCGTCGGGGCGCCCGCCGCTGCCGCTCGCCCCAGCCGACCCGCCGGAGCAGACCGAGTCGATCCCGGGGATGCCCGACAACGCGCTGCTGCGCGAGGCGCTCGCGCAGCTCGGCGAGGATGCGAGCCAGGCCGAGCTGCTGGGCGTGCTGCGTCAGTCGCTGCAGGGGCACCTCTTTCTGCGCGTCAGCGGCGACGCCGGGGAGCAGATCAAGGAGGGCAAGCCCCTCGCGATCGCGGTCGTCAACGACGGCGAGAACTCCTTCATGCTGGCGTTCAGCTCTGCCGCGGCCGTGCGCGACTCGGTGCAGAGCGGCGACGAGGATCCAGCGGAGACCTCGGCGGTCGTGCAGCCCGTGCAGGCCGTGTACCAGAACGTCGTCGACGGGCCGTTCGCGGGGCTGATCATCGACAACGCGTCCGAACCGCACCGCGTGGTCTTCCCGTCCGAGATCCTGCAGAAGGCACTCGAGGAAGCGGATCCGACCTTCGCGATCAAGACTCTGCTCGCGGCGCCCCGTGAGGCGGACTCGGAGGTCCGCGTCGGCGAGGCGCTGACCACCGCGCGGCTGTGGGTGGCGGTCAGCGACGTCGACGGCGACGGCCAGTACGGCGTCGCGGAGGCGCACACCCCCGATGGATCGCGGTACCTGCAACTCTTCAGCCACCCGCTCGAGGTCATCGCGCTCGGCCGCGGAGACCAGCCGCTGCCGTTCAGCGCCGAGCAGATCGGTGCCGTGCTCGTACAGCAGCCCGGGATGAGCGGCGTGCTCATCGACGCCGCGGGTCCGGCGATCGCCGTGCACCGCGACGCGCTCGCGCCGGTGATCGCGCTCGCCCCGGTGGAGTAGCGGTTCGGCGCACCGCGCCGAGGGCCCTGCGCGGAATCGTGCTCCGGCGCTCGCCCGGGCGCCGGAGCTCACCGACGGCGACTCGCTGACCTGTCCCGATCCGTGTCGGGGAACCCGGCCGGCGCCAGACCTCTGGTGGGGAACCCGACCTGCACCGTCGTGAACGGGCGCTGAGCCCGGTCGGGCGACCCTCAGTCCGCGAGGGCGAGCGCGCGGAACATGTCGCGCTCGCGCAGCGCGTCGCGTCGGCTCTCGGGGACGGACGCAACACGCGACGGGGGAGTGCGCCCCGTGGTGCGGTGGTAGAGCTCGTCGATCAATCGGGTCGCCAGACCCACCAGATTCTCGATCTCGCGGTCGTCGCGGTCGATCCAGACGCAGTGCGGCTCGTCGTGCACGGGGCGGAAGTCGTCGTGCTCCTCCCAGACGAACAGTGTGCGCTCGGCGCCGAGCACGTGCTGCTGCCACCACACCTGACGCAGGTAGGTGCGCGGGATGGACCGCCACGACTTGTTCGTGGTCTTGATCTCGGCGAGCGTCACGCGCCCGCCCGGATCCTGCATGATGCCGTCGGGGGTGGCGAGATGGCGTGCCTCGACCTCCGCGCGGAACAGCGCGGACGAGGGCATGATGCCGTGGGTCGCGGCGACCCAGGCGGCGATCTCCGGCTCGCGACGGCGGCCGTGGTCGGTGTAGGCATTGCCGCCGAATCGTGGGCCCGCACCGAGCTTGGCGTCAGCGGCGCGGGCGATCGAGACGTCGCCGGTCAGGCCGGCGACGTCGGTCGCGGTGATGCCCCGCGCCCGTGCCCGCAGCCAGGCGACCCGGTCGCGCGAATCCGCCACGATGCGCGCTTCGAGTTCCGGGGTCACCCATCGAGGCTACCTTCGAGCGCCGACGCCCGAGCCCTGGCACGCCGTGTGCCCGAGAGCGTCGGGTCGGGATTCCGCGGAAGCAGCGACTGCGCGGTGCCACCGACTGCACGGGTTGTTGCCGAGTGCACGGGTTGTTGGCGTGGGGTTCCTGTGCAGTCGGCAGGATCCGGTGCGCTCGGCGACGGGCGTGGGGTGGTGGCGGACGCGCTGGCGTGATCTCCGCGACGGTGTCGGATCCGCGACTGCACGGGGTGTTGTCGTGTGCACGGGTTGTTGGCGTGGGGTTCCTGTGCAGTCGGCAGGATCCGGTGCGCTCGGCGACGGGCTTGGGGTGGTGGCGGACGCGCTGGCGTGATCTCCGCGACGGTGTCGGATCCGCGACTGCACGGGGTGTTGTCGTGTGCACGGGTTGTTGTCGAGTGCACGGGTTGTTGGCGTGAGGTTCTCGTGCGTTCGGCAGGAACCGGTGCACTCGGCGCGCCGCGCTCGCGAAAGCGCCTGTGCGGGCGATGAATGCGTGCACGCGAGGGCCGCTCGCGGATCGTCCTGCACAGCGACCGCCTGCGTGAGTTTCTCACCGGTCTCGTGATCGCCGCTCTGCCGAGCCCCGTACGTGTCCAGGATGAGGCATGGCGATGATCTCCGAGGCAGAAGTGCAGCATGACGAGCCCGTGCTGGAGCAGCTCGTGCGTTCGCGTGAGGATCTGGTCCTCAACGGGTGGACGGACCGTCAGATCGGCGCCGCGGTGAGAGCGGGCGTGCTGTTCCGCATCCGTCGCGGGTGGTACATCGACGCGGAGGAGCGCGACGGGCTGTGGCCGGAGGAGCAGCACCGGGCGCACGTGATCGCCGTGGCGCGCGACAGCCGGGGCGGTGCGGTGGCGTCGCACACCTCGGCCGCGGTCCTCTGGCGTCTTCCGCTGCATCGGATCCGGTGCGTCCGGGTGCATCTGACGACCAGCCCTGCGGGGCGGATATCGAGTGCGCCCGACGTCAGGAGGCATGCGGCGCCGCTCGACGCCGAGGATCTGGTGACGATCAACGGCATCCGCTGCACGTCGCTCGCCCGGACGGTGCTTGATCTCATCGGCGCACTGCCACTCGAGGCCGCTGTGGCGCTCGCCGATGCCGCGGAGCGGCAGATGGCCGCGCGGCTGAGGGAGTGGGATGTCGAGGCCGTCGAGTCCTGGAGGTGCAAGCTCGCTGAACGGCTCGGGGCCGCGAGCGGGATGCGGGGCATCCGGCAGGCTCGATGGGTCTTCGGGTTCACCGACGGGCGCGCCGAGTCGCCCGGGGAGAGCGTGAGCAGGCTGCAGCTGCGCAGGCTGGGGTTCGCGGCCCCCGAACTGCAGGTCCCGATCCCCGGTCCCGACGACACCATGTACTACGTCGATTTCGGGATGACGGATGCCGGCTGCTTCGGCGAGTTCGACGGGAAGGGCAAGTATTTCGACGAGGCGATGCGCTCCGGCCGTTCGGTGGAACAGGTGGTCTACGACGAGAAGCGACGAGAGGACTGGATCCGGGGAACGACCCAGCAGCGATTCGCCCGCTGGCAGACCGAGCACATCGGCACGCCGTACGCGCTGGGCAAGCGGCTCCAATCCTTCGGGATCGCACCGCCGTGATCGCGGCGGCGCACGGTCGACGTGATCTCGGCGACCGTGTCGGATCCGTGACTGCACGGGGTGTTGTCGAGTGCACGGGTTGTTGGCGTGAGGTTCCGGTGCGTTCGGCAGGATCCGGTGCGCTCGGGGACGGGCGTGGGGTGGTGGCGGACGTGCTGGCGTGACTGCACGGGTTGTTGCCGAGTGCACGGGTTGTTGGCGTGAGGGTCTCGTGCGTTCGGCAGGAACCGGTGCGGTCGGGCGCTGGGCGGTGCACCCGGAGGTGCGGGGCGGTGGTGGAAGTCGACGTGCGGAGCGGCGGGGTGCGAAGTCCGCGTGCGGGGCGGCAGGCGACGGGGCGACGGGAGCGGCGCGGTGCGAAGTCCGCGTGCGGGGCGGCGGAAGTCGGGGGCTGCAGGCGGCGGAGGAGGCATTCGGGCTCGCGTGGGGGACCTCGATTTGGGCGAGGAGCGGGGATGTCGTAGTCTGGAGACAACCGAAGACCGCTGGTCATCGTCGTGTGCGCAAGCGCAGGACGATCGAAGAACTGCCGGATCCTGGATCCGATCAGCAGAGGCCCGCGCAGGTGACACGAACGAACTCCAGATCCTGGATCACGCTCCGTGCGCTTGCGCCGGAGCGTTTTTGTTTGCCTGCAGAGCGCGGCGGTCGAGGCTGGTGCTCCACCGCCGTGGAGCATCCCGTACCCATCAAGGAGTGACCATGGCGCAGAAGGATGCATCGGTCGCCGAGCTCACGAAGAATTTCGAGGACTCGAACGCCGTCCTGCTGACCGAGTACCGCGGTCTGACGGTTGCCCAGCTCAAGCAGCTGCGCAACAGCATCCGTCAGGACGCGAGCTACGCCGTGGTGAAGAACACGCTGACCAAGATCGCCGCGAACAACGCGGGGATCACGGCGCTGGACGACGACCTCAAGGGTCCGTCGGCCGTCGCCTTCGTGCACGGCGACTTCGTCGCCACCGCCAAGGCTCTGCGTGACTTCGCCAAGGCGAACCCGCTTCTCGTGATCAAGGGCGGCATCTTCGAGGGCAACGCCCTGAGTGCCGACGAGGTCAACAAGTACGCCTCGCTGGAGAGCCGTGAGGTTCTGCTGGCGAAGGCCGCGGGCATGATGAAGGCGACGATGGGCAAGGCTGCGGCCACCATCGATGCTCTTCGCGAGAAGCTGGAGACCGCCGAGGCCGCCTGAGCCTCCCCGGTCTTTTCCCCACAAACCCCATCTATTAGGAGAAACATCATGGCGAAGCTCACCACTGAGGAGCTGCTCGACCAGTTCGCTGGTCTGACCCTTGTCGAGCTCAGCGAGTTCGTGAAGGCGTTCGAGGAGAAGTTCGACGTCACCGCTGCCGCTCCCGTCGCCGTCGCCGGCGCTGCGGGTGGCGCGGGTGCCGCCGAGGCCGAGGAGGAGAAGGACTCGTTCGACGTCATCCTCGAGGCTGCCGGCGACAAGAAGATCCAGGTCATCAAGGTCGTCCGCGAGCTCACCTCGCTCGGCCTCGGCGAGGCCAAGGCCGTCGTCGACGGTGCTCCGAAGGCCGTCCTCGAGGGCGCCAACAAGGAGGCCGCCGAGAAGGCCAAGGCGTCCCTGGAGGAGGCCGGCGCGACGGTCACCCTCAAGTAATCTCGCGTTTCGACGCTGCGAAGGCCCCGGGTTCTCCCGGGGCCTTCGTGCGTCTGCTGCGGATCAGCAGTCGAAGGGGCCGGGGCGCGCGGATCCGGCCTGCAACGTGCCCGGAGGATCCCGTCAGCGAGCGGCTTCGGTGCGGGGCGCCGCCGTGGACTGGCGGGCCACGAGCGTCGCCGGGGAGATCACGTGCTCGAGCGGCGCCGCCGGATCCTGCATCCGCGCCTGCAGCAGGCGGACCGCCTCGATGCCCTGCTCGCGCGGATTCTGCCGGATCGTGGTGAGGCTGAACATCTCGGCGTAGCGGTGGTCGTCGATCCCGATCACACTCAGCTCGCTGGGCACGCCGATGCCGAGGCGCTGAGCCGCGATGATCGCTCCCACCGCCGCCTCGTCGCACACGGCCGCGATCGCGGTCGGGCGGCGTCGCCGATCGGCGAGCAGGGCGGCCGCGGTCGCGAACGCCTCGGGGATCGTGGACTGCGTCGGAACTGCACGGATCCGGTCCTCCAGCCCGGCGGCCGCCATCGCCTGGCGGTAGCCGTCCAGGCGTTTGCGCTCGCCGAAGCTGAACCGGTCGGCGTCCTCCGCGTCGCCGAGGAAGGCGATGTCCTCATGGCCGAGGTCGATCAGATGCTCCGTGGCCACGCGCGCTGTGGCGACATCGTCGATCGTGACGGTGTCGGCACGCTCGGCGAACGGGCCGACCGAGACGAGGGGGAGCCCCGTGCCGGCCAGTCTCTCCAGCTCGTGCGCGCCGGGTTGCAGGCATACCGCGATGATGCCGTCGAACCGGCGCCCGGCCAGCGCGTGGTCCAGCATGCGGGCGCGTTCGGCGCTGCCCTCGGCGGCGCCGTACAGCGCGAGATCCAGGCCGTCGGCGATGAGCGCCTGCTGCAGGCCCGCGAGCAGCTCGGCGAAGTACCACCGGTCGGCCATCGGCATGATGACGCCGATCGTCGAGGTCCGCCCCGTCGCGAGGCTGGAGGCGCTCGAATGCGCCGAATACGCGAGCTCCCGTGCGGCGCGTTCGACGCGCTCCCTGGTCTCGGCGGAGACGTAGCCGTTCCCGCTGAGGGCACGGCTGGCGGTCGACTTCGCCACGCCCGCACGCAGCGCCACGTCGATGATGCCGGTCACAGTGGGTCCCCTCGAAAACGGATCCCCTCACCATAGCGACTTCTCCGACCGCATGGAACCGGTTCCTTGAAAGCGCTCCCACGTGTTCGGCGCGCCAGGGCGCTCGGTTATGCAGTTGTGACCCAATCCACGTTGCGAAAAGGGCAGGAGGGTCACTAGTGTCGCCTGGAAGCGGTTCCTGAGAGGAGCCCCCGGGTATCGGGGAGATCTCCCCCCGCTCGATTCGAAGGAGAAACGTATGGGAATGTCTCAGCGACGTCGCCTGATCGCGCCTCTGGCGCTGCTCGCGGTGTCCGGGCTCGCGCTCGCGGGCTGCGCCGAGGGCGGCAGCTCGGGCGGCGACTCGTCCGGCAAGGGCGAGACCGTCAAGATCTCCGGTGGCATCACGGGATCCGAGGCGGATCTGCTGAACAAGTCCTTCGACCAGTTCACCAAGGACACCGGCATCAAGGTCGTCTACACCGGCGACAAGGGCTTCGAGGGCAACATCGTCACCAAGGTGTCGGGCGGCAGCGCCCCCGACATCGCGATCGTGCCGCAGCCGGGTCTGCTGAAGAGCCTGGTCGGCACCGGTCAGGTCAAGGAGGCCCCCAGCGAGGTCGCGGCGAACGTCGACAAGAACTGGTCCAAGGACTGGAAGACCTACGGCACCATCGACGGCAAGTTCTACGCCGCTCCGATGCTGGCCAACGTCAAGGGCTTCATCTGGTACTCGCCGGCGAAGTTCAAGGAGCTCGGCGTCGAGGTGCCGAAGACCTGGGACGAACTGCTGGCGACCACGAAGACGATCCAGGAGAAGACGGGCGCCGCTCCGTGGTGCGCGGGCTTCGCCTCCGGCGACGCCTCCGGCTGGCCGGGCACCGACTGGATCGAGGACCTCGTGCTGCGGCAGAGCGGCACCGAGGTCTACGACAAGTGGGTCGCGGGCGACGTGAAGTTCACCGACCCGCAGATCAAGCAGGCCTTCGACGCCGTCGGATCGATCCTGCTCGACCCGAAGTACGTCAACGCCGGCTTCGGCGATGTGAAGAGCATCAACTCCACGGCGTTCGCCGATGTCGCGGCGAAGATCGCCGACGGCACCTGCATCATGACCCACCAGGCATCGTTCCTCTCGTCGAACTTCCTCGATGTGAAGACCAAGGACGGCAAGACGCCGAAGGTGGCACCCGACGGCGACGTCTACGCGTTCGTGATGCCGGGCATCAAGGAAGGCGACAGCACGGTCGAGGGCGGCGGCGAGTTCGTGGCCGGCTTCACCGACAGCGCCGCGACGAAGAAGGTCCTGGAGTTCATGTCCTCGCCGGAGTTCGCGAACGCCCGTGTCAAGCTCGGCGGCGTGATCTCGGCGAACAAGAACGCCGATCCCTCCCTGGCGTCCAGCCCGTTCCTGCAGGACGCGATGAAGCTCATGCAGGACTCCAAGACGGTGTTCCGCTTCGACGGATCCGACGCGATGCCGGCCACGGTCGGATCGGGGTCCTTCTGGAAGGGCATGGTCAGCTGGATCGATGGAAAGCCGACCGATCAGGTGCTGAGCGACATCCAGGCGGGCTATAAGAACTAGTCTGTGTACCACCTGGGAGGCTGCGGGGATCGTCCGCCGATGCGGGCGGCCCCGCAGCCGTCTCCAGGCAGGTCCTGAAAAGTGTTCACCGCCGAACCGTCAAAGGGGTCCACATGTCGCAATCCACAGCGACCGAGACCACGCGATCCGATCGCAAGACCGAGTCCGTGAATTCCGGCCGCACGACCGCCTCCCGATCCGTCACGATCGGCGCCTACATCGTCGGCGCGATCGTGATCGTCGGGGTCTTCATCGCTCTCATCGCCGGTGGTCCGGCGGACAACCCGAAACCGACCTCCCTCGGCTTCTCTCTGAACAGCTTCTTCACCTGGCTGGGCGGGCTGAACCCGCTGCTGCAGATCCCGCTCGTGCTGCTGGTGTTCGGCATCGTCGCGGGGATCCTGCTGGTGCTCATCGAGTATGCGCCGCGGCACGGGAAGGGCTACTTCTGGCTGCGCCTGGTCGCGTGCTTCGCGATCCCGGTGCTGGCGTTCATGATGCTGCGGCCCTATCAGAACGCCGTGGTGTACGTCGTGATCATCGCGCTGGTCGCCGGCGGGCTCCTGTTCTTCGCCGACTACCGTGCGCGTGAGGGCTCCGGGTACCTGTTCCAGCTCATGCTGTTCATGACGCCGGCCTCCGTGCTGCTCATCATCGGACTCATCTACCCGGCCGTGAGCACGATCATCCAGTCGTTCTTCGACAAGACCGGCAAGGATTTCGTCGCGCTGGAGAACTACCAGTGGGTGTTCACGAACCCGGAGGGGTTCTGGTCGGTCATCAATACCCTGATCTGGGCGCTCATCGCCCCGATCGTGTCCACGGTCTTCGGGCTCGCCTATGCGGTGTTCATCGACCGGGCGCGGGGCGAGAAGGTCCTCAAGGTCTTCGTGTTCATGCCGTTCGCGATCTCGTTCGTGGGCGCGGGCATCATCTGGAAGTTCATCTACGACTACCGTCAGGGCGACCAGATCGGCCTGCTCAACGCGATCGTGACGATGTTCGGCGCCAAGCCGATCGGCTGGCTGGACACCACTCCGCTCGTCAACACGATCTGCCTGCTCATCGTGTTCATCTGGACGCAGACCGGGTTCGCCATGGTGATCCTCTCCGCGGCCATCAAGGCGGTTCCCACCGAGCAGATCGAGGCTGCGTCGCTGGACGGCGCCAACGCCTGGGAGAGATTCCGCAACGTCACGATCCCGGGGATCCGCTCCTCGCTCATCGTCGTGCTGACGACGATCACGATCGCTTCGCTCAAGGTCTACGACATCGTCGCGGTGATGACCGGAGGCCGTTCGAACAGCACCGTGCTGGGCTTCGAGATGGTCAACCAGCAGCAGCGCTTCCAGAGCTATGGACACTCCTCGGCGCTCGCCGTGGTGCTGTTCCTGTTCGTGCTGCCGCTGATCATCTACAACGCCCGGCAGATCCGCAAGCAGAGGGAGATCCGCTGATGAGTGCGACACAGGCCGTCGTCACCGACAACCGCAGCAAGCGCCAGGTCGAGCGCGACACCCGGCGCAACGAGGCGACCGCGCAGAAGCGGCTCACCTCGAAGGGCGCGACGCTCGCGGCGGTGATCATCGCGATCTTCTGGACGATCCCGACTTTCGGGCTCTTCGTGACCTCCTTCCGTCCCGGGGCCGATTCCAACAGCACGGGCTGGTGGACCGTGTTCGTGAAGCCGACGTTCACGCTCAGCAACTACGTCGACGCGCTGAACTCCGGCGGCACTGCGCTCACCCTGGGCGCGTCGTTCATCAACTCGCTGGCGATCGCGATCCCGGCCACGGCGATCCCGATCTTCATCGCCTCGCTCGCGGCCTACGGCTTCGCGTGGATGAACTTCAAGGGCAAGAACCTCGTGTTCGTCTTCGTGTTCGCACTGCAGATCGTGCCGATCCAGATGGCCCTGGTGCCGCTGCTGTCGCTGTTCTCGCGGGGACTCACGCTGTTCGGCACGCAGATCTTCCCCGGCTTCACCCTGCGCGACGTGGACCACAGCTTCGCGACGGTGTGGATCGCGCACGCGATCTTCGCGATGCCGCTGGCGATCTTCATGCTGCACAACTTCATCGCGGAGATCCCGGGCGAGCTCGTCGAGGCGGCGCGCGTGGACGGGGCAGGGCACGGGCAGATCTTCTTCCGCATCATCCTGCCGCTGGCGATGCCGGCGATCGCGTCGTTCGCGATCTTCCAGTTCATCTGGGTCTGGAACGATCTGCTCGTGGCGACGATCTTCGCGCCGGAGTCGTCGCTGCCGCTGACGCAGACGTTGAACTCGCTGTCCGGCACCTGGGGCAACCAGTGGTTCCTGCAGTCGGCCGGAGCCTTCATCTCGATCCTGGTCCCGCTGATCGTGTTCTTCGCGCTGCAGCGCTTCTTCGTGCGGGGTCTGCTGGCCGGCGCGACCAAGGGCTGATCCCGCGTCAGCCGCCGAGGCCGGGATCCGCATGTCGCGGGTGCCGGCCTCGTCTGTGCCCGCTGCTTCTCGGATCCGGGCCCTCCGACGGAGCTCGGGAGCCGGCGGACTCGGGATCGACGGGCCGCGGGCACTTCGACGGACTCACGGACTCACGGACCGGTGGGCTCGGCTCAGGGAGCGGATCCGGGGGAGAATGGCCGGATGACACGTCGGCTGGCTCTCGTCCTCGGTCTCGTCGGGGTCGCCGTGGCCCTGGCGACGGCCGTCGTCCTGGCGAGCGCGCCGAGCCTCATCGTCTCCCTCGACGACGCCTGGAACCTGGAGATGGAGGAGTGGCGGAGCCCGGTGCTGGTCGGCTGGGCGCTGATCATGAACGTGCTCGGCGGCGGCTGGGTCGCCACCATCCTCACGCCGCTCCTGATCGCGCTCGTCGCGTGGATCGTGCGCGGCTGGCGTGGCGCCGTGTTCGCGGTCGCGGCCTTCGTGGCCAGCGCGGGCATCGTGCAGCTGGTGAAGAAGGCCCTGGGGCGGGACCGCCCGCAGGATCTGCTGATCGCCTCGGATTTCGGATCCTTCCCGTCCGGGCACACGTCGAACGCCGCGACCCTCGCCGTCGTGCTCTGGTTCCTGTTCCCCACTCTGTGGGTCGCGATCGGGGGCGCGGTGTGGACGGTGGCGATGGGCTTCTCGCGCACCGTTCTCAGCGTGCACTGGTTCAGCGACACCGTGGGTGGGGCGCTGCTCGGCGCGGGCGCGGCGTTCCTGGTGGCGGCGGCGCTGTGGCGCTGGGCCCGGCTGCCACGCGTGCTCGACGAGGCGGCGCCGCGGGATCCCTGGGCGGATCCGCCTCGCTAGGCTGAGGGGATCCGCCGGTCCCCGAGCGTCCCGTCGTCTCGTGGTTCCCGAGCGAATGCGGCGAGACGAAGGACGCTCCTCGTTCAGGGGCCGGCGAAGGCGCCGATCGAAAGGCATCACTCCGTGGCACGCATCCGACCGTTCCGTCCCGAAGACCTCGACGGGCTCTCCGACGTGTGCGTGAAGACGGCCGACGTCGGTGCCGATGCGACCGGCATCCTCGAGGACGACGCGCTGTGGGGCGACCTGTTCGCGGTGCCGTACGCGCAGCGCGACCCCGGCCTGTGCTGGGTGGTCGAGGCGGACGATGGGCGGGTAGTCGGCTACCTCGTCGCCACCGACGACACGAATGCGTTCGCCGCCTGGTTCCGCGACGAGTGGTGGCCGTCGCGACGGGAGCGCTACCGTGCCTCCGGGGCCGCCGATCCGACGCCGCAGGACCGCTTCATCGCCTACGGCGACCGTCAGGCGCCCGGTGACGACCCGATTGCGCGCGAGTACCCCGCGCACCTGCACATCGATCTGCTGCCCGAGACGCAGGGGCAGGGGCTCGGCCGCCGGCTCATCGACACCCTCCTCGCCGAGCTCGGGCGCCGCGGCGTGCCGGCGCTGCACCTCGCGATGAACGCCGGCAACCTCGCGGCCGGCGCGTTCTACGAGCGCCTCGGCTTCACCGAGCTCGCCTCGGGCGAGGGCAGCACCACGTACGGGATCAGGGTTCCTGCGCACTGAGCCCGGATGATTGAAGCGCCGCTCCCGTGATCGGGGGCGGCGCTTCAACCTGGCGGTGACGGCGGGATTCGAACCCGAATCCGGGACGCGTGACGCCGCTGCGCCCTCGCGGAGCCGCGTGATTACGCGGATTTTTGCTTACAGAGATCATGGCGATCAACGCTCGATCACGGATTGTGTTGCCACGGTGTTGCCACCGCCCGGCGCTGTCCCCCGTTACTTTCTTCGTGATCCGCTCGGCGGCATGCTGGGCGGTGGGCGGCTTGCCGCGTCGCCGCCCGCCTCCTCGCCCTCGCCGCAGGCATCTGGCACAACTGGCTCATCAACGCCCCCGCGAAGCGCTCCCTCATCGCCTACGACCACTGAAGACGACCGGACTCACTCATCTAGTAGTACTTGGTTAGGTTGGTCCGGCGCGTTGGCAGTAGGGGCAGCAGCTGAGGAGACGGATGACCGCGGTTTGGAGTTCGCGGAGGATCGCGTAGAAGCTCAGGCCGCCCCTGTCGCTT
>Ga0153917_1000060_pt1 | contig 127603 bp, 121 predicted proteins | sample TSFL001MetaG_FD_104695 | JGI IMG/M metagenome (GOLD analysis project Ga0153917, IMG submission 104695) | Attine ant fungus gardens microbial communities from Florida, USA - TSFL001 MetaG | ecosystem: Host-associated > Fungi > Mycelium > Unclassified | place: USA: Florida, Paynes Creek Historic... | reverse complement strand
GAAATTTGGAATTATCCGCGAAGGTAAAAATCCACCAGATAAACGTGTTGTCTTTTCTCCCCAGGAGCTTTTATTATTTAAAAAGAATCATCCTGAAGCTTTATTTAAAGTAGAAAGGTCACCCATCCGTGTATTCAAGGATGAAGAATATGAAGCGCTGGGATTTGAAGTTTCAGATGACATGAGTGATTGCGACATACTCTTCGGGGTTAAGGAAGTACCTGTAGAGAGTTTAATTCCGGATAAAACCTATTTTTTCTTTTCCCATACGATAAAAAAGCAGCAGCATAACAAAAAGCTTTTGCAGGCCTGCCTTGATAAAAAGATACGTCTCATAGATCATGAAACGCTGGTAGATGAAAACGGTGTAAGACTCATAGGATTCGGAAGGTATGCCGGAATTGTTGGAGCCTATAATGCATTCAGGGCATTCGGAATCAAGTACGATTTGTTTCAGCTTAAAAAAGCAGAAGAATTAAAATCCCAGAAAGATCTTATTGAACGGCTGTCAAAACCTTATCTTCCCCCTGTTAAAGTAGTCCTTACAGGAACTGGTAAGGTTGGAATCGGGGCACGGGAGATGCTGGACGGTATGAAGATGAAACGCGTAACGGTTGACCAGTTTCTCCATAAGGAATTCGATGAACCGGTATATGTTCAGATCGATGTACCTGATTATTACAGAAGGATAGACGGAGCACCGGGGGCATTTGAAGATTTTAAGGAAAATCCTCAGAAATATGAAAGTGATTTTGAAAAATTCTCCAAAACAGCCGATATATTTATTGCAGGTCATTTCTACAAGGATGGCTCTCCTAAAATCCTGACTAAGGAAATGTTGAATGATGCACATAATGCAATTAAGGTTATTGCAGATATTTCATGCGATATCGATGGCCCAATAGAAAGTACTTTGAGGGCTTCTACCATAGCAGATCCTTTTTACGGATATTACGCGAGGGAAAATAAAGAGGTTGCTGTTGATCATCCTGCAGCCGTTGTTGTAATGGCCGTGGACAACCTGCCTTGTGAACTTCCCAAGGATGCAAGTGAAGGGTTTGGCGAGATGTTCCTGGACCATATTACCCCGGCATTTTTTAATGATGATAAGGACGGGATCCTCAGCAGAGGAACTATTTGCGAAAATGGTAAGCTCACAGAACGCTTTAGCTATCTTGAAGATTTCGTCAAATAGAATAGTGTAATGTTTATAAAGGAACGGAGTACCATCGGATGCTCCGTTTTTTTTATAAAAAAAACAGTACAAGTTATAAAACCTGTACTGTTAGAAATTGATTTTTCATCTTTTAAGATTATTCTTTGTTTTTGATTACCAATCTGAAGCCTTCTCCGTGAATATTCAGGATTTCAACATTTTCATCCGCTTTAAGATATTTTCTCAATTTGGCGATGTAAACGTCCATGCTTCGTGAAGTAAAGTAATTGTCGTCTCTCCAGATCTTCGTCAACGCCACTTCGCGGGGCATCAAATCGTTTTCATAAAGAGCAAGCATTTTTAAAAGCTCATTCTCTTTTGGAGATAATTTGATAGGCTCCTCATTTTCAAAAGTAAGGAAACGCAATTTTGAATTCAGGTGGAATTTACCTATAGTAAACTCAAATTTGGTGTTTTCCGCTTTAACCTCTGAAGATTTACGCTGCATAATGGCTTTGATCTTCATTAATAAGACTTCTGAATCAAAAGGCTTGTTAAGATAATCGTCAGCTCCTACCTTATAACCCTTTAATACATCCTCTTTCATTGTTTTAGCAGTAAGGAAGATGATCGGGATTTCCTTGTTTTTATCTCTGATTTCGCGAGCCAGTGTAAATCCGTCCTTATAGGGCATCATAACATCGAGGATACATAAATCATAAGATTCTTTTTTGAATTTTTCGAACCCTTCCATTCCGTTTTTAGCAAGGGTAACGTCAAAATCATTCATTACTAAATAATCTTTCAGGATAGATCCGAAGTTGGGATCGTCCTCTACTAACAGGATTTTTTTGTTTACTTCCATTTGTTTCTTATTTGTTTGTTGTTGTTTTAATGTTTCCTAATTAATTAAAGGAATTTTTATGATGAAGGTACTGCCTTTACCTTTTTCACTTTCTACAAAAACCTGGGCATTGTGGTCGTCTACGATCTGTTTTACATAAGCAAGCCCTAAACCGTGGCCTTTTACGTTATGCAGATCCCCGGTATGTTCGCGGTAAAACTTATCGAATATCTTCTTCGTAGCCGTTTTACTCATACCTGATCCCTGGTCTTTTATTTTAACCACAATGGAATCTTTCACATTCTCCGTATAGATGTCGATTACGGGAGCGTTGGGTGAATATTTGATTGCATTGTCCAGTATATTTACAAAAACACTTGTAAAATGCGTCGGATTGATCAATACCGTGTCGCGCTGGGTGTTAAAATGGGTATTTAAAGTTCCTTCACGATCTTCGATCAATAACGATACGTGATCGATGGCAACTTCAAGTACTTCTGTTAGTTCTATTTTTTCTTTAGGGATATCGAGTTCCTTTTTTTCAAGTTTTGATATCCTTAAGATATTTTCAATCTGTGCGTGCATCCTTTTATTTTCATCACGTATCATCTGTACATACCGCATTACCTTTTCCTTATCGTCAATGATCTTAGGGTTTTTAATTGCGTCCAAAGCCAGGTTTATAGTAGCGATGGGCGTTTTAAACTCATGTGTCATGTTGTTGATGAAATCATTTTTGATCTCGGATATCTGCCGTTGCGTTATAAGCTGGCGGATGGCACTGTAATATGCTGCAATGATGACCACGGTAAACAGCAATGAGATCAGAATGAACGGCAGCAGGTCGGAAACAAGGAATTTCGACTTCTGCGGGAAACTGATGTAAAGCTGGTATTTTGAATGGTTTTCAATATCGGTGAATATCGGCGCCGAATACGTGTTTTTATCGTTATAGATAAAATTCTTTGACTTGATCGACGTGGACAGCCCATTGCTGAAAACGGCATATTCAAAATTCGTCGCCAGCTTGTTGCTGGCCAGTTCTTGACTGATCAATACCTGAAGCTTTTTATTATCAAGCCGGTCTTCAATCGGATAGGTAGATACAATGTCGTTATAGGTGTAGTCCATCCCTATCCTGTCAAGCTCATCAATTCTTCCCTTTTTCTCTACTACTTCATCAGGAGCCGTATTGTTGTTTAAGGCTTTATGGATGTCGGTTTCCAATCCGTCTTCCATTCCCTTCTGCTTTCCATGAAAAATTTCGGTTTTTCTGCTGCTTATGTAATTTCTGTAATCTTTTTTAGATCCACTTGCACTGTCAATGAACGTTCCGTTAAAATTAAAATCCTTTAAGTTTTCTACGGAAATAATATTGGTATAAACGATTTCCTCGTTTGTCCTTACGTCTTTCTCTGTATAGAAAATACGTTTAACATCGGTTTTGTCAGGTACCTTCCCTGTTTCAGAACGATATTCGTAAAGTTTCTTGTCAAATTCGTAACGTTCCCGCTCCTTCAGTTTATCAGTAACTTTACCGATCGTCTGATTTACCATATGCTGAAACTGCGTATCATTGTTCTGGTAAGTGGTACTGATCCAGTAAAGCTGGATTAAAATAATCCCGACCAGGGCCAAACTCATCAAAACGACTAAGAACTGAAATCTATATTTATTCATGTTTTAAAATACATTCAAATTTAACATTTAAAGTGATATTAAATTATATTTTTAACCTAATGTTAACAACTAAAATTTAATTATTTAAGAGCTCTGACAGAATTTCGTCTATTCTATTAAAAGTTTCGGGCAAATGCGTATTTTCAACAATATACGTAGCAAGTGCTGTTTTTTCTTCATCCGTCATTTGATTTTTTATGCGCTCTGTTACCTGTTCCTTTGAAACGCCATCTCTTTCCATCACTCTTTTTATCCTTATTTCAACAGGTGCCGTAACCAGCACGGTTGCATCGCACGCCTTGTATGCTCCCGATTCAAACAAAACGGCACTCTCCTTGAATACCAGTGGCGATGCGGCATTTTTTACTTTAAAATTTTCAAAATCCACAGCAACTGCCGGGTGCACTATAGCGTTAAGCAGTTTCAGCATGCCGGGATTATTGAACACAATGCCTCCGATTTTTTTACGGTCCAGCAGCCCATTGTCCAATAATACCTCTCCGTTGAAAAGGGAATTGATCTTTTTAATCAACTCCGGGGTATCCATAAGCAGCTTCCCTGCATTATCTGCTATATAAACGGGAAAACCTTTTGAAGCAATGTATTGTATTACAGTTGTTTTTCCGCTTCCGATTCCTCCTGTTAATCCGATTACCTTCATATTCTACTTAAAAAACATTTCCGGCATGGCCGTTTCTGCCTTCTGCCCTTTTATATACAACAGATAATAACTGTACAAAAATCCTGCCCCGTATCCCGAAAACTGTATAAATGCAGCAATTAGTGTTAAAAAACTGATTTTTACATTCTTTGTTTTGATAATACCTTCCACAAATAATGCTGCAAAATATAAAATATATACATATATAAACAACTTTATATTAAAAAAAAGCAGTAAAAAAGAAACCATAAGGCCCAACATAAATACCGAAGGAAACCAAAACATCATTTTCGCATATTCGGGGTAGCGCTTGTTTAGAATAGGGCGTGCTTTTCCGAATTTGTTTACCTGTTTGTAGAATTTTTCCCAATTAATTCTTCGTTTGTGGAAAACATAGGCATTCGGGATAAGATCTGTTCTGAAATGCATTTTCCAAAGGCGGATGGACAGGTCGGGATCTTCTCCTGGATGAATCTTTCCATAACCTTTTGATGCTTCAAAAGCTTTTTTGGATAGCCCCATATTAAAACTCCGCGGTTGAAATTTTCCTAATTTTTCGCTTCCTCCCCGTACACCTCCGGTCGTAAGAAAAGAGGTCATACTTTGATTGATGGCTTTCTGGATATCAGTGAAAGATTCATGGGCCGCATCAGGGCCTCCGAAACAGTCTACATAATTTTGCTCAAGGTATTTATCCACCTCTTTAAGGTAGTCCTGAGGCAGTATGCAGTCCGAGTCCAAAATGATAAAATACGTTCCGTTTGCTACACTCATACCGAAGTTACGGGAGTCTCCGGGTCCGGAATTTAGCTTAAAGTAATACTTTACATCAAGTATTCCGGAATACTGTTCTGTAATATGTTTGCATGTTATATCAGACCCGTCTTCCACCACCACCACTTCAAATGGTTTGCCGTATTGCTGATGTGCAAGGCTTTCCAGTAATTCATTTATTTCATCAGGTCTGTTGTATACAGGTATTACAAAAGAATAAAACATTTCGGGACTTAAATTAACTTAACCGTATTCGGAACTAACATTTTATTAATAATAATGAGGTAACAAAAGTACCGAAAAAGTTAAAATATTTGTACGATTTTTGTTTTTAATATGATTTTAGATATTTCTTATGAAGAATACCAAAACAAGTTTCCTACTTTTTACTAAATTTAAACTTTTAAAACTCTTATAACTTAAGAGGCGAAATTGAATTGTTATGAATGAAATTAAGATATTGTGGGTCGATGATGAAATCGATTTACTAAAACCTCATATCCTGTTCCTTGAAAAGAAAGGCTATAAGGTTACAACGGCCACCAATGGCCGCGATGCTATTGATTTATTTGCGGAAGATAATTTTGATGTTGTCTTTCTGGATGAAAATATGCCCGGGATTACCGGTTTGGAAACGTTGTCGGAATTAAAGGAAAAGAAGTCTACCATTCCCGTTATCATGATCACCAAGAGCGAGGAAGAATACATCATGGACGAGGCCATCGGTTCCAAAATAGCTGATTACCTCATAAAGCCCGTAAATCCGAACCAGATCCTTCTGAGCCTCAAAAAAAATCTCGATCATTCAAGGTTGATTTCCGAAAAGACCTCTCTTGATTATCAGAAGGAATTCCGGAAGATCGCAATGGATATGATGCAGGCGGGATCTCATCAGGAATGGGCTGATCTTTACAAGAGGCTTACATTCTGGGAAATGCAGCTCGAAAGCATAGACGATCAGAATTTGTCCGAGATACTTGAAAAGCAGAAGGAAGAGGCCAATATCCAGTTCGGTAAGTTTGTTGAAAAGAATTACGAAGACTGGATCAATGATGATGAAGCTGCCCCGTTGTTTTCCCACAAGCTGTTTGTTCGAAGAGTAGTTCCCGAACTGCGCAATGAAGAAAATGTACTGTTTATTGTGATCGACAACCTCAGATACGACCAGTGGAAAGCCTTTGAAGGCATCGTTAACAATCATTATAAAACGGAAAAGGAAGACCATTATTATTCCATACTTCCTACGGCTACCCAATACGCCCGGAACGCTATTTTTTCGGGACTGACGCCCTTACAGATGGAAAAGCAGCTGCCCCAGTACTGGAAAAATGATGTGGATGAAGGAGGGAAAAATCTTTTTGAGGCTGAATTCCTGGAAGACCAGCTCAAGAGGCTGCGTTTGAATATCAAGCATGAATACCATAAAATAACGAATCTTAAAGATGGTAAAAAGTTTGCAGAGAACTTCAAGTCCATGAAGGATAACAAATTGATCGCGCTTGTGTACAACTTCGTAGACATGATTTCTCATGCCAAAACGGAAATGGAGGTGATCAAGGAACTCGCTTCTACCGACAAGGCCTACCGCTCGCTTACGCAAAGCTGGTTCAAGAACTCTCCTTTACTGGAAATCATACAGCATGCGCAGCTGGCAGGCTTTAAGCTCATCATTACCACCGATCACGGTACGATCAACTGTAAAAACCCGTCACAGGTAATCGGTGATAAGAACACGAGTCTTAATCTGCGGTATAAGACGGGTAAGTCGCTTACGTACGAATCAAAGGACGTATACGCGGTGAAAGATCCGAAAAGGATTCAGCTTCCTGCCATAAATATGAGCAGCTCGTTTATTTTTGCGAAAAGCGATTATTTTTTGGCGTATATTAACAATTACAATTATTACGTAAGCTATTTTAAAAATACATACCAGCACGGAGGTATTTCCTTAGAGGAAATGATCATTCCGTTCATTGTACTAAATCCTAAGAAATAGTATATGAAGCTAACATATTCTATAGATGAACTGCAAAACGTGGCTGCCGGACTCATCCGGAACAGCCACTTTAAAACCTGGTTGTTTGATGCTCCTATGGGAGCGGGGAAAACAACGCTCATAAAAGCAATTGCGCGGGAACTCGGCGTGAAAGATATGGCAAGCAGTCCCACCTTTTCCATCGTAAACGAATACCGGTCCGTTGATGATGCCCGGTTGTTCCATTTTGATCTTTACCGGTTAAAGAATGAAGAAGAAGCTTACGACATGGGATTGGATGAATATTTTGATCTCAATACCTGGTGTATGGTGGAATGGCCCGATCAGGCACCGGGGATATTACCTGATGAGGTACACCGTATTACCATCACCGTTTTGGATGAAACCACGAGAGAATTAAAATTTGAGTAATTATGGATATAACCAGCCCGTTTTCCAAATCGCAGTTAATGCCCATGGAAGAAAAGTTAGATGTACGTAAAAAGCGCGGTCAGCTTTATATCGGTATACCAAAGGAGGATTTCAGGATAGAAAAACGTGTTTGCCTTACCCCGGAATCGGTCAATATGCTCGTCAAAGCAGGTCATAAGGTGCTTATTGAATCCGGTGCGGGAAGTGAAGCCAGTTACGAAGATATCAAGTATAGTGAAGCCGGAGCGGTTATTACCCACGATAAGCAGAAAGTTTTCGGATGTCCCGTAATTTTAAAGGTAGAACCACCTACTCTTGAGGAAATCCAGCTTATGAAGCCTAAAACTTACCTTTTTTCTGCCTTACAGCTCAAAACACAGAAAAAGGAATATTTTGATGCACTGGCCCGCAAGAAGATTACGGCTATGGGGTTTGAATTCATCAAAGATAAATACGGGGCTTACCCTTTTCTGCATGCGATAAGCGAGATTGCGGGAATTGCCTCTATTCAGATCGCTGCCGATTATATGTGCCGTATGAACGGTGGTAAAGGACTTTTATTGGGCAACATAACGGGGGTTCCTCCTACCGAAGTCGTGATACTCGGTGCAGGACTTGTAGCTGAATCGGCTGCGAGAACCGCATTGGCACTTGGAGTAAACGTTAAGGTATTTGATAATAATATTCATAAGCTCAAAAGATTGCAGAAGTCACTTCCTGCACAAATATTTACTTCTACGATCCAGGAACGCGTGCTCACAAAATCTTTAATGCGGTGTGATGTTGTAATCGGTGCGGTTAAAGGCTGTAACAGGTCCCCCGTACTGGTAACCGAAGAAATGGTTCAGCGTATGAAGCCCGGGGCCGTTATTATTGATGTGTGCATAGACAACGGCGGATGTATTGAAACATCCGAGGTTACCACGCATGAAAACCCGGTTGTTACGAAATACGGAGTCATTCATTACGGAGTTCCCAACATCACAGCCAAATTTTCTAAAACCGCATCACTTGCCATCAGCAACATCATTTCCCCCTACCTTCTGGATTTAAGCGACAAAGGAACAATTGATGACGCCATCAGCTATGACGGCATCATGCGATCGGGTATATATGTGTACAAAGGCATTCTCGTAAATGAATCCATCGGAAAATGGTTTAATCTCGACTATAAGGACATCAATTTAATACTTCTGTAAGACGGACAAAGCAATATTAATCGTACTTTTGCGCAAAATTATTTTATATGAAGTTTTCACAACGTCTGGCCTACTACCTCCTGGGACTGTTTATCGGTGGGCTTTTTGTTTATATTTTCTGGGATGCGAAGGATACGCAGTTTTGCTATCTACCCAACTGCAGGGTCCTTAAGGACCTTCGGTCAAAACCGCTGAACATTTCCGATGACGCCCAGATCAGTTTTGACCAGGCGCTCGTTAATATGCACGATATCAAAATGTGCCTTACCTATGGTGATGTTGATTTTGACAAAAGCAACATAAAGGAAGCCGGTGGCAAGCTGTATGTGATTGAAGGGCAGAATTCAAAAAAGGAGCCGATAACGGTAGAGATGATCAATTATGGAGAGAAGGTGCTTATAAAAAGCGTATATCCCACGAAAAAATAGGTCCTTTTCCGGAATTGATACAGAAAGAGTTATAAAAAACATTCAAAAAAACCGTGGAAAGTGCTTGCAAAATGAGAAATTCGCTCTATATTTGCATCACACTAACGGTAACGTTAAGGAGAAATGGCAGAGTGGTCGAATGCGGCAGTCTTGAAAACTGTTGACTGTAACAGGTCCGGGGGTTCGAATCCCTCTTTCTCCGCAAAAACGCTGATGCTTAAATCAGTTAAAGTATAAATACCCAATTTTACACCCAAATGTAACGTTGGGTTTTTTATTTTAGATTATAAAAAATCTAATGGACCTGGTTGATTCTTTACTGAAAGCTGTAATACTGGTTTAGATCTTAGTTCTAATAAATGAACACTTTGTTCCTATACTGTGTACCATTACTGTCCTTATCCAGAATAAATTAATTTACAGAAATAATTATATTAGTAGCACATTATAACAATACCGATATAGATGTTGTTTTACGGACAACATTACATTTTAATCGTCATATAGAAAATCATTAAATGAATAAAATATTTACTATCGTTCTTGTGGGGCTTTTTTCAACATCCTTATATTCCCAGAGTTTTCAAAATGACAGTGTGAAAACATTTGTACAAAAATCGTTGGAAATCATTGAAAACCACGCAGTAAATCTTGATAACATAAATAAAATAAGAGATCTTCTAAATTCAAATTCAAAAAATAAAAACTCTGTAGAAGAAATTGCACCTCTTTATGAAGATGTATTTAAATATCTTGACGATTATCATGGATCATTAAAATACAAGGATAAAAGCTATGGTTGGACTGTATCTTCAAAGAGTCATAACACATATTTAAAAGAAAAAATAAAAAAGGAGAAGGCTGTTAAAGCGCTATTATTGGATAAAAATATTGGATATGTAAGAGTACCGGGAAATAATGATTTTGCTTTTAAAAAAGTAGATAGTATTGCAAATGACATTGTTGCAAACATAAATTCAATCAATTCAAAAAAAGTTAAAGGTTGGATTGTTGATTTAAGAGTTAATACTGGAGGCAATATGTATCCCATCATGTTGGGACTTAAAGAATTTATTGGAAATGATTTAGTGTTTGGTGGTTTTATTAATTCAAAAAATGAAATCACGGGGAATTGGGAAATAAGAAAAAATCAACTGTTGATTGACAACAATCTTTTAGAACGGAAAAGCGAACTAACGATAAAACCAAAAATCGATATTCCTATCGTAATTCTAATAAGTAGATACACAGCCAGTGCAGGAGAAATGTTGCTAATTTCTCTCATAGGGCGTCCTAATACGTACATTGTAGGTGAGCCAACGGCAAATTATACAACGGCTGTACAAGGATTTGTAATAAATGAAAACGCAGCCATTAATTTATCTACAGATTATGTTTTTGACCGTAATAATAAAAAATACACCCAAAGTATCATTCCAGACTATGAAATAATAAGTGGAGATAATTTTGAAAATCTAGATGAAGATAGCAAGATTATTAAAGCTATAAAATTACTAAAACCATAACATCCGCTCACATCATCTGTTTGGTGAAAAGCCGCGTTAAAGGAGAAATTGAAAGTTTGTTCATTTTTATCAATAGTTTTTATATTACTTTTTCATATTGAGTTAGAGAAACAAGTAATTGGAATTGGTAACCTTAATATTGATTCCTATTTGGATGAAGATCAGGTTAGCCGAAGAAGGGATGTTTACATTAAGCCCAAATAGATATTAGAGTTTATGGATTGATTATATCAAAACTTAATAATAGAAAACCTCTGTGGAAAACAGAGTTTTTAATTTTAAAAGGTTGTATTACAGTTTTTTATGTTTTTGTTTATCGCCCATAGAAATATTTTATGATAAAATAATTTACTTGCTCAAATATAATTGTACATTTGCCTAACAGTGTTAAACAATTTAATACTTAAGACAATGGCAAGCAAAGATCGGATTTTAAGACAAAAAGAAGAAACCAGAAGAAACATTCTGGATGCTGCCTATGGTATTGCAAAAGAAGAAGGTTGGAATGGTTTGAGCATGCGGAAAATTGCAGATCGAATTGAATATACTGCTCCTATTATCTACGAATATTTCTCGAACAAGGAAGCCATACTCTCGGAATTGACAGGAAGAGGTTTCAATATGTTATCCAGAGAATTGGAAAAAGCAAAAGCAACATCTGAAAATCCGGTGGAGCAATTAAAGGCCATGTGGATGGCATACTGGGAATTTGCCTTTACCGATACCGAAATGTACCAGGTGATGTTTGGCGTTCAGATAAATTGTTGTGCCGGACAATGCGAGGCGGCGGATTCACCTTATAAACTTTTTACTGGCGTTATTGCGGACGTAATGAAGAAGAATAATCCGACTGTTGAAGTGATCAAGCAGAAGTACTTTTTATTCTTCTCCGTTATACATGGTTTGATTTCAATTAACATCGTCAATCAGAGCCAGGCTTTAGGAGAGATAAATAAACAAATTCTAAATGATGCAATCGATGGCATTATCCAAACCCTAACATAAAAAAATTTGCGTATTCACTTAACAGTGTTAGATGTTTTATAGGAAGTAAAAGATATAAATCTTTTTTTTGCACAACTACTTAACACTGTTAGATAATTTAATTACAATTTATTACAAATATTTTGAAAGATAATTATATGCCCTTTTTTGTCAATTTACTTAACAGTGTTAAATTATTTAATTATGATAAATATGAAATGGATGTTTTAGGCTTCCCTTCCACGATCCCAATTTTTTACAAACAATTTTTTACAAATTCAAAACCAATTTAAATGAAAAATGCATTACTAATCCCTACTTTGTTTGCCTGGACCTTGATAGGGTGTACACCAAAGGCGGAAGCACCCGTTGCTTCGCCGCCTAGCCTTCCTGTATATAATATTCAAAATACCAGCGCCAATACCGATTCAGAATATCCTGCTGCAATTCAGGGAACTATCGATGTAGAAATTCGTCCGCAGATAAGCGGTAAACTGGAAAGAATTTATGTTGATGAAGGTACGTATGTAACTAAAGGTCAGCCGCTTTTCAAAATAAACGAACAGCCTTTCCGCGAGCAATTAAACAATGCGTTGGCAAACCTTCACGGTGCTGAAGCAACTTTAATCAACGCCCAATTGGAGATCGACAAATTGACACCCCTGGTTCAAAACAAAGTCGTTTCTGAATATCAGATGAAAACGGCAAAAGCCTCGCACCGGATTGCTTCGGCCAATTTAGATCAGGCAAAAGCCGTAGTTGCTTCTGCGAAAATCAATTTAGGTTATACCACCATTACAGCACCTGTGAGCGGTTACATCGGAAGGCTCCCTAAAAAGCAAGGAAGTCTGGTTTCAGCTACAGACATTGAACCTTTGACAAAACTTTCTGATGTGCATGAAGTGTATGCTTATTTTTCATTGGGAGAAACAGATTTTATCAACTTTAAAGCACAGTATACCGGAAATACCATCCATGATAAAATCAAGAATTTGCCACCGGTAACCTTGATTTTGGCTGACAACAGCGCTTATGAGGCGGTGGGAAAAATCGATATGGTGGATGGACAATTTGATAAAAACACGGGAGCCATAACACTTCGTGCAACTTTCCCAAATTCAAAAGGATTGCTTCGTTCCGGAAATACCGGAAGAGTTCGGTTAGAAATCCAACACGGCGATGTTATTTTGGTTCCGCAATCAGCCACCATTGAAATGCAGGACAAAGTTTTTGTTTTTATGGTTGACAAAGAAAACAAAGTAAGCAAATCCCCCATCACAGTCGTTGGAAAAAGCGGGACAAATTATTTGATCAAAGACGGGGTAAAATCGGGTGACCAGATCGTACTGAGTGGTATCGACAAATTGCAGGAAGGCCAGCAGATCCAGCCGGAAAAAACGCCAAGGATTGCACAAGTAACTAATAAAAAATAATTATTCAGAAATGTTCAAAATATTCATACAAAGACCGGTACTCGCAACCGTAATCTCCATTTTACTGGTGATTTTAGGTGTACTCGGACTTACAAAACTGCCGCTACAACAGTTTCCTGATATCGCCCCGCCTTCTGTTTTGGTGACCGCTGTATATCCTGGAGCGAACGCTGAAACGGTTTTACGTTCGGTGGCTCCATCATTGGAAGAATCAATAAATGGTGTTGAAAACATGACCTATATGAGTTCAACAGCAAGTAATGACGGTACCCTGGCAATCACGGTTTTCTTTAAATTAGGAACAGATGCCGACCAGGCGGCAGTCAACGTGCAAAACAGGGTTGCACAAGCCACAAGTCAACTACCTTCGGAAGTGGTGCAGCAAGGGGTAACCACGGCCAAACAACAGAACAGCTTCATCATGGCGATCGGGATGTCGACTGAAGATGAGTCAAAATATGACCAGACCTTTGTTGCCAATTATGCCCAGATCAATATTATCCCTGAAATCAAGCGTATCCCTGGAGTAGGATCTGCTGCGATTTTTGGAGGAACGAAAGATTACTCGATGCGCGTTTGGATGAATCCAACTCAAATGGCAACGCATAATGTAACGCCGAATGAAGTCATGGCTGCCATTCAGGATAAAAGTCTGGAAGCAGCGCCAGGGAAATTTGGTGAACGAAGTACCGAAGTTTTTGAATATGTAATCAAATATAAAGGAAAACTTACTAAACCGGAAGATTACCAAAATATTGCCATTCGTTCTAATGCTGACGGTTCTATTCTTCGTTTGAAAGATGTGGCCAGAATAGAACTGGGTGCGTATTCTTATACCAGTTTGACGCGTTTGAATGGTGAAAAAGGGATCGTAATCGGTATCATTCAGCTGGCCGGATCCAATTCAAATGACATCCAGGTTGCCATTAATAAACTCATGGTAAAGGCTTCAAAGGATTTCCCGAAAGGCATCAAACACAATATATTTTACAGCACAAAAGTTTCGCTGGACCAATCAATCGAACAGGTTCAGCATACTTTGATCGAAGCATTTATCCTGGTATTTATTGTGGTATTTCTTTTCCTTCAGGATTTCAGATCTACGTTGATTCCGGCTATTGCCGTTCCGGTTGCAATTTTAGGAACGTTCTTTTTCATGCAACTATTCGGATTTTCAATTAACTTATTGACACTTTTCGCTTTGATATTGGCAATTGGGATTGTGGTCGATGATGCTATTGTTGTGGTCGAAGCCGTCCACGCCAAAATGGAACACAAACATTTAGCACCCAAAATTGCCACAAGCGAAGCAATGCACGAAATTACCGGAGCGATTATTTCCATCACATTGGTTATGGCAGCCGTATTCTTACCTGTTGGTTTTATGGAAGGCTCTACAGGGGTTTTCTACCGCCAATTTGCCTTTACGATGGCCATTGCAATTGTAATTTCTGCTGTAAACGCGTTGACTTTAAGCCCTGCGCTAGCTGCTTTGTTCCTGAAAGATCATCACAGCGAGCATAATGGAGATCAACCTTACAAAAAACAAGGATTCAAAGACAAATTTTTTACTGGATTCAACAACAGTTTCAACGCTTTGACCAACCGTTACATAGGCGGCCTGAAATTCCTCATCCGTCATAAATGGGTGAGCCTGGGCGGGTTGGTTCTCATCACTTTGGCAACTATTTTCATGGTAAAAACCACACCTTCCGGTTTTATTCCTACAGAAGACCAGGGATTTATCGCCATTGCAGTAAACACCCCTTCGGGAACCTCTCTGGATGGAACGCAAAAAGTGATGACCGAAGCCGAAAATTTACTTAGAACACTGGATGCTTCCAGGGATGTTACGGCCATTTCAGGTTTCAACTTATTGACAAATTCTACAAGTCCGTCTTCAGCGGTAGTTTTCGTATTGCTTAAACCAAATGAAGAGCGCGGAGAGGTCAAAGACATCAACCAGATCATGGCCCAGGTTCAGGGCAAATTAGGGGCAATCTCTGGAGGGAGTTTCTTTGTTTTCAGTTTTCCAACTGTTCCCGGATTCAGTAATGTGGAAGCTTTGGATGTCGTATTGCAGGATAAAACGGGAGGTAAACTGGATAAATTCAGTGGTGTTTCCCAAACGTTCATCGCAGAACTCATGAAACGTCCTGAAATTGCCGTTGCCTTTACTTCATTCAAGGCCGATTATCCGCAATTACAACTGGATATTGATGATGCAAAAGCGGATCAATTGGGTGTAAAAGTGAAAGACATTTTACAGACGATGCAGGCCTATTTTGGTAGTGCCCAAGCCTCTGATTTCAACCGATTCGGAAAATATTACCGGGTTGTGGTTCAGGCAGATATTCAGGACAGAGCGGATCCTTCAGCTATTAATAATGTCTTTGTAAAAAATAAAAACGGAGAAATGGTTCCGATAAATACTTTGGTAAAGCTAACGCGTGTTTACGGTTCAGAAACAGCTTCAAGATACAATTTATTTAATTCCATTTCAATAAATGCAATTCCTAAACCAGGCTTTAGTTCGGGTGATGCCATCAAAGCAATTGAAGAAGTAGCAGAACAGAAATTGCCTGCGGGTTACAGTTTTGAATTCTCCGGACAAACGCGCGAAGAAATCTCTTCCGGAGGACAATCTGCCACCATTTTTTTACTTTGCGTGGTATTCATTTATTTCCTGCTTTCGGCTCAGTATGAAAGTTACCTTTTGCCTTTAGCCGTCATTTTATCCATTCCAACAGGAATCTTTGGAGTGTTTGCAGCGATTGGCTTAACGGGAATTGAGAACAATATTTATGTACAGGTTGCACTTGTTATGCTTGTAGGACTGCTCGCCAAAAATGCGATCTTGATTGTAGAGTTTGCCCTTCAAAAGCGAAAATCAGGTCAAGCATTGGTGAAGGCCTCCATTGAAGCAGCAAAACTGCGTTTGCGGCCCATCATCATGACCTCACTGGCTTTTGTTGTCGGACTAATTCCCATGATGAGTGCCACCGGGCCATCAGCACAAGGTAACCATTCCATCAGTATTGGTGCCGCCGGAGGTATGCTTTCGGGAGTAATCCTGGGATTATTAATCATTCCGGTATTATTTATCGTATTCCAGTTTTTACAGGAAAAATTCAGTGGAAAACCAATAGCTGTAATTCATAACGAAGAAAAATAATGAAAAAATATATCAATAAATACGCAACTGTTCTTGTGCTTCTCACCACATTTACTGCTTGTAAAGTCTCCCGAGATATTGAGACTCCAAAAGACGCAATCCCTGAAAATTTCAGGGATGTGGCTTACAATGATTCCACGAGCATTGCCGATTCCGGCTGGAAAGAATTCATTACAGAAACTTCTCTCCAAAATTTAATTGACAGCGCACTCAATAAGAATTATGATTTGCTTACGGCTCAAAAAAATATTGAACAGGCACAGTGGCAATTAAATCAGGCGAAATGGGGAAATGTTCCCGATTTGAACTTACAGGTTACAGGAACCTCCAACCGGCCTTCTGACAATAGTTTGAACGGTTTGAGTACAAGTACTTTCTTAGGGAAAAAACATATTGAAGATTACAATGCCGTACTCAGTCTTTCCTGGGAAGCGGATATATGGGGTAAAATAAGAAATAGAAAACAAAGTGCCTTGGCTGAATATTTGCAATCAGAAGAAGCCAAAAAAGGCTTACAGACGACTATTGTGGCCAATGTGTCCAAAGGCTATTATAACTTGCTGATGCTGGATGCACAATTGGCTATCGCAAAGAAAAACCTTGCATTAAACGACAGTACCATTTTCGTAATTAATTTACAATATGAGGCTGGTCAGGTAACATCTTTGGCACAACAACAAGCTGAAGCACAGCAAGCCGTTGCAGCGCAACTGATTCCGCAGTTGGAACAAAATATTGCCATTCAGGAAAATGCCTTGAGCGTAATCACAGGAAGTTTTCCAGGTAAAAAAGAACGTAATACGACTTTAAATGCGATTGGTTTGCATGAGGATTTGAAAGCCGGAATTCCTGCTTCTCTGGTAAGCAGGAGGCCTGATGTGAAAAATGCAGAATTGGCGCTAAAGGCTTCAAACGCAAAAGTAGGTATTGCAAAAGCATCGATGTATCCGGCATTAAATATTACTGCTTCCGGTGGTCTGAACTCATTCGAATCAAGTAACTGGTTCAACATACCTTCTTCCCTGTTCGGAATCGTTGCCGGAAGCTTAACACAACCCTTATTGCAAAAAAGAAAGTTGAAAAGTCAATATGAAATTGCTAAAATAGAAAGGGAAAAAGCCGTAATAAACTTCAGAAAATCAGTATTGGTGGCAGTTGGTGAGGTTTCAGATGCTTTGGTAAAAACTGACAAGCTAAAAGAACAGCAGACGGTTGCTTCAAAAAGGGTCGCTATTTTGCAAAAAGCAGTTAAAAATGCTGAAATGCTTTTCAAAAACGGGATGGCAACGTATCTGGAAGTAATCGTGGCACAGGGAAATCTGTTGCAAAGCGAATTAGAACTTGCTACAATAAAACGTTCACAATTAGAATCAGACATTGAATTATATCGTGCTTTGGGCGGTGGATGGAAATAACATTTTTTCTAAATTAATCAACTGTTTGAGAAGAACTATCAGGCAGTTGATTCCTTATTTATAGATTTCACAATATAAGGGAATTGATTCTTATTTAAAAAATTCTAAAGTATGCAGGACACTTTTTTCTATCAAGCAATGATTTATCTGGCCGGAGCTGTAATTATGGTTCCTATTGCCAAACGTTTAGGATTGGGTTCAGTGCTTGGGTATTTGATTGCCGGAGTTGTTATGGGGCCTGCCTTTCTGAAGCTTGTGGGTACAGAAAGCCACGATATCATGCATTTCGCCGAGTTTGGAGTTGTGATGATGTTATTCATAATAGGTCTCGAATTAGAACCTTCCCGACTCTGGAGAATGCGAAAAATAATTACCGGGATGGGAGGTTTGCAGGTTTTGGGCACCACTATCATTATATCCATAATCGCAATGTCTTTAGGTTTAGATTGGAAAACTTCCTTGGTTTTGGGAATGATTATTTCCATGTCTTCTACGGCAATTGTGATGCAGACCCTGGTTGAAAAAGGCTGGATGAAAACCGTTGCAGGAAGAAGTTCTTTTGCCGTTTTATTGTTCCAAGATATTGCCATAATTCCAATGCTGGCGCTATTTCCCTTATTGGCGAATCCAGAATTGAAAGCCGTTTCAACTACAATTGCCGGTAAAACATTTATGGATAATTTTCCACAATGGATTCAGCCGTTTTTGACTTTGTCTTCTATTTTAATCGTCATCCTTACCGGAAAATATTTGCTTCGCCCGATTTTTAACATGATGGCACGGACCAAAATGAACGAAATGTTCACGGCAACGGCTTTATTATTAATTGTGGGAATTGCCGTTTTAATGACATCCGTAGGATTAAGCCCGGCTTTGGGTGCATTTATAGCGGGCGTTTTATTGGCAAACAGTGAATACAGGCACCAACTTGAAATTGCCATCGATCCTTTTAAAGGGTTATTGCTTGGATTGTTTTTTATTTCCGTTGGAAGCTCCATTGACTTTGAATTATTACGTTCAAAACCAATGCTGATACTGGGTTTGGTCGTTGGCTTGATGGCAATAAAAATCGGAGTACTTTACATAATCGGAAAATCATTCAAGGTCGGTTATTCGCAAAATTTCATCTTTAGCTTAGGTTTGAGCCAAGTGGGTGAATTTGCATTTGTATTGTTAAGTTTTTCATTTCAGGAAAATATTCTGAGTAAGGAAATTACCGATTTGATGATGGCCGTTACCGCAATCAGCATGACATTAACCCCGCTTTTGATGTTATTCAACACGAAAGTTTTGTCCCATTCGAAATGTGCCGTTTCACCTGAAAAGAATAATGATAAAAATGATGTGGAAGAAGAGCACAATTCAGTAATAATTGCAGGTTATGGTCATTTTGGAACTACGATCGGGCGTTTTTTAAGAGCCAATAATATTTCAACAACGGTCTTGGATAATAATAGCGATAACGTGAATACGCTCCGGAAGTTAGGGTTTAAGGTTTATTATGGTGATGCAACCCGTCACGATTTATTGGAAATTGCCGGTGCACAGGAAGCTAAAATCGTAGTGATTGCCATTGGTGACAGAGACGAAAGGATGCACATGATTGAAATGGTGAAAAAACATTTTCCACATTTGTATATTTTGGTTCGTTCTGAAAACCGCGATGATGCTTACGACCAAATGAATGCCGGAATTATGCATATTTACAGAGAAACTCTGGATACAAGTCTGCGTGTGGGAATCGATGTGATGAAACTTTTGGGACATGACAGATATGAAGCCGCAAAATCTGCCCAGACGTTTTTCCATCATGATGAAAAAACTTTGAAATACCTGGCCAGCATGAAAAATGAAGCCAATTATATTGATGCAGTTCGGGAAAAGATTGTGGAACTGGAAGAATTGATTGTGGCTGATAAAGAAGTAATCGTCAATGAAAACGGGGCGAATAATGCAGTAGCTTAACCACCTTATCAGGAAGAATGCGATTTGACCTGTAGCGAATATCTTCGTTTAAATAAGGAAAGCATAAGATGTTTGAAAAATAATTATATTTACTTAATTATTTAATTAAATATATGAAAACAAAACTATTTTTTTCTTCTTTACTGCTTGTATGCGTTTGTAATTTAACAAATGCACAATCATTAATCGATGAGGATTTTGATAATTACGTTACAGGAAATTTGAGTAACGACTTATCAGGCTCGGTACCTGGTCAGGGTAATTGGATAACGCAAGTGCAAATCGGCGGGAACTTTTCCGACTTTCAAATTAAGTCGGATAAAGCCAAAGGCAATATTCTACAGATAAGCACTCCCCTGACCCCTTCAACACAGACAAATAATTCTGCTAAATTTGCGTGGAAAGATCTGCCAGGTGGAGGATGGCTAAATAGAAATGCCGGACATGATATTTTGAGGGTAGAATTTGAATTCTATACAGGAAATTCAAGAGGTATGGGCATCGAAGCTTATCACAGAAATATAACATCCACAGCAAACGGTGCCATCATTGCAGGATTTCAATATGAAACAGAAACCGGCAGGTTCAGGGGAATGACAAGACTCATCATTCAAGGTGTACCCGATCTTAAGTTTATACTTTTCGGACCTAATCAAACGGATCTTTATTTAAAACCTGATACCTGGGTAAAGGTTTACTACCAAATTGATTATGCTAATGATCTCGTATATTTCCAAATTCCATCAGAAAATATTTCTGGAAGCATACCTACAGTCAGCCTGCAAAATGACGATCCGGCCCAAATATATTTTGCCGGATACATGCTGCAAGGAAATATGGAAGTGCCTGTACAGTATGACAATTATAAAGTATCGGCAGTTAAATCCGCCTCGTTGAGTACAGCTGAAATCAGTAAGGTAGATTTCATGGTGTATCCCAATCCGGTGACTGACATCATAAATATTAACAATGGTGAGAATGTTGCCGTTGAGAAAATTGATATGTATGATATGAACTCACGTTTAATCATCACCAAGAATTTTGATCATCAGTCAAATGTACAGCTGGACATTTCTTCTGCAACACCCGGTATGTACATATTACAGATAAAAACTGATAAAGGAACTGTTTCTAAAACAATCGTAAAAAAGTAACAAACATGAAAAACAAAAAAAGGCTATCTCCTGTTATAAGGCGATAGCCTTTTTTTAGTTTTGGCCTTTTAAATCGCCATTGCATCCGTATTGTAAAAAGACTAAATTTACAAAGCAAAACCACACTAATATGAAATACCACCTGATATTTACGTTTTTTATTACATTTCTTAGTTATGGACAAAGCAATTTAGTATTTGATAAAAAAATTGTACAAAGTGAAGATAAATGGGTAGCATTTCCAGCTGATTCTACAGGTCCATATAATTTCGGTTTTATTTATATCGATGCTGACGCCGGACTAACTTTTCGGTTTGATGAAATCCGGGATTTAGTGTTAAACCAAACTTTTCCTTTACAATAATGATTCCCCAATCTATGAAAATAAAAGCTCTATTTTTTTTAATGATCTCTGTGACTTTTTTAGTTGTAGAACTAACGTTCAAAATCAGAAAAAATATATTTATTACCTGCACGGAAGAATTATTGAAATTCAGGGTAAAAATGCCGTGAGTGAAGAATTTGGAAGATATGAATTTGACAGTATTGTAGAAGCATTTAAAGTCGAAAATTCTGAAGTTATTGCGGAAGTAAGAAATGAAAATGTTGATTATTTAGAATATGCTGATAAAGTTTCAAAAGAAATTGACAGTTTAATAAGTTCCGGAATAAAGCCGAAAAGCATAACTGTAATCGGAGCTTCTAAAGGAGCCATAATTGCAGGTAATATTTCAAACATAAATACAAATCCGATTAATTATGTTTTCCTTGCCGGAAATAATGATTATCAGGAAGAACATAATGATTGGAAATTCCACGGACAGGTTTTATGTTTTTATGACGATTCTGATAAAATTGCAGGTAAGAATTATGATTATTGGAAAAACAAACCAAATTATACAACTAAGTTTGAACAAATAAAAGTTGATAAAAAATTAGGTCACGGATTTCTATATAAACCATATAAAGAATGGATTGAGCCAGCCAAAAAATGGATCATTCATCAAAAGCTCTGAAATTCTGGCTTTATAAGCTGTCATTATTTCAATACGCGGTTCGTTACTTCCTAAAAATAGTAACCGAACTACTGAAAATTATAGTTAACATGTGTTTTACGCTTTCTATGAAACGGATCATTTTCCTTGTTTTAATCTGTCTTTCTTCTTGTATGCCAAGACTGACTGACAATGGGCATAAGACATCCTCTGCAACAGATATCGTTTCTTTAGAACCGGACTTGATGAACAAGGAAAAACCGGATGCGGAAATCGTAGAGGTATTCATAGACAGTTTGAACATAGGTGAAAAAGGAAAAAACAAGATTGAACTTATAAAGCACAGGGTTTTTGAAGATAGCTATATCATTGTAAAGTTTTACAGAAAAGCAAACCGCTGGTATCTTCAGAATACTTACCTGTATGAATGTAATGCGATAATGGGTCTGGAGCCGGATATTGCCGATTTCAACAATGACCAATTTAATGATCTTACCTTTATTTCTGCACAGGCGGCACGAAGCGCAAATGAAGTAAGGAGGCTTTTTGTATACGATGATGATAAAAAGGAATTGATTTCCATTGTAAATTCTGAAAGTTATCCCAATATGCTTTACAATAAAGAACTGGATTGTATTGATGCCTTTTTGATTCATGGAGGCAGCTCAACAGTTTTTGCAAAAATAAAGGGCGACAGTTTAAAGGAGTTTGCCAGTGTTCATAACGACAATTATCGTACGGTTTATGAAGTAGACGAATTTGGAAAAGAAAAGCTCCTCAGGAAGGATAAGATAGATCCCGATGATGTTTACGTTCGTTACAGCAATTACAAACCTTTGAAAGAATACGGGGAATAAAGCGACCACCTGTTACCATATAAAAAATGAAACGTTTAATTATTCATTCCAACAGCATTATTTTAATATCGTGATTTTTGACCTAAACTTTATTCCTGATGAAAATTATTACAAGGAAGCATATACTGAAATAACTTCGTCTCTTAAATTAAAAAAATACGAACCCTGTTTCGCTGTAGCAATGGTATTTCTAGGTGTTATTTTTTATTTTCTGGACACTTATCGGAACTTAGGATTATTTCCTTTCTTTTTTAGCGGGGTAGGAATGTATGAACTTTATAAAATCTACCATAGAAAGAACAAATGGCTTAAGGAAAGGTCAGACAGCCGCAATAATGGAAAACAATTACAGTTAAAATTTACTATTTTTCAAATCGGTGAGAACAATAATATATCAATTTACAATTTTTTCCCGGAATTGGGAAACACGCAGTTATTTATATCCTGTTATATGTTTACAGCTTTGCCCTATTCAGGCTGCTTTACCAGGTCTTTTCTGTTTTTCTTCAGACCGCAGTATGGCAGACGTTTTATAATCACCGGTATGCGACCAGCCCGGTGGGTAAAAAATGTATTTCAGCCGATCGGTAAATTTTATTCCGGGTTGAGCCACATCTTTAAAAATAGCCCTCCATTCATGGAAAACAATATTTACAGGTCCCTTGTTATCCATTTTATGGGTAAGTCCGTATCGTATTGGTTCATAACTGTCATCTTCTTTTTCAAACGTTCCGAAAATACGGTCCCATATAATTAAACCCATTCCCATATTACGATCCAGGTACCGGTCGTTGGAAGCATGGTGTACCCTGTGATGAGACGGGGTTACCAGAATCCATTCCAGCAATCCCAGTCTGCCTACGGTTGTTGTATGAACCCATGTTCCGTATATCTGGAAGAGCGCATAAGCTGACATGATATGCCACGGATTAAAGCCGATAAAGGCCAGTGGGGCAAAAAACAGGTAGCGGTATAACGGCTGCAGAACCGGTGAGCGGAAACCGGTAGATATGTTGAATTTTTCGGAATTATGATGTGTAACGTGTACTGCCCAGAAAAATCTGGAATGATGGTCCAAATAATGGTGTACGTAGTACGCAAAATCCTGCAATAGGAAAACCCCTATCCAGTAAAAGACGGAAGTATATGAGAAATCGAACAACCTGTGATGAAAAAAGAAAAACATTACCCCTATTGCAAAAGCCTTCATGATAAGGTCTAAGCCGAAATTCAAACAGGCAAGGTAAATATTGGTCAGGGTGTCCTTCGTACTGTATATATGCTTATGATACCTGTAGCTGTAGATCATTTCTATAAGTATTAAGATTATGTGCAGGGGGGCTGCAAACAAGTAAATAAGGGAAACCCCGTTTTCGTTAAAAAATTCGGTAGTGTTCATGTGTGTTTTATAATAAATTTTAAAACTAAGCATTTAGTGTGGATCAACTATGGGCCGTAAATTAAAAACTCATTAAATCTGTATTTGTAAAAATGAACAGTATTTTAATTTGATAATGTTGTAATTAAAATGTTAATTATGTAAAAATAAAAGTTAAATTTATATATAAATTAAAAACAATCAATAATATGAGAAAGTATTTCGCAGAATTTTTCGGAACCTTCTGGTTGGTTTTCGGCGGTTGTGGTAGTGCCGTTTTTGCTGCAGGTGTTCCGGATATTGGTATCGGATTGCTTGGGGTAGCCCTTGCTTTCGGTTTAACGGTATTGACAATGGCTTATGCCGTAGGGCATATTTCAGGAGGACACTTTAATCCTGCTGTGTCATTCGGACTTATGGTAAGCGGACGATTCCCGGGCAAGGAGCTGGTTCAGTATATCATTGCCCAGGTTTTGGGAGCGACAGCTGCAGCAGGTGTATTATACATCATCTTAAACGGAGCTGGAGCTTTCTCATCGGAAGGAGCCGGGGCCTTTGCCACGAATTTTTATGAGATGCCGGGATACATGGACCGCAGTTACAGCATGGGAGCCGCATTTTTGGCAGAATTTGTGCTTACGGCCTTTTTCCTTATCGTTATCCTGGGAGCTACCGATAAATGGGCAAACGGTAAATTTGCCGGTATAGCTATCGGTTTGGCACTTACGCTCATTCACCTCATATCGATTCCCATTACAAATACATCGGTTAATCCGGCCCGTTCCACATCACAGGCCCTGTTTGTCGGAGGTGAAGCAATGAGCCAGTTATGGCTGTTTTGGGTTGCCCCTATTGCCGGTGCAATTGCCGGCGGGCTTATTTATCGTTTTTTACTTGAAAAGAGGGAAACTGAAGCATAAAGTTTATAGAAAGCCGATGGATTTCCATCGGCTTCTTTTATAAGGTATAAAGCCATTCAGGTATTCTGTTGCGGATACCGTGCTTAATGCAGTAAAAAAACGATATGTAACTGTTTGATATTCATTTTTATCTGAATTTGTAAAAAATTATAGTCGATAATATTTGCAAAATCGCCGGAACAGTCTTATACTTGCACCTTGAAAATACAAGGAGAGGTGTCCGAGTGGTTGAAGGAGCACGCCTGGAAAGTGTGTATATCTCAAAAGGGTATCGCGGGTTCGAATCCCGCTCTCTCCGCAAAAAGGAGCTTCTTAATGAAGCTCCTTTTTTATTTTACGATTAATATGGATCCCGGAAACAAGCCTGCACTGTACCAATCCAGATTTAAGGCCGTCCGCTTCCTGAAATACGATTGGAGCACTTTCCGGCTCTACTCCTATCTCCTTTAACAGTTGCATTGCTTCATCTTTATCTTCAATTTTAAAACAGAGACAGCACTGATCTGGTTATTCTGATCGGATATTTTTATCGGGTACAGAAATGACATATCCCAGTATGTCGGTATTGATATTGTTTAAATGGAGATTCGCATATTTGATCAGAGTATGTTTAAGACTGTGGTATATAATGAAATTTTCTTACCAAAAAGACCAAAAAACTCAGACCAATAAAAACGACCCCGTTTAGAGGCCGCTTTCTTCACACAAATTCAATCAGAAATAAACTATTTTCGGGTAATTTTATTAGTAATATCAAATTTAGCATATATAATCTTAGTTACATTCGGGAATGTGTTGTGTATTTTCTTATAAGTGTTACAAATATTATAACTGAATAAATGCGGTTATTCCTACTGTAGTATGTACCTGTAAGAACCAGGCTTACATTGCTGTAGTATTAACAAATGCGCCCTGTTTAAGCAATTTGGATACCGGGCACTGTTCTGCAACGTTCAATAGCCGTTTGGTTGTTTCTTCATCAAGTTCCGATTTGAAATGTATTGTTCTTTCTATATGCGTTTTTATTTCATTATTTTCAATTCTCAGGTACATATTAGTTTCTATTTCTATTTCCGGGATATGGTATCCTTTATGGTCGATGTACATCCGTAAGGTCACGAGTGTACAGGTTATAAGGGAACTTAAAAGAAGAGTATAAGGATCAGGACCCAGATCCTGCCCACCCTGTTTTTCAGGTTCATCTGAAACAAATGCCCCGTTCCGCCATGTTATGGACGTTTTGTATTTTTGTATCCCGATACTTCCTTTGACAGGATTTTCTAACAGATATTTCATTTATATTAAGTATTTGTAAGGATTGTTTTGTCTATCGGACTCATACATTCAACAGTCCGGATCCTATATTTCTTCTTCCGTTACAGCAGCAGATTCCCCCGGCAGCCATAGAGACTTGCTGTACTGCTTTCAAAAGATTATTCAACAAGTTGTTTCTAAGGTCAGCCTTATTATTTCAGGTGGCTTTTATACTTAATGCTCCTGAAGGACATTGAGCTACCTGAAGTTTTAATTCCTCTGACGTTGCATTTTGAGGTGTTAACCATGGTTTGGCTTTGGGGTCGTATACTTTTGGTAACGTTTTTACACAAATGCCCGAGTGGATGCAAAGTTGGGGTTTCCACAGAATGGTGATTTCCCCGTTTGAATATTCATGTGTTTCCATAACTGTATTTTTAAATAATTAAAAAGTAGTGGCTATATAATTTCGCGCTACACAGCTCCAACTCTAAATTACGATAAATTGAGTTTCAACCGGTTTCTTTTTTTGATTATGATCCGTGGCATTTTTGTTTCCTGAACTGTTTAAAATACTGTGGGATCAGGTACCTTTATTTGTCACAAGTTACAATCTTTTGCAGCAACTTTAATTGAACCAGATTAAGAAAGACAAAAACCACTGAACATCATCTTATTGTTCAGTGGTTTTTTAGAAATAGCTATGGTATTGATTGTACTGAAATGATCAGTAATCCATTGGTTCTGCAATGATGTCGAAAATGGTGTTGGTTGCATTATTATCTCCGAAAGTGGCAGTGATCCCGTTTTGGTTGTCTCTTGTATATACGGTAGCCCTTAATTCCATGATATAGGTTCCGGCTTCCAGTATGATGGAGCGGGAAGTACCAACCTGGAATATACCGGTTGTTGCCTGGGAACTTGTGTTCGAATAGGAACCGGCTTCGCGAAGAAAGATGTAGTTGTTCGGAATTCCGGGGCCGGAAAGAATAAGGTTGACTGCAAATAACTTTGAAGCTCCATCTGTGATCGGGTTATTTCCGGAAGAGGTTACGATATTCGAAACCGGAACGGAAAACGAGGTAGTAACCAGAGATTTTTGCGCCAGCGTAAAGGTACGGTTCAGCAATACTTTCGTTCCCGTACTACCGTTGATAGAAGAAACAACGGCGCTTCCGTTGGCCGGAACGGCACTTTGAATGCCCCCTCCTGCCAATACTTGGGGAGCGCTGTTGAACATTTTAAACCATTGCCCTACAGAACCCTTTGTTGCATCAAAACCATAATACCCGCTTGAAAGAACATTTACCGTACGGGCCGTTGTAGTTGAAGGGGTAAGTCCTTGTGTTACATAGACAATAGCCCCGTTCTGCGCATTCGTATAAAGATTGTCCTTGGCTTTCAGATCAGTTCCCGATATCCTGGGTGCTATAACTCCAGGCGGAGGACCAGATGAATTTGTACCTATAATATCAAGAGTTGCGTTCGGATTTTTGGTGTTGATCCCTGTCTGCTGTGAAAATGCGGCGTTACCGATTAAAAGAAACGGAATGAGTAATGCGGATTTGAACATCATAATGACTCTGGAAAACCTGTTTTTCATGATACAGTCTTTATAAATTGGAAGGATTATGGCCTGCAGGTATTTCAAAGGAAAAGACAATTATAAATACCGATCAATATTATATACTTTCCAATCCTCTCCTGTCTTGTATATATCCTTAGCAGCTAATGTAGAATAAATTGAAAAAATAAGAGTTTATCAAATTATTCCTATTGTTTCTCAAATTATAACTCATGCCTTCCGTTAACTTGATATTTTGATAGATAAGACTTCTTCGACAGTTCAAACGTTATAGATACAAAAACATGATTATACGTTTATTATTTTGTAAATAAACAGATTGAGTTAGTATAATTAAACTTATTGTTTAAAACTTTAATTTATGGAGTCTCTATTTAATCCCGGTTAATATTTGTCCACATTTTTCAGAATACCTTCAGGCCGTATTTTAATGCTTTACATATGGCCTACAGAGTGCTGAATATGAAGATAATTGGGAATCTTGATTAAAGGAATGCAATACGGGGTGTTTAAATGATAAACCCTCCTTTACGGAGGGCTGACCTTTACTTTTTAGAAGCTTCTAATGAAGTTTTGCGGAATTCTTTCAATAACTTTTCTAAGTTTAGTGAAGATTTACGGGCTCTTGTTCCGGCAGTGTTATTACCCTTTTCTAACTGAAGTCCGGAATCCGTATTAAAGGATTCAAACTCGGCATTGATTTTTTCGATCAATTCTTTCATTGTTCTTATTAAATTTTGAATTGCTCAAAAATATAAAATAATTCAGATAAATAAGGAGCTCACAGTAGTTTTATGAAAGGATAATGGATGGAGTCTTCCGATTTGTACCCTATAATCCGTTAATAACTCCGTATTGAAAATGTATTTTATCTTTCTTACTCAAAATTAAACAGAAAAATGCGGGAATCCCCGCATTCAATGCATTACCCACCTGAGGAAATTTGTATATAAAAAAATAAATGACGCGTAATAACGCTAAAAAAACAAAAGCATTAATTATTCAGCATTCAAAGCTATGGTCGTGGATAAATGCACAACGAATGTAGAAAAAAAGTTTTAATAAAATAATTCAATAAAGGATATGTACAACTTTTTGAATGGAATTTGCAACTATTTGGTAATAAATTGGAAAGAAAGTCACTTAGTTCACCTGATTACTTTAATGGCCTACAGGAACATTCCCTGTTAAAAATTTCCACAGGGAATGTTACATTGGTAATAAAGGTTATTGGAGTGTAAGTTTAGCCACAGACGTACCATTATCCAATGTCAGGGTGTCCTTACTGATGTTAAACTTCTTAGCTGTATTTAACAGTTCAAGGAATGATTGTTCTACCTTTAAATTGGGACATGCCATTTGCGTAGACACAATTTTTGAAAAGCTAATCTCATTTCCATCAGCTTTGTAACCTCCTCCGAAATTATTACATCCCAGGTTACCTGAAACCTGTTCTGCATTCTCAAATTTGATATGAGGAGAGCCTATTTCAGAATCAAGTACTACAGGTTTTCCGTTGAGCATAACGAGTTTCCAGTTTTTTCCTGAAAGACTGACGGCAGAAGATTCCGTTTCAGCTCTGGAATTCACTTCTGGTTCTTTGTTTGCATCGTCCTTTCTGGAATTGTTGCATGAAGCAAAAGCAGTTGCCAGGGCCATAATAAAGAAATACTTTTTCATAAAGATTGTTTTTAAATTTAACATAAATATACGTTTTTCGTATAATATATTCATAAAAAGGAAATACATAATTTATCCATTTGTAACGGTGGCCGGAAAGAAGGTATTCAGCTACCGGTGCTACATTCAATGCATACAGGACCTTTATATCCTGCTTTAAGGATATCGTGTGAAAACAATATGTTAAATTAAGTAAGAGTCATTTTGACGACGCAAATATCTGGCAAGGTATTTTCAGATACTGCGGTACTGTGTAGGGGAAAATCCGCTTTTTCTTTTGAAGAAGGTTGAAAACATGGGAACCGATTCAAATCCCAGTTCAAAAGTAATTTCCTTGACGGTTTTGTCCGAAAACCTTAATTGGTTTTTTGCTTCCTGTATAACCCGTTGGCTTAGCATATCCGACGCGGTCAGGTTGAGGTGTTTTCTGCACAGTATGTTCAGATAATTGGCAGAGATATTAAGCCTGGAAGCGTACCATCCAATAGTCTTATACTGGGTATGGTATTGATTGATAAGATTCCAGAAATCCCTTACAAGGTTAGGTGTCCCGGCCATAAGTGTATTTTTAATGTAGCTGCCCATCTCATTTTTCATCATCATGGCAAGCACATCAATCCGGAGTTTTATAATTTCTTTCCAAGACTGGTCTTCCGTTATGATATGAAGGTCTCTTCCAATGCTTTCCATTTCATTATTTACAGATAGAAACTTGATATCTGAAAGTTTAAAAACGGGATGCAGGTTATGTCTTATAAAATGTAATTCGTCTATACTGTTGAACGATTCAAATATTTTTTTTCCAACAACAATTTTATGCGCTACGGTTTCCTTACCGGTGACCCAATGGTGATGTTGCCCTGGGAAAAGGAAATGCAGCTGTTTCTCTCCGATAGCATAGGAAGTATCGTCAATATAGTGCGTACCGCTGCCTTTAATAAACAAAACAGCCAGGAAGTATGTACATCTGGTCGTTTTATTGTAATCCTCAATGCCCTTTATCTGTTTGTATACCACCTCGTCATCGTGTAAATGGACTAATTTGTTATTCATCATAATTCGGTATTTTGTTTCTGATTGTTTCCAGACTTTATCGGATAATAAAAAACCAGTTATCCGGGGATAACTGGTGTCCAAAACTTTGTTATTATAACCCCCTTAACAATTTTACTTAATCACTGCTAAACTTTTAAGTAGTATTGTAATCGGTTTTTCAAAGATATTATATTGTAAGATTTCCTGATCGCTGGTTTCTTTCCAATCAGTTGCGAATTTTATTCAATCAGTTGCAAATTTTACTTTTTTACTTAAAAAGGGGCCTGATTTAACCAAATTATGCGTTGGAATGACTGCTAAAGAAATCCAACATCATTTTCAACGCATTTTGTGAATGCATTCGCTCTCCGTTTTCAAGAGACTCAAGTGCGGCGACGGCGGCTCTTTTCTTCATACTTTTCTCATAAACTTCGATGGCTTGCGTAAACTTCGTATGTTTATCAGTAAGCAGTGCCTTGCTTAATTCCAAAGCATCCAGCATGGCCATATTTACACCTTCGCCGGCAAATGGGGGCATTACATGGGCAGCATCGCCAAGCAAAGTGACGTTTTCATGAATCTTCCAGTCTTCATCTGCAGGCATACAGAAGATTGGACGTAGAATGAACGGTTCAATGGTATTTTCCAGAAGCTCGTGCCATACAGGAGACCAGTCGTAATATTCTTTTTCAAACCACTCAAGTACTGTTGTACGGTCTGCAAAATCATATAAACCTTGTTCACCCCATTCCTCAGACCACCTGAAGCTAAGGTAATACCCGATTTCGTCATTTTCCTTCTGGCCTATCAAAATATTCCGTTCATTGCCAAAAGCCATTATTTTCCCGCCTTTCAGAAGTGAGGAAACCCGGGGTACTTTACGGGAAGCATGGGAAACAGTTCCTTCCACCATCATAATTCCCGAATAAAACGGCTTACTGTCTGTTACATATGGCCTGATTTTGGAATTGGCCCCGTCTGCCGCTACAACAAAATCGGCATATGCGCTATTTCCATCTTTAAAATGAAGCAGCCAGCCCGCTCCTTGCCTTTCCATTGAAAGGAAGTGCGAATTCCATATGACCGTCTGCGGCTGCAGGGAATCCAAAAGGATGCGGCGGAGCGTTCCACGGTCTATTTCGGGCCGGAAATGTCCGCAACCAAAATTTTCTTCCGGTTTTTCATCATGATCACTGTAAAAAACCTCGGCTTGCTCATTTGTGATCGTTTTCCTATCGGCTCCTTTCATAAAGCTGTTTTTAAAGACCGTCATAAGCCCGGCTTTTTTTAAGGCGGCCAGGCCGGACTCATCATGCAGGTCCAGCGGTGCACCCTGCACCCTTGCATTTTTATCAAAATCTCTTTCGTATACCTTTACGCGGATTCCTTCCTGCTGTAAAAGTTTTGCGAGTGTAAGCCCTCCTGGACCACCGCCAACAATTGCCACTGTTTTATCTTGTAATACCATCATCAATGAATTTAATGATGTAAAATTACTTGCTGCCGTAAACGAGTAATTGTAAAAATCGGTCGTTTTCGTTTTTGAAAAGTTCTTTGGGGGAAACGCCGGAAAGTTTCCGGATTTCCTTAATAAAGTGTGACTGATCGGTGAAATTTAGCTCAGGATACAACCGGCCTTCTTTTATATGGGACAGCGAAGCCTGGAAGCGCAGGATGTTGCAGTAGGTTTTGAGGGCAATGCCTAATTGCTGGTTGAAGTAGCGGTTGATCTGACGTTCTCCCCAACCGACGTTTTCTGTAAGGTCATGTACATTCAGTTCGCCGTTTGTTGCAAAAATAAGATTAAATAATCTGCGTTTTCGTTCATCAACTTGTCCAGGAAGGAGCGATAAAATCTTGGATGTCACCTTTTCTTGAAAATGATCGAAATCATTAAGGTCTTCTGCCTCAATTCCCCAGAATCCTTCAGGAAGAAGCATGCCGCTGTTTACAAGATCTGAAATGGTAAGATGCAGAATGTATTCCAGAGCCAGCGGGTTAAAGCTTATGGCAAAGAAAGAGGTGATTTCAAAATCCGGCATTGGCTTAGGTTTCGTTTCAAGACCCATAAGCACTGTCTGGCACGGGTTTTTCGCTGTTTTGGTAAAAAGCAGGTCAATGCGGCCGTTAGGGGTGATGATTCCCTGTGAAAAACCGGATAGGTTTTCTAAGGCTGAAAAACCAAATACGAAATCTCGGAGCTCCGGGTGCGGTTCTGCAAACCGGTATATTGGTGCTTTACCCATTCTTTATTGGTGTTTCATCCATTCATCATATGACACCACACCGAGCTCAGGTTTCCCTTCACCTTCAAGAATACAGATAAATTCCAGTACGTTGCCGTCAGGATCATTAAAATAAATGGCAAGTGCCGGCATCCAGGCAAAAACCATCGGTTCATCAGAACCATTTTTAAGGAAATTGTAAGGTTGAAGCTTTCTTTTTTTCAGATAGTCTGTTGAAAAATTCAGAATATCTTCTTTTGCTGCTTTAAAAGCAAAATGCCGGGGCTCAAATTGTTCCTTTTGTTCCCAAAGACCTAACATTGCACTCTTGTCTTCAGCGATCCATAAAAATACAATAGGTCTGGTTTCATCACGGTGTGCAAACTTCAGTCCAAGCATCTGGGTATAAAAACGCAACGCTTTGTCTAAATTACGCACCTGAATATGTGTTTCGTATAAGCCCCGTATCATTATAAAGTTGATTTAATATCCCGGAAAGCCCGGGATCTGTTCCTGAAATTTCACTGTTCAGAAGGTTCCCATAGCTGGATCTTATTTCCTTCCGCATCCATTATATGTACGAACTTTCCGTAATCATATGAGGCGATCTCGTCTATAATAGTTACCCCTTCTTCCTTTAAAGATGCCACAAGGGCTTCCAGGTTTTCCACGCGGTAATTGATCATAAAATCTTTGGAAGAGGGTTCAAAATATTTTGTGGTCTCACTAAACGGACTCCATTGCGTTGCACCCGTTTTTTCAGGATCTGACTGCTCTCTCCATTCGAAAGTTACACCGTATTCGTTCGTATCCATTCCCAAATGGTTTTTGTACCATTCCATCATTTTTTTCGGATCTTTACATTTAAAGAAGATCCCACCTACTCCTGTTACTTTTTTCATCTTATTATGGTTACTGTTTATTTTTAAACAGGGAATTATCCTTCCCTGATACCGATTCAAACTTTAGACTAAACTAAACAAATCCCGGATAAGATGAAAGGTTCATTTAAAAATAATGTTGAATAATTAAAATGGAATAAACTTCGTTAAGTAATCTGTTTTTTAATAATTTTGTTATACCTAAATTATTTTAACTGAAATGGAAAATAAACAGCATATTATCGACCGGTTCATAAGCTATGTGACCATAGATACAGAATCAGATCCGAATTCAGAAACCACCCCTTCTACCAAGAAGCAATGGGATCTTGCCAATAAACTCGTCGAAGAGTTGAAGCAGATTGGTTTGGAAGATGTGTCGATAGATGAAAATGCCTATATCATGGCTACCCTGCCAAGTAATGTGGAACATGATGTCCCTACGATAGGATTCGTATCACATTTTGATACGTCTCCCGATTTTACAGGAGCAAATGTTAAACCTCAGATTGTTGAAAATTATGACGGGGGTGATATTCTCCTGAACAAGGAACAGAACATTATTTTATCTCCGAGCTATTTTGATGATCTTTTACAATACAAAGGTAAGACATTGATTACAACCGACGGAACCACTTTGTTGGGGGCAGATGATAAAGCAGGTGTTTGTGAGATTGTTTCTGCTATGGAATACCTTATCCAGCATCCGGAAATAAAGCATGGAAAAATAAGAATCGGTTTTACTCCGGACGAAGAAATCGGCCGTGGAGCCCATAAATTCGATGTGGAAAAATTCGGGGCACAATGGGCCTATACCATGGATGGCAGCCAGATCGGGGAACTGGAATACGAAAACTTCAATGCAGCAGGTGTGAAACTTATCTTTAAAGGAAAAAGTGTACACCCGGGTTATGCAAAGGGTAAAATGATCAATTCCATGCTGCTTGCCACAAAATTTATTTCCAAACTTCCTTTGAAAGAAGTTCCGGAAAAAACCAGCGGCTATGAAGGTTTTTTCCACGTAAACCATATAAACGGGTCATTGGAGGAAACAGAAGTACAGCTTATCATCCGCGACCACAGTATGAAGAAATTCAAAAAACGCAAGAAGGTGATCCGGGAGCTGGCTAACAAGTTCAATAAAAAGTATGCGGCAAAATTCGGAGATAAGATTGTTGAATGCGAAATCAAGGACCAGTATTACAACATGAAGGAAAAAGTAGAACCCGTAATGTATATCGTAGATATTGCCGAACAGGCCATGAAGGAACTCGATATTAAACCGATCATCAAACCGATCAGAGGAGGAACAGATGGTTCACAGCTTTCATATATGGGCTTGCCGTGTCCTAATATTTTTGCCGGCGGACATAATTTCCACGGAAAATACGAATATGTTCCTGTTGAAAGTATCCTGAAAGCAACACAGGTTATTGTAAAGATTGCAGAGATTACTGCTGCGAGAAAACTTTAATAAAAAATCCGCTTCACCGAAGCGGATTTTTTTTATTTCAGATCTTTATTTTTAAACCATTTTCAAAGACAGTTTGGCAGATTTTATGATTTTTATAAGAAATATGCATTGTAATATTTGATATATTTGAAAAAACATTAAAAAAGAAAAAAATGGACCAGGCGTCTTTAATGGGATTCTTCAAAACAGTGCTTATCATTGTTTTGATTTATTACTTTATAAAGTTTGCTTTTAAATTATTAGCGCCCTATCTTATGAAAAAGGCGGTGGATAAACTTAACGACAATTTTCAGCAACAACAGCGTTCATATCAGCATCAATATGGAAATACTTCAGGTAATGAAGCAGCTGAGGATGATTTTGAAGCGAGTCTGAAGCAGAATAAAATACCTAAGGAACGAAAAAAGGTCGGCGAATACATCGACTATGAGGAATTGGATTAATCTTAGTTCTTATAACAGGAAGGTTATTGCTTCCTTTTTTTATGTCAATTTTTAATGGCACATTCTCCGGTGTCCGAAAGTTAGATAACGGATTCTCTACCATATTGTGATGAAAATTAAGGTTTCATGAATAAGTGGAAGACACGGAACCAATTGATGGAAAACTGAATTAAGAAAAAAATACATAAAAGCCATTTGTGATAGTGTTGGAATTAAATTATATTTGGACTTTTAACAATAACTTAGTAATTTAAGCATGAAAAAAATTTACTCTTATTTAGCTTTGGCTTCCTTGAGCCTCTTTACACTTAGCTCATGTTCAGATGATGACAATAAGGAAAAACCGCAAGAGCAGACAAAAGACGTATTATTAGGAAAATGGGATTTAAAGACTTTAAGTATGAAGCTCTATGTTGATGGAGATTTGGTGCAGGAAGTAAACGATCAGTCCGTAGAAGGTGAGATGACGATGCAGTTTGATTTTAAAGCTGATAATAAGGTGGAATACTATATGTATGTTCCTGCTTCTGAAGGTTCTGAAGAACAGAAAGTTGAGTTAACAGGAACTTATCAGAAAAAGGGTAAGGATTTGGTTATTACCATTGAAGGAGATGAGCAGACATTTAAGATTGAAGGAAATGATGCCAAAAGCTTAAAGTTGTCGCAATCTGTAGAGGAAGAATACCAAGGAATGTTAATTAAACAGGACGTTATTTACAACTTTGGAAAAATGTAATAAAAAAATCCCGATTTGTTTCGGGATTTTTTGTATTTAAAAAGGAACATCGTTGTCGTTGCTGAAACTGCTTCCGAAGATCTGATCTCCGGGTGGCAATTCATTTAATGCATGGCGGTCGTTCATACTTGAAGGAAACTCGTCGAATGGCATGCTCAGATCTTCGAGGTTGTCGAATTTACCGAATTTACCTAAGAACTTCAGACGGATGTTGTCAAGCCCCCCGTTACGGTGTTTGGCTACAATGAATTCCGCCTGCCCTTCTGTGGGACTTTGTTCCTCATCGTCCCATACATCAATCTTATAATATTCCGGACGATAAATGAACGATACGATATCGGCATCCTGTTCAATAGCTCCGGATTCCCGTAAATCGGAAAGCAACGGGCGCTTCGAAGAACCACGGGTCTCCACCGCACGTGACAGCTGTGATAGGGCAATTACGGGTATATCGAGCTCTTTTGCAAGTCCTTTGAGGTTTCGAGAAATAGTGGAGATTTCCTGCTCCCGGTTTCCACCGCCTTTGTTATTTCCCCCTGCTGTCATCAGCTGAAGGTAATCAATTATGATAAGCTGGATATCGTATTGCGATTTAAGTCTTCGTGCTTTGGCACGGAGGTCGAAAATAGACAGCGAAGGCGTATCATCAATAAAAAGAGGGGCTTTTTCAAGGTCTTTAACCTTAACGTTAAGCTGCTCCCATTCGTGTTGTTCCAGTTTACCGGTACGCAGCTTTTCCGAAGACAGGCCGGTTTCTGATGAAATCAAACGTGTTATAAGCTGTACGCTCGACATCTCAAGGGAAAAGAAAGCAACCCCGCAATTAGCATCAATGGCAATATTACGGGCCATGGATAATACGAATGCGGTTTTCCCCATACCCGGACGTGCCGCGATAATGATGAGATCGGATGGCTGCCATCCCGAAGTCAGACCATCCAGTTTATGAAAACCTGTAGGAAGTCCGGATAAGCCTTCCCTCTTCCCGATCTCTTCAATCCGTTTTTTGGCCTGGGCTACCAATGACTGTGCAGTCTCGGTACTCTTCTTGATATTTCCCTGTGTTACGTCGTAAAGTTTCGATTCGGCCTGATCCAGTAATTCAAAGATGTCTGATGATTCATCATAGGCATCTTCTATAATTTCTGCTGAAATCTTAATAAGGCTGCGTTGAATGTATTTTTGCAGGATGATGCGCGAGTGAAATTCGATATGGGCTGACGAGGCGATTTTCTGCGTAAGGTTGATGAGGTAGAAATCGCCTCCTGCTATATCGAGTTTTCCGTTTTTCCGTAACTGTGTGGAAACCGTAAGGATGTCGATAGGCTGACTGGCTTTAAAGAGCATTTCGATAGCTTCATAGATACAGCGATGCGCCTCTTTATAAAAAGCATCCGGTTTCAGGATGTCAATTGCCTCATCTACACCCTTTTTGTCAATCATCATGGCTCCTAGAACGGCTTCTTCCAGATCCACGGCCTGAGGTGGCAATTTGCCCTTTTCGAGCGCAATGACGTTTTGTTGTTCTTTATAATTTGGTTTTATTGCTCTGTCCTTTTCCATAAAGCGAATTTACTTTTTTTAATATGAATTGCCTAAGCAAACTTATTAACTATAGTGTGTTTTTTGGTAACAATTTGATGTTGATAAGTTAATGAAAAACAATAGGGTACCCGTGCCAAAATTAAAAAGCCGGGCAATTGCCCGGCTTTTATGAGTATCTTTTATATTATTCAGAGAACTCTCCCATGTTTTCGTATTTTTCCATACGCTCATGAATGAGTTTGTCGATATTCTTTTTGGACAATTCGGAATAGGTTTTCACAATCGTATTTTTTACCGTTTCGAATGTAGCTTCACGATCATAATGAGCTCCACCTAATGGTTCCGGTATTACTTCGTCTATGAGATTGTTCGATTTCATATCTACAGAAGTAAGTTTCAGGGCGTCAGCTGCCATTTCCTTGTATTCCCAGCTACGGAATAAAATGGAAGAACAGGATTCTGGTGATATTACGGAATACCATGTGTTTTCCAACATGAACACCTTATCTCCTACTCCGATTCCCAATGCTCCACCCGATGCACCTTCTCCGATAATGATCACAATGATCGGAACCTTGATGCGGAACATTTCAAAGATATTTCGTGCAATTGCTTCTCCCTGACCGCGTTCTTCTGCTTCAAGTCCCGGATATGCTCCCGGTGTATCAACAAAAGTTACGATAGGCACATTGAATTTTTCTGCCATTTGCATAAGGCGTAAAGCTTTGCGGTATCCCTCCGGATTGGCCATTCCAAAATTGCGGTACTGTCGGGTTTTGGTATTGGTTCCTTTTTGTTGTCCGATAAACATAAAGGACTGATCTCCGATTTTTCCCAATCCACCGATCATGGCTTTATCATCCTTTACACCACGATCTCCGAAAAGTTCAAGGAAGCTGTCTCCGCAAAGAGCTTTGATGTAATCAAGTGTATATGGGCGGTTTGGATGTCTCGACAACTGTACGCGCTGCCATGCAGTTAAATTGCCGTATATCTCCTTTTTTGTTTCTTCCAGCTTCTTCTCTATGTTTTTACAAGTGTCGGTAACGTCTACTTCAGATTCCTGTCCGATAACCTGACATTTATCCAATTGTTCGTTTAACTCTTTTATAGGTAGTTCAAAATCTAAATACTCCATAAACCTCGTTGTTTGTCTTTTTTTGTGGCTACAAATATACTATTTTTATTAATTAGGCAGTTGCTTTACTCCGATTTTTAAAATAGGCATTTAATAATACGGTAAGCAATATGATAATAGCACCCAAATAAAAGGCCGTTGTCATTTTTTCCTGATCTTTAAACAGTATGACTGCCAGAAGGATGCCGTAAATAGGTTCCAGATTAATCGTAAGCATTACCGTATAAGGGGTCAGGTATTTCATGATGTTAATGGTTGAAATGAACGGATAAGCCGTACAGATCGATCCCAGAATCCCGATCCATAGATAATCGAGTTTCTGAAAATGAAAATTCTGTATGGTGAACCCGTCCTGGTACCAGAGAAAACAGGCCAGTATGAACAGTCCTCCAAGAAGCTCGTAAAAACTGATTACCACGCTGTCGTGCGTATTTGCAAGTTTTCCGTTGATGATGGAAAAGGAGGCTGACAGAAATGCTGACAGCAGTGCTACGGCAATCCCCATTTTGTATTGCGATTCGAATCTGAAAATCAGCAGTAGGCCCGCCACAACAAGGCAACCTAAAAGTACTTCATAAAGGATGAATTTGCGTTTGTAGAAAATGGGTTCCAGAATGGAAGTAAAAAAAGCTCCCGTTGAAATACATGCCAGCGTAATGGAAATATTTGAAATCTTTATGGCATGGAAAAAAGTAAGCCAGTGAATGGCTATGACGAATCCGAAGATAAAGAAACGCAATATATCGCGTGGACTGATTGCAAGGTTCTTCTTTTTTATAAGAAGATACAGGAATATCACGCATACCGCAATGGCGATTCTTGTAAAGACTAACGGAAGCGCCTGTAGGGTTATCAGTTCTCCCAAAATAGCGGTAAATCCCCATATGAATACAATGATATGGAGATGCAGCTGGTTTTTTAAATTAACGTTTGGCATTGTTCAATAGGTACACGGCTAAAATTCCGAAAAGGACGTTTGGAAACCATACGGCGAATAAAGGATTGATACTTGAAGCCTCGGCCAATGTTCCGAATATTTTATCGAAGAAAATATAGGTGAACGCAAGCCCTATTCCCAAAGCAAGGTTAACTCCCATCCCACCCCTGCGCTTCATCGAAGAAACGGCAACTGCAATAATGGTCAGGATAAATGCCGAAACGGGAACGCTGTACTTCTTATATTTAACCACAAGGTAGGAACTTATATTGGCAGATCCACGCATTTTTTCCTTTTCAATAAACTGATTCAATTCGGAGAGCGTCATGGTTTCGGCGGCATAAATGGCCGGGGTAAGATCGTCAACATCAAAATTGAACTTGATTTTTTTTTCAGGTTCCTTCTCTATTTTATCATCGTTTACGCCTACGATGCGCTTTCTGTAATCATATAACGTATAATCTTTTGTACTGTCGTTGTATAAAATCCTTTCAGCCTGAATTTTAGATACGAGATTAAAGTTGTCAAATTTTTCAAGTGTAAATTTATATCCCGTTTTATTGCTGTAGCTGAAGTTGCTGACGAAGATAAATTCATTTTTACTGATCTGTTTGAAAACGTTCTGGGTTTCCCTTACTTCCTTGCTTTTTAAATATTTGTATCTGAAGTCGTTATATCCCAGACTGGCCTTAGGAACTATAAAGAATCCCATGAGCAGGGCAAACATCGAAATAAAGGTTGCTCCCACGATATAAGGTCTTAGGAAACGCATATACGAAATCCCGGAACTCAGAATGGCTACAATTTCTGTATTGCTGGCTAATTTAGATGTAAACCAGATGATTGAAATAAACAGGAAAATCGGAAAAAGCATGTTGGCAAAGTAAATGGTAAAGTTACCGTAGTACTTCAGTACGTCTGCCATCGGAATTTCGTTTTCCAGAATTTTATTGATCTTTTCGGCCACATCCACTACAATACCAATGGGTACAAAAAGCAGGATCATTACAAAGAATGTCCCCAGATAGCGTTTCAGTATATACCAGTCAATGATTTTCATTTCAAGCAGTTATAAGCGGGTTGCCATTTGTTTGACCATTTTTTCCTTCCATGTATAAAATGTTCCGGCAAGGATCTGTTTGCGGGCTTCACGTACCAGCCACATATAGAATCCTAAATTGTGGATGGTTGCAATCTGTTTGCCCAGGTACTCGTTAGAAACAAACAGGTGACGAAGATAAGCTTTTGAATATTCCGTATCTACCCAGGTAATCCCCATAGGATCTACCGGGCTGAAGTCGTCTTCCCATTTTTTGTTTTTTATGTTGATGAAACCTTCCGATGTAAACAACATTCCGTTACGGGCGTTTCTTGTGGGCATAACGCAGTCAAACATATCAATTCCAAGCGCAATGTTTTCCAATATGTTTACAGGAGTCCCTACTCCCATAAGATAACGGGGCTTGTCTTTAGGCAGTATGTTCGTTACCACTTCGCACATTTCATACATCTCTTCTGCAGGTTCTCCTACAGACAATCCTCCGATAGCATTTCCAACTGCTCCGGCGTTTGCAATATATTCGGCCGATTGCGCCCTTAAATCTTTAAACGTAGATCCCTGTACAATAGGGAAAAAAGCCTGGTCGTAACCGTACTTTACCGGTACCTTCCCAAGATGCTCTATACAGCGGTCTAACCAGCGGTGCGTCATGTGCATGGAACGTTTTGCATAACGGTAGTCGCATGGGTACGGCGTACACTCGTCAAATGCCATGATGATGTCTGCCCCTATGGTTCTCTGTATTTCCATTACGTTTTCCGGTGAGAAAAAATGATAGGAACCGTCGATATGTGATTTGAACTTAACTCCTTCTTCCTTTATTTTTCTTCGTCCCGATAAAGAATATACCTGGAACCCTCCGGAATCAGTGAGGATATTGCGGTCCCAGTTCATAAATTTATGAAGTCCTCCGGCCTTTTCCAGAACATCGGTTTTGGGACGCAGGTACAGGTGATAGGTATTGCCCAGGATAATATCGGGATTGATGTCCTCCCTTAACTCGCGCTGGTGTACTCCTTTTACGGTTGCAGCCGTACCTACCGGCATAAAGATAGGGGTCTCAATAGTTCCGTGATCTGTTGTAATAACTCCGGCTCTGGCTTTTGAATGTATATCGGTGTGAAGTAAATCGAATTTCATATTTATTGTTTACAAGCTGCAAATATACGTTTTTTGCTTCATAAATTTCAGCGGGGAATTTATAGATTTTACAATAACAAACGGAAACTTTTCCGGGCATCTGAAAAATAAAAAATTGCAAAAACATTTATGTTTTTGCAATTTACTATATAACTCAAAGTGTTCAAATATCAGTAAAAAAACTCGTTGTAATCGTCTGAATCCAACGGAGCATTCTCAATCCGCTGTTCAATGATGTAATTCTGTGAATTGTATTTTAAAACTGACGGATACACTAAAGTGGTACCTCCAAAAGTATCTTTCCTTTCTATTATATTGTTTTTGTTAATGTACTTTATTGTGCGGTAAGCTTTGGGATAAATATTGTAATAAGGGTTCGGGAAAGAATCAAACATATATTCAGACATATCGGTACCGGTTTTCTGAAGGATAAGGTTTTCGTCCTTTACAATCATTGAAGGGTTGTTCATGCTTCCGTCGCTGTTATAGGTATAGCTTTCAGATCTTATGAGCGTATTGTTTTTGTCGTATGTTTCGGCAATTTCAATCTGATCAAGGGAATTATAAGTATAATAGGTGATTTCGTCCGTATCGTACTGGGGGAAATCCGGATGTCCCGAATGATAACGGACTTCCACCACCTGGTTTAAATTGTTGTAGGTGAATTTTTCTGATTCGACACTGTTCCTGCTGATACTTATAGAATCTATAAATCCGTTGGAATGATAAAAGAACTTGTGTGTAAAATACCCTGCTTTCATTTTCATCTTTAATCCATGAGGCGGGGTTTCAGGAATGTTTTTTTCTGTTACATCCTTTGTGTCATCCTCGCATGCGGCCAGGGTCAGCGCCAGGCAAAGAAATAGTAGTTTTTTCATGGTGTTTTTTATTTAATGATTTAATTTAATAAAAAAAATCCATTCATATGAATGGATTTTAACATTATTATTTAAATATGTTTAGTTTTCGAACGGAACGGCCGGAAGCAGCTGTGAAGAAACGTCTCCGAAACCGATGCGTACACCATCCTTTTCACAATATCCTTTCATGATTACGGTGTCGTAATCCTGTATAAAGGTTCTTGTGGAACCGTCGGGCATGTCAATAGGATTTTGCCCGCCCCAGGTAAGTTCAAGCATAGAACCGAAACTGTCCTTGGAAGAACCCGATATGGTTCCCGACCCCATTAAATCACCAGAACTCACCAGGCAGCCGTTAACGGTATGGTGTGCCAGTTGCTGCGCCATGCTCCAGTACATATATTTAAGGTTCGATTTACAAACCGTTTTACCTTCTTTACCTTCAGGCTGTATCACAACTTCAAGATTGATATCGAATGCATGGTCTCCTTTTTGTTGAAGGTAAGGCAGCGGTTTAGGATCTTCCTGTGAAGGACCTGCACAACGGAATGGTTCCAGAGCATCCATCGTAACGATCCAGCATGAAATAGACGATCCGAAATTCTTGGCTAAAAACGGCCCTAAAGGAACATATTCCCATGACTGAATGTCGCGTGCCGACCAGTCGTTGAGCAATACCATTCCAAACATCTGGTCTTCTGCCTCTTCTACAGAAACCCTGTCCCCCATAATGTTGGCATCGGCCGTAATAAATGCTGTTTCCAATTCAAAATCAACGCGTTTTGAAGGGCCGAAAACCGGTAATGTTTCGCCTTTAGGCAATGACTGCCCCAAAGGACGGTTTACAGGCGTACCAGAAGGTACTATAGTAGAACTTCTCCCGTGGTAGCCCACCGGAAGGTGCAACCAGTTCGGTAAAAGGGCATTGCTGGGATCGCGGAACATCATCCCTACATTGGTAGCATGTTCACGGCTGGAATAAAAATCGGTATAATCCCCGATAAAAACAGGTAATTCAACCATTACCTCCGCTACGTTGAAAAGCACCTCTTCACGTGCAGCTGCATCGTCGCGTAGTTTTGGGTTGTTCGCTTCAAAAATTTCCGAAATCCTGTTGCGTACGGCTCTCCAAACATCTTTTCCTTCAGAAATAAACGCATTCAGGGTTTCATCATAAAGTACATTGTCATCAAAATCAATATCTTTGAAAAACCCCAGATCGTTCAATGCTGGCAGGCTGATAGCGTAATCCCCTATTCTGCTTCCGATTACAAGGTGGTCTTCTTCAACTGAAAAAACACCAAACGGAATATTCTGAATAGGAAAATCACTGTTCTGTGGTACATTTAACCACGATTTTAAAGCAGGATTGTTCGCAGGTATATTTATTGTTTTCATCAAATTTTGTTCTATTTAGATTGCTTATGCGAATATAACAATGATTTTTTATAAATTTGAGTTCAATTTAAAGAATTACTAAAAATGCAACGCGACGAACAAATCTTTGATTTAATTTTAGACGAGCAGGAAAGACAGGTTCACGGCCTGGAATTAATTGCTTCGGAGAACTTTGTAAGCGACCAGGTAATGGAAGCTGCGGGTTCTGTTTTAACAAACAAATATGCAGAGGGATATCCCGGAAAAAGATATTATGGCGGATGTGAAGTGGTGGATATCGTGGAACAACTGGCCATTGACAGAGCAAAAGCCTTGTTCAATGCTGAATATGTAAACGTACAGCCGCATTCAGGCTCCCAGGCTAATACGGCTGTTTATGCTGCTGTTTTAAAGCCCGGAGATAAAATTCTTGGGTTTGACCTTTCACACGGGGGGCATTTAACGCACGGATCGCCGGTTAATTTTTCCGGAAAATTGTATAATCCCGTATTCTACGGTGTAGATCAGGAAACGGGTCTTATCAATTATGACAAAATTCAGGAAATTGCAGAACGTGAAAAACCGCAGTTAATCATCGCCGGTGCTTCAGCATATTCACGTGATATGGATTTTGAGCGTTTTCGTAAAATAGCTGATTCTGTCGGAGCCATCCTTATGGCGGATATTTCCCATCCGGCAGGTTTGATCGCCAAAGGCCTGCTCTCCGATCCGATACCTCATTGCCATATCGTTACCACCACTACGCACAAAACACTGCGCGGACCGCGTGGAGGTATGATCATGATGGGGAAAGATTTTGAAAATCCCTTCGGACTTAAAACGCCTAAGGGCGAGACAAGAATGATGTCTTCCCTTTTGGATTCAGCGGTATTTCCCGGTAACCAGGGTGGACCGTTGATGCATATTATTGCAGCTAAAGCCGTGGCTTTCGGTGAAGCATTGCAGGACGAATTCATGCATTATGCCCTGCAGGTGCAGAAAAATGCGAAAGCAATGGCAGAAGCCTTTACAAAACGCGGATACAACATCATTTCCGGAGGAACTGATAACCACATGATGCTTATTGATTTACGCAATAAGAATATTTCAGGTAAAGAAGCTGAAAATGCTTTGGTAAAAGCTGAAATCACAGTGAATAAAAATATGGTACCTTTTGATGACAGGTCGCCTTTCATCACATCGGGAATCCGTGTAGGAACTGCTGCTATTACCACGCGCGGGCTTGTGGAAAGCGACATGGAAACGGTAGTAGATCTTATTGACCGCGTTATTATGAATCATAAGGATGAAGCGGTTATTGAAGAAGTTGCCGACGAAGTAAACGATATGATGAGTGAAAGAGCCATGTTTGTATTTTAAACATATTTTTAGAGAAAATAGAAAGGATCACGAATTGTGGTCCTTTTTTTGTTAAGGTGTAACAACTTACTTATAAATATTACTAACTAAAACAAAAAAACAATGAAAAATTCTATTTTCATCTTATTTATGCTCCTGTTTTACAGTGTGTATCCGCAAAAACTTATTCAGGGGATCGTTAAGAATGCAGAAACCAACCAGCCGGTAGAATATGTTATGGTAACCGGAAACATTTCGGGAAAAACAACTGTTACAAATTCGGAAGGGCGCTACCAGTTCAATATGCCCAAGGAAGACACGAAGCTTGTTTTCAGGCATCTTGATTATTTTTCCAAGGAAGTAGCGGTAGACAATGGTCAGAACATCAACGTGAAAATACTTCCTTCTGCAGAATCCCTTGATGAAATCGTTATCCTTACGGTGCCTTTAAGAGATGAAATCAATAAAGCCATTAAAACATCCCAGGCTAATTTTGCAAAGGACCTGAAACTCAATACCTATTACAGGGAACTTATGTACATCAACGGTACGATGTACCAATATGAGGATGCAGAGCTTGACTATTATCTGCAGTCTATTAATAAAAGCAATACCATTGTACGCGAAAGCCGCACGATAAAATTTACGAATGAAGAAGCCAAGAAGTTCGATTCCTTAACAAGCGTTCGATATTTCTGGGGTGACTTAAGGGAACGTATTTCCTACGAATTTGATTTTGAGCTGGTGAAGAACATCATCAACGATAAGGAATATGATTTGTACATCACCACAAAAAAAGCAGCAGACGGAACGGAACTGAACATACTGAACTTCAGCCCGGTAACGAACGCAAAAAATGCAACGTTGGCGGGAACGGTTACTTATGGTGCAAAAGACTACCTCATTCGTGAAGTGAAGGCGGGACTGGCCCCTGATTACATTAAAAATTCCCAGTTCCAGCAACAGCCTAATCACAGATTTAAAAAGAGCTTTTACAATAAAACAACATTGTTTAACCTGTATAACGGTAAATATGCACTGGCGTACACGGCTTACCGTATATTCGGAGTATCACAGGTAGCAAATCAGCTTACTAAGGTCGGAGGTTTTGTAGAACTCCTTGTAGATGCGGTGGATGAATCGTTCGCGAAACCCAACCCACAGGATTTTTATGACAGCAATAAGCTTACCCGCTTAGGAAAAAACTATAAAACAAAATACTGGCAAAAATACAATGTGGTTCCACTTGTTTATAAAGAAGAACAAATGCTCAAACAGATAAATAAATAAGCCATCACGTCAAAAAAGCACTCAATAGAGTGCTTTTTTTATTTCCAGAGCTGTTTTGCTTTCTCAAGGTCTTCTACTGTGTCAATCCCTACTCCTACGTGCTCCGTTAGCACCATCTGCAGGGTTTTGCCATATTCCAGATAACGCAGCTGTTCCAGCTTTTCAGTAGCCTCCAGTCCTTTCATAGGCCATTTCGTAAAATCAAGAAGCGCCTGTTTACGGTAGGCATATACCCCTATGTGCTGGTAATAGGGAACGTAACTTTTTCCATCACGTGCAAAAGGTATGGGAGAACGGGAAAAATACAGCGCTTTAAGGCTTTGGTCTACCACTACCTTTACATTGTTCGGATTCTTGATAACGTTTTCGTCATAGATTTCAAACATCAGAGAGGCAAGATCTATTGAACCGTCGCTGTCTTTCTCAAATATCCGGATAAGGCTTTCAAGGTTTGATTTGCTCACGAAAGGTTCATCCCCCTGAACGTTTACAACCACATCGCACGCTAAATGTTCCACGACTTCTGCAATACGGTCGCTGCCGCTTTCATGCAAGGAGGAACTCATGACAACGTTGACACCGTGCTCCTTCAAAAGATCAAAAATGATTTCATGGTCCGTTGCAACCAGGACCTCATCAAAAAGACGGGTGGCAACAGTGGCAAGATACGTTTGCACCACTACGGGTTTTCCTCCGAGGTCCTGTACAAGTTTTGCGGGAAAACGGGTCGAGGCATACCGTGCCGGTATTACGGCAATAATCTTTAATTTATTCATCGAAATATTCGTCGTTAAAACCTATTAAATAAACTTTTTCCTTGGCACGCGTAAGTGCCGTATAAAGCCAGCGCATATAATCTTTATTTACCCCGTCCGGCAGATAGGGTTGTTCAATAAATACGGTGTCCCATTGACCACCCTGCGATTTGTGACAGGTCACCGCATAGGCAAATTTAATCTGAAGCGCATTAAAAAACTCATTATTTTTTACTTTTTGCATGCGGCGGAATGCAGTAGGTTCATCTTCATAGTCAAGAAGGACTTCCTGATAAAGCCGGTTGGATTGCTCGTAAGTAAGGCTGGCGGATTCTGAATTCAGGGTATCCAGCATTACAATCGTATCAAAAGGAGCAAGATCGGGATAGTCTACCATGCGTACTTTTACTGAAGCAAACCGGAAACCGTATAACTCATGATGCCTGTATATCTGGAGTACTTCCAGAATGTCACCGTTGGCAATGAAATCAGCCGATTTCGAATCTTTAAGCCAGAAGTAATTGTTTTTGACAACCATGATGTAATCTCCTGAACTCAGTTCACTTTCAAGGTCCAGGACCCTCATTCTGATTTGCTGGTTGTATTGGTTTGCCCTTTTATTGGAACGAACGATGAAAATGGTTTCTTCCGATCCCTTTTTCGAAAAGGCATCGTGTATGGCGTCTAAGGTATCATAACCGTCCTGTAACCGGATAATATCTTTGAAAGGCTTAAGGTCGAAGGAAAAAAAATCATAGAACTCCTGTTGCAGCTGCTCTCTTAATTCTGTAGCATTGTAAAGGATGCCGGAGCCTTCTTCCTGACGCATTACTTCGGTAAGTTCTATATGATCCACCTTCATATGGTAATGGAGAGCCAGTTTGTCCTCAATGAGCGCCGGACTTTCATCCATGCCAACAGGCGGCAGCTGTGCCGTGTCTCCTACAATAATCAATTTACAGTTTTGTCCCGAATATACATAATATACGAGGTCGTCGAGCAACGACCCGTGTGTATACAAGGTAGCATCTGTTACATTGTCTGAGATCATCGAAGATTCATCTACAATGAAAATGGTGTTCTTGTGTTTGTTGGCCTGCATGGTAAAGGCGAGGCCTGAATTTTTATCCTTTTTGGGGTAATAGATCTTTTTATGTATGGTATGCGCGGGCTGCTTTGCATAATTTGAAATCACTTTTGCAGCACGACCGGTCGGGGCAAGCATCACATATTTAAGATGTACAGATGCAAGCTGGTTTACCAGATTGGAAAGCAGGGTAGTTTTACCTGTACCTGCATATCCTTTGAGTACAAACAACTCATCCTGATTCTGGCTTAACACAAAATGCGCTATTTTATTTAAAAAAGCATCTTGTTTTAAGGTAACGGCAAACGGAAACGTATGCTTTAACTGAAGGTAGAATTCGTTTACGGTCATAGTGGTATTAGGTTGTTCATACAAAGATACCATTGTTTTGATGAACCTCGGACAAATCAATAAAAAATTGTACTTTTGGACCATATTCATTATAATGATTATGAGCAACGGTACGTTTCAAAAATTGTATTTACAGGTTTCACTGCAAGATTTCAGTTACTGTGTCAAGAACCAGGTGAATAATCAGGTGGTGCAGTTTAAATCGTTTCCCCTTGATCCTTATAAAACCATTGAACAGCAGCTGGATTTCTTTTTTGACAAGGAAGAATTACTGCAGTCGGGGTTCGAGGATGTGCTGATTCTGCATAACAACAACCTTAATACTTTTGTTCCTGCCGCCCTTTTTGATGAAACGGCGCTGGGGAGTTATCTGCAATACAATATCAAGGTTTTTCCAACCGACTATTTCGACCATGATTCGATGCCGCAGTTGCAGATGGAAAACATTTACGTACCTTATATGGTGTTTAACAACTATTTCATTGATAAGTTCGGAAGCTTTGAATTCCAGCATATTCATACAAACCTTCTACAGCATTTTATTAATAGATCTGCGGCCAACGGTAACAGGGAATTCTTTGTTCACGTGGCGGCCAACCATTTTGAAATTATCATTATTCAGAATAAAAAGTTGTTGTTTTTCAACAGTTATGAATATCAGACACCACAGGATTTTATTTATTACATCCTCTTTGTGATGGAACAGTTAAAAATGGATACGCAGGAACAGCTGGTACAGCTTGTAGGAAAAATAAATGAGCAATCGGAATTGTATCACACGGTATATAGATTTATACGCAATGTTCAGGTAATGAATCTGAATACGGTAGCACAAACCTTATCGGTTACGCCTGAACAATTGGAACAACATTACATTTTATTACAATCATGAGAATTATATCTGGAAAATATAAAGGGCGAAGGATTACTGCTCCCAAAAATTTGCCCGTTCGTCCTACAACCGATCTGAGCAAGGAGTCCCTGTTCAATATTTTAAATCATCAGTTTGCTTTCAGGGAACTAAAAATTTTAGATCTTTTTGCGGGGACCGGTAATATCAGCTATGAATTCGCTTCGCGCGGAGCCGAACCTATTACCTCAGTTGATGCGGATTTCGGATGTGTGAACTTTATCAGGAAAACCGCTCAGGAATTTGAAATGGATATTACAGCCATAAAATCGGATGTGTATAAATTTCTGGAAAAGAATAAAGTTAAGTACGATATTATTTTTGCAGACCCACCTTACGATTTTACACAGGAACAGTTCGAACGTATTGTACATCTGATATTTAATAACGATTTATTGGAAGATGAGGGACTGCTTATCGTAGAACATTCTTCCCATACCAGTATAGAGCATTTGGAACATTTTTCAAACAGCCGCAAATACGGGGGATCGGTATTTTCATTTTTTGAATATGAATTGGATGAAAGTAAAGATAATGAAAGTGAAGATGATGAAGAATATGAAGACGACGATACGGAAGAATAGCTCCCGTTGATTATAAAACAAAAGCCCCGCTGAAATGCGGGGCTTTTGTTATAATACGTCTTTAATGATGCTGTCCACTATTTCAGGATTTAAGAGGGTACTGGTGTCTCCAAGGTTACTAAGGTCGCTGCCTGCAATTTTCCTTAAAATTCTGCGCATGATTTTTCCCGATCGTGTTTTAGGAAGTCCTTCAACAAACTGTATCTTGTCCAGTTTTGCTATAGGGCCGATTTTATCCGAAATCTGCTGATTGATTTCTTTCCTGAGGTTATCTTGGTTGCGGTACTCTCCGGTTTCTTTAAGCATGACAAAACCATAAAGGGCATTCCCTTTTATAGGGTGTTCAAAGCCCACTATAGCCGATTCAGCTACTGCAGGATGTTCGTTGATGGCATCTTCAATCGGGGCTGTAGTAAGGTTATGGCCTGAAACAATGATGACGTCGTCTACACGTCCGGTTATTCTGTAATAGCCTACTTCATCCCGGAAAGCGCCATCTCCGGTGAAGTATTTTCCTTTGTAGGAAGAAAAATAAGTTTCCTTATAGCGTTCATGATCTCCCCATATGCTGCGTGCAATTCCGGGCCATGGAAATTTAATACAAAGCTTTCCTTCTACCTGGTTGCCTTTGAGTTCATTGCCTTCATCATCCATAAGTGCCGGCTGTATACCGATAAACGGCAGCGTTGCATAGGTAGGTTTTGTAGGTGTAACAAAAGGGATCGGCGAAATAAGGATACCTCCTGTTTCCGTTTGCCACCAGGTATCAACGATGGGACTGTGCTTTTTACCTATATTGTCGTTATACCAGTGCCATGCTTCTTCGTTGATGGGCTCACCTACCGATCCTAATACTCTTAATGAAGATAGGTCATATTTCTCTACATATTCCAGACTTTCTTTTGCAAGTGAACGAATGGCGGTAGGAGCTGTGTAAAAGATCGATACCTTATGTTTTTCAATGGTTTCCCAGAATCGGCCGAAATCAGGATAACTGGGTATCCCTTCAAATAATACTGTGGTGGCACCGTTGGCCAATGGCCCGTACACAATGTAACTGTGACCTGTAATCCATCCGATATCGGCCGTACACCAATAAACATCGTTTTCCTTATACTGAAAGATGTTCTTAAAGGTATAGGCCGTGTATACCATGTACCCAGCAGATGTGTGGACCATTCCTTTAGGTTTTCCTGTTGATCCGGATGTATATAAAATAAAGAGGGGGTCTTCTGCATCCATAATTTCGATTGGACAATCAGAATCAGCCGAATCCAGCAAGGGTTCCAGCCATAGATCCCTTCCCTCCTGCATGTTCACATTTCCGTCCACGCGCTTTGTTACGAGGACTTTCTCTACTGAACTGCATTTTTTTAATGCTTCATCTACAATTTCCTTGATGTTGATGGTTTTGGAACCACGGTACGACTTATCTGATGTAATGACTATTTTACAGGAGGAATCCGTAATACGTGCTTCAAGGGCCGATGAGGAAAAACCGGCAAAAACGACTGAATGTATAGCTCCGATACGGGCACATGCCAATAGGGCAACTGCGAGTTCGGGGATCATCGGAAGGTATATACACACCCGGTCCCCTTTTTTTATTCCCTGTTGCTTAAGAACATTGGCCATTCTGCATACCCGTTCATAAAGTTCCTGGTAGGTGATGTGCTGGGCAGGCTCATCAGGATTATTGGGTTCGAATATAATGGCCGTTTTATGGGAACGGGTTCTCAAATGACGGTCTACACAGTTTTCCGAAACGTTGAGTTTCGCTCCCTCAAACCATTTGACTTCGGGTTTTTCGAAATCCCAGCTTAAAATCTTATCCCATTTTTTATGCCATACGAAATGCTCTTCTGCAAGTTCCTCCCAGAAACTTTCCGGATGATTGACTGATTTTCTGTAGATATGAAAGTATTCTTCAAAATGTTTGATATGATAATTGCTCATGATATGTTTTTTACTTGTTAAATTTTATGTTGTTTGTAAATATGTAAAATTTCGTCTATTATACCGGGATCATCAATTGTTGAAGGAGTTTTGTACTCTTTTTTATCTGCGAGGTCCCTCAGCAGTTTCCGTAGTATCTTTCCTGATCTTGTCTTAGGAAGACGCTCAACGGAGATGACACGTTTAAGGCTGGCAATGGGACCTATCTCTGTTCTGATTCTGGCGGAAACTTCCTTTTCTATTACAGATTCGGCAACATCGTATCCTGCTTTTACCACAATAAGAGCAAGCGGCGTTTGTCCTTTAATAGGATCATGAATGCCGAAAACGGCACATTCTGCTACTGCGGAATGTGCGGCAATGACTTCTTCCATTTCAGCTGTAGACAAACGGTGCCCGGCCACGTTGATCACATCATCTACCCTTCCGGTAATGTAGACAAAACCTTCCCTATCAAGATATCCCCCATCGCCTGTAAAATAGAATCCTTTAACGGGGGCCAAATAGGAAGAAATGAAGCGTTCTTCCCCGTTCCATATACCGGCGAGGGTGCCTGGAGGCAAAGGAAGCTTTATTACAACGAAACCTTCGGTATTGCAGGGAAGTTCAGTACCTTCATCATCTACAATTCGTATATCAAACCCGCATACGGCCTTGGAAACAGATCCGGGTTTTATCCTTGGCTCGTCAACTTTGGTCATAACCGAAGCCATGGGCCAGCCCGATTCGGTCTGCCACCAATGGTCAATTACGGGGCAGTTTATTTTATCTTTTAACCAGTTTACTGTTGCGGCATCGCTGCGTTCTCCTGCGAGAAAAAAATAGTTCAGGCACGAAACATCATATTCTTTCATAAGCAGAGCATCCGGATCTTCTTTACGGATGGCCCTGACGGCGGTAGGGGCAGCAAAAACAGATTGAACTCTGTATTCGCTTATGATGCGCCAGAAAGCGGATGCATCAGGTGTTCTGACAGGTTTACCTTCGTAAAGAACCGTTTTATTGCGGTTTAACAAAGGACCGTAAACAATGAAGCTGTGACCTACTACCCACCCTACATCGCTTGCGGCCCAGAAAACGTCTCCGGGCTTAACATTGTAAATGTATTCCATGCTGAACTTCAGGGCTGTAGCATATCCTCCGGTATCGCGAACAATTCCTTTGGGTTTACCCGTAGTTCCTGAAGTATGAAGAATGTAAAGGGGGTGGTTCGACGCCACCATTACTGCGTCGGCCCCAGGCGATTCATTCACTAAGGTTTCGTAGTCTACATCATAGTCTTTTTCCGGTACAACCGCTCCGAGATACCTTTTGTACAACACAACGTGGTCCGGTTTGTGATGTGCCGTTGCTATAGCTGCATCCACAAAGGGTTTATAAGGCAGGATGCGGTCTACTTCAACTCCGCTTGATGCAGTTAAAATAAGTTTTGGTTTGCAGTCATCAATGCGTATGGCAAGTTCGTTCGGTGCAAATCCGCCAAAAACTACAGTATGGATAATACCCAGACGGGCACACGCCAGCATGGAAAATACGGCTTGCGGAATCATGGGCATGTAGATAAGAACGGTATCCCCTTTACGCGCACCCAGCTTCTGTAGCCCGCCGGCTAACCGGCTTACCTCTGAAAATAGCTCATTAAACGAAATTATGCGTTTTCTGTTGGTTACAGGCGAATCATAAATCAGGGCCGTTTCATCTCCAAACCCATCTTCAATATGCTTGTCGATACACAAGTAGCTCATATTTAGGATGCCGTCGGAAAACCAGGATGTATGAGATTGTCCGTCATGACGGAGGATGTTTTTTGGAAACCGTTTCCAGGAAATTTTTGCAGCCTGTTCTTTCCAGAACCGTTCAGGCTCTTTGAGGCTTTTTTGATATAAATCGTTATACACTTCCATACTATACCGTAAAAAAGTTATTATTAAAACGATTAATTTTAAGATAAAGATACCTGTTGCCGTAAGTGACGGCAACGTAAAAGGAAGTCAATGCCTGAAAATCATACCGTTAATGAAACATGTTCAGTTTGCACACAAAACAAGCCTAATTAAGCAGTTCATTGATTTCAGCAATCATTTTTTTAAGAGAAAAAGGTTTGGTAACGTAGCTCGCAGCACCGAGCTGCAATCCTTTTTCAATATCTGTTGTTTTATTTTTGGCAGATAGAAAAACTACCTGTACAGCATTCAGCTTCTCATTCTCCCTGATCTTCCGCAACGTTTCAAAACCATCCACGTTGGGCATCATGATATCAAGCAGCACAAGATCGGGAATATGTTTCTTCAAAATGTCCAAAGCTTCCTGACCATCTCTGGCTACAAATACCTCAAACCCGTTTTTCTGTAAAGCATATTCTAACGACATTATGATGTTGGGTTCATCATCTACAATTAAAATCTTCTTCATCTGGGTAATTTTACAAAAAAACAAACACCTTTAACCCTGTGTTCAGCCCATATAGTCCCTTTGTGGCTTTCAACAATGTGCTTACAAATCGAAAGGCCGAAACCACTGCCTACGGGTTTCCGTGTAGTTTGGTTTCGGGACTGGTAGAATTTATCAAAAATGAATTCAAAGTCTTCTTCCGGAATACCTTTTCCGTTATCTTCAACAGAAAGAACGATAAAGGCTCCTTCTTCCTTCATTGTAATTTTAATTTCACCTTTTAAGGGCTCTACAAACTTAATTGCATTTGTAAGCAAGTTAATAAAAACTTGTAAAATGCGGTCATCATCGTAATCAAAAAATAAAGATTTAACATTATTTTTAATAGTTATGCCTTTGTCTGCTGCCAATTGCCCGACATAATGGATGGAATCTGAAATGGTCTTGCTGATATCCCCATGCGAAATGTCCATCTGTTCTCTTCCGTTTGCCAGCTTTTCAAGATCAAGGATGTTGTTGATGAGTTTGGCAAGACGGTTGCTGTCTTCCACGATATTATTAAGGAATTGCTGTTTTAGAGGTATCGGCATCTCGTCATCCAAAAGGAGGACTTCTGCTGAAGATTTAATGGCTGTAATCGGCGTTTTGAGTTCATGCGCCACAGTATCGAGGAAATCGTCTTTTTGCTGGTCCTTTAAAAGTAGTTCGTCGTTGGCAGCCTTTAGTTCTTCGGTAAGCGTTGTTAGTTGTTCCGATTTTTCCTTTAAGAATTTGTTGTTACTTATTGTTTCCTTGCTTTCCTCCAGAATTTTGAGCACTTCCGTTAATCCTATAGCCTGTTCTTTCACAACGTTGCTTATCAGTATCCTGGATGATGTACTTCCAATGATACCGGTAAGCAGCTTTTCGGAAAAGTTGATGAAGCGGGAATCCGCTGTGACCGTATTTTTCGGAATGCTGTTCCGCTTAAAGAACACGTTTATAGCCCTAGCCGTTTTTTCTATACCCAGAAAACGTTCCAGCACATTCTGTATGTCTGCTACATATGCTTCTCCCTTCCATACATAGCCCGTTTCAGAGAATAGGGCAAAATCGGTAGAGTTTGAAACGAACAGTTCGGCGTAATTACGCTCCCGGTAACGCTCCCTTATGTATACGGAACCGATGAGGTACATAAGGATATTTAGAGCCATACTCCAGAAGAAGGAATTGGTGATCGGGGTAAGGAAATCAAGACCGAACAGGTTGTAGGGTTTCAGAAGCGCAATACCGAAAGGCCCGTTTCCCGTAAATTCATAATTTCCTAATATGGCATCGCATATAAAGGGGACGATCAGTGTATACACCACAACAAGGAACCCGGAACAGATACCCATAATGGTTCCGGCAGAATTTCCCTTTGTCCAGAACATTCCGATAAAGAAAGACGGGGCCAGTTGGGCAATAATGACAAATGAAATATATCCGATGGAAAACAGGGTGATCTCTATTGAAAAGTTAAAATAAAAAATGTAGGCCAGTACAATAAGTGTAAAGATAGAGATCCGACGGATGTTCTTAATGTACTGGGCATTTTTTTCCGGATTGTTCTGGTTCAGCGTTTCCAGGAAGCCGTAAGGGATGATAAGCGAGTTGCTTACCATGTTGGACAATGCAACCGTAGACACGACCACCATGGAAATAACGGCCGATAGCCCCCCGATAAAAACAAGGAGCGCCATCCAGAAAGATCCGTATTTTAACGGAAGCAGCAAGGTATAATAATCCGGATTAACGGAATCGGCATCAAAGTTAAGTTTACCTGCCCATGCAATATAGATGACAAAAATATTGAACAACAACAGGTACAGTGGGAAAACCCATATGGCCGTTTTAAGGTGTGATTCCCGGTCATTTGAAACTACTGCCATCTGAAATTGCCGCGGCAAAAGAAAGATGGCTATAAATGAAATGGCGATCATATAAAACATATTAACCCCTTCTGTAAGGCCGCTGAGGGTGCTTAAGGTGTATACATCGAATGAAGAATTTGCCTTTTCAAGCAGATCTTCCGTACCGTCGTAAATGAAAAAGGTCACATAGATGCCGATCATGAGGAAAATGACCAGCTTTACAAATGATTCCACCGCAACAATGAACACAATACCTTTTCTTTTGTCCGTAGTATCGGTTGTCTGCGTTCCGAAAAAAGTGGCAAATAAGGCAACAAGAACAGCAATGTAAAATGTAAAATCTTTAAATATGGAGTGTGTTCTGACGCTGTTTTCGTTTACAATGATCTGGAATGTTTCAGAAATAGCCTTAAGTTGTAAGGAGATATACGGGATAATGCCAATAAGGCAGATAACTGTTACCAAAGCACCTATAAAACGGTGGTTGCCATAACGTAATGCAATAAAGTCTGCAATAGACGAAATCTTCTGATATTTAACAATACGTAAAATCTTTCGCAGTATGTATACCCAAACGGGAGCGGCGATGACAGGGCCTAAATAGGTAGTAAGGAAACCGATGCCGCTTGTTGCTGCGATCCCTACACTCCCGTAATAGGTCCATGCGGAGCAGTAAACCCCCAGTGAAAGACTGTAGACGTAGGGATTGTTTACCCATCTGCTGTTTACGTTCTTTTCAGACCATAAAGCAATGAGGAACAAAACTGCAAAATAGGCAAGTATGATGATGACAAGCAGATAATTACTCATAGTACTTTTTTAGAATGTAATAAGACCAAAAGGCAGACAGAAGCCAGATGAGGAATACGCAGAGGTAAAATACAGGTATTCCCGCAACAGAGGCTTTATGGTTGAACATAAAAACCATTGGCACGTTAAACAGCGTAAATAGAAGCAGCGAAATCAGCAGAAATTTCTGTTTATGTCTTTTTTTCATATTCTAAATATACAAAGAAACAGTGCTTTTGCACTGTTTCTGGTTAAAAACGGAATTAAACACAATAAACTTTAGTTATAGTTTTTTATCGCTGTATTCATCTGTCAATGCGTAATACCCAAATACTATTAACCCCAGTGTGATTAACGGCATTAAAACAAACAAAATAATAATTCCAAAAACAATACCGTCCTGGGTTCCGGAAGTAAGGCGCGGATATCCGAAATCGATCAGAAAATACGCTGTCGCCACTCCAAGCAGGATCCATATGATGCCTAATATTCTTTTTATTGCTTCCATAATATTCTTATTTATCGGCATATTTGGCCACTTTTTTATTAATATAAATCAATCCGATGATGAAACTGATGGCCCCAACGATGATGGGATACCAAAGTCCTTCAAGAAAAAATTCCGGATGTCCTGTTTTTTGCGCGTTGGTAACGAAGTAGGTTGAGATGGCCGGTAGAAGTCCCCCAAAGATCCCGTTCCCAACATGGTATGGCAGGGACATGGAGGTGTAACGGATTTTCACAGGGAAAAGTTCGACAAGGAATGCGGCAATTGGCCCGTAAACCATGGTTACGAAAATGACCTGGATAAAGATCAGGAATACCAGTTTCCACTTGGTGTCGCTGTTGATGAGAACGGTTTTCTTTATATTTTTATCCACCTCTCCTTTCGCAGTGAATTTCGCAGTTCCATTTTCCAGATGCACTGTAGTGTTTTCGTGATATTCGGTGCCGTCTGTATAAAATTTCTTTACCTGATATATGGAATCTGCTGATTGGGCATCGGTCTTTAATTCAGACGTACTGGTTCTTTTTTCAACCAGTTCCGTTTTCAGGTTAAGATCCGTACTTGCATACATGGTGCGGTAAATAGGTCTGTAGGAAATCACCGCTATAAGCATGCCTGCCAGAAGGATAGGTTTGCGGCCTACCTTATCACTTAACCATCCGAAGACGACGAAAAAGGGTGTTCCGAGCAATAATGCTATTCCGAGAAGGGAATCTACCTGGTTAGAATCTACTGACATGACCGTTTTCAGGAAACTCATTGCATAAAACTGCCCTGTGTACCATATGACCCCCTGTCCCATTGTAGCTCCGAAAAGTGCCAGCAATACGAATTTTAAATTGAAGCGGTTCCCGAAACTTTCCTTAAGCGGGTTGGTACTGGTTTTTCCTTCCTTTTTCGCTTTTGCAAATTCCGGAGATTCGCTCATGTTTTTGCGGATGAGGTAGGAAACGTAAACCATGACGATGGATAACCAGAAAGGAACGCGCCATCCCCAGGTGTCAAATTGTTCTTCCGTCATCACAGACCGTGTAATAAGAATAACAACAAGCGATATAAACAATCCTACTGTTGCCGTAGTCTGAATCCATGAAGTCCAGAATCCGCGTTGCCCTTTCGGTGCATGCTCGGCCACGTAGGTCGCTGCTCCCCCATATTCTCCTCCAAGGGCAAGTCCTTGCAATAACCTCATAATCAAAACAATGACGGGGGCTATGAAACCTATTGATTCATAACTGGGAATACATCCGATTACAAAGGTAGCTCCCCCCATAAGCATTAAGGTAACCATGAAGGTATACTTCCTTCCAATGAGGTCGCCCAGCCTTCCGAAGAAAAGGGCTCCGAAAGGGCGGACAACGAATCCTGCCGCAAAGGTAGCAAGCGTTGAAAGAAAGGCTGCCGTTGGATTGTCAGATGGAAAAAATTTTGTAGATAGTACAATGGCCAGACTTCCAAATATGTAAAAATCGTACCACTCAATCAGAGTTCCCATGGATGAAGCCATGATTACGCTCCAAATACTACTTTTTTTAGTTTCGGTATTCATAATTTTTTATAGTTTTAGTTTGTTGTTGGTTTTTACAGGTAAATCATGGCCTGGAGTGTGATAACGTCCTTTTTGGCCGTTCCGAAATCTTCATGGGAATATTCGAGAGTGAGTTTGGAATTGTTCCTGTTAAGGTAGATGTTGGTTCCAACGTTGAAAATGTTGCGGTTGTCGTTTACGGCGTCATAGCTGTTTAATGCGGCGGCGGCATAAGGCTGCAGTTTTGTCTTTTTGCCGATTGTTCCGGGTATAACATATCCTACATGGGCATAGACCATGCTGCCCGTTCCGTAAGCATTGTACAGATAATTGGTTCCATAGTCATTGTGCTGATAAGTTGCATATGCCGTAAGAGCTGCGCCGTTTTCCCCAATCGGCGTATCGTAAAAGGCGTCTACAGCAAATATATTGACATCTTCACCTTTTACTTCATTATTTGCCAATACAGCTGCTCCGGAAGGATGTGCAAAAAAGCCTGCTCCCAGATTGAATACTTTTTTGTCACCAAGGTAGGTTCCTACTTTATAAGGAAGAAAATTGGATTCCATATCCAGGAAATTGTATTCAAAATACCCTGCATATGTTTTTCCTGCCTTTTTAGAACCAAGCAGCCTTCTTCCCCCGTAAACTGCTTCGCCCTGTTGTGCATCCCGTGCATCAAGGCTGTTGGTGATGGCATCATTTACAGACACCCGGTAATGCAGCTTTCCGAACTCTCCTTTGGCATAAAATCCCAAATGACGTGCAAATTGGTCCGAAAGCCCCAAAGTTGCCCACGACTGGCGGTTATTGTCCATGGTAAGGAAGTTCAGGGTTCCCTGATTGTTTAAACGTGATATACCGTTGTAATAATGAAGCCCTCCTCCTAAATGATGGGTTGGAGCAATACGGTATTGGGCAATAACATCATGCAGAAAAAACTGTGAAGCTTCACCAGTTCCTGTAGGTGAAAGATTGTTTGCGTTAAGGCTGTTCAAACCCAGATGTGTAAGAATGAGAAAATCATCATTAAGCTGTGCATACAAAATAGCGCGTGCCCTGCGGAGGTTGAAATTGATTTTGCTCTGGTCTTCGGCCACGCTGTTGTTATACGAAGCCTGAACCTGTGCCCATGTTATAAGCCGGAAATATTTGCTGCCTTCTTCATTGAGTTTCACCTTTAGCCCGCTCCCGTAATCCGGTGCGGTTTGCGAATACATTCTCGAACAGAAGAGGCTTAGGGCAAGGCCTAAAATTATTTTTCCTTTCATAATGTAAAGTTTATACTGTTAGGTTGTTTTGTGTGCAGTACGAACTTCAATATTTTTTTTATTATGGTGAAAAATAATATATATATCTGTTAAATTTATATATTAATCCTTGAAACGCTCCCACTTTATGACCATAAACTTATCTCCAAGTTCCGTCACAATCACACCAGAACCCTTAATGTTTTTCGGATTGTCGAAATACTTGCTGAGCTCCCCTGCATTAAGAATTTTATAGGTGGGATGATACTCTGAGTTATAAGGACGTTTGATGTTGTATTTTTTTACCCAGTTCATGATCGTTACGTGTGATATACCGAGTATACGTTCAATTTCCCGATAGGTGAGCCCTTCCAGATAAAGCTGAAGCGATTTGTTTACATAATAATCATCAATCTGTTTTCCGAGTTTATTTACCGTGAAAAAATAGTTGCATTTTTTACACTTAAATCGCTGACGCTCATTAACGATGCCTGCCTTTACATATAAATCCGATCCGCAACTGGGACATGTATTTTGTTTCATGTATATTATTTTAGCATAAATATAATAAATTAGCAATATATATAAAATAGGAATGCGTTAATGTTAAATAAATACATTTAAAAAAATATAAAGTATAAAAAAAGTTTTGTTTTAATTATATATTTTCAACTATTTAGATATTATATTGAAATTGTTTTTTTTAATTAATCTATATACGAAAGATAAATCCCTCTAAATAAGATTGACAAATCATCTGCTCCTGTTTTAAAAACAGAGTATCAAAAAGGGAAATTGCAGATTTTTTAATAAATTTAGTATCTGCAAATAAAGCAGCGTATATATCCAGACTTAAAAACCGGCAACGTATGAACAAGTTCCTAATTCTCATCCTTACTTTAACATCTTTTTCAGCTATGGCACAAGAACTTCAGAAAATATCCTATACAGACAGTAAAGCAAAACATGTAGCAGAAGCCATTATCCAGGAACGTTCAGCTCCCGGAGTACTCATCCTGCCGGCCTGGATGGGGATTGATGAAGAAGCACGTACAGCTGCCAGAGAATTGGCAAGAAAAGGTTATAATGTCTTGATAGCTGATATATACGGTACGGATGATACCCCTGCTTCAATGGAGGAGGCTAAAAAGATATCGGGTTTTTACAAAGGAAATCCCGATGTATTTCAACATAAAATAAGGCTGGCATTGGAACAGCTTATATCATTAGGAGCGGTTAGAGAAAAAACAGCTCTGATAGGATATTGTTTCGGAGGTACGGGAGCCATTGAATCTGCAAGGGGAAACCTGCCGTTTACCGGTGTGGTATCCATACACGGAGGACTCAAAAAAATGGACAAGGAGTTTGCTGTAATACGTCCGAAGGTATTGGTGGTACACCCCGCTGAAGATGAATCGGTTTCAAAACAGGATGTTGATTCCTTTATGGATGAAATGCGGAAAGGACGCGCCGACTGGCAGTTCATCTATTATGCAGACAGCAAACATACTTTTACCAATCCGGCATCAAAAGATTACAATGCCGTTATGGCACAACGCGCATGGAACCACACCATGATGTTTCTTGAAGAAGTTTTAAAGTAAGCTGCTAATCCTGTGGAAATTCTATTCCTGCCGCCCGGGTATAGCTTTTCAATATCGTTTTATCGGCAATATACCTGATATCTGAAAGCCGCTCTGTATATTCATACTGAAGGTCTTCGTGTAATTTGGAATAGAGGTTAACGATTGTTTTAATCCGGGATGCCTGGTAAACAAAGTGCGCTTCATTGTAGGCAGAGCGTATCGTTTTTTCATAAAAATGTGGAAACATACGAAAGGACCACTCCATGATGATAAGGCGCAGGTCGAGCTCGCTTTCCTTATTTTTGGTCACGGCAGCATGTTCGTTAACGATTCCGCTAGCCGTTTTCAGGTAGGCAGTAAATTCTTTATACCTGTTTGACGGTCTTTGCTTTTCTATACCTTGCAGAGCCCTGGTAAATACCTTTTCCAATTTTTCCTTTACCAGGCGGATGCGGGCATAAAGGTCGTTCTCATCTTCAAGCAACAGGTAGTGAAGCTGTTCCATTAACCTTTTGTCTTTATTGATAAGCCGTATTAAAAGTTTATCCTTTTCTTTTTGAGATTGTCGCAAAATAGCTTCTTTAAGCTCGGGTTGCTGGTTTAATGTCATGGCAATGAAGTCAGAATTGTATTACAAATCTACATTTATTTATAAGGTTTTTCAGGAATTGAAAGTGATAAATTCATACAAAACAATGATTTTGGCCACTTACATATAAATATTTTGTAAATTTGCAGTTCATTAAATCATCATAAGGTATGTGAAAAACACATTTTTTCAGATCGTTGGATTAAAATGAACCGCAAAAGTGGTTCGTTTCGTTTGTACATCTCTAAAAATGAATCATGTTTACCTTACAGAATATATCATATCTACATCCCGACAGGGATCTGTTGTTCAGTAACATTAGCTTTACTGTAAACAAAAATACCAAATCGGCCCTGGTAGGAAATAATGGAGCCGGGAAATCGACCCTTTTAAAAATAATGGCAAACGTTCTTGAGCCTTCGGAAGGAACGCTTATAACTGAACATGTACCTTATTATGTGCCGCAGGTTTTCGGGCAGTTCAACCACCTTACCATTGCTGAGGCATTGAATATTGACGTAAAGCTGAAGGCTTTGCACGAAATCCTTGGTGGAAATGTTACCGAAAGTCTCTACGATGCATTAAATGATGACTGGTCTGTTGAAGAGCGGTGCCTGGAAGCTTTAGAATACTGGAAACTTTCGGGAATTGACCTGTTTCAGAAAATGGAGACTTTAAGCGGAGGGCAGAAAACAAAAGTTTTTCTTGCAGGTATCCATATCCACAGGCCGGATTTTATCCTGCTCGACGAACCCAGCAACCATCTTGATATGGAGGGAAGGAACCTATTGTACGAATTTGTAAAAGGAACCACAAGTGCATTGTTGGTGGTGAGCCATGACCGGATTCTGTTGAACCTGCTGGATACTATTTATGAACTTGATAAACGGGGAATAACTTCATACGGAGGAAACTATGATTTTTTCTGTGAACAGAAACGCATGGAAAAGGAAAATCTGGCTCAAGACCTGCTGAATAAGGAAAAAGCCCTCAAAAAGGCAAAGGAAAAAGAACGAGAAACACAGGAAAGACAGCAAAAAGCCGATGCACGGGGTAAGAAAAAACAGGAAAAAGCCGGGGTTGCACGTATCATGATGAATACGTTGCGCAACGGAGCTGAAAACAGTACGGCCAGGTTAAAGGGTGTTCATGAAGAAAAAATCGGCGGGCTTTCGGAGGAATTACGTACGTTGAGATCTTCTCTTCCCGGTATTGACAAAATGCAGTTTGGATTTGGAGCTCCTTCCCTGCACAACGGAAAAATGCTGTTTCGTGCTTCAAATGTGAATTATAGTTATGGACATGTCTGTTTATGGAAGGAACCGGTTAATTTTGAGATTATGAGCGGTGACCGTGTTGCCCTGCTGGGATCAAACGGTTCCGGTAAAACAACGTTGATCCGAATGCTTACAGGAAGCCTTGAACCTGTTGAGGGACTGTTGTCCCGGGTACCAACAAGAACGGTGTACATAGATCAGGATTATTCCGGGATTAAGTCCGGAATAACGGTTTACGGTCAGGCTCAGGAAGCCAATGCGGATTCCATTGCGGAACATGAAGTCAAAACAAGGCTCAGCCAGTTTTTGTTTACACGGAATGACTGGGACAAACCGTGTGATGCATTAAGCGGAGGGGAAAGAATGCGGTTGCTGCTGTGTTGCCTTACCATCACCAAAAATGCCCCGGATGTCATCATACTCGATGAACCCACCAACAACCTGGACATCCAGAACATCGAAATACTTATAAAAGCAGTTAACCAGTATAAAGGTACGCTCCTTGTCGTATCGCACGATGCATCCTTTTTAAAAGAAGTAAATATCTGTAAAAATATTTTAATATAGTTTGATAATCAATTATTTATTTTATCTAAAGTATAAGTTTATATATAAAAAAACACTTCCATAAAAAAAGCCTCTTTTACAGAGGCTTTTTTTATGGAAGGTTAATGGGCATGTTCACCACCTGAATTACTTAATTTTGCGTTGATGAAAAAAGCACCCCTGGTGACCACTACTACATTTTGAGGCAGTTTTTTTACAGGTGTAATAGCGGTATATCCTAAATTGGAAACGCCTTTGGCTACTTCTACTTTTTCAAATGCAACTCCGTTCTGCTCTTCTGCTGTATGGTCGTGTTCCTCCCCTTCTTTATGTTCATGCGGTTCTGATGCGGATTTGATAAAAATGTAATAAGAACCATCTGCTTCCACAAGTGCGTCATTCGGTACTGCCTCAACGAATACATTATCCGTCGCAATCATGCCGGTAACATTCATGCCGTCGATAAGTCCGTCTACGTTGCCTGTTACCTTGCAGTGGATGTCTATGGTCTTACTGTCATTTTCGAACGATGTACCGATGCTGAAAACTTTGGCGTCATATGTTTTCTCGGGATTATTCGTCAATGTAAAATGTACCATCTGCCCTTCTTTTACTTTTAGAAGGTCTTTTTCAAATATCTGCAGGTCAAGATGCAGGGATTCATTGTCTACAATCTCTGCAACGGGTGAGGAAACATCCACATAGCTGCCGATAGAAGCCAATACGTTGCTGACTGTTCCCGAAATGGGACTTACTACAGTAAGTACTGTTTTGAGGTTGTTGTTGTTAAGTGCATCCGGATTGACACCCATAAGCTGGATTTGTTTGCGAAGCGATGCTTTACGTGTTTTGAGTGAGTTAAGCGTGGCCGAAGCATTCTGAAGGTTTTTCTTAGCACCTGCATTTCCCTCGAACAGTTCATTCTGCCTGCGCATCTCCTGTTCTGCCAATAGCAACTGACTGTTGATGGTGAGGTAATCTTCCTGCAACTGTACAAATTGCGGATTTGAAATAGTAGCGATTACCTGTCCTTTGCGTACATGATCTCCCAGTTGCACGTTAAGTGTTTTGATAACTCCTCCAAATAATGCTGTGGCGCTGGCTTTTCTGTCGTTAGGTACACGTAAGAAGCCGTTGGCCTGTATGCTAGCGGTAAGCTGTTTTTGTTCAATAGAACCAAAGGTAATGCCTACTTCTTTTATTTGCTCCGGAGTAAGTGTTGCTCTTGTTCCTCCGGCTTCGTGTTCTTCTGCTTCGTGTCCGTGCCCATGGGAATCGTTTTCCTGTTTCTTCTGACCACAACCTGTGATAAGAAGCATAACGACCGGCAGGTAAAAATATTTGATTATGTGTTTCATGGTAAATTAGTTGTTATTGAAATAATGGTATTGAATGACCGACTGGTTGTACTGGTTCAGTACATCAAGATAATTTTGGCGGATGCCTATGGCCTGACTAAGAAACTGGCTGAGTTCTGCAAAACTGATTTCACCGGCTTTATACGCTAGGCTTGATGCTTTGAGAATGGCATCGGCATGTTGCAGTCCGCTGTCTTCATAAAACAGCAACAGCTCCTGATTTTTGCTGATTTCGGTCAGTGCATTCTGCTTTTGGGTTTCCAGATATTGCTGTTCGTACAAAAGCTTTTCCTGCTGTACTTCTTTTTCGGCTATTGCGGTCTTAACCTTATTTTTGTAAGAACCGGCTCCGAAAAGAGGGAACGAAGCAGAAACGGAAAATCCGGACATGGGATTGCTTGCCCCCCATAAACGCTGGCTGAAGAACCTGCCGGAAAATTCCGGTTTATTGGTGTTTTGAATAACCGACACGTTTGATGCGGCTACATTTACCGACTGCTGTTGCTGCAATAACAGCGGATGTTTGGAAATATCGGTACCGGATTCGGCCTCCATTTTCATAAGCGGAGCATCTACAGGTACTATAGGATCCTCTACATTTAGAAGCAGCATAAGCTGTTTTTGCTCTATGCTGAAATCCTGCGTATTCTGCTTAAGGCGCGTTTGAAGTTCCTTCATTTTAACTTCTGCTGAAATCTGGTCAAGTTTGGCAACATCTCCTGCTTTTACACGCGTTTCGGCTGCCCTGTAAAGTGAAGTATAAATACTGTCGAGCCTTTGGAGAAGCTTGTGCTGTTCCTGAAGGTACCATAACCGGAAGTAGGAAGACCGTACTTCTTTCTGGATACTCACATTGAGTACTTCCTTGTTAAGCTGGGTTGATTTAAGCTGTTCCTGATAATATTTCTTACGGGCAGCATATAGCCCGGGCCATTCGATGTTCTGCATGATTCCGATCTTTAAAACACCTGTGTGATCTGTAGGGCGCAGGTCTTCGTTTTCTACAAAAAAACCTGTTTTCGGCAGTTCATTGGCCGTTTGTACATTGAAGGAAGAGGAACGCAGTTCAGCATTATTAATCTGATACTGCCGATTTCCGGTAAGTGCCGTTTCTACAGCCTGGTTCAGGGTAATCGGTTGCTGGGCCTGTATAGAGGTACTGCCCAGAAGGATGCCGGCGAACAGGATGGTCTTCATTTGCGGTTTGAAGTTTTGTCTGAATTTCAGGTTCGCAATAAGATACAGCAGCGGCAGTACAAAAAGTGTAAGGAATGTGGCGCTCACAAGCCCTCCTATTACAACTGTAGCCAAAGGTTTCTGTACTTCTGCACCTGCTCCGGAGCTGATAGCCATGGGAAGAAATCCTAATGAAGCAACGGTGGCCGTCATAAGTACCGGTCGCAGTCGTGTTTTGGTCCCCTCCATTATGCGTTTAAGAACGTCGCTTTCCCCTTCCTTTTCCAATTGGTTGAACGTACCAATGAGTACGATTCCGTTTAAAACGGCAACGCCAAACAAAGCAATGAAGCCAATCCCTGCACTTATACTGAAAGGCATATCGCGTATGAGCAGTGCAAATACTCCTCCTATGGCGCTCATTGGTATTGCTGTAAAGATAAGAAGCGCCTGTTTAAATGAATGAAATGTAAAATACAGCAGCATAAAGATGAGCAACAGCGAAACGGGAACGGCGATAAGAAGCCTTGCACTGGCTTTCTGAAGATTCTCAAACTGGCCCCCGTAAGTAAAGTAATAGCCCGAAGGTAAAGGTACTTTTGTATTGAGTTCGGTCTGTATGTCTTCAACAACGCTCTGTACATCACGTCCGGAAACGTTAAACCCAATGACGATTCTTCGTTTTCCGGCTTCCCGGCTTATCTGGGCAGGCCCCAGTTTATATTCAACCTTGGCAACCTGCGTAAGCGGTATCTGCTGACCGGTTTTTGTGGAAACCGTAAGGTTGCGTACATCATCAATACTGGTGCGGTGTATGCTGTCAAGCCTTACTACAAGGTCAAAACGACGTTCATTTTCAAATACAACGCCGGCACTTTTTCCTGCAAAAGCAGTACTCAATATATTGTTTACCTCTAAAACGGATAAACCGTAGTTGGCAAGACGTGTACGGTTATATGTTACGTTAATCTGAGGAAGACCGCTGATGCGTTCCACCTGTGGTGCAGTAGCGCCCTTCACCGATTGGATGACCTGTTCGGCTTTATCCGCATAGAGCGCAAGGGTATCAAGGTTTTCCCCGAATATTTTAACCGCAACATCCTGTCTTATTCCCGTCATAAGCTCATTAAAGCGCATCTGGATCGGTTGGTTTTTCTCAAAGAATACACCGGGGATTACTTCAAGCTTTTCCATAAGCGCATCGGCAAGTTCTTCATAGCTTCTGCCCGATTTCCATTCGTTCTGCGGTTTCAGCACAATGATAAGGTCCGTAGCTTCAGGAGGCATGGGATCGGTAGGTACCTCAGGGGCACCCGTTTTCCCTACGACCATCTTTACTTCTTCGAACTGCTTGATGATGCGTGAAGCCAACATGGACGTTTCCACGCTCTGGCTCAATGAACTTCCCTGTGGCAGAATGCAGTGGAAGGCAAAATCACCTTCTTTGAGCTGGGGAATGAATTCTCCGCCCATCCTGTTGAAAAGAAAGGCGCTTAAAGCAAAAACAACAAGCGTGCTTCCTACAAGCAGGTATTTTATTTTGATGGCTTTCTGAAGTAAAGGCTCATAAATACGGTGGAAAAAATCCATCATGCGGTCACTGAAATTGCGCTTGTGCGCTACCTTTTTAGAAAGGAACAGGGCGCACATCATCGGAATATAGGTAAGGGAAAGAATGAGTGCGCCCAAAATAGCAAAACCTACCGTTTTGGCCATTGGAGTAAACATTTTTCCTTCCACACCAACAAGTGTGAGTATGGGGATGTAGACGATAAGGATAATGATTTCCCCGAATGCCGCGCTTGTGCGTATTTTGGAAGCCGACTCAAATACTTCCTGGTCCATTTCCTGCTGCGTGAGCACCTTTTTCGATTTGCGCATGGCGATATGGTGAAGGGTGGCTTCCACAATGATGACGGCACCATCTACGATGAGGCCGAAATCTATCGCTCCGAGGCTCATAAGGTTGGCACTTACGCCGAACAGGTCCATCATGCCCAGGGCAAAAAGAAGCGAAAGCGGAATTGCCGATGCAACGATGAGACCTGCACGGAAATTTCCCAGGAACAGTACCAACACGAAGATTACGATGAGTGCTCCTTCAATAAGGTTCTTTTCTACCGTTTGTATGGCACGGTCAACAAGGTCTGTACGGTCAAGATAAGGCTCTATTACCACGTCCTTTGGCAGCGATTTTTGGATAACGGGAAGTTTTTCTTTAATACGGTTGACTACCTCGTTGCTGTTTTCTCCTTTAAGCATCATCACCACACCTCCTACTGCGTCTACTTCGCCGTTATAAGTTAAAGCTCCGTAGCGGGTAGCATAACCAAAATGTACTTTGGCAACATCCTTTATAAAAACAGGTACTGTTCCGGAATTTTTAACAGCAATGTTCTGTATATCTTCAAGTGAAGTAACCATGCCTATTCCTCTGATAAAGTAAGCATTAGGTTTTTTATCAATGTAGGCACCTCCAGTATTCTGATTGTTCTGTTCAAGAGCATCAAATAAATCGTTGATTCCAACTCCCATAGCGCGCAAACGGTTCGGGTCTACAGCAACTTCATACTGTTTAAGCTCTCCTCCGAAACTGTTCACCTCCGCTATTCCCGGAGTGCCTGTAAGTTGCCGTGCAACGATCCAGTCCTGCATGGTACGCAGATCTTTGGCACTGTACTTATGTTCGCTTCCTTTTTTGGGATGGATAATGTATTGGTATACCTCCCCCAGACCTGTGCTTACAGGTGCCATTTCGGGCCTGCCTGTGTTTTGTGGAATGGCTTCTTCGGCTTCCTTAAGTCTTTCGCCTATAAGCTGGCGCGCAAAATAAATGTCTACATTTTCCTTGAAAACAACGGTGATCACAGACAATCCGAAACGTGAAATACTGCGTACTTCCTCAATATCCGGAATATTGGCAATGCTTTGTTCAATAGGAAATGTTACCAGTTGTTCTACTTCCTGACTGGCCAAGGTAGGACAGGTCGTGTATATCTGCACCTGGTTGTTGGTAATATCCGGTACGGCATCTATGGGAAGTTTGGATGCGCTCCATATTCCCCAGATAATCCATACCAGCGTCATCAGCCCAATAATAATCTTATTCTGGATGCTGAACTTTATGATACGGTCTAACACAAATTCTAAAATTTAAAATATAACAATAGAAGCCGTCCGCAGGAACGCGGACAGTTGCCCTACCCGAACAGGGTTTCAGGCTAAAAAACAATGTTATACGTTAATTTTGGGCGGTTGCCATATACTTCCGAAATAAGAAGACTGAAGCATGTTTTTACGCATCACCACCCTTTTGGAAACAATAAGGGTGTACTGTACGGAGATTTCGGGCATCTGGTACTGCTGAAAGGCAGTAGGAACACCGCAACAGGCACAGTAACAAAAAGGAGAACAGCCATCGGAATGTCCGGGATCTTTAAAATGTTTATGACTGTGAGCCTGCTCTGTAGATGTATGTCTGTGGTCATTACGGGCATATACAGTATCGCTGCAGGGCACAAAAGAGAGTGCCAGCATATAGAGCGTCCATATTGCAAATAACCATTTCATGAAGGCAAATATACTTATTTTAACGATACGAGCTTCCACCTGCCCATGTAAAATATGCGCAATCCTGCTCATCTGTTCATTTTTGAACAAGACCGGTATCAGCTGCCGAATCTTTTGATCTGGATGGTTTTCTGTTTTACCTGAATGATAAATGCAGGTAAATGAATCATTTTGCCGGATTCGATATGGATCTCAGCTACAGGATTCTCACAAAAGGTATTTTCTGAAAGGGAGTTTTCAGCTAAATGAACCTGGTAGGTCCCGGTAGGCAGGAATGCCGTAAACTGCCCTTCATCGGTTGTGCCTACTTTCTGGATTATTTTTCCGTTTTGCATGATATTCAGCACGATGCCGCCGAGTTTGGGTTCGAAATCCAAAACCCGTTTTTCGTCATATTCGTATGTTACCGAACCTTTGACGGAACCGTTCTGGTGTAACGGGATATCGATGGTGGTACGGTAGCCTGATACGCTGAAAGAGTTCACTGCCGGATACCATCCTTTTTGAACAAGTGTTTGTATAGGATAATCACCAAAGGGTACCGATCGGTAGAACAGTTCACCTGCACTGTCTGTTTTAAACGATGTATTGTTGAGGATCGTCATATAGTCGGTGGCAAGCTCATCTCCTTCATCCCATATATTGTTGGCATTATTATCATAGAAAACACGTGCATTTACCTTGCTTTTCTTTCCTGCCGATGGTGTTCTGCGGTCAAAATTGAAACGGATCCCGGCTTCCAGGGTCAACAGCTGATTAGGATATGCATAAGATAAAGTACGGTCTGTATCATATTTATACCACGAAGTGTTCACGTAGCACTGCCAAATCTGATTGGGCGTATAGCTCGTATTAAGGAAAAAGGAAGGCGTACTTCCGACCATAGGGTCATCCATATAGGAAATACCGGAATTCAGGTTCAGCTTCTGGTTAAAAAACTGCTTCTGGAATGAAGCCGAAGCCATAAGCCGGTAAAAATGATCGCCCGGTGATATTCTATAATAGGCAAGATATTCGGATAGGTAATAACTTCCGTGTTGGTATGAAATACTGGAATTAAATGCTTTAAATGAATAATTGGCCTGCGCTTTTCCCTGAAATGCCGCTTTTTTCTGCAACGGGTACCTGGCAAAGCCGTTCTCAAATTCCACATGAATAAAATGCAGCTGGTTGCCGCTTGTCCAGTTAAAATGTTCTGTGAGCCTGTTCGCGTAAAGTTTAGGCATATAGGAATTGTCCAATCCTGCGATCCCGTTGTAGTTGGAAGAAGCCTCGTTTTGAAACTGGTAACCGATCCCCATACCCAACTCCTGAAAAGGTTTCCATCGGTACATAAGCTCAGCACGCGAACTGGCAGATTGCGTCTGCATAAAGTAAACAGGTGATTTTGGTTCAAAACGGGAATAGAAATAAGAAGCGGTTAAACTTCCTGTTACTCCTATTTCCCTGTTGATGCTTTGCTGTAATTGTGTGACCCCGCGACGATTTCCCGGGAAATAGGAACTGCTTACAAAATAATTTCCAAAAAGTTTATAAGCCCCCAGGGTTCCGTTGTACTGCGTTTCCATTGCATAGGATATCTTGCTCCGGGAAAGTTCGTCATAAGTGCTTAAAGCCGTGTGTATTTTCGTATTCAACCGCCATTTGGTTGTGAACTCGCGCGTCATTTCACCGCTGACCATCTGGTGTCTGGCAGCTTCAAACGGATCTTCCCGGAACAGGTAGGTACCTGTAAAGTTTTTCGAATAGTTTGATCCCCCAAGGATGCCGCGTGCATAAAAACCATAGCCGTTTTTAAGGAAACCGTTTTGCTGGATGAGGTTAAACTGCTGGTCGATAAATCCGACTTCAACAGACTTGTCTTTCTTACTGTCGCTTGTAAACAGCGATATTCCGCGGCCAAGCAGCGACATTTCAAACGGTTTGCTCAGGTTTCCAAGCACAACCTGGTTGTTGTTGAGGGTGTAGGAAAGGGAGGTATTGTTTAAAACGTACTGGTCTTCATTGCTGCTTTTATAGGCGATACCCCGAAATGAAAGGTATCCTGCGGGCAGATCAACGTCGGCAGCACCTTGTAATTGAGATATCCCGGTATCCTTTCCTATCTGCCGGTAACTTGCTGTTAGCGTATTTTTTTGCTGAAAATTGCTCCAGACCGTATTTTGAGAATGTACAAACTGCTGAGATGACGCTACGTTCTGTACCACGATGTTGAGGTTTCCGAACAGTTCCTTTTCCGCACCGCGCAAACCTGCAATCTGTATATTAAACTGCTGTAAGCCTAATAGTCTTTTGTTGGGCATAAAAGTAAAAACAAAGGTAGAATCCTGCTGTACCTTTACGTTTCCTTTAAGTTCAAAAAAGTTTGTTTCTCCAACCAGTTCCGGTATCTTTACCACAAGTGTAACCTTCTGTTCCTTGTTCCCCAGGTTGCTCACCTGTGTTCTGATGCGAAGAGAATCGTTAGGATTGCTCAGGTAAATCAGGGAAAGGTCTGTATACATCTTAAGCTGGTTGTTTTCTTCAACCTGCCGTTCCATATCCTTTCGGATAAGTACTTCATTTTTGTTGTTTACCAGGCTGAATGAAAGTATCTTGGTTCCGGCATCTGCCTCTTTCTGGATCCATATTTTTACTGGTATGAACTGTTGCTCACCGGGTTTCAGTTCCAGTTCTAATGAGGTGCCGGATATGCTCCGCATTCCCGGCGGAACGGCGATAAGGATTTTTCCGCTGAATGTTTCGGATTCCGTATTCTTTACCAGTAATGTAACATCAAGTAAATCCGGTTTTCCCGCATTTATTTCACTGGTTGCATCCAATTGAATACCTGCTGTATTTTGAGCCATACAGCTATATGCAAAGAAGATAAACCAAAAAATAAACAATATTTTCCGGAAACTTGAATTTCTCATGGATGTCAATCGTTATTGAGGTGTTATTTCATATTGTAAAACAGTGGAATATTCCTCCATTTTTGCCTGTAAAAGGGTGATGTCGTTAGGTTGTGTGGCATACTTTATGTCGTAATAAGCCATGTTTCCCTGTGTGGATGCGCCATTGGCAATTTTCTGCATACCGGTACTAAGGACAATTGGAAATATAGTGGCTGTAGCGCCTGTAGAAGGTGCCAGCGACATATGAACAGTCTGAAGCGGCAGCGTATTTCCGTTCTGGGAAGTAAAGGTTCCATAGATTGATTTTACCTTCAGCTGGTAGTCAGTGCTTGATTGTGCAATAAGCCCGTTGGGAACAATCACCTGCGCACCCTTTACGTAGTCATTCTGGTTTGTAAGGTTCAGCAATGTGTTCTTTGCATGCGCTGCAACCTTTAGCGAAATTAAATTGTTCACCGGAGGATTACCCTGGAGGTTCCCTATCTGAAGCGTGTAACGTTGCTCACTGGTGCCTATGACCGTATTGTTCTGGTCATAAAACCGGAATTCGATTACCATGGTAAAGTTGGACCAGGTTGTAAATGTTCCAAGGTACGCCCCTCCTTCTACTCTGAGGTTAAACGGTATCAGCAGGTTAAAATAGGCATTGTTGCTTTTCGGATTGTTGTAAAGGGCCGCCTGTGACTGCGGAACCAGGAATACTTCCTGTGAAGCATTGAGTGTAACCTGTCCCGGCATACCGATCTGGGCAACCGTTGGAGCTCCATTAGGATTGAAATCACCGGATGTAGCTGTAGGAAGCAGACTGATTTTGTCGGCCGGAAATATCTGGCTTCCGTTGCTTATGGGTTGCTTTACCCTTGCCGAAATACGCCACGTAGGCATTTGGATGAAGCCGTTACCGTCAATCTTTAGTGTATAGGCTTCATTGGACATGTTGCCGCTGTAAGAATCAATTTGCAGGTAGTTGTTACTCCATGCAGAAAACTTCGCCTGTTGGGCATGTGAAAGTAATGAAATGCAAATACAGAATATAAAATATAAGAGCTTATTCATAAGTAAATTTTAATTCGGCCATTTCAAGTGCACGTTCATCTCCGTAATCTATAAGGATTGTCCCGATATATTTTACCCCTTTTTCCAGTGTTTTAGGAAGCGAAAAAGTCATAGACCTTTTGTTTCCGGGTAAACTGTAAAAAACGGTGGTACTTGTATGTTCTTTTTTTCCCGTCTGGGGATTAAGTACGTCCAGGAATATCTTTCCGTCCGTCCATATATTGCCCAGGTTTTCAAACAGCAGCCCGATGTCATGGGTTTCCTTACGGAATACCACATCCTTAATCTCAAGTTTCCGTTTTTTAAGTCCCGGGTTTTTATGAAAAAGCTTAATGCCCGAGCGTATGCTTACTTTGATATTTGAACCTTTGGCATCTGTATCGTCAATAGGGTTCATCTGGGTTACATAAAGCATGGCTGTATGCACGCTTAGTGTATCAACAGGCATATTAGGTGCGGTAAGCGTTACTTCCACTTCCTTTTTTTCCCCGGGTTTAAGTGAAAAATAACTGTCCTCCTTTTTTATGGTTACCCAGGCGGTACATGAAACCGGGAGCGTTTGCGCATCGTGCATGATGTTTTCCCCATAGAGGTCGTATTCCCAATCCCCGAGGCTTACGGCAAGATCAAGAGAATTAGATGTACTTACGTTCGTAACCATAACCTTCTGGGTAGTACTCTGGCCGGATCCGTTTTCATAATACAGTCTCGGAGGCGAAACAGATACCCCGGTCTGCGCCCAGGCAGTTAGTTGAAAAAGGATAAAATAAAGAAAACAGCTATTTTTCATTTGATACAGTTTTAAACAGTATAAAAAAAAGTGTTACGGTATTACGGTAACACTTTATAAATTTAAACATATTTTAATTACTGTGCTACGATCGTATAAGTAACCTGAGTTGTGTAAACAGTTGGGTTTTGACCTGCTACATAGTTGTTCAGGTATGTATCAGCTCCTGCCCCTTTGTACGACACAGATATATTTTTATCTACTCCACCTGTTGTAGCAGAAACAATGATTTTATCTTCACCTGTTAAAGTCTGAGGTGTATATACACTGTTTGGTACAGCATCAGTACCGGCTTCAGCGATAATGCTGATAGAATTTGAAGCAATTGTTCCGTTAGAACCAGCTGCAGCATTCTGAAGGCTTGCAGAACGACTTTTTACCTTTACCTGGAAACCACCTGTACTATACACAGTTAAATGGTCAGGATTCGGAACAGTTACCCCCTGTGCATAATCGTTTTTACTAATGTAATCAATATTAACGATTTTTTGTGCAGGGTTTACCACCAAGGTTTGGATTGGGTTTAAACGAACATTTAACGTAACGTTCTCCGAGTTAGTTTGCGCGAATGACGATAATCCCATTAATAATGCAAATGCTGCCAGAATTTGTTTTTTCATCTTTTCTTAATTTTTTCTTATTGTTTGTTGCTTATGTTTGCCGGAGCAAAGGTATGTTGTTGTTTGTGTTTCGGGCTTGTAAAAAAAGGAATAAAATCTGTTATTTTTTGAATTTCAGCTGTTTATCATTTTTTTTCATTGTCGAAATCGGATGCAAAATTAGGACGTGTTTTTTGAACACTTCTTGTAAAAAAATGTAATAATCTGGTAGAATTGTGTATTCGAACAGTTTTAACAAATTATAAAGAAAATGCAGGAATTACAGGTGTTTGTTAATAGGACACGATGGTATAAACATAATGGGGAACCTCGGGTTCATTAGGTGTTTCCGGTGATGTTTTCTGGTGTTTTTCAAAATAAACAGGATGAAGACTTTCCTGCGTGCCGGTACTTCTGGAGATAATTTTATAAACGTCAGCTTCTTCAGTTGCCTCGGTTAAAAACTGAAGGTTTGCCTGATAATGTGTTGCCTGGTGTCGTCTTTTTTCACTTGCCGTTCTCTGCCTGTGAAGCCGTACCGTATACCCATATGTGCTGGTTATGTGTATATTGCTTGTAGGGGAAACCTCTTTTTCAGGTTTTTTTTCTACGGATAATAGCTGAATGGGCTCCAGACGAACATTTAACTGAACTGATGCCGTATTTTGTGCATATGATGCAGACAAACTTCCTGTGAGGAAAAATAAACAAAAACGGACAAGCATAAGAAAAATACTGTTGTTTATACTTGTCCTAAAGTAAGAAAAAAAAGAATGAAATGCACTTTAATTATGCAGCATTTTCAATTCTGTCGGATTTTTTCCTGAATGTTTTTTTATGAGTTTGCTGAAGTTTGCTTCATCGCTGAATCCCAGGCGATAAGAAACCTCTGCTATTGTAACGTCGCTGTTCTGAAGCAAACGTTTGGTTTCGTGCACAATTTTATCAAGTATTACCTGTTTCGCCGTTTTACCCAGCGTTACCTCGCAAATTTCGGTAAGCTTGCGCGGAGTTAAATGCAGCAGGCTTGCATAAAACTGCACCGTTTTCTCATTGATGAAATTTTTGTGGAGTTGCAGTTTAAACTTATTTACGGTTTTAAGATAGGAAAAATCCTTGAGCTTGGTAAAAGGGTCATCTTCAAGTGCCAGTAAACCGTCGAGAACCAGTGATTCAATACAATTGTGAGCAAAAGGAATATAAAGGTTAGGACTGCGCTTTTCATATATTTTAAGGCGTCGTATCACATGCTTCTTAAAATCGGTGATGCTTATCTGCGTATCAATAATGTGTAGATCCTTGGAATAATCAAAGAACAGGTTGGAATTAAGCAGGTAGGAATCCTTTGCCGATTTTTCATAAAAAAACGAGGAAAAGGTAATTATGTAAACATATTCGGGATCGGCATTTATGAATTTTATAAATGTTTCCTGACCAATAAAAACAAGTTTCTGGGCAGGAATCGTATAAAGATTTCCCTCTACTTCCAGCTGTATTTCCCTGAATACTTTAAGTATGACAAAATATTCCATGGTAGAACTGTAGAAGCGGCCCTCATTTTTTTTCGTTAGATCCTTAAGGGAGTTAATACTGAAGCCATCCTGAATAAATTCTTCTGTAAGTTTAGCATTTTGTTTCATGTCTTATGTTGTTTACACAATTATAGTAAATATTGATAAAAAAATGAAATGACTTATGTTAAGTATTTTACTATTGTTAAATAATTCTTAATACATCTTAAAAATTTAGCAAATTTATATTGACGAATCATTTAATAGCGTTTAAAAACGGTTTGTAATTAAAAATCCATATCACCGATAATGAATGGGATACGACGTGTTTATATAAAATAACCAGCTGTTGAAAAAAAATAACATTTTTCTTTATTTAGAATAAATAAAAATAAATACATTTGCCAAAATTTTTAACAAATGAAGAAAACAGCTACTCTTATATCTGTACTCTGTGCCTGCCTGGCACATGCGCAAAAGCCCGATTCACTGCAGGTGAACGATCTTGATGAAATCATCATCAATACAAAGTATTACAAAAAGTATGTGGAAAAAGAGGGATCTTCTTCTTTGAGGTTGGATGAGGAGCTCATCAAGATACCGCAGAATATTTCCATCATTACGAACCGTGCATTGGAAGATCAGCAGGTAACGACGTTAAGCGACGGAGTGCTGCGGAATGTGGCAGGTGCGCAGCGCCTTGAGCATTGGGGCGATATGTATACGCGCGTAAATATGAGAGGATCAAGGGCAGCAGCCTTTTTGAACGGTGTAAACGTTACATCCAACTGGGGGCCGTTAAGCGAAGATATGAGTTATGTAGACCATATTGAATTTGTAAAAGGTCCATCAGGCTTCCTTATGTCGAATGGGGAACCCAGCGGTATATACAACATCGTAACCAAAAAGCCTACAGGGAATGCCCTGAACGGGTATACGCGTTTTACACTGGGAAGCTTCGATATGTTCAGAAGTGAAACCGATATCGATACAAAGCTGACGGATAAGTCGGCTTTCCGCTTAAACGTTATGGCGCAGAACAAGAACAGCTTCAGAAAATACGAATTTAACGACCGCTACATATTCAATCCGTCATTTAAATTTAATCTATCCGATAAAACAACCCTTACAACCGAGTACATCTATCAGAAGGCACGCATGTCGGAAGTAGGATCGGCATACGTGTTTACATTTGACGGTTATGGAACCAAACCGGTTGATTATACGATTACCGATCCGGGTATTGCTCCTACCGAAGTGGATAACCATACATTCAACCTGAATTTAGTGCACCAGTTTAACAAGGACTGGCGCATTACTTCCCAGATTTCGTATATCAACGAATATACGATGGGAAGCGATATATGGCCAAGTATGTTCAGACCCGATGGAATGATGATCCGTGACCTGTTCTTCTGGGAAGCGAGCAACGTGATGAAGTTCGGACAGGTGTTCCTGAACGGTTATGAAAAAACGGGAAGCGTGTCACATAAGATGCTCGCAGGATTGGATCTGGGATCCAAAACTTATCTGGCCGATTGGGGTCAGGGCGGTAAACTGGATAAATTTAATAAAGAAGGAGACTTTAATCCTGGTCCGGATAATCCAAATACTGTTCCGGATTATGATTATTGGTATAATACCAATCATAATGGTGAATATAAAAAACCAACCGGGCCGTACCCGTCTTTTAACTCGAAGGATCCTCTTAAACAAAGAGCAACGCCTTACGGAACCATTGAACAGGTGTATACGGGACTTTACCTGCAGGACGAACTTGGCTTTTTCAACGACGACCTGCGTTTAACTCTTGCTGCCCGTTATACGAATATACGCCAGAACGATTACGGAACAGAAAAGAAGGCTGAAAAAGTAACTCCGCGTGTAGGAATCAGTTATTCTGTTGATTCAGGTACATCGGTGTATGCGCTTTATGATCAGGCGTTTGTTCCTCAGGCAGGTTTTTTCAGAAACGGCGACACAGCGAAACCGCTTACGGGTAACAATATGGAAGTTGGGGTGAAACGTGACTGGTTCGGAGGAAAATGGAACAGTACCTTATCGTTGTACAACATCGTGAAAAAAGATGGTATAACGGGAGATCCGCGTAATAATCCCGGTGAACAGTTCTCTATTGTGCTGGGCGAAACCCGTGTTCAGGGAATTGAGTTCGATGTAAAAGGAGAAATAACAAAAGGTTTTAATGCTATTTTTAATTATGCCTTTACCGAAAATAAAGTAACGAAATCGAATACAAATGAATTCCCTCTGGGAAGCCGCGTACCTGGCTATGCGAAGCATACCATGAACGGATGGCTTAACTATATGGTAACGGATGGAGACCTTGCTGGTTTGGGCTTAAGTTTCGGAGGGACCTTTATGGCCGACCGAAGCAGCTGGGATTGGGGTGCCGAAGGCACGCAACAGATGAATGATTATGTAAAGTTTGATGCCGGATTGTCTTGGGAAAATTCAAGAGTCCGTTTTAATCTGAACGTCTTCAACGTCTTCAACCGCTACCTGTATACAGGAAGTCCGTTCAGCTATTTACAGGAAGACGGAGCAAGTTATAAAAGCGGATATTATTATCAGGCAGAGGCTCCTAGAAACTGGAGGTTCTCCGTTACCTATAAATTTTAACCTGCGGGTTATCTGAACTATGACGAAAAAAATAAAGAAGAAACCCGGATTTATAAAAAAGTGGTCTGCTAAGTTCCATTTGTGGCTGGGACTGTCTGTAGGTATACTGGTATTCATTATTTCCATTACAGGCTGCCTCTATGTTTTTAAGGATGAAATAGAGGGCATCACACGCAGCGGGGTTATACACCATAAGGAGCCAAACGCAGATGCTAAGCAGATTTTACCTATAAGGGAACTGGAAAAAAAGGTGCAGCAGCAGGTACAGGAAAAATACCCGGTACACTGGGTTGATGTCCCTGTTGATAAAAGCCTTTCGTACCGTTTTAATTACTATGAGCACAATCCGGCACCCGAAGTATGGAACTATTTTCAGGAACTGGTGGTGTATAAAACGGCTTATGTAAATCCTTATACGGGGAAAGTGCTGGCTGTTTATGATGAAAAAAACGGTTTTTTCAATATTGTGAAGTTCATACACTGGAGTTTCCTGCTGAAATCAGAATGGGGAACATACGTTGTGGGAATTCCAACATTGGTTTTCTTTATAATGCTCATTACGGGAATTATTTTATGGTGGCCCAAGAACAAGTCAGCGCGGAAACAGCGTTTCTGGTTCCGCTGGAAAAATGTAAAAGGCTGGAAGCGTAAAAATTATGACCTGCATAACATCCTGGGATTCTATGCTTCCTTTATTGCGGTTATCGTGGCCATTACCGGTTTGTTTTATGCGTTTACATTCATCCAGGGACTTATTTATTTTGCTTTTTCAGGAGGTGAAACGCAATATCCTGATTTTTCGAAATATACCACAACGGCCCCCGTTGAATTACGAAACGAACATACGTTGGATAAAATTGGCCGGAAAGTGGAGGCTCTTTATCCGGACGCATATGGTTACAGCCTGGATCTGGGACATGAGCATCTGGATGATCATGAACATCCTAACTTTGAAATCTATGTAAAGCACCTCTCCTATTCCTATCATAAAAGCAGCAGCCTCATTTTTGATGAGAATTCAGGGGAACTCCTGCATCGGCATGATCCTGCCGATAAAAATCTCGGAGAAAAGATGGTGGCGGCAAATTATGATATTCACGTAGGGGCCATTTTCGGAATCTGGACAAAGATCCTGGCATTCCTTGCCAGCCTTATCTGCGCTTCCTTGCCCGTTACAGGATTCCTCGTATGGCAGGGCCGGAGAAAAAAGAACAAGGCAAAAAAGAGTAAATAATGAAAAAACGTATGGCATTAGTCATACGTTTTTTATATACGATTAGGTCGTTTAGGGATTGATAAACTTCATCAATTTTAAATTTTAACTTTTTTAAATAATAAAAGACTGATAATTAGGTTTTTATCTTATTTTAAAAAGGAAGAAAACAGGATGAAACTCATAATTTATATCTTATATTTGTTTTTAATAAATCTAAATAAACATTATAAAGCTTTTAACCCCAATCATCCAACAGCAGGTGAGCCGTTTGCTGTACACACATTTTAGCAGCGATGGTTCCAAAACTGACGAAACTTTTCTACGGCCTTTCTTTTTTCGAAGAATAAAGGGTACCTCCTAATATTGAACAAGGCAGGAAGGGCCTGTTTGCTACCTTCTGTGATTCTCAATTATCATAACCGTTTCAGGTTACAATCCGGAATTCGTTACAGAATAATCCGGCAAGATTCATCATGTTTATTACTAAAATTACCTATATGAAAAAAATGCGATTATTTGTTTTTTATTTTGTTATGCTGCTTTCCCTGGCCGGTATGGCCCAGCAAAGGGAAATGGTACATGGCAAAGTTATGCTTACCGGAGACCTTCCGGTAAAGAATGCCCTTTTAAAATTGCTGAATACGCCGTATCAGGCTCAAACAAACAGTTCAGGAGAATTTTTCCTTAAACAGGTACCCCCGGGAGCATATACCCTGCAGGTACTGGTGAACGATATAGAGCTCACGCGTGAAACAATTGTAATAGAACCTGGACAGCAGGAACTCCCGGTGCTGTACGCATCCACTTATCATTCCGAATTGGAAGGACTCACTGTTTATGCATATGGAAAGAACCGTTTTTATGATAAAGACAGTACTTCCGTTGCCAAAATGCCGTTGAAAAGGCTCGAAAATCCGCAGGCCTACACAAGCATTAACAGGCAGCTGCTTAAAGAACAGCTGACGACAGATGTTTCGGAAGCTTTGAAAAATACCCCGGGTATGGTAAAGATGCAGGGAAGTCCGGGCCGGGCCGGTGGAGACGGAAGCTTCTATTACAGCCTGAGAGGGTTTCCCACGAAGGTTTCAATGGTTGACGGAGTTCCGGCCAATACCAACGGGGAGATAGACCCTGCAGATATTGAACGTATCGAAGTCATCAAAGGGCCTTCGGGAACTTTATACGGAGGGGCCGTTACGTCTTTTGGGGGACTTGTGAACATCGTAACCAAAAAGCCTAAGGATTACTTCGGAGGAGAAGTATCCTATCTTTTCGGAAGCTATAACCTTAACCGTTTGACTGCTGATGTTTATGCGCCTTTGACGGATTCAAACAAAACCCTGTTCCGGTTCAATACGGCCTACCAGTATCAGAACGGTTTCAGGGATTCCGAGTTCAGGAAATCGTTTTTTGCCGCTCCAAGTTTCAGTTATGAGGTAAACGAACGCATGCAGTTCAACATCGGTGCACAGATTTACAACTATGAAGGAACCAATACCCCGATCATATTCCTGGCCCGTACAAGGCCGTTTTTTGCCCACACGCCGCAGGAACTGGGATTTGACTGGAAAAGGTCTTATTCCAACAGCGACATGACGCTTAAGGCTCCGTCTATCAACATCAAGGCTGAAGTCCGTTATAAGATTTCCGATAAATGGAATTCCCAGACCCTTATTTCAAGAAACTTCAGAAAAACGGAAGGGCTTTACCAATATCAGTTCATCAGGGGGAACGACAGCGATGCATTGCTGGAACGCAACGTACAGTGGCAGAATGCAGAAGCTTCTTCTACAAGTATTCAGCAGAACATCAACGGTACCTTCTATATCGGTTCAGTTAAGAACAAGCTGCTCGTAGGACTTGATTACTTCAACCAGTCCGTACGCAACAACAACTCGCCTATCGTAAAATATGATACCATCAACGGAAGGGACCTCGCAAACGATTACGGTTATATTTCACGTGATCTGGCATTGAATAGCATTCAGAACTCAAAAGGAGATATGGTCCGCAACTATACCTCAAGCAATATATACGGAGCGTATATTTCAGATGCCGTATATCTTACAGATCGCTGGATCACGCTTTTAAGCCTGCGTCTTGACCATTACGACAGCAGGGGGCAGCTGAACCTTAACAACAATAAACGTACCGGAGAGTTCAGTCAAACGGCCTGGTCCCCGAAATTTGGTATGGTGTACCAAGTGCTCAAAGACCACTTATCGGCCTACGCGAATTATATGAACGGCTTTAGCTATGTGGCACCTGTGACCCAGGAACTGCCGGAATACAGTGGAAACCTGAAGCCGCAGCTCGCAACACAATGGGAAGCTGGAATTAAAGCGAGTATCTGGAACAACCGACTGCATCTAACGGCTGGTTATTACGATATACTGGTAGACAATATGTCAAGGGGGATTGAGGTGACGAAAGACGGAAAAAATTATAACATCACCATTCAGGACGGTCAGCAACGGAGTAAGGGAATTGATTTCGAGCTTACGGCAAACCCTGCGGAAGGTTTGAACATCATAGCCGGATACGCCTACAACGACAGTAAGTTCGTTAAGGCTGATGCTACGGTGGAAGGCCGTCGTCCGGGATCTGCCGGCCCTGCACGTGTGTTTAATTCATGGATCAGCTACGTACTTCCCATACAGGGATTACAGGGGGTTACATTAGGATTCGGAGTTAACCGCGTAAGTGAACAGATCACGGAAGATAAAACCACCACGGGACGTTTTACGTTTCCGGCCTATACGCTTGTAAACGCATCCATATCGTTGGAAAAAGAACGTTACCGCTTCGGATTTAAAATGAACAACCTTGGAAACGTACAGTATTTTTCGGGACAGGGGGTTGTTGTGGCGCAGATGCCTCGCAATTTTGCTGCCGAACTTGTTTTGAAGTTTTAATAATTGCAGATAAGGTAAAAGCCCGGGGATTTTCCCCGGGCTTTTGTTTTTAATGTGCCTCCTCTACTGTATCTGATGCTCAATGTTTATCCGTACAGAACATCCTTACCGTTACACGGTTGTTGGAAATGTCTTCTCCCACAGTAGCAATGGTCAGCTGCAGTTCGTAGTTTTCATCAATTAAGGTATTGAGGAGTCTTTTGACATCCTCTTTATTTTGTGAAATTAAATGGATGATTTCCTTTTTCTCCAGTTTTTCACGTATCAGGTCCAGGTCCGTTTCATAAAAACGTCCCGATGCATCCTGTTGTTCGTTCATGCTGTTTTCCATAACATCCAGGTAAATTAGTACTGATGAACTACCGGATCGGTTGCCCTTCCGGTAGTCATTTGATTTTTATTTCAGATAACGTCTGAGTGTCCACGCCATTTTTTCGTGAGCCCGGATAAGGTCTGTCAGAAAATCGGAAGTACCCTGATCAGCGTATTTTTCGTCCGCATCTTCAATACCTTTTCGAAGGTTCTTAATTACAGTTTCATGATCGCTCAGCAATTCAGCAATCATTTCCATATTGGCCGGGTTTTTTCCGGGGAACTCTTTCAGAGATGAGTTTTTGGAAAATTCGGAAGTCGTACCTATGGCAATGCCGCCTAACTGGCTGATACGTTCCGCAATGTTATCAATGGCCTCCTGTACCTGTTCGTAATGGTTCTCAAACAGCAGGTGGAGTTCCATAAAATTATCTCCCTGCACATTCCAGTGGTATTTCCGTAATTTAAAATACAGAATATGCGAATCGGCAAGGCAATTGTTGAGTATGGCGCAAACGGCCTTCAGGTTTTTGTCGGTAATTCCAATGTCTGGTTTCATAATAACAATTTTTTAGTTTCTTTTCAGATTGAAAATACGAAAAAAAACCGATATAACCAATCCATAAAAAAGAAAGCCGTGGAAATATTTACCCGCAGGTTCAGATAAGCACCTGAATAATCATATGTTAAATAAAATGTTTTTAAATTTGTTAATGTTAACAACCTAAAATTGTATTATGAGATTAAGCATTAAATCAAAAGATCCCCATACCCTTCTGGAAAAAATACAGCATTTCCTGCATTCCAACAATAATTTTGGCTGGCATATGGTTACCAATGAAAACGGGGTATCCGAGTTTACTCCGAAAGAGGATATGTTCCATGATAAAACCTATCTGTACTTTTACCTGAGACCGTTGGGTAACAAGGTATACCTGCGCGGAGAATTCACCAAAGGCAGCACAGATGCATTTCTTAACAATTCTATAATGGGAATGCTTATAGGAACTCTTTTAAACAATTTCAGATCGGATATTACCCGTTTAAGCGTATTGAAATAAGCAACGAATTAAAACAAATGACCCAGCAGGATATCCTGAGGTGTGCCCGCATGTTCAATTCTAATCGGATTTTAATATACTGTTAAAATTTTTAAATTACCTTTGGCTCAATACGTGTTTTTTTGGTTTTATAGGCACCTGTCATTTAATGGCAGGTGCTTATATGTTTATATAAGTTATGATTCCTGATTTTACAAAAAGGGTATATAAGGATTTAAGAATTCTGCAATGGTAAAATTTCCTAATACTGTGTTAATTTAATAAGGTAAAATGCATTTTGTTTTAAAAAAAATTATGTATATTTATAAGTGAATTTATACAATTTTAAATTTAACAAGCTATGAGAAAAACAGGAAACACATTGGCCGCCGTTCTTGCGGGAGCAGCAGCGGGGGCATTGGCAGGCGTATTGCTTGCACCGGATCAGGGTAAGGAAACCCGAAAAAAGATTTCGGAAGGCATTAAGTCCGGAGCAGACGACCTTAACGGTAAAATGGACCAGCTTAAACAAACGATTTCGGGCTTTGTTTCTTCTAAAAAAGAAGATTTTGAATCGGGGTTTAACAACCTGATCGACAAGGCAAAGGCAGAAAAGCATGATGTTATTGCTGCACTTGAACAGAAATTGTCAGAATTAAAAGGCAGTAACATGCCCATGGCCAATAAAGCGGCAGACAAAATGAATACCCCCGGCAACAGAACTGATCTCAAAAGTTAACCGGGACTTTTAACACCCTCAGAAAGAGGTATTAAAAGACAGAATAGTAAAAAGAAAAAGAAAATCATTAAAAAAAAGAATTGTTATGAGAGATTTAGTTTGGCTTATTGCCGTAGTGCTCATTATATTATGGGCAATCGGTTATTTCGGTTTTGGAGAAGCAGTAGGAAGTTTCATCCATATTTTATTGGTATTGGCTGTAATTGTGATTCTTTATCGGCTTATTACGGGCAGAAGACCTTAATTAATTATAAACAGACCTCCCCCACCGGGAGGTTTGTTGTGTATAAACGTTTCTGTTAAAAAAGATTGTGACCCGTATATGGAAAATATCATAGGCATTATTGCCGGAATCCTTACTTCAGCTTCTATGATTCCGCAGCTTATTAAAGTACTCAGAGAAAAAAATGTCGAAAACCTTTCGAAGGTAATGTTATGTGTTTTAATCCTCGGGGTATCATTATGGGTTGTGTACGGTATACAGAAAAAGGAATGGCCCATTATTATTTCAAATGCCTTTTCCGTGGCCGTCAATATTACTTTGTTGTTGTGCTGTTTCTTCTTCTCAAAGGAAAAGAAGGCTTAATGGCACTGTTAACGGAAAGAATGTGAAGTTCTTTTCATCCTTTTACAAAGCAACTCCAGACAATTTCTTTCTTCATTTGGAAGCGTGTTTCTATGCAGGTATATTCTGGCCTGCATATTAAGTTCGTGAAGGTAGGTACCTGTCACGGGCTGCTGTAACTGCAGCTTTTGCAACAGTTCGTTCCATATGCGCAGCTTATCTGCCGTAACGGTATCAGAATATTCCTGATCCATAATTCCCTGCATCACCACTTTGAGAAGCGCATATTCTTCAGAATTGAATTTCATAATCATTAATGCTAATTGCAAACATACACATTCTGCTCAAAGCTAAAACGGTTTATTGCTGTTTATTCTGCTTTTTTACTTTAAAAAGAAATAACCGTTTTCTTATGATGAACCGGCACTGCTTTTTGCCTCGCTGTCCACATCAAGGTTTTTGGTGAGCAGCTGTACCATGCGGTTACCCGGAAAAAATTCCCTTAAAATAACCTTTACTGAAGTATAGAGCGGAACGGCAATGATCATACCGAATACACCTGTAAGAAGGCCGCTTATAAGAATGACAAGGAAAATTTCCAGGGGATGCGATTTTACACTGTTTGAAAAAATATAGGGTTGCAGGAAATTGTTGTCGAGAAACTGAATGACAATATAGGCCAGTGAAACGTAGAGCGCATGAGGTAGCGCCACCGTCATAAAATCCTGATCGATATAACTCATAAGAGTAAAAAGGGAGGCAAGAACATTGGCAATAAGCGGGCCTATATAAGGAACAATATTGAGCAGCGCACTTATGAGTGCGATAACAATGGCCGTTTTGGTACCGAATATAAGCAGTACGATGTAACAGGCCGTAAAAAAGATGAGCAATTGTATGCTGAGGCCTAAAAAGTATCTTGAAAGCAGGCGTTCAATCATATCAAAAGCCGTCATAAATTTTTCGGTATGGGTTTCCGGTATAACATATTTTCTGATCTGGTACTGAAAGACGATCTTGTCACGCAGCAGGAAAAAGGTCATAAAGAAAGTTGCTCCCAATCCTATGAAAAACTGCCCGATAAAACCGAAAATCGAGTTGATGAACACAGAAAGCTTTTCTTCCGTAAGTACACTTGCAAATTTACGGCTTTTCAAAAATTCGGCTTCAATACCAAGTTTTGATAAGGATTGATGAACCTTTTCCTGATTTTCCTGTATACTGAGCTGTATTTTCTGGAATTCGTTGCCGCTTATATGTTCCAGCTGTGTGGAAAAAAGCGGTACGAACATGCCAATGAAAATAACAAGAACAAGTCCGTATATTACAAGTACTAATGAAACTGCAAGCGTTTTATTGCACCGGCACTTATCAGTGAAAAAATTTTTGAGGGGGGTACCGATAAGGGTGAGGATAATGGCGAGCAGCAGATAGATAAAAACGGGTTTTATCAGATATAGAAGAAATACAAGGGTGCATGCCACCACAATAATGCCAAAAGCATTGACAATACCTTTCGTTATTTCTTTGGCTGTTTTCATGTTTTTATTATAAATTTAAATAAAAATCCGGCTTTTTGTAAATTTATTTAAATAGTATGCTTTTAAATTATAAAGCTGTTGTAATAAAGATTAAAATGTCCTGCGCATATTATGGTCGCAGGACATTTTGTTATTACTAGGATTTCTTTTTTGTGGAACTGCTCTTTTTAGGAGCTGCGGTCTTTTTAGGAATTTTGGCTCCCTCTTCCCTGGCCTCTGAAAGACCGATGGCGATGGCCTGTTTCCTGCTTGTTACTTTTTTTCCTGTTCCTGTTTTAAGCGTTCCTTCCTTCATTTCATGCATGGTTTTTTCAACCTTTTTGCTTGCTGATTCACTTGACTTTGACATATCTTTTAATTTTAAACGATTTCTTTATATTGCGGAAATAACCTCCACGATTTTTTTATTGAATGCCGGCAGGTCCTTAGGTGTTCTGCTTGTAATAAGGCCGTTGTCTTCCACTACTTCTTCATCCTTCCAGTGCGATCCCGCATTGATAAGGTCGGTTTTGATCGCATTTACAGAAGTGAGGCTTCTGTTCTTTACAACGTTTGCGTTGATAAGCACCTGGGGCCCGTGACATATTGCAGCTACAGGTTTTGATTGTTCAAAAAAACGCTGTACAAATGCGATAGCCTTCTCATTCGTACGCAATTTATCCGGATTCATAATACCCCCTGGTAGCACAAGGGCATCATAATTATCGGCAGATGCATCATCAAGAGCTACGTCCGTATCATAATAACCGGACCATTCATCTCCTGATTTTGCACGTACCCTGTTTTCTTTCGGTGAGACTATATGTACCGTTGCTCCCGCACTGCGTAAAGCCTCCATTGGGCTTGTAAGCTCTGTTTCTTCAAACCCGTCTTCGGTTAAAATGGCGATTTTCTTGTCTGTAAGTTTTTGCATTTTTTCTCTTTTTAGCGTTATATATAAGCAGGGCCGAATCTCAAACGAAGCTATGGTGGCTGTCGTTATTCAGCTCTATTGTTTGTAGTGTCTCCATCCTGTCCTCTGTTTGAATGACTGTTTGGAATAATGTCGAATGTTTCGCAAAGTTCATTAGGTAACTGAACTTAAAAGTGCTTTTACACCTTTAAAAGATACTTAGATGTATATATTACCAGCCAGGATATTATAAATTTAATGAAATTTATCCTTTAAGACAAGTATAAGTGTTTGATATACAGTTTTTTTTTAGATTCAAACAGCATACAAGGATCTATTAAAGTATTTCATCTATACACGGATGGAATGGCTATTGGTTAAAAAAAGAGCTGCCGTTTGGCAGCTCATTTCTTTTTCCAGCAATTTTAGGGTGAGTGCGTCCGGAAGTATCATTTACAGCAGTAAATGTATATGATCAACTCAAAAAGCATGTATTTACAGATCTTAAAAACAAAGGGAAAAAAACGTAGAATACGATGCGTAATCGATAATGCTGAAACAATGACTTCCGTCGCAAACTATAGTGGTTAACCTATTGGTTAAAGTAAAGATTCGTTTTTGGCTTCGAAATTAACGTGCTCTTCCGCAATTTCGGTAAGAAGGAAATCTGTTTCCTCTTCTTCGTCCAGCGTTATTTCAAGCAGGTCGGCTACTTTTTCATGTCCGAGCGTAATGGCTATCTGTACCAGTCCTCCATAGGTAGCTATTTCATAATGCTCCACCTTCTGGGCTCCTATAATAAGAGCTACATCACGCGTCATAGACCCGTCTTCGGTATCCTTTACCATTTCATCCACTTCCTTAAGGATGCCGTCAATGGCGTCGCATTTTTTCTTTTTGGCTTCTTTTCCAAGATGTTTGAAGACTTTTTCCAGACGCAGGATCTGTTTGCGCGTTACAAGCTCATGATCTTCCAACGCTTCCTGCAGTTCTTCGGAAGTAGCCTTGCCTTTAACTTTGGCAAGCGCCTGTTCTATTGCAGCCTCAGCATAATAAATATCCTGCAGGGCGCTTATAAAGAACTTTTCAAGTTCGTTATGAGGGTGTTTGCTTTCCATAGCCTGTTCGTTTTTAGCTGTTTTCTTTTTTTGCATATCGGTGTCCAAATCTGCGTTTTGAGTTGAAAGATCCTGTTTTTCAACAGTATCATTGTTTTCTTCTTCTATGGCAACGGTACCGGTTTCCTGTTTTTTTAATGGAACCGATTTATCTGCGGTTTTATCTTTTGCATTCATACATAAACATTTAAGATTAATAAAGAAGAGGGAGGGATCTCCCTCTCTTCCTAACTATTTCTTCTGCCACCGAAACCTGAACGGCTCCGTCCGGAAGCAAGACCTCCCATGCGGGCAATCTTGGTTCTTTTAGCTTTGCTCATAGATGCAAATCCTCTGTTTGAAGTATCTCCACTGCTTCTGCTTGAAGACCCTGAATTAGATCCACCACGTCCTGAACCAGAATTAGATCTTCCACGTCCTGAACCAGAGCTGGATCCACCACGTCCTGAACCAGAGTTAGATCCACCGCGTCCTGAACCAGAATTAGATCCACTGCGTCCTGAACCAGAATTAGATCCACCGCGTCCTGAACCAGAATTAGATCCACTGCGTCCTGAACCAGAATTTGATCCACTGCGTCCTGAACCAGAGCCAGATCCACTGCGTCCTGAACCAGAGCCAGATCCACTGCGTCCTGAACCAGAGTTTGATCCACCACGTCCTGAACCAGAGTTTGATCCACCGCGTCCTGAACCAGAGTTTGATCCACCACGTCCCGAACCTGAACTTGATCCTCCGCGTCCTGAACCTGAACGAGTTCCGCTACGTCCTGAACCTGAACTTCTGCTGTCTCTTGAAGATCCTCCACTAGAACGTCCTCGTCCGTTTGAAGTAAAGCGTCCTTGTGAATCTCTAGGGTGTTGCTGATCAAAATCATCGTCTTCATCTTCATCATCCCAGTCCTCATCTTCGTCTTCGTCGTCCCAGTCTTCATCGTCTTCGTCTTCATCATCCCAATCTTCATCTTCGTCATCCCAGTCGCTGTCACTTCCGAAATTAGAATGTCCGTCATTGAAATCATCTTCGAAATCTGAAAAATCATCATCGTAATCTTCATCTTCAGAACCGTCTTCGTAACCGTGCTCGTATCCTAATTGATAAATTTCTTCATGGATTTTTCTCATATCTTCGTTGTGAGAGCCCTGTGAGTTTCTTGAACCAGAACCTCTTCTGTTATTTCTTGAATTCATAATTTTTCTATTAAAGTTAATATTGGTTACAAGTTGCTAGCGTCTTGTTATAATCAATACAACAAGAGCCATTCCTTCTGTGTTTCAGTTAAGGGAGTAAAAAGAAAAGGATATAAGAAGTTGATAAATACGGATTCTACGCCCTGTAGGGGTTGCGGTGAAAATTTTCTTTTTAACATTTTGCTGTACACTTACCGATTCCTGTTGATGACGTATCAATTAAAAAAAATTACGGTACCTTCCATATCAATAAATAAATAATAGCTTGATGTAATTTGTTAATTTTTTAATTTTTATTTTAATATATCGGGGTTTAGGTTTAAAAAAAAAGGATGATATACTTAAATTATTGTTTTTGTGTTAAATTCAAAATATTTATTAAATTATAAATTCAATCCTAATAAATTAACATAAAAAATATTTTGTAGCTACAAATCGGGTAATATTTACCCAAAAAGAAGCGCGCTTCTACATCGTTATGATTTTCCGGACAGGTTCTTTTTTTTCTCGATGTTTTATTTATAAAAAAGGTAATTCGCAACATGTCAAGTTGGTTAAGGTACTGATGTATTCTGATCGTTTTGGCAGGGAACAAACAGGTGCAATTCCCGCGTGTACATACATAAGGTAGTACGGTAATTGTTAATATTTGATTTAACAACCCGAAAAGTATCTCACCATGAAAAAGGAATTATCCACAAATGCTCCGCATGCTACTGCGGAAAGCAACATCAGTTCATTTATGAAAATTAAGCCCCGGTACACTACAGATGACTATACGGGCAACGACCGCCTCTCCGGAAAGTCGGTTGTGGTAACTGCAAGCGACAACGGGGTTGGAAAAGCTGTAAGCATTGCGTTTGCCAAAGAAGGGGCCGACATCATTATGGTTTACGATCATCAGAAACATGAAAAGGATCTCAAAGATGTACTTAAGGCTATCGAGAAGATAGGCCGCAAGGTGTGGCTGTTCAAGTCGTGTACCTTTGAGGAATTCAAATGCAGGAAGCTGTTTGAGAACATTATGAAAAAGGTAAAACGCATCGACATCATTGTAAACACCTTCCCTATCTATCATAAGAGCGAAACCGAAACAGGCCATTACCTGCTGCGGAAGAACGATACCCTTAAAATACAGTCGTTGTTTACTTTAGGACGTATTGCCCCGGAATACATTGCCTCTGATGGTGTCATCATTAATTCGGCAACGCTGTGCGCCTACGCCCAACCCGACCAGCTTATTTTCTATTCAGCTCTGAAGGCAGCCATTAAAAACTATACGCATGAAATGAACCGCATGCTTTCACTGGCTAAAAACAACATCCGCATCAACGGACTTACCACGGGGTTTATCTGGTCGGATATATTGCCCGAATCGCTGCCCAAATACGAGAATCTGCCAATGGGGATTCAATCAGTGGCCCCTATGCATCCTTATGAAATTGCCCCTTTATATGTGTTCCTTGCATCCGAAGAATCCAGACCCATTGCAGGCGAAACACTGGATGCGGGAGGAAAAATTTATAAATATTAAAAAGAAATTTATGGAAAAAGAAAACGACATCCGCAATCAGCCCGGACCGCCGTTTACGGAACCAAGGCAGGCGCCGCCGGCATCAGAACAGAAAATGGAACTGAAACCCGACCACGGAGAACAGAGTTATAAGGGATACGATCGCCTGAACGGAAAATGCGTGGTCATTACCGGTGGTGATTCCGGCATCGGGAAAGCCGTGGCCATCGCTTTTGCGCGCGAAGGTGCCGATATCGTAATTGCTTATCTCAGCGATGTGGAAGACGCCGATGCTGAGGATACGGCATCATGGGTACGCAAGGCAGGCCGAAAGGCCGTCCTGTTCAAAGGAGATCTCAATAAAGAGGAAAATTGCGTACGCCTTATAGAAACGTCTGTACATCATTTTAAAAAGATCGATGTGCTCATCAACAATGCAGCATTTCAGATGGGACGGGAAAAAATAGAAGAGATCACTACCGAGGAATGGAAACTTACTTTTGATACCAACGTATTGATGATGTTTCACCTTTGCAAGCTCAGCATACCGTTCATGCCCAAGGGAAGCAGCATTATCAATACTACCTCTGTGAATGCCTACCAGCCCAACCCTACCCTTCTTCCTTATGCGGCAACCAAGGCTGCGATACAGAATTTCACAGCTAATTTAAACCAGATGCTGCTGGAGCAGCATAAGGACATCCGGGTCAATGCCGTAGCTCCTGGACCGGTATGGACGCCACTTATTCCAAGTACGCTTGTAAACTATAAGGATTTTGGTAAAGATACGGCACTGAAACGACCGGGACAACCAGCTGAAATCGCACCCATCTATGTATTTCTGGCTTTGCCGGATGCTTCGTACATTGGCGGCATCACGATTCCGGCAACCGGAGGAAAAATTGCATATTAAGCCATTTGCCTATGGAACTGACTGTTATACGCTGCTGCGAGCTGCTTGCCCGTAAAAAACTCAGAATTGCGTTTGCAGAAAGTGCTACAGCTGGAGCACTGGCTGCCGGTTTCTCCATGACCGAACATTCCGGTGATGTATTGTTGGGCAGCATGGTATGTTATGATGCCGATGAAAAGGTATGCCTGCTCAAGGTTCCGAAGGATCTTATAGAAAGGTTTACACCGGAATCGGCTGAAGTAACGGCTGCAATGGCGCGCAATGCGCTTAATCTTTTTGAAAAGGCGGATATAACAGTAGGCGTTACCGGATTAGTCAAAAGAGGCGGAAGCGAAGGTCCTGATAAACCTGTCGGTACCGTATTCCTGCACTTCGTATTTTCCGGATACGAACTGGCACTCAAAGAACATTTTCTGGGACAGCCCCAGGAAATCATCCTGCAAACGGTACACAAGGTAGCAGAGATCCTTATCAGAGAAATCGGTGCCGCAAACTAAATACCATTATAACAAAGAACCGGTTCCTGAAAGGACCGGTTCTTCTTCATCAACAAATTGCCTGCACTATACAGGACTTTTTAAGAAGTATTTTCTATAAACCCCTCATTTATTATGACGGGTTTTTACGTTGCTGCTCCAGTTTCCATAAACGGTGCTGTTTTAAGACCTGTATGAAATGCGTATGAAAATCAGGTTCTTTTTCAAAAACCGTCCCTTCATCTTTTTCTATAAGTAGTTTTGCCATTATTTTCTCAGTTCCCGAAGCAAAGGCAATGGCTTTGCAGTGCCGGAATCCCTCGTTAAGAAAATGCCGGAAATCAGGATTTTTCTCAAGTTCATCTATTCCGTTGTTTGCGGCAACAAAAAAGCCATCATACAGAACCGATGCGTCGGTTAGAAGCGAATGCGCCACCTGTACTGTATTACCGTTTTCATAAGTGAGTTTTCCAACTTTAGGTGCAATCAGCACCAGGGTTGCTCCTTCTTTCTCCAGGGCCGATTTCATGTCCATAACGGATGCTTCGTGTGCACCGTCGGATATGAGGCAGGCGATTTTTCTGGAAACGATGGTTCCCTCTCCTTTTTTTACCTTCATGCTCAAAGCTTCGGATTTTGTAATTTCAGGTTCCGGGGCTGCAAGCGGATACTCCGGATGGTTGTCCCGGGCGAATTTGACTGTTAAAGGATCCAGCTGAGCAGGCGGTTCCATATTCAGGTTGTCTCCAACGCGGCTTGCAAGCTGTACGTCTATCTGGCGCAATATGGCCAGGATCCGGCTGCGTACATCGTCAAGGGTCACCTTACTGAGTTCAAAGCTGAACGCATCTATGATGTGTTGCTGTTCTTCAGTGCTCTGTGAATGGAAGAATAACCGGGCCTGCGTAAAATGATCTGCAAATGAGGCAGAACGTCTGCGTACTTTTTCACCCTGTACTTTTTCGGTATGGGAAGTAAAGCCTTTTTCACCGTTAAGCATGGCATGGTACGGACAACCGTTAGCAATGCTGTTGGGAAAATAGCTCACCTTGCCTTTAAGGATGTCGTGTCGTGCAAAACCGTCTTTCTGATGGTTGGTCTTTCCATTTATGGGCCTGTTAATAGGAAATTCATGAAAATTAGGACCTCCAAGGCGGTAAAGCTGTGTATCGGCATATGAGAAAACCCTTCCCTGCAATAGCGGATCATTGCTGAAATCAATACCCGGTACCAGTCGGCCGGGATGGAAAGCAGCCTGCTCCGTTTCGGCAAAAAAGTTATCAGGATTTCTGTTGAGGGTCATCGTACCGATTATCTTAACCGGCACAAGTTCTTCCGGAATTATTTTGGTAGGGTCGAGAAGATCAAATGAAAATTTATGTTCATCTTCTTCAGGAACGAGCTGTACACCAAGATCCCATTGCGGAAAATGACCGCTTTCAATGGCTTCCCATAGATCCTGCCGGTGAAAATCGGAATTAAATCCTGATATTTTCTGTGCTTCGTTCCACGCTACTGAATGTACTCCAAGTTTAGGAATCCAATGAAATTTGACAAAAGTAGCTTTTCCTTCTTCGTTGACAAATTTAAAGGTATGGACGCTAAAACCCTGCATCATCCGAAGACTTCTCGGGATGGCACGGTCCGACATGAGCCACATGATCATATGGGCCGATTCCGGCATTAACGATATAAAATCCCAGAAAGTATCATGTGCTGAAGCTGCCTGAGGTGTTTCCCGATCGGGTTCGGGCTTTATGGCATGAACAAGATCAGGAAAGTTCATGGCGTCCTGTATGAAAAAAACAGGGATGTTGTTGCCAACAAAGTCATAGTTTCCCTGCTGTGTATAAAATTTAACCGAAAATCCCCGTACATCGCGCGGAAGATCCGTTGAGCCTTTAAATCCCACTACCGTGGAAAAACGGGCGAAAACCGGTGTTTTAGTTCCCTTTTTAAGAAAACCGGCACAGGTATATTCTGAAATATCTTCTGTGGCTTCAAATACACCATGTGCGCCAGAACCCCGCGCGTGTACTACACGTTCCGGAATCCGTTCGCGGTCAAAATGGGCCATTTTATCCTGGTAGATAAAATCTTCGAGTAATGAAGGCCCGCGGTTTCCTGCTTTGAGGGTATTATTGTTGTCGTATACCGGTACGCCGTCGTTTGTAGTTATTACGTTACGGCCTGGTTTTCCGGTTCTTTGGTCATGTTCATTTTCGTTGTCTTTTTCAATCATTTTTTCCTGTTTTTAAATGTTACATAGGTGGATGGTAAAACAACAGTTAGTGAAAAAAAAGCCGCCCCTAAAAATAAAACCTTTTAAGAGCGGCATCACCTGATAGTTGTACACAAAATGAATAATAGTCTATTTCTGGTTACCCTTTTCGTTGCGCTCTTCATTCAGAAAATCATCGTCGGGGTTTTTTCCTTTATTCTGCAGATCTGCATCCATTCCTCCGGGATTTTTAGATCCCTGATATCTTTTGCCGTCCTGCTGCGTCTGGTGTTCTTCAAAAGTATCGTCCTTTTCTTCCCGGTTTTCAAAATCCTGGCGGTCGCGGATGTCTTTGCCGGAATTGTTGGGATTTCCCTGGTTCTGTGCCGGGTTGTTGTTGTTAAAAGGCTGGTTGCTGTTCTGAGTGTTTGTATTTCCTTTACCTGCAGGGTTGTTCGTTTGATTACCCTGATTCTGGTTGTCTTTTTTATGATCTTCCATAATTTCTAGTTTTTAAGATGATTGATGTTAATGTTAATCTTCAGAAGAAACCTAATTTGTAAAAAACAAATCATGCATCTAAAAAATGTTATCCTGACAGATTCCCATATCCTGTTTTTGTGGAGGCCATCCGTTTCTTATAATGCAATGAGCGCTCCAGATTATACCGGGCCGTTCGTACAGGTCCGTAAAGGAACTGTTGTGAAATTAAGGCATCCCACGCGTTTGGCGGAAAGTAATAATTTAACATTTTCCGGTTTCGTCTGAAAGTAATGAGGAATATAAAAAAAGCTGCAGTCAAATACTTTAATAAATCCAATTTTCTTAAAATGGTTCCACATTTTACCTTTTTATGGTTTTTATGTGCTTTATTTATGTTTATTTAGTTAAAAATATATATTATAATTAAATTTTAGTTTAATTAAATGGATTTTAGATCAATTAAAAGTTAATAATTTGAAAATGTAGACAATTGTCACATTATAAGAATAGAGTCTACAGTATGGGAATCTTTAAGTTTGATTTTAATTGTTTTTTATTTATAATATTGCTTATTTAACTTGGTTTTTGTTAAAAAAAAAGGTTTAAATCAGTAAGGGGCATGTGTTTTGTTTTATTGAATATGTTATTCTGACAGTATTTCTTCCTATTATGAGTTCTAACCACTGAATTCCATAACCGGAATAAGGTAAAAAAAATAAATCATGAAGAAATATTTTGTAAACTATCTGCCTACGGCCCTAGTGATGCTGATGATTGTAGCATTTACGTCATGCAGAAACGACCGTAACAATACCAATTCCGATCCTTATACAAGAGAGGGAACTTATGACCGTACCGATCCGTTAAACGAGGAAAATGGTCCTGTAGCACCCGGAAATAATAACGGTACCAGCAACACAGACCGTATGGAAACACAGACCGGACGTATGGATGATACCACAAGTACAGGTAATCATACTCCTACTGGTACACCTTAAAAATACACACTTTTGTTCATTGAGATGCCGAGTTTTCAGTAAAACATTAAGTTATGATCTGATACCGGCATCTTTTATTAACTCCTAACAGCTTAAAATTATGAAAAAGAAAATCATTGTATTACTGGTTCTTTTTGGAACGGCCTATGTGCACGCACAACAGACGCGGACCACAAAGAAGCAACCCGAGGCGGGTATGGTACAGCAACAGGACCATGACTTTGTTATGAAAGCCCTGGAAGGTGGAAATGCCGAAATTATGAAAGGGACACTGGCTAAAACAAACAGCACAAGCCCGCAAATTATGGAATACGGAAAAATGATGGAACAGGACCACCATTCCGTTAACGAAAAATTGCGTGAAATGGCCCGGAAAAAGGGCTATAACGTAAACGACAAACTTTCATCCGATGCACAGCAGCAGTTTGACAAACTTAAAAACCTGCACGGAACAGATTTTGACCGGGAATTTGTAACACAGATGGTTAGCGATCACCATAAAGCCATTGAACTGTTCACACAACAGTCGGAACGCGGCCAGAATGCAGAACTTAAAACGTTTGCTTCCGAAGCGTTGCCCAAACTGCGGGATCACCTCACCCGTATTGAGCAACTTCAGGGTACTGCAGTGAAGCGATAATCTAAATGGACGTTATAAACTAATGTACACTATGCAATTATCCAAACTTAAATTGTTTTTAACAGGTCTGGTGTTGGTTTTTTTTCTTACAAGCGCATGTCATTGTGATGAAAGTGAAGACATGGTAGCCGCAAACAAAGTACTGTTGCTGAAGCTTAATTATAATGATCATGCATTGCAGGCAGGAAAGGAATACCGGTATTTTAATACATCTGATACTTTTACACTTGTTGCAGACGAAGTTCTTTCCCAGGAACAAAAAATGGTAAGTCTTGTATACAAAGAACTCAACGCGGTGTTATTCAAAGGGGTATATCCACTTACTTCCGGATCCACAAAAATACTGCTTCCTGAGAAATTTGCAGCAGCTTCCGATTTTGAACGGACGCTGACCCAGGACTTTATCACCCCGGTTAATGGTTACAGGGAACTTTCCGGTACGTATATGAACGATAGCGTATTTAAAAGTCTGTGGGCCGATATTCAGAGCCTTGTAAAAGTGCGGGAGTATTTACATGAAAATCCGGGACAACAGGTACAGGTATACCTGCATAAACCTCATTCAGGAATAATGACTGGGGAAAATACCCATTGGATTTTCCTGTTAAAGAACTGATGTAAATAATGTATTTCAATCAAAAAAGATAAGAACTCAGGTCGAATAACCCTCATTTTTTTGAGCGTTCTCACCTTTAGTTCTTTGATAGTGCTTACCTTTTCATAAGGTAGGCATTATCTTTTAAATACGGTTTTAATAAGTAATACCCTAAAAAAACGCTGCTGAAAAGCAGCGTTTTTTTAGGGATAAGGTTCATTTATACATATTTACCATAACTGTTATTGAAAACAAATTGCTCGAACAAATAGCTTAAAAGACTTAACAGGCTGTAGTAATCGGGCAGTGAATATCGGGCAGCCGTAGCATGCTTCGGGTGGATTGCCATTGTATGCGCATCTGCGGGCAACGATTTAAAAACTGAAGGATCCTGTTCATTGTCGGTGGCACACAGAATAAATTCATCGGGTGCAAAATCGAACTGATTTTTGAAAAAAAGCTCTTTTGAAACAGCCTTGGGAATAACTTCTATATATTCCTCCGTAGCCATGCAATAGAAAGGCAGGCCGTGCTGTGTTATGAAATGCTGCAGTTGTGTTGTAAACGGGGCCAGATGCTGTTGAAGTATGCTGCGGGGAACTTCCTTTACATGGATGCAGATACCGGCTTCCTTCTGTTCTATTACAGCCGTGGAAGCTATGTTCTGGAACACACAGCAGAAGTCATATACCTTTTCCAGTTCCTTTTCGTTAACAGAAGAACAGCTTTGCCAAGCTTCATGTGGTTTTTTATGGCAGTATCCGTACTGCCCTACCAGATGTAGAGGCAGAAACCCGAACCATTCCTGAAGGTCCTTCTGTGAACGTCCGCTTACGATGTACACGTCGGTCTGTGGCAGCTGACTTAAATTCGACAACAGGGAAAGCAGTTCCTGCGACGGCACATATTCTTCACTTGACCATTCGTGAAGCAGGAACCCGTCATAATCAAGTATGAGCGTTCTTTTTCCTGCATCCAGAAAGTTCCGTACAATATTAAGGCAGATACCGTAGCTCTGATCAAGCCGTATCCTGTTTTTTCCTGATTTTTCCGTTTCCATTTCTGAAACCTTTTGCAACCAGTCGTATACTGTGTAACGAAGAACCTGTTGCCGCATGGATTTCATACGTTTCATTTCCTCTTCCTCTTCCATGGTAAGCACCTTCAGAAGATCGGAATATCCTCCCCGTATATCCAACGGATGGTAAACCACGGCCTGTCTGAGTTCCTGTGCAACACCTGCAAATTTGGAAAGCAATACCCGGCCTCGGTTGTCGGTTTTGCATGCTATAAATTCTTTACAAACAAGGTTAATGCCGTCACGTATAGAAGAAATCCAGCATATACGGGCATTTACATAAAAAGCCACGAGTTCTTCCTGTGAATAGGCCTTATAAAAATAATGCACCGGGTGCCAGCTTTCATCCGACCAGCGCGCATTGATCCCTCCTATTTTACGATCTACTGCCCTTTTGAGCCTGTTATAGGCCGGTACCTGCATTCTGGACGGAGCTACAATCATCTGCAATATCACTTTTCCATGAAATTCGGGATGCCGCTCCAGAAAATATTCAAATATATCAAGGCGTTCCAGCAATCCCTTACAGTAATCAAGGCGGTCAACGGCTATAATGGTGATCATCTCCGTTTTTAACGGTTGCGGATGTTTCAAAGCCATTTGTTCAAACAACGCGCTGTCTATGCTTATGGGGGCCACACCGACTGGTACAACGGTCTGTTCAAAAATAAGGTTGTCATCAAGCAGTATGGCGTCGGTAAGCTGTATACAGGCCAGTTTGAAATTCAGGGCATCTTTTTTGGTCTGGAAGCACAGAAAATGCCCGTTCATCATCATTTCAAGAAGCTGTTGGTGCCATGGGATCAGGGCAATAAGGTCGGGCCCGGGAAAATGAATATGATGAAAATAAGAAACGTTCTCTATGTTAAGACAGGAAGCCAGCGGGATAAGATGATAATCGTGTATCCATACGCGGTCGCCGTTTTTGTAACTGTTTCCCAGTGCGTGTGCAAAAAGCGCCTGTACTTCCATATAGGCTTCAAAGTATAAGTCGGAAAAAACGGCTTTACCCGGCTTGTAATTAAATACGGGCCAGATAATTTCATTGCAGAACCCGTTGTAGAAACGTTCAATCTGTTCCTCATTGAGCCATACGGGAATAAGACGTTCCTTCGTTAAAAGATCTGTCAGGTATAATTGTTCTTCCGTGGTCCCGGGAATATATCCCGGCCATCCGATCCAGTAGCCGTTATCGGCAAGGTAAAGATTCTGAAGTGCTGTGGCAAGCCCCCCATTGCTTGGGTTCAGCGTAAAGGTTCCGTTTTCTTTAGCGATACTAACCGGAAGCCTGTTCGATATAATTATGGTTCTGCTCATATACGTTTTGTTTTTTATAGTTGTAGAACAGTAAAAAACAACGCATCATTCGGTGAACAGCTGTTTTAATACAAATAGCGTGCTATGTTTATTTAAAGGACTAAAAATGCATACAGGAACCTCTTATTACTTATTTAAGGATGAATTTTAAATTTCGGACTGTATAGTATTTGTACTTTATGAGTATAAAATCCCCAAATAAATAAATACATTTTATTTTTTTTTGTTAATAGGTGTAAATAATTTAATATAATAAGAAATACCCTTAATTTTAAATTTTAATAAGTAATAACTTTTATTATCTGTTATTTTTAATTTTTCAGACAATATAATTACTTATTTAACAAATTATTTGATATTATTTTTTCTATGTACCCATAATAGTAAGGAAATCTTGTGACGTTGTGATACCCTTTATTATGTATTCACAAATGTTAAATTATGAACAAAATTATAATGTTCTAACAATTAGTATTTTAGTTCTTAATTTATGGGATGCCGGTTTCAAACCGCATAAAACGGACCGCATTTGTTGTTGCATTGAGGACCCTAAATTGAAGTGTATAAAGTGTAGAACGGTAAATTACAAAACCACATTTATAAAAGGTTTAACAACTGAAGGTACGGTTTGGTATGGCTTTCGCATGTAAAAAGACACTATGGTCGCTGAAAATATTGAGGAACTCCCAAATATCCTTTTTCGGCCAGGTCCGGCAGCAGTTCCGGACAAAATTCTTGTATATCTCGTTTATAGAATTATAATATTGAAACAATATTGTTTTATAGCGTGTATGTTTAATTAATTAAAACAATTAAAAATGATTGAAAATAAAAAAATTACCATCAGCCTTCTGGCTCTTATTCTAATTATACTCGGTACTATTTCCATGGTACTTTATTTTAACAGTTTCAACAATAAAGCAACCCGGCAAGAAATAACGACCCCTGTTCCGGGCGATCACATGCTTTAATACCCTAGTGCTATGGACAGCGTTCTTACGGACATTCGTCGTTTTGCAGCAGATGCACACGGGATGCAGCAACGTAAATACCGTGATGAAAAATACATTTGCCACCCCGTAAGGGTTATGGAAACATGCAAAGAGTATGATGACCGTATAGAAGTGGCTGCCGCAGCATTACTGCACGATGTTCTGGAAGATACTTCCGTTACGGAACAAAGGATGCGTGCGTTTCTGACCACCCTCTTAACCGCGGAAAAGGTGGAAGAAGTTATGAAAATGGTGCGTGAACTAACGGATGTATATACCAAAAGCCGTTATTCGCAGCTAAACCGTTTCCAACGAAAGCAAAAAGAACTTCAGAGGATTGCCGGCACAGGTGCGGCATCACAAACGGTGAAGTATGCCGATATTTTAGATAATACAAGCGAAATTACGTTGTATGCCCCTTCTTTTGCTCCGCGTTATTTAAAAGAGTGTTATGAAATCCTTAAAGCTGCGGACAAAGGAAATCCCGTTCTTTATAAAAGAACAATGAACCAGGTAGAATCTGAACTGGCAAAGCTTTGACAGGCATTTAAAGACAACTGAAAGATAAAAAAAGAGGAACACGTGGTGTTCCTCCTTTTTTATCAGGCCCAAGGATCCAGTACGACCTTTACGCACTCTTCCTTTTTATGTTTGAATATGTCGTATGCGTGTGCAATTTTATCCAGAGGGAGTTTGTGGGTGATGATATCGTTAAGCGCCACCTTTCCCTGTACCACGTATTCCATCAGGGTATCGATAAAGGCATGTACGGGTACCTGTCCGCCTTTTATCGTAATCCCCTTGTCAAAGAACTGTCCAACGGGAAAATTATCGTAAAAAACGGGATATACACCTAAAACGGAAACCGTACCTCCCCTGCGTACGGCGCTCATACAGGCTTCGAGGACTTTAACCGATCCTTTTTCAAAATTCAGTACAGCTTTGGCGCGATCCATTAAACTACGGTCGGGTTCAAAACCCACGGCATCCACACATACGTCGGCTCCCCTGTTAAAGGTCATAGCACGTATTTGCTCAATGACCTCTTTTGCGTCATGTTCCCATAATAGTGTTTCGCACCCAGCCGTTCGGGAAGCTTTATCCAGGCGGTACTGCAGGGTATCCACAACAATTACACGTCCCGCTCCGCGAAGCCAGGCGCTTTTAGCGGCCATAATTCCCACAGGGCCGGAACCGAAAATAACCACCGTTTCTCCACCTTTTACCCCGGCCCATGCAATACCTGCATATCCTGTAGGAAAAATGTCGGTTAAAAAGAGTACCTGCTCATCTGTAAGCTCGTCCGCCACCTTGCGGGGCCCCACATTCGCGTAAGGAACGCGGACATATTGCGCCTGCCCGCCGTCATAACCCCCGTAAAGGTCTGTATATCCGAATAATCCGCCTCCTTTCTGGTCCAGAATACCTCCTTCCGGACCATAATGTCCGGGATTGCTGTGTTCACAATGAACCGGCAGATCATGACTGCAAAAATAACACGATCCGCAGGCCACGGGAAAAGGAACCACCACACGGTCTCCACGCTTAAGCCCGGTTACACCGGAGCCTGTTTCTTCTACTATCCCCATAAATTCATGTCCCACGATCATGGGTTCCGGTTGCGGAATTCCACCGGAATAAATATGCAGGTCCGATCCGCAAATGGCTGTAGAAGTTACTTTAAGAATTACATCATCACTGTTCTGAATGATCGGGTCTTTAACGGTATCGCACGTAATGTTACCCGGGGAATGAAATACTGCTGCTTTCATAATTATATCTGTTTTAAGTTTTTTTATCTGTTTGAACTATACCGAAGTATAACCTGCCAGTTGTGAAAGAAAATACAGGAACCGGTTGATTTCGGGTATACGTATGCGGGCCCGGGTTTCTTTTCGGCCAATCTTAAACGTAAAAGCTTTTTTAGGAAGTACTGCAAACATATCTTCATCCGTATCATCGTCGCCGGCCGCCATAATGAAGGCGTTTTCCGGAAATCTGATGCAGCTGCGTATTCCGCTTCCTTTATTGCAGTTGTAGGGCAGTATTTCAAACTGCGTCGGCGATACAGTAAAACGGAACGGGGCGCCTGTAAGGTCCAAGTACGAAATAAAAGCAGATACAAGCTCGTCGAGGTTTGAAGTAACATCTTCCGGTTTACAGGCCCGGAAATGAAGGCAATATCCTACCTTCTTTTTCTCAATATACGATCCCGGGATCCTGCTCTCATATTTCTGGAGAAGTTTCAGCAGTTCCGACATATCAGCAGGATAAGTATCAAGAAGCGGTATCCAATCCCCCTGACCTGTTCCGTTTTTATACCAGGCACCATGTTCTGCAATAAGGTGTATTCTTTCGTTTCCGAACCATTTTTCCATATCATCCATGCTCCTGCCGCTTACAAGGTACACATGAGTGTCGGGCAGCAGCAGTAACCGTTGCAGCAGCTCGAGGATCTGTGTGGTGGGCAAGGCTTTGCAGGCGTGTGCTTCAAAATCGCGTAAGCATCCATCGTAGTCCAGCAACAGGAAGCGTTCGCGGGCTTTTTTAAACTGAACCATCAGCTGGTTCAGGATTCCCGAATGAAAATCCCGTTCAAAAACATAATCCAGCTCATCGTACAGACAATACAGCTCGCGAAACAGCGAATGAAGCCAGTCATAAACGGTATATGAAAAAACTTTTTCCCGCAGGCTGCGCATCCGGGCCCTCATTTCATCTTTTTGCATATGCAAGGCATAGTGCAGGGCTGCTGCTATCTGTGCGCTGTCATAAGGATGTATTTTAAGGGCATAGCGTAGTTCTTCAGCAGCCCCTGCCATTTCACTCAGAATAAGCACACCATCGTATTCGTTACGGCAGGCAATGTATTCTTTTGCTACAAGGTTGAGTCCGTCTCTTAAGGATGTTACCAGGCAGATATCTGCGGCAACATAATAAGCGCATAGTGTTGACCTGTCCATCGCATGGTAATGGTAATGTACCGGTCTCCAGAAAGGATCGGCAAAAGCTGCATTGATGCTGGCTGCGAGTTCATCAACTTCCTGTTTGTGCTGTTGATACGACGGTATGTTGGTGCGTGACGGTACAATAACCATAACAAGTATGATGTTTCCGTGATATTCCCTGTGGGTTTCTAAAAGTACCCGGAATGCGGTGAGTCTTTCGAGTATTCCTTTGGAATAATCAAGCCGGTCAACCGAAAGTATCATTTTCTGACCATCATCGTTTTTGCGCAGTTTTTTTACTGTTTCCATAACTTCCGTGCCGGCAGCTGTTTCTGAGAAGGCATGCGCATCAATACTGATGGGGTGATGGCTGACCTTTATATGCGGAAAGGCTTTTTCAAAAGCTGCCCCATCCTGAACAATATAGTGTTCACATGCCTGCTTAAAATTATCGGCATCTTTCCGGGTCTGAAATACCAGATGTCTGCAGTTAAGCAGGCCTTTGAGTAATTCCGACCGCCATGGGATGATGCCGAATACCTGAGGTGCAGGAAAATGGATGTGGTGAAAATAAGACGAATGTGTATGTTGCAGGTAAAGGGGCACAAGCATTAACTGGTAATCATGGATCCATACGAAATCCCGCGGCTCTATATATTGGGAAGCTATTTCGGCAAAATGGCTGTTCACCTTCCGGTAGCTTTCCCAATACAAGGGGTTAAACAGACAGTGTCCGGGATGATAGTGAAAAAGAGGCCATAGTATGGTATTCGAAAACCCGTTATAATATGCATCATGTTCGGTATGGCTCAGAAAAACAGGAATACAGTTTAAAGGTTCCAGCAATTGCCGTATGATATTTTCTTCATCTTTATTTTCGGCAATAATGCCGGGCCAGCCGATCCAGGAACATTCCTGCTGGCGGTATACTGATTCTAAAGCTGTGGCAAGTCCACCAGTACTTGGAGCCAGGTGGAATCCGGTTTCATTTTTTACAACGGTCACCGGAAGGCGGTTCGATATGATGTACGTTTTTTTTGGCTTCATATTATTTATAGATGTTTAGGCTTATTGGTGGATGTGTCGGTGTTCCGCTAAAAAAACCTTATGCGGTTCCAGAACAGTACTTCAAGCTTTTTTGCAAACTGCGCGTTCTGGGGTATGTCGTTCAGCAGGATGTCTTCAGAAGGGCCAGAAATACGTATGCCTACCCTGCCTGAATAAATAAGGGCCTTTTGCAATGGCCATTCCGCATGGTGTATATCGCAGCGGTACAAACGGTTTCCGTTGACCTGATAAAAGGCGTGCCGTTCCGTAAGCCATAGATCAAGGGAAGTTTTGTTCAGAAAGCCGGAGAAATCCCGGTAATTTACCAACAGTTTCACCGCGTGATCATGATGGCTTTCACAATACAGGAGGCTTTTACTGAGTTTAAGAGATGCCTTCCGGTATGGAAGCTGGTAAAAAAGCCGGGCTCCCCATGATGCCAGAAATTTATCTACATGCAGCGAAAAAAAATAGACGCCCCTGATGCCGTTATGGTTCACATAGGTCGTACGTTTAATTCGTTGAAATCGGTTATAAAAGGTACGGGGCCTGTCATGGAGATCCGGAAATCCGATACGCCGAAACCAATGATGCTGATGTAGGCCTTTCCTTCAAAAAGATCAGGTTTCAAGGGATAAGGCAGGAACGCACGGATAAGGGCGGCATCAACAGCCTGGTGAAACAGCAGCACATTGTGCCATTCCTGGTAGAAAAGCCAGGGTTTCCCGGGTAGTGCATATTGCCTGTTCGAGGTTTGCCGGAGTATCGTATGTACTTTTTCGTGTATTTTTTCTTTCATAAAATGATAATTAGCTGCTTTAAGGCAGATTCCGCCTTAAAGCAGCATCCCGGTTATTTTTTGTCTTTCTTCTTCCCGGTTTCATCCAGATTGTTTCCTTCTGCATCCTTTGCAGGTGTGCGTCCGTCTTCCTGCATTACTTCGGTTCCCATAGGGTCAAGAGGTTTTGAAGTACCTGCATTGCTGCCCTCCTTAATATCCGAACCGCCGGCTCCGGAATTTGTCTGGTTGGCCTCGTTTACATCTTTGCCCTTAATATCTGTAGGACTTGTGTTTTTGTTTCTCTTGTCTTCCGTTTGATCGTCTTTTCGCTTTTCCATCATAATCAAGTTTAATGTGAGTAAATTTTTAAAAGGCAGAATGCCCAAAAAAGCAATGCAAGAAGCAGTCCTGTATTCTGGTATTGCATACTTACATAAAAATGAAAAAAAGTTGTATAAAACCTTTTAAGACAGCAGTTCATGTGGTGTTTCAGACCAGGTTCCCGTATTTAACATTTAACGGCAGCATTTACCCTGTACAGATAAAAAGCTTCAGATGTATTAAAATAAGTATATAGGTTAAAATTTACTATTTTTAAGAGTTTATTATGTAAATAAACATTGTTATTTATTTATATTTTGTTAATATATTGTTTTTATTGTCTGTTTAGTTTTACTAAATGTGAAGGTACCGGTTAAACATACTGGCACAGCAGTATGGGGAAGTTTTCCGCAACCAAGAACAAAATTCCCCGTGCTTTATCAGGAAAAAATAAATAACTTAACGGTAGGAATCTTTAATCAAACGATAAATGTGGGAAGCACTACTCAGTCAGGGAGAAGCGGTAACATGGGACCATATGCTCATACGTACGCTCATCATGTATTTTATAACCCTTATCCTCATCCGCATCGGGGGGCTAAGGATCATCGGTAAAAAATCAGGTTTCGATATGGTCATCATCATCATGCTCGGTGCCGTGCTGTCAAGGGGGCTTGTCGGGGCTTCTTCCTTTCCCTTATCGGTAATGGCCGGAACCGTAATGGTTTTGATTAACAGGCTTCTGGCCTGGATGTCGATTGAAAATTCTTTCCTAAACTATCTTTTTAAAGGCAGGTCGTTGTTGTTATATGATAATGGTGAAATCATCAGAAGAAATATGATCAGGGGCTCGCTAAGTGAAACAGACCTTATGACGAGCCTTAGGCTTGAAACCCATTCAGAAGATTTCAATAGGGTAAAAAAAGCGTATCTGGAACCCAACGGCCGTATCAGCTTTGTTATGAAAGACTAAAACTACATTAAACAGGCGCAGCCCAAGGGTACTTTACAGCACCTCCGGTTACATAGGTCCGTTCATTTATGCTGTACTGCATGCAGTACAAATGAACCGTATACATTTTATGGATTCGGTGCTTTAATTTATAAAACGGGCAGTTATTTATCAAATTTTAACCTATTTCTCATGCCGGCTATTGCACCGTATGCAGAATTGTGTTTATATTTGTACCCTCACCTTTAATTTTCAGAAAACTCTGTTATAAGAAGACTTTGGTCCTCCGCTAACGGGGTTTTTCAACTCAGAGAAGAATTAAAAGGTGAGATATTTAATTTCTGCGGGGGACTTTTTTTTATTCCTTTTTCTTAAAATCAGTCGTTTATTGTTTTTTAATTCTACACCATCCTGCTTTTTGTAAGTTGGGGATATGGTATTTAATACGGAAACGGCTGCAAGCGCAGCCGTTGATAGAGTGATTTAAATTCCCATGAAGGTAAAAGGCGGTGTGGAAACGAATTTACCCGAGGTTTCTCCTGCATAGGTTTCGTTTTTGCTTACGCTCAGGCGTTTTACGGCGGCCTTTTTACTGAAATCGATCTTTTTAAGGTCTACCCAGAATATGTTGGGTGTTTTAACCGTTTCAAAATAATAGACCAGGTTTTTATGATCGGAAACCGATCTCCACCGTGTGGATGATATATTCGGCTCACTTTCCGATGAAATACCGTATGGTACCGAACAGTTGCGGATAACGCTGAACACGCTGGCTACGGAAGTAAGTACATCCGATGTCTGCGGTATGGCTTTGATATAGTACGAAGCCCGTACGTAACGGTCGGCAGCACGGTTGGTTCCGGGCAGCATAATGGTCCCCGGGATCCCCTCCCAGTAACGGTTGATGGCCAGCTGTTCATCAAATACGGGTGAATTGGTCATCACGGTATAGGATGCATCATGATGGATAACGAGCTTTCCTCCTATGTATTCAAAAATGGCATTGTCGCCGGATGCATCGGAAATCGAAAGATGTACGGTGGTGAACTTCGTGGTGCCGGGTATATAGTCGGAAACGATGACGAATTGTTCTTTTCGGAGTTCGTCAACAGCTTCCTTTACCGTGGCAAAGTTATCCAGTACATATTGGGCCCAAGCCGAAATGGCAAGTCCCTTTTTTTTACCTTTAGGCGAAAATTCAGGATACTGGCTTTCTACAAGCCAGAGCATATTGGCAACGAGTCCCTTTTCGTTCATACCGTCGGTTGTCGCAATGTCCCACGAACTTGTTATGACGCTGCCATACCGGGAAGACCATTTAACTGAATTGGCCCCTACATTACCGGAGCGTTCCATATTTCTCGGAAAAATCCACAGGTTGGCATCAATTTCGTCCCTCCAGTCCATGGATCGTGCGGTAATGATGGTTTTATCGGGTCCTTTATAAACAACGCGTGTACACGCTTCAGCTTCCGGTATTCCGGTCGCTGTTAAAAAAGCCATGATGGCAAGTGTAAGGATTCTTTTCATGTTCCATTTTTTAAGTTATCCTTAAATATACTAAAAAATGTTAAAAAAAGATTGTTATCTGAAAATGAAACTATTAAACTTAATTTTTTACATAATGTCCCCTTCCGGAAATTAGTTTTTTGCAAACGTAAAAAATACAGGAGGCTTAAAAATAAATAACCCCGGTATAAACGATCCGGGATTATTAAAGTAGTGATTTTTGGGTTGCTGTTAAAAAGGATCTTTTTTACATCATCCTTCTTTATGTTGTTTGTTGTTATGCTTATAAATCGGGAGACTTTGTCTTATGTTTGAATTGGTTAAGACGCATCCCCCGATATACCCTATAAAAATTTGAACACCATTTCCCTAATCAGGGAAATTTTATGCAAATATAAAATAAGTCACTAAATAGTGACTTAAAAATATAAAAAATTTTCAAAAAAAATGCATAAGGTTAGGTACACATGGTAAAAACCTCTAATTTAAAGGCATTAAAGAATATTCCGTATGAATTGGTCTTCTGAAATGAGTCGTTTGCTCGGCGTTAAATATCCCGTAATACAGGCCCCTATGTTCGGTGTTACGACAATTGAAATGGTAGCTGCAGCCGCCCGTGCCGGTGCACTGGGGTCGTTGGCACTTGCCGATCTTCCCGCAGCACAATGCGCAGAGGCCATAAGGGCCGTAAAAAGACAGATAAAGCAACCTTTTGCTGCGAATATCTTCGTTAATGAGGTACCCCCGGTTACCCCGGAACTCAGAAACGCTTATAATGAAGTACGCGGCTTTATAGAAGAAATGACTGCCAGCTATGGCCTGTCCGTATCCCTTCCCGATATCGACACCTTCCCTATTACGGATTACCGTGAACAGGTGCAGGCAGTTCTGGAGGAAAACTGTACCGTATTGAGTTTCACTTTCGGCAACCTTGACGAGGAGAGTATTGAACGCCTAAAGGAGAACGGAACCCTGCTTATAGGCACCTGTACTTCTGTAGCTGAAGCACTCCTGCTGGAACGATCCGGTATCGACCTTATCTGTGTACAGGGCATAGAAGCCGGCGGCCACCGGGGAAGCTTCTCTTCAGAGGAAGTTCCTCAGATTGGGGGTTTTTCGCTTTTACCGCAGGTTTATGACGCGGTAAAGGTTCCGCTTATTTATGCCGGTGGCATTACGGATGCGCGCAGCCTGAAAGCGGCATCGGTGCTCGGTGCTAAAGGGTTCCAGGTAGGAAGCCTGTTGCTGGGCTCTGAAGAAAGTGCCTTGCTGCCGTTTGAAAAACAACGCTTACGAAGCGTTGCAGAAAGCGATCTGCTGCTCACACGCAGCTTTTCGGGCAGGTATGCCCGCGGAATGCGCAATGTATTTATCCGGGCCATGGAACATTCCGGAATGATACTGCCCTATCCTTATCAGAACAAACTCACAGGTACCCTGCGCAAAAAAGCACGGGAACTTGAAAATGCCGATTTTGTAAACCTTTGGGCAGGACAGTCCGTTCATGCTTACAGCGGCGATTCCACTACCGACCTGCTTCAAAGGCTTATTGCTGAAACCGGCAGGAAGGCGTGAACCTCATAGGTGAAATACAGAACGATGCATAGGATCGCTTTCTTTTTCGCTGCATTCTGACTACCTTTGTCCAGTTAATTTTATATTTTGAAAACTCGGGTACCTTCTTCCATTCCTCTTAAGGAACGTTTACGCCGGCTGTTTGCCTTTAAGCAGACCACGAGGGCCTGGCATATGCCGGTAGTGGCAGGACTTTGTGTAGGTATTCCGCTGCTTTTCGGACTGGAAACGGGAAACATCGGGGCGGGTAAGCTGGCTTCTGTGGGAGCGCTCGTCATCCTTTACCTGCAGTCCTCAAACCTAGTAAACAGGATGGTGGTGCTTATGGTATGCGGCTTCGGTTTTATAGCTTCCTACGCTCTCGCTGCTCTTTTTTCACAATGGTTATGGATTTCCCCGTTGCTGCTGGGGCTGTACGTTTTTGCGGTGCATTATGCCCTTTTTCGCCTGAACCTAAATAAACCACCCGGTAATTTCTTCTTTACGATGATTGCGTGTATGGCCATTGCTGTTCCGCAGAACCCCGGGCATATAGCTGAAAATGTGGGTTATGTGGCGTTCGGTGTTATAACAGCCTGCATCATCGGGTTGGTCTACAGCCTCATAACGTTTAAGAAGGAACAAAGTACGGCAAACAAAGCCGTATTTTATCCGAATAAATACGTCAACATTACAGAATCCGTTATATTCGGTATCGTCACCGCTATTTCGTTACTCACGGCCAAATGGTTCGGGTTGCCGAATCCTTACTGGATCCCGATTTCCTGTATGGCAGTGATGCAGGGAATTTCCACTTCGCATGTGTTCACCCGCGCCGTACAACGCATACTGGGTACTGTACTCGGACTTGGCCTTGCCTGGTGCGTACTGGGGCTTAACCTTTCGGTATGGAGCATCTGCATCTGCATCCTGCTGCTTCAGGTCATCGTGGAATTCCTCGTGGTACGCAATTATGCCCTTGCCGTTGTTTTTATTTCTATGCTTACCATTTTTCTTGCTGAACCCAATATTTCCCTTATGCACCATCCGGACCGGCTTATCAGTGCGCGATTGCTTGACACGCTTATAGGAAGTTCTTTCGGAGCTGTGGGCGGATGGCTGCTTTACCATGAGCGGCTGCATTTCTTTACCAAAAGGCAAATGAAGAAATCGGAACTGTTGCTGCGTAAATTCAAACATGAGCCTACCCGGAACTGAACTTCGCAGTGGGGCAACCCGTGCCTGCTGTTTCAAAATACTTTGAGCTTTTTACACATATTCTTTATTTTTATTGTATTTTTGTAAAAATAAAGCAAGCTTCCCCAGGCTTTTCTGAAGAGGATGATCTTTCTTTTTCAGTTTTATACGGGCAACCGTCTTTTTAGTTTTATACGTACGGATTGAAATGCCGCCTTCAGGACCAACCTGCAGTATCTGAAATGTTTCCGCACCATAATACCATCGACATACCCTTTTTAAACATATCGTTTCATATCGTAGCCGGACCTCCGGATTATGAAACCAACAGTAACAATAACAGGAGGTCCGCAAACAGACAATGAAATTCAACGAATTAAACATCATTGAGCCTATTGTAAGGGCCGTCCACGAGGCAGGTTATACTAAGGCTACAGAAATACAGGAAAAAGCGATTCCCGTTATTCTTAAAGGTCGCGACATCATAGGGTGCGCCCAAACCGGAACAGGTAAAACGGCCTCGTTCGCCATTCCCGTATTGCAGTTGCTCAACGAAAAACCGTCGCATAAAAAATCGGTAAGAGCACTGGTACTTACTCCAACACGCGAACTGGCTTTACAGGTAAGCGACAACTTTAAAACCTACGGGCAGTTCCTGCCTGTTAAGCACCTGGCTATATTCGGAGGGGTACCGCAGGGAAAACAGGTGGAGGCCTTTAATAAAGGAGCCGACATCCTTATTGCCACGCCGGGACGCCTGCTGGATTTTATAAACCAGGGCATTATAAATCTTTCCGCACTGGAAATACTGGTACTGGATGAGGCCGACCGTATGCTGGACATGGGGTTTGTGCACGATGTGAAAAAAATCCTGACGAAGATTCCTAAAAAAAGACATACACTCTTCTTTTCGGCTACCATGCCGAAGGAGATCCGCGAGTTTTCCCAAACCCTGCTGTACAAACCCGAGGAAATAAACGTAACACCTGTGTCATCTTCAGCCAAAACCGTAAAACAATCGGTTTATTTTGTGGCAAAAGAAGAAAAGACCCAGTTGCTTATTGACCTGCTTAAGAAAAGTACCGAAAGCCGTAACCTTATTTTCGTACGTACCAAGCACGGTGCAGACCGTCTGGCCCGTAAACTTACAAAGGCAGGACTTAAGGCTGCCGCCATTCACGGCGACAAATCCCAAAATGCCCGGCAAAAAGCGCTGGAAGACTTTAAGAACAGCCGCATCGGCATCCTCATTGCCACGGACATTGCAGCAAGGGGTATCGATATAGACGAACTGCCCAGCGTTATTAATTTCGATCTTCCGAATGTACCCGAAACCTATGTACACCGTATAGGGCGTACCGGTCGTGCAGGTATGGAAGGTACGGCCATTTCTTTCTGTGAGGAAATTGCCAAAAAAGACCTTAAGAATATTGAGAAGCTCATCGGTTTGCGTATTCCTGTGAAAACGGCAGAACCGAACAGCGTCCTTTAAAAACACTTCGGCCCCAAATCAGGCATTCCTATACTTTAAAATAGCCCATGATCATCATGGTACATACGAGTATAATAAATGAACATACAGTATAAATGGCGTAGCTTAACAAGGTGCGCCATAAGATACTGGATGTGGTTCTTCCTTCAAAAAAGGCCTTGTTCGTCCATAGAATAAGCCCGAAATCAACAAACAGCAGCAGGTAGTTCACCGTAACAATGGCAGAAGCCCTGGAATGGAACAACAGCAGAACCGGCAGGAACACCATGTGAACCAGCAACCTCTGCGAACTTTTAAAGGCTTCAAATACGACGAGCTCGGCGAAATTATATTCCTTCACCCGGAAAGCGGTTTTTGTAGCAAAAGCAAACACGGGTATAGTGAGCACAACATACCAGTAGTAATGACCCATTATTTTTTCGAGGAACAACACTGATTCTTCGTTATCCGAACTCATAATTTTTACACCGGTAAAATGGTAAACCAGCGCATAAGCCGTTGCGAGTATAATGCTCAACGACATAGGTTTGAAATGGCCTACTCTTTTGCCTGTGATGTAGTTGCGTATTTCGGCCCCGGGTTTTGTAAAAAGCCGTTTCAGCGAATAGCCGATTTTCTTATCGTAATGCAAAAGGCCGTGTTCTATATCTTCCCATAAGTAATGGGCGTCTATGCGGTGCGTATGGGCCGATTGCCCGCAATGGCTGCAGTAGTTGCCCGTAAACGATGTCGCGCAGTTTTTACAGTTTGTCATCATAATCCGTATTTTTTAAAGGTACGGCTTACCCGGTCGGGGGCCTTAAACCGGTAGCCGAAATAGCATTCAAAAAAAGTTTCGCGGTCCTGTATCTGAACCTGCGGGGTCTGGTTGTAATAGAACGACTCAAGGCTTGCAATAGCTCCCATATAAAAGTTTTCGGTGTTGTAATACAGGGCCAAACGGAACTGGGACTGGAACGAAAAAGCTTTCGTCTGTTCGGTTAGGCTTCCGTTTTCAAAGCTCCGCGTATGGTTGTAGCCTATTCCACCGTATGCACCCACAGAAACCATGAACCTTCTGCCCAGCAGCATATTGTAAAAGTAGGCCGGTCCGGCGGCTATATCGAATATACGGTCTTTGCCGGGATCTCCTGATTTTATTTCAGTTACATAATAGCTTACCGAGGGTACGAAGCTTCCCACGCTTTTTTTCTGCCACTCGCTCTGAATGTATATGGAGCGGAAGGAAAAGTTCGGATTAAAGATATAGGCCGTACTTCCTCCTATTTTCGTAGTACGGAAATCCGGAAACAGGATGTTTTCGGGCGTTCCCACGTCCTTACGGTCTACGTAGTACCCCCTGGTACGTGAAAACTGGAGGTTCTGCATCCACCTGCCTATATAGAAGCGCGTGCCCAGCGAACTGAAGGTTGAAGTGCCCCTGAGATGGTCGTCGTTGTTAAACCTCAGAAACAGCGGTGTATATCCTACGTCAACCTCAATAAACTTATACATGAGCGTTAGGTTGGTACGGATGCGCTGGTTCGGTGTAAGGTTAAACCGCACGGGTCCGGTTTTGATGTTATAGGAATGAAACCCGTTGCTTATGCCCAATCTGAGCTTGATGTAGTCGGGATACTTTTCTTTGTATTCATCGGCAACAGTGTCCGTTGTGATAAAGGTGGTACGGGCATGCTGTGCGTTGCCAAAGAATGGCAACAACATAAAGAACAGGAAAAAGAACTGTATTCCGTTTTTCATAAGCGACGGCCCGTTGGATACGTAAAAATCATATAGAATGTTATACAGACTAAAATATGTGGCCGATAACTTGTTTTACAGGATCTTATCATCACGATGCGGGTACTAATTTAATTTTTTTATAACAGTTCTACAAAAATTAAAGGGCTAAAATCCCGGATCACCGGTTCAGACCGTTCTTTACCTATCCGGGAACAAACAGGAATACTAAGGTGTATTTAAAGTATGTACATAAACGATACCTAATTTACGATCTATGCTGTCCTAATACACAGTAACTAAAAGAAATCCTTTTCATCATGTGAAAAAGAAAAGGCACCCGATAAATATCAAGTGCCTTTATGAACTCATCTTTGAGAAAACTAATTTTTGAGTAATAAACTTTTTCGATGAGTTAATTTTAAAATACCCCGGAACGTATTTTAATGATCGTATGGAATAATTTATAAACGAGTGGTAAATTATAAAAAAAACAGGTTGTTTTTTGCCAACTATTCGTATTTTGATGTTAAATAAACAAAACTTAACAATCAAAGCCGTTACAACAGCTAAAAAAATACCGTTTTAAAGGATGTCCTACCGGTTAAGCAGTATAAAAAAAATAAGATGTGTTGGAAGTTACCGGAATTTTGTTTAATTTTAGTATCAAGCAGTAGTAAACATATGATGTATTATAATAGTACGTGTGAATCTACTGAAAAACTCTTAGAGAAACATTCTTTTTTGAGAGAGGGAAGACCTCTCGTTTGAATGTACTCACCTTATTAGTGCCTGCCAAAATGGTAGGCATTAATTTTTAGCCCCTTGTTCATATAAAAAGTACCCTGTAGCGGTTTATAGATTAAGAACTTTCGGGGATATTTTCCTTTTTATCAGGATATTAAATCAATGCTATTCTATTTCTTAAGCTTTTATTGTTTAACAACGTTATGCGGATGCCCGTATGTATTAAGCAGTAAAGCAGGCATTATATGCCATTCCGGGCTTTTAAAACGGAAATGATGCGTGTAAGCCCTTCCTGCAGCACACTTAAAGGACAGGCAATGTTAAGGCGCAGCCAGCCCTCCCCGTTCGCTGTGAACATATTTCCTCCTTCAACAATCACAGCGGCCTCCCGCGCAAAAAATGCCGAAAAATCCTCAGTGGCGATGCCTTTGGTATAGGCCGAAACGTCGATCCAGGCCAGGTAGGTGGCACCGGGTATATGAAAACGGGTTTCAGGCAAATGAAGGTCCAGCTGCTTTTCCAGGTAGCTGAAATTCGTATCCAGATATGCTTTAAGCTGTTCCAGCCAGTCTTCACATTCCCTGTAGGCGGCTTTTGTGGCAGCAATGGCCAGTGGTGACAACAGCTCGGCATACCGTTCGTTCCATTCGTTCCTCACGGCTGCATCCGGTATAAAAATGTGCGACATGAGGTTGCCTGCCAGGTTAAACGTTTTACTTGGAGCCGTACACGTAATGATGCGGTTGCTCTTTGGAAAAAGACCTGCAAGCGGAATGTGTTGCCTCCCCCTGCGCAACAGGTCGCAATGTACTTCATCGGAAATGACCCATATATCGCGCGAAAGACAGATTTCGCCTATACGCTGAAGTTCTTCGCGTGACCATATCCTTCCCGTCGGGTTGTGCGGGTTGCACAGGATGAACAGCCTGATGTTGCGTTGCGGATCATCGAGCTGTGATACCAGATCGTCAAAATCCAGGTCAAAGGAGCCGTCGTTGTTGGTAAGGCTGCTGTAGTATATTTTACGCATATTGCGGTCAGCCGCGGCCTTAAACGGCCCGTACGAAGGGGTCGCAATGAGTACGCCTTCGTCCTGTTTGGTGACCAGGCCAATGAGGCGGTTCAACGCCGGAACCACACCGGCAGATAGGACTATGTGTCTTGTATTGATCGCCCAGTTGTACCGTTTCAGAAACCATTGCGCAAGTACCTGGTAGTAGGAATCGTCGAGAATGTTGGTATATCCCAGGATTTTATGATTAAGGCGCTCCCTTATAGCATCCAGGATTTCCGGAGGCGTAGCAAAATCCATATCGGCCACCCACATGCGGATGTAATCGGGATATTGCGCAGGCAGCTCCAGACTGTGAAGACCGAAACGGTCGCGCCAGCCATCCTCACTTATGCTGTTGGTATTTTTGCGGTTTATGATTTCGTCAAAATTGTAGGTCATCTTTCTCACGTTTAGATACTCCGGGTACGTAAAGATACCATTATTTTTACAGCTCATGGATTTAGAATAACTAAAATACACGGAATTTTTCGAGTATCCGATGATTGTGTTTTTTTTATTTAAAGTATTGATTTTTAATTTTTTAAAGTAAGTTATTTAAATAAAATAAAGAATACAACAAAAAATCTGTCCTACGTGTTTATGACTATGGAAAACCTTAAGGGATATTTATCATTGCACAGTGACTGCTTTATTCAGCGTCTGTTTTTTAATCAAGGATCAATACAGCGATATAGTCCGCCTCACAGGTGCTAACTTAAATATGATGTTTTGATAATGTTGATTTTAGATAAAATATAAAATAGTTCTCAATATATTTTAATAAATTTAAGATAAATAATTAATTTATTAGCATTATGAAAGAATATTTATCAAAATTCAGTAAGCTTTTAGAAGCTTCTCCGCAATTGGGTAAGGTAAATCATGAACCGGATTCAAGTAAGGAAGTACAAGTGAATACTCCTGAAAAAACAATGCCTTTTTCTGACCAGATCGGAAATTACCAGCGTAACAGGGGAATTCCTTTAACGTCTTATGATAACAGTAAAATTTATATTGTAGGAAGCGGGATTGCCGGAATGGCAGCAGCCTATTACTTTATACGTGATGGACACGTTCCGGGCAAAAATATTATTTTTCTGGACCAGATGCATATAGAAGGAGGTTCGTTAGACGGTGCCGGCAATGCTACAGAGGGTTTTATTATACGCGGTGGAAGAGAAATGGATATGACCTATGAAAATCTATGGGACCTGTTTCAGGATATACCTGCTCTTGAACTTCCGCATCCCTACACCGTACTGGATGAATACCGCCTGGTAAACGACAACGATCCGAATTACTCTAAAGCACGCCTTATTCACCGGCAAGGTCAAATACAGGATTTCAAAAAGTTCGGGATTGAAAAGAAAGACCAGTTGGCCATTATTAAATTGCTGCTTAAGAAAAAGGAAGAACTGGACGACCTGACCATAGAAGACTATTTCAGCGAATCATTCCTTAAAAGCAATTTCTGGTTTTTCTGGCGCAGTATGTTTGCTTTCGAAAACTGGCACAGCCTGCTGGAACTTAAGCTTTATATGCACCGTTTCCTGCATGCGATCGACGGCATGAAGGATTTCTCCTGCCTGGTATTCCCAAAATACAATCAATACGATACCTTTGTTACCCCGCTTAAAAACTTTCTTGTAAGTAAAGGGGTTCAGATCCAGTTCAATACACTGGTAACGGACCTGGATATACACAGCACCACCGAAGGCAAAGTGGTCAAAGGCATTATTTCCAACCAGGGAGGTAAAGAAGTCAATATTCCGTTAGGCCCGGAAGATTTTGTTATTGCTACCACAAGCTCTATGACGGAAAGTACTTTTTACGGCGATAATCATACCGCACCCGATATCACCATCGACAACAAAAGCGGCAGCGAAAGTGCCGGATGGACGTTATGGAAGAATCTCGCGGCAAAATCCCCCGTTTTCGGTAAACCCGAAAAGTTTTACAGCAGCATTGAAAAATCTTCCTGGGAATCAGCTACCTTAACCTGCAGGCCTTCGGCCTTTGTTGAAAAATTAAAAACCCTTTCGGTAAATGATCCTTATTCAGGAAGAACCGTTACAGGGGGTATCATCACCATAACCGATTCCAACTGGCTTATGAGCTTTACCTGTAACCGCCAGCCGCATTTTCCAACCCAGCCCAACGATGTACTGGTTGTGTGGGTATATGCCTTGTTAATGGATAAACCGGGTAATCACGTAAAGAAAACCATGCCGGAATGTACGGGTAATGAAATACTTGAAGAGCTTTGTTATCATTTGGGTATTTCAGACCAATTGCAGGAGGTCATCGACAATACCATTGTCAGAACCTCCTTTATGCCCTATATTACCTCCATGTTTATGCCAAGGGCAAAAGGCGACCGTCCGAGGGTTGTACCGGAAGGGTGTAAAAATCTGGGACTGGTAGGGCAATTTGTCGAAACAAACAACGATGTGGTTTTTACTATGGAAAGTTCCATCAGAACTGCAAGGATAGCGGTATATGAACTGCTAAACCTCAATAAACAGGTGCCCGATATCAATCCTTTACAATACGATATCCGCCATTTGCTCAAAGCAACACAGTCATTAAACGACTACAAGCCCTTTCTTGGTGAAGGACTTTTAAGGAAAATACTCAAAGGAACCTATTTTGAACATATTCTTGTTGAAAGACCTGAAGAAAAAGAAGAACATGAGTCGTTCTTTACGGAACAGATCAATAAGTTCCAGGATTGGATCAAAGACATCAGGTCGGGCAGGCATTAAATGATTTAATTCAAAAAGCCTTATAATGAAAAAGCCATAAAACATTTGATTTTATGGCTTTTCACTTATTCTGTTCAGGAAATCCCATTTGAAGCAGTCTCTTCTTTATTGAACTCTTCCATCTCCTTATAAAAATGCATCGCTTCCATTACGGATCTGCCGCCTGAACCGGCTATCATATTGCGGAACCATTTTTTACCGAGGTTTTCCGGTTTGTGGTTTATGTACAGCCAGTAGCTTAAATATGTAAAGGAACCTGTAAGAACTGCCTGAAAAAGAAGGTATCCGTATCCTACCTGCTGCGGGAACCATTCGCTGCTTAAATAGAACGTGGTGTAAAAAGGAAACTGTATACACATGCTTTTGGCGTGGCTGATGATGGAGAGCTGCAAACGGGTTAACTGTTGCTGAATTTCCATGATGCTGCCGTTGTAATTGATCCTGCGGGCCCAGGCCAGGTGCTTAACGTAGTCTGCAAAACCTTTTACGTTGACCAACAGGATGACCGAAATGGAAAAAATAAAATAATTCCAGTCAGCGGAATAGTTGCTCAAAGCATAAACCAAAGCGTAACTTAGAAGAAGCAGGTAAAGGATAAACGCTATTATTCCTGCTGTTTTTAGTTTTATAAGGGATCTTAACGAAGTCCGGGCTTTGTTATTTGTCACCTCCTTTAACAGTAATTCGTTAATGGCCAGTGTTTTTTCTATTTTGGCGTTTTGCTGTTTCCAGATGCTGATGAATTCTGTATGTTCCATTTTATTGCTTTTTAAGTTGGGTAAATTTTTGTCTGAAGCTGTTTTTGATGCGGTTTATTTTGGTGGCGACATTGCTTTCCGAAATCCCTATAATCCCGGCAATTTCCTTATGGCTCCTTTCTTCCAGGTACAGCAGCATCAGGGCTTTATCCAGATCCTTTAACTGTGCAATGAGCTGCTGTAAAATCCCCAGATCCGTTTCTGTATCTGTAAAGTCTTCCTCGTAAGGGAAACGGATGATTCCGCCTGACAAAGGGTTTGCTATTCTTTTTCTGCTGTTTTCCTTGCGGTAGAAGGATATGGCCACGTTGAGTGAAATGCGGTACATCCACGTGGAATGCTTGAACTGGTTGTCATACCCATCAAACGATTTCCATAACTGTGCAATCATTTCCTGAACCAGGTCTTTCCGGTCTTCCGCATTTTTGCAGTACGCATTGGCAATCTTGTAAAAGATCCCTTTGTTCGATTGAATAACGGAGAGAAATACGTCGGATTTATCCATTTTGTCCATACCTGTCAATATAGGGGTGTATGACTTGCCTGCCCGGGATTTTCTTACCCGGACTCATTGCCCCGGTGAAGAGGCTGTTTTTGCTTTTTTCCATTCGGTTTAATAATTAAGGGGTTCAACAGGGTGTTTTCTTAATTATTCGCACAAAGGGTCAAAATATCACAACCGGCCGGAAAATTTTTTTAAGGATCTGTTTTAGCATTGTTTACCGTTCAGCTGTGATCGGGATCTTTAGGACCCATTATCCCGTCACCTAAAAGTTTATCTGAACCCTGTTTCAATGAATCTGGAGGCATTATGTTACAGCAGGAAAATATCATTCTATACTTTAAATTGTTTTATTTAAGTATTTGTAAACCAACTTTATGTAATTATTTAATTTTGCTTTTCTCCGGGAGATTGTCCTTCCTTTATGCGTTGTATGCCTTCCCGATACGGGGTCACCCTGAATTCAGGAAAGCGGGTGCGGAACTTTGTATCGTCGAATACGTTGTCGTAACGGTACCTTGGCAGCAGTTCCTGTAGTTCTTTAAGCTTTTTATTGAACAGAGCGCCTGCTTTAAAGGCAATTCCCGGGATAACGCTTAGCTTGAACTCTTTTCCGTAAACCGACGAAACAAGCGACATAAGTTCCCGGTAGGTGGCGTGGCTGGCATCAACAGGCAAATGCCAGGTTTGTCCGTATGCATCGGCCGTATTGCCGATAAGCGCCGTGGCACGGCTGGCATCGGGTGTCCAGATAAGGCTGCGCTTCGTATCAGCGCTCAGAGGCACTTTGGGATTTTTGCCTTTGGCTATATTGTCAAATATGAGGGTGTTCGTAATGCTCTGCGTTTTTGCCGGCCCATAAAATTCCGGGGCGCGGCAGATGACGCCTTCTATCCTGCCCGATGCTATGGCATCCAGCACCATTTCAGCCAGTTGCCTGCGTACCTTTCCTTTGCGTCCCACGGGTTCAAATGGAGTTTGTTCGGTAAGAATCTGTTCGTTCTGCGGGTACATGTACGTATTGTCAAAGAATACGAGCTTTATGTTGTGAACGGTACAGGCTTCAATAACGTTTTGTACCATAACGGGGAACTGCCGTTCCCACAGTTCCGAATCCATCGGCAATCCCAGCGTAAAATACGTTGTTTCGCTGCCTTTTACGGCATTTAAGGCCTGTTCACGTACCGAAAGGTCTGCGGCCAGCAACGTGTCGGTATCGTTTATTTTTTGAGGTTTACGGCCTACAATGCGGATGTCTGCCGTATAGCGCTTTTTCAGTTCGCGGGCCAGTTCCTCGCCTATCTGCCCGTTGGCTCCAAGTATGGTTTGCATCGTGTTAAGGTTTAGAATGATTAGGTGTTGTTTTTTCAAGTTCGTTCATTATGACCCGCGCCGTTTCCTTTGAACTGAACGGATTCTGGCCTGTAATGAGGTTCCCGTGTACTTCCACGTGGGAAGTCAGCGGCAGTATGGATTTTTTATACCGCGCGCCCCTGCTTTTTAAGGCTGCTTCAAGGTTAAAGGGAACTTCCTTACGGCGGTTGGCAAGCCGCTCTTCGAACCAGCTGAAGCCGGTAAGCGTTTTATTGCGGATGAGGTACTCCCCGTTTGCCTGCTTTACATTTAACAGACCGCCTAAACCGTGGCAGATGGCGGCAAGCATTTTCCCGTTTTCATAATGTGCTGCAATGGTTTGCTGCATGAGCCTGTCGTCGGGGAAGTCGTACATGGTACCATGCCCTCCGGCCAGGTACATGAGGTCGAAAGGCTGCCCGCTGACATTTTCGAGCTTTTGGCTGTGCGCCAGCAGTCCGCGGAAATCCGGATCGTTCCAGCAGGCCTTTGAAATCTTATCCAGCGCATATCCTTTGAGGCTTTCGGGGTCAACGGGTACATTTCCCCCTTTCGGACTCGCTATGGTAACGGTATGGCCTTTTTCTTTGAGAACATGGTACATATGCGTAAGTTCACTCAGCCACAGGCCTGTTTTATAATTCCCGCTTGCGTATGCTGCGGTATTGGTAACGATTAGGAGGATGTTTCGCATAAACCTGGATTTAACTGTTATTAAAGTTCGTTAAAAAATAAACACCAACCAGGAAAAAAGGCATTTGTGGCCAAAATTACTTTTTATTTCCCGATACTGTTATGCCCGGCTTTATGCCGGCGCTGCTGTACCTTTTTAAGTTTTTGTACATACAGTTCCGGTATCCCGGTATACGTCATGCTTAAAAACAGCTCCAGGCTTTCCTTTCTTTTTTCCAGGCTGTTTTCCCCTTCATACTTATAGCCGGGATAATGGTACTTGCAGCCTTCTAAAATACGTTGCAGCCGTTTACAGTGCTGCATTTGCCCTTCTGTTCCAAAAAAGTGCTGTGCAAAGCAGCCGTAGCGGAAGGCAAAGTCCAGCACCACATCGTTGTTTTCGGTAAACAGCTCGTCGTAAGAGTAGAACAATACCCTTTGCAGCACGTTCAATGCTTCTTTAAGCAGTTGCTGCATACACTGTAGGGCCGCTTCCGTTTCCTCATCCCCTGCCTTGTTTAAAAGCGGCAGCAGGTTTTGGGCATAGCTGTTTTTACAAAGCTGTGCCTGAACTTTAAAAAGCTGCTGTACGTGCCGTGTATGCCCTGTTCTGAAACGGTGCACATACGTATTGAAGACTTCATCCCAGCTGCCGGGGGTGTCTGAAAACAGCAAATGTTTTTTAGAACAGTTCGTATGCACAAACAGCAACGGCAATGCGTCGTTATATGCGGTAAAATGGTCGTGTTTTATGATGTTGAGGAACACCTTGTACCGTTCATCGGCATACTGGAACCAGAATTTTCCGCTGATGTAGTCGGCATCTTTATCGTTGTACATGACCAATGTGACCGACGGCAGCTGCAATAAGGCATCGCGCGAGTGAAATACCAGGAGCAACATGTGGTGTTTTATCATTTTATTGAGCCTTCTTTTGAGGCCGCGGGCCATTCCCGGACAGCGGGCCAGTTGTTTCTTTGTTTTCATTTTGGTTGATTTTTTAGCACAACAGCAGCAGCTGTTGGTTTTTGTTAAATGTGTGGAGGAATTCTTACTGTTCAGTACTTGGTAGCGAAGTTTTTATGAAAAACAGGCGGTGTCCTGTATAAAAGATTAAGTAAAGGTCCGTTTAAGTGGTTTAAACCAAAATAAGCGGTATGGGTAATGGTTTGCAGCTGTATGCTGCACCTTATGATCTTAACTTCTGTTTAAAGACCAATTCATCTCTTGTTCTTTTAGCAAAAGAACCAAAGCTTTTTTTGGGCTCTCTGCTCCAAAACGGTTAAACAGCACCTTTAAACCTATTTTATCGAAGGGCAAAGCACCCCGATAAAATGTACGCTTTATGCGGCGGTTTAACGTTCGTTTTTCCACAAATGAGCCTGCATTACTGCACGATAATGTCATATGGGCTTTAGTGATAATGAATATTCATACTATTCAGCACCATCTTCAGACGGCATCCACAAGCAGTAAGCGTCCGATTTTTATTACGGTGTGTTCTCTAAACAACAATCTAAACCATAGCCTTTCGCTACAAACCGTAAAATGAGCTCATACGATACTTTACCCATAAAAGAAACTGCTTGTGAAGGAACCATAAAAAAGCGTGGTACTCAACATATCCGACTTGAGGTACTGGTATACCGAGCAACAGATAAGTGAGCCCACGCCTAGGTCGTGAGCTAAAGTACTTATCATCTCGTTGCTTTTAAATTACCAGTTTTCTATTACAAGACTCTAAGCAATAGCTTTATATCATCAAAGTATTGCAAAATTACATATTAGCTGTAATTTTTAGTAAAGATAAAAAAAAAAATAAAATACAGGACTATAGTCCTTAGTTTTTTACTTTTATTTTGGTTCATTTTGTTAATATGCATGAATCACTTGATGAAATAGAACACTTTGTAATTAAAAAAGTGAAAGAAATCAGAGAAAAAAAAGGAATCAGTCAGGTAGCTTTATCTTTGGCTATCGGTAAGAGCACGACTTTTATTTCGGATATCGAGGCGCCATCCAAAAAAGCTAAATACAATATCAAACACCTTAACCAATTAGCAAAAATTTTGGAATGTTCACCTAAAGACTTTTTTCCTGATAAACCATTGTAAAAAAAATATACAACTAAAAAGCCCGATGAATTTTCATCGGGCTTTTAGTTTTAGATCCTTATTTTTTGTTGCTTTAAACGACTTTATTTGTCGTTTAAAAGGCGAAACAAACAGGTACGCTACCCGAAGCGTGGACGAAGCTAGGACGAATCTAGGACGAAGAACGGATATAGAACACCCGAACAAAGGATATAGAACACTCGAAGAACGGATATAGAAACTGTTTTTTATCCGAACAAACCGGGAAAGTTTGAGAAAGTTTGAGAAAGTTTGAGAAAGTTTGAGAAAGTTTGAGAAAGTTTGAGAAAGTTTGAGAAAGTTTGAGAAAGTTTGAGAAAGTTTGGGAAAGTTTGGGAAAGTTTGGGAAAGTTTGGGAAAGTTTGGGAAAGTTTGGGAAAGTTTGGGAAAGTTTGGGACAAAAAATAAAATGAATGCATCCGTTTCGGAACTTTACCTCATAGAAATTTTAAAAATTTACGTGTTATGGGAAAAATGTATAATTCCTTACTGGCAGGCACATCCGGGCGCACAGGTCGCGTGGTGGTTGCCAATGTTCACTGAAGTGAAATTTCAAAGGTACGGCCAATGGGCCGCAGCAGGGTTCCGTCACCGAAACAGCTGCTCATTCAGAAACGTTTTAAGCTTTGCATTACCTTTATAAATTCTTATAGGGCCTATGCCCGCAAGCATTTTGGAACCCGTTCGGGTATGCGTTCGTGCTACAACCTGGCCATGATGAACCTTCTGGACCATTTCGTCATAGACTATGCACAGGAAACCATTACACCCGACTACCCT
>Ga0153917_1000059_pt1 | contig 128263 bp, 117 predicted proteins | sample TSFL001MetaG_FD_104695 | JGI IMG/M metagenome (GOLD analysis project Ga0153917, IMG submission 104695) | Attine ant fungus gardens microbial communities from Florida, USA - TSFL001 MetaG | ecosystem: Host-associated > Fungi > Mycelium > Unclassified | place: USA: Florida, Paynes Creek Historic... | reverse complement strand
TAGAAACCTTCGCGGCAGTAGTCCAGGAAGTTTTTAACTGTTTCAGGCGCTTTGTCATCAAAGGTCTTGATTACGATATCGCCATGATTAGTGTGGAAAGTAACCATTTTTGCATCCTGTTCCGTTATTGTGGTGCCCAGACCCTGATTTGGGTCAGATATAGGGGGTTGTTATAGCATAACCACCGGACGCGATCACCTTGCATTGTGTGCTGCTTCGGTGATGAATAATGGGTATGATAAGTAAGTTTCTATCCACACACGTCTCACATGGAATCTTCGATGTTAAAAATCTTTAATACACTGACGCGCCAAAAAGAGGAATTTAAACCTATCCATGCCGGGGAAGTCGGCATGTACGTGTGTGGTATTACGGTTTACGATCTCTGTCATATCGGCCATGGCCGTACCTTTGTTGCCTTTGACGTGGTATCCCGCTACCTGCGTTTCCTTGGCTACAACCTGAAGTACGTGCGCAACATTACCGATATCGATGACAAAATCATCAAACGCGCCAATGAAAACGGCGAGAACTTTGTGGCGCTGGTGGATCGCATGATCGCCGAGATGCACAAAGATTTTGATGCCCTGAACATTCTGCGTCCGGACAGCGAGCCGCGCGCGACCCACCATATCCACGAAATTATTGAGATCACCGAAAAGCTGATCGAACGCGGCCATGCTTACGTAGCAGATAACGGCGACGTGATGTTCTCCGTGCCTACCGATCCGACCTACGGCCAGCTCTCCCGTCAGGATCTGGAGCAGCTGCAGGCCGGCGCGCGCGTTGATGTGGTGGACGTGAAGCGCAACCCGATGGACTTCGTGCTGTGGAAAATGTCCAAAGCGGGCGAGCCGAGCTGGCCTTCCCCATGGGGCGACGGCCGTCCGGGCTGGCACATTGAGTGCTCGGCCATGAACTGCAAACAGCTGGGCAACCATTTCGATATCCACGGCGGCGGGTCGGATCTGATGTTCCCGCACCACGAAAACGAAATCGCCCAGTCCACCTGCGCCCATGGGGGCGAGTACGTGAACTACTGGATGCACTCCGGCATGGTGATGGTTGACCGCGAGAAGATGTCTAAATCGCTGGGCAACTTCTTTACCGTGCGCGACGTGCTGAAGTATTACGACGCGGAAACCGTGCGCTATTTCCTGATGTCTGGCCACTATCGCAGCCAGCTGAACTACAGCGAAGAGAACCTGAAGCAGGCCCGCTCGGCGCTGGAGCGTCTCTATACCGCTCTGCGCGGCACCGACACATCCGTGGCGGCGGCAGGCGGCGAGGCCTTCGAGGCGCGCTTTGTCGAGGTGATGAACGACGACTTCAACACCCCGGAAGCCTACTCGGTGCTGTTTGATATGGCGCGTGAAGTTAACCGCCTGAAGAGCGAAGATATGGCGGCGGCGAACGCCCTGGCGGCGCATCTGCGTAAGCTCTCTGCGGTGCTGGGCCTGCTGGAGCAGGAGCCGGAAACCTTCCTGCAGAGCAGCGCTCAGGCCGACGACGGCGAAGTAGCGGAGATCGAAGCCTTAATCAAGGCGCGTCTGGAAGCACGTCAGGCTAAAGACTGGGCGGCGGCCGATGCGGCCCGCACTCGCCTCACCGAGATGGGCATCATCCTGGAAGATGGCCCGCAGGGCACTACCTGGCGCCGTAAATAAGTCTGGTGGGCGCTGATGCCCTCACCCCAACCCTCTCCCACAGGGAGAGGGGGCAAACACTAAAAACGGCAACCTGAGTTGCCGTTTTGCTTTTACCTCCGTTTCCACCACCACAGTATCCCCATCAGCATTACCCCCGGCAGCCACACCCACAGCAGTTCCGAAATAATCACCTGATGCCCGTAAGGGGTGGTGTATCGCGACAGCGCAAAGGGCGTCGCCTTAATCATCTGCCAGGGGGCAAAGAACTTTTCGTCCGATCAGGGCCATAGCCAGCCCAGACTCTGAATCTACGCCGACTCCCGGGCGATCAGCTGTCCGGAGAGGGTAATACGCTGGGTTTGCAGATCCGGCTCTTTGAGCTTGCGGATCATCAGCCCGGCGGCCTGTCGTCCGGTCTCTTCGCTGGCGGAGGAGACGTAGGTGAACGACGGCGAAGTGAGGTTGACGTGCAGCATATCCTCAAAGCCCACCAGCGCAACCTGCTGGGTAAGGAACACATCTTTGCCCACGGTGCGCCCCACGTGATGAATCCCGGAAATAGAGCCGATCATCGCATCGGGAGAGTGGCAGAGCAGGGCGGTAATGGTGTTGTTCTTTTCCAGCAGATGGCGAGTCGCCAGCCCGGCGGCACGGGTATCGTCGCTGCAGGCGGGGGCAAATTCGTCGCGGTTAATCAGGCCGGACTGGGTCATGGCGCTGCGAAAACCGAGCAGGCGCTGCTCGCGGATAAGGCAGCCCGCCTGGCCGCCAATGTAGGCGATATTGCGGTGGCCGCGCTCAATCAGATAGCGGGTGGCGAGGTTCGCCGCCTGGCGGTTATCGCGCATCACCAGGTTACAGGACTCCTCCAGCATCGCCTGGGAGACGGCCACCAGCGGCAGCGGGCACTGGCGGATCTGCTCTGGCAGGCGGGCCTGGCGCGTATCGGAGGACAAATAGATAACGCCGGCAACGCCCTGTTGTTTGAACGACAGTAGGCAGCGCTCGAGGTGTTCCCCCTCGTTAAGCGGCTGCCCAAGAAAGACCATATAGCCCTGTTTTTCCAGCTCCTGCACGATACTCGCCATCACCTTGATGGAGAAGCTGTCGCTGAAATCGCGCAGGATCAGGCCGATAAGATTGGAGGTGTTGGCGCGAAGGTTGGCAGCGGCGACGTTATGAACATAGCCGAGCGTATTGATGGCAGCCTGGACTTTCTCAATCGTGGCCTCTGAGATTTTCCCTTTCTGGCGTAGTACCAGCGAGACGGTAGAGACCGACACGCCCGCCGCTCTGGCGACATCAATAATGCTGACTTTCTTCAAATCCGCTCCCTGATAATTTCCCGAAGATCAGTCTGTTCGGGCAACGTCTCCCGCAAGGGAGACGTGCCGGTCAGCTATCTTATTATTTTCCAATCATGGTGGACATAGTCTGGGCGATAAACTGCGCCCTGGCACCGAAGATGACCTGGATACCCTTGTCGCCGACAAAGACCACGCCGCGCGCGCCCAGGCCGTTAAGGCCGTCTTTATCCACCACATCACCCTTCGCCACTTCGAGGCGTAGACGGGTAATGCAGGAGCCCACGGAGTCGATATTGTTTGCCCCACCCAGCAGAGTGATGATCTCGGTAGCCAGTTCGCTATCGGTTTTGTTGTCGGTGGTGGCGCTCACTTCCGTACGGCCCGGCGTTTTCACGTCGAAGCGGCGGATCACATAGCGGAAGGTGAAGTAGTAAATCAGCGCCATCGGAATACCGATAATCACCGCGTTGAGGAAGTTGGTCTGGTAGCCGTTAAACGACGGCAGGATCCCGAACGACAGATAATCGATAAAACCGGCGGAGAAGGACTTGGCGATGTGGGCGTGCATCAGGTACATCGTCATGTAGGCCAGGCCCGCCATAATGGCGTTGAAGACGTACAGGATCGGCGCCACGAAGATAAAGGTAAACTCGACCGGCTCGGTGATCCCCGTCAGGAAACAGGTCAGCGCCGCAGAGAAGAGGATACCGAAGGCGATCTTCTTATTTTTGGTGTGCGCTTCATGGTACATGGCAAGGCAGGCCGCAGGCAGCGCGAATAGCATCAGCGGGAACTCGCCCTGCATGAACTTACCGGCGTTCTGATAGGTGTCGCTGCTGAAGGATTTGGTACCCTCTTCCAGCATTTTGAACCAGATGGTCTGGTCGCCGTGGATCACCTGGCCCGCCTGGGTGGTGTAATCCCCGAAGGAGTACCAGAACGACGGGTACCAGATATGGTGCAGCCCCAGCGGGATCAGCGCGCGCTCCACCAGCCCGAAGATAAAGGTCGAGGCCGCTTGGTTATCGCCGTTGACGATCACCGAGAGTGCATCAATGCCCGACTGGATATGCTGCCAGACGTACGGCAACAGCAGGCCGAGGATAAACGACAGAAATGCCGTAGCGATCGCCACAAAGCGCTTGCCCGAGAAGAAGCCGAGGAACTCCGGCAGCTGCATGGTATGGAAGCGGTTATAGCACCAGGCCGCGAGAATACCGCAGATCAGGCCGCCAAAGACGCCCATCTGCAGGGTAGGGATGCCTACCACCATCGCATATTTACCTCCCTGGGAGGCCATCTCCGGCGTGATGCTCAGTACCGTGCCGATGGTGATATTGGTGACAAACACCGACACCGCCGCCGAGAGCGCCGCGATACCCGACTCGGAGGCCAGGCCCACCGCAGAGCCAATGGCAAAGAGCATTGGCAGGTTATCAAAGATAACCCCGCCCGCGTTCATCATTAGCGGCAGGTGGAATTTATCGCCAAAGGCCAACAGCAGACCCGCAGCGGGAAGCAATGAAATGGGCAGCATTAATGCCCGACCAATCATCGATAACTTAGACAGCGATTTAACAAACCCTGAAATCAGACTCATGCTGAAATCTCCCCCGAATAGCGCTTTTTTAGCGCTGTTATTGTAAGTAGAACGTTTTAGTAGAACGTTCTACTTATCGTGAGGAAAGGCGGAAATTCGCGCAACTTAATTTTCACATTTCAGCAAAGGAAATAGTGATTATTTGAAGTGGATCGATAATTAAACGTGATGGGTGTGGGGATTATGGGGGAGTGGGGAGGTTTCCCCTCACCCCGGCCCTCTCCCCAAAGGGGCGAGGGGGAAAAGCGGGCCGGTGCGGCTTTGTAATAAAAGCGACTCCGGCGTCCCCTCTCCCCTCAGGGGAGAGGGTTAGGGTGAGGGGAGGCCCGTAACTCAGGCCGTAACCGTTACGCTCTGACCTTCAAAGCTGACGGTCTGCCCGGCAACAATCTTGCAGCGCTTGCGGGTCTCGACCACGCCGTCCACTTTAACCAGACCATCGGCAATGACGATCTTGGCCTGGGCGCCGCTCTCGCTCCAGCCTTCCAGCTTCAGCAGATCGCACAGCTCAACGTGCGGGTGTTTACCTAATGAAAAAGTTGCCATGTTACGCTTCCTCTACGTCGTGATACTCAACGCATGCCTGCAGGGTGTTCTCAATCAGGGTGGCGACGGTCATCGGACCCACGCCGCCCGGTACCGGGGTGATATAAGAGGCGCGCGCGGCGGCATCTTCATACACCACATCGCCCACTACCTTGCCGTTTTCCAGACGGTTAATACCCACGTCCACCACAATCGCCCCCTCTTTGATCCACTCGCCCGGAATAAAGCCCGGCTTGCCCACGGCGACGATCAGCAGGTCAGCGTTTTCAACGTGCTGACGCAGATTTTTAGTGAAGCGATGGGTCACGGTGGTGGTGCAGCCCGCCAGCAGCAGCTCCATGCTCATTGGGCGGCCAACGATGTTGGAGGCGCCAATCACCACGGCGTTCAGGCCGTAGGTGTCGATGTTATACCGCTCCAGCAGAGTCACGATGCCGCGCGGAGTGCACGGGCGCAGGCGCGGGGCGCGCTGGCACAGGCGGCCAACGTTATAGGGGTGGAAGCCATCCACGTCTTTATCGGGTGCAATACGCTCCAGCACCTTCACGTTGTCGATGCCCGCCGGCAGCGGCAGCTGAACCAGGATGCCGTCGATTTCGTTGTCAGCGTTCAGGGTGTCAATCAGCGCCAGCAGTTCAGCTTCGCTGGTGGTTTCCGGCAGGTCATAAGAGCGGGAAACAAAGCCCACCTCTTCGCAGGCTTTACGCTTGCTGCCGACATAAATCTGCGATGCAGGGTTACTGCCGACCAGCACAACGGCGAGTCCAGGAGCGCGTTTGCCGGCGGCTGTTCGCGCCTTCACTTTTTCCGCAACCTCAGAGCGCACCTGCTGCGCAATCGTTTTACCGTCAATAATTTTTGCTGCCATCAGAGAGAAGATCCCGTCTGTAAGGTTTAAAGGGGGGGTTGCCTGTATTTTGTCAGAAGCAAGCCCCGCTGTCAGTCATCCATTGCGAGATTTCCTTGCCGCAGGGGCGCCGGTGCGCGGTAACCCCAGCCTTTATATGGCATTTTCTTATTCCGGATTAAGACGTAGCCGGGTTAATTACCAGCCTTTTGACATAGTGAGAAATAACGAAAGGCGCTACTTTAGCACTGCTCAAATAACCCTTCAGTCAGGCAATTGAATATCTCATTTATTTTCGATTTGCATCGGGAAGGGAATTTTACATTTCAAAGGAATAGACATGAAAATTAATCATATTGCATCTTTCGTTATTGCTTCGCTGGCGATGGTTGCCGGAGCCGCACAGGCTGCAGATCCTACTACGCCGGTTTCAGTAAATGGCGGAAACATTCACTTTACAGGTGAATTAGTTAACGCGGCCTGTTCGGTAAATACCGAATCATCTAACCAGACCGTTAATCTGGGGCAATATCGCACGGCGAAATTTACTAAAGTCGGTGATACCACCACTAACGTGCCGTTCACCATTGAACTTAACGACTGCGATCCCGCCGTGGCAACCACCGCCGCGGTAGCCTTCACCGGCCAGATCGATGCGACGGATAAAACGCTGCTCGCCGTCTCTTCCGGCAGCAACGATAACGCCGCCACCGGGGTGGGGATCGAAATTCTCGACAGCAAATCCACCACCCTGACCCCTGACGGTGCCACCTTCTCGGCAACCAAAGCGCTGATTAAGGGCACCAACACCCTGAACTTCAGCGCGCGCTATAAAGCCACCGCGGCAACCACCGAGCCTGGCAAGGCCAATGCGGATGCAACCTTCGTGATGAAATACGAGTAAACCGACCTGCATGGATGAAGCTGGTCTTAGGGATGAGACCCTGTAGCGTTGAAGCGAGGACGAAGGATGACCAGGAAAGGCGTGCTTTTGTTACTGATGCTTGCCGCCGCACCATCGGCCATGGCGCATGCCGTGGTGGTGGACGGGGGACGGGTTAACCTCAGAGGCGAGCTGGTTAACGGGGGATGCGCCGTAGCGCCCGAAAGCCAAAACCTGCGGGTTGAAATGGGGCAGTATCGCAGCAAAAACTTTTCCGGGCCCGGCAGCTTTTCTACGGTAAATGTGCCTTTCTCGCTACGTCTGGTGGACTGTAGCGCGGCGGTGTCGCGCACGGTGGCGATCCTGTTTGCAGGCGCCACGCCCGCAGAGGATCCGCAGGTGTTTCTCGCCACCTCACGACCCGGCGCAAGCCCGGTAAGCAGCGGCGTGGGGCTGGCTATTTTCGATGCCCGGCAGCGCCAGATCATTCCCAACGCGCCTGCCCTGAACCCGCAGCCCATCCAGGAGGGGGAACAGGTGCTGTACTTCAGCGCCCGCTATCGCGCTATTTCTGAACACCTTATTCCGGGCGTTATTCAATCGGATGTCTGGTTTACGTTGATTTATCCATAACCGCGTACGCAACTGCAAATAAATAATTAAAGGTACCGTTGTGAAGAATATATTTATTAGGTTCGCACGAGCTATTTCACTCCTCTTTTTAATAACGTCGATGAACGCGCAGGCTGCCGGAGGCGTAGCACTGGGAGCGACGCGCGTTATATATCCTGCCGATGCAAAACAGACTTCTCTTGCTATTACCAATAGTAATAAGCAGGAACGCTATTTAATTAATGCCTGGATTGAAAACGAGCGGGGGCAAAAAGAGAAAACCTTTGCCGTTACGCCGCCGCTATTCGTCAGCGAACCGGACAGCGAAAATACCTTACGTATTATTTACGTCGGCCCCGCGCTTCCCACCGATCGGGAAACGCTCTTTTACATGAACGTCAAAGCCATTCCGTCGGTGGATAAGGCCAGCATTGAAGGTAAAAACGTGCTGCAGCTGGCGGTGCTTTCGCGCATCAAGCTCTTTGTCCGCCCGGGCAAGCTGGCTATGCAGCCGGAAGAGGCGCTAACGCATCTGCGTTTCGAGCGTGCGGGCGATAACCTTAAGGTCAGCAACGCCTCGCCCTACTACGTGACGCTGGTCAATCTGCAGCTGGGCGATCGAAAGCTGCAAAATTTGATGGTCGCACCAAAAAGTACCGCGCAGCAGCCCATTCCTGCCGGTGCGGGCGGAACGCTGAAGTGGCAAAGCGTCAATGACTACGGCGCGATAACCCCAGCGCGAAGCGTCAGGCTGTGAGCAGGGGCGATAACATGCATGCTCAGCGAGGGCGCTACGCCCCGGTCGCACTGGCGTTGATGGCTCTCTGGCCGCAGACGGGATGGAGCGCCAGCTACTTCAACCCGGCCTTTTTATCCGACGGCGCGGCAGGCGTGGCGGACCTGTCACGCTTTGAGCAGGGTCACCAGCAGCCGCCCGGCATTTACCGGGTGGATCTCTGGCGCAACGACGAATTTCTTGGCACCCGGGACGTGCGTTTTGTGAACGCCTCAGGAGAGGTTCCCGCCGCGGCGGGCGGGCTTTCGCCCTGCATTACCCGCGCAATGCTGGACCGGCTTGGCGTAAACGCCGCCGCCTTTCCGGCGCTTGCTCCGGCGGGCGGGGAGAGCTGCCTTCCGCTAACAAAGAGCATTGCCGGCAGCCAAATCGCCTTTGATTTTGCCGCCCTGCGCCTGAACATCAGCCTGCCGCAGATAGCCATGCAGAATAGCGCCCGGGGCTATATACCGCCCGAACAGTGGGATGAGGGGATACCCGCGGCACTGCTCAACTATAGCTTCAGCGGCGATCGCGGCAGCGATGAGGACAGCTACTATCTTAACCTGCAAAGCGGGCTGAACTACGGTCCGTGGCGGCTGCGTAATAACGGCGCGTGGCGCTATACCCGCAATAACGGCGAGCGCCAAAGCGACTGGCAGAACATCAGCACCTGGCTGGGGCGTACCCTTATCCCGCTTAAAAGCGAGCTGGTGCTGGGCGACAGCAACACCGGCAGTGACGTCTTTGATAGCCTGGGCTTTCGCGGCGCGCGGCTCTACTCCTCTGACAGCATGTATCCGGATAGCATGCAGGGCTACGCCCCCACCGTGCGCGGTATCGCCCGCACGCCGGCGAAGGTGGTTATTCGCCAGAACGGCTATGTCATTTATCAAAGCTACGTGCAGGCCGGGGCTTTTGCCATTGCCGATCTTAACCCTACCTCCTCCAGCGGCGATCTGGAGGTGACCATCGAGGAGAAAGAGGGCAGCCAGCAACGCTACACCGTGCCTTACTCCACCGTGCCGCTGCTGCAGCGCGAAGGGCGGGTCAAATATGACCTTGTTGCTGGCGATTATCGCAGCGGTAATCAGGATCAGGAGACGCCGTTTTTTGCACAGGGCACTCTGATTACCGGGCTGGTTGATGGTTACACCCTGTATGGCGGCGCGCAGTTTGCCTCGCGCTATACCGCGCTGGCGGTAGGGGCGGGCAAAAACCTCGGCGACTGGGGCGCTATCTCGTTTGATTTAACCCACGCCCGCAGCCAGCTTGCCGACGACAGCCATCATGAGGGGCAGTCATTACGTTTTCTCTACGCCAAATCCCTGAACGGCTACGGCACCAACTTCCAGCTGCTGGGCTACCGCTACTCCACGAGGGGCTTTTACACCCTGGACGACGTCGCCTGGAAAACAATGGAGGGTTATCAGTACGGCGATAGCACAACCGATGACGACGTACCGGACGTGCAGAGCTACCACAACCTGAAATGGAATAAAAAAGGGCGCTTCCAGGTCAATATCTCTCAGGCGCTGGGGGATTACGGCTCGGTGTATGTCTCGGGCAGCGAGCAATCATACTGGGGAACCAGCGAGACCAACACCTGGTACCAGCTTGGCTACGCTGGCGGCGTGAAGGGGGTGAGCTATACGCTTTCCCTCTCCTGGAGCCGGGCGGCGGGCATCGATGACAGCGACAGGATTGCCTCCCTTAACGTCAGCGTTCCCTTTAGCCTCTTTATGGGCAACGGCTACCGTCGCGACAGCGCTCTTGACCGGGCATGGGCTACCGCCTCTGCCAGCCGGAACAGCGACGGGCAAAACAGCTGGCAGACCGGCGTGAGCGGCACGCTGCTTCAGGATCGCAATCTCAACTACAGCCTGACGCAGGGGCACGCCAGCGGCGGCGGAGCCAGCGGAAGCGCCAGCGCCAACTGGCAGGCCACCTACGGCACCCTTGGCGCGGGGTACAACTATTCGCGCAATCAGCACGATGTTAACTGGCAACTGTCGGGCGGTGCGGTAGGCCACGCGGACGGCATTACCCTCAGCCAGCCGCTGGGAGATACCAACGTCCTGATCAAGGCGCCGGGCGCGGCGGGGGTGAGCGTGGAAAACCAGACCGGGGTCAGGACCGACTGGCGCGGCTATGCCGTGATGCCCTACGCCACCGTCTATCGCTATAACCGCGTCGCGCTTAATACCAACACCATGAGTAACAATACCGATATCGAAAACAACGTGAGCAGCGTGGTGCCCACAAAAGGGGCGCTGGTACGCGCCAGCTTTGAAACCCGTATCGGCGTGCGGGCCTTAATTACCGTCACCCGTGCGGGGCAGCCGGTGCCGTTCGGCGCGGTGGTGCGTGAAACCCACAGCGGCGCGACCAGCATGGTGGGCGACGATGGGCAAATTTATCTCAGCGGCTTGCCGCTTAAGGGAGAGTTAATGATTCAGTGGGGCAAGAGCGCACAAGCCCAGTGCCGGGCGTACTACCAGCTTGCGAACGAGAGCCAGCAGAAAAGCATTACCCTGGCGGAGGCGCGCTGTGAACCTTAACCCTGGCGCGTTATCCCGCGCACTCTTTAGCGCCGCGCTGTTAATGGGCGCGCTGCCCGCCTGGGCCACCGTTTGCCAGAATGCCGACGGGGCGGCTAAGGACATTTCGTACGATCTCTCGAACGTTTTTAGCAGCGCTAACAATAAGCCCGGGCAGATCGTTACCCTGGCGCAAAAGTCAGGCCTGGTGGGGGTTAACGCCCTCTGTCCGCAGGGCACCACCGGCACATCCACCCTGCGAAGCTACGTTACCGATCTGCCGGTAACCAGCGTGGAAGATAATTTTCAGTACCTGAAGCTGAATGACTATCTCGAAGGCGCCATGCAAATTGAAGATAGCTTCGCCGGCACCTTTTTTCCGCCGGCTAACTATATTCAGATGGGCAATCACGACAACGTTTCTAAGCAAAAACCTTTTCCGGTGATGGATTCGAAGCTGGTATTTCGCCTGAAGGTGACAAGGCGTTTTATCAATCTGGTGGTGATCCCGCGCCAGACCATGTTCAGAGTCTATGTCACCACCACCAGGGGCGATCCGCTGATCACGCCGGTATATACCATTAGCTACAGCGGCACTATTCAGGTGCCGCAGAGCTGTATGCTGAACGCTGGCTCTATCGTCGAATTTGATTTCCACGAGATGGCCGCCTCTCTGTTTAGCGAGGCGGGCGCGGGCAACCGCCCGCAGAAGATCGCGCCGCAAACCAAAACTATTGCCATTAAATGCACCAACGTGGAGTCGCAGGCCTACCTGACGATGCGGATCGAGGCGGATAAGGTGGCGGGCAATGCGCTGGTATCCGATAACCCGGATCTGGGCTTTGTCGTCGCCACCCGGGACGGCACGCCCCTGACGCCAAACATGCTCACCAGCAAGATCCCCTTCCGGCTGGATGATAACGCGGCGGCGTCGGTAAGCATCAGCGCCTGGCCGGTAAGCATTACCGGTAATAAACCCGCTGAAGGGCAATTTACGTCGCTGGGATACCTGCGCGTGGACTATGAATAAGATGAGGCATGCCTGATGATCCGAACACTGGCCTTTGCCCTCGTGCTGGCGAACGGCGCGGCCCTGGCAAACAGCTCGCTGGGGCAGGTCAATATTAAGCTGTACGGCACCATCGTGGATTTCACCTGCGTCGCGGATACGGGCGATAGTGATAAAACGGTGGCGCTGGGCAGTTGGCCGACTAAACAGCTGAAAACCGCGGGTAGCCGAACCCGGCCGATGCCCTTCACCCTGAAGCTAAAGGGCTGTCCGCCGGGGGCGGCAGCAATAACCTTTACCGGTAAGGCGGACGAAGGCGACGGTCAGCTGCTGGCGCTAAACGAGAACAGCCATGCTGCCCGGGTCGCCGTTGAGATCCGCGACCAGGACAAAACGCGGCTGCCGCTACAGCAGGCCAGCCGGGAGGTGGCGGTAGATGCGCAGGGCAATGCCGAGCTACTGTTTTATGCCAACTATATTGCCACGGCAAACGACCCGCAGCCCGGGCGCGCCGATGCGGATGCAACCTTCGTTATTAATTATAATTAAGTCAGGATTATCCCCTGCTGCGGGTGAGTCCGGCAGGGCGATATTGCTTAAATTAACTCATGCGCTTTGGCGTAATCGATCAGTTCAACAATTGTCTGGACGCCAAGTTTTGAGTAAATATTTGATTTGTGCGCGCTAATGGTTTTATTACTCAGTAAGAGTTGGGCAGCAATCTCTTTATTGGATAAACCCGTCGCGAGATAGCGGAGAACGGTTAGTTCGCGGTTGGATAATGGCGTATCCGCAGAATCGCCGCGCGGCGGATGCAGGTGATTAATACAATTAAGCGTCTCCGACGGAAAAAATGAATAGCCGGAGAGAATAGTTTTAACAGCGTTATAAATATCGTTTAAATCTTTACGCTTGCTCACAAAGCCATTGGCTCCGGCGCGTAATGCCTGCCCGGCATAGAATGACTCGGATTTAGAGGATAAAAACAGGACCCGGGTATCTTTGTTTATGTTCTTGATTCGTTTAAGTAATGAAAAACCGTCCGTGCCGGGAAGTTCAATGTCGAGGATGACAAGATCAACGTGGTTATTGCGGATATAATCAAGCGTCTCGTGGCAATCTCCGGACTTCAGTTTAATCTCGATATTTTTATTTTTCTGTAGCAGAACTTCTATCGACATTCTGACGATAGGTTGTTCGTCCATAATGATTACGGATGCCGGTTTCATTGTTATGCCTCAGATGGTTAAAACGCTGGTAAGCCGGAAAGGATAATTTTGCACATCCTTATGCGGGGTATTTCGCAGGAACAGCAAAAAGCATCCTTGTTTATATGATAGTGATAAAATTACCTCTTTACGTGCTTTGGGCATCCCCTGAGGGAGTAGCTAAATCTTATTTCCAGTTAATCTCTTTATAGGATTTATTATACCCGGTAAGTTATTTCCGCAAAGCCTGTAAATGAGACTGCGGTTCCTGCCTATTATGATGTTCTGGAGAGTAAAAACTATTATTTTAAAAATAGATTAATAACCTGCCTGTTTGTACTAGCTCAGCGCAAGATGTTCATGTAATAGTAAAAAATAATATATCTACCCAACTGTTAATTAATTGTTATCATGGGTTTTAGATATTTTCCCGTCCGCATGCCGCTTTCTGGCGGAAAAATCCCGCGTAAACCGCGCCTTATCCTCAGCTATAAAACCGGAAGAAGAACTTCCTTCCGCGTGGGATCTTGAGCGGATGTTCGCCTGCCCGCGCGCCTTCGATCGTTCTTATACCCTTTATTTACATCATCATTACAATTTTAACTGGACGCATCCGACGGCGCTCGCTGGAGATTTCTTCTGCCCGGTCGACTTTCTTCAGCGTTTAACGTTGTCAGAGAGGGACAATTAGGAATAGTTATAATTGTTTCAATGTTGTTTTGATTTAACACCAAATTAACACTCGAGCTTAAGTCATTTCCTAAACCGCTCCAGGAATTAACTCGTTATTCAGAAAGTTACGCGGGATCAGAAAGCCGACTTAGGAGATGGAATAACTCCTGGCGATGCGTCAGACCCAGCTTATTCAGAATGCGGCCTAGCCGATAAATCACCCGTCTGTAGGGCAGGCCGCTCGCCTGCGCGGCCGCCTTCAGGGAGTTACCGCAGGAGAGATGCTGCACCAGCGCCCATTCATGCCGGGAAAAGCAGTCGCTCCTGGACGCATCGCGAACCGTCACCCTGTTCAGCAGCTCCTGCAGGCTGGCGGCAGGAAGCTGACGTTCCGCCACGTGAAAAGGACCTGCCGCTTTGCAAAAGAGTCGCCCGTCGTAATTATCGGCGTGGAGTAAAAGGGTGACTGGCGTGAAGGGGGAATAAAGGGTTAGCTTGCGCAGCGGATCGAGAAATTCCGGCAGCGGGGCGCTGCGACTTTCCACATCGATGACCACTTTTGCCGAAGGCCAGAGCTGGATCGCCTCCAGAGCGGCCTCCAGCGTATCGTAGTCGCAGCAGTGGTGCAGTGGGGGAGGGCAGTGCTGGAGCCCGGCGCAGAAGAATTTGTCGCGCGAAACCAGGATCATCCAGGGCACGTCGGGTTTACGCGTCTGATTAATGGATTGACTGAGATAGACCAGCCGATCGAAAAAGGGCGCACTAAAACGGGATTGCGCGAAACCCAGCGAATCACTTCCTGTGCGGCGACGCCGGTAACGGCGTACCGTCATGCGCATACTATCTCTCTCAGGCGACTACCCTTTTACGCACCGGCTCCACCGATGAATGGCCACAACTACCCCCGACATTTGTGCGAAAAAGCTTAGCAGGTGAGATAACGCGGGCGTCGGGCTTAAGCGCCAGCAAGCTATCTTATCGATTTTGATCTGTTCCAAAGATAAATGAGATGCGATAAGGCGGTGAATTTGCGTTGTATTACGATTGTCGGGCCCGGGATCCCGCTACAGTGTGCAGCCAGCGCGGTTAGCTGCATACCGGCCGTTACTTAATGTCCGCTAAGCCATTTCGTAGTTGTTTGATGCAGCAGGAAAAGTGGCTTTGTGACGAAAAAACAGGCGTATTAAGTCAGGCTTAAAGCACATCTGCCGGGAAGCGCAGCAATCACGCCAAAAGACGTTGACTCACCTGCTATTGACCGTATAATTCCACGCGTTTCACCACTGCGAAGTAATGCTTCTCCGTGCGCCCTTAGCTCAGTTGGATAGAGCAACGGCCTTCTAAGCCGTAGGTCAAAGGTTCGAATCCTTTAGGGCGTACCATTCAAAATCAATAAGTTACGATAAATCCCCAGCTTCACCGAAAAATCACGCCGTGTAAATTGCCGTGTATGTTTTCATGATCACCACTTCCCACCACTCTGCACCCCTCTCGCGCTCGGTATTTAGCCATGCGCACTAAAAGCTAACTCACACGTTTTATTTTTCCCTCCTCGATCTGTTTTCCTAAAAAAGAGCCGCTCTTTCCGGGCGGCTTGCTGTGCTCATAACCATTTGGGCATAGAGCGATGTAAGCGCACTTTACCCGGTAACGCGGGGGTTGGGATGGCATCGCAAGGGAACCGGGCTAGTGTCGAACGTCAAAGCCCGGCGGTTGTCTGGGAGGTTCAGAGATACCCCGCGCCATTGGGTTGGCATCAGTGGGTACACCGACCAGAGAGGGAACCGGACGGCGTGACCGTAGGCGCTAAAACCCTCTCAGCCTGCCACGCATAGCGGATTGCGGGGGCGGCCCGTCGAAGCGACGCTCAGCGCGTTTGATGGTTGGGCATAGTTTTCCCTGATTTGGGGTGAACTATGCTCTTTGCCGCACTCTCTCCGCGTCGCGTGTGGACTGGACGGGGGTTGCACCGGAGTTTTTAAAAAAAATACACATGCCGATGTGTGCACAGGGAGTGATACAGCGGCCAATGTTTGCACAGAGGGCAACATGGCAGCACCCAATTCAAGGGCGGCGCTTGTCGAGGATGCGGCAAAGCAACGCCTGGCGGCTGAGAAATCGCAGTACAACCAGACAATCAGGGAGATGCGGAAGTTGGGCATTCTCCCGCCTGGCACCAAACCAAAGGCGAAGCACTTCAACATGCTTGCCGCATATCAAAACAGCATCGCAGCTAAAACCCGCGCCACGTCTACCGCGCGTGACCTGGCGGCATTTGAATCCGTGGGCGGTATAGGCGCACAGATTCTGGCAGTGCTGCAAAACCCGAAAGCCAAAGCCACTGAGCGAGCTAACGCTATCCAGGGGATGATTCAGATTGCCAAATCCGCGCCGCTGGTTGTCAGCGCGGCCCGCATTGACCTGGACGAAGATAACGCCTTTGTTATCGACGATAGCGAACTGGATCGCGTTATTCAGGAGTTCGGCGGTGAGTGAGTCCACCTTTGAGCACAGGCTGAAAACACGCGCCGCAGCCCGCGCACTGGTTAAGGCTGGCAAAGCTTCAATCAAGGCTAACCCGCACATCATCCGGGCCGCTCAATACTTCAATAAATTCTACAAATGGGATGAATTCAAACCCTATGCCTATCAACTCAAATGGTTTGCCAGCGGAGCATCGTACCTACTCCGCTACCTATCGGCAGCTAACCGAATTGGAAAGACTTATGGCGCGGCACATGAATTCGCATATCACGCGACAGGGCTTTATCCGTCGTGGTGGAAGGGTTTCCGCTGTGGTGCTGGCACACTATGGGCGGTCGGAATTAGTTCAGATTCAACTCGCAAGGTTTTGCAGAAAGAGCTGATTGGCACCAATGACGCTCGCTCTACTGAGCGTTACGGCACAGGCAGCATCCCGCGTGATTTGATTGTGTGGGATTCCATCGTAAGGCGCGGCGAAGCGCTGATATCACTACGTGTTAAACACGTATCAGGGGAAGAAAGTGAGATTCATTTTTACAGTGCAACGCAAGATGAAACCGTGTACATGGGGCAATCAATCGTCTTTGCATGGGTGGATGAACAGTCAGAAAAAGAGCTTGAAATCATTGCACAGTGCACCACTCGTACAACGACCACTAAGGGCTGTATTGCTGTTACGGCGACCCCTGAAGTCGGGGCAACGGATTTTTATGCTCAATGCCGTGATGACACCACCGGAGAGATTTTCTTCCAGAACGCTACATGGGATGACGCTGACCACCTGACACCAGAGGTCAAAAAGAGCCTGCTGGCCCGTATTCCGTACTACCAGCGCAAGATGCGCAGCCTGGGTATCCCGGTGCTGGGCCAGGGCGCTATCTACCCCTACAGCGACGAGCAAATCACGTGCGCCCCGTTCGAAATCCCTGACCACTGGTTGGTGATTGGTGGTCTGGACTTCGGCTATTCCGGCATCTCCGACCCGTCAATCATCCTGTGCTGCGCATACGACCCGGACACGGGCATCCGCTACATCTTCCGGGAGTGGAGCAGCGAAACCGACCAGGAGCTATACGCGAATAGCCATATGCCGCAGTACATGGCCCGCAAGGTAACGGGCCAGGAGCCCGATGACTGGCATGAATCCACCGGAGGAGAGCACAACTTTGAGGGGCTGGGCCTTCCGGGCCTGGTGCTGAAGTCTCCCCACGACGGCAACGGCATCCAGGCAGGCACCGGGCAGAGCCGGGCCGAAATCATGCGCAGCAACGGCGCGAACGTCCATCACGATTTGTGGGAGATACCGCCCGACCTGGCCCCAATGGAGACGAATCGCCGGAGCCTGCTGGGTTCCATTGCCATCATCGCGCAGTGGTTCCAGGACGGGCTACTCAAAATCTTTACTGACTGCCTGGGCCTGATGAAAGAACTACGTGTTTATCAGTGGGTTAAGAAGGGGCAGCGCACCGTACCAGCAGACAAAAACAACCACTTTTTAGACGCTATGAGAATTGCCGCCATCAGGGTTCGTGACGATGGCGAATACATGAGCCTGGCACGGCAACGGATTGCAACCGGGTTCGAATATACCAACCACTATGAAACAGAAATGAGGGCGTTTGCCGGATGAACACACAAGACCTTTTCACAGAAGTGATGCGCCAGTTAGACGCGGCGAAGGAACGCCAGGACGAAATTGCGGATCGCTATCGCAAGGCGTGGGGATTTTACCGCGGGGAATTGCCTGAAGTGCTGGCCCCTGGTGATATCAAGGCGCGGCGCGTGATGTGGGAAGCATACGAAACGATTTACCCGTCGCTGGTGGCTATCTTCACCGACACCCAGAAGGCGCCAGTGAATATGGACGCTGACGGGTTCAAAAACGGCAAGATTGCAGCGGCCGTAACCCGCGCTTTGCATGGTTCGGCGCTCAAGATTGATGATTACTACCTGAAAACCATGCTGGCGATTAAGGAGATTCTGATTGCTGGCAACCAGGCCGGGTGCGTGGGCTACGATACCCGCCACTATGAGACACCAAAGAAAACTTTCAACGATGCGCCAGCATCTGAACTACTGGCGGCGCAGAAGGTTATTCAAATGACCGGGTATAACATCGACTCCGAAATTGAGTTCGGCGGCACTGAGGACAACCCCACCGTAACGGGCTGGATTCAGGGCAAGCGCGATGTGAAGTACCCGGTTATTAACCTGATTGCACAAAAAGACTTCTGGCTACATCCGAAAGCCACCACGCCGCAGACCGCCCGCTATTGCGCCTACGCCGAAGAAATCAGCGTGGCAGAGGCTAAAAAGCGCGGCTACAAGGCCAGCAAGGCCGCAGCGGCTGAGGATGTGGATACCAACGCCGGGCGCTCTATGGATACGGCGATGGTTGTAGTTGGCGATATGAACGCGCAAGGCAACCAGTTTGACAGCAAATCGACCCTGACCACGGATAACGACCTGATTACTGTTTTCCACCACTTCTGGCGCGGTTGCTACAACTCCAGCCAGGAAAAGCTATGGCACGTCATCACCACGTCAACGGAATACCTGAAACATGAGGAGGTCAGCTACTGCCCGCTAATCTGGGGAGCTATGGCGGTTGTTCCGGGTTCGGCCTACAGCGAAAGCCTTTACGATTATTGCGCCAGCACCCAGGAGAGCAGCACCCGCGCCCGCCGTGCCATCCAGCGCAGCGCTGACTTTGTGGCCTATCCAGATATGGAGGTTGTTGACGCGCTTTTGCACCCCGAAACAAAGGCGCAACTGAATGACCGAAGCCAGCCGGGCAAGGTCTACAAGGTGAAACAGGCCCACGCTATCAACCGTATCCCGGTAAACGACGTTCCCCAGGCGATGCAGCTTCTGAATCAGGAGCTTGACCAGGATGTGCAGAACGTTAAGCAAGGCAGCGCGGGCCAGGCTCAGGCGCTGGAGAAAAACAGCAACGCCAGCGGCACCGCCATTGCCCTGACCCAGAACAAGCAGGAGCTTAACGAAAGCCAGATTGCGAAGTGCATCGCTGAAACGTGGGTTAAGCCGATGTACCGCCTGTTACTGCTGACCCTCCAGGAGATGGGGAACCATATCGAGCTGGAAGGGGTGCGGGTACCGTTTTCTGCCATCAGGGCAGACCTGGGCCTCAGTATCGACGTTGAAACCGAATGCGACCGCGCACAGGCCGCACAAAACGTATTCGGGGCATATACCACGCTGGTGCAGCTTCAGCGCCTCCCTGAGAACATCACGCCGGAGGATGAATATCACATTATCGCTGACTACTACCGCGCCGCTACGGGCCAGGAAGACGTATCACGCTACATCACCGCGCCGGAGGATATGCCGCAGCCGTCCGAGGCTGAGAAGAAAATAAAAGCCGCCGTTGAGCTATGCAAACTGCGCAGCATGATCGCAGAGACCCAGCTTGCGGAAGCGAAGGTTAACGACATGGGCGCGGATACTCAGAAGAAATATAACGAGGCCGCAAAACTGCTGGCAGAAATCAAGTCAACCCTGGCGGGGATTGATATCGACAAGGTGAAAGTCTGGTTAGAGGCGCAGGAGCAAGGCATCGACGCGGCTGACAAGTTAACAAAAAATGCCATCGAGCAAGAAAAGACGGACTCACACGTGTGACACGCGCCGAATCTTTATGACCTACTAAAAAAGGGGCTATATCCGGCCCCTTTTCTTATGGCTATCCAATGAGGTGAAAAATGGCAGATGAAACAACCACTAAAACGGACAATGCACCCAGCAGTTCTACCGAATTCGACGTTGGTGCCGCATTTTTCGGGATTCCAGCAACGCCAGAAGACCACGAAAGCGACGAAAACGGCGCAGGCGCACAATCTGAAGAGCCAGAGGATGCAGCCGTCAATATCACCGACGATGGCGGCGCGGCTGAGGGAGATAATGAACCAGGCGAAGCGGTAGAGGTTTGGGAATTCAACGGCGCACAGTTCACTGCTGACCAGGTGAGCGATGCGCTCAAACACCGTGAGACGTTCGAGCGCTTCAATCAGTCAATCAATCCGCTGGTGGAGAATATCAAGGCTTTTGGTGAAACCGCAGAGCGCCTGAAGGTGATGGGCGTTACTGAGTGCGAACGCCAGATTGCAGAGCTTAAAAAGGCGCTGGGTTCGGGCCAGCTTGATTCTCGCCAGTATCAGCAGGCCCATCAGCAGCTAACCGCCGCAGAATCCCGCAAGCAAGTGCTGGAGCAGGCCGCAGAGCAGGAAGCAAACCAGCGTAAACAGGCGCTGATTAATGCTCGCACCCACAACGCGCGGCAGGTTGCCACCAACCTGGTTAAAGCCGGATGGACGAAAGAGCAAATGAACCAGGCGCAAGCCCTGGCGCAGCAGTGCATGACCCCTGACCAGTTCGCAGACTCGCTATCCCCTGGCTTTATGGAGATTTTGCGTGATGCGGCAGAGCTGCGCGCTCAAAAGGCAAGGGCAGCGGCAGCGCTTCAGGACAAGGCCCGCAAAGCCGTTAAGGTGGGCAACGGTGCGCCAGCGGCAACCACGACCAAAAAGAAAGTAGTTAAGGCCGGGGATCCTGACTGGATGGCGCAGAACTTCTGGAAAGGGCTCAAATGATTGAGGGTGTAGGGCTTATTGCGGCCGGACTGGCCGGAATGATGATGGATAACGGGGGCGGTATGGGTTTATTAGGGGGAAGTGGCGGCAGCAGCACCACCACGACCAGCACCACAACAAGCTGGCTGGCTGACCTGCTGGAGCCAGTAGTAACTGAGTTCATGGGCGGCAACCCGTCCATCGACTATGAAAACAGCACCGTAGCCGGAATTACCCCGGCAGAACAGGCGGCACTGGACGCATACGGCAGCGGAGCCGCCATCAATACCGGCAAGAGCATTGCTGGCGCTGGTGCTGGTCTGGTGTCGGATTCCGTGGCAGAGATTCAGGCGCTGTTACATGGCGGGGCTAAACAGCAATTCACCAACGGCGTGACGGGCATCTATGACGCGATGGGCGGCTTTATGGAGAACCAGAACGCCGCCATTGAAAACAGCGTTTATAGCGAAATGGGCGCGGCCTTTGGCGGTGCAGCACAGAACAACATGGCATCAACCAGCGTGAGCGGCAGCAGCGCCGCGCAGAATGAGCAGGCGGCAATTATGGCATCCGGCGCTAATAGCATGGTTCAGCAGGAAGCGGCATTGTCCGGTAACGTCCTGAAGGGTGCCGTTGGCCTGACCAGTGGCGCACTGTCTGGAGAGTTGGGGCTGATTGACCAACTCATGCGGGAGGGCGGCGGCATCTTCCAGACTGGCGCGAAGATGGCGGGCAAAGGCCAGGCCAACCAGTTCAAAGCTGGTCTGTTTGAGCAGTATTACAACCAGGAGGTAGCCAACAACAACCGCAAAAACGACATGATAAACAACAACATGGATTGGCTGGATATGGGCGCGCTGCTGGATGTGGTATTGCCTACGGCGGGCATCGACACCACCACGACCAGCAAGAGCAAATCTAAATCTAAATCATCGGGGTTACTGTAATGGGCTGGATGTCGGCGTTTAGTGAGATTGGCGACCTTGTAGGCGAAGGGGTTGACGCTGTAGAGGGCTGGTTTAGTGGTGGCAATGGCGATGTGGTGCCAGCAACGCCGGGCATGAAAGGCCAGGACATATCAGCGGCGGCTGGTGGCGGTAGCTGGTGGGAAAAAGGCATTGAAAAGGCTATGCCCTCAATCATGGGCGCAGCAATGAGGCCAAAAGGCCAGGGGCATTCCCCCGTTGCCCCATCAGGGCATGGCGTGACGGCTAACGCGGCTACCGCTATGCAGCCTTTTCAGGAGGTCACAAAGCTGGCTGACGACAACCCGCTGGCGGGGATTCACCAATGGAGCAACCTCTTTCAATGAAACTAGAGCAGAAATATCAGGCCATGCTGGCGGGCTATGAGCAACTGGTAAGCACGATTAACCCGCAACCCTCCCACGATGTAGCCCGCAGCCCTGAAAAGCTGCAATGGGCAGCGCAGGAGGGATTTAAGCCGCAGTACGACCCAAACACCGATCAGGTGTCTTGGGTTCAGGCGCCCAAACCGCCATACCAGCAGAACCACCTGATGAACCTGGAAGGCTCTATGTCGCCGGAACGCCTCCAGGAGTCATACCCGGCTTTCGGGTTCAAGGCCAAACACATTGACCCGGTGCTACAGGAAATCATCCAGAAGGCGCTGGACGGCGAAATCACCACGCAACGCGCCAAAGAGCTCACCTATCAGTTGGCGCTGAATACCTTCCGTGAGGCATGGGCAGAAGGCAAGCCGAAAGGCAGCGCAGTAACCGCAGCCAACGCGGAGCAGGCAGCAGACAAAACCACGACCAAAAATAAGGCGGCAGGATGAACGACCCACAAACCCAACTCCAGGCGAACCGCCAGAACGAGGAAGTGCAGACCCAATGGCAGGGGGCAGCGCCGCAGCCCCTCCAGGACAACGGCAGCACCATCCCCACCGGCTATCTCAATATGGATTTGCGCAGCAAGATTCCGCAAAACCCATATCAGCCACCGTCTACCGGGGAGATTCACAAGCAGATGTGGATCGGTTCAATGATGCTGGCCCTGATGGCTGGCCTGGCATCCGGCAACGCTTCAGCGGCAATCGTGGGCGGTATGTGGGGAGCTATCGGTATTCACGACTACGGCAACACCCTACGCCAGCGGGCTCAATGGACAGACAAACTCCAGAAGGAGGGCTATTCCGGCCCGGCCATCCTGAAATGGTATGAGGACGGCGACACGTCCGGGCTTGATAAAGAGCGCAATGACATGCTGGCAGACAAGCGCGAAGCGGCCCGCGAAAAAGAGTTTGATAAGCGGATGACCATGGAAGATAAGCGCATGGCGCAGCAGGACCAGCATTTCAATCAGCAGATGAATATGCAGGGCGCGCGCCTGGCAGAAATGGAGCGGCATCAGGGCATCATGGAGCGGGTTGCACTGCAAAATGCAGGCTCTGCCCGCCTGGCGGCTATCGCAAAAATGGGCGGTGAAGCTGGCGGGATGGTGGGTCAGGGGGCAGCCGCAGCGCCGCACCTGCAAAACGCCTCGTTTGACCCGTCGAAAGTACCACTACCGCCTGACGCTGCAAACTGGAGTGACCGCGAAAAGGCCGCATACATCAATGCCGCCGCGCAAGCCTTCCATGGTGAGCAGCTTAAGCAGGTGCTACATCAGGAGGCCGCAGCAAAAAACCTGAGAACCAGCGAAAGCCAGCAGACCGGGATGTATGACAAGATTCTGACGGCGGCGCAGAAGGTCAACGGCACCCCGAACAACCAGGCCGGGGATACACAATTACTGATGCAATTCCAGGTTGGTGAGTCTCCTAATGTTTCGCCGCGCACAACCCAAATCGCCCCAATAGCCAAAGAGTTGACCACCGGAACGATGGATAAAATCGGCAACTGGTTTAACCGCACAACGGGCCAGGGGTTGCTGACTGATGCAGGCAGGGAGCAGGCGCGAGACCTGACCAGAAGCAATGCGGAGGCGCAGGCAAAATCACATATGGAGCATGTGCAGAACGTAGTCACAACCGAGGGCTATGACCTGAATAACCCACAGGTAATGGCTGACCTGGTGGCGGCGTTTCACGTCAGTCCGGACACCATCAAGGGGCTGGCTAGTGGCTCAATCACGCCGGATAAGGCCGCTCAGGATGCCATTGGCAGCGTTTCTCCGCGCACCACTAATTTCGCAGATGTGAAGACCGGGAAGGAAAAGAAAACAGAGGGTAGCTGGTAATGACGCATAACGTTGTTTTGCCTAACGGGTTCAGGATGACTGGAGTTCCGGACGATGCCACCCAGGACGATATCGCCAAACATGCAATCAGCAAGGGATATGCAACGCCGGAGGATTTTTCCGACTATCCAGAGATTTACGCAACGGTTGCGCCGAAATACGAAAGCACCACGGCGGCGCCGGATATGTCAGGCATCAACCCGCTTGATACCCAGGCAGTAACGCAAGGGCTGATTAATTCAGGCGTTGCGCATGTAGCAGCGGCGCAGCATGACAAGCTGACCCCTACCGCAGAGCAGATGGAGGAGGGGAAGGATTACGCTCAGATGGGATGGGATGCCGCCCTATTATCTCAGCCGTGGCTAAGGGCAGCGTTTGAGGCCGCGCCGCTTATCGGTCAAATGGGCATTGCTGGCGCTACCAACGCGGCGGCAGGCGCGGCAACTCACGGAACCACGGATAACATCGTGCCTGATGCGATTGTTGGCGCTGGCGGCGTGGCAGCGCCTGTTATTACGTCAAAAGCGGCTAAACCAGTATTGGACAGGTTCACCCCGGCAGCAATGCAGTATTTGCGGGGCAGGTTGGGAAGTGCGGCAGTCGCTGAAGACGTTGCAAAGGCTGAAAAATATGTTGATGAGGCCCCGGCGGCAGAGCCAGAAAGCCCGGCGGCAAAGGCTGACCGCGTGGCAGCGATTCAGGCGCAGCAGAATGAATGGCTGGACGCTTACAACCAAAAAATAGCCCACCGGCTGGTGGGCGTTGAGGTGGAGAGCTACGCGCTAAACGGGCTAAAAGAAACGGACGTTGCAGAAAAAGGGATGGACGCGCTGGACGCGCTGAACCAGTTCCGCAGCTTTACCGAAGGGTATGAAAATCCCCACCTGCCATTCCCGGCAGACGAGCGCCCGGAGTTGTCTGGATATGGTCAATTTGAGCAGGTAATGAGGGCAACGCATCCGCGCGTTGATGAGCTGATAACCAGGCTGGACGCGGGGGAGGAGGTGTCAGCACAGAAATTTTATGACGCGCTGGCATCGTACATAAACGGCACCAGATTTGAGCTTGAGCAGTTTCTTGAGTCATCGCCGCACGTTCACATTGATAACCTTATCCAGGCAGTGAAAGAGGCCCCCAATACCCTGCAATGGCTGGATGCTCAAGGGGTGCTAAACCCGGAGCGACGGACGTACATCACCGCAAAACAGGCCGCAGCGCATCGCGCCGGGGTGTCTGATGCTTACGCCGCTGCAATGGAAAAATTAAACGCTGAATTGACCAGTGAAAGGGCGCTTTCTTCGGCTGAATATCATCAGGCTAAGTTAGATGGGGAGCGAAACAGGCAAACGGCCTTAGAGCACAAAATCAAGCTGCTGGGCAAGATGCAAAACAATGTTAACTCGCTGATTAATGACGCAAAAGGAATCAAGGTTAACGGCGTAACCTGGAAGGATATTCCGGAAGATGATCGCGCTATTTATTGGGCGATGACTCACACCCATGAGGCCGCGCAGCGCGGAGCAAAAGCAATGCGCATGTATGAGCAGTTAGAGGCCATCAGGGCAGCATTGCCGGGAGTCAGGGCGCCAACGGCGGTTGATAGCGTACTGGATAGTACCGCAGCACAAATAGGGGCCGGGTTTATGTTTGGTGGGCCGGTTGGGGCGATTGCCGCGCCAGTGGCAAAAGCAGCGGGTGATAAGGCTGTACGCGCCGTGGTTCGCCGGGTGGCCGGGCGGGCTGAAAGGGCTGAAATTGCAGCGGCAGCAAAGGAGGCAAAAACTAAAAATTAGCTATTTGTGCCGTACAGGTTTTATTTCTCAGTCAGAAACATGGCCTACTAAAAAAGAGCAGTAAAAAACACATTCATATCGCAAGGATTGCGCAATTTGGTATTGCCGGAGATAAGCACGTGGCTACCGAATTAAACTCATATGAACTGAACGGCGTTAAAGAATCAATCGCAGACTGGATTTCCAACATTTCACCCCGCGATTTCCCTTTCCAGTCAATGATTGGCAAGGCATCCACCTCCCGCCCTGATTTTGAATGGCAGACTGACAGCGACGAAGGCGTTAACCCTGACAATGCGCTGATGGAAGGCTTTGAGTTCGCCAGCCTAGACGACACCTTCGCACCGACTACCGTCATGAAGGGCTATACCCAAAAAATGGGTAAAGCGGTCAAGGTGACTGGTGACGCTGACGCGCAGGCCGCATGGGGCCGTGGCAAAGAATCCAACTACCAGGCAGAGAAAAAGGCCCGCGCACTGAAGCGTGACCTGGAATATGCAATGCTTAACAACGGCGCGTCAGTAGCTGAAGTTAAAGGCGTTTCCCCGCGCAAGCTGGGCGGCTACGTGTCCATGATTTCCTCTACCGACGGCGGCACCACCGTAACCGGCGACCCGCTGACCGACACCGTAACCCTTATTACCGCAGCGGCAGCGCAGCCAACCGCAGACGAAATTTTTGCAGCAATGGCGGCGCTGTGGACTACTGGCGGCAAGCCGGAAGTGCTGATGTGTTCCGACACCATGAAAGATGTTATTTCCGGTATGCAGGAAGGCGACCACCGTTCCCGCGTATTCGAAAACACCCCGCATTTCTCCATTGAAGTAAACACCATTACGGATGCCCTGGGGCAGACCGTGAAAGTGGTTTACAACCGCAACATGCCCGCTAACACCGTCTACATCTTCAACGCTGACGATTGGGCCGCAGTGATGTTCCGCGCACCGCAGACCGAAGTACAGGGTAAATCCGGTGACTACATCCGTAGCGTATTGCACATGGACATTGGCCTTCGCCATCGCAACCCGTGGGCATCGGCGGCAATCCTCCCAAAACCGGCAGCGTAATCCAGTCCGTAACAGTCACCATCCTGACGAATACCGCAACTGTGGGGGAGGCATTCAGCACAGCCCCCACTGTGCGCACCACGCCAGAGGATGATGGCACGTTTACGTATTTGTGGGAGTTGCAGGGAGAGGCCGCAGCCGGGCTATCAGTCAGCGACCCCACAATCAGCAACCCGTTTATTAGCGGAACGCCAACCACTGCCGGAACGGTAACAGCGCTATGCACAGTTACCGATTCCATGGGCAACCAAAAGGCAGCGGAGGGAAAGATAACGGTTAGCGCGGCTGTAGAGGGTACGCAAAAGAAAAGCCCTCAGATGGTTCAAAGCCATTACAACGCGGTTAAAGCGCCGTCGGATTGCAAAGCAAACACGACTAAGCGCAAAGCGAAGAAATAACACTGGCCCCGCAATGGGGCCGATTTGGGGTAGAGAATGAGCATCAAATCAATCGACGTACAGACCATCGCGCAAATCTGTTTTGTAGCTGTATCCAGCCAGCGCGAGGCAATGGGCAACGCTGACGGGCTGACCCTGTGGGATGAAGTGGAGAAAGAGCGGCAGGATGAAATTGTGGAGTACGTTTGCGCCACGCTGACGGGCCGTGCCACTCCAGACACCGCTGACGGGCGCATGATTTCGCGTATCTGCCATCAGTTTGCAGACCCAAAGAAATCCCTCAAATACGCTTAATTCAGGGGCTCGCTAAGGCGGGCCTTTCTTATGGCACAGACTTCAGGCTAGACCATGAGTACGACTTACACCGACCTGGTGAACAACATCAAGGCGTTTTCCGGGCGCACCGACCCGCAGACAATCAACGCCATCCCAACCTTCATTGCAGCGGCTCAAACCAAACTGGATTCAACGCTGAGAATCCCGGCGATGATGGTCACACAAAGTATCGAGGCCGCAGGGCTTTCACTCCCGATGACGCTGCTAGAACTGGAAAGCGTGGTTATCGGTGAGATTGAGGGTGAGCTATTCCCCTACGCTGACGTACTGGCGAAGCGCAAAGTACCAACCCGCCTCCCCTACTCCACAATCTACGCGGTAAACGGCGGCAATATTGAGCTGGCGGCCCCGGCAGACTTAATCATCACCGGGTATCAAAAACCGCAGCGCCTTTCTGACTCAGTAGCGACCAACGCCTACACCGCGCAGGCCGAAAACGCGCTGTTATGGTACGGGCTTTCATACCTGGGCGTTTTCGCCCGCGATAGCAAAGCTGCCCAGGGCTGGGGCGAGATGGCGAGCGAAGAGGTAGACAATCTGAACCTTGCTGCAGAAAGGTTTATGTCTGCCACTGGCATCAGCACAGGGGGCCAGAATGCCCGTTACTTCTAAGCCGCACCCGGTCATGTATGCACTAACCTTTATCGGTTTTTCCGGCATTGTCACCCTGGGGGCGTTTTGCGCAAAGGTGGGCGGCGCACAGGAGCAGCTAACCACCGTCGTGAGCACCCAGGCGAAAGAATCGCAGACACTGGCAGACCTGGCCCGTATGGAGGCCGTTGACCAGTATCACCTGGCAGACCTGGACAAGCAGGTTGATAAGCTTCAGGAGGAAAAAAATGCCCGTTGAATCCGCACAGTACATAAACACCCTTCAGCCTGACTGGCCCCTGGGAACCGACCCGGAGAGCGCGGGTGATGACCACCTGCGAATGGTTAAGCAGGTGCTGCAAAACACCTTCCCAAACATTGGCGGGGCGGTAACGACAACCCACGGTCACATTAACGACCTGAATGGCATTGTGTATCATCCGGCGTCAGATGATACCGACTTAGACACAAACTATTTCGACGTAAGAACGCCCGATGGAAGCACCCAGGCGCTATTAAGAGTCAAGATTCCAGCACTGTCTGAGCTTGATAAAGATAATTCATTGGCTATAACGTGGAGCACCATCCAGAACCTGATTTACCCGGTTAACTCAATCATTATGACCGCCAACAACGTAAACCCGGCGCAAACCCTGGGGTTTGGTACGTGGGTGGCAATGACGGGGTACATTGCCGGAGCGGGGGCGACAACTGACTCTCAGGGCATGAGCCAGACAATCACAGCGGGATACGATGGTGGATACTGGCGCGTACAGGAACAGCACATTGCTGCAGTGACGAAAAGCTTCACAACAAGCAGTAACGGCAACCACCACCACACCACCCCATTCGGTGGCAGCGTCCAGTCTGGCGACGCTGATTACGGCGTACCGCGCAGCGACAAGGGCACCGCAAATACCAGTGATGCAGGAAACCACAACCACACGGGCTCTATATCCATCGGTTCAGGCTCAGTGACCAGTGGGACAAGATTCCGCAACCCTACTCAGGGCGTTTATGTCTGGAAGAGAACCGCATGACAAAACCAGCCATTAATCAACTGGGTTCCGTGGGGCTGATGCTCGACGGCGACCCCACCATGATTCCTGATCAGGCATTTACGGACGTTTTGAACGTCCGTTTTAATGGGCGGGAAATAGAGCAGTGTTTAGGTAATCAGTGGGAGCCTTACTACACCCTGACGGCAGACGGCACCCAATGGGAGCCCATCACCTGGCTAATTGAGCCCGTTATTTTTGACGGGTTCAGCAACGGGGCGCGGCTGCTGTTTTACCTGGCCTGGGTTCAGATGGATGACGCGGGAACCATGAGCGCCGCTATCTATAAGCAGAACATGACCACGCCGTCATTCTCCTATGTGGCGACAATCGAAGGCTGGACGGATTCACCCTGGGCCGCGTACAAGGGCCAGATTAACAACTGCCCATTCTTTGGGATGGAAGGGCAATCACCAGTAGGCAAACAGTACGACTGGACAACCTTTTCCACTCTCCCTGGCTGGGGGGAGCAGACCGACGGAACCCAAACCACTGCAACCCGCCGCTGGTCATGCAAAAAGATGATCGCGTTTGATAACCGGCTATTGTTGCTAAACACCACGGAAGAAAGCGCCGGGGGTGCTGATGTGCCATATCCGACCCGCGTCCGCTGGTCAGGATTCTGTCAGGAAAACGCCTTCCCCATAAACTGGGATGACACTGCCGCCAACCGCACACCGGAAGAGTACGCCGCCGCCGTTATAGATGGGTACGCGGGGTGGCAGGATTTAACCTCGGACTCCCAACTTATAGACGCTTGCGCCAATGGCTCAACGCTCTACGTTTACACCGAGCGCGAGACGTTCGCACTGACCCCCACCGGGAACGACCAGGCACCGTTTTTAACTAAGCTGGTTTATTCAGACCTGGGGCTCTTAGACCTGGGGTGTGCGGTAAACGCCAAAGGCTACAACTACGTGTTTACGGGCTCTGACGTAATCAGACACGACAGCGTTTCATGGAAGTCTATCGCTGACGGGGTTTGCCGTGAGTGGCTATCGGCGCTGGTGGCTGACGCGGAGCCGGGAATGGTTCGCCTGCTGTCCTATCCGGAACTAAACGAAATTTGGGTGATGTGTAAGGGAGACGATCAGGAGTCTGGGGACTACGCCAAAACCATGGCGCTGACCTACAACTACATTAACGGAACCTGGAGCCGCCGCACCCTCCCATATATCTATGATGCCGCCTTTGTGCCACTGGCCCCGGACTCTGACCTAATCCCGGTTGCGTGGGATGGTAACGACACTGCATGGGATGATGAAAGGTCTGCATGGGATAACGGGGCGCGTAAAGTCTCCCAGGGCGCGATGGTGGGCAGTTGCGCGTCTACCGGAATTTACTACCTTAACGCCGGATATAAGGAGCATCGCCACGTGTACAGCGCCGGAGCCTGGGCGATGGTTGAACAGGATATTCAGTGTTACGTGGAAAAGCGCGGCATGGAATTTTCTATCGGCAACCGCTCTATGATTCAGGCCACCTATCTGAACGGCAAAGGCACCGACCCGTTAACCGTCTCCCTGGGCCGCGCTGATAACCCGGACGGCGGCTATACCTGGGAGAGCCAGAAGATTGACCAGCTCTACACCCAGCGCCGCCAAACCTGGCGCACTGAGGGAGAGGCTTTCGGCTACCATCTGGAGATTAACGGCAAAGGCTCAATTCCGGTAGGCATCACGTTTACCACCATTGATACGGGAGCCGCGTACTGATGACACCGGAAGAGTCAAAGCTAAAGGCAAAGGCCAGCGCCCGAGCCCGCAGCATTAACAGAGTGCGCCGCACGTCCAGCCTTTCTACTGACAACACGGAAAGCCAGGTAGCGGAATCACCGCCCACCGTTTACCAGGCGCCGCAAATCAACGTGCCCCAGGACATGCACGAGGCCGCAAAGCTGATAAAGGGCGAGCTGGAGAAGATAGCAACCAGTCAGACCGTGCTGTTATCGCTATGGCAAAACATAAAAGAGCAGGGGCTGAGATTTGACCCTCAAGGGATAGGCGGTATGCCATCCATTTTCCCCAATCCGGGAGAGCTACCCGGCTCAGGGTTTGAGTTTGGGGCTATCGACGGCAATACATATCTGGACTTCCACCTGACGGACTCAGCGGGAGGCCCGGTTAATGCTGACCACGACGCACGAATCAACGTAACCCCAAATGCGGGGGGCGATGCTGGCTCATATCCGGCAAACCTAACGCTGGAGGCGGCCCACGTTCACCTGATAAGCCTTACTGACTATCCCACCTTTCAGGCGGCTACGGGATATGTGAAGGATGGCGACGGAACCGTATACAGCTACACCCCGAAAGCAGTGACGGCGGCAAACAGAAATAAAAAGATGTTTGCAGCCACTGACTGGTCGATAAGGGCGACGGGTGCCAACGCACAAACGATTTGCGGTGATATGAACGTGGCCCCGGCCGGGTGCGCATATTTCGCCTACGGCACGCCTACGGCAACAAATGCCCCGCCTGGTAGCGGAGCGTGCCTGGATATATTCGGCCTTAGTGAGAATTACCGCCTGCAATTGGTAGGCGACTACGGCGCTAATAAGGTTCACTTCAGAACGCGAAATGGGGACAACAAAACGTGGCACGCATGGGCTACCCTGGCAACCGCCGCCAGTGTAGAAGAAAGGCTCTTAGAAGAGAGGGCCAGATTAAAGGCTGAGATATACGCCGAACTGCTGGCGCTTAACCCCGGCATTGTTATTCCCACCAATAGCACCAAATGAAACAAAGGCTAAACGAGGCTGGCGCATGATAGCGCCAGTTTCTTTTTTTTGAGGGTAGGGAAAATGAAAAAGTCAATTATTATCGCCGCGCTGGCGCTGGCATCTGCCGGGGCGCACGCCACATCACAAAATCCCACCGCGAAGGAATATCGCGCAGCACCGCTTTATGTGCTGGTGGAGTGCGAGGGAGGCGTACCAATAATTGATGATAAAGGGAATCGGGTAAACACCACGCCGGATAGTTGCGCGAATGAGATTGACCGCCGCATAGATGCCCACGAAGTAAGCCAGGTGCAATGGGAGCAAGCAAAATCCAGGGCGACCCCTGCCGTTAACAGTTATATGCTGGCGCAAAGGCGCAGCGCAGAGTCAGCGGCTGATACGCTGGCGCAGGCAGAGGCCGCAACCGGAACCACGGCAGCAGATAGCGAGAGGGCGCGGGCAGATAAAATGGTTGCGGCAGCGCAGCTAATGGAGGCGGCGCACCCCTACCGCCTGAACGGGCTAACCGCAGCGACAACCATAGCTAACTGGTAAAACACGAATAACAACTTTATAAAACAGTCAACCCGCTACGGCGGGTTTTTTATTGTCTGCGCCGTGACGTTTGGGTGTACCCCAGCGGCACATTTATTTTGATGCCGATTATTGTGACATTTAGAGAGATAAACGGGTTACAATGTCACCGTGTCGTAATATTCCGTTTATGTCACCTATAGGGGGATGACAATGAATTTTGGCTATGCTCGCGTTTCGTCGAAAGAGCAAAACTTAGACCGCCAGTTAGAGGCGCTCGCTGGAGTGCAGATTGATGAAACTTTCCCGGAGAAAATTTCTGGTAAAAATAATGACAGGCCGGAACTAAATAAGATGCTCGCGAAGCTGAGGGCGGGGGATGCTGTTTACGTCAAATCGCTTGACCGCCTGGCGCGTTCGTTTCGTGGCTTTATGGATATATGGGAAGAGATAGAGGCAAAGGGGGCAACGCTTCACGTTTTGGATATGGGGCTAAAACTGGATAACTCCCCCATGACTAAGTTTTACGTAACCATAATGGCGGCGGTGTCAGAGCTGGAGCGCGGAATGATACGCCAGCGGCAAAAAGAGGGCATTGCCATAGCGAAAGAGCGCGGAGCCTATACGGGCCGCAAGCCCAATACTGAAAAGCATGAGCAAATCTTGCGCCTCAGAGATAAGGGAGTGACCGTTGACGAGATAGCCCGGCTGGTGGGCGTTAACCGGCGCACCGTGTTTAGGGTTTGCAAAAATGCTAACCCGGTGAACGATTCAGATTAACTGAATATTTATTGATCTTTAAGAGGGGCTTAATTGCCCCTTTTTTGTTTTTATTTGGTGACATTTGGGCGCGGGTGACACAATAGCACAATTACACAAAAAAAGAGGGCTAAGCAGGGGTAAATTGCACTCACCGAAACGAGACATTTAAATAGGGTGTCAAAATGAAATCAAAGAAATACATCAATGCAGCGAAGGAAATCATCGAAGCGCTGGTAGAAAAGAAAATGACTATCGCCGCAGCGCGCGAGGCGTGGTTTGTGGCTTGCGAGGCAGAGCCGGCAATTCGCCATATCGCCAACAAATACCGCACCAAAGCGCAGATTGTGGCAGGACTGGAATCAACCATTGCCTGGCTCAATTCCTTCGGGCGCGTAAATGACGTGGAAGCGGCCCACGCTGAGGCACTGGTGATGGACGCGGAGCATGATGCCTTTGACATTGTTGAAGCGGCGCATGCTGAAGCGCTGGAAATGAATTTGATGGCAAATATTCAGGCCGAAGTAATGGAAAAGACTTATCTGCCAGCGCTGGTGGAGGCTTGCCACGCTGAAGCGCTGGAGGTTAATACGGCCATTGATGTGGAACTGCGCGGAGTGGCGCGGAGCATTGCAAGTGCGCCGGGGGATAAGCGTCAGCGGGTGACGGAAGAGGTATGCTTGAGCATGTGGCGGTGGGTAACTGAGCGCTGGGGCGTTGCGCTTGCCCCGTCGATGCTGCCGCTACTGGTGGAGAGGGCCTGCAAATGAAAAATTCATTCCACTACTTCAACGCCTTTGCTCATGCAGTAACGGCTGAACAACTGGCCCGCTTTGTGTGGGTACTGAATAACCGCCCGGCGTACAAAGTACCAGTGGCACTGTACGACCTGATTCAAAACGTCAACCGGGAACTGGTTGAGCGTACCGAGTGGAGCGCCTGAGATGCTTAATCGCACTGAGCGTGAATGCCTGGCGGGAATAATCCGCCAGGAGGGGCGGGCCTTCTTTGCCGTCTGCTATGACTACGGCATTAACGCCGTAAAGGTAAAGGACAAGCTGGCACTGACGGCGGCCAAAGATGAATACGTGCCGCAGCGCAAGCTTACCCAGGCTGAACAAGCTGTTTTGTCCGGGTTCTTGCGGGCGAACATAGCCACAACCAGGGCGTTTCTAAACGCCTACCAGCTTCAGGAGAAAGGATTTTTTAACACCATCAAGCGGGCCGCAAAATGAAAAAGGCAGAGCGGGCGCACGTTGACAAAGTGGCATCGCTGGGTTGCGTGGCTTGCTTTGTTCAGGCTGGCGTATGGGGTACGCCGGGTGAGATTCACCATATCCGGGAGGGGCAAGGCGCGGCGCAACGCGCGGGCTGGTTTGAGGTTGTCTGTTTATGCCCTGGGCACCATCGCCATGATGACAAAGCAGCAAACAAAATAGCGGTACACGGTAACAGCGGTTACAAGGCTTTTACTTCAGCTTATGGGAGTGAACGGGAATTACTTTCCCTTACGTTGGAAAATATTTAGCCGTACATCTTTTACAAATTTAAAGCGCATTTTCTAAATCACGATTAACCAGTGAGGGCTAAACACGTGCAATTACCGCCATCCTTTGCAGAGATTATTAAAGGGATGTCAACGGAAGACTTAAAAGAAATGTTGGAATGGAATTCCGCTTCGAGCTGCAACAATCTCGTAAATGAGCTTGTAGAACAGGAGCTTAACAACCGTGAGGGTTAAACCAACCAGGGCGTTTTGGCTTAAAGGATATGAGTCAGCGTCGACATTTAATAATGCGCCACACGCAAGGAAGCCAGTTATTAGCATATTTCGGGAGAGCCAGCGGAGCAGCGCTTACGCATTTAGAACGGCCCGTAATCCAGTAGACGAAAATAATGGGAGTCTTGACCGTGTTTGATTTATTCGGCTTTAAAGCAAAGCGCTATGCAAAGGAACTTGCGGAGCAGGTTGACTATCTGGCAGAGGAGCTACACCAGAGCCGCATGACCAGCGCTAAACAATTCGTGCAAATCGACAAGCTGAATGAGCAGCTTGCTACCGTTCGCATGATGGCAAACCAGATGCGTGACCGGGTGCGCAGCCACGGCAAAACCGAAGCGGAGCAGCGTTTTATCAATGTCTGCCTGGACATTCACAAAAACGGGAAATTAATTTCTGGTCGCCGGTTTGTGGCGGCAATGTTTGAGATTGAGCGTGACCGCGCGGCGCTGGAGGATGCGCCAGGGTTCGACAAGGGGCTGGGGAGAGATAAAAGCGGTGAACCGTATGTTTCAGTAAGCGAGCAGACCGGAATTAAGTACACGCAATCCGACCTTGACCGGGCATCGCTTATGGGAGGTGGCCTGTGAAAACTTTAATTGGTGCCCTGCTGGGTGCGTCTCTGGTGCTGTCTATCGCTGGTTGCAGCGTTACCGAAAGAACCGCAGACAAAGAGTCTGCCGTATCGTTCGGGCGCGGCTGTGCTGTCCTGGTGGACTCTGCCACGGCTTATTCTGTTTCATGCTCAAGCGCTGACCCGCAAAAAGTAATCCAGGCCATCAAAACAGCAAAGGCGGCAACCAAATGAATTTTAAAACCGTACACGGCCTGGGCCGCGAAGAGTACGCCATCAAGGCACTAAACACCGCAATGGATAAGGGCTTGCCGCCGTATCACGTTGACGCATGGCTCAAGTGGTTTGACGCGCAGCCGGAAGACAACCACGCGGCCCTGGGTGAATTCACGTCTGCCGCGCGGGATTTCCTGGGGGGCGTTAAGCAGTGCCACCAGTGCGAACATGGCGTTGCCTGCCCTGACGACTGCCCGCAGCCTGAATTTTACGTGGGAGACCTGGAAGAAGTAGCGCATGCGATGGTTAAGCGCATAGACGACGCAATGTATGAGGCGGCGAGACGCCTAACCCCGAATGGGGCTAGTGATGCCATGCCGTACTGGTACACCGCGCTAATGGACGGCATACGCGCCGAAATCGCAACCCCTGGCTATGTAGAGGCGCTGTTACCAGAATGAGTCCTAAAAAAGCGCAGCAGGTACTTGCCGCAATAGCCAGAAGAGGTGGGGCCGGGGCAACGGTTCGGCAGATTAGCGACATCATGGGGATCGGTGATACGGGCGTTAGGCGCTACGTAGCGGAACTGAGAAGGGCTGGAAAGATAGTTATCGCAGGTGAGGCAAGGGGTGGGGTGATCCCCATCTATGTACTGAAAGACGGGGCTTTAACAACCGCCGAACAGGACATTTTCGAGCAATGCCGCACCAACTGGAGCGGATACCGTATCCATAAAGTTTTCGGCGCTGGTGGCGCTGTAAGGTTGTAGTGGTGGTCAGTCGCTATATCAAGATGTCTGAAATGCTCAAAATAATGGGGGTTTCCAGAACTACGCTATGGCGCATGTATGAGGGTCGGAAAGAGTTTCCGGCCCCACACAAAACCCCATCCGGCACGTTCCTAGGCTGGCCCGAGGTGGAGTTTAAAGCCTGGCAAGAAAGCCAATCCCGCTAATATCAAGCCAGCGTCAAAGCTGGCTTAATCTTTCCGCCCATTGCTCGACAATTTCCCGCTTTTCCCGCATGTAATAATACTTGTCATACACCCTCCCGCTAACCCCTGGGCGCTTATGGTTTTGAAGGATATCCCGCAATTCCAGATTAACGCCCATATCACCCGCCAGCGTTTTAAATGTCCGTCGAATATCCCGCGCGGTGAATTTCTCAAAGCCAGTGCGATCACAGAATTTGCGGATTTGCTTGCCAAGTTCGGCGCTTAAGAGATGCCCCTCCTTTGTGTCAGCCGGGAATAGAAATATCCCGTTTGGGTGTAGTTTCTTTTGCCGTTTTACCAACTCCAGGGCAGGGGCTGAAAGTGGCACCAGATGAAAATTAAGCGTCTTACTCAACTCCGGGGGGATCGTCAGCGTTGCGCCCTTTAGGTCTGCGTTTCGCTTTGTGTTGGCAAGCAGTTCCCATGGGCGCTGGCCCCCGGTGTAAAGGCAAAGCAGCAGCAATCGCGCATAGCTGGGATTCATCGGGCAAAGGCTATCCGGAACACAAAGCAACTCCAGCAGGCGCCCTAATTCATCCCACGATAAAACCCTTTCGCCTATCGTTTCCGCCCCTATCTGCTTTGGCACTGGTGTGACCGGGTTGCTGGTTAGCCCGTATCGCGCCGCCTTTCCCAGGGTGGTTGGATCGTGGTCTGCAAATAGGCCGAAATTAAAGGCCGCGTGCAAATCCGCTCTTACTTTGTTTGAACCGGCTATAGCCCCGCGCTGGATAAACTCAGCCAATACCGCGCGGATGTGGGCGCTTGTCACTTCCCTGGCGGGTATGTTGGGTTCGATGATGGGGGAACGAAGCACCTGCTTTAGGCGGTTTTCTTTTTGCTGATATCCGCGCCGCTTTGTTGATATCTGGTTTTGAATGTAGTCAACAAGCAGCCCCTCAAACGTGGCGTAGGGCTGGATCTGTATCGGGGCATGACCAGACTGTAAATCTGCGTTTCTCGTTAGTTCTGCGGCGTGTGCTAAGGATATTTTTGGGTAGTCGCCTATAGTTATTTGCTTTTTCTTTTTGTCGATGTAGTAGCGGAAGATGAAAGTTTTGCGCCCGGAGGGATAAACGCGCACGCCTAAGCGCCCGGTTCCGTATGTACCAGACGTTGACCACTCCTCATATTGACTATCCCTGGGTTTAAGAGCGCGTATTTTTGCGTCGGTTAAATTAGCCATTTGTGCTTTACCCATCGTGTAAAATGCCGTGTATGTTTAGACGAAAGCATATGAAACCGCGTGCAACTCAGCAAGTTAATAAAATTGAGTAAATACAGAGAGATAATTAAAATTTGAAACTAGGGTAAACTAAGCGAAACGGCAGACCCACGGGCTTCTAAGCCGTAGGTCAAAGGTTCGAATCCTTTAGGGCGTACCATTCAAAAATCTCCACCTCTTTTTCCTTCTGCTCCTGAGATTGTCTTGCGGGACATTATTGCGCGCTTACCCGTTGAATAAGCCCTTGTGCCGCTCTCGGCCCCCATCGCCCTTTATCCGTCCAGCTTTTCATTAATGCTTACCTGCATTTACGCTTGCTAACGAAAAGATAATAAGTATAGTTCTCATTCTCTTTAGTGTTTGTGGGCCAGAACGGAACCTCCCCACGACAGCAGTGAGCGCAGCTCTCACAAGGAACACTGAGTGTTAACGGTGGAGTCTGCATGGGCCACAGGCCCGATATCACAACCATAATCGCAACCCTATGCGACGCAGACATCCGCCTCAAATTCGTTTTGTACGGTAAAGGATGTTCCTGATGACTAAAAAACTCTCCGCCCTGGCGCTGCTTGTTGCCGTCTCTCTTACAGGTTGTGCCGCACAGCACGCCACGGTAACCAAACCCGCCGCGCAAACCCCTGAACCCGCGACCACGCCAGCCCTGGCTGGCGTGGTAAAACGCGATCTCGCGGATGGCCTGTACGAAATGGTGCTGAGCCCGAAAGGCGATGCGCTCTACGTTGCCAGCTCTGAAGGCTTTAAGGACGTGCAGGGCGGGGTAGTCTACAAGCTCGATCCCTTCACCCTGAAAACCATCGGCCGCAGCCATACCGACCTGAAAAACTTCGCTCTGGCCATCTCCCCGGATGGGAAAACGCTCTATACCACCAACTCGCTGGACGGCGGCATCAGCGCCATCGACACCGCCGAGGGTAAGGTAAAACAGCGCCTGCTGTTTACCGAGCGCAATAAAGAGGGCTACCCGTACGGCGCGCGTCAGGTGCTGCTGCATGAAGGCACGCTTTATATCGGCGGCGTGGCCGATCCGGCGGTGATCTGGGTGGTGGATGCCAACACGCTGAAGCTGAAAAAAACCATCAAGAATGCCGGGCAGTGGGTCACCGGCCTGATGTGGTCTGAGCAGACCGATCGTATTTACGTCGCCAACGGCGGCGGTGAGATCCTGGTGCTCAACCCGCACAACAACCGTATCGAAAAACGCTGGAAACCGCTCGGCGACAAGTCGGCGCTGCTGCTGAACCTGGCGGAAGATAAAGCGACCGGCCGCCTCTTCGTGACCGACAACTCCAAAGCCAAAACCACCCTGGTGCTGGATATCCACAGCGGCGAGGTTATCAAACAGCTCGACGTGGGCGATTCGCTGGCGGTGAAATTTAACCCTAAACGCAATGAACTCTACATCTCCCAGCGCGACGCGGGCAAGGTGCTGAGCCTGGACGCCACCACGTACGCGGTGAAACAGCGCTGGGATCTGCCGCCAAATCCGAACAGCCTGCTGCTCTCTGAAGATGGCCAGATCCTGTACGTCACCGTTAAACAGCCCTTCAATAAAGATCACTCGACTAACGGGCCGGACAGCGTTGTCAGAATTTCCCTTAAATAACATTATTCAGGCCCGGCAACGGGCCATTTTGCGCACTTGAATGAGCTCGCTATGAACAACACCAGAAAAATGAACAAAACGCTGCTGGCGCTGGCTATCGGCGCGGTTACCCACACGGCCTTCGCCGCCACCGTTGAAAGCAAAGAAGATACCATCCTGGTACAGAGCGCGCCGGGCAGCGACTTTAAACCCGGCGGCGACCAGCTGGTACCGGCCTTCCTCGACGGACAGGTGGCGAACGGCGGCCGCATGGGGATGCTCGGCCAGCAGAACGCCATGGACGTGCCCTTTAACATCATCAGCTACACCGCCAAGCTGGTGGAAGATCAGCAGGCGCGCACCATTGGCGACGTGGTAGCCAACGACGCGGGCGTACAGCCGCTGCAGGGCTACGGCAACTACGCTGAAAGCTTCCGTATCCGCGGCCTGAAGTTTGACGGGGATGACATGACCTTTGGCGGGCTCTCCGGCGTGCTGCCGCGTCAGGTGGTGGATGCCCAGATGGTGGATCGCATTGAGATCTTCAAAGGGGCCAACGCCCTGATGAACGGCGCGGCCAGCTCCGGCGTGGGTGGCATGATCAACCTCGAACCTAAACACGCCGGCGACGTTCCGCAGGTGAAGCTGGGGATGGATTACACCTCGGATGCGCAGATCGGCACCACCCTGGACGCGGGCCGCCGCTTCGGCGATAGCGACCAGTTCGGCGCCCGCGTAAACCTGGTGCACCGGGAAGGGGATACCGCCGTCGATAACGATCGCCGCCGCACCACTCTGGCCTCGGTCGGGCTGGATTATAAAGGCGACAAATTCCGCACCTCGGTGGATATGGGTTACCAGAAGAAAACCTTCCACGGCGGCGAGACGGGTCTCAACATCTCGGCGATAGATTTTGTCCCCTCGCTGCCGAAAAACGACCGCAGCTACTCGCAAAAATGGGCCTGGAGCGATGTCGAAAACGAATTCGGCATGTGGCGCAGCGAGTACGACATTACCGACAGCTGGACGGCCTACACCGGCCTGGGTGCCCAGCATGCCCACGAGCTGGGCCTCTACAGCGCCCCTAAGCTGCTGGACGCCAGCGGTGACGCCATCGCCAGCCGTCTGGACACCAACCGCATTAGCGATGCCGTCAGCGGCATGGCGGGCATTCGCGGTAACTTCGATACCGGCTTTGTCTCGCACAAGGTAAACGTCGGCTACTCGGCGATGAGCAAAGAGGAGAAAATCGCCTGGAAGATGTCGGCGGCGGCAGATAACCCGCTGGTCAACATCTATCACCCTTATCCGGTTGCGCCTGCCGACAGCACCAACTTTAACGGCAGCGGCGGCAACTACAGCGATCCGCTGACCAGCGGCCGCACCCGCACCCAGGGCTGGCTCTTAAGCGATACCCTCGGCGTGCTGGATGACAAACTGCTGCTCACCCTCGGCGCGCGCCATCAGAAAGTGGTGATCCGCGGCTATAACAAAGCCACCGGGAATGAAAACGCCGCCGACGGCTTCGACGGCAGCCGCTGGATGCCGACCTATGGCCTGGTTTACAAGCCGTGGCAGGAGCTGTCGCTCTACGCCAACCACACCGAGGCGCTGCAGCCGGGGAAAACCGCGCCAAACACCGCGGTTAACTATGGCCAGAGCACCGGGATCGTACACTCTAAGCAGAACGAAGTGGGCGTGAAGGCGGACTTCGGCCGGGTGGGCGGCTCGCTGGCCCTCTTTGAGATCAAGATGCCGACCCCGACCCTTGATGCCGTGACTAAACACTACGGTCTGGATGCCGAGCAGCGTAACCGCGGGGTAGAGCTGAACGTCTTCGGCGAGCCGGTGCTGGGGCTGCGGATGAACGCCAGCGCTACCTGGCTGCAGGCGGAGCTGACCAAAACCAACGGCGGGGTAAACCAGGGCAACGACGCTATCGGCGTGCCGAACTTCTATGCGGTGCTTGGCGCAGAGTATGACATCAAGCCGGTGGACGGCCTGACCGCCATCGCTCGCATCAACCACTCCGGCTCGCAGTATGCCAACCTGGCGAACACCAAAAAGCTGGATAGCTACACCACCCTGGATCTCGGCGTGCGTTACCGCCTGGCGGTAAACAATAACCAGAACCAGATGACGGTGCGGGCGGGCGTGGAGAACGTCACCGACGAAAATTACTGGGCGGGCGCCGACGACAGCGGCACCTATATCTACCAGGGCGAGCCGCGCACCTTTAAGGTCTCCGTCGGCTACGAGTTCTGAGTTCTACCCTCGTTATCCGGGGCAGGGAAGCCCCATCCTCTCATTTGTTATAAAAATGTAATAAAGTATTTCTATAGTGTTCCCACTTTGTCCCTTTTTCAGTCAAACGACAGGAAGCCACCGTGGGTAAACCTCTTAAGTCCGTATTCAAAAAAGAACATCGTGACGATGTCAGCAATCCCAGCGCTAATCCGGTATTTTCCAGCGTGGTCACCCGCCGCCGCTTTTTGCAGATGGGGGCCGTAGCCGGCGCCGCTGCCTCCTTCCCGTTCTTACTCCGGCCTGAAAACGCGCTGGCCGCGGTTTCGCAGCCCTCGGCGCTGGCAAAGGCGGTCTCGCTCGGCTTTACCGGTATCCCGGTCTCCACAGAAGACAGGGTGATAGTGCCGGAAGGCTATATCGCGCGTCCTTTCTACCGCTGGGGCGATCCTGTCGGTATCAAAGGCAATATGCCGGAATTCAAATCTGACGCCAGCAACACCACGGACGAGCAGGCGGCGCAGGCGGGCATGCACCATGACGGCATGGCGTGGTTTAGCCTGCCGCAGGGGGAGGAGAACCCCGGCCACGGCCTGCTGGCGATGAACCACGAGTATATCGATAACGGTATGCTCTTTACCGACGGCACGGCCAACTGGCGCGCCGATAAGGCGCGTAAAGGCCAGAATGCGATGGGCGTATCGGTTATCGAAGTGAAAAAGAACGACAGCGGCTGGGAGGTGGTTCGTCCATCCACCTTTGCCCGCCGCATCACGGTGAACACCCCCATGCAGCTGACCGGCCCGGCGCGCCATCAGGCGTCGATGAAAACCGCCGCCGATCCGCTGGGCGAGCAGGTGCTTGGCACCATGCAAAACTGCGCCAATGGCTATACCCCGTGGGGAACCTACCTCACCTGCGAAGAGAACTGGTCGGATATTTTCGTCAAGAAAGGCGAGCTTAACGCGCTGGAGAAGCGCTACGGCATCAGCGACAGCGATGAGTCCTACCGCTGGAGCGAGGTGGACGACCGCTTTAACGTCGATAAGACGCCGAACGAGCCGAACCGCTTTGGCTGGGTGGTGGAGATTGACCCTTACGATCCCACCTCCACGCCGCGCAAACACACCGCGCTGGGGCGCTTCAAACACGAAGGCGCGGCCGTCACCCTGGCGGCCGATAAGCGCGTGGTCACCTATATGGGCGACGACCAGAAGTTCGAATACATCTACAAGTTTGTCTCCGACAAGCAATACGATGCCGCGAACCGCAGCGCCAATATGCAACTGCTGACCGCCGGCACGCTGTACGTTGCCCGATTTAACGAAGATGGCTCCGGCGAATGGCTACCGCTGGTGTTTGGTCAAAACGGCCTCGATAAAAGCAAAGGCTTCGAAAGCCAGGGCGATCTGCTGGTAAAAACCCGTCTGGCGGCCGATGCGGCAGGCGCCACAAAAATGGATCGCCCGGAGTGGATCGCGGTCGATCCCCACAGCAGCGGCAGCGTCTACTGCACGCTGACCAACAACAGCGATCGCGGCAAAGAGGGGAAAGCGCCGGTAGATGCGGCCAACCCCAGGGCAAATAACGCATTCGGCCATATTATGCACTGGCACGAAGAGGGGGGCGATCCTGCGGCGCTGCGCTTTAAGTGGGATATCCTGGTGCTGGCCGGTCGTACCGATACCACGGAGTCGAACGCCAGGGGAAGCATGAAGGGGGCCGAATTTGGCAGCCCGGACGGCCTGTCGTTTGACCATCAGGGGGTGCTCTGGATCCAGACCGACGTCTCCTCCAGCACCATCAACAAAAAAGCGTACGAAGGGATGGGCAATAACCAGATGGTGGCGACTATCCCGGGCACCAACGAGTATCGCCGTTTCCTGACCGGGCCGCGCGGCTGCGAAATCACCGGCATCGCCTTTACGCCCGACAACCGCACGCTGTTTATCAATATTCAGCATCCGGGGGAGGGCGGGGATGACATCACCGATCCGGCCAACCCGCGCGCCGTCTCTAACTGGCCCGATGCCGACCCGAACGGACGCCCTCGCGCCGCGACGGTGGTGATCACCAAAGCGGACGGCGGCATTATCGGGTCGTGATCCCCTCCCGCCGGGCAACCCTCGTTGCCCGGCGTTTAACTTGCTACCACCGGCACGAAGTGTTAAAAGGTGCCCCTTCCAGAAAAAGAGACAGGGGTAGGACGTGAAAGACGCGTCATCCGCTTCAGCCACAGGTGCTGCTGAAGCCTCGTCGGAACAGACTCCGACGCTGCATCGCGGTTTGCAAAACCGCCATATTCAACTTATCGCCCTCGGGGGCGCCATCGGTACCGGGCTGTTCCTCGGCATCGGTCCTGCTATCCAGATGGCCGGGCCCGCGGTTCTGCTGGGCTACGGCATTGCCGGCATTATCGCCTTTTTGATCATGCGCCAGCTCGGCGAAATGGTGGTCGAAGAGCCGGTATCCGGCTCCTTTGCCCACTTTGCCTATAAATACTGGGGGCCGTTCGCCGGGTTCCTCTCCGGCTGGAACTATTGGGTGATGTTCGTGCTGGTGGGAATGGCCGAGCTGACCGCCGCGGGTATCTATATGCAGTACTGGCTGCCGGACGTGCCCACCTGGATCTGGGCGGCGGCGTTCTTTATCATCATTAACGCCGTCAACCTGGTTAACGTGCGCCTGTATGGCGAAACCGAGTTCTGGTTTGCCCTGATCAAGGTGCTGGCGATTATCGGGATGATCGGCTTTGGCCTGTGGCTGCTCTTTACCGGCCACGGCGGCGAGCGCGCCACTATTGATAACCTCTGGCAGCACGGCGGCTTCCTGGCTACCGGCTGGAAAGGACTGATCCTGTCGCTGGCGGTAATTATGTTCTCCTTTGGCGGGCTGGAGCTTATCGGCATTACCGCCGCCGAAGCGCGCGATCCGCACAAAAGCATTCCTAAAGCGGTTAACCAGGTGGTCTACCGTATCCTGCTGTTCTATATCGGTTCGCTGGTAGTCCTGCTGGCACTCTACCCCTGGGTAGAGGTGAAATCGGACAGCAGCCCGTTTGTGATGATTTTCCACGATCTGAACAGCAACATAGTGGCATCGGCGCTGAACTTCGTCATTCTGGTCGCCTCACTGTCGGTCTATAACAGCGGCGTGTACTCCAATAGCCGTATGCTGTTTGGCCTCTCGGTACAGGGTAACGCGCCTAAGTTCTTAACCCGCGTCAGCCGTCGCGGCGTGCCGGTAAACTCGTTGACCCTCTCCGGGGCCATCACCTCGCTGGTGGTGCTGGTGAACTACGTCCTGCCGCACGAAGCCTTTGGCCTGCTGATGTCGCTGGTGGTGGCGACCCTACTGCTTAACTGGGTGATGATCTGCCTGGCGCACCTGCGTTTTCGCGCGGCGATGCGCCGCAAAGGGCGCGAGACGCAGTTTAAAGCGCTGCTCTATCCGGCGGGGAATTACCTCTGTATCGCTTTCCTGGCGATGATCCTGGTGCTGATGTGCACCATGGACGGGATGCGCACCTCGGCGATTTTGCTGCCGGTATGGGTGGTGTTTTTGTTTGTGGCGTTTAAGGTTTCGCGCCGGAAGTAAGCGCAGGGGCATCAGACTGCACCGGCCTGTTCCCTCTCCCTTTGGGAGAGGGTTGGGGTGAGGGGGAACATACGGCTCGGGCGGTAATTCCGTTCACTTCACGACCACTGCTTCTCTGGCACACCCGCACCGGTGAACGTGCCAGGGTGGCTCAATCGCCACCACCCTGGCGACCCGGGCTCCCGGCAAGAAAATCGCCGCTTTGCGGTTCCTTCGTCTTATTCCCTCCGGCTACCGGGTCGGGCGTGATCCTACATCCCTGTAGGTCACGCCCTCTCGGCGCATCCCTGCGCCTCGCCCCGGCCTGCGGGAAACGCCTCAGCGATTTTCAGCCGGACTTGCCGCTGCTGTATGCCTCGATCCAGTTGTAACATCTCTTTCGCTTTGGTTGCGGGCGAAAATGCCAGCACTACAATCCAAGGACGGACGATCGGTTCCCTCTCCCTGTGGGAGAGGGGTAGGGTGAGGGGAGCATATAGCTGCGCGGTCGCTAACCTTCACCCCATATTATTTCCTGTTTGTACAAACCGGCACCTTAATTCCAGGCCGCACGATCGATCCCCTCGCCCCTTTGGGGAGAGGGTTAGGGTGAGGGGAACATACGGCTCCGCTGCCGCTTCTCCGCGTCATCCCGGGCACCATAAACCTTTATCGTGACCCCCCTCCCAAATCTCAATCGATCCGCAGGATCTTTATTTTGTAATCGATTACTTTTTATTTGAAACGGTATGTAATCGATTACTTTTTACGGGTGGGACTGATCATGGTGTCTACAACGGCAAATAGTGGAAAGGTGATAGCGCAGCACCGCATGCTGGTACCGCGCCTGTCGCTGATGATGTTTTTGCAATTCTTCATCTGGGGTAGCTGGTCGGTTACCCTCGGGCTGGTGATGACCCAGCACAACATGTCGCTGCTAATCGGCGATGCCTTCTCGGCAGGGCCCATCGCCTCGATTCTGTCGCCTTTTGTTCTCGGCATGCTGGTGGACCGCTTCTTCGCCTCGCAAAAAGTGATGGCGGTGATGCACCTGGCGGGGGCGGCGATCCTCTGGTTCGTGCCGGGGGCGTTGATAGCGGAAAACGGCGCGCTGCTGATTGGCCTGCTCTTCGGCTATACCCTCTGCTATATGCCAACTCTGGCGTTAACCAACAATATCGCCTTCCATAGCCTGGCAAACGTCGATAAAACCTTCCCGGTGGTGCGCGTGTTCGGCACCATCGGCTGGATTGTGGCGGGGATTTTTATCGGCGTCACCGGCGTGGCCGCAAGCGTCACCATCTTCCAGGTGGCGGCGGTAAGCTCGGTGCTGCTGGCCTGCTACAGCCTGACGCTGCCCCATACCCCGGCCCCGGCCAAAGGGCTGCCGGTTAAGGTGCGGGATCTCTTCTGCGCCGACGCCTTCGCCCTGCTGAAAACGCGCCACTTCTTTATCTTCTCCGTCTGCGCGATGCTGATCTCCGTACCGCTGGGCACCTACTACGCCTACACCGCCTCGTACCTGGCGGATGCGGGCATCGCCGACGTCAGCACCGCCATGTCCTTCGGCCAGATGTCAGAAATCTTCTTTATGCTGGTGATCCCGCTGCTGTTCCGCCGCCTCGGCGTGAAGTACATGCTGCTGATCGGCATGCTGGCATGGTTTGTGCGCTACGCGATGTTTGCCATGGGCGTCAGCGAAGAGGGGCGCATCCTGCTCTATCTCGGCATCCTGCTGCACGGCGTCTGCTATGACTTCTTCTTTGTGGTGGGCTTTATCTACACCGACCGGGTGGCGGGCGAAAAGGTCAAAGGCCAGGCGCAAAGCATGATCGTCATGTTCACTTATGGTATCGGCATGCTGCTGGGATCGCAGATCTCCGGCGCCCTGTACAACCGCCTGGTGGCCGGGCAAACCGTGCCGGCAGCGTGGGTAACATTCTGGTGGATCCCGGCGGTGGCCGCCGCCGCGATTGCGCTGATTTTCCTTGTCTCATTCAAATATGACGACGACAAGGCTTAATGTCTGGAGGTGGTATGAGGACGATTAAAGGTCCCGGTATTTTTCTGTCGCAGTTCATCGGCGGGCAGCCCCCGTTTAACACCCTCGACGGGCTGGCGGGGTGGGCCGCCGACAAGGGCTATAAAGCGCTGCAAATTCCCTGCAACCATAAGGCGATTTTCGACGTGGAGCAGGCGGCGGCCAGCCAGACCTACTGCGATGAGATAAGCGGCAGGCTGGCGGAGCGCGGGCTGGTGATAAGCGAGCTCTCCACCCATCTGGAAGGGCAGCTGATTGCGGTCAACCCCGCTTACGACGAGGCCTTTGACGGCTTCGCCCCGCAGGCGGTGCGCGGCAATGCCGCGGCGCGTCAGGCCTGGGCCACCGATATTGTCAAAAAAGCGGCGGTGGCCTCGGCCCGCCTGGGGCTCACCGCCCACGCCACCTTTTCGGGATCCCTGGCCTGGCCGTTTATGTACCCCTGGCCGCCGCACAACGAGGCGCGCTTCCGGGAGGCGTTCAGCGAGCTGGCCCGCCGCTGGCGCCCCATTCTGGACGTCTTTGACGAGCACGGGGTGAATGTCTGCTACGAAATCCATCCCGGGGAAGATCTGCACGATGGCGTCACCTTTGAGCGTTTTCTGGCGCTTGTCGATAACCATCCCCGCTGCAATATTCTCTACGATCCGAGCCACCTGCTGCTCCAGCAGATGGACTACCTGAGCTTTATCGACCTCTACCACAGCCGTATTAAGGCCTTCCACGTTAAGGACGGGGAGTACCGCCCGAACGGGCGCAGCGGCGTGTACGGCGGCTATCAGAGCTGGATCAACCGCGCCGGGCGCTTCCGCTCGCCAGGGGACGGGCAGATCGATTTCAAAGGTATCTTCAGCAAACTGACCCAGTACGACTACGACGGCTGGGCAGTGCTGGAGTGGGAGTGCTGCCTGAAGGATGGCGATACCGGTGCGCGTGAGGGGCGAGAGTTTATCTCCCGCCACATTATTCCCGTGTCCGATCGCGCCTTTGATGATTTCGCCGCAGGAGAGCTTCATGATTAACGTCGGCATTATCGGCAGCGGCTTTATCGGTCCGGCGCACATCGAAGCCCTGCGCCGCCTCGGCTTTGTGCAGGTGGTTGCCCTGTGCGACTCCTCGCTGGAACAGGCGCAGGAGAAAGCCCGGGCGCTGAATATCCCCCACGCCTATGGCCGGGTGGAGGATCTGCTGGCCCATCCGGATCTGCAGGTGGTGCACAACTGCACGCCGAACCACCTGCATGCGCAGATAAACCGCCAGATCCTGCGCGCCGGCAAGCACGTCTTCTCGGAAAAACCGCTCTGCATGACCGCCGAAGAGGCGCGCGAGCTGCTGGCGCTGGCGGAGCAGGCCGGAGCGATCCACGGGGTAAGCTTTGTCTATCGCCAGTTTGCCATGGTCCGCCAGGCGGCAAGCATGGTGCGGGACGGTAGCCTCGGGCGGCTCTTTGCCACCCACGGCAGCTACCTGCAGGACTGGATGCTGCTGGAAACCGACTACAACTGGCGGGTGGACGCGGCGCTCGGCGGGGCGTCGCGCGCGGTGGCGGATATCGGCTCCCACTGGTGCGACACGGTGCAGTTTGTCACCGGGCGGCGCATCACTGCGGTGATGGCCGATCTCTCCATCGTCTGGCCCACCCGCAAAGCTAACCTGGCGGGCAGTCAGACCTTCAGCCAGGATGCCGAGGCCCGCTATGAAGATAAAGCGGTCACCACCGAGGATTTCGGCTCGGTGCTGCTGCGTTTTGACGACGGTAGCAAAGGCTGTTTTAGCGTGTCGCAGGTGAGCGCCGGGCGCAAAAACCGCCTGAGCTTTGAAATCGACGGCAGCGCCCAGGCGCTGGCGTGGGATCAGGAGCTGCCCCAGCGGCTGTGGATTGGCCGGCGTCACGAAGCCAATCAAATCCTGAGCGACGATCCGGGCCTGATGCACCCGGACGCCGCCGACAGCGCCCACTTCCCCGGCGGCCACATCGAGGGCTGGCCAGACGCCTTTAAAAATATGATGGCGCAGTTCTACCGCGCCGTGCAGGCCGGTGAGATGCCGATGCAGCCGCTGTTTGCCACCTTCCACGACGGGGCGCGGGTGATGTACATCATCGACGCCATCGTCAAAAGCCATCAGCAGCAGCGCTGGGTGGAAGTGGAGGCGTAACGCGCAGCCCGGTACGCCGGGCCGCGAATTTATGGTAGCCTGCCGGGAATCTTAACTGCAGGATCTCTCGTCGTATGTCCATTCAGAAAATCGCCCGGCTGGCCGGCGTGTCGGTGGCGACGGTATCGCGCGTGCTGAACAACAGCGATACCGTCAAAGCCAAAAACCGCGATCGTGTCTTGCAGGCGATAAAAGAGGCCAACTACCAGCCCAATCTGCTGGCCCGCCAGCTGCGCACCGCGCGCAGCAACATGATTCTGGTGATGGTCTCCAACATCGCCAACCCCTTCTGCGCCGAGGTGGTGAAAGGTATTGAAGAGGAGGCTGAGAAAAACGGCTTTCGCATTCTGCTCTGCAACTCCGGGTCGGATATCGAACGCTCCCGCTCTGGCTTAAGCCTGCTTTCCGGGAAGATTGTTGACGGCATTATCACCATGGACGCCTTCACCCGGCTGCCGGAACTCTCCGCCCTGATTGGCGCCGCCCCCTGGGTGCAGTGCGCCGAATACGCCGATGCCGGGGCGGTCTCCTGCGTGGGCATTAACGACGTGGATGCCTCCCAGCACGTGGTCAGCCAGCTGGCAGACCGGGGATACAAACGCATCGCCCTGATTAACCACGATCTGAGCTACAAATATGCCCGCTTGCGCGAGCGCGGCTACAAAAGCGTACTGCACCTGCGGGATCTCGATTATCAGCGGGTGGAGTACGCCAGCGATCTGAGCGCCAGCGCCGGGATGGCGGCGATGAAAACGCTGCTGGCGGATGAGGCGCCGGACGCGGTCTTCGCGGTCTCCGACACCCTGGCGGCAGGGGCATTGCGCGCCATCCAGCAGGCGGGGCTGCGCGTGCCCGAGGATATTGCGGTGGTGGGATTCGACGGCACCGAGCTGGCAGAAATGCTCTCGCTCACCACCATCGAGCAGCCATCGCGGGATATCGGGCGCAAGGCGGTCGATCTGCTGCTGAATAAAATCGACAACCCGGATGCGCCCACTGAAAGGGTGATGATGGACTGGCGCTTTATTTCCCGCGCCAGCGCCTGATTATTTCCCCAGCACGCCTGCCAGAGAGCGAATATCGTTCCCGGTGGGCGACTGGTGAATACGCAGGCCAAACGCCTCTGTCACCGCAAATATATGGTCGAAGATATCGGCCTGAATTGCCTCATATTCCGCCCAGACCACGGTATTGGTAAACGCATATATTTCGATGGGCAGACCGTTGGCGTCCGGCGCCAGCTGGCGCACCATCAGGGTCATATCCTGGCGAATGCGCGGATGGTTACGCAGATACTCATTTAAATAGGCGCGGAAGGTGCCGATATTGGTCATCTTACGCAGGTTCAGCACCGAATCTCCCTCCCCGTTTTGCTGGTTCCACAGGGTTATCTCCTCGTGGCGCGCCGCCATATAGGGCTTCAGTAGTTTGGCCTGAATAAGCTGCTGCTGCTCCTCTTCATTCAGAAAATGGATACTGGTGGTATCAATATTCAGGCTGCGCTTGATCCGCCGCCCGCCGGAGGCTGACATGCCGCTCCAGTTAATAAAGGCGTCGGAGACCAGCGCCCAGGTGGGAATAGTGGTGATGGTATTATCAAAGTTGCGTACCTTCACCGTAGTGAGGCCGATATCCGTTACCGTACCGTTGGCGCCATATTTCGGCATCTCCAGCCAGTCGCCGAGCTTCAGCATGTCGTTTGCCGAGAGCTGGATCCCCGCCACCAGCCCCAGAATGGGGTCTTTAAACACCAGCATCAGCACCGCGGCCATGGCGCCGAGGCCGCTAATCAGAATAGCGGGGGACTGGCCAATCAGCAGGGAGATAATCAGGATGCCCACCAGGATGGCGCTCACCAGCTTAACGCCCTGGAAGATCCCCTTCAGCGGCAGTTGCGAGGCGGTGGCGAGCTTCTGCGACAGGTTGAAAATCACATCCAGCAGCGAGAAGAAAGAGAGCAGGGCGTAGACCATCACCCACAGCCTGGCGCAGGTAGAGAGCATCTGCGCAGCGTCGCTGCCCCGGTGTAACCATAATACCGCCTGAACGTTGACGATAATTCCCTGCAGAGTAAAGGCCAGGCGGTGAAATAATTTATTCTCGGTGATGATTTGCAGCCATAAATGGCTGCTGGCCCGGGCCCGTTTTTCAAACAGGCGCAGCACCAGCTTGTGCAAAATAAGATGAATAATAAGGGCTGTGAGAAAAATAATGCCAAAAATAATTACCAGCGAGGTGGTGTGATTAATTTCAATGCCTAACTCTTCTACCTGAGCAATAAATTCCTGCATAACGTCTCCTGTATTGATGCGGCCTCATAATGACGGCTGCCCCGGCAATATGCAAACCAGGAGGTTATGCAGGCGGCGCTTATTTCACGGCGGCGCAGGGAGCGACAACGCTCGCGCTTAAGCGGTGGCGGTGACACAGGGTGGCGGCGGCCAGCACCACCATCATCAGGGTTTCCACGCCTAAGAAGAGGTTAATGGCCCGGGCATAATCGCCGCCGTGCGCATGCAGGGCGTGCAGCAAAATGGCGCCAAAAATCGCCGGTCCCAGCCCCAGGGCCGCCTGCTGTAGGGTGCTGAGAATGGCGCTCGCCGCTCCGGCATCGTCCGGCTGAATATCCCGCATCCCGATGCGGTAGAAGCTATTCACAATCAGCGCCTGCCCGTAGCCCACCAGCCCGGTGGCCGGCGCCAGCGTCAGGGCGGTGTTGTTTAGCCCCCAGAGGCGGAAGGTGACGATCAGCGCCAGCAGGCCGGCGATCTGGATCCCAAGACCGGTAAGCAGAATGGTGCTGGTGTTGTAGCGGGCAATGAGCTTAGGCGCAAACCAGGCCGAGACGAAATAGGTGACGCCGAGGGCGATAAAGCTGTTGCCCGACTGCCAGGGGGCCATCCCCAGCCCGGTCTGCATGGTCAGCGCCATGCAGAACATAAACCCGGACCAGACGCTGAAAAAGAGCAGCGCAATCAGCACGCCAAAGCGGATGCTGTGAAGCCTCATCAGGCGCGGCGGGATCAGCGGGTGGGCGTTGTTGCGCTCTTTTTTCCGCGCGCTGGCCGCCATCAATAATGCCAGCGGAATCACGGCGACGAGCATCGCCTTCAGCGGCCAGGACCAGTGCCACTGCGGGCCAAGCGCCATCGGGAACAGCAGGCAGCAGAGAATAGCGGCAAGCAGCGCGGTGCCCGTCCAGTCGATGCGCGAGGGGGTATCCCGCCGCGTTTCCGGCACAAAGCGGCGGCTCAGCGCCAGCACCAGCAGGCAGATGGGGACGTTGATAAAGAAGGCGTTGCGCCAGCCCAGCCCGGCGATATCTGCCGACACCAGCCAGCCGCCTCCCATCTGTCCGACGATAAAGGCGATGCCGCCGATGCCGCCAAACAGGCTGATGGCCTTCGCGTGGGCGCTGCCCTTCAGCGTGACGTGTAGGGTGGCGAGGATCTGCGGCACGATCAGCGCCGCTCCGGCCCCCTGCACCACGCGGGCGGCAAGCAGTTGCGCTACGCTGCCCGCCATGCCGCACAGCAGCGAGGCAAGGCCAAATATCGCGACTCCAGCCATAAACAGCCGCCGGCGGCCGAGGTTATCCCCCAGCTTGCTGCCGAGCGCCAGGCAGACGGCGAAGGCCACGCCGTAGAGCGCGACAATCAGCTCCAGTTCGGTGGCGCTGGCCTGTAAAGAGTGGGTGATAGAGTCCAGCGCCACGTTGGTGATGGAGGTATCGATCAGCGGCAGCATCTGGCCGGTGAGCAGTAAGACGAGGCCGGTGCGCCCCGGTGAAACGACGGACGAATTCATGGTAACTCCATTGCGTCAGAGAGCTGAGGGACGTAGCATCAACCATCTGATAAACGGGTACCAGTTCTTGCTTATACTGGTACTGGCACTACCATGCAGGGGGCCCTATGGCGCTGATGTCTGAACCCGTCACCTCACTTCAGGATGACACCCGAAAACAGCTGGGGGCGTTTTTACGCACCCGACGCGAAAGCCTGGATCCCCAGCGCCTGGGGCTGCCGCGCAGCGGTCGTCGCCGCACGCCGGGCCTGCGCCGGGAAGAGGTGGCCCTGCTGGCGGACGTGGGGGTGACCTGGTACACCTGGCTGGAGCAGGGGAGGGATGTCAATCCCTCGAGCCAGGTAATGGCGGCGGTGGCGAAGGCGCTGCAATGCACCCCCACCGAAACCCGCCACCTCTTTGTGCTGGCGGGCCTGCCGCCGGGCGAAGCGCCGCAGCTGGTACCCTGCGAGGGGATCAGCGAAGGCACCCGGCGGCTGCTTGATACCCTGATGCCGAAACCCGCAAGCATCCAGAAACCTAACTTCGATATCGTGGCCTGGAACGACAGCTTCGGCCATCTGATGGGCGTCGATTTCAATGCTATCCCGCCTGAAGATCGCAACTGCATCTATCTCTATCTCACCCATCCGGCGTGGCGTGAACGGCTGGGCAAGCGCGGCGACGTGCTGGCGATTTTCGTCTCCTATTTCCGCGCGGCGATGGCCGAGCACCGGGGCGATCCGCAGTGGGAGGCGAAGCTGGCGCGCTTTTTTGCGGTATCGGAAGAGTTTAAAACCCTCTGGCATCAGCGCTACGAGGTACGCGGCGTGGAGAATCAGCTAAAGCTCTTTACCCATCCGCAGCTGGGGGATTTTCATCTCCAGCAGATGTACTGGTACTCGGCACCGCGCAACGGTTCGCGTTTGCTGGTCTATCTGCCGGTGGATGAGCAGGGCGAGCAGGCCCTGGCATGGCTGGCGCAACAGGCTGCTATAGCCGGTTAATTTACCTTTCAGGGAGAGAACATGAACGTCACCCGTAAACAGGAGCGCCAGCTGCGCCGGGCCCTCGCCGAGTGGGAGCAGGAGGGGGCGCTGAGCGCCAGCGAGCATCAGCGGCTGGCGGCCACCTTAACGCGCGTCGCCCTCGACTGGCAGCGCCTGAGCCGCTACGCCATCTGGACCGCGCTCGCCTGCGCCATTATCGCCATCGGCAGCCTCTTTGCCGACAGCGGGCTGATGGCCTGGCTCGCCGACCTTTTTGTGTTCTCGTCCGTGGCCCGCATCGGGCTGCCCGCCGCGCTGGCGGTGGGGTTTTACCTGTGGGGTTTTGGCCGCCAGCGGCGGGAAACCCGCTGGCACTACAGCACCGAAGGGCTGCTGTTCCTTGGCGTGCTCTTTACGGCCATAGCCCTGTGGCAGCTGGGCGAGCGGCTGGATACCGGCAGCGGGCACATTGCGCCGCTATTTCTGGCGGGCTGCGCGGTATACGGGCTGGTGGGATTCCTCGGCCGTTCCGGGCTGGTGTGGCTCTTCTTCTTGCTCTCGCTCGGTAACTGGTTTGGCGCCGAGACGGGCTATATCTCCGGGTGGGGCGCTTACTGGCTGGGCATGAACTATCCGGTGCGCTTTATCTTTTTCGCCGCGGTGCTGCTGACGCTGTGCTGGTGGCTGAAGGGGATGCTGATTAAGCGCCATCTCTACGTCACCAGCAAGGCGACGGGGCTAAGCTACCTGTTTATCGCCCTATGGATCATGTCGATTTTCGGCAATTACGATATAGACAACTGGTACGGCGTGACCCGTGCGGCGCTGCTGCCCTGGGCGCTGCTGTTTGCCGTGGCGGCGGTAGTCTGCATCTACATCAGCCTGAAGACCGACGACGGCATGCTGCGCGGTTTTGGCCTGACCTTTCTGGCGATCAACCTCTATACCCGCTATTTCGAATACTTCTGGGACGGCATGCATAAGGTGCTGTTCTTCCTGATCCTGGCGGTGTCGCTGGCGGCTCTGGGGCGGTATGCGGAGAAGATCTGGCACGCGACGGGGTCCGCAAAATAAGTTTTTTGCGAGAGGCTTTCCGGGAATCATCGATGGTTGTGTTTTCTTGGCGTTATCGCGTTAGCTTGCTACGTAAAAGGAATAACCCACTGAATTGCCTCATTTCGATTGGGAATAAAGTGGCTTATAATTACGCAATGAGAAACGAACCCATGCCGCCATTAATGATTGATTCCGCTGACTTCAGTCAGAAGCTAGGGCTTATCCCGCGAAATATAGAGCATACCGAAGCCTTTCTGGCGCGCGGGGCTTCAGATTTTCAGCTGCCAGGATTTGTGTTACCCGTGGGATATCGCCTCCTGAAATCGCTTAAGAGGGATGAATACCGGATCGTAACCACTGACGAGGGGCAGCCCTACACGGCCTACGCGGTTAAACTGAAATTTCATAACGAGATAACTTTCCCCCATGGTGCGGCCACTCAGGTAATGGTCTGGCGAACGCCGCGCACAGTTCATCAGCCGGTAGTGAGCGGTTTTCCGCAGCTTTTTTTCCAGTGGCTGTTAAGCGAGTACGATATTGTCGTTTCAGATAGCGAGCAAACCGGTGATGGCCAGCGTTTCTGGCTGCGCATGATCGACTGGGCATTTACCATGCACTATCAGATTAGCGTGGCGGACGGTACCGTAGGTGAAAAATGGAAATTAACGCCGGTGGGATCGTATAACGAGCTGGAAAAGCGCTGGATCGCATTTGCCTGGGGCGACGATCGTGACGTCCATCCGCATCGCAGATTAGTCATCAGCAAACCCATTCTGTAACGGGCCGCGGTAGCGGCCCATTAGCACTTAGCACTCGGTAATAATAGTGCTTAACGGCAGGCGGGATTTTGGCAGCGCGGCGTTGAAATCCTCCACGCTGTGGTGGCCAACCGGCACCACCACCAGGCTGGTGAAGCCTTTCTCTTTCAGGCCGAACTCTTCGTCCAGCACCGCGGCATCAAAGCCTTCGATCGGCACCGCATCCAGGCCCATGGCGGCCACGCCCAGCAGGAAGTTACCCACGTTCAGGTAAACCTGTTTCGCCATCCACTGGTGATCGTCTTTCAGATCGACACGGTGCAGGTCGGCAAAGAAGGTGCGGCCTTTATGGTTGGCGGCTTTGGCTTCTGGCGTGGCGAAGCGGCCATCGGCCTCTTCCTGATCCACCACGCGCTCCAGCCAGGCATCATCCATGGCGGTTTTGGCGCAGAACACCACCACGTGGGAGGCGTCCAGCATCTTACGTTCGTTGAAAACAAAGCCGCCGGCGGCGGATTTTGCCACGCGCGCTTTGCCCGCGTCGGTGCTGGCCACGATAAAGTGCCACGGCTGCGAGTTGGTGCTGGATGGGCTGTATTGCAGCAGGGTTTTCACCTGCTCTGCTTCCTCAGCGGTCAGTTTTTTGCTTGGGTCAAAGGCCTTAGTAGAGTAGCGTTTTAAGGCAACAGAAATAATATCCATAACAACTCCTGGTAAATGAAATACGCCCTCAGCGAGGCGCAAAGGAGAGCAGATTACAGCGGGAAGTGAAAAAAGAGTAGTACGTTAAATGCGTTTAAACTGTTCGTGTAAGATGAACAATCAGCTGGGGCGGAGCCGCTTTTGAGCACGCTTCGGTAACTTATCGACGACCCGATCCCAGGAGGCCTGAATCAGGTCTGCCAGCAGGTCGGGGGAAATATCATCTCCGGCGTACACCGAGATCCAGTGTTTTTTATTCAGGTGGTAGCCCGGCTCGATGCTGGGGTAGATGGCCTGGTTCAGCAGCGAGATTTCCGGATCGCACTTCAGGCTGACGTGCGGGCGACCGCGCGCCACGCCCATCAGCATAAAAATCTTCCCTTCCACCTTAAAGACGTCGTACTCCGGGCCAAAGGGCCAGCAGTGCTCGGTGAAGGGCTGCTCCAGCGCGATACGCTTCGCGCACTCCTGCAGGGCTTTACTGTCCATCTCGCTCCTCGTCGGCCAGCCCGCGCCACATGGCTTCAAAGCCCAGCGATTTGACCTCCATGGCGCGGGAGGGATCCCGGGTGGCAAACTCCATAGTAGTCTCCGCGAGCGACAGGAAAATGGCATCGCCGAAGGTGCGGAATTCGTCAGACATAAACACCGGGCGGATGGAGCGGCGGCAGAGCTCGTGCAGCTCCGGGAACATATCTTTTACCGCCTGCTCGGTTTCAGCGTTGATCTTTTCACTGACCCCAAGCTGACGAATAGCGGCATGGGCAACGGGGTTGCGGATCCCCCAGTCTACATAGCTGTTCCAGATATTACGGGTATGCTCTTTCGGCCGGGTAATAGTGCGATCCAGATTGGCCAGCATCGTCTGGCACAGATCCTGCTTCAGGTGCAGATAGAGGGCGTTCAGCAGGTCGTCTTTGGTGGCAAAGTAGCGAAACAGGGTGCCTTCGGCAACGCCGGCGTTACGGGCGATTAAGGCCGTGGATGCCGCAATCCCCGACTGCGCAAATGCAGCCGTTGCCGCCTCCAGTAACGCCAGTTTCTTATCTTCACTCTTCGGACGTGCCACCCAACTTCCCCCTCGCCAAATGTAAAAAAACGTATTGAATCACGCGTTTCATACGGCTGCAACGCGGAATGTCAAAGATCGAAAACGTCTTGACGATATATTCATCGTATCTATAATGAGTGCTTACTCACTCATAATCAAGTTTTGCCCGCGCAAACCAGCGGATGGGGCGCGAAATCGGGTTGGGATATGAAAAAGCCTCTCATTGTCAGCGTGGTGGTAGTCATGATTATTGCGTCAGCGGCGAGTTTGCCCTTTGTACTAAACGCCGGTTTCGGACAAGCCCCACAGGGCGAGCAGCTCAGCGCGGTTGAGGCTTCACCGCACTATCGCGAGGGGCAGTTTCACAACGCCCTGCCGACCCCGGGCTATACCGGCAGCAAAAGCACCCTGCGGGCATGGTGGGATTTCCTGACGGTGAAAACCGACAACGCGCGCCCGGCCGCGCCGCTGCCGGTGGTGAAAACCGATCTGGCCCGCCTGCCGCCGGAGCAGGAGACGCTGGTCTGGCTGGGGCACTCCTCCTGGTATCTGCAGCTGGCGGGAAAACGCATTCTGATCGACCCGGTGTTCAGCAACTACGCGGCGCCGTTCTCCTTCCTCAATAAAGCCTTTGACGGCGATTACCCGTGGAAGGCGGAGGCGATGCCGGAGATCGATCTGCTGATTATCTCCCACGATCACTACGACCATCTGGATTACGCCACCATTAAGGCGCTGATGCCGAAGGTAAAACGCGTGGTGACGCCGCTGGGGGTAGGTTCCCATCTGCGCTACTGGGGCATGAAGCCGGAGATTATTGAGGAGCGCGACTGGAACCAGTCGGTGCGCATCAGCGACGCGCTGACCGTACACCTGCTGCCCGCGCGCCACTTTTCCGGGCGCGGCCTGAAGCGCAACCAGACCCTGTGGGGCAGCTTTATGTTTGTCACCCCAGAGCGCAAGGTCTACTACAGCGGTGACTCGGGCTATGGCCCGCACTTTCGCGCCATCGGCGAGCAGTTTGGCGAGGTGGACCTGGCGATCATGGAGAACGGCCAGTATGACCAGGACTGGAAATACATTCACATGCAGCCAGCTGAAACCGCACAGGCCGCGGCGGATCTCAACGCCAGAGCGGTGGTGCCGGGGCATAACGGACGCTTTGTTCTGGCAAAACATAGCTGGAACGACCCGCTGATCCAGCTGGCGCGCGCCAGTCAGGATAAAAATTACCGGCTGTTAACGCCCGAGCTGGGCGAGCCGGTGCAGGTAAACAACGCCACGCAGCAATTTCGTGAGTGGTGGGATTAATGGTAACTCGAGGAGAAGAGGGGGAGAGCAGCATGACTATTTCCGCTCAGGTAATCGACACTATCGTCGAGTGGATCGACGACAATCTTCATCAGCCATTGCGCATTGACGAGATAGCGCGCCATGCGGGTTATTCCAAATGGCATTTACAGCGGCTATTTATGCAGTACAAGGGCGAAAGCCTGGGACGTTATATTCGTGAGCGCAAGCTGCGGCTGGCGGCGAAGGATCTGCGCGAGTCGGATGAGAAGGTGTATGACATTTGCCTGCGCTATGGTTTTGATTCCCAGCAGACCTTTACCCGGGTCTTTACCCGCACCTTTAACCAGCCGCCGGGCGCCTACCGCAAAGAGAACCACACCCAGGCGCACTAAGGCGCGTCACCCTCCGGGCAGAGGGTGACGGACTGCTGATTAAAAACGGTACTGCGCGCCGATGGTCACAACGTAGTTCTCGTTTTCGATCCCTGCGGCATCGCCGCGCACGTACATGGGCGGCACATCCATCAGGTTATCCCGGATCTCCGTACCGCCTTTCCCTTCTTTATAGTGGGTCCAGCTAAACTCAGCGAGCAGCTTAACGGACGGCGTCAGGTAGTAACCAACGTCTATCATGGCCGCGTAGTAGTCGGCGTTATTCGCCTTGTCGCGGAAGGTCATCTGACGCTCGTAGTGTTCGTCATTATCCCGGGAGCGCACCCAGGGGCTGTATCTGAGCTGGCCATTCACCTCAAAATTCTGATAGCGATACATGCCCACCAGGCCCGCATAGGGCACGCTAAAACGCTGCTTATAAGAGATGCCGCGCTCATTGCGTGGCGATTCGCCGGTAATTTCCCCGTTGTTATAGCTGTAAGTACCGCCGCTGGAAGACCAGCTAAAGCGGGTTTGCTGATAGCCGAACATGGCGCCGAAGCGATAGTTTTCCTCGTTCAACAGCCAGCCCTTCGCGTTAAGGTCATATTCATTGGCATGTCTGAGGCGGGTCGCCGGATGGGTTGACCAGTGCGTCGGGCTCTTCTGAGCGGGATCCGACCAGTCGTAGTCATTCATGTCTGCTCCGCTGGCGTCCAGGGTCGTCCAGCCGCGCGCGGTGAGAGTAAGACGGGACATCATATCCCAGGAGAGCTCCCCTTTAACGATCGGCGAACTCTTTAAATCCCAGTCCAGCTGGCTGCCCTTACGCCCCGTGGAGACATCATAAACCCGTTCGTGGGATTCACCGCCGAGGATCCCCGTCGACAGGGCAGCGGAGAAGCTCTCCGGCGCAAAATTCACCATTGAGGCCTGGGTGCCGGCCCACGGCAACCCGGCAGATAAGAGTACAAGCAGTGGCAATCCTTTGTTACGCATCATGACATCCTTTTTCTGATATTGATTATTAAGCTCAACTGTGCTCTGCGGTCACAGAAGCGAATAACATTATCATTTACGGGTTTTGTTGCGATGCGCCGCCAGGAAAATAGGAGTTTGTTTAACTTACTCGGGTGGTTGATTATAAATAACTAAAAAACATTGGTTTTAATGATGTATTGCCCGCTGATAAGGGGCGTACTATCGCCGCTTAGGTGAATGATATTGCAAATAATTAGCATTTGCATTAGCGTTATTGCCAAATTTTTTGATGGATAGAATGCCAATGAAAATGGCCTGGAGTGGATTGCTGATTGGGCTAAGCGCGCAGCCGGCAATGGCGATAACCTGTGAACACCCGGCGCAACAGGGAGAGCAGCAGGGCAAGTTCGACGCCAGCGGCGAAGTCTGTTTTATGCTGCCGGTGCTGGGGGAGAACGTCGTCTCCGCTACCCTGACCGGGGTGACCGATGCCGCCCTGCTGGACGGGCAAAACCGGCCGATCCGCAGCCTGATAACCAACGGGCCGCAGGATGGCGAGCACTCACTCTTATTTGCCCTTCCGCTTAAACAACCCTCTTCGCTGGTGCTGCACGGGCAGGAAGGAGTGAAGTGGCGTTTCGCATGGCAGATGCGAGAGACCGTACCGCTGGCGCGCGCGCAGGTTGTTGCCTCGGAAAGCCCGACGCTGCAGGCGCTCGCCCGCACCCTGGCGGCCGGGGGCACCACCGGGGCGTTCTGGCAGCGGGTAGCGCGGGAGGGTACGCCGCTGGTGGAGCCGGTAGATAGCGACCACAAGCGCGTCACCTTTTTATGGCGCGGCGCGCGGCAAAACGTCTTTATTTTTGGCTCGCCGGCGGGGGAGCACGATCCGCTTTTTCGGCTGGGCCGCTCCGACGTCTGGTTTCGCAGCTACGTGGTACCCGCAGATACCCTGATGCAGTACAAGCTGGCCCCCGATGTGCCCCGGCTACAGGGCAGCCCGCGGGAGCAGCGCCGGGCGATCCTGGTCAGCGCCCAGGCCGATCCGCTCAATCCTGCTACGGCCGGCGATGGCAAACAGGATCGCTGGAACCGCTTCTCGCTTCTCGATCTTAGCCCGGCGAGATATTGCCAGGCACAGGCCGCCGAAAAACCCATTACCCAGGGCTCGCTCACCCGCCATACCTTCACCAGCAGGCAGCTCGGCAATAGCCGGGAGGTGATGATCTACCGCCCGCGCGGAGATCAGCCCGCCCGCTGGACGCTGATCCTGTTCGACGGACAGGTTTACCAGCGCGATTACCATCTGGCTAACATCATGGATAGCCTCATCGCCCGCCATCTTCTGCCGCCAGTTAACCTGGTATTAATCGACAGCCTCGATCACCCCCGGCGCAGTAAAGAGCTGCCGCCTAACCCGCGCTTCGCCAACGCCATGGCACACGAGCTGCTGCCGTGGCTGCGCGGGCAGGGTATCGCTCTGCAGCGGCAAAAAACGGTGCTGGCGGGCTCCAGCTACGGCGGCATCGCGGCCTCCTGGGTGGCGCTGCGCTATCCGCGCCTGTTTGGCAACGTGCTGAGCCTCTCCGGCTCTTACTGGTGGGCGCCGGAAGGTGAGGAGGCCAGCTGGCTAACGCGGCAGTATCAGCAGTCGCCGCGCTACCCGATCCGCTTCTGGCTGCAGGCCGGCAAATTTGAAACCGGCGGGCCGGACGGCGGGATCTACCGCAATACGCGCGAATTTGAACAGGTACTGAAAGAGAAAGGCTATCGGGTGAGTTTCCATCCGTGGTCCAGCGGCCATGACTACGTCGCCTGGTGCGAAGCGCTGGTCCACGGTATGCGCGACTTTACCGGCCTACGCCGCCCGTGAGAACCAGCGGCGCCAGATAAAACGCAGGACAAAAAATTCAACGGCGCCCAGCAGTAAGAACCAGAGGCAGAACAGAATGGTGTAAAGCTGATTCAGATCGACCATATGGAAGGTGGTCATCAGCTTTTGCGCCAGCAACAGCCCCAGGGAGGGGGCGGGCAGCAGCAGCACGGAGAGAAAGGCCATCAGCAAAATGCCGCCTGCCGTTAACAGGGATTCTAACGGGTGTCTCATCTTTATGTTAATCGTCAGTTAAAAATAGCATTGTCCGGGATATGGCAACGTAAAGCAATATTAACCTCCGGCCACCGTGGCGGATAAATAATCCGCCGCTAATGGCTTTTATTTCTCTTATTTTCCGTCCGAAATTAAATAAATCACTTTCTGTGTAAATTAATGTCATCCTCCCGCAAATACTCTTACAAAGTGATAGGTGCTATAGCCAATTAACGTGGCGATAACAATGGCAGCGACGATATATAACGCCAGGCGGTGACCGCGATAAATACCAAACATGGATCCCCCTTGTTTAATGTCGGTTTAGAAATATTTTGTAAGAATCACCTTATCAAATAAATGATAAGACGTCCTGAGAAATTTCGCAGTAAATATATTGCGCTAAATCAATTTCTACATTGTCTTTTCATTTATCGCAATTTTCTATTTATAGGCCAGAAAGGATCACCGGCTGCCATTCACATAATTAAGGAGCGAAACGATGACCAATATGCCGAAAACGCAGAACCTGCCGCCAACCCCGCCGAAAGCGGTAGAGCAGGCCTGGCAGCAGACCGTTGAGCAGACGCTGGAGCAGCAGCAGACCACTGCCAGCGGCCTGGACCAGGCTGAGGCGATTATACGTCTGAATAAATATGGCCCGAATGCCCTGCCGGAAAAAAAAGCCCGACCGGCCTGGCTGCGTTTTCTGGCCCATTTTAATGATGTTTTAATTTATGTGCTTCTGGCGGCGGCAGTATTAACTGCCGTGATGGGGCACTGGGTCGATACGCTGGTTATTCTCGGCGTGGCGGTCATTAACGCCTTAATTGGCCATATTCAGGAAAGCAACGCCGAAAAATCCCTGCAAAGTATTCGGAATATGCTCTCGAGTGACGCGCGCGTTATTCGTAACGGCGTGCACGAAACTATTCAAACCACCGAAATAGTTCCGGGGGATATTATTGTATTGCGCGCTGGCGATCGCGTCCCGGCAGATATGCGCGTTATTGAAGCGCATAATTTACGCGTGGAAGAGGCTATTCTTACCGGCGAATCAACGGTGGTGGATAAACATACCGATCCGCTGAGCGGCGATCTGTCGCTGGGCGACCGCACCAACCTGCTCTTCTCCGGGACCACCGTCAGCGCCGGCGGCGGTGTAGGGGTGGTTATTGCCACCGGTCAGGATACCGAGCTCGGCCGCATCAACCAGATGATGGCCGGCATCGAGAAGCACCGCACCCCGCTGCTGGTGCAGATGGACAAGCTCGGCAAGGCGATCTTCGCCATTATTCTGGCGATGATGGCGGCGCTCTTTGTCTTCAGCATGCTGCTGCGCGACATCCCGCTCGGCGAGCTACTGCTCTCCCTGATTAGCCTGGCGGTGGCGGCGGTGCCGGAGGGTTTACCGGCCATCATCTCTATTATTCTCTCTCTCGGCGTGCAGGCGATGGCGCGCAAGCGGGCAATTATCCGCAAACTGCCCACCGTTGAGACCCTGGGGGCGATGACCGTGGTCTGCTCGGATAAAACCGGCACTCTGACCATGAACGAAATGACGGTGAAAGCCATTATCACCGCTGACAGCTGCTACACCGTAGACGGCAACAGCTACGAGCCGGTGGGCAACATCTGCCTGGAAGGGAGCGACGAGCCGGTGAAGGTTCTGCCGGGTTCGGTGCTGGAGCAGTACCTGCGCACCATCGATCTCTGCAACGACAGCCAGCTTGTCCAGGACGAGCGCGGCCTGTGGGGCATTACCGGTGGCCCAACCGAAGGGGCGCTGAAGGTGCTGGCCGCCAAAGCGAAGCTGGCGCCGGTCGAGACCGCCCTGGTTAGCAAAATCCCGTTCGACTCTCAGTACAAGTACATGAGTACCCATCACCGCATTGGTAACCAGTCGCAGATCCTGGTCACCGGCGCGCCGGATGTCATTTTTACCCTCTGCGCCGAGCAGCAGAGCCGCTACGGGGCAGAAGCCTTTAACCGCGCCTACTGGGAAGCGGAGATAGAGCGCTTTGCCCGCCAGGGGCTGCGGATGGTGGCTGCGGCCTTTAAGCCTGCCGCTGCAGATACCACCACCCTGACGCACGACGATCTGGGCAGCGGCCTGATCTTCCTCGGTATTGCCGGGATGATGGATCCGCCGCGTCCGGAAGCTATCGAGGCCATCCACGCCTGCCAGCAGGCCGGGATCCGCGTGAAGATGATCACCGGCGATCACCCACAAACCGCCATGAGCATCGGGCAGATGCTGGGGATCAGCAACAGCACCCAGGCGATCACCGGCTACCAGCTGGAGCTGATGGACGATGCCGAACTGGCCAGCGCTGCGGTGGAGTACGACATCTTTGCCCGCACCAGCCCGGAGCATAAGCTGCGCCTGGTGAAGGCCCTGCAGGAGAAGGGCGAGATCGTCGGCATGACCGGCGACGGGGTGAACGATGCGCCGGCGCTGCGTCAGGCGGACGTGGGTATCGCCATGGGCATCAAAGGCACCGAGGTGACCAAAGAGGCGGCCGACATGGTACTGACGGATGACAACTTTGCCACCATCGCCAGCTCGGTGAAGGAGGGGCGCCGCGTCTACGACAACCTGAAGAAGACCATTCTGTTTATCATGCCCACCAACCTGGCGCAGGGGCTGCTGATTATCATCGCCCTGCTGGCGGGTAACGTGATCCCGCTGACGCCGGTGCTGATTTTGTGGATGAACATGGCTACCTCCGCCACGCTCTCCTTTGGCCTGGCCTTTGAAGCCGCCGAGCGCAACATCATGAAGCGCCCGCCGCGCCAGACGGCACAGCACGTGATGGACGCCTTCGCCGTCTGGCGCGTGGCCTTTGTCGGCACCATGATTGCCGTCGCCGCCTTCGCGCTGGAAGCCTGGCTGGCTCCGCGCGGCCACAGCGCCGAGTTTATCCGCACCGTGCTGCTGCAGATGCTGGTCTGCGCCCAGTGGGTCTACATGATCAACTGCCGCAACAGCGAGGGCTTCTCCCTCAACCGCGGTCTGCTGGCGAACAAAGGCATCTGGCTGGTGACTGGCGTACTGCTTCTGCTGCAGCTGGCCATCATCTACCTGCCGTTTATGCAGATGCTGTTCGGTACCGAAGCGCTGCCGCTGCGCTACTGGGGCGTGACCCTGGCGGTGGCGGGAGTGATGTTCTTCATCGTCGAAATCGAGAAGCGCCTGACCCGCAGGTTCCGTAAAGCAACATAACGTTCTGCCCCCCGGCGTAAAGCCGGGGGGACTCACCAAGAGGCACTTCCCATGAAACAGGCCCTCCTGCGCGCCGCACTGGCCAGCGCACTCCTCGTCTGCACCCTGAAACCCGCCCTTGCCGCCGCGATCCCCGTACGCATCGCCACCGTGGAGCAAACCGCACATGCCGGCGAACGTCAGATCCCCGGCCGTATCGAAGCCATCCACAGCGTTGAGCTGCGCGCCCGCACGGAAGGGAGCATCACCCGCATTCACTTCCGCGACGGGCAGGAGGTGAAACAGGGGGCGCTGCTGTTTGAGCTGGACGATACCGAGCCGCGCGCCGCCGTGCGGCTGGCCGAAGCGGAGGTGAAAAGCGCCGAAGCGACGCTGCGTCAGGCGCAGCAGCAGCTGACCCGCTTTGAGAGCCTGGGGAGCAGCAACGCCATTAGCCGCCACGACGTGGATAACGCGCGGATGCAGCGCGACGTCGCCCGCGCCGCGCTGGAGCAGGCCAGAGCCCGACTCGAGGCCCGCAAGGTAACCCTAGCCTATACCCGCATTACCTCACCCATCGCGGGTCGTGTGGGGCACAGCCGCTTCCATGTGGGCAGCCTGGTCAACCCCGCCAGCGGCGTGCTGGTAGAGGTGGTACAGCTTGACCCGATCCGCGTCGCCTTTGCGCTGGAAGAGGGCGCTTTTGCCGCCAAGGCGGGGCAGCATGCGGATATCAGCGCCCTGAAGCAGGCCTGGCAGGCCCAGCTGGTGGATAACGACCAGCGCATAAGCGGTACCCTGACCTCGGTGGATAACCGTATCGATCCGCGCACCGCCAGCGTGATGCTGCGCGCCGAATTTGCCAATCCTCGCCATCAGCTGTTGCCCGGCGGGAGCGTCAACGTCTGGCTGCGCCCGCGCGGCGAGCAGAGCGTCTTAACCCTGCCTGCCGCCGCGGTGCAACAAAACGACGAGGGGTTTTATGCCTGGGTACTCAACGAAGAGGACAAGGTTGAGAAGCGCCCCCTGACCGTTGCCGGGCAGGTGGGGCAACGGTTTCAGATCGCATCCGGCGTGCGGCCGGGGGAGCGAGCCATTACCGACGGTGCCGGGCGCGTGCAGCCGGGCGTGGCCGTTCAGATCCTCAATTAAGGAGCCATCATGCTGACGTTTTTCATCAAACGCCCGCGCTTTGCGATGGTAATTGCGCTGACGATCCTGCTGCTGGGGGGCATTGCCCTGCGCATAATCCCCGTTGAGCAGTACCCGCAGATCGCCCCCCCGGTGGTGAACGTGTCGGCCAGCTGGCCGGGCGCCAGCGCGGCGGACGTGGCCGAGGCCATCGCCACCCCGCTGGAGACCCAGCTCAACGGCGTGGACCATATGCTCTATATGGAATCGACCAGCTCCGACGAGGGGGGCTACAGCCTGAACATCACCTTCGCCGCCGGCACGGATGCGGATCTCGCGGCCATCGACGTGCAAAACCGCGTTGCCCAGGCGGTGGCGCAGCTTCCTGCCGAGGCGCAGCAGAACGGCGTGCAGGTGCGCAAGCGCGCCACCAATCTGATGATGGGCGTCAGCCTTTACTCGCCCAACAACACCCACTCCCCGCTGTTTGTCAGCAACTACGCCAGCACCCAGGTGCGGGAAGCCCTGGCGCGCCTGCCGGGCGTCGGGCAGGTGCAGATGTTTGGCGCGCGGGACTACAGCATGCGCATCTGGCTGCGCCCGGATCGCATGAACGCCCTGAACGTCACCACCGATGATATCGCCCAGGCCCTGCGCGAGCAGAACGTCCAGGGGGCGGCGGGGCAGGTGGGGACGCCGCCGGTCTTCAACGGCCAGCAGCAGACGCTCACCATCAACGGGCTGGGGCGGCTCAACGAGGCCGACGCCTTTGCCGATCTTATTCTTCGCGTCGGCGAGATGGGCCAGCTGGTACGCCTGAAAGAGGTGGCAAATATTGAGCTGGGCTCGCGTAGCTACAGCTCCGGCGCGCAGCTGAACGGCCATGACTCAGCCTATCTCGGCATTTACCCCACGCCATCGGCCAATGCCCTGCGGGTAGCGGGGGCGGTGCGCGCCGAGCTGGAGCGCCTTGCGACCCGCTTCCCGGAGGATCTGCGCTGGGAGGTGAAGTTCGATACCACCGCCTTTGTCGCCGCCACCATCAAAGAGATCGGCCTCTCGCTGGCGCTGACGATGTTTGCCGTGGTGGTGGTGGTCTCCCTTTTCCTGCAGAGCTGGCGCGCGACGCTGATTGTCGCCCTGGCCATTCCGGTCTCTCTGGTCGGAACCTTTGCGGTGCTCTATGGGCTGGGCTACACCGCCAACACCCTGAGTTTGTTCGCCCTAATTCTGGCCCTCACCATGGTGGTGGATGACGCCATCGTGGTAGTGGAGAGCGTCGAATCCCTGATGGCGGAGGGGCAAAGCCGCACGGCGGCCACCGCGCTTGCCCTGCGCCAGATTGCCGGGCCGGTGATCGCCACCACCCTGGTGCTGCTGGCGGTGTTTGTGCCGGTAACCCTGCTGCCGGGCATCGTGGGGGAGCTGTACCGCCAGTTTGCGGTCACACTCTCTACCGCCGTTACCCTCTCAAGTCTGGTGGCGCTGACCCTGACTCCGGCGCTCTGCGCGCTGTTATTGCGCCCACGCCCCGCGCGCCCGAATGCCCTTTACCGAGCGTTTAACCACGGGCTGGAGGCCACGCGGCAGGGGTATGCCCGGATCATTACCCTGCTGAACCTCCGCCCCTGGCTGGCGCTGGTGGCAACCGCGGGGGCGGCGGCGGCGGTAGCTTTTAGCTTCAGCATGATGCCGAAGGGATTTTTGCCCCAGGAGGATCAGGGCTACTTCTTTGCCAGCGTACAACTGCCGGAGGCGGCCTCGCTGGAGCGCACCGAGGCGGTGATGGCCGCCGCGCGGGAGCTGATCGCCAGAAACCCGGCGGTAGAGGATGTGATTCAGGTCTCCGGGTTTAACATCCTCAGCGGCACCAGCGCCGCCAACGGCGGTTTTATCTCGGTGATGCTAAAGCCCTGGAGCGCGCGCCCGCCGCTGGAGGAGGTGATGGGGACGCTGCAAAGCCAGCTGCTGGCCATGCCGGAGGCCACCATCATGACCTTTGCGCCGCCAACCCTGCCGGGGCTGGGCAACGCCTCCGGTTTCGATCTGCGTATCCAGGCCCGGGCGGGGCAAAGCCCTGCGGAGCTGGAGCGAGTCACCCGCGCCATCCTCGCACAGGCCAACCAGCATCCCCAACTGAACCGGGTGTTTACCACCTGGAGCAGCAGCGTGCCGCAGTTGACCCTCAGCGTGGATCGCGAGCGCGCCGCGCGCCTTGATGTGCCGGTTTCACGCATCTTCTCCAGCCTGCAAACCGCCTTTGGCGGCACCCGCGCCGGGGATTTCAGCGTGAATAATCGCGTCTACCACGTGGTGATGCAAAACGAGATGCAGTGGCGCGAGCGGGCAGAGCAAATCAGCGAGCTGTTTGTGCGCAGCAACGGCGGCGAGCGGGTGCGCCTGAGCAATCTGGTCACCATTACCCCGACGGTCGGCGCCCCTTTCCTGCAGCAGTACAATCAGTTCCCGTCGGTCTCCGTCAGCGGCTCGGCCGCCGCGGGGGTGAGCAGCAGCACGGCAATGACGGCCATGGGACAGCTGCTGGCAGAGCATCTGCCCGCCGGCTACGACTACGCCTGGAGCGGCATGTCGTATCAGGAGCAGCAGACCGGCAATCAGGTGCTGTGGATCGTGCTGGCGGCGGTGGTAATGGCGTGGCTGTTCCTGGTGGCGCAGTACGAGAGCTGGACGCTGCCCGCAAGCGTCATGCTGTCGGTGCTGTTTGCCCTCGGCGGGGCGCTGTTGTGGCTCTGGCTTGCGGGCTACGCCAACGACCTGTACGTGCAGATTGGCCTGGTGCTACTCATCGCGCTGGCGGCAAAGAACGCGATACTTATCGTCGAATTTGCCCGGGCGCGGCGCGGTGAAGGGATGGCCATCGTCGAGGCCGCCAGGGAGGGGGCGGTCCGCCGTTTCCGGGCGGTAATGATGACCGCCGTCTCCTTTATTATCGGCGTACTGCCGATGATGCTGGCGACCGGCGCCGGGGCGCAGAGCCGGCGCATTATCGGCACCACGGTGTTCAGCGGCATGCTGGTGGCAACGCTTGTGGGGATCCTCTTTATTCCGGCGCTGTTTGTGCTCTTCCAGCGCCTGCGCGAGTGGGGGCACCGCCTTACGGAGAGGTAGCCCACAGCTCGCAGTGCTTCTGCACCAGCGAGATCAGCGACCCGCCGTCGGCAATAAAACCGCGCATCCGCTGGGCTTCACTCTGGCCCTGCTTTAACAGCAGGGCTATCTCCTGAATGGCGCTGCTGGCTCCGAGCTTATCGGCGGAGGGGGCTACGCGCTCCAGCAGCCAGGCGATATCCTCGGCGATGGTTTTCTGCTCGCCGGTGTGGACGTCGGTCAGGATCCCCGCAAGCCCGTAGCGGCAGGCCTGGAAGCGGTTAAATTTATAGAGCAGATAGTCGCGCTCCTGATGCTTAAAGGGACGCTCCGTCAGCAGCCAGTGCGACGTCGCCTGGATCAATCCGGCGATATTAATGGCGTGCGCCAGGGTTAACGGCGTGTCCATCACCCGCACCTCCACGGTGCCAAAGTGGGGGCTGGGGCGAATATCCCAGTGCAGATCTTTAATGCTGTCGATCATGCTGGTAGAACTCAGGCGGCGAAACAGCCCTTCGAACTCCTGCCAGTTGTTAACCCAGGGCATGTTGCCGTTATCCGGAAAGCCCGAAAAGATGTTAAGACGTGAGGAGGAAAACTGCGTGTCGGTGCCCTGCATATAGGGGGAGCTGGCAGCGAGGGCAATAAAATGAGGGACAAAGCGCGACAGGCCATGCAGCAGATAGATGGCGTCGTCGCCGTTTCGGCATCCTACATGCACATGCTGGCCAAACACCGTCGCCTGCAAAATGAGGTAGCCAAAGCGCTCCAGGGTAACGTTATAGCGCTCGTCGTCGCAGACCTGCTGGCGCTGCCACTTCTGGAACGGGTGGGTGCCGCCGCCGCAGATCTGCACGTGGTGCTCTCCCGCGGCCCGCAGGATAGCGCGCTGCATGGCGCCAAGCTGGGCCGCCGCCTGGTCGATGGTGTGACATACGCCGGTGGCGATTTCGAGCATACTTTCGGTGATGTCGTGTTTAACCTCTCCAGCGGTTATCTCGTTCTTGACGGCATCAATCAGCGCCGAGGAGTCCTGGCTCAGATCGTAACCCGGCGGATTGACCACCTGTAGTTCGAGTTCAATGCCGAGGGTAAAAGGGTCAGACACGCGATAGTCGGGTAAAGGCATAGGATGCTCCATTGTCCTGTAATTTGTTGAGTATAGACAACGGGAAGGGGGCTAACCGACAGAGGGGGACGGCTAATTGCCTATTAACGGCCCGGCCTGCTGCGGCACATCCCAAACCCCATAGCCTCAATCTTCATTGTGCTTTACACTGCGCCCTGCAAAAATTGAGTTAACGTATGAACGATCAACAGGCGGTACGGCGATGAACGGAACAATCACAACGTGGTTTAAAGATAAAGGTTTTGGATTTATCAAAGATGAGAACGGTGACAATCGCTATTTTCATGTGATTAAGGTCGCCAACCCTGATCTGATTAAGAAAGATGCGGCGGTGACCTTCGAACCGACAACCAATAATAAGGGGCTCTCCGCCTATGCGGTGAAAGTGGTGCCGCCCAGCAATTCAATCTATATTGCCGGCGAGCGCTTTAAGCTTGCGTCGATCAAATCGTATCTGGTCTACAGCGAGGAGGAGCCCGCCGATGCCGGTATCGATAAACAAAACGCGGTGCTGTCGGTGGGCATCCTGATGAGCAATATCAGACCCAAATCTGCCGCCAAACCGGGTGAGATGCGCACGGTAAAAAAACTGGCGATCACCACCTTCCAGGGCACCACCTCGATCTTCTCAGAAGATGAGATTGATATTGAGGCCACGGTTAAACTGCTCAAGTCTAAATAACCCGCGCGTGTATGATGCTGAAATTCTGCACCACAGGCAGAATTTCGGCATCTCTCCTCTCTTAGTGCGCCGCGACGGCCGGCTCCTTCATAAAATCGGCCAGCAGCCAGACCATATCATGCAGTAAATTCGTTAATCCTTTGGTCACGGCAGTAGGGCAGGTATTGCCCTGAACCGCCCGGGTCAGCTCCAGCGCGTAATTCACCATGGTAAGCGGATCCTGCCAGCAGGCCGGTACGCACGAGTCGCTCTTCTCCCCTTCGATCAGCCGGGTGACCACCTGGGGGGAGAGAGTGGTGTCACATCGCGCGCCAAGCTGGGTCAGCCCCTGCAGCAAACGGCCGCACAGGGCATCAACCAGCTCAGCATCCTCGGTATCAACCAGCGCGCAGACGTACGCGGCGCAGGCATTCGCCAGCTCAACGCGATCGGCTGCGGGGGAGAGCGGCTCGGCGATAAGCTGATAAACGAGACGTGTTTCTGAATCTGAGTGAAACGGAGTGGCAATCGTTGTCATGTGATATTCCTTGTAGTGAGTCTTTCCTGTCCGGCACCTGCGTTCCTGCTTCACTGAGGGTAGCGCGGACGTAAGCAGGAGTGCCGTACACAATAAACGGCCAGCCTTATGGCTGCGCACCGGCCCTGGCGCAGACGCGCTACCACACCAAAAATTGTCTGGTGAAACAGAGTTCAAGGGCCCGGTTGTTCGCACTTTACGACGCTAAAAAGGCAAAAAATAGCCTTAATGCGCAATTGCATCTGCTTATTGTTAGCTTTGCGAGGAGCCTTCCAGAAATCGCCGCAACCTGGCGATAAAAGCACCCTGCGGTTCCGCTTTGCGGCGAAGCGGTATCCTGATATAACAAACTGTTTACATTCGAGCGAGGAGCTGAGCGTGCCAGAAATTAACGTCTGGGGTCAGACCGTCAACGATCCCCTTCCCGACTGGCAGGGTGCCAGAGTTTTACCGCGTACAGCGCTTGAGGGACGCTTCTGCCGTCTTGAGACGCTGGACGCCGACCGCCATGCCACCGATCTGTTTGAGGCCTATGCCCTGGGAGACGATAGCGACTGGACATGGCTTGCCAGCAGCGCCCCCGCCACGCCAGAAGCCACGGCCCACTGGCTGCTGGGTAAAATCATGGACGACGGTCTGGTCCCCTTTGCGGTGATTGACCTGCGTACCGGTCAGGCGGTGGGGCTGGTCTGCTATATGGCGATTGAGCAGCAGATGGGTACGGTAGAGATAGGCCACGTCACCTGGTCACGCAAAATGAAAAACAGCCCGCTGGGCACCGAGGCCATCTGGCTGCTGCTGAATAACGCCTTTGCGCACGGCTATCGCCGCCTGGAGTGGAAGTGTGATTCGATGAATATCGCCTCGCGCCGTGCCGCAGAGCGGTTGGGCTTTGTCTTTGAAGGGCGCCTGCGCCAGCGAATTGTGCGCAAGGGGCGCACCCGCGACAGCGATATGCTCTCCATCATTGATGGCGAATGGCCCGCACGGGATGCCGAGCTGCGGGCGTGGCTGGCGCCAGAGAATTTTGATGAGGAGGGGCGGCAGATTCAGCGCCTGGAGGCGTTTCGCTCGCAATAGATAACGCTCGTGCGGGCAGAGCCACTATTATGGCCCCGCCCGCCGGGTATTACTTCTCAATCATCTGCACAATCTGATCGCGGTTAATGGCATGTTCATTTCCTGCAACGTCTTCATAGGTAATTAACCCGTTGTCATCATCCACTTCGGGCTTACCATGGGTAATAATCATCTCGCCGTTTTTCTTCTGTAAAACATAATCGCTGGAACAGCCGGCAACCGTCAGAGACATAAATACCAGACCAGTAAGCGCAATAAACTTTTTCATCGTAGTTCCTGTTTTAAAAAGGCCAGCAGGGGCCGGATAACGTAACGCAAGAGCGCCTCATCGAAACTGTGTCAGCAGTAATAGTGCGTAAACGACTAAAACCAATAACAGCGTGCCGATAACAACGCGCCGTTCGAGCGCGGTAACGGTTTTTTTAAAACCGCTATCGGGTTTGGGTAACATAATGTTGACTCCTGATTATCCCGCCAGGGTACCTGATACCGTTATTGGCAGGTGATATTGAAGGGCGCTCTGTAACCAGGGCCCCAGATCCACATCCGCTTTATTCCAGCCATATTCCATATTCAGTAATTTATATTTCCCGGTACCGAAGCGATGGTAGGGCAGTAATTCGATCTGCTTAAAGCCGGTGCGGCCACGGGTCAGGGTATAAATCAGGCTTAATAATTTCTCTGCCTGTTCCGGCGAATCGTTAAAATACGGGATCACCGGAATGCGGATAACGATCGGCTGCCCGCCCTGCAGCAGCCGCTTAAGGTTACGCACGATGGTTTTATTGCTGACGCCGGTATAGCGCTTATGCAGCTCGTCATCGGCACTTTTTAAGTCGTACATGATGAGATCGCAGCCGGCCGTGGCCTGCTCAAGGGCGCGCCACGGAGCGTATCCGGCGGTCTCAACCGCCGTATGGATATCTTCCGTTTTGAGCCGCTGGATCAGCGCCCGGGCAAAATCAGGCTGGGTGGCGACTTCGCCGCCGCTGAGCGTGACCCCGCCCCCGGACTGGCGAAACCAGATTTCGTCCGCCATTACCCGCTCAAAGAGCGCGTCGGCGCTGAGTTTTTCACCCACCTGGTTAAGCGCGCCGGCGGGGCAGTGCGCCTCGCACAGCCCGCAGCCCGTGCAGGGGCGCTTGCGGTCGAGCAGATGAAGCCTGTCAGGCCACGCGTGCAGCCCCGTCGGGCAGAGATCGGCACATTTTCCGCAGTGCAGGCAGCGGTCGGCATGAAAGAAGATATCCCAGCCCGGGGTTAACCCTTCCGGGTTGGCGCACCAGGCGCAGCGCATCTGGCACCCCTTGAAGAAGACAGTGCTGCGGATCCCTGGCCCGTCATGCAGCGAAAAGCGCTGAATGTTTGCGATCCAGCCGGAGGCCCGATCAGAAGTGCCGCTGCGTGGTTCGGCTGATAATCTCATCCTGGACCTCTTTACTTAATTCCACGAAGAAGGCGCTATATCCCGCCACCCGGATCATCAGGTTGCGATAGCTGGCGGGGTCGAGCTGCGCCTTTCGCAGGGTCTCATCGTCCACATAGCTGAACTGCAGCTGGGCATTGCCCAGAATACTGGCGGTACGCAGAAGGTGGATCAGGCTGTTCTGGCCTTCGGGCGTTTCGAGCATGCCGTACATCAGCTTGATGTTATGCACCATGCCGATCTCCATCTCCTCCACGTTGATCCGGCTGACCGAGTTAATAATGGCGGTCGGGCCCAGATAATCGGTCTGCTGCGCCGGGCTGATGCCGTCGGCCAGCGGTTTGCCCGCCAGGCGACCGGAGGGCAGCGCGCCGGTAATCAGCCCGAACGGCGTATTGTTTGAGATAGAGAGCGTGCCGAAAGCAAAAGGCGCATACAGCATCCGGTACCGGCGGTGCTCCTGCTCCAGAAAACGCACCAGATCGCGGGCTATCTCGTCCACCTCGCGGTTATCGTTGCCGTACTTCGGCGCCCGCAGGCAGGCGGTAAGGATATCCTCGTAGCCAACAAAGTTATGGTCGAGCGCCTTCACCATCTCCTGCAATGTGAAGCGGGAGGTATCGTAAACCAGTGTTTTAATAGCCATCAGCGAGTTCACGCAGTCGGCCAGCCCGGTCCAGATAAGCCCCGGCCCGGCGTTAACAAGCGCACCGCCCTGGGTCACGTCTCTTGCCGTATCTATACAGCCCGCGATCAGCCCCGACATCAGCGGTTTTCTGGCGTGGTCCGCATGCAGCTTCTGTACCACCAGCGTGGCCTGCGCCGCCTTGCGGACGATGGCGGAAAGCTGGGCCCGCACCGCGCGCTCCACCTCCTCATAGTGGGTGAATTGCGCGAGTTCACCCGTGGCGGGGCCGCACTGTCTGCCGGCCCGCCCCAGGCCGTTATGTAGCGCCAGCTCGATGGCGGCGGTAAAGGTGGTGTAACCCACCGAGGTCCACTGATACATCTTGCCGGACTTTTGTGGCTCGACGCAGCCCATCAGGCAGTAGTCGCGGGCGTCCTCATAGCTAAACCCTTTGTGCAACATCATCCGGATATGGGCATCGTCGAAGTGGCAGGCCGGAAACCCCATTCCGCTCTGCACCACCTCAACCACTTTGCGCATAAAAGGCTGCGGGGACTGGTTATGAATACGCACCGCCAGCCCCGGCTGGTAAATCTTTAACCGCGCCGAACAGTCCATAATCAGCAGCGTCAGCGGGTTAGTGGCATCGCCCCCTTCGCGCTTCTGGCCCCCCACCACCAGGTTAATGAACGGCTGATAGCCGGCAAAATACATCGCTGTCGGTTCGCTGCAGATCCACAGGGTCTCCGCCATTTTTATAAGCCAGCAGCAGAGCAGCTCCTCTGCCTGGGGCAGGGAGAGAGTGCCGTCGTCCAGATCGCGCTTCAGCAGCGGCCAGAGATACTGATCGACGCGGCCCAGGGAGATGCCGGTCTGGTTCTCTTCCAGCATAAAAAGGGAGTGTACAAACCAGATGGCCTGAAGCGCCTCGTGGAAGGTGCGCGGCGGATGTTCGGGTACGCGGGCGCAGATAGCCGCAAGATGCAGCAGCTCTTCACGGCGCTCGGGCGAGCCGGCAGCCTCTGCCAGCTGGTGAAGATACTGGCTGTAGCGCCGGGCGTAGGCCATCACGCCGTCGCAGGTGTGCAGCATGGCGGTATAAAAGCAGAAGGCATCGTTGCCTTCGGGCGTCGCCGGGTCGAGTGCAGCAAGGTGTGCTGCCGCCTCGTCGCGAATCCCTTTTATCCCTTTGATAAGCAGGATGTTGTCATAGCCCGGGCAGGAGTCGCCGCCGCCGTTCTGGGTCTTGATAGTAACGTCGCAAATGCCATCGTCATGGCACCACTCCCACAGCCCCAGAGTGGCAAGCTGCGTTTGCGCCATCTCATCCAGGGAGCGCCCCTCCCAGAAGGGGAACACCTCTTCCCGCAGCAGGCGCTTTGTCTCGTCGTCAATCTGATAGGGGTCCTGCGCCCGGTGCGGCAGGTTATCAAGCTCCTCAGCCACCCAGCGCCAGCTTATCTCGGGAGAGATCTCTCCCCCACGCGCGCCGCCCGCCGGGTGGCTGACGATCAGTTCATTTTCTGCAACGTACAAAGGGGCGTGCTCACAGGCCCGGCGAAAGGCCAGCGCCCGGAGCAGGCTGTTATTCATCCCCGGGTTTTCCCGGTACACGGCGGTGACGTTACGCGCCCGGTGGGCCGAGATAAAGGGCTTTGCCCGTAAATAGGTATCGCGAAGCTGGGTCACCCGTGGTGAAAGGGCATCGGTATGCATTTTGCCTCTCCTGTTAAAACGCAATCACAATCAGCCCGGCCACGATGCAGCAGATCCCCAGTTTTTCGAGGGCGCTGGTGCGCAGCGGGTAAAAGATGCTACTTACAAGCGTGATCATTACAATGCCCATCCCGGACCAGATGGCGTAAGCCACCACGGGTGAGATCCAGCCCATTAACATTGACAGGGCATAGAATGAGATGGCGTAACAGGCCAGGCATACTATAGTGAGCGAGGTTATTTTAAAGTTATCCGTTTTAGGTAATAACAGCGTGGCGATAACTTCCATAGAGACGGAAATAAAAAGCCAACATAAATAGCTTAAAATGTTAAACATATGAGGTGATATTTTATTTATTTTGTTTAATAGCGAGATTAAGAATTAACGTGCCGGTAATTACCATGCTCAGTCCGATAACCGTCTCATGAGACATAAGAAAGTCAAAGTAGCGCCCCTGAATAAATGTAACACTGAGTATTCCCACCGCAGACCAGATGGCGTAGGCCACGCCAATATGGATCCGGCGCAGCGCCAGCGATAAACAGTAATAGCTCAGGCCATAGAAAATTAGCGCCGTCATGCCAATGACCGGTCGTTGAAAACTATTCGAAAGCGATAATAAAGTCGTGGCGATAACTTCAATGGTAACCGCGGTAATTAACGCGGCTACGCATTTAGATAACGTCATTTTTCACCTCAGGAAAAAGGGCGGAGCGGTTGTTCAATAAATAGCAAAATAGAAATAATATTATTGCAGCAGTAGTTCTGGATTAAAATAACCTCTTATTGGTAATTATAAAATAAGCACGCCTTCTATTACCCGATATGCTTCGCCAGAAAGCGCGACGCGATCGTTATCTTTAATTTCGCAAATAAGCTCCCCTTTACGGCTGCCGCCCTGCTGGGCATGTAACCGCGTCTTCCCCAGCTTCTCGCTCCACAGCGGTGCCAGGAAAGTATGGGCAGAGCCGGTAACCGGATCTTCGTTTACGCCCACCTGCGGGCCGAACCAGCGGGAGCGAAAATCAAAGGTGCGCGAGGGGGCGGTCACCACCACGCCGCGCACGTCGAACGTTGCCAGGGCGGTAAAATCAGGCGTGATACCGTCAAGCTGGGCTTCATCGTCCAGCACCACGATAAGATCGGACGCCTGCCAGAATTCACAGGCTTCCTGCTCAATGCCAAGCGCCGACAGCAGCCCCTGCGGGGCGGCTATGCGGGACGGTTTAACCCGCGGGAAGTCCAGGGTGAATGTACCTTTATCGGCGGTCACGGTCAGTTCGCCGCTGCGGGTAAAAAAGCGCAGGCGTTCGCCGTTTTCACCGCCCAATAGCACGCTTGCGGCGGCGAGAGTGGCGTGGCCGCAGAGATCCACTTCCGTTGCCGGGGTAAACCAGCGTAGCGCAAATCCCTCATCCTGTTTCACCACAAAGGCGGTTTCCGACAGGTTATTTTCTGCGGCGATGCGCTGAAGCAGCGCATCTTCCGGCCATGCCTCCAGCAGGCAAACGGCGGCGGGATTGCCCGTAAAAGGCCCGGTAGAGAAGGCGTCAACCTGGTAAAACGGAATGCGTTGTGAACCGTTAATTTTCACTTATTACCTCGAGGTCGTTATAAACCGTATAGCGCGTTACGCCCAGCGCCTGGGCGGCATGTTGTACGCCGCCCCGCATCTTGAAAATACCTTTTGCCTGCATTTCAGCGACGATTTTCAACCGCTGCGCTTTCTGTATTTTCTTGCCGGAGACCGAATGTTTTTCAATGAGCTCCTGAATCGACTGCTCAATCAGCCCACCCAGATTCGTCTCCGCACCTTCAGCGTCAGCCGGCGTAGTGGCTATTATCGCGTCGAGACTTTTACGTAGTTGCTCATACGGCGAGGTATCGACATTGATACAGAAAGCGATCAACGGCTGACCATCATCAGCATAGTAGAGGGTAGAGGCGCTAATCAGCACCTTCCCCGATGCGGTCACCGTTTTGTAGTCTTTTAACGTCCTCGGCTTACCGTCTTTGCTTTTATTGAGCACCAGGGCAAATCCTTTATCCCTTTCCGGGCCGGACAGCAGATGATCGCCCGTGCCACGCCCGCTGACGTGCCCATTGATAATTTTTACAATCGAGCTATCCGGGGTGGTGAGATCGTGTAAAACAACCTCCTGGTTTGCCGATAAGGTGCCCGCCATCGCCTCCATGGCCGCCTCGAGCGGCCCGGAAATCAGGTCAATCTGCTGCCTGTAGTCTGATTTCATCGTTAATCCTTCGTCTGCATCGTTATCAGTTACCGGAGCGTCACTCTACCATGGCGGGGCCGACGGGCTTAAATTATACGCATGATGTGTAATTATCAACAAAAAGTTGAATTTATCGGCCAGGCGACGTACCTTTTGCCGCTATAAGGGCAGGCGCTCATTCCGGGCGTCTCTGTAGGTAGTGGAAAAACAATGAAATTTATTGGCATTATCCTGGCCGCCTCTCTGCTGGTGGCGTGCGGCCTGATTCGCCCCTTCGGCGATGCAACGGTATATGAGCCTTATTCGGTGTCGGCGCGACCGGGAGTGGTCTGGCGGTATGAGTGCATGCGAGACGTGCTGGAGGCCCGCGGCTACGACGTGGAGAGCATTTTCCCGGAGCAGGATAGCCCCAACTTTTTTGATATCTCGCGGGACGGGCAGCGAATTGCGCGGGTGGATATGAGCGGTGGCAAAGGGGACAGAACCACTGCTATTACGTTAATTGCCGGATCGAAAGCGGTTAACGAGGCGCTCGGAAGGCTTATCGCGCCTTGCCTGCAACGATAAGTCGCACGCGGTTTCTCCCCCCATCCGCTGGATAGGGGGAGAGGTGCCCTTAGAGGCGAACCGGTGCCCCGTTCGCCACATAATAGGCGGCCGTGCTTTTCGCCAGCGGCTCGCGCCCGCGAATGGCGTCGGCAATCTTCTCGCCAATCATGATGGTGGTGGCGTTCAGGTTGCCGGTGACGATCTGCGGCATGATAGAGGCATCTACTACGCGCAGCCCCTCCAGCCCGTGGACGCGGCATTCGCCGTCCACCACTGCCATCTCGTCGACTCCCATCTTGCAGGTGCCGCACGGGTGGAAGGCGGTTTCGGCATGGTTACGCACGAACTCGTCCAGCTGCTCGTCGGTCTGGCACTCTGCCCCCGGGCTTATCTCCCGGCCGCGGTATTTATCCAGCGCCGGCTGGTGCATGATCTCGCGGGTGATGCGGATGGCGTCGCGGAACTCCTGCCAGTCCTGCTCGTGGGACATATAGTTAAACAGAATTGCCGGATGCTGGTGCGGATCGCGGGATTTGATGCGCACGTGGCCGCGGCTCGGCGAGCGCATGGAGCCGACGTGACACTGGAATCCGTGCTCTTTTACCGCGTTGGAGCCGTTGTAGTTAATCGCCACCGGCAGGAAGTGGTACTGAATGTTCGGCCACTCAAACTCCTCCCGGCTGCGGATAAACCCGCCCCCTTCGAAGTGGTTGCTCGCCCCCACGCCGGTGCCGCCAAACAGCCACTCGGCGCCAATCTTCGGCTGGTTCCACCACTGCAGGGCAGGGTAGAGGGAGACCGGCTCTTTGCACTCGTACTGGAGATACATCTCCAGGTGATCCTGCAGGTTCTCCCCCACGCCGGGCAGATCGTGCACCAGCGGGATATCGAACTGCTTCAGCAGCTCGGCGCTGCCCACGCCGGAGCGCTGCAGGATCTGCGGCGAGGCGATGGCGCCCGCGCAGAGCAATACTTCCTTGTTGGCGGTCGCCTTCGACGGGATGGTGCTCTCGCCCTCCAGCCACTCCACGCCCACCGCGCGCTTGCCGTCAAAAATAATGTGATCGGTCATGGCGTGGGTGCGGATGGTCAGATTCGGACGCTGTTTTGCCTGATCCAGATAGCCGCGCGCGGTACTGGCGCGTCGGCCCTGCGGCGTCACCGTCCGGTCCATCGGGCCGAAGCCCTCCTGCTGGTAGCCGTTGAGATCGTCCGTGCGCGGATAGCCCGCCTGCACGCCCGCCTCAATCATCGCCTCAAACAGCGGATTCACGCCTGGTTTAGAGGTGGTGACGCTCACCGGGCCGTTGCTGCCGTGGTAGTCGTTAGCCCCCACGTCGCGGCTCTCGGCCTTGCGGTAGTAGGGCAGGCAGTTGAGATAACTCCAGTGCTCCAGGCCCGGCACTTTCGCCCAGTTATCGAGATCCAGGGCGTTGCCGCGCACGTAGCACATGCCGTTGATGAGCGACGAGCCGCCCAGCCCTTTGCCGCGTCCGCACTCCATGCGGCGATTATTCATGTGCGGCTCAGGCTCGGTCTCATAAGCCCAGTTATAGCGCTTGCCCTGCAGCGGATACGCCAGCGCGGCGGGCATCTGGGTGCGGAAGTCAAGGCGGTAATCCGGCCCGCCTGCCTCAAGCAGCAGAACGGTGGTATTCGCATCTTCCGTCAGTCGTGTTGCCAGTACGTTGCCGGCAGAGCCGGCACCAATAATGATGTAGTCAAATTGCAAATAAACCTCCCGGTTAAAATATGGACTGGAATTTACCCATCTCAACCTGGATGGACTTCACCTGGGTGTAGCTTTGCAGCGTCATCACGCCGTTCTCGCGGCCAATGCCGGAGTGTTTGTAGCCGCCTACCGGCATCTCTGCGGCGGATTCGCCCCAGGTATTGATCCAGCAGATGCCCGCTTCGAGCTGGTGGATAACGGCGTGGGCACGGTTCAGATCGCGGGTGACGATGCCCGCCGCCAGGCCGTAGTCGGTGTCGTTGGCGCGGCGAATCACCTCTTCGTCGCTTTCATAGGTGAGGATGGACATCACCGGCCCGAAGATCTCTTCGCGCACGATGGTCATCTCGTCGGTGCAGTCGGTAAAGACGGTGGGAGCCACCCACGCGCCCTGGTCAAAGCCGTCGCCCTTCAGCACGTCGCCGCCGCAGAGCACGCGTGCCCCTTCTTCTTTGCCTTTGGCGATGTAGCGCAGCACGTTATCCCGGTGCGGGAAGCTCACCAGCGGACCAAAGTTGGTCTGTTCATCGAACAGATCGCCCGCACGGATGCGGCCCACGCGCTCGACAATTTTCTGCTCAAATTCGGCTTTGTACTTCGCAGGCACAAAGACGCGGGTGCCGTTGGTGCACACCTGGCCGGAGCTGAAGAAGTTAGCCATCATGGCGATGTCGGCCGCCATATCAAGATCCGCGTCGTCGAAGACGATCAGCGGCGATTTGCCCCCCAGCTCCATGGTCACCTCTTTCAGGGAGGAGGCCGCCGCGTTGGCCATTACCTTTTTGCCGCTGGCAACGCCGCCGGTGAAGGAGACTTTTTCGATACAGGGGTGCTCGGTAAGGAACTGGCCGGTTTCGGCGCCCACGCCCGGCAGGACGTTAAACACGCCGTCCGGCAGGCCCGCTTCGGTGTAGATCTCCGCAAGCTTAAGGGCGGTGAGCGGCGTCACTTCGCTCGGCTTGAAGATCATCGCATTGCCCGCCGCCAGCGCCGGGGCCGATTTCCACAGGGCGATCTGGATCGGGTAGTTCCACGCGCCGATACCCGCCACCACGCCCAGCGGCTCCCGGCGGGTGTAGACGAAGGAGCTGTCGCGCAGGGGGATCTGGCTGCCTTCCAGCGCCGGGATCAGCCCCGCGTAGTACTCCAGCACGTCGGCGCCGGTAACGATATCGACGGTGGAGGTCTCAGAGAAGGCCTTACCGGTGTCGAGGGTCTCAAGCTTCGCCAGCTCGTCGTTGCGCTCGCGCAGAATGTCGACCGCGCGGCGCAGAATGCGCGAGCGCTCCATTGCGGTCATTGCCGCCCAGATTTTCTGCCCACGCATTGCGCTCTCGACGGCGCGATCCACGTCGTCTCGTCCGGCGGCCTGAACGGTCGCCAGAACCTCACCGTTGGCCGGGTTGATGGTCTCGAAGGTGCGACCGCTGGTGGCCGATGTATAACCACCATTGATATAAAGCTGCTGTTCTGCCATTCGGGACATAAATTCTCCTCGGTTAATCGGTGGGTAAATGCTGACTGATAAAGTGGCTGGTCAGCGACTGGGCCAGGGTCTTATCGAGCGGCTTGCCGCTCAGGGCCGCGCGCAGCCAGAGCCCGTCAATCAGGGCTGCAAGACCGTAGCCCGCCTCCTGCGCTTGCTCGCGCGGCAGCTCGCGGCGAAACTCATACACCAGATTCGACAGCAGGCGGCGGCTGCTCACCTGCTGCAGACGGTAGAGCATCGGCTGGTGCATGCTGCTCGCCCAGAAGGCCAGCCAGGCCTTCATCGCCGCGCCGCTGATTTGGGTTTCATCGAAGTTGCCGCCGACGATCGCCTGTAATCGCTGCTCCGCGCTGCCGTCGGGCAGAGCGCGCAGGCGGCTTAAGACCGCATCGCGTAGCTGGCCGGTGATGTCGCGCATCGTCGCTTCCAGCAGGCCGTTTTTATCCCTGAAGTAGTGGCTGATGATCCCGGTAGAGACGCCCGCCCGACGGGCGATCTGCGCGATGGTTGCATCGTGCATGCCCACTTCATTTATTGCTTCCAGCGTGGCGTCGATAAGCTGCCTGCGCCGGATCGGCTGCATCCCCAGTTTGGGCATTATTGCCACTCCATTCATCAGCGTTGGTTATGTATTAAAGCGGTTTTTGATTGGACGTTCAATATAAAATGTGTCTTAATTGTTGCGATTTTGAATTTCAATAGTTACAAAAAAGGTGGGGATACTGGATGACAGATCTTTCGCAGAACAGAGAAAAGGACAAAATCAATCCTGTTGTGTTCTACACATCCGCAGGACTGATTTTGTTGTTTTCCCTGACGACGATCTTCTTTAGAGAATTTTCGGCCGAGTGGATTGGACGCACCCTCAACTGGGTGTCGAAGACCTTCGGCTGGTACTATTTGCTGGCGGCGACGCTCTATATTGTTTTTGTGGTCTGCATTGCCTGCTCGCGCTTTGGCTCGGTCAAGCTCGGGCCCGAGCAGTCAAAACCGGAGTTCAGCCTGCTGAGCTGGGCGGCCATGCTGTTTGCCGCCGGGATTGGCATCGATCTGATGTTCTTCTCGGTGGCCGAACCGGTGACGCAGTATATGCAGCCGCCGGAAGGGGCGGGGCAGACGATGGAGGCCGCGCGCCAGGCGATGGTCTGGACGTTGTTCCACTACGGCCTGACCGGCTGGTCGATGTATGCCCTGATGGGGATGGCGCTGGGATACTTTAGCTATCGTTATAATTTGCCCCTGACTATCCGCTCTGCGCTCTATCCGATCTTCGGTAAAAAGATTAACGGACCCATCGGCCACAGCGTGGATATTGCGGCGGTGATTGGCACCATCTTCGGCATTGCCACCACGCTTGGGATTGGCGTGGTGCAGCTCAACTATGGCCTGAGCGTACTCTTTGATATCCCGGACTCGATGGCGGCCAAAGCGGCGCTGATTGCGCTGTCGGTAATTATCGCCACCATTTCGGTCACCTCCGGGGTGGATAAGGGCATCCGCGTGCTTTCCGAGCTGAACGTGGCGCTGGCCCTGGGCTTAATCCTGTTTGTGCTCTTTATGGGCGACACTTCGTTCCTGCTCAACGCCCTAGTGCTGAACGTCGGTGACTATGTGAACCGCTTTATGGGCATGACGCTGAACAGCTTCGCCTTTGATCGCCCGGTGGAGTGGATGAACAACTGGACGCTCTTCTTCTGGGCGTGGTGGGTGGCGTGGTCGCCGTTCGTTGGCCTGTTCCTGGCGCGTATTTCGCGTGGGCGCACCATCCGTCAGTTTGTGCTGGGTACGCTGATTATTCCGTTCACCTTTACCCTGCTGTGGCTGTCGGTGTTCGGCAACAGCGCTCTGCACGAGATCATTCACGGCGATGCGGCCTTTGCTCAGGAGGCGATGGCGCACCCGGAGCGCGGCTTCTACAGCCTGCTGGCGCAGTATCCCGCCTTTACCTTTAGCGCCTCGGTGGCCACCATCACCGGCCTGCTGTTCTACGTCACCTCGGCGGACTCCGGCGCGCTGGTGCTGGGGAACTTCACCTCGAAGCTGAAGGACATTAACAGCGATGCGCCGAACTGGCTGCGGATCTTCTGGTCGGTGGCTATCGGTCTGCTGACGCTTGGCATGCTGATGACCAACGGCATTTCGGCCCTGCAAAACACCACGGTGATCATGGGGCTGCCGTTCAGCTTTGTGATCTTCTTTGTGATGGCGGGGCTCTATAAGTCGCTGAAGGTGGAAGATTATCGCCGGGAGAGCGCCAACCGGGATACCGCCCCGCGCCCGATGGGAACCCAGGATCGCCTGAGCTGGAAGAAGCGCCTGTCGCGCCTGATGAACTACCCGGGCACGCGCTATACCAGCCAGATGATGGAGACGGTCTGTTTCCCGGCGATGGAAGAGGTGGCTCAGGAGCTGAAGCTGCGCGGCGCACGCGTCGAGCTGAAAAACCTGCCGCCGGAAGAGGGCGAGACCCTGGGGCATCTGGATCTGCTGGTGGATATGGGCGACGAACAGAACTTTGTCTACCAGATCTGGCCGCAGCAGTATTCGGTGCCGGGCTTTACCTACCGCGCCCGTAGCGGTAAATCCACCTACTACCGGCTGGAGACCTTCCTGCTGGAGGGGAGCCAGGGGAATGACCTGATGGATTACAGCAAAGAGCAGGTGATTACCGATATTCTGGATCAGTACGAGCGGCACCTGAACTTTATCCACCTGCACAGGGAGGCGCCGGGGAATAGCGTTATGTTCCCGGACGTGTAGATGTGTTGAGGGATCGGCGCCGTACTGGGATACGGCGCCGATAGTTTGGGGTAGAAGAGATCATACGCCTGTTGATTCTCTCTTTTCTGGTTTAAGCCAGGCATCACTATATTTGATATTACTTTTAACGTAGTGCCACTCAATACTGCGTGAGCGAAGCTTTACCACCTCATGCATATTGGGCGCCGAGCTGCCCGGATAATAGACATGGGTAAATTCCACGGCGGCGATAACCACGCTATCAAGCGTGATGGTATAGATTTCGGTTTCGATACCGGCATCAGCAATTTCATAATATTTGATAACCGCTTTTTGCAGGCGCTTGCTTTCGCAAACGGCGACGGCGAGCCAGGGGCTAATCCTGTCCAGCTGCTTATGTAGGACCACAGGATCGTGTTGTCTCGTGCCGGTCATATTTCCGGTATGGCCATCGACGCTCTGTTTTACGCCATAGCTACTGTTCATGATCTCTATCGCACCTTCACGGCCTGGCATCATGCAGTTACCCTGGACCTGCATTCCATTTTCGTCGTAGAGAAATAAATAAGCGGGTAGTGACATTATAAATCTCCTGAATTGATAAGCTTTCCGTTATTGTCGAAGCTAAAGCGGTGAACATATCTCTTATTATTTAAACCATAGTAAATAACGTAAGTGTAATTTTTTCTCCATCTTATTTTTAAACAGGTATCAGGGTAATGGTTGTTTAATATTCCAATGCCAGAGCCTGTTACTATATTAATTTCATTAAATTCACTTGAATAAATAGTATAATAATTCAGAGTGTCATTTTTATCGATGGTTAAACAGACGTTATTGCCATTGATAAAAGTTGGTCTGGTTTTTGGTAAAGAATTTCCTCCAGGGCAGCCTGTAATCAAAAAGCACAAAAATGAGATAAAGCATAACTTTTTCATCCGGGGAATCCATTTAACGTTTTTTGATATTTATGAAGAAGGTAATATAATGTTTCTTTTAGATGTAGGTCTCGATATTTTAAGAAATGTTCATTTTCGGTTAAGCCATAATATTTTAATAACCAATAATCGCTGACAATTGAAGCCTGCTGTTCTAATCCGTAATGAAAGAGATCGCTTTTATCCAGGCTATAGGTATAGTCTGCAATACCGGAGAACAAGCCTCTTGTTCTGACAAACATTCCTTTTTGCGTCTGCCAGACATGCATCATCTCATGCATAAAGAGATGTTTCTTTGCTAGTTCTTTTTCTAATGAGAAGTCAGGGGAATAGGTCCCCTCCCGATACCACATTTCCCCGTTAGGAGTCATGGCTACGTCATCAAGCTGCATATTAAAGGGCAGATAGCTTTCCCGATGTATCCAAACCTGATGGTAGCGGATACTGTAACCGTACAGCGTTTTAGCCAGCGCAATCTCACCAATCGTTAGCTGCCTGATTCCACCCGGCATAATAGGTGTTCCCGAAGTGGGCCTGATACTCTCGTCAACTGGCATCTTTAATCCCTTTAAAGCGCAATGGAATTGGTTGTTTAACATACAATTTCACGAGGGGGTAGCAGGTTTCTGAATTAGTCAGATGAATTTTTGCTCAGATACCGGGGGAGATATTATTTCAGTTTGAATTCATGTTACCCGGGCTAAGAGGATAAGCGACATAAGAGAGACATCCTTGCCGGCTGGCTAAGCGAGGCCGTCTATCTTTTTGTTACCAGGAAAACGTTCGACACGGCTAAACCCTCTCACCGCATTTATTGTTAATAAGCCATTATTGCTGGCTATTCAGGTTTATCGTCTGGATAAATCTCGGTTTTGTTGACTTTAAGACAGCTAATTGGCGTGAGTCTTAGTGTTTTATTCCACCATGAAAATTTTTCTCTCACCTGTATTTCCTAAGAATTGTCTTAAACGACTTTTGTTTACTTATGTAAAACTTGCCATAAACCCCTCCAATGCTAAGGTTATAAAACATTCTTTTTGGTTATAGATGATATTCCTGAAAGGAATGGTTAACGGTGTATAGCTTATTTAAAAGATTCTCACAGCCACATAAGCCCTGGGTATAAGCGATGCGTGCCTGAATATTTATTCAGGCCACAGGAAAAGCATTGCCATAATAAATGGATGAGTAAATGCGTTACGATAAATTACGAAAAAAACCACTTGCGGCGATGATCTCTTTTGCGCTGTTACCTTTCTCGGTATGTGCTGAAGATATAGAGATTGCAGATAAAGAAAATGTCTCAGCCATATGGTCACTTAATCAGTCCGTTACCCCTCCCGCGGCGTCGGTAAAAGCCACGAATGGTAATATCACCGTTAACGGTAGCGTAAACGTTGACAGCAGTAATATCCCATCATATCTGGCGAAATATGTCATTTACACCCAGGGCTCAAATATCGATTTGGGGCAGGACTCCACTATTACGTCAGATAACAGCGCCAACGTCATCACCGTCGAAGGCGGCGGTCTGGTTAGCGGAAGTAATCTGGATATTTCCGGGGTCGACGAAAATTACGGCAGCGCGATGGCCAATCTTTTTGGCATAAATACCATTGCGCCAGCAGATAACGCCACCGGTACCTTTATTAATTTCGCCGGGATCACTCGCCTGTCGCTGAATAACTTTACCGGTGATGCGGCAGGAATACTGGCAGAGTGCGCTTCCGGCACGGCCTGTAATACCGACCAGACGGCCAATATTCAGCTGGAAAACCTTGGTCTTAACCTTATTGCCAGTGGGAATGCGACAGGCATTAAGGCCCAGGGCCAGAATATTGCCTTTAATGAATCTACCATTGTCGTCAACAGCGACAATGTGAACGCCGCAGTCAACGGGCTGGTGGCGGATAACGGCACGATAACTGCCACTGGTTATACGGATCTTAGCGTATCGGGTAAAGGCGCGTTAACTGCGGTTGCCGCCAGCGGCGAGCGGGCAAATATCGATTTACAGGATGGCACCGCCATTACCTTATATCGCGATGCAGGCGCAGAACAGGGGGCGAAGGGGATTGTCGCCAGTGATGGCGCCCTGGTGCACCTGCGTGATAGCTGGTTAACGCTGTTTAGCGATGCCGGGGTTGCCGATACCGATCGCTTTCTCGTAGCGCAGAATAGCTCGAACATCGTCGTTGATGGCGCCCTGACTGCTGTTGTCGACGACACCGCGGTAAAACCCGCATCCGCCGTGTACGTTGGTGCAGAGGGCGACAGCGCCATCGAGCTGAACGGCACCACCACCCTGGGCGATCTGCGCAATGCCGATATCGCCACCGCGTTTCTGGCGAAGGACAGCGGCAGGATAACCCTGGACGACCAGCGTTTAACCGCCTGGGGAAATATCACCGCGGATAACGGCGCCGTTGCGTTACGCACCGCGGATAACTCTTACCTGTACAGCACTATCTCCACCGTTAATAACGGCACCGTCGACCTGTCGCTGAACGGGGCCAACAGCCTGTGGGATATGACCGGTAGCTCCACCGTATCCAGCCTGGCGCTGAACAGCGGCACCATTAACTTTGTCAGTGACGCTTCGTCGCAGTTCAAAACCCTGACGGTAGAAGGTGACTACAGCGGCAACGGCGGCACTCTGGTAATGAACGTCACCCTTAACGGCGATGATGATTCGCCGGGGGATCGGATGATTGTTAAGGGTGATACCAGCGGCGCTACCGGCGTGAAGTTCAATAATATCTATGGTCACGGCGAGCACACCGATATGGGGATTGAACTCATTTCGGTGGGCGGTAATTCGGCGGGGCAGTTCGCGCTCGACAGACGCGTTGGCATCGGCCTGTATGACTATGCCCTGGTGCAAAAAGGGCAGAACTGGTATCTGAGCAACAGCCTGGAGGATATTACTCCCGGAGAGACCCCGGCCGCCGATACGGAAGCGGACGACGGCAATGCGACGCCGGAGACCCCGGCCACTCCACCGGCAGATGAGGGCAATAGCGGCACCACCCCGGAGACCCCGGTCACTCCACCGGCAGATGAGGGCAACACCGGCACCACGCCGGAAACCCCGGCCACTCCACCGACAGATGAGGGCAATACCGGCACCACGCCGGAGACCCCGGCCACTCCACCGGCAGATGAGGGCAACACCGGCACTACCCCGGAGACCCCGGCTAATCCACCGGCAGATGAGGGCAATACCGGCACCACGCCGGAGACCCCGACCACTCCACCGGCAGATGAGGGCAATACCGGCACCACGCCGGAAACGCCGGTCAATCCACCGGCAGATGAGGGCAACACCGGCACCACGCCGGAGACCCCGGCCACTCCACCGGCAGATGAGGGCAACACCGGCACCACGCCGGAAACCCCGGCCACGCCGCCCGCCGACAGCGGCGAAGAAGGCGCTGCGGAGACCCCGGCCGAAGGGGATGAGAGCGCGCAGGAGGAGGCGAACAACCCGGACGATGACGACGCCCCGGCCAGCGAGGACGAAAACAGCGGTGAGAGCGCCACTACCGGCAGCTATGACTACGTCAAAGTGTACCGTCCCGAGAGCGGGAGCTATATCGCCAACATGGCCGCAGCCAATACGCTCTTTTTAACGCGTCTGCACGATCGTCAGGGCGAACACGCCTGGGTCGATCCCATCACCGGCGAGCGCCATCTGACCACCATGTGGATGCGCAATAGCGCCTCGCATAACCGTTTTGAAGAGGCGGGCGGGCAGCTTATCAGCCGCAGCAATAACTACACCCTGCAGATCGGCAGCGATGTGGCGCGCTGGAGCACAACGGGCGAAGACAGCCTGCGCCTCGGCGTCATGGCGGGCTATGCCAGCAGCAACAGCAAATCCCGCTCGCAGGTCACCGGCTACACCTCACGCGGTAAGGCCAACGGCTACAGCGCCGGGCTCTACGCCACCTGGTTTGCCGACGACGCGACGCGCACCGGGGCATGGGTGGACAGCTGGGTGCTCTATAACTGGTTCGACAATGAGGTCTCCGGGCATGAGATGCGCACTGAAAAATACCATTCCCGCGGTATTACCGCCTCGCTGGAAGCGGGTTATGCGCTGCCGGTTGGCACCTCGGAGCGCTTTAGCTACTGGCTGGAGCCGCGCGGCCAGGCGGTATTGATGAACGTCAAAGCCGACGACCTGACGGAAGAGCAGGGCTCCCGCGTCAGCGGCATCGGCGACGGTAACGTCATGACCCAGCTCGGCATCCGCGCCTGGATGAAGGGAATGCCGGAGAAAGGGATCTCCGACAGCGTTAAGCCTTATATCGAAACCAACTGGGTACACAACACCCGCGCCTTTGGCGTCAGGATGAACGGTGAAAGCAACACCATGCTCGGCAGTAAAAACCTGCTTGAAGCGCGGGTGGGTGTAGAGGGGCAAATGAGCGATCGGCTGGCGCTGTGGGTGGATGCCGGGCACCAGGTTGGCCATAACAAGTACAGCGAAAGCCGGGGTTCTTTAGGAATTAAATACCAGTTCTAGTCACTGCCTGTGGTGCTTGTCGGCATCATGACTCTCCGTGATGCCGACTTTTTTTTTCGTACCCTTTCGCGGTTTATCTCGCCAGAATCTCTCTTCTTACGATCTCCGCCCCGGCGCTTAAGGCGTTAAGCTTGCCGTTGGCAACCCGACGCGCCAGCGGCGCCATCCCGCAGTTGGTAGAGGGATAGAGTTTGTCGGCATCGACAAACTGCAGCGCTTTACGCAGCGTATCCGCCACTTCTTCCGGCGTCTCAATGGTATTGCTCGCCACGTCAATGGCCCCAACCATCACCTTCTTGCCGCGGATCAGCTCCAGCAGATCCATGGGCACGCGCGAGTTATGGCACTCCAGCGAGATGATATCGATATTAGAAGTTTGCAGCTTTGGGAAGGCCTCTTCGTACTGGCGCCACTCCGACCCGAGGCTCTGTTTCCAGTCGGTATTGGCTTTAATGCCGTAGCCGTAGCAGATATGCACCGCCGTCTCACACTTTAGCCCTTCGATGGCGCGTTCTAATGCGGCGATCCCCCAGTCGTTTACCTCGTCAAAAAAGACGTTAAAGGCCGGCTCATCAAACTGGATAATATCGACCCCGGCGGCCTCCAGCTCGCGGGCCTCCTGGTTTAAGATACGGGCGAACTCCCAGGCCAGCTTTTCGCGGCTTTTATAGTGGCTATCGTACAGAGTATCGATCATCGTCATCGGCCCGGGCAGAGCCCATTTGATCGGGCGATCGGTGAGCTGGCGCAGATACTTGGCATCGTCGATAAACACCGGCTTCGGTCGGGTGACGGCGCCTATAACGGTAGGTACGCTGGCGTCGTAGCGGTTACGAATGCGCACCACCTCGCGCTTTTCAAAATCAACGCCGCTCAGGTGCTCAATAAAGGTGGTGACGAAGTGCTGACGGGTCTGTTCGCCGTCGCTGACGATATCAATCCCCGCCCGCAGCTGGTCGTCCAGCGACAGACGCAGCGCATCCTGTTTGGCCTCGATCAGCTCCTGGTCCTGTAGTTTCCAGGGTGACCAGAGTTTCTCGGGCTCGGCAAGCCAGCAGGGCTTGGGCAAACTGCCGGCGGTGGAGGTGGGGAGCAATGTTTTCATAGCAGGTGACCTTATATTTTTTTAATTAAAGCGCGTACTGAGCAGACCATTGCTCAAGAATATTTTTATAGGGCTTGATAAAGTGCTCTTCGGTAAATTTGCCTTGCTCAACCGCCAGCTGGCTGCGCTCTTCCCGGTCATAGACAATTTTGGTTAATGAGTGATCCTGGTTATTAAGATCGGGCTGGTAATATTCACCCGCCACCGAGTTAGCGTTATAAATTTCCGGGCGATAGATCTTCTGGAAAGTCTCCATGGTGCTGATGGTGCCGATCAGCTCAAGATTGGTGTAATCGCGCAGTAAATCGCCGCGGAAATAGAAGGCCAGCGGCGCAACGCTGTTTTCCGGCATAAAGTAGCGCACTTCTAACCCCATTTTTTTGAAGTAGAGCTCCGTCAGGGAAGGGCCTTCCTGCCGGTATTCGACGCCCAGTACGGGGTGCACGTTCCCGGTACGGTGATAGCTGTTTTTATTCGAGACGCTTAGGCAGATAACCGGCGTTTTGCTGAATTTTGCTTTGTATTCCGTCGAGTTAACGAAATGCTTAAAGATAGTGCCGTGCAGATCGCCAAAGTTGTCCGGAATGGTGAACTGCGTCTGTTGCCTGTTGTGATCGGGCAGATAAATGCTGAAGTCATAGTCCCGCACGTAGGAGGAGAAATTATTCCCCACGATGCCTTCGATACGTTCGTGGGTTTGAGTATCGATAATGGTGGTCTTTAATATTTCAATCGCCGGGAAACTTTTAGCATTATCCCCGGAGCCGATATTCATTTCGACCGAAATAATGTCAAGCTCAACATTGTAGCGATCGCCTTTAGGGTTATCCCAGCGCGCCAGGGAATTAAAACGATTATTCATCATTACCAGGGTGTTACGCAGGTTCTCCTGGCGGTTCTTTCCTCTGGCTAAATTAGCAAAGTTGGTGGTGATACGGGTATTTTCCGAGGGATTATAATTCTCGTCAAAACGGCTGCTTTTAATCGCAAAGGTGAAGTTTTTGCTCATGGTGATCCGGCGCCCTGGTCTCTGATATGAAAACTAAACGCCTGTGCTGGAGTGCTTATTCGGCCGTCTTCATGTTATCAATTGGTTAATGTTATTGATGTTATGCCAGAGACAACGCGCGAGCGAAAGCGAGTTAATTTCACGCCAACATGAGCCTTTTTCATGACCGGAATAAAGATGAAAGAGAGACAGATAAGCCCGGGCTGTTAGCGTACCGCCAGGGTACACACCCCCTGTGCATGCCGCTTCCACTGCACCGCTATTTCTTCATGAGCGTTAAAGGATCCGGCCGCACCCGTCAGCCTGAGCCGCAGACGCTGCTGGTCTATCTGCGTCACGCGGGCGGACTCAAATCCCATATAGTCCTGCACGGCGGGAAAGAGGGCTTTGAACAGGCTCTCTTTGGCGCTGAAGGCGAGCGTGAGGGCGAGGGCGAAGGGCAGGCCGCTCTTAGCCAGAACGGCTTCTTCTGCGGCGTCGATAATCCCACTTTTGATCTCAACGGCCTCGTTTTCGTCGAGGATAGCTTCGTAATCGATGCCGATAAGGGAATATTCGCCTGCAACGGCGAGAGCCAGGGTGCCGCTGTGGGTAATGCTGCCGCTGATGCCCGCGGGCCACAGCGGTTCGCCGCTGGCGCCGATACCCGGCACGGCGGTGGTTCCCGAAGCTTTCAGGGCCGAGACGGCGGCGATACGCCCGGCGAGGTGGTCAGTTTTACGCTTGCGCCCGGCGCTGGCGAACCGCGGGTGATGCGGCAGCCACAGCAGATCGGCGTCGGTATAGGTAGCGGGATCGAAGGCGATCTGGTGGACGGTTATTCCGGCAAGAGAAAAGGTGGTGTGGGTGGTTTGCATAGTCCGGCAAGGCTCGCCTGTATCCTAAAGCAACGACTTTAGCGTACGGAGGCAGGTTCTGAAAGCGGTGCGGTGGGCGGTGGGGAGTGCGGTGCGGTCTGTTGCCCTCACCCCGGCCCTCTCCCACGGGGAGAGGGAGCAAACACTAAAAAAGCAACTGACGTTGCTTTTTTCTTTTACCTTACCTCACCCCGGTCTTCTCCCACGGGAGAGGGAGCAAACATTAAAAAAGGCAACTTGCGTTGCCTTTTTGCTTTTACCTTGTGCACCCATCAGAAGCGGGTATTGACGCTCATATACCAGGTGCGGCCCGGCTCGTTAAAGGTATAAGCCCCGGCGCCATACATATAAGCCCCGGTGGTGGTATTGCCGGTGGTCTGGGCATTGCCCGCGCGCCAGATGCGTTTATCCAGCAGGTTATCCACGCCGCCGGTCAGGCTGACGTTTTTGGTCACGTCCCAGGTGGCGCTCAGGCCGACGATGCTGTACGGGCTCACCTCGTCTTTTTCAGATCCGGTTGCCGGTTCGCCCTTGTAGTTGTACTTCTTCGGCTGCTGCTTGCCGTACCAGGTGAAGGTCGACTGCAGCGACAGATCCTGCTGTACCTGCCAGCTCAGGGTCGAGTTCAGCGTGTACTCCGGGATAATCGACAGGCGGTCGCCGGTCTCTTTGTTCTTGCTTTGCAGCATGTAAGTGATGTTGTTAGACCAGTTAACGGTGTCGCTAACCGGCACGTTCAGCGTCCCTTCCAGCCCTTCCACCACCGCTTTCGGCACGTTTTCCCACTGGTAGATATCGGTCTGTACTTTCCCGGACGAGGTATGGCCAACCGGCGCATAGCCCGCTTCGATCTTGTCGCGGTAATCGTTGCGGAACCAGGTCACGCCCGCCAGCCAGCCGTCGTGTTTCCACTCCAGACCAATCTCTTTATTGATGCTGGTTTCGGCCTTCAGGTCATCGTTACCCATCATGTAGCAGCCCACGCCGTCGCCGCTGGCGTAGCACCCCTGGCCTTTACTGTAGAGCAGATAGTTCGGGTTGGTCTGGTACAGGCTCGGCGCTTTATAGGCCCGGGCGATGCCCATCTTCAGGGTGAAATCATCCCCAAGCCCCTGAGAGAGGTTCAGGGAGGGGCTCCAGTTGTTGCCTACGATGGTGTGGTGATCGGAGCGCAGCGCCGGGGTCAGCATGGTGCTGTCGGTCAGCTCCATGTTGTCTTCCGCGAACAGGGAGAAGATCTCCGCCGACGAGTAAGGGCTGCGATCGTCGCTCATCCCGGGAATGGCGCCGCCCTGCTGGGTCTGGGTATTGGAGGTGGAATCCTTCATGCGCTGCTGGTTCCACTCGGTGCCCAGGGTCAGGTTCTGGTTCACCAGGAAGTCGATCGGCAGGTTCACTTCGCTGTGCAGCGTCACGTCCGCCAGGTCGGTATCGGTAAACTTATTGCTGTTGAACAGCCCCTCGAGGCCGCCCGCCAGCCCTTCGCCGAGACGCGAGTTGCGGGTGTGTTCGTACTGGGCCCAGCTGTTGGTGGTGATACCGTTATCCCAGCCGCCGTGCCAGGTGACCGCGAAGTTCTGGCGGTAGATACGGTTGGTCTCTTTGCCGTAGTTCTTTTTCACCAGCCCGTTGGAGCTGTTGTCGTTGTTGGTGTTCTGGGTATCGCCCGCGTAGAGGTTGTTCTGGCGGCTGTAGCCGGCCTCGAACTCCAGGGACTGCATGGGGGCAAAGTCCCAGCGCACCACGCCGTTAATGTCTTTATTCTCCACCCCTTCACGACCGGCGGGCAGGGTGTCGGCATAGGCGCCGGTACGTTCCGACTGATGGCCGTCGTTGATATCCCAGGCATCGGCCTGGGTTTTATCCAGGTTGCCGTACATGCGGAAGCTGAAATCGCCGCCCAGCGGGCCGCTCAGGCTGAAGTTGGTGCGTTTGGTTGAGCCTTCGTCCTTGTGTTCCGGCGCGTTGAAATAGGTGTTCCAGGAGCCGTGCCACTGGTCGTCGAACTTTTTGGTGATGATGTTCACCACGCCGCCCGCCGCGCCGTTGCCGTAGCGTGCGGCGGCAGGACCGCGAATGACTTCAATGCTTTCGATCATCTCTGGCGGCACCCAGCCGGTATCGCCGCGGGTATCGCGCTCGCCGCGCCAGCCCAGACGAATCGAGTTACGGCTGGTCACCGGTTTACCGTCGATCATAATCAGGGTGTTTTCCGGCCCCATGCCGCGGATATCAATCTGGCGGTTGTTGCCGCGCTGGCCGCTGGTGGAGTTACCGGTAAGGTTCACCCCGGGCATGGTGCGGATGATCTCCGCCACGTCGCGGGCAGGCGGGTTTTTACGGATCTGATCGGCGGTGATGGTGGAGACCCCCGGCGCCTGCAGGTTCTGCTCGGCGGCGGTGATAACCATAGTGTCTTCATGAGCGGGCGTGTCGGCGGCCTGAGCAGGCGCGGTGGCGCCAATAATCCCCAGGTTGACCAGTACGGCCAGAGAGTGAATCTTACTGTTCATTGTTTGTCCTGCGTTCAAAGCCGCCTTCTCCGTGGCTCCGTTCCCGAAAGGGCGGGAGGCGGCATGATAACGCCCGCGTTTACGTAAACGTCTCGTACCTGAGCAGCACGCAACGCAGGGCATGATTATTAGTGGTCGCGCTTCCCACAGCGCGCCCATACGCTATTGCAAATGCAAATAGTTATCAATAATATTATCGATATTAATTATTTTTGATCAAAAATAGACCGCTAAACATGGGGTTATATCAGTGACAACGCTGAAGACGGGAAGTGACGCCTGGTGGCAGGTGAAAACCGGCCCGGAAAAGGTGCAGGACGGGGAGCAGTATCGGGTCACGTTTTACTGGCGCGATCCGCAGGGGAACGAGCAGACCTCGCCCGTTAAGCGGGTCTGGATCTACATCACCGGCGTCACCGACCACCACCACAATGCCCGCCCACAGTCCCTGACGCGCATTGCCGGGACCGACGTCTGGCAGTGGCAGGGCCGCTTCAGCCCGCACTGGCGCGGCAGCTACTGTTTTATCCCCTCTGTAAATGACAACGATTTTGCCGATGCGGCCTTTGCCAGCGACCCGCCGGACCGGATGGCCCTGCGGGAAGGGTGGCGCAAACTGCTGCCGCACGCGGTTGCCGACCCGCTCAACGCCTGGAGCTGGCGCGGCGGCCGCGGCCATCCGGTCTCTGCGCTGGAGATGCCCGACGCGCCGGTGCAGCCCGGCTGGAACCTGCCCGCCATCGCCCACGAGGAGCCCCGCTGTATCAGCTGGAAAAGCGCCATCCTCGGCAACCGGCGGCGGGTGTGGATCTTCACCACCGGCGAGGCCAGCCCGGAGCGCCCGCTGGCGATCCTGCTCGACGGCCAGTTCTGGGCCGAGAGCATGCCCGTCTGGTCGCCGCTCGCCGCCCTCACGCAGCAGGGCAGCCTGCCGCCCGCGGTCTACGTGCTTATTGATGTGATTGATACCGCCCACCGCAGCCGCGAACTGCCCTGTAACCCCGATTTCTGGCGCGCGGTGCAGGACGAACTGCTGGAGCAGGTGCGGGCCATCGAACCCTTCAGCGACCTTCCTGAGCGCACCCTGGTGGCCGGACAGAGCTTTGGTGGCCTTTCCGCTCTCTACGCGGGGCTGAACTGGTCAGCGCGCTTCGGTTGCGTGCTGAGCCAGTCCGGATCCTTCTGGTGGCCGCACCGGGGAGGGCAGCAGGAGGGGCAACTCATCACCCAGTTAAAAAACAGAGAAGTCACCCCGCAGGGATTGCGCATTCTGATTGAGGCGGGAGAGCGCGAGCCGCTTATTTTACGCGCCGGGAAGGCGCTTTATGCCGAGCTGGAACACACACAGCAGCCGGTTTTCTGGCGTCAGGTTGACGGCGGACATGATGCACTTTGCTGGCGCGGAGGGCTGACGCAGGGGCTGATGACCCTCTGGCAGCCGCTTATTTGATAACGGAGTCTGGTATGGAATTCAGTAACCCCTTTGACGATCCTCAGGGTCAGTTCGCGATTTTGCAAAACGCCCGCCAGGAGTACAGCCTCTGGCCGCAGCAGTGCGCGCTGCCCGCGGGCTGGCAGCTGGTGTGCGAGCCGCAGCCGGCCGAGGCCTGCCAGCAGTGGCTGGCGGAACAGTGGCAAACCCTGATCCCATCGCGGTTCGCAAAGGAGCAGGCATGAGTCAGCATCTTCCTCTGGTCGCCGCCCAGCCGGGTATCTGGATGGCGGAACAGCTCTCGACCCTGCCCAACGCCTGGAGCGTGGCGCACTACGTTGAACTACAGGGCGATATCGACGCGCCGCTGCTGGCCAAAGCCATAGTTGCGGGAATGATGCAGGCCGATACCCTGCGCACCCGCTTCGTAGAGGATAACGGCGAGGTGTGGCAGTGGGTGGACGAGGCGCTTATCCCGGATGAGCCGGCGATAAGCGACCTGCGCAGCCATGCGGATCCCCACAGCGCCGCCCTGGCGCTGATGGAGGCCGATCTTAACCAGAACCTGCGTGTCGACGGCGGCCAGCCGCTGGCCTGCCACCAGTTAATACGGGTCGCGGACAACCGCTGGTACTGGTATCAGCGCTATCACCATTTAGTGGTGGATGGCTTCAGTTTCCCGGCCATTACCCGTCAGATCGCCGCCATTTACCGCGCCTGGTCGAAGGGGGAGGCGACGCCCGCCTCGCCCTTTACCCCCTTTGCGCAGGTGGTGGAAGAGTACCAGCGCTACCGCGAAAGCGAGGCCTACACCCGGGACGGCGCCTTCTGGGCCGAACAGCGCAGGCAACTGCCGCCGCCGGTCTCGCTCTCCGCTGCTCCGCTGCCGGGGCGCGCCGCCACCACCGATATTCTGCGCCTGAAGTTTACCGCCGATGCCCGGGCCTTTAGCCAGCTTGCCCGCGCGAACGAGGTGCAGGGCACCGATCTGGCGCTGGCGCTGGTGGCGCTGTGGCTCGGACGCCTGACCGGGCGCATGGAGTATGCCGCGGGCTTTATCTTTATGCGCCGGATGGGGTCGGCGGCGCTTACCGCTACCGGCCCGGTACTGAACGTACTGCCGCTGGCGGTGAAGCTCGACGCCCGGGAGACCCTGGCGGAGCTTGCCCACCGCCTGGCGGGACAGATGAAAAAAATGCGCCGCCATCAGCGCTACGACGCCGAGCAGATCGTCCGCGATGCCGGGCGAGCTGCCGGGGACGAGGCGCTGTTTGGGCCGGTCTTTAACGTTAAGGTCTTTGATTACCAGCTCAGTCTTGACGGCGTGCAGGCCACCACCCACACCCTGGCCACCGGCCCGGTTAACGACCTGGAGATGGCGCTCTTCCCGGACGAGCAGGGCGGGTTAAGCATCGAGATCCTCGCTAACCGCCAGCGCTACGATGAAGGCGAGCTAAAGCGCCACCTTGCCCGCCTGCATAGTCTGCTGGAACAGTTCGCCGCCGACCCGGCGCTCACCTGCGGCGCGGCGGAGACCGTCTCAAAGGCGGAATACCAGACCCTGGCGCAGATTAACGATACGGCGGTGGCGCTGCCCGCCACCACCCTCAGCCAGCTGGTGGCAGAGCAGGCGGCCAGAACCCCGGATGCCCCGGCGCTGGCGGATGCCCATATCGAACTGAGCTACCGCCAGCTGCGCGAGCAGGTGGTGGCCCTGGCAAACCTGCTGCGCGAGCGCGGCGTGAAGCCCGGCGACAGCGTGGCGGTCGCCCTGCCGCGCTCGGTGTTCCTGACCCTGGCCCTGCACGCCATCGTCGAGGCGGGGGCCGCCTGGCTGCCGCTGGACACCGGCTATCCGGACGATCGCCTGCACATGATGCTTGAGGACGCGAAGCCGTCGCTGCTGATTACCACCGACGACCAGCGCCCGCGCTTTGCTTCGCTGCCGGTGCCCGCGGTTAGTTACAACACACTATTACCTGCTGCGGATGGTGCCCCCCTCGGCCTCTGTGCGCCGCAGCAGACCGCCTATATCATCTTTACTTCCGGCTCGACAGGGCGCCCGAAAGGGGTAATGGTGGGGCAAACCGCCATCGTCAACCGCCTGCTCTGGATGCAGAACCACTATCCGCTTGATGCTGCCGACGTGGTGGCGCAAAAAACCCCGTGCAGCTTTGACGTCTCGGTGTGGGAGTTCTGGTGGCCATTTATCGCCGGGGCCAGGCTGGTAATGGCCGAGCCGGAGGCACACCGGGATCCGCTGGCGATGCAGCAGTTCTTTGCGCGCTACGGCGTCACCACCACCCACTTTGTGCCCTCGATGCTGGCGGCCTTTGTCGCCTCCTTAACCCCGGAAAACGTCGCCTGCACCCGCAGCCTGAAGCAGGTATTTTGTAGCGGCGAAGCGCTGCCCACCGACCTGTGCCGGGAGTGGGAGCAGCTTACGGCTACGCCGCTGCATAACCTCTACGGCCCCACCGAGGCCGCGGTGGACGTCAGCTGGTATCCGGCGTTCGGCCCGGAGCTTGCGGCGGTGCAGGGCAACAGCGTGCCCATCGGCTTCCCGGTGTGGAACACCGGCCTGCATATTCTGGACGCCATGATGCGCCCGGTGCCCTTTGGCGTGGCGGGGGATCTCTACCTCACCGGCATCCAGCTGGCGCAGGGCTATCTGGGGCGGCCGGATCTGACTGCCAGCCGCTTTATCGCCGATCCCTTTGCCCCCGGCGAACGTATGTATCGCACCGGGGACGTGGCCCGCTGGCTGGAGAATGGCGCGGTAGAGTATTTAGGGCGCAGCGATGACCAGCTGAAGATCCGCGGCCAGCGTATTGAGCTGGGCGAGATCGATCGCGCCATGCTGAGCCTGCCGGACGTAGCCCAGGCCGTGGCTCACGCCTGCGTCTTTAACCAGGCGGCGGCCACCGGCGGCGATGCCCGTCAGCTGGTGGGTTACGTGGTATCGGAGTCCGGTTTACCCCTCGACCGGGAGGCGCTACGCGAGGTCCTGAAAGGCCAGCTGCCGCCCCATATGGTGCCGGTGACGATCATTCAGCTTAGCGGTCTGCCGCTCTCGGCCAACGGCAAGCTCGACCGCAAGGCGCTGCCGCTGCCGGAGCTGACCCGCCAGACCACCGGCCGGGCGCCGGAAACCGCCAGCGAAATCGCCGTCGCCCGGGCTTTCTCCGCGCTGCTGGGCTGCGAGGTCAATGATATTGAAGCAGACTTCTTCGCCCTCGGCGGCCACTCGCTGCTGGCGATGCGCCTGGCGGCAGGGCTGAGCCGCGAATTTAACCGCAAAGTTACGCCGGGGCAGGTGATGGTGGCCTCGACGGTAAGCGCCCTCAGCGCACTGCTGGATAGCTGGAGCGACGGCGCGGCAGAGCGGATGGGATACGAAACCCTGCTGCCGCTGCGCCAGGGCGAGGGGCCGACCCTGTTCTGCTTCCATCCGGCCTCCGGCTTTGCCTGGCAGTTCAGCGTGCTGGCGCGCTACCTCAGCCCGCGCTGGTCCATCACCGGTATCCAGTCGCCGCGCCCGAACGGGCCGATGCAGCTGGCGGAGAACCTGGATGCGGTTATTGACCACCATCTGGCGACCCTGCGCGCGCAGCAGCCGCACGGGCCGTACTATCTGTTCGGTTACTCCCTCGGCGGCACCCTGGCGCAGGGCATCGCCGCGCGTCTGCGCCAGCAAAACGAGGAGGTGGCGTTCCTCGGCCTGCTCGACACCTGGCCCCCGGAGACGCAAAACTGGGCGGAAAAAGAGGCCAACGGCCTGGATCCGGAGGTGCTGGCGGAGATCGAGCGCGAGCGCCAGGCCTTTATCACCGCCCGGCAGGGGGAGACCTCCGACGAGCTGTTTAACGCCATCGAGGGCAACTACGCCGACGCGGTGCGCCTGCTCACAACAGCCCATAGCGCCGCCTTTGATGGTAAAGCGACGCTCTTTACCGCCGAGCGCACCCGCACTATGGATCCGCAGCAGGCCTGGGCGCCCTGGGTGGCGGAGCTGGAGGTTTATCCCCAGGACTGCGCCCACGTGGATATCATTTCACCGCAGGCGTTTGAGAGGATTGGACCGGTGCTGAAGGGGATTCTGGGGTAGGAGGTAAAAGCAAAAAGCAACGTTAGTTGCTTTTTTGGTGTTTGCTCCCTCGAACTAAAGAAGAGGGTTGGGGTGAGGGCACCAGACCGCACAGTCCAGTCCCCTCGCCCCTCAGGGGAGAGGGTTAGGGTGAGGGGAACATGCGGCTCAGGCGGTAGTTCCGTTCACCTCACGTCCACAGCTACTCTGTCACCCCGGCTCCGGTGAACGTGCAAAGGGGGCTCGCCGCCGCCCCTTTGCAATCCCGGCTCCCGGCCAGGAAAATCGCCGCTTCGCGGTGCCTTCGGCTTATTCCCTCCGGCTATCGGGTCGGGCACCAGCCTGCATCCCTGCAGGCTATGCCCTCTCGGCGCGTCCCTGCGCCTCGCCCCGGCCTGCGGTCAACGCCTCAGCGATTTTCAGCCGGATCAGGGCATCGCTGTGGTGTTACCTGTTTCAGAGATTGCGGCATGGCTGTGTCACCCAGCCCGCCCAAGCGGCACCACCAGCGGCGTGCCCGCCACCGGATCCTCAATAATCATGCAGCGCATACCGTAGATCCGCTCGATCAGATCCGGGGTCACTATCGCCTTCGGTGCCCCCTCCGCCACTATCTTGCCGTCGCGCAGGGCAATCAGGTGCGTGGCATAGCGGCAGGCCTGGTTCAGGTCGTGCAGCACCGCTGCCAGCGTATAGTCCCGGGAGCGGTTCAGCTCGCTCAACAGCTCCAGCAGATCGATCTGATGGCTGATATCCAGCCAGGTGGTTGGCTCATCCAGCAGCATAATGGCGGTCTCCTGGGCCAGCACCATGGCGATCCACGCTCGCTGCCGCTGGCCGCCGGAGAGCGTATCCACGCTCTGCTGCGCCAGATCGGTAATGCCCGTCGCCTGCATCGCCCGCGTTACCGCCTCTTCGTCCTCTTTACGCCAGCGAGTAAAAAGCGGCTGGTGCGGATAGCGCCCGCGCGCCACCAGCTCCTGCACGGTGATATCCCCGGGCGTGGTAGCGTTTTGTGCCAACAGGCCGATGCGTCGCGCCACCTCTTTGCTCTTAAAGCGCTGGATCTCCTCCCCGTCGAGCCAGACGCTGCCCTGCAGGGGCGTCATCAGGCGGCTCAGGGTGCGCAGCAGGGTCGATTTACCGCAGCCGTTCGGGCCGATGATCGCCGTAAAGTGCCCCTCGGGGATGGTCACATGCAGATCCCGGGCGACGGTTTTTTTGCCGTAGCCCAGGGTAAGGTTTTCGCCGCGCAAGCGGGTTGTAGTCATACTCATTTCTTGCGGGACTCCTGAACAAGCAAGACGATAAGGTAGATACCGCCAAGGCTGACGGTTACTACCCCCACCGGAAGTTGATAAGGCATAAACAGCTGCTGGGCGCAGAGATCCGCCGCCAGCAACAGCAGCGCGCCGCACAGGGCCGCCTGAGTTAAGCCCCAGCGCGCGGTGCCGCTCAGGCGGCGGGCAATATGCGGCGCCACCAGCGCAATAAAGGAGATCGGCCCGGCAATGGCGGTGGCCGCGGCGGTGAGCACCACCGCCACCAGCATCAGCATCAACCGCGATCGCTCCACTCCCACCCCCAGGGCGCAGGCGCTGTCATCGCCCATCTCCAGCAGGCGCATGCGCGTCACCAGTAGCCAGGCGCACACCAGCATCACGGCAATAATCGGCGTGGCGGGGAGGGTTTTGGCCCAGGTGAGGCCATTAAGGGAGCCGGCATTCCACAGCCCGGCGGAGAGTGAGGTCTCCAGCGAGGCGCGCAGCAGCAGCCAGGTGTTAAAGGCCATCAGCATGGCGCGAATGCCGATGCCGATAATAATCAGGCGGAAGGTCTCGATCCCGTTGCGCCAGGCCAGCGCCCAGACCACCAGCGAGGTAAGAATGCCCCCCGCCATCGCTGCCAGGACAATGGCCGTCAGCTGCTGGCCAAAGAGCACCATCGCCACCAGCACGCCGCTCCAGGCCCCGGTGTTAAAGCCCATCACGTCCGGGCTGCCCAGTGGGTTACGCAGCAGCGACTGGAAAATCGCGCCGCTCACCCCAAGGGCTGCCCCCACCAGAATAGCCATCATCACCCGCGGCAGGCGCCATTCGGTCACCACCAGAGTGATATTGCGCGGGGCGCTGCCGGTCAGGGCTGCAAACACCTGCTGGAAGTCGAGAGTCACGGCACCGCTGCACAGGCTCCAGAGGGCAATCAGCAGACAGGCCGCCGCCAGCAGCAGGCAGGTCAGTAATAATCGGCGGGACGGTGCAATCACAGGCCACCTCCGCGCTTACGTCGTACCAGGAAGATCAGCACCGGTGCGCCGATAAAGGCGCTGACCACCGAGACCCGCAGCTCGCCCGGCACCAGCAGGCGGCCAATAATATCGGCAAACAGCAGCAGGGCCGGGGTGGCAAGCAGGGTGACCGAGAGCGACCAGCGGTGATCCGCCCCCACCAGCCAGCGCGCCATGTGAGGTATCATCAGGCCGATAAAGGCGATGGGGCCGACGACCGCCGTGGCGCTGCCGCAGAGCACGGTTATCGCCAGCAGTCCGATAAGCTGAGTACGCGCCACCCGGCTACCGAGCGCGGTGGCGGTATCGGTGCCGAGGCTCAGGCTGTTCAGCGCCCGGCTTAAAAAGAGCGCCACGGCGGCGGCCAGCAGTACCGGCAGCGTCACCACCTTCAGGGTTTGCAGGGTGCGGATATCCAGCGAGCCCGCCTGCCAGAAGCGCAGCTGGTCCCAGACGTCCGGGTTAAGCAGGGCGATGCCGTTAGACAACCCTTCAAGTACCGCCCCCAGCGCCACCCCGGCCAGGGTTAAGCGCACCGGGCTGAGCTGTCCGCCGCCCTGACTGCCGGTAAAGGCCACTAGCAGCGAGGCGGCCAGCGCGCCGCAAAATGCCATCATCAGCTGTTCAACCGGGGAGGAGAAACCAAACAGCGCCGCCCCTAATACGATGGCGAAGCTGGCGCCAGAATTCACCCCCAGTATGCCGGGATCGGCAAGCGGGTTGCGGGTGAGGGTCTGCATTAAGGCCCCGGCCAGCCCCAGCGCCGCGCCGGCCAGCAGTCCGGCCAGAGTGCGGGGCAGGCGGGCATCCAGCACTATGGTGCAGTCCGCGCTCTGGCAGCTGCCAGAGAGGGCATCGACGATGGTGGAAGCGGGCAGGGATTTAGCGCCAGTCAGCAGGCTGAGGGCAACGGCAAGCAGTAACAGCAGCAGTAAACCGGGCACGGCAAGGGCGCGCGCGGCGGCAGGAGAAAACGACATAGCAACATCCATGATGTGATAATGATAGTAATTATCGTTATCTATCTTATTTGGCTATGTTAGCATGTGCGGCCATGGAATTGGTAAAAAAAAGAAACCATTAAGGCGTTGTAATGACCCAGAAATCCTGGCTGCTCAATCTCAGCCTGCTGAAGACCCACCCGGCCTACCGTGCCGTCTTTATCGCCCGTTTTATCTCAATCTTATCCCTTGGCCTGCTCGGCGTTGCCGTACCGGTACAGATCCAGGCCATGACCCACTCCAGCTGGCTGGTGGGCCTCTCCGTTACCCTGACCGGCGGGGCGATGTTTATTGGCCTGATGGTAGGCGGGGTGCTGGCCGACCGCTACGAGCGTAAGAAACTGATTCTGCTGGCCCGCGGCACCTGTGGCGTGGGATTTATCGGGCTCTGCCTGAACGCCCTGCTGCCGGAGCCGTCGCTCATCGTGATTTACGCCCTCGGCCTGTGGGACGGTTTTTTCGCCTCGCTGGGGGTCACCGCCCTGCTGGCGGCCACCCCGGCGCTGGTGGGCCGGGAAAATCTGATGCAGGCGGGGGCGATCACTATGCTCACCGTGCGCCTCGGCTCGGTGATTTCACCCATGGTCGGCGGGCTGCTGCTGGCTACCGGCAACGTGGCCTGGAACTACGGCCTGGCGGCGGCGGGGACCTTTATCACCACGCTCACGCTGCTGCGCCTGCCGCTGCTCCCCCCTCCGCCGCAGCAGCGCGAACACCCGCTGAAATCCCTGGCGGCGGCGATCCGCTTTCTCTTCACTAACCCGCTTATCGGCGGCATCGCCCTGCTGGGCGGGCTGCTTACTATGGCCAGCGCGGTGCGCGTGCTCTATCCGGCGCTGGCCGGCGAGTGGCATATGAGCGCCTCGCAGATCGGCCTGCTGTATGCGGCCATTCCGCTCGGGGCGGCCTTTGGTGCCCTGACCAGCGGCAATCTGGCCCGCAGCGCGCGTCCGGGGTTAATCATGCTGGTGGCAAGCTTCTTCTCTTTTATCGCTATCGGCTTCTTTAGCCTGATGCCGGTCTGGGCGCTGGGCGTGGTGTGCCTGGCGCTGTTTGGCTGGCTGAGCGCGGTGAGCTCGCTGTTGCAGTACACCCTGATCCAGACCCAGACCCCGGAAAATATGCTCGGGCGAATTAATGGCCTGTGGACGGCGCAGAACGTCACCGGCGATGCGATTGGCGCAGCGATTTTAGGCGGGCTGGGGGCGGTGATGACCCCGGTGGCGTCGGCCAGCAGCAGTGGTTTTGTGCTGGCGCTCGTCGGGGCGCTGCTGCTGGTGGCGCTGGTGGAGTTGCGCCGGTTCCGGCAGGAAGTGGTGAGCGATAGTGCGGCCTGATGCCCTTGTTTGGGCGGAGGGATCCGCATAAAAAACAGCTGCACGGTCGGCTCCCTCTCCTCTTAGGGGAGAGAGCTGGGGTGAGGGGAACATGCGGCTCTGTTGTCGGTTCCGGTAGGCGGTTGCAGTGAGCGATAGTGTGGCCTGATGCCCTCACCCTAACCCTCTCCCACGGGGAGAGGGGATAGCCGGAGCGCTTTGCTGCTCATCAGCCACGTTATAGCCCCTGAAACAGCTAATCCAACAGCGATACCACAGTCCGGCTGAAAATCGCCGAAGCGTTTCCTGTAGGCCGGGGCGAGGCGCATGGATGCGCCGAGAGGGCGTGACCTACATGGATGTAGGATCACGTCCGACCCGATAGCCGAAAGGAATAAGCTGAGGGTACCGCGAAGCGGCGATTTTCCTGGCCGGGAGCCGGGGTTGCCAGGGGGGCGGCGGTAGCCCCCCTGGCACGTTCACCGGTGCAGACGTGACAGAATAGCAGTGGACGGGAAGTGAACGGAACCAACAACGGAGCCGCATGTTCCCCTCACCCTAACCCTCTCCCCATAGGGGAGAGGGGACGGAACCGTGCAGGTTGTATACAACCCCACACCTCATTCAAACAACGTCCTTAACCGCTCCAGCACCCGCATCGCACTGTAATAATCCAGCCGGAAGGTCTCCGTACCCATCGCCCAGACGCGCTTATTCTTCACCGCCGGCAGGTGCGCCAGCAGCGGATTTGCGTAGATGGCGTCCACGTCTTTCTGATCGCCAGCAAACAGGAACAGGCTCTCGCCGTTCAGCCCCGTCGCCAGGTTCTCACCCCCCAGCTGGATAATATCGTGGCGCTTGCCCTGGCTTTGAGAGGTATGCAGCCCGGCGGGCAGGGGGGCCAGCGAAAAGCCCAGCTGCTGCATCAACTGCCCCTGGGCCGAGTCGGCGGTCCAGAGGTTCGCGCTGTGCGCTGCGGCGGTATAGACCAGAGCGTTCACCGGCTGCGGCGGCAGCTTCATCAGCTGCTTAACCTGCGCCAGCTGCTTATCAAACTCGCTAATGCGCGCCGCGGCCTGCTTTTCCTGGCCGGTGATGGCGCCAAGCTGGGTCAGCAATGCCTGCCAGCTCTTGTCGTCGTAGTTGATCACCAGCGTCGGCGCGATGGCGGAAAGCTGATCGTAGAGCGCCAGCGCGGAGTCGCCGCCGGTGGCGCTTACCAGAATCAGGTCCGGCATCTGGGCCGCCACCGCTTCGGCGCTCGGCTCGCCAATGTAGAGCCGCGCCAGCTTGCGCTGTTTAGCAATCTCGCCCCACTGGCGTAAAAAGCCCTGGTCGTCCGCCACGCGGTTGTTCGGCGTGGTCGCCCCGCTGGCCACCACGGGCGCGTCGATAGCCAGCAGGGAGCCGGTCAGCGTCACGCTGGTGGAGACGATGCGTGTCGGTTTGCTCTCAAGCAGGTGAATGCCGCGGTTGTCGGTTACCTGGCGGGGCCAGTCGGCGGCGGTGGCTGAGGTTACTCCTAAAACAAAAAGGCCCACGAAAAGCAGGGCGTTACGGCATACGGCAGAGAATTTCACAAAGCGGCATCCTGTATTCACTGAAGTTAATGCTTCTCATTTTCATAAATGCGCTACGGGGATGCAAGCGTTAGTCGCACAAGATGTGCGCCCGCCTGTTGACACCCTCGCCCTGAGCTATTAGGTTAGCGACCAAAATATAAATGATAATAATTCTTAATGCCTTTATCATTTCAGGAGGATGATATGGATACGTCACTGGCTGAGGAAGTACAAGATAACGCGGCCACGCTGCAACCCGATGGCTTCTTCTTTATGTCGCCTTACCGCAGCTTTACCACGTCCGGCTGCTTTGCCCGCTTCAGCGAGCCCGCGGCGGATGGCGATAACCCGTCGGGGGCCTTCCAGCAGAAGCTGGCCCGGGCGTTTGCCGACGCCAAATCCAGCGGTATCGCTAACCCGGTAATGGTGGGGGCAATCCCCTTCGATACCCGCAAACCCTCTTCGCTCTATATTCCCGAAAACTGGCAGAGCTTCGCCCGCCCGGCGCGCCAGCAGGCTGCCCGCTACGCCGCCCGCACGCAGCCGCTGACCGTCACCGGGCGCACGGAAATTCCTGCCCAGCCGCGCTTTGAGGAGATGGTGGCCCGCGCCGCGGCGCTGACCGCCACCCCGCGCGTAAATAAAGTGGTGCTCTCGCGCCTGATCGATATCAGCACCCGCGAGCAGATCGACAGCACCGCGCTGCTGGAGCGCCTGATTGCCCAGAACCCGGCGAGCTTTAACTTCCACGTTCCGCTCGAGGACGGCGGCGTACTGCTGGGCGCCAGCCCGGAGCTACTGCTGCGTAAAGAGGGGAGCCACTTTAGCTCCCTGCCGCTGGCGGGCTCTGCCCGCCGTCAGCCGGATGACATGCTGGATCGCGAGGCGGGCAACAAGCTGCTGGCCTCGGAGAAAGATCGCCACGAACACGAGCTGGTGACCCAGGCGATGAAAAGCGTGCTGGAAAAACGCAGCCACCGGCTGACCATGCCGGACTCGCCGCAGCTCATCACCACCCCGACCCTGTGGCACCTGGCGACCCCGGTCGAAGGGGAGGCGCTGGCGGGAGAAAATGCCCTGACCCTGGCCTGCCTGCTGCACCCGACCCCCGCTCTGAGCGGCTTCCCGCACCTGGCGGCGAAAGCGCTGATCGCCGAGCTGGAGCCGTTCGACCGGGAGCTCTTTGGCGGCATCGTCGGCTGGTGCGACAGCGAAGGCAACGGCGAGTGGGTGGTTACCATTCGCTGCGCGCGCCTGCAGCAGAACAGCGTGCGCCTCTTTGCCGGGGCGGGCATTGTTCCGGCCTCCTCGCCGGTGGGCGAGTGGCGCGAAACCGGGGTGAAACTCTCCACCATGCTGAACGTTTTTGGATTGCACTAAGGATCGTACATGACCATTTCCTTTACCCGCTGGCCTGATGACTTTGCCCGACGCTACCGTGAAAAAGGCTACTGGCAGGATCTGCCCCTGACAGAGATCCTGACCCGTCACGCCGACAGCGACGCAACGGCCATCATCGACGGTGAGCGCCGCTACAGCTACCGCCAGTTCCACCAGGCGGTCAACAATCTGGCCTCGGCGTTTCAGGCGCTGGGCATCAGGCGCGGCGAAACGGCGCTGGTGCAGCTGGGCAACGTGGCGGAGTTTTACATCACCTTCTTCGCCCTGCTGCAGGCGGGCGTAGCGCCGGTAAACGCGCTTTTCAGCCACCAGCGCAGCGAACTCAACGCCTATGCCGACCAGATCGAGCCCGCGCTGCTGATCGCCGATCGCGCCCATGCCCTGTTTAGCGGCGATGCGTTCCTCAATCAGTTTGTCGATCAACACCGCAGCGTGCGCGCGGTGCTTCTGCGCGGCGACGCGGGGGAGCATGCTCTGGAGGCGGCGATTGCGCGCCCGGCGGACAACTTTGTCCCCGCGCCAACCCCCGCCGATGAGGTGGCCTTCTTCCAGCTCTCCGGCGGCAGCACGGGTACGCCGAAGCTGATCCCGCGCACCCATAACGACTACTACTACAGTATCGCGCGCAGTAACGAGGTGTGCGGCGTTACCGCCGACACCCGCTACCTGAACGCGCTGCCCGCCGCCCACAACTTTGCCATGAGCTCGCCGGGTTCCCTTGGCGTCTTTATGGCCGGCGGCCTGGTGGCGCTGGCACACGATCCCAGCGCCACCATCTGCTTCCCGCTGATCGCCGAACACCGGCTGAACATGGCCTCGCTGGTGCCGCCGGCGGTGAGCCTGTGGCTGCAGGCGATTGCCGAAGGGGCGGGCAATACCCAGCTTGCTTCCCTGACGCTGTTACAGGTGGGGGGCGCACGCCTTTCGGCGACCCTTGCGGCGCGCATTCCGGCAGAGATCGGCTGTCAGCTGCAGCAGGTGTTCGGCATGGCGGAAGGGCTGGTGAACTACACCGCCCTTGATGACGCCCCGGAAAAAATCATCAATACCCAGGGACGCCCGATGAGCCCCGACGACGAGGTCTGGGTGGCGGACGAAAACGGCAACCCGCTGCCGCGCGGGGAAGTAGGGCGCCTGATGACCCGCGGGCCTTACACCTTCCGCGGCTATTACAGGAGCCCGGAACACAACGCCAGCGCCTTTGATGCCAACGGCTTTTACTGCTCGGGCGATCTGATCTCCATCGACGAGCAGGGCTACATCACGGTGCAGGGGCGCGAGAAAGATCAGATCAACCGCGGCGGGGAGAAGATCGCAGCGGAAGAGATCGAGAACCTGCTGCTGCGCCACGAGGCGGTGATCCACGCCGCGCTGGTCAGCATGGAGGACAGCCTGCTGGGCGAAAAAAGCTGTGCGTATCTGGTGGTGAAACAGCCCCTGCGCGCGGTGGAAGTGCGCCGTTTCCTGCGCGAGCAGGGGGTGGCCGATTATAAGCTGCCGGATCGCGTGGAGTGCGTGGACGCACTGCCCCTGACGCCGGTCGGTAAAGTTGACAAGAAACAGTTGCGCCTGTGGCTGGCTGAACGCGCCCAGGGCTGAGGAACAGAGAATGGCTATCCCAAAATTAACCGCTTATGCGCTGCCGACGGCGGCCGAACTGCCTGATAACAAGGTGAACTGGGCCTTTGAGCCGGCCCGCGCCGCGCTGTTGATCCACGATATGCAGGAGTACTTCCTCAACTTCTGGGGCGAAAACAGCGCCATGATGCAGCAGGTGGTGGCGAATATCGCCGCCCTGCGCGAGTACTGCAAAAAGCACAATATTCCGGTCTACTACACCGCCCAGCCGAAAGAGCAGAGCGATGAAGACCGCGCCCTGCTGAACGACATGTGGGGGCCGGGGCTGACCCGTTCCCCGGAGCAGCAGCGTATTGTGGCCGAACTGGCCCCGGACGAGGCGGACACCGTGCTGGTGAAGTGGCGCTACAGCGCTTTCCACCGTTCGCCGCTGGAGCAGATGCTGAAAGAGACCGGGCGCAACCAGCTGATCATCACCGGCGTGTATGCCCATATCGGCTGCATGACCACCGCCACCGACGCCTTTATGCGTGATATCAAGCCCTTCTTTGTGGCCGACGCGCTGGCGGACTTTACCCGGGACGAACACCTGATGTCGCTGAAATACGTGGCGGGCCGCTCCGGCCGCGTGGTGATGACCGATGAACTGGTGCCTGCGGTGCCGGCCTCGAAAGCGGCGCTGCGCGCGCTGGTGCTGCCCCTGCTGGACGAATCCGACGAGCCGATGGATGACGAAAACCTGATCGACTACGGCCTGGACTCGGTGCGCATGATGGCCCTGGCGGCCCGCTGGCGCAAAGTGCACGGGGATATCGACTTCGTGATGCTGGCGAAAAAACCTACCATCGACGCCTGGTGGGCGCTGCTCTCCCGCGAGGTGAAGTGATGGCCGGCTTTGATTTCACCGGCAAAACCGTCTGGGTGACCGGGGCCGGCAAGGGGATCGGTTACGCCACCGCGCTGGCCTTTGTCGAGGCGGGGGCAGAGGTGACTGGCTTTGACCTGGCGTTCCCGGCAGAAGATTACCCCTTCGCCACCGAGGCGCTGGACGTAGCCGATGCCGCCCAGGTGCGCGAGGTGTGCGGCCGCCTGCTGGCGTCTCTTGAGCGTCTGGACGTGCTGGTGAACGCCGCGGGGATCCTGCGCATGGGCGCCACCGAGCAGCTCTCCCAGGCGGACTGGCAGCAGACCTTTGCGGTTAACGTTGGCGGTGCCTTTAACCTCTTCCAGCAGACGATGGGCCAGTTCCGTCGTCAGCAGGGTGGGGCGATTGTCACCGTGGCCTCCGATGCGGCGCACACGCCGCGCATCGGCATGAGCGCCTACGGTGCCTCCAAGGCGGCGCTGAAAAGCCTGGCCCTGACCGTGGGCCTTGAGCTGGCGGGCAGCGGCGTGCGCTGTAACCTGGTGTCACCGGGCTCCACCGATACCGATATGCAGCGCACCCTATGGACCAGCGATGACGCGGAGCAGCAGCGTATTCGCGGCTTTGGCGAGCAGTTTAAGCTCGGCATTCCGCTCGGCAAAATCGCCCGCCCGCAGGAGATTGCCAGCACGGTGCTGTTCCTGGCATCCGATGCCGCCAGCCACATCACCCTGCAGGATCTGGTGGTGGACGGCGGCTCGACGCTGGGGGCCTGAGATGATCTGGAAACGTCATTTATCGCCCGACGCTCTTAACGCCACCAGCCAGAACACCATGGTGGCGCACCTCGGTATCGTCTATACCCGCATCGGTGAGGATACGCTGGAAGCCGAAATGCCGGTGGATGCCCGCACCCACCAGCCGTTTGGCCTGCTGCACGGCGGCGCCTCTGCGGCGCTGGCGGAAACCCTCGGCTCGATGGCCGGGTTCCTGATGACCCGCGACGGGCAGAGCGTGGTGGGTACGGAGCTGAACGCCACCCATCACCGCGCTGTGGCGCAGGGCAAAGTGCGGGGTGTATGCCAGCCGCTGCACCTGGGGCGCACCAGCCAGAGCTGGGAAATTGTGGTCTATGACGAGCAGGGACGGCGCTGCTGTACCTGCCGGTTGAGTACGATGGTGCTGGGGTAAAGAGGCGGGATGGCCGGGGCGAACCCCGGCCTGCTGACAGCTGTGACGTTACAGCATGGCGATAATGCGTTTTAAGAGCCGGATGCGCGGCTCAATGGACGCCTTATCCAGCCATTCCGCCGGGCTGTGGAAACCGGCACCAATCGGCCCTAAGCCGTCCAGCGTCGGGATGCCAAGTGCGGCGGTGTGGTTAGCGTCGCTGCCGCCGCCCACCGCCTGCCAGGTAATGGCAATGCCTTCCGCTTTGCCGGCGGCTTCTACCTGCTGCATGAGACGGCGAGTGGCCTCGCTCGTCGCCATTGCCGGTTTGTGGTTCACCTGGGTTAAGGTTGTGGTGACGCCCGCTAAAAATCCCTGCTCGCACAGGGCGATCAGCGCCTGGTTTACCCGGGCATATTCAACGTTTTCCCAAAAACGCACGTCCAGCTCCGCCGTGGCGCGGTCGGCCACCACGTTCGCCGCGCTGCCGCCCTGAACCACCCCCACGTTAAGCGTGGTGCCGCGCGCCCGGTCGCCAAGCCCGTTGATGGCGATAACGCTGTTTGCCAGCGCGGTAATGGCCGAGCGGCCCTTTTCCGGATCGTTACCCGCATGAGCCGCCACGCCGCTAAAGGTGAGGTGATAGCCCGCCATCCCTTTGCGCGCGTTGACCAGCGAGCCGTCGGCGCGCGCGGCTTCGCACACCAGCACGCAGCGGGCGCGTTTTGCCAGGGCGCCGATCCACTCGTGGGAATAGACCGAGCCGGTCTCTTCGTCCGGATTCATCGCCACGGCAATCGCCAGGCGCGCTTTATCTCCGGCATCCAGCGCGCGCATGGCCCACAGAATATTCAGCAGCCCGCTTTTCATGTCGGAGACGCCCGGTCCGTACAGGCGGGCGTCGTCTTCACTGAGCGGTCTTTCGGCTACGGTGCCGGGAGGAAACACGGTATCAAGATGGCCAACCAGCAGGACGTCAAACCGTTCGGCCTCGGGTTTGTTCGTCACGAACAGGCCGGGGCCGACGTTAGCGCCCAGATCTACCCGCGCGGTATGCCAGCCTTCACGCTGTCACAGGGATTCGATAACCTCTGCCACCTTCGCCACCCCGGTGATAGTCCCGGTGCCGCAGTCGATGTTTACCAGGGTTTTAAGCTCTTCGATGTAATGGTCAATATTCATGATCGGATCCTGTTCAGAGAATAATGCGCATGAGCAGCATGGCTAAAAACGCGTTGCATACCGAAATGGCAATCATCAGCGGGATGCGTTTTGCCCGGGTGCCAATCACCCCCAGAATGCGGCCGAGGTACTGCACCTGGGAGCCCATCAGATAGATAGCGGGCGCCAGGATGGCGAGGTGTTCGCCGGCAAGAAGGCCTTTATCGAACAGGCCAATGGCCACGCCGATTCCGCCACCCATCGACATCCAGCCGCCAATCAGCACGGCGGCGGCTTCACCCGGCAGGCCAAACAGCCCCATCAGCGGAGAGAAGAGCATCCCCAGCCCTTTGAGGGCGCCGGTGATCTCCAGAGCTTTGATGATGATAAACGCCATCACCACGTTGGGCAGGGTGCTGCTGGTGGCGATGTGCCAGCCTTTGCGCGCCCCTTCGACAAAGACATCGGTGATCACGGGGTTGGATTGCGGGGCGCTCATACGGCTTCTCCTTCTGCCTGTGCCGGGGCGGGTTTATGGGTGAACTTCAGGATCAGGCGCAGCAGGTTGGCGCCGACGATTTTCATGATGAACATGACGGCGATGCAGGCGCCAATAGAGGTGGGAACGGCCGCGCTGCCGTCGACCGCTACCAGCGTAAAGAGGATGGCGCCGGAAGAGAAAAAGTTGGTGATCATCGCCCCGGCGGAAAACTGGAACATGGCGAACACATCTTTTTCCGCTTCGCTGATTTGCCCTTCATCCGCCAGGTTGCGGGTAAGGGACGCCCCGACGTCGGTACTTTGCAGGCTGCCAATCAGCGCCAGCCCGGCCGTTCCCGGAATGCCCAGCAGCGGGCGTAACAGCGGCGTTAAGAGCTTGCGCGCCGCGCGCAGGGCGCCATAGTGCTCCAGAACGTTGATCATCCCAAGGGCAAACATCACCGCCGGTATGAGCCCCAGCGCGAAGAGAAAGCCGTCCATCGCGCCGCTCCCGCCGGTGCCGCGAAAGGCGCTGGTGGCGGTGATTAAGGTGCCATCCTCCAGGCTGGCTTTGCTGACCACTCTGCCAAAGGCGCCGTTGAGGGTGGTGAAATCAAAAACGCCGTACCACGCTTTTCCCCCCAACAGGCCAGAGAAGAAAACCGCTGCGAAAGCCAGCGCCACGTACGCGCCAGGCCCAACCCTGTAATCCTGAGGTGTAGAACTGTTCATTTCCTTTTCCTTGTTTATGCAACTGTGCAGCGTCATTCTGGCGAGGAAACGAGCAAAAAAGATGATATGAATCATCCTGTAATGGCATCCCAGGATGAAAAGCGCAGAAGTGTGACCCTGGCCGCGAGTCGCACCTTTACATGCCGAAAGTGATCCGCTTAACACTGTGTTGTAAATCCCCGGTCTTACCCCACACTTCTGTGTTTCAAAGTTGTTAAAAATCCTCCGGTGATCTAGAAACAAAATGTAACACCTCCTGTTTCTCACTGACGGACAACAACTATGAACAACTCAGGGAAATACCTTATCTGGGCCGTGCTCTGCGTAGTGGGGGCATTTGCTCTTGGCTATATCGCCCTCAATCGTGGTGAACAGATAAATGCGCTGTGGATTGTGGTGGCCTCTGTCTGTATCTATCTGATTGCCTACCGCTTCTACGGCCTGTTTATCGCCCGGAAAGTGCTCTCTGTCGACGCCACGCGCATGACGCCGGCGGTGCGGCACAATGACGGTCTGGACTACGTGCCGACCGATAAAAAAGTGCTGTTTGGTCACCACTTTGCGGCTATCGCCGGGGCGGGCCCGTTGGTCGGGCCGGTGCTGGCGGCGCAGATGGGCTATCTGCCGGGAATGATCTGGATCCTGGCGGGCGTCGTGCTGGCCGGGGCAGTGCAGGACTTTATGGTGTTGTTCGTCTCCACCCGCCGCGACGGGCGCTCGCTCGGCGAGCTGGTGAAAGAGGAGATGGGGGCCACCGCCGGGGTGATTGCGCTGGTGGCGACCTTTATGATTATGGTGATCATCCTGGCGGTGCTGGCGATGATCGTAGTGAAAGCCCTGACCCACAGCCCGTGGGGAACCTACACCGTCGCCTTTACCATTCCGCTGGCGCTCTTTATGGGGATCTACATTCGCTACCTGCGCCCGGGGCGCATTGGTGAAGTGTCGGTGATTGGCCTGGTGTTCCTGGTGTTCGCTATTATCTCCGGCGGCTGGGTGGCGGAAAGCCCGACCTGGGCGCCCTGGTTTGACTTTACCGGCGTGCAGCTGACCTGGATGCTGGTGGGCTACGGTTTTGTGGCGGCGGTGCTGCCGGTGTGGCTGCTGCTGGCGCCGCGCGACTACCTCTCTACCTTCCTGAAAATCGGCACCATCGTCGGGCTGGCGATTGGCATTCTGATTATGCGCCCAACCCTGACCATGCCCGCGCTGACCAAATTTATCGACGGCACCGGCCCGGTCTGGACCGGTAACCTCTTCCCGTTCCTGTTTATCACCATCGCCTGCGGGGCGGTGTCGGGCTTCCATGCGCTGATCGCCTCCGGCACCACGCCGAAGATGCTGGCTAATGAGAATCAGGCCTGCTTTATCGGCTACGGCGGCATGCTGATGGAGTCCTTCGTGGCGATTATGGCGCTGGTTTCGGCGTGCATTATCGATCCGGGCGTCTACTTTGCCATGAACAGCCCGATGGCGGTACTGGCCCCGGCCGGGACGGCAGACGTGGTGGCCTCTGCGGCGCAGGTGGTCAGCGGCTGGGGCTTCGCCATCACGCCGGAAACCTTAACCCATATCGCGAACGAGGTGGGGGAGCAGTCGATTATCTCCCGCGCGGGCGGTGCCCCGACCCTGGCGGTGGGGATGGCCTACATCCTGCACGGCGCGCTGGGCGGGCTGATGGATGTCTCGTTCTGGTATCACTTTGCCATTCTGTTCGAAGCGCTGTTTATCCTGACGGCGGTGGATGCCGGGACCCGCGCGGCGCGCTTTATGCTGCAGGATCTGCTGGGGGTGATCTCCCCGAACCTGAAGCGCACCGATTCGCTGCCGGCGAACCTGCTGGCGACGGCGCTCTGCGTGCTGGCCTGGGGCTACTTCCTGCACCAGGGGGTGGTGGATCCGCTCGGTGGCATTAATACCCTGTGGCCGCTGTTTGGTATCGCCAACCAGATGCTGGCGGGCATGGCCCTGATGCTCTGCGCGGTGGTGCTGTTCAAGATGAAGCGCCAGCGTTTTGCATGGGTAGCGCTGGTGCCGACGGCCTGGCTGCTGATCTGTACCCTGACCGCCGGCTGGCAGAAAGCCTTCAGCCCGGATACCAAAGTGGGCTTCCTGGCGATCGCCAATAAGTTCCAGGCGATGATCGACAGTGGTAATATCCCTGCGCAGTACACCCAGGCGCAGCTGTCGCAGCTGGTGTTTAACAACCGTCTGGACGCCGGGCTGACCATCTTCTTTATGGTGGTGGTTGTGGTGCTGGCCTGGTTCTCCCTGAAGACCGCCCTGGCGGCGCTGAAGGTGGACAAGCCGACGGCGAAAGAGACGCCTTATGAGCCAATGCCCGCCAACCTGGACGAAATTGTCACCCAGGCGAAAGGGGCACATTAATATACCCGAATACCCCTCACCCCGGCCCTCTCCCCAAAGGGGAGAGGGAGAAAAGTGAGCACCTACATAAAGCTCGCACCGAACGGTCCCCTCTCCCCTTTGGGGAGAGGGTTAGGGTGAGGGGATAAACAAACGAGAAACAAACCATGTTCGACACACTTTCTAAAGCAGGCAAATATCTGGGCCAGGCCGCAAAAATGATGATTGGCGTGCCGGATTACGACAACTACGTCGAGCATATGCGGGTGAACCACCCTGACCAGACGCCGATGACCTACGAAGCCTTTTTCCGCGATCGCCAGGACGCCCGTTACGGCGGCAAGGGCGGCGCGAAGTGCTGTTAACCCTCTTTCGGCAGATAAAGGCTGATCTGCTCCTGGCGACAGCCGTAGATAGCCGCCAGCTTTTCACGGGTGCGTTTCTGCGGACGGGAGTCCAGGGATTCTAACTGTGAAACGGCAGACTGGCTGATGCCGAGTTTCTCTGCCACCTCCTGCTGGGACATGCCGCGCAAGATGCGCCATGCGGCCTGCAGGCTGACATCCTGCCATGTCATGATGCTGCACACTTCTCCGGGTAATTCCACGTCATCATAACAATCGTGTTCAACTTCAATATCTTCCAAATCCTCATCGGTTTCGTCGTCGATCTCTGCCATCTGTAAGCACATACGAAAGTATTCGTCATAGGGTATGACCACATACTGGGTTTTCCCTTTATCGTCCTTAATCAGCTGTACAGCCATAGGGAGCCTTTTCCTCGTGCAGGTAAGTTGTTGATGTTCTGCGTTTAACGTCCACTACATAACAATCGTTATCGGGAGCGTCCCGCAGTGTAATCAAAATGCGGTAATCGCCTACGCGTAACCGAAACTGATTTTCTGAAGCCGATATTTTTATGATATCGGGCCGGGGAGCCGACTGGTCATCAAGGCCAGCGAGTTTGGTTTCAATTCGTTGTCGATAGCGACTATCAATTCGTGATAGCGCTTTTTTTGCAACCCGTGACCAGACAATCTTCATCCGTACCTCCACTGTACGCCCACACAAAATATAAGGAAATAATAAGACTATTAGATAAATTCCGAATCTCTTATGGGGCACTCTACGGCAGGCAAAAGGGAGGATGAAAGCGGCAAAACGCCAGCCGTCGAGGCGGCTCGGAAAAGCCTCTGCCGGGCGACAGAGGCGTGCAGGAAGAGTGCGATCAGGCGTTCAAACCGCCGTCTACATCCAGCCCGGTGCCGGAGATCTGCCCGGCCAGCGGGCTTGCCAGGAAGGTAACAGCGGCGGCTATGTCTTCCGGCTGGCCGTAGTGGCCGGTGGCAATCAGCTGACGCTGGGATTCGGCCTGGTCACCGTCCTCCGGGTTCATATCGCTGTTGGTGGGGCCGGGGTGCACCAGGTTAACCGTGATACCGCGCGGGCCCAGATCCCGGGCCAGACCGCGGGTCAGGGAGTTGAGGGCCGATTTGGTCATTGAGTAGACGGCGATTTCCGGCTGGGCCACGCGGTTTGCCAGACAGCTGCCGATATTAATGATGCGTCCGCCGTCAGAAAGCCAGGTCAGGGCGGCCTGGGTGGCGATTACCACTCCGCGAATATTGACGTTAATAAGGGCATCGATATCGGCCAGCGTCATCGATTCCAGCGCGCCGCCGCGGGCGATCCCGGCGTTATTCACCAGGATATCCAGCCCGCCGAGGGTGCGTGCCGCCTGAGCAACCGCATCCTGGATCGCCTGCGCGCTGGCGCTGTCGGCCTGAATCGCCTCGCCTTGACGGCCGAGGGCGACGATCTCGTCGGCCACGGCCCGGGCCTTATCGGCGGACTTTTCATAGGTGATAACCACATCGGCACCCGCCTGCGCCAGCGATAACGCAATCGCACGACCCAACCCACGGCTGGCGCCGGTAACCAGCGCCTTTTTACCTGTTAAATCGATCTGCATGATGACCTCAACGCGATAGTAGTGAAAACCATCACCAGGTATAGAGGATGCTGGCCCGCCGTCAATGGGCTTAACGGGTGAAGGACTCTACCTTTTCAAAGGCGGCGCGCAGCCGCTCGGGGGAGAGCTCAATCGGCAGATAGTGAATCGACTCCACCGGGCGCAGGGTATGGGCGATAACCTTATCCAGTGCGTCGCGGTTATGAATATCCACCTCCAGCTCGCGCAGGGTGGTTGGCAGGTTGAAGCGCTGATACGCCGCCACCAGCTGCGCCAGTACCTCGTCCTGGCCGAGCAGGGCGCTCTGCACCAGAATGCCGTACGCCACTTTGGTGCCGTGCAGGAACTTGTTGGTTTGCGGCAGCACCGTCAGGCCGTTATGTACCGCATGGGCCGCCGCCACCCGGGTATAGCGCTCGCCCAGCCCGCCCACCATGCCGCCGCCGGCGATAATGGCATCCACTACGTCGAGGAAAGGTCGGGTCAGCTCGCCGTGTTCCTGGTCCGCCAGTGCCTGTTCGCTGCTCTCAAGCAGCACGTCGCGAATGGCCAGCGCCCCGTTGATGCCCAGACGCACCGTCAGGGGCAGGTTTTCCGGCTGCGGGGCCAGTACCACCGCCTCATACCACTTCGCCAGGGTATCGCCGATGCCTGCCAGCAGATACTCCGCCGGAGCGTTAAGAATGATTTCCGGCTCGACCAGCACCAGGAAATTGGCGTCGTCGAAAATCTCAAAGTGCAGGGCCGAACCGGCGTCGTTATACCAGACGGAGAGCGGGGTCCAGGCGGCGCAGGTGGCGGCGATGGTCGGAATGGCGACCACCGGCAGCCCCAGACGACGCGCCACGGCTTTTACCGTATCCAACAGCGCGCCGCCGCCGATGCCGATCACCACGCTGGCCTCGCTGCCCGCCTCATTGACTAGCCCGGTTACGTCCCGCTCGCTGCAGTGGCCCTTAAACAGAATGTGCTTCGCGCCCGGCGCGTTAAAACTGTCCGGCAGCCAGGGGCGCGCCCCCTCGATGGCCCGCTCGCCGTAAATCCACACCGCCCGGGCAAGCTGTTCCGGGGTGAAAAAGTCATCCAGGCGCTGCAGACTGCCGGGGTGCGAGAAGTAGTTGGCCGGGCCGGGAACGACGCGGATTTCGGTAGTGCTCATGATGGTGTCCTTTGTACGAAGCGTTAACCCGATGTTATGTCTGGACATCCGGATGGCTAATAATATTTAGCTTTATCTTATGCCTTTTCCGTCGTTGTCAGTCAACCGCAGCTGTGAAAAATTCGATAAAACCGAATAATAAAGAGGGATTTAACGCCAATGGTATCAAGTCGCCTGGAGATGCGGGGTATCAGCCTGGCCTTTGCGGGGTTTCAGGCCCTGTCGCAGGTGAATTTCACCCTGACGGGCGGGTCCGTGCACGCCCTGACGGGGGCCAATGGCGCCGGTAAATCCACCCTGATGGCGGTGCTGTGCGGCACCCACGACCACTACGAGGGTGAAATCAGCATTAATAACCAGCCGGTGTCGATTCGTGAACCCCTCGATGCGAAACGGCTGGGGATCCACCTGGTGCAGCAGGAGGTGGACGTGGCGCTGATCCCGGGATTAAGCATTGCCGAAAATATCATGCTCGACCATCTGGCCCTGCCGGGGCATCGTTTTCGCTGGAGCAGCGTGCGCCAGCAGGCCAGGCAGGCGCTGGCGCAGCTGGACGTCGCCCTCGACGTTCGCCGGGCGATAGAGAGCTGTACGCTGGCGGAAAAGCAGCAAATCCTGCTGGCGCGCGCGCTCTCTCATCACTGCCGTTTCCTGATTCTGGATGAGCCCACCGCCCCGCTGGACGCCCACGAAAGCGAGCGTCTGTTCAGCGTGGTACGGCGTTTACGCCAGCAGGGGATTGGGGTGGTGTTTATCTCGCACCGCATTCACGAGCTGAAAGCCATCTGCGACACCCTCACCGTACTGCGCGACGGCAAGCTGATCGAGTCCTGCCCGATGGCGGCGCTCAGCGGCGAGGCCATCGTTGAGAAGATGCTCGGCCACGAGCTGAACGATATCTATCCCCCCGCGCGCCCGCGCTATAGCGAGGAGACCCTGCTGCGGGTAGAGGGGCTGCATGACGATGCGCTGCTGAAAGATATCTCCCTGCATCTGCGCAAGGGCGAAATCCTCGGTATCGCCGGGCTGGCCGGGGCGGGCAAAACCGAGCTCTGCAAGGCGCTGTTTGGCGCCAGCAAAAGTCGGCTGGCGCGCGGCGAGTTGAACCATAAGCCGTGGCGGCCGCGGGATCCGGCCGACTCCGTCCAGCGCGGCCTGGCGCTGGTGCCGGAGGAGCGGCGCAAAGAGGGCATTTTTATCGACGAGCCGATCAGCATGAACCTGGCGGTCAGCGCAGACAACACCTTTTCCCGCTGGAGCCTGTTCGGCCATCGCCAGGCGTGGCGCTGGGCCGAAGAGACAATCGCCCGCATCGGCGTGCGCGCCAGGGGGCCGGGGCAGGTGCTGCGCCGCCTCTCCGGCGGCAACCAGCAGAAGGTCGCCATCGGCAAATGGCTGCGCAACGACGCCAGCGTACTGATTTTTGACGAGCCCACAAAAGGGGTGGACGTTAAGGCCAAAACCGACCTGTTCCAGCTGATTGACGGCCTGGCGCGGGAGGGGAAAGGGGTGATTTACGCCTCGGGCGAGTTTGCCGAGCTGGTGGGATTGTGTGACCGCATCTGCGTGCTGTGGGACGGGCGCATCGTGGCGGAGTTAGCCGGGGCAGAGGCCCTGGAAGAGACATTACTATTTTATTCAACCGGAGGAACGCCGACGTGAGCAAGGCCCTTTCAGTCAGTGCGGCGGCCTCTGGCCGCCAGCAGCTTTTCGATTTTCTCTATAAGTGGGGCATGCTGCTAACCGTAGTGGCGCTGATCGCCATCTTTGGCATCGCCTCAGATAATTTCCTCGATCCGTTCAACATCATTAATATCCTGCGCTCGATTGCCATCGTCACGGTGATCGCCATCGGCGTCTCTATCTCCCTGACCGTGGGCGGGTTCGATCTCTCGGTGGGCTCGACCGCCTCGCTAGCCAACGCGCTGGTGATTTCGCTCTTTGTCTGGCACGGCTTTGGCACCACCGAGTCCATTCTGATCACCCTGGCGCTCTGCACCCTGGTAGGGCTGTTTAACGCCTTTTTGATCGTTATCCTGCGCATCCCGGACATGCTCGCGACCCTTGCCAGCCTGTTTGTGATCCAGGGGGTGGCCATGACCTACAGCTACGGCGGCTCTATTACCGAAAACATGGTGCTGCCGAGCGGCGAAATGGCGGAGGGGACCATTCCCGCTGCCTTTGGCGCGCTGGGGCAGGTGCCGACCATTGTGATTATTATGCTGGCGGTGACGGTAGTGGCGCAGCTGGCGCTCTCCCTTACCACCCACGGCCGCCGGATGTACGCCATTGGCGGCAACCCGGAAGCGGCGCGCTTATCGGGCATTCGCACCACCCGCTACAAGGTAGCGGCCTACGTCATCGCCTCGTTACTGGCGGGGCTCGGCGGCATCCTGCTCGCCTCGCGCATTGGTTCCTCGCAGGTAAACGCGGGCGGCGGCTACCTGATGGATGCGGTGGCCGCGGCCTGGATCGGCTTTTCGCTGGCGGGCTCCGGCAAGCCGAACGCGCTGGGCACCCTGGTGGGGGCGGTGATCCTCGGCGTGCTCTCCAACGGGCTGGTGATGCTCTCGGTGCCCTATTACGCCATGGACATTATAAAAGGGCTGGTGCTGGCCGCCGCGCTGGCGATCACCTACATACAAAAACGTTAACAACACAACGGGATAAAAAATGAAAAAGATTGCACTCTCTTTGGTGGCGCTGGGGTTATTGACTGCATTACCGGGCCATGCGGCCACGCCTGCGCCGGTACCGGCGGCGATTGCTGACCATGACGGGCAGATCCGCATCGCGGTGATCCGCAATCTCGGCTCCGACGATAACACCACCCAGTTTGTGGCTGGCGCCATTCAGGAAGGGAAAAAACTCGGCTTTAAGGTGAGCACCTTTTTAAGCAACGGCGACGACGCCAAATTCCAGGACTTCGTTAATCAGGCCATCAGCCAGAAATATGACGGAATTATCCTCTCCCAAGGGCGCGATCCGTACTCTACCGCGCTGGTGAAAAAGGCGGTGGACGCAGGCATTAAGGTCTCCGTCTTTGATACCGCGGTAAACGGCGAGATCCCGGGCGTGACCGTCACCCAGCAGGACGACGCCTCCCTGACCAACCTCTCCTTCGGCCAGCTGGCGAAAGATTTCAACGGCAAGGCCAATATCATCAAGCTGTGGGTTGCCGGCTTCCCGCCGATGGAGCGTCGCCAGGCGGCCTACAAAGCGCTGCAAAAACAGTATCCGGGCATTAAAGAGCTGGAGTCTATCGGTGCGGTTTCGTCCGACGTGCAGGGCGACACGGCAAACAAGGTGGGCGCGGTGTTGGCGAAATACCCGAAAGGCCAGATCGATGCCATCTGGGGCACCTGGGACGCCTTCAGCCAGGGCGCCTATAAAGCCCTGAAAGAGAACGGCCGCACCGAGATCAAACTCTACAGCATCGACATCTCTAACCAGGATCTGCAATTAATGCGTGAATCCGGTAGCCCGTGGAAAGTGAGCGTGGCGGTGGATCCGAAGCTGATTGGCGCTACCAACGTGCGTCTGATTGCCAATAAGATCGCCGGTGAAACCACCCCGGCTACCTACGATTTTGAAGCGGCGGCCATCCCGCAGGCGCTGCTAGCGGCGCAGCCGGGGGCAGTGAACGTAGCGTCGCTGGGTAAAATTATTCCAGGCTGGGGCCAGACCGAAGACTTTATCGCCCCCTGGTTCGCCACCCTTGAAGCTAAACATAAATGAGCCTGCTGCCCACGCCTGAATACAGCCGCAATATGCGGCTGATTGGCCATAGCGATCAGGGCGGTCGCCCGGACGGTGTGCAGCTGATGGTGCACCGCGGCTTTGCTTATATCGGCCATATGGTCTCGCAGGGCTTTTCGATCGTCGACGTGCGCGATCCTAAAAATCCTAAAGCGGCAGGTTTTGTGCCCGCGCCGCCGGGCACCTGGAACGTGCATCTGCAGGCGCACGACGATCTGCTGCTGGTGATCAATGCCCGGGATCTGTTTGCTGACGCCCGTTTTGCCGACGAGAAGGTCTACTACACCCGCCAGGTGGGGGAGACCGTGCGCGACGTGCAGGACAGAGGCTGGAGCGCCGGGCTGCGGGTTTTTGATATCTCCACGCCGGACAGGCCGCGCGAGATTGGTTTTCTCTCGCTTAGCGGTATTGGCATTCACCGCATCTGGTACGTGGGCGGGCGCTGGGCTTATGTCTCGGCGCTGATCGACGGCTTTACCGATTACATCTTCCTGACTATCGATCTCGCCGATCCGCGTAAGCCCGAGGTGGCGGGGCGATGGTGGCTGCCGGGGATGAACCAGGCCGCAGGCGAGGAGCCGACCTGGCCTGAAGGCAAGCGCTACGCGCTGCACCACGCGATTATCGCCGGTGACACCGCCTACGGCAGCTGGCGCGACGGCGGGTTAACCCTACTGGATATTAAAGATCGCAGCCAGCCTGAGCTTATCAGCCACCGCAACTGGAGCCCGCCGTTTGGCGGCGGCACCCACACCGCGCTGCCGCTGCCGGACCGGGATCTGCTGGTGGTGCTGGACGAAGCGGTGCTGGATAACCAGCAGGACGGCGAAAAGCTGATCTGGCTGTTTGATATCCGCGAGCCGGCGAACCCGGTGAGTATCTCGACTTTCCCCCAGCCGAAAGAGCGGGATTACGTGGCGAAAGGGGCACACTTTGGCCCGCATAATCTGCACGAGAACCGGCCGGGAAGCTTTGTCAGTTCGACGCTGATTTTTGCCACGTATCAGAATGCTGGGGTGCGCGCGTACGATATTTCGGATCCCTATCGCCCGGTTGAAACCGGAGCGCTGGTGCCTGCACCGCCGCAAAGGATGATGGATACGCGGCCCGGCCGGCCGCAGGTGATCCAGTCGTGTGATGTGTTTGTGGATGCGCAGGGGGTGATTTTTAGTACGGATTATAATGGGGGGTTGTCGGTGATTGAGTATTTGGGGTAGGCAAGGTAGAGGCAAAATGACAACGGAGGTAAAAGCAAAAAGCAACGCCAGTTGCTTTTTTAGTGTTTGCTCCCTCTCCCCGTGGGAGAAGGTTGGGGTGAGGGCACCAGACCGCACCATCCAGTCCCCTCTCCCCTATGGGGAGAGGGCCAGGGTGAGGGGGAACATGTGGCTCTGTTGTCGGTTCCGTTCACCTCACGTCTACTGCTCCTCTGTCACGCCTGCACCGGTGAACGTGCAAAGGGGGCTCGCCGTGTATGAACCGGGCACATGGGTAACACTTTAAACCGGGCACATGGGTAACAGGTTATAACGGTACGGTAAACAGCTGACGGAGGTTTACCGTGCCCTGGACTGAGACTGTTACCATGCAACGTTTGCAGTTTGTTGCGGCCTGCCTTGAGGGCAACCTTCCGGTTGCCGAGGTGTGCCGCCGCTTCAACATCAGCCGTAAGACCGGCTACAAGTGGCTGGCCCGATTTTCGCCGGATGATGCCACCTCCCTCGATGACCGTTCCCGGGCACGCCATCACCAGAACGCCACGCCTGAACCCATGGTGAAGCTGCTGCTGGAGACGAAGCAGCAGCATCCGCTGTGGGGGCCGGAGAAAATCAGGCAGCGACTGCTTAACCTGAACGTCAGCGGCGTTCCTGCCGCCAGCACCATCGGCGATCTGTTGCGCAGCCACGGGCTGGTCAGAAAGCGCAGGCCTCCCGCCTTTAAGCCCACGCAGCGCCATGAGCTGCACACCCCCGCTCAGCCCAATGATGTCTGGAGTGCCGATTTCAAGGGTAAATTCACCCACACCGGCGGGCGCTGGTGCCATCCCTTCACCCTGACCGACAACTGCAGCAGGATAGTGCTGGCGTGCGATGCCACCTATATGCCTGACGGCCGGTTCGTCATTCCCTGCCTTGAACGGGTGTTCCGCGAATGCGGTATGCCGCAGGTGCTGCGGACGGATAACGGCCCGCCGTTTGCCGGCACCGGCCTGTGGGGGCTGAGCCAGATGTCCATCTGGCTGATGAAATGCGGCGTCCTGCCGGAACGTATCCGGCCGGGTAAACCCACGGAGAACGGCCGGCACGAGCGGATGCACCGGACTCTGAAGGATGCCCTGAGGCGACATGCAACGTTCACGACCCTGGAAGAGCAGCAGGTCTGGCTGGATGCATGGCGTCAGGAGTTTAATGAGATACGCCCGCATAAGGCACTGGGCGGAAAAACGCCCTGCCAGGTCTGGTACCCGTCGGAACGGGTTTACACCGGTCCACTTGAAACGATGCCTGTGCCGGAGGATGCGCGGGTGCTGCGTGTATCGCTGAAAGGGGACCTGAACTTCAACAATAAACGACTGTTTTTATCGGAAGCGCTGAGGGGAGAATGGGTATGGATGAAGCAGGTGAAAGAAGACCAGGATGAAATTGGTTTTGGTGAGCTGATACTGGCCCGGTATGACAGACGAAATCATCGTATAATCCGGGCCGATTAAGACAAAAAGTGTCACCCATGTGACCGGTCAGATCTGTAACCCATGTGCCCGGTTCATACAGCCGCCGCCCCCTTTGCAATCCCGGCTCCCGGCAAGAAAATCGCCGCTTCGCGGTTCCCTCAGCTTATTCCCTCCGGCTATCGGGTCGGGCACCAGCCTGCATCCTTGCAGGCTATGCCCTCTCGGCGCATCCCTGCGCCTCGCCCCGGCCTGCGGTCAACGCTTCGGCGATTTTCAGC